>RKMJ01000028.1_pt1 | contig 551797 bp, 500 predicted proteins | sample 2174201 | NCBI WGS metagenome assembly RKMJ01 (sample SAMN10236717, study PRJNA505202) | synthetic metagenome | isolation source: mock community containing 12 organisms: Thioclava sp. ES.032, Psychrobacter... | place: USA: Walnut Creek | collected 2015-10-01 | reverse complement strand
CTTATCGCACTCGCAACCGATCAGCCGGGCGTTCGCCCTGTTCTGATCAACGGTAAAGCGCTGAAATCGATCAATGCCTGGTACAACAAACGTGTGGCCAAACTTCGCTCCCAAGGCAAATACGCCCACATTCGCGCCGTGACCAACAAACGCAATCGCCGGATAAAAGACCTGTTGCACAGGGCCTCCAGCAAGGTGATCGCGTATTGCCGGGAGAACAACATCGGGACGCTGGTCATCGGTTATAACAAACACTGGAAGCAGGAGGTCAATATTGGCCGTGTGAATAACCAGAAATTTGTCGGTATTCCGCATGCCATTCTGATCTCTCAAATCCAATACAAGTGCCAAGCTCTCGGCATCACCACCGTTATTCAGGAAGAGTCGTACACCTCCAAGGCATCCGCTCTGGACAACGACTTCATGCCGGTTTACGGCAACAATCCTGAAAACGTCGTACCACTATTCAGCGGAAAGCGAATCCGCCGAGGGCTGTATCAAAGCAAACACGGGATCATAAACGCCGACATCAACGGCGCTCTTAATATCCTGAGAAAAGCAACGGGTGAGGCCTTATGGCTAGCCTGTAAGGGGTGCGTGTCCAACCCCATAATGATGGATTTGATACCACACAAATCCATCGTTATTAGAAGGGAAAATACTGCGCATCAGATCGCCGCGTAGTAGGTTTACCCAGATGCCAATTCAAAATCTTCGATTTAGTGTTGGTAGTTCACCGTGGGTGATGTCTTTGCGAATAGCAATGTACTTGTACGGGCGCTGCCTACTGTCCAGAAAGGGGACGATCGTTGATGAGACCCAATAGAGACTGCCGTCTTTAGCGCGGTTGCAGATCTCACCCTTCCAGATTTCGCCCCGGGATATCGTTTTCCACAGGTCTCTGTAAAAATCGGGTGAATGACAGCCGGATTTTAGAAGGCGGTGATTCTGGCCGAGCAGTTCTGTCTCAGAATATTGGCTGGTGTCACAAAAATTTCGGTTAACTTCGGTAATTTGCCCTGCGCTGTCAGCCATACTGACTATGGCGTGATGGTTCAGTGCAAAGTGTTCCTGTTCTCGTTTGTGCAGGATGTCATAGATTCGCCCACCCGATGTTGCTTGCCCGACCTGTTGATGTGTCAACTCATGGATAAGCCTGGGCAGCTCGGCATTAGTTGCGTAGTGGATGTTGGTTCCAGTCAGGCTCAGGAAGTCCCTAGCTTCGCTATCGGTAATGTCGTCGGTCGTGAAAATAACGGGTATGCCCGAGCTATCCGGGAAAAAACGGAGCAATTTAGAAAGTTTATGATAGCTCATTAAGTCGCTGTAATGGCTTATAACGATGACATCGGAATCGCGCTTTCTGAGCAAGTCGAATGCCGCCTGAATAGAGCCTGCTTGCAATGACTCAATAGACCGGGTGGAAAAATGTTCCCGGATTACCTCATAGGTTGCTTGCCGGTCTTCAACAATCAGGGCGGTTCTGGCCATCAGTGAGTGAGAAATGCCCAGCTCCTGACAGGTACTGGCCAGCATTCGGGATGTGAGCGGTTTGACCAGAAAGCGTCTGGCTCCCGCTGCTATTACCGCGCTGGCTAATTCGGTTGTCATCGATTTTCCGACAACTATGATCTGGGCGCCGGCCATTCCGCCATTGGCGTACAGTTGGGTTATTACGTCTATCAAGGGCAGCGCTTCGGAACCGTCGGCATCAATAAGCCAGATATCGGGTGGCTTCGTCGCTTCGAGGGGAGCCGTTATCGATGAGAACCGACAGTTGAAATCTGAAGAAAGCAGGGAGTCCCGCTGCCGTTTCAACCAGCTTTCCGTTTCTGTACTCCCGACAATCCCGATGTCAATCATTCGGCCAACCATCAGGCGCTGTTGCGCCCTCTCAGCCGGGAAACCAATCCACCAACTTCACCGATCTGTCGTTTCAATTCGTGCATGGACTCCTGAGCCTCCTTGACCACCATCATTGCCGTTTCACCCAGGTCATTAATGCTGACAATTTTTCCGGAAATTTCGCCGGAGGCGTTGTGTTGTTGCTCTGCCGCAACCGATGTGCCGTCACAGGCTTCGGAGATACGCTCTATAAAGGTAACAAGCTCCGACAAGGTGCTCTCGGAACTGATGGCATTGTCGACCGTCCTTTGTGCATAGCTGTCACAACGCCCCATGGCCTGGGTCGCATTGGAAACAGTCTCGTGAAAGCGGCCGAGGGTGGCATTGATCTGTTCAGTTGTCGTTTTGGTTCGCAACGCGAGGCTGCGAACTTCGTCTGCGACTACGGCAAAGCCTCGGCCGGCATCCCCGGCCCTGGCCGCTTCAATCGACGCATTGAGAGCCAAAAGGTTGGTTTGTTCAGTGATGTCACCAATTATACTCAGCGCCTGACTGACCCCCTTGCTGGCCTCGGTAAGTTGCCCGACAGCATGCGATGCCTCGGTAAGCTCCTTGGATAGGGCGTCCATACTGTGGCGGGTTTCCCGAGTCAGAGCCTGTCCGCTGGCAACGCGCTCGCTGGCCAGTCGAACTTGCTCGAGCATACCGGTTGCATTGCTGGCAACCTCTTTGGATGTGGCAGACATCTGCTCGCTTGCTGATGCAATGGTATCGGTTGCTGTAGCCTGTTCGCGAACCGCAGAATGAGCATCGTTACTCCGGGAAATAGTGTTCTCAGCGCCGCTGTTAAGCTTGCGGATAACGTCGTCCATACGTTTAACAACGGCATCAAGCTCGGCGCGCTGCTGGGCAATCACCAGGTCAAGACTGCCGATATCGTCTACACGACCCGTAAAGATTTTCTCGGCTACCGTATCGTTAATTATGCCCCTGGCTCTTTGAACACATCTCTTCAGTGGGCTGGTAAAGCCGCTAATGGCGGCTGCGCTGACAACAGAGGCGGCAACCCATACACCAAAGGCGGAGTACCAGGTTTCCATAAAATACTGGGCAGCCCCTGCGCCACCCATAATGACAGCCATGGCGAGAATCAGTTTAAGTTGCAGGGGCATTGCTCTGCGGAGCTTGGGCGGCTCAACGGGGCCTTTGGTGGCCTGCGTTTTGCGTAAGGTGGCATAAAGTTTTTCCGCGCGTGCCTCGGCCGCAGGTGAGAGCTGCGAGCGAATGGATTGCAGCTCAAGAATCTCGCCGTTTTTCCCAGTAACGGGTATCGCATAGGCCTGAACCCAGTAGTGATCGCCGTTCTTGCACCGGTTTTTAACCGCACCAAGCCAGGTGTTCCCTGATTTTAACCGGCGCCACATTTCTTCATAAGCCGCCCTGGGCATATCGGGGTGGCGAATAATGTTGTGCGGTTGCCCAATCAATTCTTCCCGCGAGAATCCACTGATACCGACAAATTCGTCGTTAACGTGGGTGATTTGCCCTTTAGGGTTGGTGGTGGACAGAATGTTCGCGCCAGAACTGACAGGCACACTTCGATGGGTGACAGGGTGGTTCACGCGCACGTTTGCATCTCTCTTATAATGAAGTTTGAAGAATTATTGCTAGCTCCACTTACGAGCATGAGCATGCATCAGTTTGTTATTTCAGGAAACAAAGGAGCTTTCTGAATAACTTTATGTTTTTTATTTTCTCTTCTTTAGGTTTATGATTAAAAAGGAAAAGTTATTTTTTTTCAAGATTTCCGGGCGTTTTCTGGGTTTTTTTCTGCAGAATTCGGATAGTAGTGAGGTATTTTGTGCAGAATTCGGATAAGTGGTTTCAAAAGAAATTTAAGTGTTATATCGAGGAGATTCTGGTTGCAGGATCAGCAGGGCATTAGTAAATAAGTGTTCGACTATCGCACTTTGTCAGAGGGCGGGCACTCCCCAATGATTAGTAGGAAAATAATCTCGATTTCAAAATCTTTAGGCCGAACCGAGGAGTATGCCGGCAACAACGAGGCTTCAGGGGCGCTGATTGTTCAGGTCTGGCGCATAAGTAACGCTGTTAAGCTTCGCCTTTGTCCAGTTCGCGCTTGTTGTCTCTGGCAGTAAAACCCTAACCAACGGCCGCCAGTAACATCAAGCCTGTGATAATTGGCGAGACATCGCCGAAGCTGACCACTGCGCCAATGAAAGAAGCTACGGACAGCACCGCCGAGATCTTCCATGAGTAAACACTGGTGCCACTCCCTCTTTCAGACATGCTCATGTTTTGCCTCCGGGAAATGTCTCTACTATAGCCGGATAGTTAACGCTGGAATAGCTTGTATAGGTGCGAGAGCTTAAGCCGCAAACTCCGCAAGACATGCCTCAACGATTGCTAGGCCCTCTTCGAGTACCTCATCTTCAATGGTGACCGGCATCAGGAAACGAAGTGTGTTGCCGTAAAAGCCACAGGCAATAAGGATCAATCCCTTCTCGCGCGCCAGCTTGCACATGGCCGCCGTCAGTTCCGCGTCGGGTTTATGGTCTGCTGTAACCAGATCGAAAGCCGCCATAGAACCCAAGTGACGCACATTCTCAACGCTGGCAAACTGCTCCTGCCATTGTGTGAAGCGCTGCCCAAGCTTCTCGCCCAGAGCCATGCTTCGCGCCAGAATGTTTTCTTCTTCAAACACCTCAAGCACGGCCAATACGGCTGCGCAGGATGCGGGGCTGCCAGAGTAGGTTCCGCCCAGCGAGTTCGGGCCAGAGGCATCCATATACTTGTCGGTACCCACAATTGCAGAGATAGGCATGCCGGCCGCCATGCTCTTGGCCATGGTTATCAGGTCGGGCTGTACGCCACTGTGTTCAATGGCGAACATTTTACCGGTACGGCCAAAGCCGGACTGAACTTCATCAACGATCATCAGCATGCCGTGCTCATCGCAGATGTCGCGAATCGCTTTGAGGAAACTCGCCGGTGCGGGATGAAAACCACCTTCTCCCAGAACCGGTTCAATAACGATCGCGGCTGTGTCGCGCGGGTTAGCATCGGTCTTAAGCGTTGTGTGCAATCTGCGAATGGCTTCTTCTTCGCTGACGCCAAGGGATGGCACCGGGTAGGGCGCACGGAAAACGTTACCTGGCATGGTGCCAAAATCGCCCGCATAGGGAGCCACTTTACCGTTCATTGCCATCGTAAAAAGCGTACGGCCGTGGTAGCCGCCGTCAAAGCAGATGACGTTGTTTTTGCCGGTCGCTGCCCGCGCAATCTTGACCGCATTTTCCAGAGCTTCCGCACCGGAGTTCACCAGCATCACTTTGCCGTGGCCGCGCACCGGAGCCAGCTGGCTCAGTTTCTCGGCAACTTGTACATACCCGGCGTAGGGAATCACGATCTGACACGTGTGCATCAGGTTTGCTACCTGGGCCTGTACCGCCGCCACAACTTTCGGGTGGCAATGGCCAATGTTCAACACCCCGATACCACCGGCGAAGTCGATAATGCGATTGCCATCCACATCCCAAATCACAGAATTCTCTGCCCGATCCGCAAACTGTGTGGCGGGGCTGGCCGCGCCGTTGGCGACATATTTGTTCTTCAGTTCATTCAATTGCGCGTTGTTCATCAACTTTTTCCTTATCAGTTGGCAGCGGCGCTTAAAGACCGCCCACACACACGTATTTTAGTTCAGTAAATTCGTCTAACCCGTGACGGGAACCTTCACGCCCAAGCCCTGACTCTTTCACTCCGCCAAAAGGCGCCAGCTCCGTTGAAAGAATACCTTCGTTCACGGCTACCATGCCGTACTCCAGACCTTCCATAACGTGCCAGATACGCCGGTAATCTTTTGCGTAGAAGTAAGCGGCCAAACCTGAGTTTGTAGCATTCGCCATAGCGATTGCCTGTTCGTCGGTGTCAAAGCGGAATACAGGTGCTAAAGGGCCAAAGGTCTCTTCCTGGGCCACACGCATGTCAGCGGTCGCATCTGCAATAATACTTGGCTCAAAGAAGGTTCCGCCCAGGGCATGGGCTTTGCCGCCGCATATTAAACGGCCGCCTTTTTCCAGTGCGTCAGCAATATGTGCTTCGATTTTCTCTACCGCGGCCTGGTTGATCAGAGGCCCTTGCAGCACGCCTGCGTCCATTCCATTGCCAACTTTTAGCTGCTTGACGCGTGCTGCAAGCTTTTCGATGAAAGCGTCATAAACGCCGGACTGAACCAGAAAACGGTTGGTACAGACGCAGGTCTGCCCGGAATTTCTGTATTTTGACGCAATGGCACCTTCTACCGCAGCATCAAGGTCTGCATCATCAAACACGATAAAAGGCGCGTTACCACCCAACTCCATAGACGCTTTTTTAACGGTGCCCGCGCACTGGGCGAGCAGCTTTTTGCCAACCGCTGTAGAACCTGTGAACGAGAATTTGCGCACACGGGGGTCGGTAGTCAATACATCCCCCACAGCGGCCGGCTGGCTGGCTGTGATCACGTTAATGACGCCGGCAGGAATCCCGGCAAGTTCTGCTAAACGAACCAGCGCCAAGGCTGTCAGGGGAGTCGCTTCGGCGGGTTTGATGACAACCGTGCAGCCTGCGGCTAACGCCGGGGCGCATTTGCGGGTAATCATTGCCAGCGGAAAGTTCCAGGGGGTTACCGCCGCAACAACGCCAATTGATTCCCGAAACACCAGAATACGCTTGTCGACACCGTGGCTTTGCAAGGTTTCGCCGGCCATACGCTTTGCTTCCTCAGCGTAGAACTCCACGAAGGAGGCCCCATAGGCAACCTCACCCCGTGACTCCGCAATTGGCTTGCCTTGCTCCAGGGTCATCAGTCGGGCGAGGTCTTCCTGGTGAGCCATGATGGCTTCAAACCAGGCGCGCAGCAGGTTTGCTCGTTCTTTGGCCGTTCGCCGCTTCCAGTTCGGCCAGGCGGCCTCTGCTGCTGCAACGGCTTCCAGCGTTTCTTCGCGGCCTAAATCGGGTATTTCCGCCAATACCTTGCCATTGGCTGGGTTTGTGACCGAAAAATGCTTCGTTGCATCGCGCCACTCACCGCCAATAAAGGCTTTTGGTATTAAAATATCGGGCAAGGTTTCCATGGTCTTTTCCTTTGTCATTATTCAAGCCGGCAAACGCTTCGGGTGCTAAACCACGCCCTTTGTTTTTAGCGCTTCTATCTCACTGGCGGACTTTAGCAGCACACGCTCAAGTACGGCGTCAGTGTCTTCCCCCAGAGCAGGCGGCGCTTTGTGGTATTCAATCGTCGTTTTCGAGTATTTGATCGGATTGGCTACCCCTTTCACCGGGCCATGAGCGGAATCGAGTGTTATCTGCATTCCACGCGCCTTAACCTGCGGATCATCGAATACCTGGGCGATATCCTGAATCGGGCCGCAGGGTACGCCAATCTCGTTGAGAAGCACTGTCCACTGTTTGAGCGTGCGTGTTTTGGTCACGTTTACTAAAATCTCGATGAGCTCAACGCGGTGTTTCACTCGCTCAGCATTGGTCGCAAAACGCACGTCTTGGGCAATCTCGCCGAGGCCAATGGTCTCGCACCAGCGCTGAAACTGTCCGTTATTGCCGATGGCAATAATGATCTGCTGGCCGTCAGACGTGGGAAACGGCTGATAGGGGACAAGGTTGGGGTGGTAGTCACCGGTACGTACCGGGGGTTTGCCACTGCAGAAGTAGTTTTGCGCCTGATTGGCGAGCCAGCTCACCTGTACATCCAGTAGCGCTATATCAATATGCTGCCCTTCACCTGTTTGCGTCCGGTGGTGTAACGCGCCCAGTATGGCGATGGTGGCGTTCATGCCGGTGGTTAAATCCGCCACCGCCACACCAACGCGTTTGGGGCCTGCGCCAGGCTGGCCGTCTGCCGCCCCGGTAATGCTCATCAGTCCGCCCTGGGCCTGAATCAGGTAATCGTAACCCGGCATTTCTGCCATAGGCCCGGTGTGCCCGAAGCCTGTGATCGAGCAATAGATCAGGCCCGGGTTAAGTGCCGATAGCGTGGCGTAGTCCAACCCCTTCTTCGCAAGACCACCGCTTTTGAAGTTCTCGACCAGGATGTCGCTTTGGCAAGCGAGCTCGCGAATCAACTCCTGACCTTCAGGTTGACTGATATCCACCGTTAGTGAATGTTTACCGCGATTGGCCGCCAGGTAATAAGCAGACTCGCGGGTTTCGTGACCATCTTCGGCCTTGAGCCAAGGCGGCCCCCAGTGGCGCGTATCATCGCCGCTATCGGGCTTTTCGATCTTGATGACCTCGGCCCCCATGTCCGCCAGAATCTGGGTAGTCCATGGGCCAGCCAACACTCGGCTAAGATCAAGTACGCGCAACTTTGTTAAGGGACCTGCCATGGTGCACACCTTCCGTTAGAAAAATCAGAAAAAAGCTTGAATCCCGGTTTGAGCACGGCCCAGAATCAGCGCATGTATGTCATGGGTGCCTTCGTAGGTGTTCACCGACTCCAGGTTCACCATGTGGCGAATCACGCCGTACTCGTCGGAAACGCCGTTGCCGCCGTGCATGTCACGGGACTGACGAGCGATGTCCAGCGCCTTGCCACAGTTATTGCGCTTGATCAGCGACACCATCTCTGGTGCCCAGTTGCCGCTATCCATCAAGCGACCCACCTGCAACGCTGCCTGCAAGCCCAAGGTGATCTCGGTCTGCATGTCGGCGAGTTTTTTCTGAACCAATTGGTTAGCTGCCAATGGACGGCCAAACTGCTTGCGGTCCAGGGTGTACTGACGCGCTGCGTGCCAGCAGAATTCAGCCGTGCCCATTACGCCCCAAGCGATACCGAAGCGGGCTTTGTTCAGGCAACCAAACGGACCTTTCAGGCCGCTGACGTTCGGCAGCAAGTTCTCTTCTGGTACAAACGCATTATCCAGCACGATCTCGCCGGTAACCGATGCACGAAGAGACACTTTGCCTTCGATTTTCGGCGTGCTGAATCCTTTGGTGCCGCGTTCAACAATAAAGCCTTTAATCTGGTTGTCGTGGGCAGCGGATTTTGCCCATACCACTGCGATATCGGCAATCGGACTGTTGGTGATCCAGATTTTGGCGCCGGTGAGAGAATAGCCACCGTCCACTTTCACAGCACGGGTAATCATCGAGCCGGGGTCGGAGCCGTGGTCTGGTTCTGTCAGACCGAAACAGCCAACGAGTTCGCCGCTGGCAAGTTTGGGTAAGTATTTGTGCTTCTGCTCTTCCGAGCCATAAGCTTCGATGGGGTACATCACCAGCGATGACTGCACGCTCATGGCCGAACGGTAGCCGGAGTCAACGCGCTCAACTTCGCGCGCAATCAATCCATAAGAAACGTGATTAACGCCCGAACCACCGTATTCCGGTGATACCGTTGCACCCAGCAAGCCGAGTTCGCCCATCTCGCTCATGATCTCGCGGTCAAAACGTTCCTCGCGAAACGCTGACAGAACACGCGGTTGGAGTTTTTCCTGGCAGTAGTCATGGGCAGCGTCGCGAATCTGGCGCTCTTCATCGGTTAACTGCTGTTCCAGCAATAGCGGGTCGTCCCAATTAAAATGGCTCATCGTCAAAACTCCTAAACAGATAACGGCGGTGGGTGTGCAAAACGCATACAGTCAAAATATCTACATTTTAGCAAAACGTCAAAATATTTTTGCGTGCGCAAAACTGGCGTGAGCTCTTTACCATCAAGTGGACACGACGCCGTCTGGTGCAAAGCCATTAAAAGCAGGAATAGACTGTCTATAAAAGCGACTTATTCTAATGGCTAAATAATGTGGATATTTTTGGGATTCGTCGAAATTTTATGGCATGTTTAGTTTACAAGGGTCTACACTGAACCCACGCAACGTGTTCTGGATACCCCTGTGCATCGACAACAAACAACAACATTCTTTCCAAAAAGGTTCCTGTTATGAAGCTCTCAGCATTCGTGAAAAGCGTTCTTGCCACCTCCCTTGCGGTTTCCGTGCTTGCCAGCCAGGCGGCTTACGCTGAAACGATGCGTCTGCGCATGCATACGTTTTACGGCACAGAAGTTGACCAAATCGCCGCTGACTTAAGCGACCGCGTCAAAGAAGCCAGTGATGGTTCTCTCCAGATCCAGTTTTTCCGTGGGGGTGAACTGGTCGATAGTGATCAGTTTGTGGAAGCCGTTGCGCAGGGCAGCATCAGTATTGCTCACGGTGTGGGCAGCTATTGGCCGGGTACGGTGGGTATCGGCACCATTGAAGCCGGCTTACCAGGCGCCTGGGTGAGCGTGGAAGAAGCCCGCGATATTTTCGCCAACCAGGGGTTGGATAAAATAATTGCAGAAGCCTACGAAGAAAAAGGCGTCAAGCTGATCGGACGCGGCTTCGGCAGTGATTACGGCCTGGTGACGACTAAGCCGGTCACCAGCCTCGAAGATCTTGGCGATATGCGTATCCGGGCCACCAGTTCTATTGCCACGGTATTGCAGAAGTTTGATATTCCAACGGCCTTCATTCCAGGCGAAGAGCTTTATATCGCTCTTTCGACCGGCGTTATCGACGGCGCTGTTTATGGTGGCCCGGTCGAGTACGAGCAGCTGCGGATTAACGAGGTAGCCGGTTACTACACCGACCTGAATCTTCTCAATCCGGGCTGGACAGAAAACCTGCTTATTAACCCGGGTACCTGGGAGAAGATGAGCGACGAGCAACAGCAGATTCTTCAAACAGAGCTTGATCAATACCTGCTTGACGTCCACAACTGGCTGGAAGAAGGCAATCAGCGCCTTATCGACGAAGGCACGTTGTTTGAATTTGCCACTTTGTCAGAAGAAGATTCCCGTGATTTGGCAGAAGCGTCCCTTCCCATCTGGAGAGAAGAAGCTGCCCGCTCTGAGCGCAACGCCCGCGCCGTGGAAATCCTGATCCAGAACGCCAAAGCGAAAGGCCGCCTCAGTGAGTAAGATTACCCGCTATCTTCGTTTCCAGGATGGGCTTTCCGAATGGATCGGCCGAGCCACCTCCTGGCTGACGTTAGGTATCATCGGTGTACTGCTGTATGAAGTCGCTGCTCGCTATATTTTCAACGCCCCCACTGTGTGGGGGCACGAGCTGGCAACGATGTTTTTCGGCGCGCTGAGCATTATGGCCGGAAGTTACACGTTGCTTCATCGACAGCATGTGTGCAGCGACGTTATCTATCGTTTATTTCCATTGCGCGGGCAGGCCTTCTGCGACGTGATTGTGTACACGTTAGGCATTCTCGTTCTGGCCGTGTTTTTCAAAATGGCGGTTGAGTTCGCATACCGCTCATGGCTGATCGGCGAATACTCCAACAGCAGCATCTGGCGTCCATTGGTATGGCCTATTAAAGCAACAATCCCTGTTGCTGTCGGACTTCTGATCCTGCAGTCCATAGCAGAGCTTGTTCGTGCTTTAGTCCGCCTTTCGGGCGTGCCTTTTGACGATCCGAGAAGTGACACGAGCGAATAGTAAAGGCTCCCTCGGCAAGACAGGCAACGCCATGATGTTAAATTGTGACGCAATAAGAAACACATTCAGGTATACCCTGAAAGGGCTTTTCCGATGACAAATTTAGACCCCATTACCATCACCGCCATCATGTTTTGCTCCATGATCGTGCTGATGGTAATCGGTGCTCCTTTGGCTTGGGCACTCATGATTTCAGGCATGGGCAGTGCCTATCTGATGTTCGGCCCTGGCGGGCTGCAGTTTCTGCTCTCGTCAGCCTTCAGCACTATGGACAACTTTCTGCTGGTTGCACTCCCTTTGTTCATATTTATGGGACTGGTGCTGGAGCGCTCAGGGATCACTGACGATCTTTTTGAGATGATACACAAACTGATGGGCCGACTTCCTGGCGGTCTTGGTGTCGGTACTGTTTTGATCTGTGCCCTTATAGCTGCAATGGCTGGCGTCTCGGGTGCGGCGACCGTAAGCCTGGGTATCATTGCACTGCCTGCAATGCTTAAACGCGGTTACGACAAAAAGCTGGCTACTGGCACTATTATGGCCGGCGGGGCACTCGGCTTTTTGATCCCGCCGAGCGTGGTGATGATCGTCTATGCCTTTCTGGCACGGGAATCTGTGGGCAAGTTGTTCGCCGCGGGTTTGATGCCGGGCCTGATGCTGGCGGGCATTTATATGGCATACATACTGATACGCTGCCGCCTGAACCCGGCACTCGGTCCCGCAGCGCCGGTGGAAGAGCGCTTTACCGCTAAAGAGAAGTTTATCTCTCTGCGCCACCTTATCTCCCCGGGTATTCTGGTCACAACGGTACTGGGCTGCATTATTGGTGGTGTAACGTCTCCGTCTGAGGCGTCTGCGGTAGGCGCTGCCGGAGCACTCCTCATCGCAGCCATGCACGGGCGATTGAGTTGGAGTTTGCTGCGTTACGTTATGCTGACCACGACAAAAATTACCGGCATGCTGTTGTGGATTGCGATAGCGGCGGTATTTTTCAGTCGAATTTATATGGGGTTAGGTGCTGACATGATTGTCAGTGACTTGATCGATGCGTTCTCGCTGTCACCCTATGTTGTCATCATTATAATGCTGTCCACCTTCTTCGTGCTGGGTATGTTTCTGGATGACTTTGCCATCCTGTTCATCACCATCCCGATTTACGTGCCGATCGTGCGCGATCTGGGTTTTGATACCACCTGGTTTGCGGTGCTGTTTGTCCTCAGCATGCAATCAGCGTATTTAACGCCCCCCTTCGGCTACAACCTCTTTTACATGCGATCGGTGGCGCCTAAATCCATCACCATTGTGGATATTTATTACGCGGCGCTGCCTTACGTCGGTTTGCAGCTTATTGGCCTTGCACTGGTTGTGGCTTTTCCGGCCATTGCGCTGTGGCTACCCGGTTTGTTGTTCTAACAAACGCATTGTCTGCTCCACAGGTAGTACAAAAAAAGGGGAGAACAATATTGTTCTCCCCTTTTTTTGTACTTGGCCACTGTCTCAGAATGCAGTTTTCAGGCAATATCCTGCTGCCTCATGACTGCAGTAATAATCGGCACAGGCGTCATCAGGTGTTCGCGCATCATCTTTTCGGCCTCTTCTTTGCGGCGTGCAAGAGTAACCTCCACAAGCGCAGCGTGCTCCTGGCGCTTTTTTTCTAACGCCTCGCTGGAAAAAACGGTTTCTTTCAACCAGACATGGCGATAGCGCTGAACCTTATCAAAAAGCCCGTCGCGCACTTTCATTAGCTGAGGGGAACGGCAGCCGCAAACCAGAGCGGCGTGAAACTGGCTGTGGCGGGTATCCCATACTTCCAGCAGTGAGCCGGGGGTATGGGCTTCGCTCACTTTCGCGAGCTGATGGTTTCGGGCCAGTATCTCCGCTTCCCAGTTGTCATCACCCCGTTCAATCGCCAAGCCAAGCATCATGGCTTCCAGCTCTGCACGCGCATCGTAAATATCATGCAATTCTGCAAGCGACATAGGAGAAACGCGATAGCCTCTCTGGCTGATGGCCACGACTAATTGCTCGGCTACCAAGTGCGACAAGGCCTCACGTAGCGGCCCTATGCCAAGGTCGTAGCGCTCCTTCAAGATGCTCATACGTAGCTTCTCGTCGGGGCGGAACTGGCCCTTAATAATGTCATTCTTTAGCAGCTTGTAAGCGCGGACACCGAGGTTCTCTCTGACATCCGCCAGCTCTTCTTGGCGTGTGTTCGGATTCATGGTTGATTCATGGTTAACAGGTTCGAAAAATTGACCTCGAATCATAACATAATTCGATTGAAAGCAATGGCGTGGGCTCACCGGTCCAGCAGTTCCACCCAATGCTGTACCGGCACTTGGGCCTTGGTTTCCAGATGCAGCTGGCAGCCAATGTTAGCGGTGACGATGCGGTCGGGTTGGTCCAGGGTCAGAGCTGCGAGTTTGTTCTTCAACAGTTTCTGGCTCATTTCCGGTTGCATGATCGAGTAGGTGCCTGCGGAACCGCAGCACAGGTGTTTGTCTTTGGTTTTGGCCAGGTTAAAACCGACTTTTGTCAGCACCTGTTCCACCAGGCCATTTTTCTGCATGGCGTGCTGCAGGGTGCAGGGGCAGTGGAAGGCTATTTTGTCGGCGGATGCCTGTAAATCGAGCTTACCCAAATCTTCGGCCAGCAAGACCTCACTGATGTCTTTCATCAGTTCACTGACGCGCTTGGCTTTTTGGGCGTACACCGGGTCGTCGCGAAGCAGGTGGCCATAGTCTTGCACCATGGCGCCACAACCGGAGGCTGTCATCACAATGGCCTCGGCACCGGCTTCAATGGCTGGCCACCAAGCGTCGATGTTGTTGCGCATGAAGTTTAAACCTTCCTCATGGGCCGACAGGTGATAACTGACGGCACCGCAACATCCGGCTTTCGGCGCCTCTATCAGAGTGATTCCAAGCTTGTCCAAAACCCGCGCAGTTGACGCATTGGTGGTGGGGGCCGCGGAGGATTGCGCGCAACCGGCCAGCCCCATCATTACCCGAGGGTGGCTGGCCGTGGGCCAGGGCGACGCTTTACGTCGCGGCGGTACCTTGGATTTCAGGGCCTCTGGCAGCAGGGGCCTGAACGTTTGCCCAAGCGCCAGCAGCGGCCCGAAACGGCTGCTATACGGCAATATTTTGCGCAATGCCAGCCGCATTAACCGCTCGTTACGCGGGCGCTCCAGCTTTTCTTCAATCACGCCACGGCCAATGTCGACCAGGCGGCCGTATTGAACACCGGAGGGACAGGTGGTTTCGCAGGCGCGGCAGGTCAAACAGCCGTCCAGATGGTCGCGGGTTTTGCTGGTGACTTCGGCGCCTTCCAGCATTTCCTTAATCAGATAGATGCGGCCCCGGGGGCCGTCACGCTCGTCATTGAGTTCCTGGTAGGTCGGGCAGGTTGCGGTGCAAAAGCCGCAATGGACGCATGCCTGCAATATGGATTCGGCTTCCAGGCCTTCCGCAGTGTTCTGAAATTCAGCAACAAGGTTGGTCTTCATTGAGCACCTGCTAGGTTACAACCAGCTGTAGAGCCGCCCGGGATTGAACAGGGCGTCTGGATCAAAGGAATGTTTCAGTCGTTTCTGGATGGCTTGCAGGGCGGGCTGCTGATGGTGCATGACTTCGCCGGTGCGGTCACCGCCGCGATACAGGCTGACCTGTCCGCCGGCTTTCTCGGCATGGGCTTCCATGGTCGCCATTTCGCCATCGCCTCGGTACCAGCGCTGGGAGCCAGCCCAGTCCAGCAGCCAGGGGCCTTTTAACGATGGCGTTGCTGCGGTGGAGTTTATAGAAAAGCGCCACATCGGCTGCTCGCCGGCAAAGAACGCTAATTGCTGGTCGCGCAATTGTTGCCAGAAAGTGTCGCCGTTCGCCATCACCGGTATGTCCCACTGCTTGGCCGTGGCTTCCACCGCAGAATGGGCGCCGGACAGTCGTAAATACAGCGTGCCATCAAGCCAACAGGCGCCGGACAAAGGCTTGGGCTCGGCGGCCCGGGCGCTCATAAAGCGTATGGCCTCGGAGTGTTCCATTTCCCGTGACAGGGTCAGGGTGATTGCCGGTCTTGGTAATACCTTAAGGCTGATTTCTGTCATCACGCCAAGCGTACCCATTGCGCCTGCCTGGGTGCGGGATACGTCGTAGCCCGCAACGTTTTTCATCACCTGGCCGCCAAAACGCAGCCTTTCGCCTTTGCCGTTAATCAGATTCACGCCCAGCACCTGGTCACGCACCGAGTTCCACCAGGGGCGACCCGGGCCGGACTGGTTGCAGGCCAGGGTGCCACCGATGGTGGAGCGGTCGCCAAAGTATGGCGGCTCGAACGACAACATCTGGTTTTTCTCAGCCAGTGCGGTTTCGATTTCGCTCAGCGGCGTGCCGGCGCGGACGGTTAAAACCAACTCCAGCGGCTGGTAGTCAACAATGCCGCTATGGCCGCCAACGTCCAGTTGCTCGGCGTTGATCTTGCGACCCATAAACTGCTTGCTGCCACCGCCCACGATGGCCAGTTTATGGCCTTGGTTACGGGCTTCGCTGATCTGTTGCTGAAGGTGCTTGGTGATGTCAGGCATGCTGTACTTCCGGGGCCTGTGGTTTGGCGTTAATGGCTCGGTATTCCTGACAATTGCGCAGGGTGGGTACACCCTTGCCCGGGTTCAGGGTTCCCTGGGGATCGAAGGCGCTTTTGACGGCATTGAGCTGTTCAATTTCGGGGTCAGTAAACTGCATGGGCATCTGGCGGATTTTCTCCACGCCAACGCCGTGTTCGCCGGTAATGCAGCCGCCCACCTTAACGCAGAGCTCGAGGATGTCGCTGCCGAAGGCTTCTGCGCGCGCCAGTTCGCCCTCTTTGTTGGCATCAAACAGGATCAGCGGGTGCAGGTTGCCGTCACCGGCGTGGAATACGTTGGCGACGCGCAGGCCAAATCGTTTTGACATGTCCTGCATTTCGTTCAGTACTTGACCCAGGTGCGCCCTGGGAATAGTGCCGTCCATGCAGTAGTAGTCCGGAGAAATCCGGCCCATGGCAGGAAAAGCGTTCTTGCGGCCTTTCCAGATTAGAGCCCGTTCGGCATCGTCTTTTGAGGTACGAATGGAGGTGGCGCCAAAATCCCGGAACAGGGCTTCGGCTTTTTCGATGTGCTCCTGTACTTCTTCCTTGGTACCGTCTACCTCGCACAGCAGCAGGGCGGCGGCTTCCACCGGGTAGCCCGCGCCGGTAAAGGCTTCCACGGCTATGATGGCATGGCTGTCCATCATTTCCAGCCCGGCGGGGATGATGCCCTGGGCAATAATGCCGCCGACGGCCGCGCCTGCTTCATCAACCGTGCCAAATCCAGCCATAACGACCCGCGCAATTTCCGGGGTTGGCAGCAGTTTTACCTGTACTTCGGTAATGATGCCCAGCAGGCCTTCAGAGCCGGTAATCAGCGCCAGCAGGTCCATGCCACAGGTGTCCAGGCCATCGCTGCCGATCACCACACGCTCACCGTCTACGGTAACCATTTCGACGCTTAAAATGTTGTGGGTGGTAAGCCCGTATTTAAGGCAATGCACACCGCCGGAGTTTTCACCCACATTACCGCCGATGGTGCAGGCGATCTGGGAGGATGGGTCTGGGCCGTAGTAAAGACCATAGTCGGCGGCGGCTTCACTAATGGCCAGGTTACGTACGCCGGATTGCAGGCGGGCCGAGCGCGCGAGCGGATCAATGTGCAGAATGCGGTTGAACTTGGCCAGCGACAACACTACGCCGCCGGCGTCAGGCATGGCGCCCGCACTCAGGCCAGTGCCTGCTCCACGGGCAACCACTGGAATTCCGAATTGATGGCATAGGCGCATTACCTGTTGCACCTGTTCAACGGTCTCTGGCAGCACGACCAATAGCGGCATTACGCAATACATTGACAGGCCGTCGCACTCGTAAGGCTTGAGCGTCTCTTCGTCGGTAATGACGAATTGTGGATCAATAAATTCCCGAAACATCTTTGCCAGTTCGGCTTTGCCAGGCTTGCTGGCTGCAGTGTTTAACGGTTTGCTGTCAGTGTTCATTACGCGACTCCGGCCCGATATGGGGCAGTCCTGTTTGCGAGGCAGTTCTGTCTGTAAATACGTTTTACTCAGCGTAAAGTTCTTTTCACAGTGATGGGCTTCTTAATATGAAGTGCTACGCACGACCAGAATTGAGGTGATCAATACCGGCCTGGGCACAATCCATATCCTGTTGCGGTGTACCGGAGCTCAGGCCAATGCCGCCGACTACCTCGCCATCCACAACAACGGGCAGGCCGCCACCGACCACGCACAAACGCCCACCCTGGGAAGTATGAATACCGAATACCAGGTTGCCGGGTACGCAGGCAGCGTTGTAATCGTGGGTCGCCTTGCGAGCAGCAGCGGCGGTGTAAGCCTTGTCTTGAGCGACGATGACACTGCTGATTTTGCCGCCATCCATACGCTCAAAAGCGATCAGGTTGCCGGACTCGTCGGTGATGGCGATGCACATCGGGATGCCGATTTCTCGGGCCTTGGCGGCGGCGCCTTCGATCAATAGGCGAGCGTCTTTCTGGTCCAGTCTTTTCAGTGTTAGCATTTTGTATTCTCCTTAAGCGGTTAAGTTGGCCGCTATCAAGCGTAGCGGCCTTGATTTTCTTAGGTGCCAGCCGTCAACCGTACACCAGATTCGGCAGAATGAATTTATCAGTCATACTTAATTCGAAACAGGATTTAAGTCCAGTGATTAACTTACTGGACAGACCAGTTTTGTGGTTAATCTGACAAGCATCAGCCATACTCTTGAGCATACGTACTACTCCTTAAGATTAAATTTTTTCTATGGAGAACTGGTCTGACCAGTTAATTTCAGTGATGCAGGAAAAACCCATTCCCATGTCCCGGGCGGTCGCGTACCGCCTTGAACAACTGATTCTCGACGGCAGTCTTGCGCCGGAGCAGATGATTCCCTCCGAACGGCAGTTGGCAAGCCGCTTTGGGGTTTCTCGCGCCATCGTTCGGGAAGCCCTTCATGAACTGCAGGGCAGTGGCATGATACAGACACGGCACGGCAAAGGTTCCTTCGTGTCGCATATGGTGCCAGAGCCTGCGGACCACAGCCCCTTGATGCAGATGTTCATGGAGCACTCCCGCACCCTTTACGATCTGTTCGAGGTGCGCCAGGAACTGGAAGGGAAAGCAGCTTATTTGGCGGCAGAGCGTGCCACAGAAAAAGACCAGTACCAGATTACCAAAGCCTTCGAAGCAATGGAGAAAGCCGACCCGCTCACCAATGCGGACCTTGACCATGCCTTTCATCGGGCCATTGTGAATGCTTGCCATAATCCGGTGCTGATTCACGTGCTCAACAGCTTGAAAGACCTTATGTTGAACTCGGTGCGGGCGTCGGTGGCCAACCTTAGCCACCGGGATGCATTCAAGCAGCAGATCGACAAACATCACCGCCAGATCTACCATTCGGTCATCAGCCGGCAAGCCAAGTGGGCTCAAAAGGCCGCTATGGCGCATGTGGCTCATGTTGCTGAAGCGCTCAGAGCCATCGAAACGCAGGAGAATGGTCTGATCCGATCTTCTATCACGCCATCCGCTGTTCGCTAATTCTGATATTCCTGGATAACATTCAATGCAGTTAATTAATGGAATCACTCTGCTACTGATCTACCAGCTGGCAGGCGAAGTGAGTGTTCGATTGCTGGGGTTGCCGGTGCCTGGCCCGGTGATGGGCATGGTCATGCTGTTTATCACGTTGATGATACGTGGGGGGATGGCAAAGGCCGTTGAACCCGCGTCTACTGCCCTTCTAGGCCATCTTTCGCTGCTGTTCGTGCCAGCCGGGGTGGGGCTTATTGTTCACTTTAATCGCCTTGGCAACGAGTGGTTGCCCATCAGTGTCACCCTGTTGCTCAGCACCATTATCACCATGGCGGTCACCGCTCTGGTGATGCAGTGGGTAACCCGGTTAACGGCCAGGCGAGAAGCGAACCATGATTGAACCAGACCTGAACCGAATATGGGTTTATCTGTCTGCGTCACCCCTGCTGGGCCTGACCATGACCCTGGTGGCCTACAGCCTGGCGCACCGCCTTTACCTTCGCTCGGGTTTGAATCCTTTACTGAACCCGGTGGTCACGTCGGTTACGGCACTCATCCTGTTTCTACTGGCGACAGATACGTCCTACGACGATTATTTTGATGGCGCCCAGTTCGTTCATTTTCTGCTGGGCCCTGCCACCGTGGCGCTGGCTATTCCTCTGTACCAGCAATTCAACAAGCTGAAACAGGTGTGGCTGCCGGTTACCGTGGCTTTGGTAACCGGCGTGGTTGTTGGCGCGTTCAGCTCGGTGGCGATAGCCCGACTGCTGGGCGCCAGCCTTGAAACCCAGTTGTCGCTGGCCCCTAAGTCGGTAACGGCGCCGGTAGGCATGGCGATATCGGAACAGATTGGAGGCCTGCCGTCGCTCACAGCGGCTTTGGTGGTGGTTACCGGTATTATTGGCGCCGTTATCGGCTCCAAATTGTTCGATTTGATGGGCATTCGGGACGACAGTGTAAAAGGTATTGCTATGGGCATGACGTCCCACGGTATCGGCACCGCGCGGGCTTTCCAGGTCAGCGCCCAGATGGGCGCATTCTCCGGTCTTGCCATGGCGCTGTCGGCTTTTCTTTACTCGGTTTTTCTGCCCTGGCTGTTGAGTATTACGGGTGTACTTGGCTGACTCGTTACGTCAATCTTATAACCAGTGCTACACCGGTCAGGTTGGGCTCGCTGGTTAGTTGCCTGAGCCCTTCCGTCACCACCGTCATGTCCATGTGGTGAGCCATGGTAATCACGCCCTGAACGATGGCGGCAATTCGGTGATCTGTGGCGGTTTTCTCCACAATGAGCGATCGCCTCCAGAGTCTGTTCCAGCGGTTTTTGCCGAGCGATCATCTCATGGATGTCTTGCTGCGCTTCCAGCACAGAAAATTCAATGTCGCTCATAACGAGGAATTCCGTCCATGAATGATGCTCTGGGCGCGTAGTTCTTAGCAAACAATTGCACAGCAATCTTGAGCTAACTTAATAAATGTACAACAATATCATGATTATACAAATGCACATCAAATATATCTTTTATAAGGTGCATCTCTTTGTAATGTTTAGACTAGGGTCTGTTGACAATTGCTCGTAAGCCTTTGAAAGGTAGGAGCAAGCTCGTATGATGAAGTTCCGAAACAACAATCATATGAGCCCGCAATGCCCAGATACATGCTCACAGAGGAGTTGTGGTCCAAGCTAAGAGAAATATTGCTTCAATTCAGTCTGTATAACAAGGCAGGTCTGCGCAAAACAGTCGAAGGCATTCTATTCAGAATGCGGACCGGTGTGCCCTGGAGAGATCTGCCAGACCCTTTCGGCAAATGGAATTCTGTCTACAAAGTCTTCAATTACTGGTCGAAAAAAGGCATCTGGGAAAAGCTCTTTAGTGGGCTGACAACCGACTCGGACCGATCAAGGGCAACAAGGGACTCGACTGGCCGTTGTACAAGCTCAGACATCTGGTGGAGAACGCGTTTGCCAGACTCAAGCATTATCGGGCCGTCGCCACCCGATATGACAAACTGACTCGTCATTACGAGAGCATCGTGTCATTGGCTTGCGCATTTCTTTGGCTGCCGATTAGGGTCTGGTGCTTCCTGGCTGGCCGCGTCCAGAGCCGCTGACAGGGGCTTGCCCCGGAACAGATGGTCCAGAAGTCGCGCTGCGCACCTTGCCCAGGCCACGGCTTCGTCGTTGTGATTGGTCACCCGGACAGTGGCTTCTGTGACATCCATCAGGTTGCTCTGGCCGCAATAGCTGGTCACCACAGTGGCGGCAATTTGGAGACTGCCGGCAGTTGCATGTCGTCGGCGCCACTTTCCGGCAGCAGGTGACGGTCGATGGTCCGGGCCAGGTGAACGCCTGCTTTCTGTATCTCCGGTTCCTGGTAGGTAAGGCCGATAGCCTTACGGACCGGAGCAGCCAGTTGACCGCCGCTCAGGCGCCGGGTGTAGGGCAAAACCTTCTGCACCAGCACTCGCTTCGGTTCACCGGTCAGTTCGGCAGTGGTGGTCGATTGCGCCTGCTCAATGGCTTTCTGTTCGATGGTGTTCAGGTTGTTCAGAGTGACCCGGGTCGGGTTGTCGATATAACCCTGCCAGAGGCCGCCGGGGCCAAAGAAAGCGAGAAAGCGCCGCTGGCAATCGCGGATATCCAGAGCCCCTTCACTGGCCAGCAGGCTGTCGTACAACCAGTGTAGACCAAGGCTGGCTGCGTCCGCGACCCAGCCGCCGGCAAGGGCGTTGATCCGTGTGCCGCGCTTATTGTGAAACGCGTACATTACTTTTCCATAAATAACCTATATGCTTAGAATCCATCGCCCAAGAATACATATCTTTGTAAGGCGGTGCCGGCGTTAATGGCTGGCTAGGCGCAGTGCTTTTTTAGGGTGAACTTCAGCCCACCAAGACGCGGGTGCAAGGCAAAATTTTGCGATGTGCAGTCGTTCGCCTGGGGGCGACGTTGCGGTACGCAGCTGGTAGCTGGAGTGTGTAGTTGGTGTGGCCCATAAGAAAAAAAATCGCAGCAGTAGGTTTGCTTGGTATCGAAGTCGGGCCCGAGGGCATTGCCCTGGCGCGCGTCGTACGAATGCCCGGAGCTGCACCGCGTCTACTCGATTGCCTATTTCGCAAGGCTGCCCCTGCGCAGCAAGCAGCTGAGCTGAAAAAGCTGGTCGCCGAGCTCGGCCTGGCCGGCATGCCGGTGAACCTGCTGCTGCATCCCGCCGACTATCAAATGTTGCTGCTCGACAGCCCCGACGTGCCCGCCGAAGAACTGCGCGATGCCATGCGCTGGCGGGTCAAGGAGCTGATCGCCGAACCTCTCGAACAGATGGTCATCGATGCCTTTGTGCTACCTGCCGATGCGTACCGTGGCCGCTCGCGCATGGCCTATTGCGCAGCTCTGGATAAAGCACGCATGCGCGGTTACAGCGCGCTGATCGAGCAGGCTGGGCTAAAATTGAGCAGTATCGACGTGACGGAAATGGCTTTCCGCAATCTCGGCCTGCTGTTTGGTGCCGAGGGGCTGAATATTGCGCTGCTGCGCCTGCGCTCCAGCGAGGGCTTGATCTGCGTGCAGCATGGCGCGGACCTGTATATGGCGCGCAGAATTGAGCACGGCCTGGAGAGGGCCCAACAGGATTTCTCTTCGGTCACCCTGGAGATCCAGCGCTCCCTCGATTATTTCGAGAGCCAGTTGGGCAAGGGCTATATCAATCGCCTGCTGCTGCTGCCCATGAAGCGTGATGCCGATGTGACGTTGCAGGTGTTGATCGACGGGCTGGCGGTCAAGCTGCAGATGCTCGATCTGCGTGAGCTGTTTGTCGAACAGCCGGCCGCCGAGCTGGAGCCGTCCGAGCAAGCCTACTGCATGGCTGCCGTTGGCGCGGCTCTGCGCCAGGTGGTGCGCTGATGCAAAATCTCAACCTGTATCAGCGTGAAAAAATTAACCGCAGCGGCCCGCAGCCCAAACAAATGTGGCTCGGGCTGGGCGCGCTGCTGCTGCTGTGCGTGTTGCATGGTGCCTGGCTGAATTGGCAGTTGCAGGAGGGCGGCCAGCGCCTGGAGCAGGCCGAGCGTCTGGCCAAGGTGCAAAGACAGCAAGTCGAAGCCGCCCAGGCGAACTTCGTTGCGCCGCAACTGGATGCCCGCCTGCCGGTGCAGTTGGCCCGCCAGGAGGCGCAAAACCAGGCGCTGCAACGCCTGCTCCGCTCGCTCGCGGTGCGCGCCGAGCAACAGCGCGGCGGGTTTGTCGCCCCGCTGGCGGCGCTGGCCGAGCAGCATCCGCCCAATGGCTTATGGCTGAACGACATCCTTCTGCGCGGCAGTGATATGCGCCTGCAGGGCTTTAGCCAGAATCCACAATTGCTGCCCCAGTATGTGCAGCGTTTAAGCCAGAACGCCGTGTTTCGGGGCCGCCTGTTCTCCCGTCTCGATATAACGCGCGACGACGACACTCACCTGCTGCAGTTTGATCTGTCCTCGCGGCCCGCCGATCAGGAGGGCCGCCAAGATGAGTAGCCCAATTAAGCAACTTCAGCAGCGCTGGCAGGCGTTCGCCCCGCGCGAGCAATGGCTGGCCTATGGGGTGGGGGTGGTGCTGGTCGGCCTGCTATATATGCAGCTGCTGGCTGATCCGTGGGCACTGCGGCTGGACCAGCAGAAAAGTGCCTACAGCAGCGTCGAAGCGCGCAGCGCGCAAAACACCGATGCGCTGGCCGAGTTAGCGGCCGCGCTCGCCGCAGACCCCAATCTGTCCTACAACAACGCCTTGTCGCTGGCCGCGGCCAGCCACGCGCAGCTGCTTGAGCAGATTGACCAACACACGCGCGAACTGGTCAGCCCGCAACAAATGCGCGCCCTACTCACCGACCTGCTGCATGCGCAACCGGGTTTGCAGCTAGTCAGCCTGGAAAACTTCAGTGAAGCGGTGCAGTTGCCGCCGACGCCGGTGGCCGAGGGCACGCCGACCAACCCGGCAACGTCACCAGGGTCGCCAGTGCCGGCCGCCGCGCCTGCCAGCGAGGTCAGCCTGTATCAGCATGGCATGCGCCTGAAGCTGGAAGGCAATTACTTCGACCTGCTGCGCTACCTGCAAACCATCCAGAACACCGCGTGGAAACTGAACTGGGAGAGCCTGCATTATCAGGTCGGCGAAGCCGGTCCCGGCAAGGCGCAGATCAGCTTGCAGTTGTATACCTTAAGTCGTCATGCGGAGTCGCTCGGTGCCTAACGTATTGTTAATGTTTACGCCATGTAGGCCATTCACGCGCGGTACGCGCCGCGGCTTCATGCTTGGCCGTAGCGTAACGCTGGCGCTGCTCGCGGCGCTTTTACTCGTGTGCAGCGGCTTGGCCGGCGCGGCGCTGGACCCCACCCAACCACCGGCCAACCTGTCCTCAGCCAACAGCGGTGCGGCGAGTGACAACGCGGTCGCGCCCTTGGTGCTGCAAGCGGTGCTGAGCGACGCCCAGGGCCGCCGCGCGATGATTGGCGGAGAGGTGTTGCGGGTGGGCGATCAACATGCCGGCGCCCGTGTGCTGAGCATTCATGCCCAGTCCGTATTGATTGAACGCCAGAGCGTGCGGCAGTTGCTGCGCCTGGCCGAACCCGTAATGCAACCGAGTCGATGATGCCCATAATGCTGAAGTTTCGTCTCAGCCTGCTGGGCTTGAGCGCCCTGCTAAGTGCTTGCCAAACCTTTCCGGATGGCGAGCAGCAGCTCTACGAACAGAGCAACCAATTGCTCGAAGAAAGCCTGCAGCAGGCCGCGGCCCGAGTCACGCCGCCGCCCGCGGTGCAAGCCGCGCTGATTCCGCCCTTGGGCCTGGATGGCGCTCAGCGTGGCGGCCCACGTTTCGATGTGGCCGCCAACAACCTGCCGGCGCGCGACTTCTTTTTGAGCCTCATGGAAGGCGCCGGCGAAAACCTGGTGGTGCATCCGGACGTGACAGGGAACATCACCTTCAGCCTGCGTCGGGTCACCCTGGTAGAAGCGCTGGCGGCCGTGCGCGACAGCTATGGCTATGATTTTCGGCGCACCAGCTATGGCTATCAGATTCTGCCTAATCAGGCGATTACCCGCAGTTACAACCTCAACTACCTGAATTTGCAGCGCATCGGCCGGTCCGACACTCGGGTCAGCTCGGGCCAGGTGGAGGGCAGCGGTAGCAACAGCAGCAGCAACAACAGCAGCAAAAATAGCGACGGCGGCCAGTCGAACACCCTCAATGCCAGTCTGGTGACCACCTCCAGCGACGTCGATCTCTGGCACGAGGTACGCGAGGTGGTGGCCATGATGGTCGGCGACGAGGAAGGTAACAGCGTGGTGGTCAATCCTCAGGCCAGCCTGCTGGTGGTGCGCGCCAAGAGCGCCGACCAGGAGAACGTCGCGCGTTTTCTCGAGCAGGCCCAGAGCAATCTGCAGCGTCAGGTGATTCTGGAAACCAAGATTCTTGAGGTGCAGTTGTCAGCCGGTTTTCAGGCCGGCATCCAATGGGACGATTTGGGCGGCGATGTCATCAGTAGCAGCTTGGCGGGTGCGGCCTTGAGCGGCCCGGTCGGAATCGGCGGGGTGTTCAGAGGGGTCCTGAGCCTGGGCAGCTTCAACGGCCTGATCCGGTTGTTGGGAACCCAGGGCCAGGTGCGGGTGCTGTCCAGCCCGCGAATTTCCACCCTGAATAACCAGAAGGCGGTGATCAAGGTCGGCACCGACGAATTCTTCGTCACCGATGTGTCGTCCAGCGGCAGCACCAGCACCGTCGCCGGCGTCACCGAGCCGACCCAGGACGTGACCCTGACGCCGTTCTTCTCCGGTATTTCGCTGGATGTCACGCCGCAGATCGACCAGAACGACATGGTCACCCTGCATGTGCGCCCGACGGTGAGCCGCGTGGTCGACCAGAACAAGGTGATCAGCCTGGGCGAAGGCAAGGATTTGAACCTGCCGCTGGCACTGTCCACCACCCGCCAATCCGACTCCATCGTGCGTGCGCGCAGTGGCCAGGTGGTGGTGATCGGCGGGCTGCTGCAAAACAGCAACGAAAACAACGACGCGCAAATTCCCTGGGCCAGCAACCTGCCAATCATCGGCAACCTGTTTAACCTGTTTAAACAGCAGCGCAAAACGTTGCTGAAAAGCGAGTTGGTCATTCTGCTGCGCCCGCAAGTGGTCAGCGATGACGTGTGGCTAAACGAGTTGCGCAAGAGCGCAGATACCTTCAGAGAACTCAGGTAAATCGATGTATCAAACGTTCTTCGGCCTGCGCGAGAAACCCTTCGCGCTGACCCCCAATACCGAATTTCTGGTCCAGTTGGCGCCGTATCAGGCCTGCCTCAACCTATTGTGCGTAGCGCTGGGCGAAGGTGAAGGCTTTATCAAAGTCACCGGCGAAGTCGGCACCGGCAAAACCCTGCTCTGTCGCACCTTGCTCAAACAGCTGGACGCCACGCAGTACCAGTTGGCCTATCTGCCTAACCCAGACATGTGCCCAACTGCGCTGCGTCAGGCGCTGGCCCGTGAGCTGCATATCGAGGCCGTCGAAGACCTCGACAGCCAGGGCGTGCTGGAAGCCTTGCACCGCCGGTTGATCGAGCTGGCGGCAGCCGGCAAAAGCACCGTGCTGCTGATCGACGAGGCGCAGGCGCTGCCTACTGCCACCCTGGAAGCCCTGCGCCTGCTCACCAACCTGGAAACCGAGCGGAGCAAATTGCTGCAAGTGGTGCTGTTCGGCCAGCCGGAACTGGATGTCACCCTGGCCCGCCGCGAATTTCGCCAGCTGCGCCAACGCATCACCTTTGCCTACCGCCTGCGCCCCCTGGATAGGCTGGAAGCCACCCGCTACCTGAGCGAGCGCCTGGCCGTGGCCGGTTACCGTGGCGACCCGCTGTTCAGCCCGGCGGCAGTGCGGGGCTTGCTGCGCGGCAGTGGCGGCATCGCCCGGTTGCTGAATATTCTTGCGCACAAGGCGCTGATGGCCGCTTACGGGGAAGGCCGGCGCCAAGTCACGGCCGGCCATGTACGCTGCGCCCAGCGCGATACCGAAGGCGCGCAAGGCGGTGCGTCGCGCGGTGTCTGGCTGGGCTGGAGTCTGGCCGCGGGTGGCGTGCTGCTGGGGCTGAGTGGCTGGCTGCTGAGCCAGTCGCAGGCCGTCGGGTCTTGGCTGGCGCCGTACTGGGCGTGGCTGGCATGAGCCTGGTCAACGACATGCTACGCGACCTTGAAGCGCGCCGCGCCGCGCCCACCGAACGCTTGCAACTCGATGGTCTGCACGCCGTAGACGAAACCGCCGTGGCCCGCCGCACGCAGCGGCGCCGTGGCCTGATCGGGCTGGCGCTGCTGTTGCTGATCGGCCTGGGGCTGTGGTTGCTGCTCGCGCGCCCGGACTTGAGTGCGCCGACGCCGACCGTGCCAGACCCGACGCTGGCCGTGCCGGGCGCTGAGTCAGCGCTTGTCTCATCGGCCGCCGCGCCACTTGCCCAGTCCGGGCTGGCGGCGGATGCGCCAATGCTGCAACCTGCCCAGCTGCTGGAAGTGTTGCCGCAGCACGATGGCCGTGGGCTGATTCTGCAACTGCTGCTGGACCGCGCGGTGTCCTACCAGCGCCGCGAGGAAAACGGCACGGTTAGCCTGTATTTGCCGAACGTGCAGTTGAACGGGCAACTGGCCAGTGATGCGCATGGCCGCTTGCAGCGCGGCGGCCGCAGCCTGTCCTGGCGCGTTGAAGCCCAGGGCCAAGGCGTGCAAGTGCTGCTGGTCGGGCTGGGCGATGACCTACAGGTGCGTGACCGGCTGGAATCGGCGGGCACCCGATGGCTGCTGTGGATCGAAGTGCCCATCGGCTCGCCGGCGCTGGCCGACGGGACGAATGAATACCCAAACGAATACGCGCATGAAGACCCATACCGGGACGAGGCAATAGACCTCAATAATCTGCCCGTAGCCGAACCGGCAACTCCACGCGCGGCGGTTCAGGCGCAGGCCGATAAAAAAGCTCAGGCGCTGGCCGAACTGCTCGGCAACGCGAATGGTCGCGGCCCGCCGCAGGTGAGCGTCGCGCCCTCGGCGCCGAATGCCCTGACGCAGGCGCGTCAGGCGCTGCAGGAGGGTGATTATCCACGCGCCATCCACGTACTGGAGGCGCTGCAACTGACTCGTAAAAACGATCCCGAGGTGTCGCGCTGGCTGGCCCGTGCGTACCTGGCCGGCGGTGAATCAGCGCGGCTGCTGGCCTGGTTGCCGGCGCACCTGGCGCAGCGGCCCCGGGACAGCGAGCTGCGCGTGCTGCTGGCGCGCGGGCAACTGCAGGCCGGTCAGGCCGCGAACGCGGTGGCCACGCTGCAACACTACCCGCCAAGCCTGCGCCAAGAACCGACTTACCACGCGCTGCTGGCAGCCAGTTACCAACAAACCGGCGAGTGGCCGCAAAGCGCTGCGTTGTATCAACAGCTAATCGAACTGCAGCCCCAGCAGAGCAGCTGGCAGCTGGGCTTGGGCATCGCCCTGGAACAACTGGCGCAACCGGCTGCCGCCGCCCGACATTACCGCCTGGCCCACCAGGGACCAGGTCTGGACGAAGGCGCCCGGCGCTTCGCCAGCGAACGCGCGACAGCGCTAGGAGCGCGTCCATGACCCCGCAAGACATCCGCCAAAACAAGCTGCGCTTGGGCGATCTGCTGGTTAAGGCCGGACTGGTCAGCGACGCTCAGCTGCAACTGGCCCTACAGGCGCAAAAACGTAACGGCGCCAAGCTGGGCCACAGCCTGATTGAGCTGGGCTTTGTCGACGAATTACAGTTGCTCACGGCCTTGTCCGAGCAGTTGCATATTCCGTTTGTCGAACTCAAGCATTTTCGCTTCGACAATGAGCTGGTGCAGAGCCTGCCCGAAGCCGTGGCCCGGCGCTTTCGCGTGGTGCTGCTGGCCCGCGAAGGCGGCGGTGTGCTGGTCGGCATGTCCGATCCCCTCGACCTGTTTGCGCTGGATGAAGTCGAGCGCTTGCTGAAAACCCGGGTACTGCCGGCGGTGGTGCGCGAAGCCGAACTGCTGCTCGCGCTGGACACCATGTACCGGCGTACCGGCCAGATCGCCTCGCTGGCTGGCGAGCTGGAAGGCGAACTCAAAGACAGCGACTTCGACCTGTCCAAGCTGGGCACCGACAACAATAACGACGCGCCGGTAGTGCGCCTGCTGCAAACGCTGTTCGAAGATGCGGTGCAGATGAAGGCCTCGGACATTCATATCGAGCCCGACGAAGGCCTGGTGCGTATTCGCCAGCGTATCGATGGGGTGCTCAACGAACAGGTCATGAAGGAAGCGCGGATCGCCTCGGCGCTGGTCATGCGGCTGAAAATCATGTCCGGCCTGGATATTTCCGAGAAACGTCTGCCCCAGGACGGCCGTTTCAATATTCGGGTGAAAAATCACGCTATCGATGTGCGGGTCTCGACCATGCCCGTGCAATTCGGCGAGTCGGTGGTGATGCGCCTGCTCGACCAGAGCAACTCGGTGGCCAACCTCGACGCCAGCGGCATGCCGGCCGAGATGCTGGTGCGCTTTCGCCGCCTGCTGCAGCGGCCCTTCGGCCTGGTGCTGGTGACCGGCCCGACCGGTTCGGGCAAGACCACCACGCTGTACGCCGGCCTGGCTGAACTGAATAGCCCGGAAAAGAAAATCATCACCGTGGAAGACCCGGTGGAATACCGCATGCCACGCATTAATCAGGTGCAGGTGAATGCCAAGATCGACCTGAGCTTTTCCCGGGTGCTGCGCGCCGCCTTGCGCCAAGACCCGGACATCGTGCTGATCGGCGAAATCCGCGACCAGGAAACCGCCGAGATTGGCCTGCGTGCGGCGATGACCGGCCACTTGGTGCTTTCGACCCTGCACACCAACGACGCGCTGACCTCGGCCATGCGCCTGATCGACATGGGCGCCGAGGCGTTTCTGGTGGCCGCTGCGCTGAACGCTGTGCTGGCCCAGCGGCTGGTGCGGCGGGTCTGCGAAAGCTGCATGCAGGAGCACACGCCCGAGCCGCGCCAACTGCTCTGGCTGGAGACCCTGTACGGCGCCTCGCTGGACGGGCGCACCTTCAAGCGCGGCTCGGGCTGCCACCATTGTCACAACAGCGGCTACGCCGGCCGGGTCGGGGTGTTTGAGTTGCTGGAATTGGACGCCGCGATGATCGCCGCGTTGCGCCACAACGACCCGCAAGGCTTCGCCGACGCCGCCAAAGTCAGCGTCGGCTACCGACCGCTGGCGGCCTGCGCGCTGGATTACGCGCTGGCCGGCGTGACCAGCATCGAGGAAGTACTAAAAGTCTGCGCAACCCTGAGCGACGAGGGGCTGGCGTGAGCCTGTTTCAATTTACCGGGCGCGACGCCCAGGGCGGCAAGGTCAGTGGCAGCCGCGAAAGTGGCTCGATGGACAGTTTGGCCAGCGAATTGTTGGCCGAGCACATCACTCCGCTGACCATTCAGCTGCAGGCCAAGCAGGGCGGCGGCGATGTGCTGGTGGCGCTCCGCGCGCTGCTGCGCAGTAAGCGCGTCGAACTGCAAGAGCTGATTATTTTCTGCCGGCAGATGTACAGCCTGAGCAAGGCCGGGGTGCCGATCATTCGCGCCATCGGCGGTTTGGGCGAGTCCAACCGCAACCTGTATTTTCGCGAGGTATTGCAGGCGGTGCGCAACGACCTGGAAAGCGGCATGAGCATGGCGGTGTCGCTGAATGCCCATCCCAAGGTCTTCGGCACCCTGTTTGTGAGCATGATCAGCGTCGGCGAAAACACCGGCCAGCTCGACCAGGCGTTCCGCCAGCTGTCCATCTATCTGGAGCTGGAGCGCGAAACCCGCAAGCGCATCAAGCAAGCCACCCGTTATCCGCTGTTCGTGCTCAGCGCCATGATGGTGGGATTGACGGTGATCAACCTGTTCGTGATTCCGGCCTTCGCCAAGGTGTTCGCGCAGTTTCATGCGCAGCTGCCGTTGCCGACGCGGATTCTGATTGGCACTTCGGAGTTTTTCCAACAGTATTGGTGGCTTCTTGGTATGGTGGTGACTGGTGTCATCGTGGCCTTTATCAAATGGAGCGAAACGGAGGCCGGCGCGCTGCGCTGGGACCGTATTAAGCTGCGCCTACCGATTGTCGGCGGGCTATTCGAGCGCATCGCCCTGGCCCGCTTCACCCGCACCTTCGCGATGATGTACCGGGCCGGCGTGCCGTTGCTGCAGACCCTCTCGATCAACAGCGCGAGCGTTGGCAACCGCTACATCGGCCAGGCTATTTTGAGTATGCGCGAGGGCGTGGAACGCGGCGAAGCGCTGACCAGCAGCGCCGCCGCCAGCGGCCTGTTCACCCCGCTGGTGCTGCAAATGATGGCCGTCGGCGAAGAAACCGGCGCCCTGGATGACTTGTTTATCGAGGTGGCGGATTTCTACGAGCAAGAGGTGGACTACGACCTCAAGCAACTGGCCGACGCCATCGAACCGATTCTGATCGTCGCCATGGGCGGCATGGTGCTGGTGCTGGCGCTGGGCGTATTTCTACCCATGTGGGAGTTGTCTTCGGCGGCCAAGGGCGGTGGGTAGAGCGCATTTGAAACGCGCTGTGTGTGCTCTGGGATTTGGTATTTGCTCTGGCAATTTAAAGTAAGACCCCGCGTGGAACTGTCCGCACGGAAGTGGATAAATCAGTAAGAGAGAACGGCAATGATGAAAAAAACCAAAGGTTTTACCCTGATCGAACTGGTGGTGGTGATCGCCATTCTCGGCATTCTTGCCGCGGTGGCGCTGCCACGCTTTATGAATGCGACCAAGGATGCTCATGAAGCCGCGGTCAGAGGCGCCGGTGGTGCCTTGGCTTCCGCGGTGTTGCTGGTGCGTGCGCAATGGGAGGTCAATCGCAGCAAGGGTTCCGCTACCGGTGCAGTTGCAGGTTTTGGTGAAGATAATGTGTTCGTAAACACCCAAGGCTGGCCGACTGGTACATCGACTACGGCTAGCTGCACGGATGTCTGGAATGCCATTTTGCAAAGCTCGGCTCCAGTCGTAGCAGCGGCTGCCGCTACAGGCGTTGACTATGTGGCAAGCAGTGACGCTGCTGGCTGCCTCTACACTTACCAGTTGGATGGTCTCAACGACAGCATTCTCTATAACGCTGCCAACGGCACCGTTACCACCACGTTTACGCGTTAAAACCTGTTCGTTAATAAGGAAGTAGCAATGAAAAATCAACAAAGCGGTTTCACCCTGATCGAGCTGATTATGGTGATTGTCATACTCGGGATTTTGGCGGCCGTGGCCTTGCCTAAATTTGCCGATTTCAGCGGTGAAGCCAGGTTTGCCAGCTTGAACGGCGCACTGGGCGCGGTGCGCTCGGCGAGTGCGATAGTCCATTCAGCCGCGCTGGTGAATGACGAGACGGGTGAGAAAGGGTCAGTGACCCTGGAAGGTCAGCCAATTGAGCTGGCATATGGCTATGCCACTAAGGACTCGATCATGGATGCAGCCCAGTTGAGCAGTGAGTTTACTACCAACGACCCATCGGGCACTGTCAAGCTGGGCGCCTGCAACTTTACCTACAAAGAGGCGGCCGAAGGCGGCGCCGCAGAGATCAGTGATGTTAAGGACGCTGTCGACGACAAACGCTGCTAATGCCTGATATGCGCGGCTTTACCCTGGTGGAGTTAATTCTGGTGATGGTCATCATCGGGATTCTCGCTGCTGTGGTGGGGCCGCGCTTCTTCGATAGGCAGGTGTACGACGATCGCCTGTTCTTCGAAGAAACCTTGGCCGCCGTGCGCTACGGGCAAAAACTGGCCGTGGCCAGCGGTTGCCTGACGCAGGTCAGCCTCGGTAACAACGGCTACTGGCTGCGCCAGGCGGCCAACTGCGATAGCGGCGCCTATAGCGTCGACGTCCAGGGGCCGGATGGCCAACGGCCCTTTGCCAATACCCAAGTACCCACTGGTGGGACCATCACGGCAACCAATTTTCCGGTGGTATTCGACTCGCTAGGACGCCCGGTGGATGCCCAAGGGGATCCGCTGGACAGCGAGGCGACAGCCACTATCGGTAGCTTTACGCTGACCGTGACGCCGCAAACCGGAATGGTGCAATGACGCCTCGGCAGCGTGCTGCGCGACCCCTCCGGCAACCCGGAGCCGACGCCCTAGCGCGTCAGCGCGGCATGACCCTGATCGAACTGGTGATCAGCATCGTCATCATCGGCATCGCCGCCGCGGCCCTGTTCAGCGCCATGGCCGCCATCGGCGGGCGCTCCGCCGACCCGCTGCTGCGCCAGCAAAGTCTCAGCATCGCCGAAGCTTATCTGGAGGAAATCCTCCTGAAACCCTATCTCGACCCCGCAACTCTCGACCCCGCAACGCTATTGGGCTGCCAGGCTATCCCGGGCGAGCGCAAAGAGTTTGATGATGTTTGTGACTACGACGATCTGGATGATCAGCCGCCCAAGAATGCCTCGGGTGAGGAAATCACGGCGCTGGACGGTTATCGCGTGCAGGTGGCCGTGGCGCAATTGGACAGCTGGAATGGCGTGCCGGCTCTGCAGGTGGATGTCACCGTGACCGACCCCGGCAACCAGCAGCTGCTGCTCAGCGGTTATCGCACCTGTTATGGCGAGCTGGACCGATGCCCTTGAAGCCTTGGCGCGGTTTCACCTTGGTGGAACTGGTGATGGTGATCGCCCTGTCCGGCATGGTCTTAGTGATGATCAGCACTGTACTCGCGCGCCCGCTGCAAGGTTTCGTCGATCAGAGTCGACGGGCCGTGCTGGTCGATCAGGCTGCGGGTGTGTTGCAGCGTATGGCGCGTGACGTTCGGCTGGCCGTGCCTAACTCGCTGCGGGTGTCAGCGGACGGCAAAGCGCTTGAGCTGCTGCTGATTCATAGCGCCGCGCGCTACCGTCCCAATCGTATCGGCGGCGAGGGCCTGCGTTTTTCCAGCGAAACTGCAGGCACCTGCGGCAGCATCACCGAGGGTGAGCGCTGCGACAGCCTGCAGGTGCTCGATCCCGAGTTTAAAACGGACGGCGCGCAATGGATGGTGCTCTACAACATTGGCGCCGAGTCCGGCGGCAATCCGGTTGCCGGCAGCAATGTATGGATGCCGGCCAACCCCGGTGTGATCACCCCGACGGGCACGAAGTTCGATCCGCTGTCTGGTGCCCCCGCCGGGGAAAGTCATATTGCCCTGACTAACCTACCGGTTGATGGCTTCCGTTTTGCCTATGCGTCACCGCAACATCGCTTGTACTTGGCAAAAACGGTAGTGGGTTATCGCTGCCAGGACGGGCAACTGCTGCGTTACAGCTACAAAGACCAATTGCTCAGCGCAATTCCCAGCACGCCGCCGGCCGGCTCCGATCAACAGCCCATGGCGGCGAATGTCGATTGTTCCGCTACATACTTTACTTACCAGACCGGCAGCACTCAGCGCGCCGGTTTGCTAGCGATCATCCTGCGTATCAGCCAAGACGGTGGAGTCGGCGGCGAAGGCCTACAACTGCTGCAACAGGTACACGTCGACAATGCGCCCTGAGCCCCGTTTGCCGCGCCGCGCCCAGGGCTTTGCCTTGGTGGCGGCGATATTCGTGATGGTCATCATCGCCCTGGTGGTGACCGCCATGGCGCGTTTATCCATCACCCAGCACGGCACTGTCAGCCTGTCTATCCAGCAAGCCCGCGCCTACCAAGCCGCCCGGGCCGGCCTGGAGTGGGGGATTAGTCGGGCGGTTGGTGGCGAGTGTCAGGCAGGGCCGGTGGCGGTGGATCTGCGTAATTCAAATCTAGCCGAATTCACTAATGTGCAGGTCACGTGCGTTCCGATGCTCTACGACGAGAATGGTGTAGATGTGAACATCTACCAACTGATCGTCACCGCCCAAAACGGCAGCCCCGGCAGCCGCTCCGACTACGCCTACCGGCGGCTGACCGCGACTATCGAACAATAAACAAGGAGCAAAACCATGAGGCAACAGGGTTCCATAAGCCGCCATGCATGGCTAAAAACCGCGCGCTGGACGCTGCTGCTGATGGGCCTGTTGCTGGGCAATCTGGCCCAGGCGGCGACCGATTACTTTTTTCATCCTTCCTCTGAAAATCTGCCGGCAAGGTGCGTAAAGATTAATGGTCATTCCTACAGTTGCGGTGTGTTGACGCTTGGCGAGGGTGACACGATCACTCTCGGGAAGTCGGACAAGTCAGACAAACCGGACAAACCGGTCACCATCACCTTCTCCGGGGCATTCACCACTGGCGCGAGCAATTTGATCAATGCCTCGGGAGCGGTTGACGACCTCAAGCTGATCACCAACGGTGTGCTGACGCTGGGCGCCAACACCCGGCTGAATGCCAACGTGGTCGGCACTGCAGCGGTCACCCTGGATGAAGATGTCACGGTGGATGGCGCGATCAGCACCGGCGCTGGCGCCGTTACCGTGGGCAGCAGAAGCACGGTCGGCGGGGGCATTAGCACGGGCGCCGGCGTGGTCACCCTGCTGGCGAGCGCCACGCTCGGCGGCGGTATCACCACCGAGGATGGCGGCATCACCGTCGGTAACCAGAGCAGTGTCGGCGGGGCGATTACGTCCACGGGGGCGGGGGTCGTTTGGCTCTGGGAAAAGGTTGAAGTGGCGGGGGGCGTTAGCACCGTCACGGGCGGTATCACCGTGAAAGATCAGAGCCGAGTGTGCGGCAGCATCAGCATTACCGGCGATGGTGTGGTGGTTTTGACAACCAACATAAAAGTCGGCGGTTCGGTCATTACCCAGGTTGGCGCGATCACGATTGGCACCGGAAGCTCGGTCGGCAAAGATGTAATCAGCGGTGCCGTTATCACCCTGACCGGTCTACTGGTCGGCGGTAATGTCAGCAGCATCGGCGCGGGCGCCATCACCACGACTGACACCTCGATTGGCGGCAATGTCAGCAGCAATGCGGGCGTCATCACCCTGACCAACTCACAGGTTCGCGGCACGGTGACCTCGGGTGTCGCGATTGTAAAAACAGGGAGCAGCGTTGGCGACACCAACCTGGTCATCAATATTCCGTCTGCTTGCTCGACGGTAGTGGTTGGCGATATCCATCACTTCGAGATAAGCGCACCGGCTAGCGGTCTGACCTGCAATCCGTTGGATGTCACCGTTAAGGCTTGTTTGAATGAAACTTGCGATCTTTATACCGATTCGATAACGGCCCAGGCTCAGATAACGCAGGGCGTAACTAAGAATAGTCAGACCCAGACATTCACGGGCGGTAGCCAAGTTTATGCATTGCGCGCCGGTACGTTCGGGGAGGCATTTTTGAGCATGGCCCCGTCCACGCCTGCTGCATCGGCGCAGACCCTGTGCAGCATTGGCTCAAATGCCCTGAGTTCTAATTGCACGTTGCAAATGGTCGAGAGCGGTTTTGTACTGTTTGATCGTCAAACAGGTAGTTCTCTAATTCCGAACCATATTGCAGGGCGAACAACGCTCGATGACGTATGGGTGCGCGCGGTAAAAAGTGATCCGGCTGATCCGCTTCGTTGTATCCCCGGTTTCTCGGAAAAGAGTGAGCGCATGGTTGGTTTTGCTTCGGACTACATCAATCCTGCGCCGACAGACCTAGTGGGAAGTCCGAAGCTAAAAGTGAACGATGTTGAGATTTCCAACATTTCATCAGCCTTTACCCTAGTGCCGCTGGATTTCAATGCGCAAGCAGAAGCACCCATTCGCTTGTTCTATCCAGATGCTGGCAAGCTCAGTTTGAGCCTGCGCTATGAGGATAAAGAAGCCGATACCGGGCTGGTGATGACCTCGACGGGGAATACGTTTGTAGTTAGGCCGTATGGGTTGTGCCTATACAGTGACACGACGAACAGCAGTTGCCTTTTGGGCGATGCTAATTGCTCTGTTTTCGTTCCCGCGGGGGATCCCTTTGATTTGAGCGTGAAGGCCGTTGCTTGGGAGGCGGGTGCGGATACGGACTTTTGTAGCGTAAAAGCCGTCACCCCGAATTATCGACAGAGCGGCATAACCCTCACCAGTAGCTTAGTTGCTCCTGATTCTGGTTCTTCCAGCATTCTTGGCGAGACCAATGTCGATATCGTTTTCGGTGACGCGGGAGAAAAAACCCATACCAATCAGACGATTTCTGAGGTTGGAGTGTTCACCATCACCGCTAATCCGCCGAACTATCTCGACGGCCCTGCAGTCGGCGACAGCAACGGTGACGGCGTTATCGACAAAGTCAGTACTAGCGCCAATATCGGTCGTTTTATTCCGGCCTACCTGGACGTTGTGGGTTCGGCCAGTTTGACGCCCAGTTGTGGCCCGTTCAGTTATCAGGGGCAGCCGATGGGCTTTGCTGCTGGTCAGGCACCGCGCCTGCAGGTGAGTGGCCACAATCGCGCCGGCGTCGTCACCACGAACTACGATCGCGGCGATTTCTGGCGGTTAAACGCTCCCGAGCGCAGCCAATACACCTCTGTAACCGGCGTAGCCAGTTTTGATCAGGGATACGTTGTGGGGCCGCCAGTCGTGCCGGCGCGTTTGCAAGAAGTCGACATTACCCAGTCAGAGTATCTGGATGATCTGACCACTGAGGGGAACGGAATTCGTATCGCTCGCTGGAGCGACCAGCAGCTCTGGTATCTCCCTGCGGTCACGCCAACGATCGATGATCGGCCTTTTCAAGCGCTTGTTAGCTTGAATGTTTCCGCCGCAGCGCTAACGGATGAGGATGGGGTTTGTTATACCCATGGCAATAAAGACAGTGGCGCGGCCTGTGAAGACTATTTCGCTGATGCTGATCCTCTCACTGAGCGTCAGCCGGGATTTGGCGGCAGCGAAGTGCGCTTGGGCCGGCTGCGTATCGGCAATGCCCATGGCTCAGAATTGCAGGCGTTGAATCTGTCCGTTGCTTTGGAATACTGGAAAAATATCGGTAGCCCCACGGTGCCCATCGGTAGCTTTCAGTCAGAGCTGAACGATAGTTGTACTGCCTCGTTGCTGGGCACCCCCGCAGCTTTTTTAAGCCTTCCGGATACTCGCACCGGCCAGTTGCTAGCCAAAGATATCAAGCCGTCAGTTGATCCAGTTCCGGCGACTCCGTCCTTACCGATTAACCTGCAGGTTGCTGTGCCGGGTTCGAAGAACCATGGTTCAGTAGCGGTCGGTTTCCCCGATCTACCCTCCTGGCTGTATTACGACTGGAATGACACCGGCCGCGAAGCTGCACGGGGTCTCGCAACCTTCGGCATCTACAGCGGCCCGAAGCCGTTGATTTTTCGCCGCGAGTTGTACCGCTAGGCGCCGGGCAGATTGCTGAAATGAGTGAGCGTTCCTACGCGTCTGCGGGGGAACGCCTCGTCTGTTCGGTCGCAGATCAACGCTCAGAACCGCTCTTACGCGCCTGCGCCGGCGGAAGCTCTCGTCTACCTCGATCTTGTTTTGGGCCCACTCGAACAGGTAGACGAAAATGGCCCCGGCAATTGCACCTGCGATCAGGGCGGAGGCGATCAGCATCGGGTAGAACTTCGCACGTTCCGCAATGCCGCCAGACACAATGGCGGGGATTGCGGCAGCAAATGTCAGCAAAAAGAAAAACTTGACCAGTTCATAACCCTGGCTGAAACGCCAAAATCGGTACTGATTTTTACCTGCGCGTTGACCTGATTTTATGCCGAACGGTGCCCACCTCAAGGAAGGCAAAGCCCGCGTGCATAGCGAGCACCATAATGGCACCGATCAGGATAAACAGCGTGTTGGCGCTTTCGGTCAGGGTTTGTGCTGCACTCGTGATGTCCACGGGTTAATCACTCCTGGGCAGTACCCGCTTCCGATCACAAAGGGTGGGTGCTGCGAATGATATAAAGCAGGAAAGCCGAATATCCGACCATCAGGAGCTCTAAAACCGCCAGGGACTGAGAGCCGAAAATGAGATTCAGACCAGCAAAAAACACCCCGGCTGTGACGGTCACCCAGGGCAACGCGGTTAAAACAACTTTCCGGTGAGGTTGCGCAAGCTGCGCTGCCGTTTCCTGGTGTACTGGCTGGCTTTCCATGAACAGTTGGGAACCGGTTCAGGTGTCGAAAAGTCAGTAGGTCCAGATACCCCTAATGACCGCAGCAGCGCCAGCGACGGCTGCTATGCCCAGGATGACGGGACGCAGACCGCCGAAGGGTACCCGATGTACCAATAGGCCAGACAGCAGGAAGCCAGCCAGTACACCAGGAAACGTGACGACAAACAGCATCACCTCACGCACTCCGAGATGGCCCGAGACCACCAGAGCGATCGCGCTGGCGAAGCTGGCAAACAGAAAGAACGCAGACATGTTGGCCCGCACCAGGGGGCCTTGCTCGTTCTGATAGATCAGGGCGATGGGAGGCCCGCCTACTGCAGTAATCGTCCCCATATAGCCGGAGGCAGCTCCGGCAATGACACTATTGCGCGGTGTCAGTGTTGGCCTCAACCCGGCCACACTCAGCGCCACTGCCGCCAGGATCAAACCGCCGAAAATCAGCCCGAAGGCCTGGGTGGACACCACCGCGAGGGTCATTCCCGCCAGCACCGTGCCCACCACATCGCCGCCAATAGCAAACCGCACTTGCCTGAAACTCAGGCTGGCGCGATTGCGGATCAGCATCATGATGGTCAGCAATACAGCGTTGAGTATCAATGGCCCGGGTATCAGCAGCGGGCTGACCAGAAACATCAGCGGTGCTGACAGGGTGCCGATTCCGTAGCCGGCAATCCCTTGCAGGCAGGCGCCTGCCAGCAGGGCGATGTTGGCCAGTAGAATCTGGATCAGGTTGATGTCGGTCACGGCAATCGAAGCTCCTGTTTAGGTCCGTTTTGTCAGAATGGCTCCGTGCAAACCTGGATGAGCAGTGTCGTACGGTTTTGGAAAGACCTGTCCGCTTACTTTGTTATTCATCAGTATGAGAGAAGCCAGTCCGCAGCGTCCACTGTGTGTAGCCCCACGAGTTGCTCTGCATCGCCGCCCCAGCGGTCTATGAAAGTGCCGACCGGGTAAACCAGTAGAGAATATTCAAGGTACAAACTTCCCTTTTACTGCGTAGTTGATCACGAGTTTACGTTGCTGGCTGTGAAAAAGATTAGAGAGAGTGCGGGATAGCAGAGAAGTTCAATGGGAAAGCGGGTAGTGTCTCTTAACAGAAGTTCGTTTGTTTATTGAGTTTGTCTGATAATCTGGCGATTGACTCAATAATCTGGTCGGCAGATTTATGCCATTCAAAGGGTTTCGGGTCTTCATTGTAAATCTTAAGATAGTTTTTGATCGAGCCTTCAAGCTCTCGTGTGCTGCGATGTGAATTTCGTTTAATCCAACGCTCTGAAATCAGCCCAAAGAACCGCTCGACTTGATTGATCCAACACGCTGAAGTCGGCGTGAAATGCACGTGATAGCGAGGCCTCGCGGCAAACCAGGCGCGCACCTTTGCCGTTTTGTGCGTCCCGTAATTGTCCATGACTAGATGAACGTCCATATCGTGCGGAACCGCGCGATCAATCTCTTTTTAAAAGGCCAGGAACTCCGTTGCACGGTGTCGTGCGATGAAGCCTGCCGATCACTTCCCCGGTCGCTGTATCAAGTGCCGCGAACAGCGTTGTGGTGCCGTGTCGGACGTAATCATGTGTTCTGGTTTCCGTGTGCCCGAAGGACAGGGGTAGCGCTGGCTGAGTTCGATTGATAGCTTGTATCTGACTCTTCTCATCAACACACAGCACCAACGCCTTCGTTGGCGGGTTCATGTACAAGCCAACGATATCGTGAACCTTGGCTACAAAATGGGGGCCGGTAGACAGCTTGAACGTATCATGGCGATGCGGCTTCAAACCAAAAGCCCGCCAGATTCGACTCACCGACATAGCGCTCAATCCGGCCTCTTTTGCCATCAGGTTCGTCGACCAGTGAGTGGCATTTTTTGGCTTTTCCCTGAGCGTTTTATTAATTAAATCAGTAACCTTTTGATCATTTATGGTTCGAGGCCGACCGGTTCTGGGCGCATCAGTCAGGCCTGCAACCCGGCTCGCCTTGAAACGATTTCGCCACTTATTCACCGTTTCGGAGGTCACCCCAACGCGGTCACCGACCACCCTGCCCGGAAGGCCTTCAGTACTTAGCAGAATGATGCGCGCTCGCAACTGTTCAGCGGCAGGCATGCGTTGTCGCCGCAACCACGACTCCAGCTCCTCTCGTTCAGAGTCACTCACTTCAAGGGGTCTAGCTATCCGCGCCATGAGCACCTCTCCTGTGTCTGTTTGTCAGATTATACAGGACAGAATAATTATCTATACGGATTTTTGTTAAGGGACACTAGGGAAACGCTGATTAATTCCGCTTGAGTCGCTGATTTGGTAAAATCAAATCCCCGACAATCGAACCGACCAGGAACGATCATGAAGCAGACGAGTTTCGCCCAAGCCGAGTTTGCCGCCAAGAAAAAGATAACCCGACGTGAGCGGTTTCTGGCCGAGATGGAACAAGCCGTGCCCTGGCCGAGCGCGGCATGCTCATGCGCGAAGGCACGATCGTAGACGCCACCATTATTGCCGCGCCGCCATCCACGAAGAACCGGGCCAAGGCACGGAATCCAGAGATGCACCAAGCCAAAAAAGGCAATGAATGGCACTTTGGCAGTGCGACCTGAAAGTCGCCTGTATTTCTGTTTCGCAGGGTACGTTCACCTGACGAAACCGGTTGTTTCACCAACCGTTCCCTACCCGGACGTGCGGAGCCGGTAACAGCACCGTGCGAAGCTTCGGGGACAATGTAACCGCCGACTCAGTCGGTATGTCGACCCGTGAGGAAAGACATAATCTGCCAGCATCGAGGCGGAAAGGGGCTAGGGACGAGCGGCTACGGCCAACAGATGTGAATCTCTTATAAACGTCGTCATGCCAGACAAGCCAAAGATGCTGATAGGCTTGAACCAAAAAGGTGTGCGGTCAGGTATGGGCTCTTACCGATAGCCCATCGTGAATACGGTACCGCCGGCGATCGATGGCAAGGTTTGGTCGACTCCGGCCGCCAAATTAAAAGGAGCACTAGCGTTGAAGCATCGCGGTTATCGACCGCAACCGCTAAGACGTATCTACATACCCAAGAGCAATGGAAAGAAACGTCCGCTAGGGATACCGACGATGCGAGACAGAGCGATGCAATCCTTGTGGAAGCTCGCTTTGGAACCGGTTGCCGAAACTCAAGCAGATCCGAACTCCTATGGTTTCAGACCCAAGCGTTCAACGGCAGACGCCATCGCACATTGTTTCAATGCGCTCGCAAAGCAAACATCCGCCAAGTGGGTGCTCCGAACTACCAGAAGCAGCTTGAGAGCATGGCCAAATACGATGCGCTGCTTTTTATTGATCTTGACGGGTTCAAGCAGGTCAATGATACCCTGGGCCATGGCGTGGGGGATGACCTGCTAAAGAAAATTACCTGGCGAGTGTCACAGGAACTCCGCGGCAGCGATACCTTTTCCCGGTTCGGTGGCGATGAGTTTGTGGTGGTTCTGCCAGAGCTTGGCGCAACGGAAAGAGCAGAAAATGTTGTCAGCCGGATTCTGTTGGCCATCGCTGAAAAAGTGACCTTGGCGGAGCAAGAGATTTTTATAACTGCCAGTATTGGTCTGACATTTTATCCGCAAAGCGAGATTCTGGACGCCGATCAGCTTCTCCGTCAGGCCGACCAGGCGATGTACGTTGCGAAACAGAAGGGCAGAAATCGGTTCCAGTATTTCGACACTGAAAACGACAAGGCGGTTCGTAGCCTTCATGAGGATCAGACACGGATTCAGCTGGGCTTGAACAGAAATGAGTTTGTGCTTTTCTATCAGCCCCAGGTAAACCTGAAATCGGGCGAGGTCGTCGGAGCCGAAGCCCTGATTCGCTGGCAGCACCCGGAGCGGGGTCTGGTTGCGCCAAGGGGTTCTTATACCCGTAAGTGTCAATATCAATTCCTTACACCTCAGGCAGCTCAATTTCGTAGAACGACTGGAGGCAATACTCAGCCTTTACCCGTCGATTCCGAACGGACAGATTGAGCTGGAGATTGTTGAAACCTCCTCCCTGGAGAATCTGGAGATGGTCTCCGAGACGATCGAAGCCTGTCGCAAGCTGGGTGTTATTTGCTCACTGGACGATTTTGGCACCGGCTATTCGTGCGGCGGCTGCCAGTGGAAAAACTCAAGATTGATATGAGTTTTGTTCGCGATATGCTGATTGATTCCAGCGATTTTGCCATTGTTCAGGGCATTCTGGTGCTGGCCAGATCATTCGGTCTTGCCGTGATTGCAGAAGGTGTCGAGACGCCAGAACACAGTGAACAACTGGTAAAACTCGGATGTGATTTTGGCCAGGGGTACGGTATTGCACGCCCCATGCCTGCAGAGGCTATGCCTGACTGGATACGGAATTGGAACGAATCTGCTTCATGCTCGGTTGAGCTGCTGCTAACGTCTGATGATTAACCAAGCGACATCATTGCAAGCTCTGAAAGGCACTTTTCACGTGGGCAGCCAAAGCGTTATTGAGGGGATTTGAGCCTCTGCGCACGAGTGCCAGCTGATAACGGCCTATCTCTGGCAGGTCGTCGCTGACAATCTGTTTGAGCGGTAACCGCACAAGGCTCAGGGGGAAAGGCGCAACGGCAAGGTCTGCAATCATCGCAGCTTCCTGGCCGGAGCAGTGCTCGCAGGTGTAGGCGATCCGGTATGGCGTGCCAGCGTTTTCAAGGGCGAGTAATGTCATCTGGCGCCATGCGCATCCCTCGTGAGCCACCGCAATCGGCAGGGGCTTGTTCAGATACGCAGACGAACCCTCTTTGCCTGCCCAAACCAGTGGTTCCTCATGCACAACCTCGCCACGAATGCCCCTAACGCGTTCTGACACAGTCACCAGCACCATATCGAGCTCTCCCGCATCCAGCTTTGTCAGATTCTGCTTGCTTGAACCGACAACAACATCCACCAACACAGCCGGATAGGAACGCGCAAACTGGGCGAGTACCTCGGGTAGAATTCGAGTACCAACATCATCTGAGGTACCAAAACCCACCTTGCCCTCCAGCGCGGGTGCGATGAAATGCTCTACCGCTTCCTGGTTGAGTCGCAATAGCCGACGGCTGTATGCCAGTAACACCTCACCGTCGTTGGTCAACCGCACCTGACGCGGCTCGCGAACAAACAGACTTTTGCCCAGGATTTTTTCAAGTTGCTTGATTTGCATGCTCAACGCCGAAGGCGTCCGGTGGACGACTTTTGCGGCAGCGGTAAACGTTCCACACTCTGCAATCGCGACAAACGTTCTGAGTACCTCATTATCGAGCAGCGGCATCGTCACCTGATTATATCTCCTAAAAAAGCATTGGCATCTGACTTAAGTATATCTGAAGGCAGAGTTAAATTCTTTTCGTTTGATTGAAAGCAGAGAAGACGCCACCATGACGGTTCAATGCAATGAGGTGGGCGCGTTTACGGACCTCAACCATTCATGCGGGTTAAAGACTCAAACAAGGAGGAACAGCGATGCTAGGCTACCATAAGAATGATCAGACAATCAGAATGCACACCGCTACCTTGGTGGGTAACTATTCCCGGCGCCAACAGTTCCGGCGCATGGCGCTGACGCTGTTGGCCGAGAAAGACAACACACTGGCGGATCTGGGTTATAAACGCTGGGAAATAAACGAGGCACTCAAGCTGCCGCTTCGGACCGATGCCATGGCTTTTCTGGAGCAGCACCGGCAAGCCTCAGGACTCGAACACGATAACGAGAGCCTGCGCTTTATGAAAGCTGGAAAGCGTCCGCGTGGGGTTCATCAGTACGCTTGAGGGAGAAAGCTTTATGAGTGAAGAAAAGCCCTACGCGCTCAGTGAGCCGAACCGGATGAACTCTCGACCCAGTCTTCGTAAACAAGGCCAGTAACACGGCTAAATTCACGAACGTTGTTTGTCACCAGCGTACAGCCTGAGGCGATCGCATGCCCCGCAATGGCTGTATCGTTGGGGCCAATGGGCGTTCCAGCCTTAGTTAACAATCCCATGGCTTCGACGGTAGCGTCGACTGTCCGGTGATCCCACGGCAGCACGGCATCCAACCGTTTCACGAACTCATTCACGAGCGTCTTGTGTTTGGTCGAGGCTTTTTTGCCTATCTGACCATAACGCATTTCGGCGTAGGTGATGGTTGAAATAACAATTCGGTTGCTTTGCTCAACTTCGGCGGTTAGCCGCTGGATCACCGAGGCCGGATGCTCCCGCATGATGAAAGAGCAAATACAAGTATCGAGCATGTAGGTTATCAAAGATTGAACCTGGCTTCGTCACTTACGATCACTGAACGCTCTTGCAGGAAGCCAGAATCAGCCTTCGGCAACTCAGCAAAGGATGCCCAGGATGGGCGGGCAGGACGCAGAGTAATCACGTCGCCTTCCCGTGAAATCTCAAGCTCCCCAACGCCTTCGTAGGCCATGTCGGTGGGGAGACGAACAGCCTGGTTCTTACCGTTTTTGAAAATAGAGACGATACGCATTTCTAGCTGCTCCTATAGGTGTTTGTCACAAGCAATATAGCTTTGAGGGTTGGCATAGGCAAGGCATATGTTTGATTTTACATTTTCGCGGCATTAGCGAAACAGAAATACTTGAAGGCGCTGGGACAATCGCTGCTAAAGCGATTTGGCCTCTATTGAAACGATAGTACTTTTATAACTTCGTTCATCCGCGAACCAATCAGCATGAGACCGGGTCCGAGTTCGAATGGGCGTCGCGGGCATTGCCCAGTGCACTGAACGATCTGCTATCCACCTACCTGTAATCAGATTGCAGCAAAACTGTCTTTTCCCTGACGCCTCTTCGTCACACTGAATAACTAATGTTATCGGCAGATAAAACCCGATCGCAAACCAGAGAGGCGTACATGGAAATCCGCAAATCCATTCTTGCAGCAGCCATTCTTTCAGCCACCGTGGGTCTGTCAGCCTGTGCTGGTAACGTTAGCAATACGGCCAATAGTGCTAAGCCCATTGCCGGTAAACAGATTTCCCTGGCTCAGATAGGACGCTTTACCAGTATCGATAATAAATTTGATGAGAGTGCTGCAGAAATTGTTGCTTATGATCCGGATACCACTCAAGTATTTGTGGTCAACGCCCAGCAGGGTGCGGTGGATGTCCTGGATCTGAGTGATCCCGCTCATCCTGAGAAAGTGGGAACGATCTTTGCCGGTGCGCATTGGCCAGAAGCTGGGGCTATCAACAGCGTCAGTGTTTCTGACGGTCGGGTGGCTGTTGCTGTACAAAACAGCACACAGACATCTGCCGGTCGGGTGCAAATTTATGGCTCCGATGACCTGCGTTTTCTCGGGCAAGTGGCCGTGGGTTCACTTCCCGATATGTTGACGTTCACGCCCGACGGTCGACACATACTGGTAGCCAATGAAGGCGAACCCAATGCTGACTACAGCGAGGATCCAGAAGGTTCGGTGACGATTATCGATGCCCGGAATCCGGCTAAAGCTCAGGCACTGACGGTAGATTTCAGAGATTTTAACCGGGATGGTCCCCGGGCTGCCGAGCTGCCGGAGCAGGTGCGGATTTTTGGCAACTACGGCAGAACTGAATTGCAGGTGACCGGGTTTGAAAACAGCGAGCCCGCGACGCTGATGGTTAAAGATACCTCTGCTGTTGACGTAGGCATGTGGATGACCATCGCCAGTAGTGAAGGCGATCCCTTGCCCTATCGAGTTGCCTCGATTGCTGGTAATACCATCACTCTGACCACCGAGTTTGACGGTGACACTGAAGCGGGTGACGAAGACACAATACTCAGAGCGTATCTGCATGACGGTCAGTCGTCGGTAGCTCAGGATTTGGAGCCGGAATACATCGCGGTATCGCCAGACGGGACGGAAGCCTGGGTGACTCTGCAAGAAAACAATGCCATTGCGGTGATCGATATTCAACAAGCGAAAGTCACTCGAATAATCGCCTTGGGTACAAAAAACCATGCCATTCCCGGCAATGAGCTTGATGTCTCAGACAAGGATGATGCAATCAATATCGCCAACTGGCCGGTTCACGGCATGTACATGCCAGATACCATCAAATCTGTGGAAATCAACGGCGAGGTCTACTACCTGACCGCCAATGAAGGCGATGCCCGTGAATACGATGGCTTCGTGGAGGAAATCCGGTTTGCGGATGCGCCTTTGGCCGATAAGAACGTGTTTCGGCAAGCGGATTTCACTAACGCAGCCGGCATTGGCCGATTACTGACGACCCTGACTGCAGACACTGATGGCGACGGTGAGCTGGACCAATCGCTGGCCTATGGCGCGCGCAGTTTTAGCATCTGGAGTCGTTCTGGAGAGTTGATTGCCGACAGCGGCAACGAATTCGAAGTGATTACCGCCAACCTCCTGGGTCCCAATTTTAATAACGACAATGATGAAAACAGTGGCGATAGCCGCAGTGACGCCAAAGGGCCGGAACCCGAAGCGATTGAAACCGCACAGATCAACGGGCACACCTATGCGTTCATCGGGCTGGAGCGTACGGGTGGGCTGATGGTTTATGACATCAGCAACCCTGCCAGCCCGGAATACATTCAATACCTCAATAACCGGAACTTCAATTACCCGATTAAAGACCGCATTGACGATGGCACTGCCCCTGCCTGGGCCGCCGGAGACCTTGGCCCCGAAAGTATTCTTTTTGTCTCTGCTGACGAGGCTCCGGAGGGTCGACCGTTGCTGATTGTGGGCAACGAAGTGAGTGGCACAACCACCATTTACGAAATTCGTTAACGCCTGTTCCTGAAGAAAGACAAGCCCGGAGTGGCAGTTTTGCCGCCGCTCTGGGCTTTTCCCGTTTATCTCCTTCCTCGCGCTTCCCGTCGTAAAACTGTCGTAAAACTTTCATAAATGCTTAATTTTATTGCAATAAATTACCTGTAAATTGAAGTTTCAGAGCTTGAGGGGAGTCCCGGCTTTGAGTTGATGTTGACTTTTGGGTGAAGAAACTTTGATGCCGGGGTTGCTCCCGGCTTTTTTCCAAATTTTGGCCTTTCGGTTGTCGCCCAATGCAAAACGCACACCGGAAAGTTACGAATCTGAACCTCTGGAGTTTCCGTTGAAAGCTATTTTTGCCCCGTCTTTTTTGTTGGCCCTGCTTTTTTCTGCTCAGGCCCTTGCCGAAGTAACGCTGGCACTCGGCCCTTGTGTGCAGGCCCACGTGGTCAACGGCGAAGAAAAAACGGCTCTGCCGGACAGTTCGCTGACGCTGACCAATGGCACCCAGCAGCTGGTTGTGGATTGCACGGCAATGCTGGGCCGTTCCAGCGATGATGCATTCCCCGAGACCGGCGAGGCTTTTGTCCTGCTTTTTGAAGCGGCTGACACCGAACTGACGCTGTCAGCTCCCCGCATTCAAACCCGCCGGCAGATGACAGCCTTTAATCGCGAGAAGGATTTCCGTCTGACCAACGCTGCAGGAACGCCGGTGAACTACCACGTGGATGTGTTGGAAAAAGAGGGATTTCAGGTGTTTCGGGATTATCCGGGTGAGCTTGAGGCCTTTAACCGCACTTCTTCACCCGCGGCCATCCGCATGCAACTGCCGGGACTGGCTGATGCCGATAGAGATACAGAGGGCCCCTCGCCAAAGGCTGGTGGTCAGGGCGCTCTGGATCAGGAAACGGTCCGCCAAATGCTGCACTACTGGTATTTGCAAGCCGACAAGCAAACTCGAAAAGAGTGGAAGAACTGGATCCAATCCAGCAATTAAAAGCCTATAAAATCAATCGAAACTGGAGTGAAAACCTATGAAGAAGCTTCTTCTGGCTGTTGCTGTGTCCTCTATAGCGGCAGGTTCTGCCAGCGCTGCAACCATTTATGAAAAAGACGGTTTTACCTACAAGCTGAACGGCGATTTTCAGGTTCAGATGCGTCAGGCTATTGGCAATGATGAGCGTGCTGAAGTGGAGTACGACGATCTGGAGCTGAAAAACTATGTGAGCTATGAGCTGGGCAACGACCTTACGGCCTTTGGTCGCCTGGATTTTGGCTTCAAGGATGCCGCGGAAAAAGATGAAAACGGCAGTAACCTGGAAGAAGCTTACGTAGGGCTGAAGTACAACGTTGTCTCTTTCTCCTTCGGTAAGCAGAACTATGCCTCCGATGAATTTGGCATTGAAGAAGCCTATGAAATTAAAACCATTAAAGAAGACCGCTTCGATGATACGGGTACCGATGGCGATGACACCTTGCGCGTTGATGTTGAGCTGGACAATGTGTACATCGCGGCGTCTCACGAGATGGACGCGAGAGACGACGGTGCTGATAGCATTACTGGTGAGTACTACGATGTGTTCGTGGCAACCAACATTGCGAATCTAACTTTGGCAGCGGCCTATCAGGTGAACAATCCAGCCGGTTCTGCGGATTCACTGGACACCTATGGTGTCAGCGCATCCTACGATTTCGGTTTCATGAATCTGGCAGCGGATTACAGCGTGACCGACGACAACAACACCGACTTTGAGACCAAGCAGTACAACATTGCGGCAGTCTTCGGCGTTGCCAGCACCACCGATGTGGCTGTGGGCATGGGCAACAAGGACTCCGATGAGAATGGCTTCGAAGACATCACCGAATGGTACGCCAACGTGACCTACAAGTTTCCGCAGGCCAAGAACGTGAGTGTCTTTGCCGAGGTTGCTAACAGTGACCTGGAAAAAAATGGCAAAGAAGTAGACATGGGTATGCTGGCCGGTTTGCGCGTGAAGTTCTAAGTTTTACTGAAAGCGCCCCGCCTGTTCAGAGCGAGAGTGAGACAAAGGCAATAGAAAGACCGGGCAATTGCCCGGTCTTTGTGCGTTCATACTTCTGTATCCCTTTCGGTTTTCATCAGATGACCTGGCTTCTATAAATGAGATGTCAGGATTCGAACCTGCACCTCTGGAGTGCAGCTTCAGGTCTCGGTGATAGTCGAGGCAACGCGGTCTAGAGGGCTAACGCATCGTTCCTACGCACTCCCTAACGGTATCGTCTGGGTATTTTTGATCTCACGCAGTGCAAAGTTGGAGTTAACCTGTGCAATACCCTGCAAGGTGAATATTTTTTCGTTCAGGAAGCGGTCATAGCTGGCCATATCCGGCACGATCACCCGCAACACGAAATCCGCATTACCGGTCACCGCGAAACACTGAAGCACTTCCGGATAGCTGCTCACCTGCCGCTCGATATCCACCGTGCTGTCTATGGTGTGTCGTTGAAGTGACAGGTTGATCAGTACACACAACCCCTGGCCGACGCGCTCCGGGGCGAGCTGCGCGCTGTATCCCGTTATGATGCCCGTCTCCTCAAGCGATCGTACCCGCCGCCAGCAGGCTGCCGGCGATAGCCCGATCTGTTCCGCCAGTTGCTGGTTACTGATTCGGCCATCCTGTTGCAGTATCACAAGGATGCGCTGGTCGAGTTTGTCCAGTTCCACCTGTTTCATTTAGTAACACCTGGTTTTTATCAAAGAATCTTCGGTTCTATTGTCTTTTATCAAAGAATATTCCGCAAACCAAGATAATTCCTGCCCAATACGCAAGCACATTTTGCGAACTTCCCTCTAGAATTCTGATCATAAAATCAACAATGAGGAGGGCGCCATGTCTACTGACATCTTTCAACCCGATATCGCTCAAGACCGCAGCGCCGAGACAGGCAGCCCGCAGCTGGACAACTACACGCTTGAAGACCGCTACCTGCGCGACTCTGGCCGGGTATTCCTGACCGGGACCCAGGCGCTGGTTCGCATCCCTTTGATGCAGGCCGCGCTGGATCGCAAGCTGGGGTTCAATACGGCCGGCATGGTAAGTGGCTACCGGGGCTCGCCTTTGGGTGCTTACGATATGGCCCTTTGGCAAGCTCAAAAACATCTTGATGAAAACCGCATCGATTTCGTACCTGCCATTAATGAGGACCTTGCGGCGACCATCATGCTGGGTACCCAGCAGGTAGAGACCGATGATGACCGCACGGTAGATGGCGTGTTCGGGATCTGGTACGGCAAAGGGCCCGGAGTTGACCGCGCCGGGGATGCGTTAAAGCACGGTACCACTTACGGCAGCTCCCCCCACGGCGGCGTGCTGGTGATTGCAGGCGATGATCACGGTTGTGTGTCGTCCTCCATGCCGCATCAGTCTGATGTAGCGTTCATGAGTTTTTTCATGCCCACGATCAACCCGGCCAACATTGCCGAGTATCTGGAGTTTGGACTTTGGGGCATTGCGTTGTCCCGCTACAGCGGCTGTTGGGTGGGCTTCAAGGCGGTGTCTGAAACCGTGGAAAGTGCGGCGTCGGTAGAGCTACCTGCGCTGCCAGAGTTTGTAACCCCGGACGATTTCACCCCGCCGGAAACCGGCCTTCACTATCGCTGGCCGGATCTGCCCGGGCCCCAGCTGGAAACCCGCATTGAGCACAAGTTGGCCGCTGTGCAGGCGTTTGCCCGGGCCAACCCCATTGATCGTTGCCTGTTTGATAACGCTCAGGCGCGCTTTGGTATTGTTACCACCGGCAAAGGCCACCTAGATCTGCTGGAAGCGCTGGATCTGCTGGGCATCGATGAAGACCGGGCCCGTGAAATGGGGCTGGATATCTACAAAGTGGGTCTGGTGTGGCCGATCGAGCGGCGCGGTATTCTCAACTTTGTGCACAGTAAGGAAGAAGTGCTGGTTGTTGAGGAAAAGCGGGGCATTATTGAGAGTCAGATCAAGGAGGCTATGTCGGAACCGGATCGCCCCGGCGAGGTGCTGATTACCGGTAAGCAGGATGAGCTGGGGCGCCCCCTGATTCCCTATGTCGGTGAGTTAAGCCCCAAATTAGTAGCCGGTTTTCTGGCCGCCCGCCTTGGCCGCTTCTTCGGCAAGGATTACAGCGAGCGCCTGGTGGCTATAAACAGCATGAGCAACGCTCAGGATCCGGGTGGCGTAAAGCGCTTACCGTATTTCTGCTCGGGTTGCCCCCACAACACGTCTACCAAAGTGCCGGAAGGCAGCAAAGCGCTGGCAGGGATTGGCTGTCACTTTATGGCGTCCTGGATGGGTCGTGACACGGAATCGCTGATTCAGATGGGCGGCGAAGGGGTCAACTGGGTTGGCAAGAGCCGTTATATCGGTAATCCCCATATATTTCAGAACCTGGGTGAGGGCACGTATTTCCATTCGGGGTCCATGGCCATTCGCCAGGCCGTAGCGGCCGGCATCAACATTACCTACAAGATTCTGTTTAACGACGCGGTGGCCATGACCGGTGGCCAGCCCGTGGACGGTCAGATTACCGTGCCAATGATTGCGCAGCAGGTCACCGCCGAGGGCGTGCGCCGGGTTGTGGTGCTTAGTGATGAGCCGGAAAAGTACGATGGCCACAAGCAGCTGTTCCCGAGCGATGTAACCTTTCACGACCGCACAGAGCTGGACAAGGTACAGAGAGAGCTGCGGGATATTCCCGGCTGTACCATCCTGATTTACGATCAGACCTGTGCGGCTGAGAAGCGCCGCCGGCGCAAACGCAACCTGTACCCAGACCCCGCCAAACGGGCGTTTATCAACCATCACGTGTGCGAAGGTTGCGGCGACTGCTCTGTACAGTCGAACTGCCTTTCGGTGGTGCCGCGCCAGACCGAGCTGGGCCGCAAACGCAAGATTGACCAGTCTTCCTGCAACAAAGACTTTTCCTGCGTGAATGGTTTTTGCCCAAGCTTTGTGACCATCGAAGGTGGCCAGCTGCGCAAATCCCGAGGTATGGACACCGGCTCTGTGCTTACCGGCAAACTGGCGGACATCCCGGAGCCGGTTCTGCCGGAACTTGTGGGCTCGTACGATTTGTTGGTGGGTGGTGTGGGTGGCACGGGCGTTGTGACCGTGGGCCAGCTCATCACCATGGCCGCTCATCTTGAAGGCCGGGGTACCTCGGTACTGGACTTCACCGGCTTTGCCCAGAAGGGCGGCACGGTACTGAGCTATGTTCGTATGGCGCCGTCTCCAGATAAACTCCACCAGGTTCGTATCAGTAACGGCCAGGCCGATGCCGTGATTGCCTGTGATCTGGTGGTTGCCTCCTCCCAGAAAGCGCTGAGCGTTCTCAGGTCCAATCACACCCGTGTGGTGGCCAACGAGGCCGAGCTGCCGACAGCGGACTATGTGCTGTTCCGGGATGCAGACATGCAGGCAGACAAGCGCCTGGATCTGATCCGTAACGCGGTAGGCGATGACAATTTCGCACAGCTGGATGCCAATGGTATTGCTGAGAAACTGCTGGGCGACACGGTGTTTTCCAACGTGATGATGCTGGGCTTCGCCTGGCAGCGCGGCTTGTTGCCGCTGTCACAGGCCGCGCTGATGAAAGCCATTGAACTGAACGGCGTTGCCATTGAACGCAACAAGGAAGCTTTTGGCTGGGGTCGCGTAGCCGCTGTGGACGTGAAAGTCATCACCGATCTGTTGAACACCGGCGAGGCCAGAGTAGAAGAAGTGAAGCCGGAGCCTGGGCTGGACGAGCTGATCAATATTCGCCACAAGCATCTGGTGAACTATCAGAACCGTCGTTGGGCCGATCGCTATACGGACATGGTAAAGCAGGTACGTAAAGCCGAGGAAACTCTGGGCGAGACTAACCAGTTGCTGACCCGTGCCGTAGCCCAGCAGTTGTATCGGTTTATGGCCTTCAAGGATGAATACGAAGTGGCCCGTCTGTTTGCGGAAACTGACTTCATGAAGGAGGTGAACAACACATTTGAGGGCGACTTCAAAGTGCACTTCCACCTGGCTCCCCCCATTATGAACCGGGGCACAGATGCCCAGGGCCGGCCCAAGAAACGTCAGTTTGGCCCGTGGATGTTCCAGGCGTTCAAACTGCTGGCGAAGTTCCGGGTGCTGCGCGGCACGGCCATCGATCCGTTCAGCTATTCCACCGACCGCAAGATGGATCGGGCGCAACTGAAAGATTACCAACAGCTTGTGGAGCGGATTGTCAGTGGGCTGGAGGCCAGCAACTACGACACTTTCCTTCAGCTGGCGGAATTGGCCAGTGAAGTACGAGGCTATGGCCCGGTGCGCGAGCAGGCCGCAGAAGCTGTGCAGGAAAAACATTCACAGCTGATCAAAGCTCTCGACACAGGCCGCCCGACACTGATCCGAACCAGCCAGGCCGACAACAAGGAGGCAGATCATGTTTGAGTCGCTGAAGCAGTTACCTCAGGATCCGATTCTGCAACTGATGCAGATGTTTCGTGACGATACCCGGCCCGACAAGGTCGATCTGGGTGTCGGAGTTTACAAAGATGACACAGGCAAGACGCCCATCATGAGGTCGGTACACGAAGCCGAACGGCGCCTGCTTAAGGGAGAAACGACCAAAAGCTATGTCGGGCCGGCCGGAGCCGCTGGTTTCAACGAGGCCATGGCGCGCCTTATCCTGGGGAACGGTAACAGCCTGATCCGCGATGGCCGTACCTCGGTGATTCAGACGCCGGGCGGTTGCGGTGCTCTACGCATGGCAGCGGAGTTTTTCCGGCTTTGTCAGCCGGACACAACAGTGTGGGTCAGCACGCCCACCTGGGCAAACCACATGCCGTTGCTGGGTGGTGCCGGCCTGAACATTCGCGAATATCCCTATCTCAATCGAGAGGCGCTAACGGTAGATTTTCCCGCCATGCTTGATGCCCTGGAAAGTGCCAGAGCAGGGGATGTGATACTGCTCCACGGCTGCTGCCACAACCCCTCCGGTGCTGACCTGACGTTCGAACAGTGGCAGGCGGTTACCGGGCTGATCCAGCGCAAGGGGCTGCTGCCGTTTGTGGATATGGCCTACCAGGGCCTGGGTGAGGGTCTTGAGGAAGACGCCGCTGGCGTGCGGTATCTGGCAGGCCAGGTACCGGAAATGGTGATTGCTGCATCCTGCTCCAAGAACTTCGGCTTGTATCGGGAGCGCACCGGTGCTTTGATGCTGATCTCCGCAACCGGCGCGATTAACACCGCGGCCACCAGCCAGCTGTTGAGCGTTGTACGTTCGCACTATTCCATGCCCCCGGCCCATGGCGCCGCCATCGTTGAAACCATTCTGGGTGATGACGCCCTGCGCGCGGAATGGCAAAGCGAGCTAAGCGGCATGTGTGAACGCATCCTTGGCCTGCGGCATGCCTTTGCGGACGCACTGGCCCCGGTGGGTGACTTCAGTTTTATTGCCCGGCAGCGGGGCATGTTCTCGTTCCTGGGTATAACACCGGAACAGGTTCGCCAATTACGGGAAGAGCACGGCATCTACATGCTGGAAAGTAGCCGGGTGAATGTAGCAGGTCTGAATAATCAGGTGTTGCTAAGAGTTGCCAGCGCGATTCGCAGAGTTATGCAGTAACTCATTAACCCAATGACAACAAGTAATCAGAGCCTCTTTTACAGAGGCTTTAAATGATGACGATCCGACAAAAACAATTATACGGAGAACGCAATGAGTGAAACAGTTCACCCTCATCAGCAGGCCAGTAGTCTCTGGACCTCCAGAATGGCTTTTGTTCTGGCTGCAGCCGGCTCGGCCGTTGGGCTTGGCAATATCTGGAAATTTCCATACATCACAGGTGAAAACGGTGGTGGTGCCTTTGTACTGGTTTATCTCGCCTGTATTTTTCTTATCGGTGTGCCGGTTCTTATCGCAGAAATCATGATTGGCCGCCGGGGTGGTCAAAGCCCTGTTGCAACCATGCGCACCCTCACAAAAACCGAGGGTACATCCAAAGGCTGGCGCATCATCGGCTGGAACGGCGTGGTTGCGTCCTTCCTGGTGCTGTCCTTTTACGCGGTGATCGGTGGTTGGTCGCTGGTTTACATCGGTAAAGCGGCGCTCGGCTCGTTTGTGGGTGCTGATGCAGAAGCCATAGGCGGGCAGTTCAATAACCTGTTGGCGAACCCTTGGGAACTGTTGCTCTGGCACACGGTTTTCATGGCGATTGTGGTGTTTATCGTTGGCCGAGGCATACGTAAGGGTCTTGAAAAAGCGGTCAGTATGCTGATGCCAATGCTGTTTTTGCTGCTTATCGTGATGGTGTTTTACGCCATGAGCAGCGGCAGCTTTGGCCGTGCTGTCAGCTTCATGTTCTCGCCGGATTTCAGCCGTCTGACAACGGAAGGTGTTTTAATCGCCCTTGGTCACGCTGCCTTTACGCTCAGTATCGGTATAGGTGTGCTGATGGCTTACGGCTCGTACCTGCCAAAAAACATCAACATCGCCAAAACCGCCATGACCATTGCGGTGCTGGATACCAGCGTGGCTTTGCTTGCCGGGCTTGCAATCTTCCCGCTGGTTTTTGCCAATGGACTGGAAGCCGGCGCCGGGCCGGGTCTGATTTTTGTGACCCTGCCACTGGCCTTCGGCCAGATGGGCGGCGGGATCCTGTTTGGAGCTCTGTTCTTCGCATTGCTGCTGGTGGCGGCCATAACGTCCGCCATCTCCATGCTGGAGCCCGTCGTCGAATGGCTTGAGGAACACAAGGGTGTAAATCGGGTTAAAAGCGCTCTGGCCGGGGGCTTCGCTGCCTGGTTTATGGGTATCGGTACCGTGTTGTCCTTTAACCTGTGGGGCGATGTGCACCCGCTGGGCTTTATCGGCTTCTTTGAAGGAAAAACGGTATTCGACCTGCTCGATTTTCTGGTTTCTAACGTGATGATGCCGTTGGGAGGACTTGCTATCGCCCTGTTTGCAGGGTGGGCCATCCGCCGCGAGGGGCTGGCTGAAGATATCGGGCTGAAGGGCGGCGCTTACAAAGCCTTCATGGTGATACTGAAGTTTGTAACGCCGGCGGGTATTGCGATCGTGTTTCTTTATAATCTGATTTAAAGCCATTCTGCTCCAACTGCCGCCAGGGAAGCAGCTTGTTCATCTATGCCAGAAAGGTGTTGCAACGTGTGTTGCGCTTCTTATTCTGGTACCCGGATTCGGAGAAAGTCGTCTGATCCCTGGTGGCGGTGAATCCTGTTTGGTTGGCGATGGCACTCTTATCGCTGATTTCGGGTAAAGGCGATTGGGCTTACTGAGCGCTTACTTCAGTTTGTAAGCCAGTACGTAGTCCCCGATGGTGGTTCCAACAGAGCCGTGCCCACCGGCAACCTGCACCACCATCTGCTCACCCTGGCTGTTCAGATAGGTCATGGGGGTGGCCTGGCCCCCTGCCGGCAGACGGGCCCGCCACAGTTCTTCACCATCCGTCAGATTGTAGGCACGAAGGTAGTTATCCACGGTGGCTGCAAGGAATACCACACCACCGCGGGTGATGATGGGGCCGCCGATGCCTGGCACACCCAGCTCCAGAGGTATTGGAATGGGGGCCATATCTTTAATGGTGCCATTTTTGTGCTTCCACACGATTTCACCGGTACGCAGGTCCGCGCCCGCCACATAGCCCCAGGGTGGACGTTGGCAGGGAATACCCAGGGGCGACATCAGGGGCTTTATTTCGACGGCGTATTCCGCCCCCGCATTTTCATTCAGTCCCTGTTCACCCTGGTTGGTAGGGCCCATGGGGGTGTTATTGTCTTTGGGTACCAGCCTCTGAATGAACGCCATGTACAGCGGCATGCCAAACATCACCTGGCGCTCCGGATCAACAGCAATGCCGCCCCAGTTGAACACGCCGAAATTGCCGGGGTAGACAAGGGTGCCCTGGACCGAAGGCGGAGTATAGATGCCTTCGTAACGCAGGGACTGGAACTTGATACGGCAGACCATCTGGTCAATGGCGCTGGCGCCCCACATATCGGAGGCTTTCAGGGTTGGGGGCCGAAAGCTCAGGGCAGATACTGGCTGGGTCGCGGCGGCATAGTCGCCCTCAATAGTGCCCTGGGGGGCTGACTGTTCCGTAATGGGAATCAGTGGCTCGCCGGTTTCCCGGTTGAGTACGTACACATCTCCTTGTTTGGTGGGTACCACCAGTCCCGGTTGCAGACCCTGTTCTGTTTGTATATCCACCAGACTGGGCTGGGCTGGCGTATCCATATCCCAGAGGTCGTGATGAACAAACTGCTGCACCCACGCAACCTGTCCGGTTTCCAGGCTGAGAGCGACCACCGAAGATGAGTAGATTTCTTCCTCCGGGGTGCGGTACATCCCCAATTGGTCCGGCGTGCGATTCCCCATGGGGAAATAGACCAGGCCGAGCTCTTCGTCCGCGCTGGCCACGGCCCAGCTGTTGGGTGAACTGGTGGAGTAGGTGTCGTTCTCGCCAATAGGTTGCGTCTGGTCCGGATTTGCAGGGTCCCAGTTCCAGACCAGCTTACCGGTCTTGACGTCGTAGGCACGGATAACGCCAGACGGTGAGTTGATGGCGTAGTTATCATTGACCGCCCCGGCGACGACTACCACGCCGTTGGCAACCACTGGCGGGGACGTGGAGTAATAAAAACCATCTTGCTTGTGGGGCATGTTGTGCATCAGATTCAGCGATCCGTCGTCAGCAAAATTGCTGCAGCGGGCGCCGGTAACCGGGTCCAGTGCCAACAGGCGGGCATCAGAGGTCGGCAGGAAAAGCTGGGAGTCGCATTTCCTGCTGGCCTGACTTTCTGCCGGTGACTGGAGGGTTTTTACCTCCGGAATATCATCGAGTCCCGCGCTTGGAGGAAGGTAGGACACGCCACGACAGGTTTGGTGTTGGCGCTGGCTCTCGGAAGGCACCCTGGAATTGTAGACCCAGCGTTCTTTTCCGGTATCCGCATCCAGTGCCACCAGCCAGTTATGGGGAGTACACAGGTATAGCGTATTGCCCACTTTCAGGGGTGTGGCTTCGTAGGTGGTTTCGCCGACATCGTCCGGGCCCTTAAGGTCGCCGGTCTGGTATTGCCAGGCCAGCTCCAAATCACTGACATTTTCCGGTGTAATCTGGTCCAGCGGGGAATAGCGCTGGCCGAGGTTGCTACGCCCATAACTGAACCAGTCGCCCTGAGGTACGTCCCCGAGCCGGGGATTTGGAACCACAGCATCGGTGGTGAGCTCTCCTTCGATGCGGTGGGCGTCGTAAGGAATACTGGCCACAGTGAACAGGCCCACTCCAATCCAGACAATGGCAAGCGTGACAGCGCCATGCCGACGACCCGGCGCACCGGGAAACAGCAGCGGAATAGCCAGCAGCAGCAGAACCCCCAGCCGCGACGCTAAGGGCCACCAGTCGAACCCTGCTTCCCAATAGGCCCAGACGGCGGTGGCTGCCAGCAGCAATGCGTAAAGGGTCTGTGCGAAGGTGCGCCGGGGCTTCACCAGCAAGGCGATTATTATCAGTGTCGTCCCGGCCAGAGCGTAGTACCAGCTGCCCCCGAGGGTAATAAGCCAGACGCCCCCTACCAACATGGGAAGGCCGAATACAACAAGTAATATCGCGAGCAGGATCATAGTCCGTTCCCGGGGTCATACAATTTGCAGCTATACATTCAAGCTAAGTAGGCCTGAATAGCAGCGTCAAGTTTAAATCGCCGCAATGTAAGCGGTTTCCGGCGGGGCGCCTGTTTCTGTGCCCGACAGGAGGGGGCCAAAATCTGGGCGGTAGTTATAATTACAGTGGTAAGGAAAAGCAGATTGAAATTGTGGACACACTCAGGGCACCGTTTGGGCGCAGCCAATAAAAAAGGCCCCACGCTTTCACGTAAGGCCTTGAAAAATATGGCGCGCCCGACAGGATTCGAACCTGCGACCACTGCCTTCGTAGGGCGGGAATTTCACACGGCGAGATGAGATGTTAGTCGGCATAAAGTCTGTTTTTAAACAGCTTATGACCGCTGTGCTAAAAAGATAAAAACCCTTTTAAAACCGATATTTACACGTTTTACGCCACTTGCGGGCACACGATTGTCCGGTTTCTGGTGTCGAACTTTGCCCAATTTGAGTTCTGCCTAAACCGCTATTTCTCGATGAATTTGCCGAAATGCAGTGCCACGCGACTCTAAAAATTGTCCGGTCTCAAGTGTCGCATTTTGCCAGCAGTTCTGACTGCTGAGGCATCGGTTCAGCTCCACCGGCTTAATTTGTACTACATATACGAAGTTGTAAAGTAATGAGAGCCGTCAAGAAACGTGACTGGCTGACTATGGGCTACTCACACAGCTAAAGCATCAGTTATAGCGGATGCTTACTTTTAGCTTTCCTAGGACTTTGACAATCTGGAAAGCCATTAAATAAAATTTTTCACATTCCCTGCACAATTGGTCCTTTGCCACCATTGATCTTCGCAACTCCCTCTTTGATTGAGGCTTATTGTCGTAGCGACCCGTGTCAAGGTTTAACCAATGTCCATTAGCAGATCACTATAACTCGCTTATGGCGGCAATATTACAACCTACGTTGGTGTCCGGAATCATTGATCCACTACAATTGCACAGTATGTAAAAATAAAAAACGCCGTGAAACCATATCCCACGGCGTTTCCAGTCAGTCACATGACGACACAGTTTTTACTCTATTCTTAGCATGGGCGGGACTTCTGAAATTCAGGAGCAAACGGCAGACAGCGCTTTGTTGTAGCTCTTGCCAATCTCGCTGTCGAAATAAGACAGAGATTTCTCTTCCAGTCCGTAAAGCTTCGATGGCTGGCCCTTCGCCGCAATCGATCGCTTCTCTCCGGTTTCTGCCAGTAGTCCCGTATTTACCCACCGACTGAACACCGTTTGTTTCTTCACGCAGATACCAAAGATATTGTACGCTTCAACGATCTGACGCACGGCAACCTTCTCGGGGAGCAGGTAGAGCAGTAACGACGAGTATTTGATTTTGTTCAGGAACGCTTCGTAAGCGATGTTCACGAGCTTCTGATGATCAAAAGGCAGAGGGTATTTTCCGGCCAGAATCGACTCGATGGGTTCCCATTTAATTCCGTCCTGCTGATCCAGTTCGGCCATGTCCGGGCGATTGAACAGACATAGAAATGGAATCGTCACTGACCACCCCAGTGATGCGTCCCGGGTCACGCTTCCTTCCGGAGGGAGCTTCTCCAGATGACTTGGCAAGAAGCCAACCTTGCCTTTTAGAATGCGGGTTACGGCATCGCCCAGGGTTGCATCTGAATCACCCCCGTCAGATGCAGGCTCTTCCCATACCCAACCTCCCACAAGGGCGTACCGACCACTCTCTGGACCATTCTGGCGCTCTTGCAGCATGACTTCCGGGAGCCCGGATTCCGGGTTCAGGCGCAGGCAAATAAAATCGAGTGTGACAACCATGAAGGCGTCTCCAGTGAGTAAGTGTTGATCTAAGAATACCATCCGAACTTTTTCTGTCAAATCAATTGACACAAGCGAGGCTAGACGCTAAGTTTATCGTCAAATGAATTGACTAAAGAGTAGAGCGATGAGCGCAACCGTCGACAAATCACTGTTCCGCCAGCAAACCATCACCAGCGCGATGGATACCGACGCCTACAAGTTGCACATGCAGCAGGTCGTTTTCGAAAAGTACGCAGCGGTGATCGTGAAGTACAAATTCCAGTGCCGGACCGATGAAAACCTGGCGCAATATGCCGGCGAGATTCGCAAAGCCTTGCATGATCTCGACGGGCTGGGTTTTACCGAAGACGAATTGATGTACCTAAGCAAAATCCGGTTCCTCAAACCAGCCTTTATCGACTTCCTGCGCCAGTACCGCTTCGATCCCAAGCGCTACCTGTCAATCCGGGTGGAGCAGGGCGAGCTGGTCATTGAGTGCGACGGCCCGTGGCTCTACGCCATCCTGTTCGAGATCCCGGTACTGGCTATCGTTAGTGAAGTTCGCAACCGTCGCCGGTACGGCAATGTCGGTGAGGACCAGTTTCAGGGTGTGCTCTATGCAAAGGTTGAGCACCTGAAATCGGAGCTGGATCGTCGCGGCATTGAATCATTCAAGTTTGCCGACTTTGGTACCCGCCGCCGCTTCTCCTACACCGTGCAGAACCGCGTGGTGGGCTATCTGGCCAAAGCACTGCCCGACAACTTCATCGGCACCAGCAATTACCACTTGGCTCAGAAATACAATCTCACAGCCATCGGCACCATGGCGCACGAGTACCTGCAGGCACATCAGGCGTTTGTAAATGTCGCCCAGTCACAAAAAGAAGCTCTGGAAGTGTGGAATCAGGTCTACCGCGGTCGCCTGGGTGTTGCCCTGACCGATTGCATCACCGCTGATGCTTTTCTGGCAGACTTTGATTATTTGTTCTCGGTACTGTTCTCCGGTGTGCGCCACGACAGCGGTGACCCGATCATTTGGGGCGAAAAGTTCATCGCCCACTATGAGGCCTTGGGCATCGACCCGATGACGAAAACGCTGGTGTTCAGTGACGGCCTGAATTTCAATCGAGCTTTGGATATCGCGGAACATTTTCAGGGTCGAATTCAGACGAGCTTTGGCATTGGAACGTTTCTGAGCAGCGACTTGGGCGACTACGTGACGCCCGAAGGTGACGCTTACAAGCCTCTGAATATTGTTATGAAGATGGTTAAGTGCAATGGCATGCCCGTGGCGAAGATCAGCGATGAGCCCGGCAAGAGCATGTGTGATGACCCTGTGTACCTGGCCAACCTGAAAGCCCGGTTTAACGTTCCATAAGGAGCCGACACACAATAAGCAAGGAGTTCTGACATGACATGCATTGCCGCTTTTGACGTAGACGCACAGAAGACGTTCACGCCTCTGTGCCCGAGTGAGCTGCCGGTACCGGAAGGTGACCAAATCGTCGATGAGCTGAACGCTCAGGCCGAGCTGGCCGCTTTCCGGGTGGGTTCCCGGGATGCTCATCCCTCAAATGCAAAGTGGATCGCCGACACGCCCGAAGACGTGTTCAGTAAGGTTGAGGGCGAAAATATCGACATTAAGTGGCCTCGGCACGCGGAACTGGGAACCTTCGGTTTCGAGTTGCTGGACGGCCTGCCGCACCCCGTCACCGGTTACGACTTTATGGTGAACAAAGGTCTGGACCCGGACTGCCACCCATATGGTGCCTGCTATCACGATCTGGGTGATACCGTGACCACGGGTGTTATCGAGTTCCTCGAAAGCAAGGGCGTGACCGTCGTCATTGTTGGTGGTTTGGCGTTTGATTACTGCGTCGCCAAAACCGTTCTGCAGTTAAGAGACGCCGGGTTTCGGGTCATCGTCAATCTGGCAGCCGTTCGGGGTATCGCTGAGGACAGCGTTGAGCAGGCGATGACCGACATGAAGCAGGCCGGTGCCGAGTTCGCCAACAATGCGGACGACGTCGAGCGACTGCTGCCACGGTAGGGGGTTTCGGCAGTGCCTTTAACCTCTGATCCTACCAAAGTGTGTGCAGCACACAGACCTCTCAACCCGCTACGGAAAACGCTACCTTTGCCATCGCTATTTCTCGGTGAGGCTTATCCGGTAGCCCGAAAAGATAAGCCTATTCAAGGGCTCTCGATCTAAGGGCTCTTCATTTAAGGATTTTCAATGGCCATTAAGAAAAACGAACTCTATTCCTCCCTTTGGGCCAGTTGCGACGAGTTGCGTGGCGGTATGGACGCCAGCCAGTACAAAGATTACGTGCTGACTCTGCTGTTTATGAAGTACGTGTCTGACAAATACAGAGGTGACCCCTATGGCATGATTGTAGTGCCACAGGGCGCCAGTTTTGACGACATGATTGCCCTGAAGGGTGATAAAGAAATCGGCGACAAGATCAATAAAATCATCAGCGCCCTGGCCGAAGAAAACGACCTGAAAGGCGTGATCGACGTCGCCGATTTCAACGACGAGGAAAAAATCGGCAAAGGCAAAGAAATGGTGGACCGCCTCACCAAGCTGATCGGCACCTTTGAAGGGTTGGATATGAGTTCCAACCGGGCCGATGGTGACGACCTGCTGGGCGACGCCTACGAGTACCTTATGCGCCACTTCGCCACCGAGTCAGGCAAGTCAAAAGGCCAGTTCTATACCCCCTCGGAAGTGTCGCGCATTCTGGCCAAGGTGATTGGCATCACCAGCGAAACAGCGCAAGACGCCAGCGTATACGACCCTACCTGCGGGTCTGGCTCGCTATTGTTAAAAGCGAATGACGAAGCACCCCGTGGCTTGAGTATTTACGGCCAGGAAATGGACAGTGCCACCAGCGCACTGGCACGAATGAACATGATTTTGCACGACAACGCCACCGCCAAAATCGTGCAGGGCAACACCCTGAGCAGCCCGGAATGGAAAGATGCCAACGGTAAACTGAAAACCTTTGATTTTGCCGTGGCCAATCCGCCGTTTTCCAACAAAAACTGGACCAGCGGCCTGAATCCCCACGAAGACGAGTTTGGCCGTTTCGTTTGGGGCATACCGCCGGAGAAGAACGGCGACTACACCTTTTTACTGCACATTATCAAAAGCCTGAAAAGCACCGGAAAAGGCGCGGTGATTCTGCCCCACGGCGTGCTGTTCCGTGGCAACGCCGAAGCGCGCATCCGTGAAAACCTGATCAAACAGGGCTACATCAAAGGCATTATCGGCCTGCCCGCCAACCTGTTTTACGGCACCGGTATTCCCGCCTGCATCATCGTGATCGACAAAGACGATGCTCACGCCCGCAAAGGCCTGTTTATGGTGGACGCCAGCAAAGGCTTTATGAAAGAGGGCAACAAAAACCGCCTGCGCAGCCAGGACATTCACAAAATCGTGGATGTGTTTACCAAGTACTTGGAATTGCCAGGTTTCAGCCGCGTAGTGCCGCTGGCGGAGATAGTCAGCAACGACTACAACCTGAACATTCCCCGCTACATCGACAGCAGCGAGCCGGAAGACCTGCACGATCTGAGCGCCCACTTGCAAGGCGGTATTCCCAACCGCGACATAGACGCGATGGATAACTACTGGCAAGTGTTCGCCAGCCTTCGCGCCACGCTCTTTACCGGTGACCGGGCCGGCTACAGTAAAAGCCTGGTAGCTGCCAATAACGTAAAAAGCACCATCTTAAACCACGGTGAATTTAAGGCCTTTGCCAGCCAAAGCCTGGAGCCGTTCACCGCATGGAGTGAAAACGCAGCGCTTAAGAGCATCGCCATTGACGACAAGCCTAAACAGCTGATTCACGACATCAGTGAAGCATTGCTAAACCGCTACGCCGGTATGCCCCTGCTGAGCAAATACGACGTCTACCAGATTCTGATGGATTACTGGGCAGAGGTGATGCAAGACGACGTGTATGTGCTGGCGCAGGACGGCTGGCCAGCGGGCAAGGTGCTGCGCGAACTGGTGGCCCGGAAAGGTGAAAAGCTGAAAGAAACCCCGGACCTGACCATCAATAAAATCAAATACAAAGCCGAGCTGATCCCGCCGGCCTTGATTGTTCAGCGTTACTTTGCCGCTGAGCAGGCTCAGCTCGATGCGCTGCAATCCAAGCTGGATAACGCCACCCAAGAACTGGACAGCTTTATTGAAGAAAACAGCGCCGAGGACGGCAGCCTGGCGGACGCGCTGAACGACAAAGATAAAGTCACCAAGGTCAGCGTGACGGCGCGATTGAAACTGGCCGCAGACCCAGAAGAAAGAGCCGCGCTAAAACAGGTGCAAAAACTCTTTGATGCCGAAACGCGCTGCAAAAAAGCCGTGAAAGACGCACAGGATGGGTTGGACTTGGCCGTGTTCAAGCATTACCCCAGCCTGACTGAAGCCGACATCAAAACTCTGATTGTTGACGACAAATGGCTCGCTATCTTGTGCGAGCGGATTGAGGCCGAAATAGAGCGCATTACCCAGCAGCTGGCCAATCGAGTGAAACAACTGGATGAACGCTACGCGGAGCCACTGCCTGCCATCACCCAATCGGTTGAGCAGCTGAGCAACAAAGTTGCCGGGCACCTCAAAGCCATGGGCCTGGCGTTATGAATCAGCCGAGCCATACCAACCTGACGGGTTTGGTGGAACCCATAGCCCAGATTATTGAACAGGCGCGGGGCCAGGTTCGCCAAGCGGTGAATAGCGTAATGGTGCACAGCTACTGGCACATCGGCCAAATGATTGTTGAGCACGAACAGCAGGGCGCTAGCCGTGCTGAATACGGCAAGCAGCAATTACAGCAGCTATCCGCACAGCTTACCCAGCGCTTGGGGAAAGGCTTCGATATTCGCAACCTGCGCAACATGCGCGCGTTTTATCAAGGGTTTCCAATTCGGGACGCACTGCGTACCGAATCGGTGAAAGATTACCTGCGTGATCCGTACATTTTGGATTTTCTCAACCTGCAGGATAAAACCTACCAAGAGAGCGAGCTGGAACAGGCGATTATCAGCAATATCCAGCAGTTTCTGCTGGAGCTGGGTAAAGGCTTTGCCTTTGTGGAACGCCAACAGCGCATTCGTTTTGCCGATGAAGCGTGTTTTAAAGGTGTGAGCTACATCGACCTGGTGTTTTACAACTTCAAGCTCAAATGCTTTTTGCTGGTGGATTTAAAACTGGGCAAATTAAAGCATCAGGACGTCGGCCAAATGGACACCTATGTGCGCCTCTACGACGAGCAGCACAAAGGCGCAGACGACAACCCCACCATTGGCCTGGTGCTGTGCAGCGAGAAAAGCGAGGCAGTAGTGAAATACTCCGTGCTGTCAGAGCAGAAACAACTGTTTTCCGCCAAGTACCTGCCGTATTTACCCACCGAAGAGCAGCTAAAGCACGAGATTGAACGTGAGCGCGCTAACGTCATCGCCCAACTCACTGCCAGGAAAAATGATGATGAATAAGGATGTGGGTGTGGCAGAGGTTAGTCATGCGTATCTGATTGAGGCTGCGGAGAGGGCTGTGCCGATTGGGTATAAGCAGACTGGGGTTGGGGTTATACCGGAGGATTGGCTTGTTCTTTCGATTTCAGAGAACCACCAAGTTGCTACAGGAAATACTCCTCCCCCGTCTGATAAAAGTAACTATGGCGAGAGCTATCTTTTTGCCAGCCCCGCTGATTTAGGTGAAAAAAAGAATATTTATCAAACAGAGAAAATGCTTTCATTAAAAGGCTTTGCATTATCTAGGAGGTTTCCTGCCGGAAGCACTCTCTTCACCTGTATAGGTTCTACTATCGGGAAGACGGGATATGCTTGCTTTGACTTAACATCTAACCAACAAATAAATGCAGTTTTTCCTAATCTTAATAATGACTCACACTTTACTTACTACGCTTTAACTTATTTGGCTCCTAGAGTGAAGGTTTTAGCCGGTGAGCAAGCTGTTCCGTTGGTAAATAAAACTGAGTTCGGTGAAACAAAATATCCATTACCATCTACAAAAATAGAACAAACTGCCATCGCCAATGCCCTATCCGATGTCGATGCACTGCTCAGCGAGTTAGAAAAACTCATCGCCAAAAAACAGGCGATCAAAACCGCGACCATGCAGAAACTGCTCACTGGCCGTACCCGCTTACCTCAATTCGCTCTGCGCAAGGATGGCTCAGTCAAAGGCTATAAGCAAAGTGAGTTGGGAGAGGTGCCGGAGGATTGGAGTGTTTTAACCTTAGGTGACGTTGGTAAGTTTAAAAATGGAATTAATAAAAGTGCAGATGATTTTGGGTATGGCTCGCCTTTTGTAAATTTAATGGATGTATTTGGTAAGCCTTCTATAAGCTGTATAGAGAATTTAGGTCTTATAAATTCTACTGACTTAGAAAAAAAAGAATATTCTCTTGAAAAAGGAGATATTTTATTTATACGCTCATCTGTCAAGCCTACAGGCGTGGGACTTACATCGGTTGTATTGAACGAATTAACTGAAACAGTTTATTCCGGTTTTCTTATACGATTTCGTAGTGGTGGTAAATTAGAAATAAATTTTAAAAAATACTGTTTTTATGATGAGGGGTTTAGGAAAAGGATAATTTCAGGTAGCACTGTCAGTGCAAATACAAATATTAATCAAGATGTTCTAAAGGCTATTCCAATAGCATTTCCTAGCTCAGTAAAAGAACAAACCGCCATCGCCACCATCCTCTCCAATATGGACGAAGAAATTCAGGCCCTCGAACAGCGCCTCAGCAAAACCCGCCAAATCAAACAAGGCATGATGCAGGAGCTGCTCACAGGCAGAACCCGATTGTTGCAGCTATCCGCGAAAGTGGCGGGCCAGAGTTATTAGAATGTAGTATTTGACGATTGGTACACTCCATTCTGGGCCTGATTTGCTTGACGGGTGGTTGATTGGCAGTGCGGATGTCAGCGGTTTTTGACTGGATTTTCTAGCTAGGTCATTGGCATATATAACAAATATTTGGTTGACCGATGGTTGACTGGGAAGTGCTGATGCAAGGGATTGAGCTATGACAACAGTAGGCCAGCGTGAGCGCGACACACAAAGCCGAGTGGTGCGGTTGTTTCAGGAAGACCTTGGCTATCGCTACCTGGGTAACTTGCAGGATCGAGAGGGCAATAAAAACATCGAAACCGGCGCGCTTACTTCGTGGCTTCAGCAGCGGGGTGTAAGCAGCGCGCTGATCACCCGTGCTATCCGCCAGTTAGACGCCGCCGCTGCGCTGGGTGAAGGCAAAAAGCTCTACTACGCCAATAAAGCGGTGTACCAGCTGTTGCGTTACGGTGTAAAAGACAAAGAAGGCGCTGGCGAACTGAACCAAACCGTGTGGCTAATCGACTGGCAAAACCCTGAAGCGAACGACTTTGCCATCGCAGAAGAAGTGTCGATCAAGGGCGAAAATAAAAAACGCCCAGACATTGTGCTCTATGTGAATGGCATCGCTTTGGGCGTGCTGGAACTGAAGCGGTCGTCGGTTGCTGTGTCAGAAGGCATTCACCAGAACCTGGATAACCAGAAAAAAGACTTTATCCGCAACTTCTTTACCACCATGAAGCTGGTGATGGCGGGCAACGATACCCAGGGGCTACGCTACGGCACCATTGAAACGTCCTCAAAATACTATCTGGAATGGATGGAAAGAGGACGTTACCAACGCCTATTCCAGCAAGCTGGATTTCCATTTAACGAAATGAGCGGAATTCCAATTCAAAATCTTTGATTTAGTGTTGGATGGATAGCGACTATTTGGATCGATCTTGGTTTTCGATGTGCACACGAATTGTGGCTTCTTTTCGTCGGTAAATTTCACTGTATAAATGATTGACACCAATTATTTCAAGTCCTAATATTATCAACATGAACAACGAGAAATCAACCCACATTCGCACCCAGCAAATCCTCATTCGAAAGCAGCATGAGGCGTTTCGCGGAGCCAGCGTTTGCACTCAGATTGTTCGCCGAATTAAGAACGCCACCTCTTATCTGATGCAGCACCATCCGGACGGCAAAGATCAGAGACTGTCGCATCGCGACGCTGATAAATGGCTGAAGAGAAACAACTCGGAACTGTACACCAAGCTCCCGTCGGCCATTGCCCAGCGGAGCACGCAGATTGTCGACCAGGAATGGAAGGCGTTTTTTGCCGCCTTATCGGCTTTCAAGAAAACACCTTCAGCCTTCAAAGCTCGACCTCAAAAACCACGTTACGCCCACAAAGCAGCCACCGTCCACATTGGACGAAACGGCTTCAAGTTCGTTGACGGGACTCTGCACTTTGCCAGCGACGTGTTGCCACCGATCAAAACGCAGTTTCGGTTTTCACAAAAATGGAACGCGGCTGTCGGCGACACCGTTGCGCTTGAGGTCAGAATTGTACCCAAGGGCAACTGCTTCATTATCGAAATCGTTTACAACGAATCAAAGATTGTGGAGGCGGGTCGCTTCTGCCGTCTTCTCGACACATCCCGCAAGGCCGGGATCGATTTAGGCATCAACAACCTTATCGCACTCGCAACCGATCAGCCGGGCGTTCGCCCTGTTCTGATCAACGGTAAAGCGCTGAAATCGATCAATGCCTGGTACAACAAACGTGTGGCCAAACTTCGCTCCCAAGGCAAATACGCCCACATTCGCGCCGTGACCAACAAACGCAATCGCCGGATAAAAGACCTGTTGCACAGGGCCTCCAGCAAGGTGATCGCGTATTGCCGGGAGAACAACATCGGGACGCTGGTCATCGGTTATAACAAACACTGGAAGCAGGAGGTCAATATTGGCCGTGTGAATAACCAGAAATTTGTCGGTATTCCGCATGCCATTCTGATCTCTCAAATCCAATACAAGTGCCAAGCTCTCGGCATCACCACCGTTATTCAGGAAGAGTCGTACACCTCCAAGGCATCCGCTCTGGACAACGACTTCATGCCGGTTTACGGCAACAATCCTGAAAACGTCGTACCACTATTCAGCGGAAAGCGAATCCGCCGAGGGCTGTATCAAAGCAAACACGGGATCATAAACGCCGACATCAACGGCGCTCTTAATATCCTGAGAAAAGCAACGGGTGAGGCCTTATGGCTAGCCTGTAAGGGGTGCGTGTCCAACCCCATAATGATGGATTTGATACCACACAAATCCATCGTTATTAGAAGGGAAAATACTGCGCATCAGATCGCCGCGTAGTAGGTTTACCCAGATGCCAATTCAAAATCTTCGATTTAGTGTTGGTAGTTCACGTCGCACCTGTAACAAGCATCGTTTTTTACAGATTATTCATGACTTTATGGTATTTGACGCGGGCGTAAAGAAAACCTGCCGCCAAAATCAGTTTTTTGGCGTGGAGGCGGCCAAGCAACGCGTGGCAAAACGTGAAGGCGGTATTATCTGGCATGCCCAAGGCTCGGGTAAAAGTCTGACGATGGTGTGGCTGGCGAAGTGGATACGGGAACATGTGAAAGGCGGCCGTGTACTGATCATAACCGACCGCAGCGAGCTGGATGAGCAAATTGAAAAAGTATTCACCGGTGTAGACGAAGACATCTACCGTACCAAAAGCGGTGCTGATTTGATTGCTACCCTGAACCAACCCACGCCTTGGCTGGCCTGTTCCTTAGTGCACAAGTTTGGTCGCCAGTCCGACCGTGCTGACAATGCCGCCACGGACGCCTTTATTCACGAGTTGCGGCAGTCCTTGCCGACAGACTTTAAGGCGAAGGGCGATCTGTTTGTGTTTGTGGATGAATGCCACCGCACCCAGTCGGGCAAATTGCACGACGCCATGAAAGTGATTCTGCCAGAGGCGATGTTCGTCGGTTTTACCGGCACGCCACTGATGAAAAAAGACAAGAAAAGTCCATCGAAGTGTTTGGCTCTTACATCCACACCTACAAGTTTGATGAAGCGGTGGCCGACGGTGTGGTGCTGGATTTACGCTACGAAGCCCGCGATATTGACCAACACGTAACCTCGCAAAAAAAGGTGGATGACTGGTTTGAGGCCAAAACCCGCGGCTTGTCCAACCTGGGCAAAACTCAGCTGAAGCAAAAATGGGGCACCCTGCAAAAGGTGCTGTCCAGCAAGTCTCGCCTACAGCAAATTGTGAACGATATTCTGCTGGATATAGACACCAAGCCGCGCCTGATGAGCGGTTACGGCAATGCGATGCTGGTGTGTTCTAGTGTTTATCAGGCCTGCAAAGCTTATGAAATGTTCAGTCAGTCGGATTTGGCCGGTAAAGTGGCGATTGTCACCAGCTTTCAGCCAACAGCGGCCAGCATAAAAGGCGAAGAAACCGGCGAGGGCTTAACCGAAAAACTGTTCAAGTACGACATTTACCGCAAAATGCTGGCGGATTATTTTGAACAGCCTGAAGACAAAGCGGCGGCCCGGGTTGCCGAGTTTGAGCTAGAGGTCAAGAAGCGGTTTGTGGACGAGCCGGGCCAAATGCGCCTGCTTATTGTGGTGGATAAACTGCTAACCGGGTTTGATGCGCCTTCGGCGACCTATCTTTACATCGACAAACAAATGCTTGATCACAATCTGTTTCAGGCGATTTGTCGGGTCAGTCAACCGTTTGGACGGCGACGACAAAGAATACGGCTACATCGTTGACTATAAAGACCTGTTTCGCTCACTCGACAAGGCGATTACGGACTACACCCAGGGTGCGTTTGATGGCTATGACGCGGAAGACGTCGCCGGCCTGCTAAAAAACCGGTTAGAGCAGGCAACGCAGGATTTAGACAGCGCACTGGAAATGGTGCGCGCTCTGTGTGAACCGGTTAAAGCACCGTGCAATACCCAAGACTACATCCATTATTTCTGTGGTGAGTCGGGCGCTGACCAAGATGACATTGGCGAAAAAGAATCGTTGCGCCTGACCCTTTACCAAAGCGTGGCTAAGCTGCTGCGAGCAGCCAATGAAATGTCGGATGCGGGTTATAACGCGCAGGATGCAGAGTCTGCGCGCAACCAGGTTGCCTATTATGAAAAAGTTCGCGACGAGGTGAAGCTGGGCAGTGGCGATTTGGTGAACATGAAGCGCTTTGAACCGGCGATGCGCCATTTGCTGGATATGTATATCCGTGCCGATGACAGCGAAACGCTGATGGACTTTGAAGAGCTGGGTTCACGAATATGGCGCATCTATTCAACCTCTCGATTTTCAGAGACAAAAAACCACTATAAACCGGCCATTTATCCGGCCATAACGGTTATTTTTCAGGTTGAGTAAAAATAATTAAAATGATCTATAATAATTAGATAGAGAGTATTAAATTCTAAATAAAGCGGACATTAAACCGGCCAAGTTATGACATCAAAGCTCGACATCACTCCCTTTATTCCTCAAGAGTCCGCGCTTCAACGGCATGGGATTTTTGATTTGGTGACCCAGCTTGATCGTCAGGCCGCACGGCTGACGGGCATGATGCCGACCGAAAGTGCCGACACAATCCGGCGTCACATGTCCGTCATTAACTCCTACTACTCCAATCTCATCGAAGGGAATCGAACGCTCCCCCATGAAATCCGGGAAGCCCAGCGTGGGCACTACAGCGAAGATCCGGTCAAACGGGATCATCAGCTGGAATCGGTCGCGCATATCAAGGTTCAGGAATGGATTGAAGGCCAGGAACTGACACTGGAAACGGTTTGTTCGACGGAGTTTATTCTCGCGCTTCACCGTCGGTTTTATGAGGGGCTTCCAGAGACTTTACGACAAGTACACGATGAGAGTGGGGTTGTCGCAATGGTTGAGCCGGGACACTGGCGGCAACAGAATGTGAAAGTCGGGAGACATATTCCTCCCGATGCCCAAGGGCTGGTGAGCTTGATGGAGGGGTTTTGTAATGAATATCGATCCGCCCGCTATTCAGGCCACAGCCGGCTGATCGGCTTAGCTTGCGCTCACCACCGTTTTTTATGGATTCACCCGTTTATGGACGGGAACGGTCGGGTAGTTCGGTTATGGACGGATGCCCTTTTCCGAGCGGTAGGCCTGGAAAGCTACGGCATCTGGTGCCTAAGCCGAGGGCTGGCACGTCAGTCTTCGGACTATAAAGCAGCCCTGGCGCAAGCGGATTACCCACGACAGGGTGAAACGGACGGTCGGGGCTATCTGAGCCAAGAGCGCCTGGCATTGTTCTGCAAATTCATTCTGGAAATCGCGCTGGATCAAGTTAGTTACATGACGGACTTGCTGGCTCTTGATGGGTTGCGCGCTAGAATGCGAAGTTATATCGAGGCTCGAAATGATGGTCGCATTCCTGGAATGATCGGTAAGCACAAGCCCATAACAGCACTGCTACTCTACAATGCGTTCCTGGCGGGCTCTCTGGAAAGGGCTGATGCCATTGAACTAACAGGGATGCCTGAACGCAGCGCTCGCCGCTTACTTGCACAACTAAAAGAAGATGGCTTGCTCAGCGAAACCAGTAGCCGATCCCCTTTAAAGTGGGAGATCCCAGAGCACGCAGAACCGTTTTATTTTCCGCAGCTCGCACCAGGTGCTTAGTGGTACGTGCGCCATCGAATGGGTTGGCGTTACCTGACGCGAGTGTCTAAAGCAATAGCTCGGACTCTAAAGGTGGCTGTCCCAAAGCCACGGACTGATTTCTTCGTGATAATCACGGCGCAGGACGTAGACGCTTTTTCCTTTCAGTTTGCCCACAAAATTCGAGATCGAATGTTAAGAGTGAACGCTGGCAATCAGGTGAACGTGATCGCCTTCTCCTTTGCACTCGATTAACTCCTTTCCCATTTGTTCGCAGGTTTCTCGAAAGATGGCTTCCCGCCAACAATGCTTGAAAACAAAATTACAGCTTTACTTGTAGAGATGAAATGCCAATCTGCTAATATTACAAGAATACTTGGAATATGGAATCTGTATGAATCTAACTTTACAAGTACATTGGGAAAATGAGTGGCACGATGCTGGCACCGTTCGGTTCCGTAAACCCGAAAATGGATTGCTTGGCGACCCTTTTTTCTCCTATGACACCAGATACACCGTAAATGCCCTGGAATATCTGGGTGATTTCAATGCGGAGAACCTGATCGATAAAACTGCAGTGGGTGTGAACCTGCCCTGCCATTTTGGCGGGGACTACCTCAATGGCGAAATTGCTCCCATATTACGCGACATTATTCCGCAAGGAGCCAGCAGGCGTCTGTGGGTGAAAATGATGGGTTACAGCCGTGATCCGGAGCAGACCATTGATACGCGATTGCTGTCTGAGGGATGCATTGCGCCGATTGGCAATCTGAGAATCAAAGAAGCGGCTGAGGCGTTCGCTGAACGACTGGCGGCGGCAGCGCCGGCTGTGCGGTTCACGCGAGAGCAGGTTTGCAGGCGCGCCGATAATCTGATTGAACACGCTCACAACCTTGGTATTGCAATCGGTGGCGCTACTGGTGCCGGTGGTGATGCCCCGAAACTGCTGATGGTTGAAACCCATGACGGCGATTTTGCGCTGGAAGGCACCGTCGCTGAGGCTGAAGTGAAGGAGCATTGGCTGGTCAAGTTCCCACGCGGGCGCAAGACCGAGGCGGATATGAACGTGCTCAAGGGCGAAGCGGCCATCTACAAGACACTCGAGCAAAGAAATTTCGACTCCATTAAAAACACCCGTATTGATGAGTGCAACGGTCAATACGCTTTATGGATGCCCCGTTTTGACCGAGAGGTGGTTGACGGGGTGATTGTGCGCAATGGCGTGGAGTCCATTTATTCCATGATGGGGAAGATTGGCGACGGAGCGGCTTTGGTTCATACCGACATCCTCGAAGCTCTGATTGAGAAGACGACCAAACCCCAAGCCAAGGATGCCCTGCTTGCTGACTATCTTGCTCGCGATCTTCTGAACTTTGCTGTTGGCAATAAGGACAATCATGGTCGCAATACCGCGTTGATTAAACGTGGAAAGGATATTGAACTCGCACCCGCTTATGATGTTGCGCCGATGGTTCTAGATCCTGAAGGCATTGCCATGACGACCCGATGGCCAAGGGAACTCTTACAATTAAATGGAGAACCGAACTATGTGGGGATTGTTGTTAAATACGCGGGTGACCTTGAGTTGGCTACGGATCTCCTGAGGGATCACCTGGTAAAGCTGGACAATATGACCGAAGCCTTGAGACGCAACGGGGCGCCGGAAGCAATGCTCAACGCCGGCAGGTTGAAGCTGAATCTGGCTGGCGAAGTGCTGATGGCTCTGAACACCCTGATTGAAGGTGGCCCGGCCCCGAGGTAACTGCTATGCCAAAACTCATGCAACCCGTAAGCAGTGAAGAGCGAATCCGAGCACGCGAAGAAATCTTTGCCGCGCTTGACCGCGGTGACCTCGAACTGGGTGGCGCGATCCGGCGTATGCGCCGTGAATGGACAGGCCTGAGCCAAGGACGCTTTGGCAAGATTGCAGGACTATCAGCCAATACGATGTCGGCCGTGGAACGGGATGCGGAAAGCGCGACAGTCAAAACGCTTAACCAGATTCTCAAACGCTTTGGGATGCGCCTGACACTGCGCCAAATTTCAGCAATTCCAAGTGATCATTAACGGAATTTGGAAAATCGGTGCGTATTCCAGCCAAGCATGTTCGCAAGTGGTGGCAATGCCTCTTCAGCGTAGTTTTGTTTTTAGGCTATCGGTAGAGGTGTCGACTGGTTAAGCCGGCGTTTACTGTGCCCGACAGGGGAGTTTCCGAATTCAGGGCAGGGTTCGTAACGTCAGGGTTAAGAAAAAGCAGTGAAAAATTTTGGGCACAACACGGGCACCGTTTGGACACAGGAAATAAAAAAGGCCCCACGCTTTCACGTAAGACCTTGAAAAATATGGCGCGCCCGACAGGATTCGAACCTGTGACCACTGCCTTCGGAGGGCGCGAATTTCACATGGCGGGAAGAGATGTTAATCGACATAAAGTGTGCTTATCAACAGTTTATGACCGCTGGAGTGAAAGATAAAAAACCCTTATAAAACCATTGTCTATACGTTTTAGACCACTTGTGGGCACACAAATGTCCGGTTTCTAATGTCAGACCTTGCCCAATCTGAGTTCTGCCCAAACCGAAAATTTCCGGTAAATTTACATAAACACGTGATAAAGATGCGTTAAAAATTGTCCGGTTTCAAATGTCGGATTTTTGCCACCAGCTCTCTCCACCGATGCGTCCGCTCATTGCACTTTTCCAACTTGCCTTAAGGATACGAAGTTGTAAAGCAATGATGGAGTCTAAGGTATACCGGGGTGGCATCTATTAGCGATTAATTGAAGGATGAGTATGAAACCCAGTTCCTACTTTGGCCGGATTCTGCAGAGGTGCACCCGGGGGGTATCATTACAGCTTGTTCTGTTTTTTCAACGCCAACTCAAAACTGACCCACTTAACGGTAATGTCGCCAGTTTAAAACTGACCCACCCTTGGCGCTTAAGTGTTGGTTAATAGATATTGGCTGCTTATAGTGGTTCAATGATTCCGGACACCAACGTAGGTGGTAATATCGCCACCATAAACGAGGTGTCTGATGAACAGAAAACGATGATCTTTTACGTCGGAGCAGCAGCGGATCCAGGAACTGGAAGCTCGTTGCGAGCGTTTGGAGCGCTGTGGAAAGGCCAGACATACCAAACCGGCTGAATCGTGAGTTCAGCGTCAGCCACCCAGGCCAGGTGTCAATGTCATCAACTTAAGCCCCAGAAGTCCATTATGATCCTCTGAGTCACCAAGATTGCCAATCGTGAGACAGCCTATTATTGAATCGACAGGCGATTAAAATCAGAGCCTAACCCGAAATCAGCGCCAAAGACCGTCAATGGTGTATTTGCCGGTGTGTCAGAGCGGTTTAAGCGTTATTCAGGGCGAGAACCATTCGACCGGTGGCCGGCACAGTCTGTCAGGAAGTCTTGTTATACGCCGCCGGGGTGGTGTCGGTCAGCGAGTCGGCTTGTACCCTTCACAGCCTTTGGTGGCCAGTCGTTTTCGGCGTCGTGGGCTACTTCGCCCGGGACGCACTGCACTCAAGCTGTTACCCAACAGGCGCCACAGGTTATCCAGGGCCTCACAGCTGGGCCTCACCAGAAGGGCGACGAGGGTATGCTTCAGGCGGGATACGCCCTGGGTGAAGTTAGCCTTCCAGGCCAGTTTCCGGTGTGCGGTTTTGCGCTCAATGTCGGGCTGCTGTAGGGCCTGCATCAGCAGGGCCAGGTTCTTGAGCAGTTGGCAGGCGTGGATGTCCTGCTGTACGGCACAGACCGTCCGGCCACTGACGTTTTCCAGAGTTAGGGTTTGTTTAAGCCGGCGGTAGTCGGTTTCAATGCCCCAGCGCCGGTGATACAGGTCGGCAAAGAGCTCGGCGGGGAAGGCCTCGGTGTCCAGGAGCGAGGTGGCCAGCACTTCCGTTTCCCCGGTGGGCAGAGTCACCCGGATCAGCCGGATCTGGAGGGCCGTGTCCGGATCAACACCGGACTGCTCACAGACCTGTCGGGATAACCAGTGCCGGCACGTCATTGAGACGGTGTCGTCGTCTTTTCCGGAGGCGACAAAGGCGCGGACTTCCCGGGAGTGAGTGAGTGTCAGGCGCATCAGGAATTGCTGTTCACAGCGCTGTAGCTCAACAAAGAGCCAGTGGGCGGGATAGCCCCGGTCAAACAGAATCAGGCTGTGGTCAGGAGCATGCTTCAGGTGCATGCTGGCACAGCCCCGCTCATCTACATCCGGCGTGATCAGGAGGGTGTGCAGAGCCTGATCGGACAGCAGGTCTTGCAGGACCGACACCCGGGCCACCGGCAACCCGTTGTGGGTTCCGAAGTGCCGGGCCAGTGGGTCTTCCAGCGGCAAGTGCATGCTGGAGCCGTCCACGGCCAGCAGGCGCAGGCCCTGCCAGGTCTTGTGCAGCCCCAGCTCATCCATCTGGGCCTGCAGGGCGCTGTTGAGAGCCTCAAAAACTGACGCGCTGAGCTTCTGGCGGGCTTTGCTGAAGGCTTGGGCGGTGACCACCTGGGTTTCAAAGGTCGAGCCATTGAGCGCCTGAAAGAAGGCATCCAGTTCGGTTTGCAGGGCGCTTTTGGGCTGATTCAGCAGAAACAGGATCAGATTGCGGAAGGTCAGATGGCGTTTGCGGGTAAAGTGCTTCGGATGGGTGCGATGCTGGGCAATAAACTCGGGGCAGCTCAGTAAGCTGGTTATTTTATGTACAATTTTCGGAAAGAATGTCGGTTGGGTTGTCAAACGTTGTTTTTTTATTGTGCTCCATAGGGCATTTCCTCGTTGATGGTTGGGCTCTAATTATATGATATTTTTAGAGAAATGTCTTAAGTTGATGACATTGGGCCAGGTGTGGTGCGGTGACATCACTTATGTATGGGCTGGTCAGCGATGGAGCTATCTTGCGGTCGTTCTGGATCTTTACGCCCGCCGGGTAGTTGGCTGGGCGCTATCAGATCGGCCTGATGCCGAGCTGGTAGCAAAAGCACTGGATCATGCATATGAGCAACGAGGAAAGCCGACTGGGGTCATGTTCCACTGGGACCAGGGCAGTCAGTACGCAAGCCGATTATTCCGTCAGAGGCTCTGGCGTTATCGCATGGAGCAAAGCATGAGTCGCCGGGGAAATTGCTGGGACAATGCCCCAATGGAGCGGGTCTTTCGCAGCTTGAAGAGCGAATGGATTCCGTCACTCGGTTACCGATCAATTCCGGATACACGAAAAGATATTGGCGACTACCTGATGGACTACTACAACCGGCAGCGCCCTCATACTTTCAACGGCGGCTTGCCACCTGTGATCGCGGAAGAAAAACTTAAGATACAGTCCGGGGTTAGTTGACCACTACAGTATATATACTAGTGAGGTTGCTTTTGATGAGAAAATTTTTCATAGAGGTAGTTTTATGAATGATCAAGAAAGTTTGCAAATTCTTGAAAAAACTGTTGTTTCACTGCTCGCTAGTAAAGATATTAAAGGCTTCCGATGGGCTGACAAAAATGAGTTTATAGACGAGCAGTTTTTTGTAACTTGCTTGGTAATCGACTGTGATGCGAGTTTTTATTACTGGGAGTTAGATGGCGAGGACGAAATATTCTGTGCAATTGAGCACCTTGGATATTTCCCTGAACCTTTAGACAATACTTATATTGGTTTCTACAGCAGTAAGGAGGCCCCCTCTGTCAGGATAGATGTCGCCCTCGCTGATACACTCTATTAATAATTCAGGGAGCGACAGGAGATCGATATGCCTCGTTATTCCGAAGAGCGACGTCAGGCCGTTATGGCCAAATTGTTGCCACCTTACAACCAAAGCGTGGAAGAGGTTGCCGAACAAGGAGGCATCTCATCTGCCACCGTTTACAAGTGGCGCAAGGCCGCGCGCGCTGAGGGCCGCTGCCTACCTGATGCTCGTGATCAGGGAGCGGATAGATGGTCATCCCGTGACAAGTTTGCAGCGGTGGTCGAGACGGCCGCCATGAACGCTGAAGACCTCGCTATGTACTGCCGTCAACGTGGTCTGTACCCCGAACAGCTTCAGCGCTGGCGCCAAGACTGTGAGCAGGCAGCCAGCCTCTCACACCAGGAGCGACAACGAGAGGCCGACGAATCCAAGCAACAGCGCAAGCGTATTCAAATGCTTGAACGTGAGTTAAGGCGCAAGAACGACGCGTTGGCGGAGACAGCGGCGCTGCTAACACTGTCAAAAAAAGCACGGGCGATCTGGGGGGACGAGGAGTCATGATCAGTATCGAAGATCGCCAAAAAGCCGTGACACTGATCTCTGAAGCCTGCCAACATGGGGCCTCTTGTACCGCAGCGTGTGGAATCCTGGGTATCTCCATTCGCACGCACCAACGCTGGACCCGGGAGGGTGACGTCAACACAGACCAGCGCTCTGTTGTCGAACGACCCAGGCCTGCGAACGCGCTGACCGCCGAGGAAGAAGCGTGCATACTCGCACAGTGCCATCGGCCTGAGTTTGCGGACCTGCCCCCGGATCAAATCGTGGTGCGACTGATGGATGAAGAGCGGCTCTATCTCGCCTCGGTATCCAGTTTCTATCGCGTGCTGAGAAAGCATGGCGAGCTGGCCCATCGCGGTCGCACCAAAGCTCGTAAGACTTACCCGGCGCCAACCACCCACCATGCCACGTCGCCCAATCAAGTGTGGTCCTGGGACTGCACTTGGCTGCCCGGGCCGGCCAAAGGGACCTATTACTACCTGGTAATGATCCTCGACATCTTCAGCCGCAAAGTAGTGGGCTGGGAGGTGTTTCTGGCCGAGTCAGCCGAGAACTCCCGCACCGTCATTGAGCGTGCGGTGTTGTCTGAGAAGATCATCAATCAACCGCTGGCGCTGCACTCGGATAATGGCAGCCCGTTCAAAGGGGTCACCTTGCTGGAGAAGTTACGCGACCTGCAGATCGCCCCCTCATTTAGCCGGCCCCGCGTCAGCAATGACAATGCTTTTTCTGAGGCGTTGTCCAAAACCTGTAAATATATGCCGGGTTACCCTGCTAGTAAGTTCACAGGCCTGACCGAAGCCAGACAATGGGTTCATAGCTTTGCCCAGTGGTATGACTATACACACCGCCACAGCGCTCTGCGTTACGTCACACCGGCACAACGCCACTCCGGTGAGGACACGGCGATTCTGGCACAACGGCACAGTCTGAATCAGGCCGCACGAGCCGCAAAACCAGAGCGCTGGAGTGGCAATACACGCAACTGGACACCGGCAGCGGTGGTCACCTTAAACCCGGAGCGAAAAGAGGCGCTGGTTGCCATGGAGGTTGCAGCTTAAGAATTGAGCATGGGCGACAGATAGCTTGACAGTTACCGCAATTGACGATTTATATTGTCTTTAAAGGGTTGGATTTTAATAGATGGAAATAATAAAGCAAAACCCATACCGAGTTTTAGGATTGCTAGCGAACGCTAAAGAGCGGAAAATTCAAAAGCAGATATCAGTCATAAATAGATTTCTTGAAGTAGGGAAGTCGAAAACGTTCGAATATGACTTCAAAGTCATAGGTGACTTAAAAAGAGATCTAGAGATTGTTCAAGAAGCAGCAAACAAGATAGAGCAAGTGAACAGGAAAATAGAATATGCTTTGTTTTGGTTTTTAGAATCGAGTACCTTCGATGAATTAGCTATAAGTCATCTGATCGATGGAAATAAAGAAAAAGCGACTGATTTGTGGGAAAGAACCCTAAAAGAGGGTGTGACTACTAAAAACATATCCTCATATCAAAATATTTCAACTATCTATATGGCATCCGCTATTGTCACCGGCCAGCTAGACCTTAATCTTTTGAAGAAAGGTCTGGATTTAAAAGGGAAAATGTTCAGTTCAGGCTATGCCTGCAAGTTTTTTGAAATATTTGTAGATGAAGGGCTGATTGTAGATCAAGAATCTATTGTTAAGACGTTTATTGATAATGTTATACTAAATGTTGAGAGATTTCTTGGTAGAAATAAATTTCGAAAAGCGAAAACAATAATAAATTTATTTTCAAGTTATCCAGCTTATGTAAATAAATATTTGGTTGGGAAGTATTTAGATGAGCCGATTAAACAGTTACAATCTCAAATAGAAGAGTGCAAGATAAAAAGAAAAAACAATAATGCTGAATCAGATATTGTTGGAATAAAGCTATATTCCTCGTCTAAGGATCAAGTAGAGTTTTTGAAAGAGCTGCTAGGAAAAGCTGACATGAAATATCAAATGGCAGTTGACAGCTTAGCTGATGAAATAATGCAATGCTCTATTGATTACTTCAATGAGTGGAGGGATTCTGAGACCAATGATCCGGGGGCGAAGGCATTAAAAGTTGCAGAGCTGGCGAAGTTATTAGAGCCCACGGGCAGGATTAAACAAAAAATTAATGATAATTACAATGTAATAAAAGAATGGGTTGATGACCTGCCAGAAAGAGAATTGCAGAAAAGGTTATCTGGACTTATTGACGAGATAATGCATCAAATAAATATATTTGATGAATCGGCGATAACTAAAGACTTTCTGATAAAGTTCTTAGTTAGCACTAAGCCGAAATTGAACGAGATAAAGGATATACTTGGATCGAGCGACGAATTTTATTTGAAAATTTGTGACGGTGTTGTTTCTAGAGTTAGAGGCGGGGCGGTAGAAATATTTAACACTAGTCAGCAAGATGTTATTAATGGGAAGCTGCAGTTACAGTCATTCAAGGTTATTGTGGTAAGCCTCACGCGATTAGAGAAAGATCTTCTAGATTATGATATGACTGATGAAGTCCGAAGCAGAATAAGAGAAGATATAAATACAGTATCGAGTACAGAGTTCCAAGTGGATAGTGCTATCAAAAAATCATCTGGAGGATGTTATATTGCAACCATGGCGTATGGTGATTATGAGCATCCCCAGGTTGTAAGGTTGAGAAAATATAGGGATGAAGTTATTTCAAAATCATTTGCCGGGCGTGTATTTATAAAGATTTATTATATATTATCTCCAAAATTAGTGTGCTTGTTAAAGGATGCATCTATTGTGAATACACTCATTCGCGCGACACTGGATAAATGCATCAAGGTGATAGACAAATGATTAATAGAATTTTTTTATTCATTATAATTTTTTGCTCTGCGCCAGTAGTAGCTGATAACACTAAAGTGGCGGAGACCGTTGACTTGAAAACACCCCTAGGGTCATTTTTTCAGATATATAGTCCCGAATATATTTATAGTGATAATTTAGTGATAATTCCGGATGGTAAGTTATTGAGTTATCAATATTTTAATAAAAAAAATAATGAAGAGCTTATAAATAAATTAGAAAACGAAATTTTATGGCTAGAGGTTGTCGTTAAGAGGAATGATAAAACAAATTCGGATAGCTTCGATGTGTTAACTAATAAGCTAAACGATACTGTTGAATCAGTTATAAATATCGAAAAAATAATAGAAGATAACCGAGATCAAGCTGAAGATAAAATAAAAGAGTTAGCGAAGGCTCAGGTAGTTACTCAAAATGAGACGAACTCTAAGATTTTAATTGTCGAATCAAAATATAATACTCTCGATTCCTACTTAAATACTTTAAGATCTAAAGTAAATGTCGTAGAGGGAAATGTGAAAGATGATATTGGAAGAGTAAAAAATGAGTTAGTTCTAAATACCGAGTCATTAAGAGAGGAAATTTTTGTATATATTATATTGTTTTTAGTATTTTCTTTTATTGTGACCTTGATTTTGATGTTTTTAGCTATATTTTTTAAGCGTAAATTAGCTCACCAGAAATCAGAGTTTTCTGCTAATCTTGGAGGTTTAAAAAACTATTTTGATGAAAGTTACGCAGGTTTAGATGGCAGACTTCTAGAAATAATTAGCAGTAAAGTAGATCCAGTTAATTCAAGCCAAGATCGTACCGGTAAAGAAAAGGATCATTCTTTAGTTATAAAAGTCGCGGATGAGGTAGTAAGAATAGAGCACAACATTTCCAGAATGGATAAAAAAACAAAAGGCCTAAAGCAACTTTCAGCTTCAGTCACTAGGATAAAAGACAATTTTCATTCCAATGGATATGAAATAGTGGAAATGCTGGGTGAAAAGTATAGTAATGGTTACAGAGCGTCGGTTGAGTTTGTTGATGATGAAAATCTAGAACCCGGCGAGCAAATTATATCAAGAGTCATAAAGCCGCAAATAAATCACCAAGGCTTAATGGTACAGTCAGCACAAATAGAAGTAAGTCAGGGAGCCTAAATAATGTCTAGAACCAAAATTGATTATGGTATTGATCTCGGCACAACGAACTCAGCTATCTCAAGAATGGAGCAAGGTGAAGCTGTTATAAAGAAGACTGATACTTTGGCCGATACTCTGCCTTCTTGTGTAAATTTCAATAGAAAGAAGGTTGTCCGTGTTGGTGAGTCGGCACTTACCGCATTAAAGAAAGAAAGAAGAGATGCCATGCATAGGATGGACTCTTTAGAAGTAAATACATTTAGTGAATTCAAGCGAACTATGGGCTCTGATAAGGGATATTACAGTTCCCACTTGACTAAAGATTTTAGCTCTGAAGAGTTGTCTGCTGAGGTTCTTAAAACCTTAAAGTCGTTTATTACTGACGAGCAAATTGGCGCGATTGTAATAACCGTTCCTGCTAAGTTCACCATAAACCAAAAAGATGCAACCTTAAGGGCAGCGATTGAGCATGCGGGGTTTAACCAGTGTGAGCTTTTACAAGAACCCATAGCGGCATCCATGGCGTATGGATTAAGCGAGGATAGTGAGGATGGCTACTGGCTGGTTTTTGACTTTGGTGGAGGCACATTTGATGCTGCTCTGATAAAAGTTGAAGATCAGATAATGAAGGTTATTGATACGGAGGGAGATAATTACCTAGGTGGTAAGACTTTAGATGAAGCTATTGTCGATGAAATAATATTTCCCTATATTTCCGAACGATTCAATTTAAACTCCATATTAGGCGATGATTATAAGAAGAGTGTTTTTAGAGATGGTCTTAAAGAATACGCGGAAGAGGCAAAGGTACAGTTATCATTTAAAGATTCTCACAACATTTTAACTGATTTAGAGGTTTTTCCCAAAGATGATGATGGAGACGATATCGAGTTAGACATTACCCTAACCCGCGATATGGTTGGATCAACTATTAGGCCGATTTTTCAGAAATCCATTGATATATGTAAAGATCTGCTGGAAAGAAATGGATTGAACGGTAAATCTCTTAACACTTTATTGCTCGTAGGTGGCCCTACGCATTCCTCTATTCTGAGAGAAATGCTTACAGAGCAGATTACAAAGCCAAACGTTAGTGTTGATCCGATGACAGTTGTTTCTAGGGGGGCAGCATTGTTTGCATCAACAGTATCTATTTCGGATGATGTCAGAGAGAAAACAAGGGATAATACAAAAATACAATTAGATTTCGGTTATGAGACAACTTCAGTTGAAGACGAAGAGTTCGTTACGGTAAAAATGCTAAAAGAAAAAATGACCGGTGAAATTCCTGAAAGTGTATATATTGAGATCGTTAGAGGTGATGAAGGGTGGTCCAGCGGTAAGCTTGAAGTCGACGGAATAGGTGATGTTGTTGAAGTAAAGCTGATGGAAGGTAAGCCGAATGCGTTCAAGGTGCTGGCTTATGATGATAAGGGTAACTTACAGGCCTCAGAGCCGTCAGAGTTTACCATTATCCAAGGAGCGAAAGTTGGAAGCGCAACACTACCTTTCTTTATCGGTATTGAGATAAAAAGTAAAGCGTCAGGCCGCTTAGTATTCAAAAGCATTGATGGTTTAGAGAAAAATCAAAGTACGCCTGCTATTGGTATGGCTGATAAATTAACAACACAAAAACAAGTTCGCCCCGGATTAAAAGATGACTTTATTAAAATTCCCTTATATCAGGGGCCTTACGGCGCGAATGGAACGCCAGCAATTAATAATGAGCACATTTATGATGTGATAATTTCAGGTGAAGACCTTCCAAGAATGCTTCCTGCCGGTAGCAACCTGAAACTGACAGTCAGAGTGGATAGGTCAGAACGTATGACTCTGTCAGTTTATTTTCCAGCGTTAGATCATACTGAGGAAATAGTGGTACCAAACACTACGACTCAGAAAGAGATTGGTGCTAATTGGCTGGAAAGCGAAATTAAAAAGGCACGAAACGCTATTGTTATTGTTAGGCAAGAAGATATCGTTGAAGATAAGGATAAGATTTCCGAGATTGAGGCTGAGCTTGATAAAGTTAAAAGGCATTTCGATCAAAATAGAAATGACTATGATCGTAAGAAAGACGTACTTGAAAGTTTGAAGCCAGTTTTAAACAAAATTGACGAGCTTCAAATGTCTAGTGAGTGGCCGAAGGTAGAGCAAGAGTTGAAGGAGGTCTTTTATCGATTGGAAGAAGCATGTGAAGAGTTTAATAACCAGAACGGGAAGGCTCTGCTGTCGCAGTTTAAGACTCAAATGCCTGTAGTAATTAGGGAAAAAGACGTAAGTTTAGCCCAAGATTTGATCAGCAGCATGCGAAGTCTCAATTTGGCAATTTTAGATGAGGGGCTTGGTGCCCAGATGGAAGTTGGTTACTTGAATAGTTTTAATGATGAGTTCGAAACTCTTGACTGGCTTGATAGAGAGAGAGCAAGGATGGTTCTTAATCAAGGGTTGCGGTTGGCAGTAAATAGCCCAGTAAAAGAAGAACTCAGGCAAATCGTGATCGAGTTGTTCAGGCTCCTACCTGAAGCTGATAAGACTATCGTTATCGGTGATGGTAATGAGCTGATAGGTTGACATTATGACGGTCAAAAATATCTTAGAAAAAGATGAAAGCTTAATTACCGGATATAAAGTTAAATTCTTCATTGGCGGTAATAAATTCGTTCAAAAATACAGAGTTAATTCTGTTGGCGGAGGTGTGTTTTTCCTTTTTCTCTACAACAGCTCAAAGCTAAAGCGAGGGCAACTTACCAAGACAGGCCTTAAGCAAACAGAAATTTTATATTTGTTCGATGACATATCTATTGTTAAGTGTGTCGAGGAAGGTCAAGTTGTTAAGAACAATAAAAGGTATCACTATTTAGTAGCGAAGTTCATACCTGGGGAAAGCCTTCAAGAACGTTTAGAGCGTGATGGGGCTCTTTCTCAATATGCTGCTGTGCCTATCGCAATAAAAATATTGAAAGCTTTAAGCTTGTTGCATGACCACAAGAATGTGGTTGTACATAATGATATAAATCTGGAAAATATTTGGCTAGATTATTCCACTGATTTTGAAATTCCAGTTTTGTCAGGTTTTTCCTCTGCCTGTTATATTTCAGACAAAATTAATGGGTTTGACTTGGGGTGTTTAAACCCTTTTTATATTGCACCCGAGTTATATAATGGTGTTTTTTCGCCTCAAAGTGATATTTTTGCAGTTGGCGCGCTTCTATATCACTTAATAATAGGGGTTCCTCCCTGGTATGTCGAGATTCCAAGATACCAGAGAGGCGAAGAGGAAGAGGTCGAAGCGGTAGAGGATTCTAGACGTAATAGGCTAAATTTTGGGCGTTCTGGCTCGAGTTTTTTTATAGATGACAGCTTAAAGGCAGCATTGCAGAAGTCTTTATCACTTGATGTGGATAATCGTTACGCTACGGCGATAGATTTTATAGAAGATCTTTTAGGTAAAGAGCAGCCTACGGCGACGTGTTCAAGTACAGAAAGAGGAACAGCGTCGCGAAGTGATGGTAAAGGAGCTCAGGGGTTTTCAGCAATTGCAGGGATGCAGGATCTAAAGGATATTTTGTATAATGATGTTATTCGGGCGCTTAATGAACCAGAGCTTTATAAACGTTATGGAGTTACGATACCTAATGGCGTGCTTCTATATGGTCCGCCAGGTTGCGGAAAAACCTTCATTGCTGAGCGTTTCTCCGAGGAAGTAGGGTTTAACTTCTTAAAACTCAAACCTTCTGATTTAAAGAGTAAATGGGTAAATGATACTGAGTTAAAAATTGCCTCCGTTTTTAATGAAGCTGTAATTAATGCTCCATCGATAATATTTATTGATGAGTTTGATGCTGTTGTTCCTAGTCGCGAAAAAAATTTACACGAAATGAACGCCTCTGCTGTTAATGAGCTCCTGACTCATATGTCAAGCTGCTCCGAGAGAGGTGTTTTTGTAATTGCTGCGTCTAACCGGCCTGAGAAAATTGATCCAGCCATTTTGAGAACTGGTCGAATCGATAGAATGGTTTACTTACCGCCTCCAGATTATGAGGCCAGGGCGGCAATGTTTGAGATTTACCTAGAAAATCGTCCAATAGATCTGTCGATAGATTATTATGAATTAGCCTTCTTGACAAATAATTATGTGTCTAGTGACATAAAGTTTTTGGTCGATGAAGCATCTAGAGTAGCATTGAAATCAAAAATTCGTATAACTCAGTCTATGCTGAAATCTGTTATAGATATTACTAATCCATCTGTTTCATACTCAGAAATTGAAAGATATAGACAGTTAAGTGAAAGTTTTGACGGGTTATGAGTAATGTGCAGTGTCATAATGAGGTGATATGTGGATAGCCTAGAGTTTAAAAAAGTATTGTAAAGTAGGTGTTGCAACCGCTAGGCAAATCCATGCGAGCGGCTAAAAAATGGTGCCCGGAGCCGGAGCCGGAGCCGGAGCCGGAATCGAACCGGCACGACCAATGGTCTCAAGATTTTAAGTCTTGTGTGTCTAACAATTCCACCATCCGGGCACTTATTTCTCCACGATGCACCCCTCCTTCGCCAGAGTATGCATCTGTCAGTAAGCGTTGCCGGACACGCCGGCGATTTGCCAGTCAGTGATATACTATTGCCAGATACGTGTTCGTTCAGTTGGGGTCATGCTGATTCCTTATGAAGTTGGTGAGGAATCAGTGTGTGCAATCGGCGAGTTGGAATGTAGGTGCTGATTTATTGGCGATTACGGAAAAAACACGTACATCGAACCATGGTGATTGATCGTGAAAATGATCGGTATGTAGAGAAAGGAACGGACTACGAATCCGATGAGGTTATTCATCAGTGTGAGGAGCCGCTGTCTCAGCACCAAGGTCATGGTTCTGCGAGGGGCCGCAAGCAAAAGCATTAACAATCGCAGGCACCGCGACGCCTTTTTTATTGTGGCTTCGCCTTCATTCCAAAGCCGCGCATGCTGCGGGCGTTATGCTCCGAGGAGTTATTTGCAATGGGGTTGGTCACGGTGCGCGCGGTTTGGCTCAGCGACGTGTGTTGGTTCAGGCAATGGCCCAACAGGGCCAGCCCGCCATGGGGTGTATAGACTTCGGTCTTCGATTGCTGGAGAGTGAAGGCGCGCATGGGCCGATGCACTGACTGGGTGAATGGATGTCAGGAGCTATTATACCGTCTGAAGCCTTTCTATTGCAGGCTTTGAGGGAAATTCGGGACGCGTAAAGTCACGGATTCAGGAGGAAGTTATGTTTTTTACTCAGCGCTTTTTACTAAAAATATGTCTAATATTTGCCTTTTCAATTATACCCGTTAGTCAAGTAAACGCTGGTTTCTGGGATAACATCTCGAATGTTTTTTCTGGTGATTCTGATTCTGAGTTATCACCCAAGTCGAATCCAGTAATGCATGTTACTGCAAAAGCATTGAATGTGCGGGCGCAGCCGAATACACAAGCAAAAATTGTTGGCAGATTTATCCGTTATCAAGACATTTACCAATTAACAAGCCCGAATCTTGGTTGGGCTTATGTCAGGGATAGAAGTTCGCAGATCAAAGGGTATGTCAGCACTAAATACATTGATCAAGGTAGTGGTTGGTCTGCATGGTTAAGAGCTTGCCGGGCTACTGGAATAACACGACCACGAAATGGTCATGTTTTGACGAAGCCAGGATACGGTAAACACTCTCTAGTTGTGAACAACTCTCCTGGAGCCGATGCACTAGTGAAATTAAAAGATGTGTCCGGACAGACCATAATTTCTATGTACGTTCGAGCAGGGCAGACTGCTAAGGTCAACGTTCCAGATGGGCGTTATCAATTCCAATATGCGTCTGGAAAAGAATTTAGTCGTAGTTGCGGCAGATTTCTCGTTGATATGGTTGCCTCCAAAGATCCAAACTACCAGGACTTCGTCGCTGAACGAAGATACAACGGCACCGCCTATATGCAGCAGACCTACACGCTTCAACGAGTTACAGGTGGTAATTTCAGTCCAAGATCGATGAATGCGAGCGATTTCTGAAACGACAGTTAAGGGAGTGACAGTCTTGCTTAACATGGGCTTATAAAAATCAATCGAACCAACGGCGCTGTTTTAGATGAGGAGGCGTCAGCTTTAGGTATGATATTGAAGGGGTGTTTAATCAGGGTGAATTTATCTGTAACCTGAATCCGTGACTTCAGTCACCAGTCACGTGCGCTAACCTTCTGATTAATATCTGCTTTCATGGCAAAATAGCACGCATCAAGCATTCACCCAGCAGGTGACCTGATGAGTAATCGCCACGTGAGTCACGCCCTACCTACCTCTCCGCTGATCGAGCCTGCACCCTGTCATTGATGACAGGAGGCTTCCCGAACTGAACTCACGCATAGAACTCTATACCTCAGATGTAGGGGCAACAAAATTCATGCTACCGGCAACAGATTCCATGTTTGTTGCTTTGGGCATGGGTTTTGTTGCCGCTGACAATGTGTGGGTGCGGCTGCGACACATTTGAGTAAAGCCACCATCGACAATCGCTAAAATCGTGAATCGAGAGATGCGCGCGCACGAACGAATTCAGATTGAACAGCCCGGTGACTCTGATCAACCAAAGTGAGTTTTGAGGGTGCCACTCGAACCAAAGTGAGTTTTAAGGGTGCCACTCGAACCATGAGATTCCTAAACTCCAACTTTTGTCTGTGTTAGGGCCGCCGGGAGTGTCTCGTTGGGGTGAGCGCAGCTGGACTTATGAGCGGTTCTGGTTCGCACTTTGATCTGCCATTCGGATTCTGGTTCATACTTTGCTCTGCTCTGGGGCTTATACAGGATTCGATAATCAAAACACGCCAAGGCTTATCTATCGCACAGAGCTAGGTATGCCTCATTAAAATCGCACAGAACTTCATATCCGCAGCTATAGCGGCAACATTTTCATTGCTGCGTTGAGTCTGTCAGTCATTCAAAGCCGACTTCCCATAGCATCAAGATATTTAAGCACCGTAATTAGGCCCTGGCAGCTCTTCATCATTTCCCGGGGTGACTGCCCAAAAGCCCGGTTATCCGTTGTTATCCAGTGCCTCATATGTTCGTAATTACCACCCACCAGCGTATGCAGCCCGCGGCACACCCGAATGAACATCCGAGCTCGCTCACCGGCTTCTGAGTTTGGGTCGATGCCATCACAGATCCCACTGGTACGTTCATGACCGATGACTGCCGCCGCTTCTTCTTCACTGAAACCCATAATTTCTGCGGCTTTACACAAAGCTGTACCCAGAACCCGGATCTCATCAGCTTCGCGTTTTTTTCGTGCTACCGTATCCATCAATATGATTCCTAGTTTTAATACTCTTATAATTATAGTGGGCTTATACCTTATCAGTCGTATATGTTTTTAATGACGCTAACGTGAAACCACATTGAAAGTGCAAGAGGTGAAACGATGTCTAGGCGGGTTCGGGACGCCCTCATATCCGCTATACAGTCTGCCGAGCGCGCCAACGCCCTAGTGTGCGGGACACCTTTGGAGCTAAATGATCCGGCATGGCGCATAAGAATTGAGGAAAGGGTATGGCAGGAATTTTTAGAACATCCAGATTTTCTGGGTGCAATAGCGGACCTTCTCATTGATGAGAACTGTCTTGATTTCTAAGTTAACGACTCACCGTTTTATTTCTCGAAACCCGAACGGCACGGACTGGCTCTGCGGTGACCTGCATGGCCAATATGACGCACTGCAAAGTACTCTGTTTGAGGCAGGCTTTGACTCGGCAGTAGATCGACTTTTTCTGCTGGGTGACGTTATTGATCGTGGGCCAAAATCGAAAGAATTGCTGGCCTGGGTATTAGCCACGGATTATGTGCACTGCCTCATGGGGAACCACGAGCTTATGTTTGTTGCCCGCTCACTCAATGGCCAGTACCAGGATAAGCACCGATCGATCGGAGGTGCGTGGGTCGATTGCGTTGACGTTTCTGAGCAGCAAAGACTGACCACCGAATGCATCCAGCAGATGCCTTTGACGATCACGCTCGAATGCGAGCATGGCAGCCTCGGCTTGGTGCATGCGCAAAGCCCCGCGGATAACTGGCAGAATGTTCAGCAGGCGGCACCGTCTGACCGATTTGCGATTGACTGCACCTGGCCGTGGAATCGGGCCCAGGGATCAGACCAAACCATTGCTGGCATCACAGCCGTTGTGTCTGGGCACATTGGCACCGCTGATGTGATTCAAAAAGGCAATCAGGTTTGGATCGACACGCTGCAGCAAACGGGAAACATGACGTTGGTGCCCGTTAACGATATTTTTAACTGGGTTAAGAGGCACGCATTAGATGGATGAACGTCCTCTATTAATCGTTGATTTGGAGGCGACCTGCTGGGAAAACCGGATGGCGCCGGCGGGCGAAACTCAGAGCATCCACAACATGGAAATCATTGAGTTTGGGTGTGCCCTGGCGACCCGGGCTGGCGAGCTTTTGGACAGCCAATCGTTCCTGGTGCAGCCCGCAGAAAACCCTCAGCTCAGTGAGTTTTGTACATCGCTGACCAGTATCCATCAGTCGATGATTGAGGCCGCGCCGCCCTATTCTGAAGCCTGCAGAATGCTCGACGCGTGGTTGGGACAACCGCATGGGGATTTCATCTGGTGCAGCTGGGGCAACTACGACCGCCTACATACCCTGGCCGACAGCAAAAAGCAGGGTGTATTTCCCGCGATGATGAATTACCCCCACCTGAACCTGAAGCGGATCTGGCGCCGAACAACGGGGCAAAAGCGAAAGAATGGAATGGTCCACGCTTTGGAGTTCCACGGCTTGGCATTAGAGGGACATCACCACCGGGGCGTGGACGATGCCCGGAATATGGTTCGGTTACTGCCATTTATGGACTGGACGCTGGAAGAAGAGCTGTTAACCCCGCCCAATATCGCACACTTGAAAGAGCGTATTACTTCGAATCGCGTGGTCAGTATTGAAGAAATGGACGAAGCTATCCGAGAAAAGGCGGGGCGTAATTTTGAGTGAAAATTTATCCTTAGTAGCAATGAGGAAGCCGAAATACTAATGAGTAATTCAGTCTACTCATTGCCATTAAGCGCATATGGAGAAACGCCGTGAGGCTCGTTTGCATTTCCGACACCCACAGCCTGCATCGGCGCATACCAGACGTGCCGGATGGTGATGTGCTGATTCACGCAGGCGACTGCCTGGGTGCCGGCACTTTGGATAATGTGGAAGACCTCAATGACTGGCTCGGAACCTTGCCCCACCGACATAAGATTGTGATTGCTGGCAACCATGACTGGGTGTTCCAGGAAGCGCCGGAGCTGGCCAGGGACGCGCTGGCCAACGCCATTTATTTAGAGGATAGCGGTGTTGAGATTGAAGGTGTCCGGTTCTGGGGTTCGCCCTGGACGCCTACATTTCAGGACTGGGCGTTCATGCTGGATCGCGGGCAAGCGATACATGATCGTTGGGTGCAGATTCCAGACGACACCGATGTGCTGATTACCCACGGCCCGCCTAAAGGCATTGGTGATGAGGCGTCGATGATGTTTAAGTGCCAAAATGTTGGGTGTGTGGACCTGCTGCATCGACTTGAACAGTTAAGCGCTGAAAGCGCATATTTTTGGCCATATTCACGAAGGCTACGGCGAATACACATTGGGCCGCACCCGCTTGGTCAACGCCAGTACCTGTACGGTTCGGTATGTGCCGACGAACCCACCGATTGTTTTGGACATCTGAAAGGGATAGGGAGCGCCTGATGAGCAGAAAGCTACCGTATAAGCTCAGTGACCTGACTGCCCAGTGTGATCCTGATGCGCCAGTTCCTCAGGATATAATCGACTGGGAAAAAGCAGCTCCGGTTGGTCTTGAGCAAACGGTGATGGGCTCCCAGATGGATATATGGGAAGCGGTTCTAAAATTTCAGGAGCTGCTTTCAGACGATGTCACACAGTTGATTCTTTTTGGGAGCCGGGCGCGCGGCGATTACAGGCCCGACAGCGATGCGAATGTGGCGGCACTGTCCCGCGGAGATCCTGATGACGCTATAGTGATATTGTTGAGCCTTTCTGATCTGGCTTATAAAGTTCTGCTATCAACGGGTGTGCGCATCCGACCGTTCCTGGTTTGGGAAACTGGATGGTGTGACCCTGAGAGTTCTGCACAAAAAGATACCCTGCAGAACATCGCCCGCGAGGGCATTACCCTTTGGCAAGCTTGACGCGTCCCGTCACAATAGCGAGCTACGGAAAACCCCTTAGGGGTACCACTAATGACTGTGCATAATTCCTCGCATCCCGAGAAATCTCAGGCCGACCTGAACCGCATGAGCGTTAAGGGCTTGAAAGCGGTTATGAACATTCTGGACAAGTGGGGGTGCTCACCAGAGCAGGCCCAAGCCATCCTCCGGCTGCCAAAAGCTACCTTCTACCGATACCGCAGCAACCCAGATAAAGCCAACCTGGATGCTGACCAACTGACGCGACTGAGCTATCTATTGAACATTCACCAAGCCTTGCGCACCGTGTTTGAGAACAAGGACAACGTGTACCAGTTTATGAGCAAGAAGAACCACAACCCTTTCTTCAATGGCAGAGCGCCGTTAGCCGTTATCGAGACTGGCGATTTTGGGGCGCTTTACGAAACCTACAAGCGAATCGATACGCTTCGCGGAGGAGTTTAAGGAGTTAGTATTGGTCTGTCCGTGCGACAGGGCAAACCTGACTGTGGGCATTCGTAAGCTCTCAAATCCTGACGAATGTTTTTAGCCAGACTGTCCTTGGGAATAAAAGATAGGCCCTGACGATGCGCTCTCACCAAAAATACGATGCAGAAACACTACACCGGCTAATGTTGCCTGTCGCAAAGGAGCTTTGCTTCAGCAGTTCGGAGCTATTTTCTATTTGCGGATCTCAGACTGAGATAGAGAACAACAGGCCAGCGTTCGAAACGCGCAAATGTTCGCTTTTACTGGGTATCGCGAAAGCTCTGAATATCTTATACACAGATCCCCAGCACAGCGCTGAGCGTCTACGGCGGCCCTCCTCAGATGAACCCTTTAACGGCGATTCACCAATGGATCTGATGCAGCGTTCGGAAAAAGACCTGCAGCTGGTTCGGCGATACTTTGATTATCGAGCCCAGCCACACTAAAAAAACTGTGTAAGCTTTTTGCCACAATGTTGCTCAAACGATTGATCGTAGTATTCCCCCCTGGACGCTTGTTTTCGAGTGTAATGTGTACAGCATTCATATCCAGGGCATCTGAGGGTTTGGTCAGGCTAACTCGGTCAACCCCTTTCGTGATCAGCGCTGTAGCCGCGCGGTTAATATCGAATTTGGAGTTATAACGAGCACTTAAACCAAGAACTTCAAATGGCCATAATGGGTTGCTCAAGCATGCATAAATATCAGTCTAAGGTAGGTCATATTATTACCATCAACTAATTTTGCAAGATGCCGCTTGGGCAATAATAGAAACACGTTGTTCACTTTGGTTGACACATTCAAAACGCTTTTAAAAGGCTGGGTGCAGTTACAGCCCCCAGTGCGGACTCACAAGCAACAGATGCCAGAGCTTAGGGCTCGGCCTGGGCCGATCCCTGTGCGGATCGCGTCGGGCAAGTGCCCTCGGCGCAAAACTGCTTGAAAATAGCCGAATACACCCTGTATTGATGTATTCTTGGTCGTGTGAGTGTGCGGGATGCCTTTGAGCCTCCGCCCGGTGATCGACAAGAAGTGCTGTGACGCTCGTGTAATGGCACGGATACCAAGTAATTTACTCTTAAACGAAGGAATACCGATGATCGTCAAAAAACTTCTAGTTATGGTTTTGGCTGCTTTTGTTTTGGCCGGCTGCGCGACAACAGGCAATGATTTTAGTAGCAATCAGATCGACGAGATTGTTGTTGGTCAAACCACCAAGGCCGACATTGTTAGTTGGTTTGGCGAGCCGTCGGGACGCACGGAAAGTTCGGCGTATGACGCGGTTTTCACATATCTTTATTCTGAGACACGCGCCAATGCGATGAGTCTGATTCCAGGCGCTGGGATATTCGGAAAAGGCATGGACTCAAGCCACAAAACGCTAATGGTGTTTTTTTCGAAGGACAACCTTGTAAGGGAGCACAGCTACACAGAAGGGACCCTTTAACACGATTAGTTTGCCCTGCTCCAATTTCAGTTGAGCAGGGCAACCCTCACGCTAAACGTAATACCTCGATCCGACGACCCCAGTTAACACTGCCTCAGCGCCTTCAGTAGCCTAATGGTTGAGTAATCCTGGGTTCCAGTCGGGGTTGTCCCATTATCATGCTGAAATTGTTTCAGTGCGCTCACAGTAGCGCGTCCGATCACACCGTCAATGGGACCGGCGTTGTAACCCCAAAAAAATTGATTCGTTCCTCTTACATTCCTCGCGATTTCTATTGTCCTTTCGTTCCACTGCACGTGAATTTTTCCGTGCACGGTGGCGTCAATATTTGTCTTTGATAACGAGTTTTTCGTTGCGGACAGCGCCAACGAGGTGAGTGCTGCGCTCTCCAAATTTCGTCGAGAAAGCCTGCTCGGGTTTGCCCACAGAGTCAGCGACCCATGCCATCATTTGAGGCGTGATTCGTGCGGGCTCCCTCAATTCTGAGTAGGCCATTGGCCTATAACTTACTGAAAAGTATTATTTTATTTTATTGCTATTTTTTCGCCTGGCCACAAATTACAGTTTTCATGTGTTAAAAGTAAGTGGTCTTAAACGAGCTTAATAGGTCCCAGCGATGATTCCAGAATTTCTACGCCATGCCACTTTTCGGTATGTGAAAGCTTCCGAGTTGCGCCCCCAGGATGGCATTCCAAGCAGAATCGCAGCTGTGCTGATGTCGCAAATTCCCGCGATTAAGGATCCCGGTTGCCTGACACCCGAGGCCGTAATTCTGCTCTTTGCGATGAACCCGCCTTGGGTTATAAAAAATCACCGGGAATATCGTCTAATCTTGTCAAATAATTTGAGTCCCCTCATTGGGAGGCTGTCGGCAGAAACTGAGATTCCTGTTCTGATCATGCCAAAGCAACTCAAACACGTGCCAGAAACATTTTATCAATTTCAACTCCAAGTCGCGCTTCTGCAAAAGGTTGTCTACGGGCTAGATCTGTCAACAGCTGGGCCATCAGTCTTCGCGCTTTGGGGAGCCTTGGATAACAAAAAGCTCTTAGAGCTTTCAAGCCATCTTGGAACAAAAAGTGGGGTCGAGCGGTTAACTGGCCTCGATCGACGGACAAAACCACAAAACCAAACAGTTGTGACATCAGCTTTTACGCAAATAGAGATGTTGAAGGGTGTTGGTGATGAATAATCAGCTAGATGTCGAGGTTGTTGAACTGTTGAGGCGAATTATTCGCCCTAGAGGCGATTGGCATGAGATCCAGTCCATTTGCAGGTTGTTGGACGAATTGTTGGACGACCTCGAAGCGCTGTCGCCCGACCGTTTCCCCAAAGCCGTTATAGGTGAAGCGGTTCACTCGCTAAAAAACGCAGAGGCAATTGGCGAATTTTTGGTGCTTACAGAAGACGTCAGAGGCATCAGTGGCCTTATAACTGAATATCCCCAGCATGCGGGTTTACTGGCGAGCAGTAAGAAGGAGAGACTTTTGGAGACACGGAAAAAACTCATTGTTTGGTTGGTTGTTTGCACCGATCACTGGGTTACGAGAATCGAATCGCGCGATGATAACGAGTCAAAAAAAGTTGAGGAACAACATAAACTGGACGCGCGATTGAATGAGGCATGGCGGGCTGTACGTAGGTTGAGCGATGAGGCCATGGTTCACCTGAACGGACACTTTGACAGTGTGGAAGCGCTAACTGATCGACTGGACGAGCTGATCCAAGGTTTCGATTCGAGAACGTCTGACGAGAACTCACATCGAGGTTTCAGCGGGTTGGAACGATATTTTGCTTACTACGCAGAGCAGCGAAAAAGCCGTGCGATTAGCGGTCGAGAGTTAAAGCAGCGCGAGCCACCAAAACTCTATGCCACGTACGTTGAAATTCAGAGCGATCCAGACACGGAAATCGACGACCCTGCCATTAAAATGGTTCGCAATGAACGCCAGTTAACAGAACAGAGAGAAACAGAGCACTATCTCGCCGGTAACAGTATCGATGAGCTCAATGACGGGCCGACATTTTGGCAAAGTGATAAGCCGGTTCTACCGCAGTTAGGGGACAGTGTTCAGAGCGCCGTCATCCGATCCAAAAGTCAGCAGGCTCACCGGCGTCGTGCGGCTCAGAAATTGCCGGGGCGTTGGGAAACACTGACAGATAACGAGGTCTCGCGCTGGCTGAATGAAGTTTATGAGCGGCTATCGATTGACACGCATGTAGCCATCGTCATGCTCATACTATTGCTCTCTGGCCGTCCACTGACGTCAATCATGGCGACGCGCTTTGTGAACAAAACGGAACAGCTACCCGGCACGTTGACGCCTAGCGATGTATTCATAGACGTCAGTCAGCAATCGATTGTGTCGGGCGTTATTCGGCCAGAGGAACGCCGTAAACGCTCAGCAGAGTGGAAGCCTGTTTTGCGTGAACACGACGGACGTTTAGGTTTGCCGATTCCTCAGATTTTCTGGCAATGGATTGCAAAAGTGACGACTCCGTTGCTGGATAAATGCAAAAAACGTTCTGTCAGTATTTTCCCGGCGAACACGCATGAGAATATTTCAATCGGAATACATGACGTGCTGGTGAAGCTGCGCAAGGGCCAATCCACTCGAATCACGCAGCTTCGCGTGGAGAGTCATCTACAGTCAGCGGTGTTACAAAAGGGTGGTGACCGCGTTGAAGCCATTCTGATTGCGGGCCAAAAAATTTCCTCTTCCAGTTCCGCCGGACTCTATTATCACAGCGTTGAGAAAGGCGCGCTCGAGAGGTTGTATGCAGAGGTGACAGCCGAATGGGCGGATGAATTCCCTCCGGAACCGGGCGCTAAATTTCAGGCGCAGACATCCATGTTCAACGACACGGTTGGCAGCGATCTTGTGTTAATTTCAAAGTCGCATCGTTCCTTAGTCTCTGATTTAACGCGTCAACTCGAAGCTGATCGTGACAGTCTTGCGTCACCAGGTGGGCTCGTCCGGTTTCATAACTCTTTCATGAATTACTCTCTCCTATTTCTAATGTATGGCACTGGGTATCGTTCGGTATGGGACCCCATCAGCTGCGAATCAGACATTGATTTCGACAACAAAACGTTAGTTATTGCCGATAAAACCAGTGACGGATTTGGCCATTCAAAAATCGTTCCGCTGGCCGATGAACTCCTTAATCAGCTGATTTACGTGAAGGCTCATCTCGATTGGTTAAGGTCTCAACTTGAATGGTATGGGCTGCTCGCGCGGCAAAATGCACCTTTTCTTTTTTATCTGTCGCTGGACCTCGCACTTATACACATCACACCAAAAACCATGACAGAGCAGCTTAAATGGGCGTACCCGATGCCACTGAATCTAAATCGGCATTGGCTGCGAACGGAGTTGAAGAACCAGGGGGTTGCGGGTGCTTTTGTCGACCATTTCATGGGGCATTGGGACGGCGGCGGAGAACCTTGGGGGAAATACTCCTGCGTGGACCCGAGAGAGTTTTGTGAGGTGGTGCGAGCTGCGCTGGACCATCTCTTGAAGGTGCAAAAGTTTGTTTCGATTAGGGGCGCTGTATGACGACCGAAGCGGAAGTTTGGATCGGTTGGACGAGCAAGCGCGCGAAGGTTCTAAATCCCAAAGATGACCCCGTCTTCGGGGACCGGCAACGGGCTATAAATCGAGCGATGAACCGCGCCCAAGACGAAGACGTGGTTATCGCGCGCCTGAGAGAACATTATCCGGCACTGTATCGGGGTGACCAGGACGTATTCCTTTCAGATAGCGATATGGAGAGCCTCCTAGAGAGAGTTTTGGATGGCCGGGGAGGTCATTCATACAGAAACCGGCATAATTTTTTAATAAAAGGTCTGATGAAGGGCAGCAGAGCTCTTGCATGGCGACTGAAAGTTCCGGCGCCAATCACTGTGGCGTTGCCTGAACAGTCGTTGTTCACGCCCGAATCTTACGCAAAGCTAGGCGTTGGGAATGCCTTATACGATGCATTCTGGAAGGATCTGCACGCGCCTATGTCGGATGATGAGCTGAGTCCTCAGAACCGAGACGTCGGGCAGCTACTTTTTAGCTGTCTAATGGATTCGGCTTGCCTATCACCCTTTTGGTTTAACTTATTGCCGGCCTCGATTCAACGGGGATGCAGTGTTCGTAACGGTTTGGTTTGGCTGGATCTAGAGCCTGAGCCTTCAGAGGATTCCAAGGATATTGATGATCGCCGCCGCTTTTTTCCGGCGCCTATAACTCAGCTTCTTTTGCAGCGCTGGTCTGATCGTTGGCATCAGAAGGGAGGGGGTACCTCTTGGCCCTCAGAGGTAAAAGGTCAGGGGAGTATCTCTGCGAAAACACTGTTACTGCGATACACGGATATGCTGAGTAAAGCGATGGGTCTACGAAAGGCCAGTCATAGCCGACTGATCAGCGTTGCTGAAACTCGCGCTGCACAGCAGATGCCCACTGTGCTTGCGCATTATCTCCGGAGTCCAAAACTCGGTAAGTCCGTTTCGGAAACAAATTTTTTGAGACTGATTTCGGGAGAACACCCTACAGAAACGCATAAGAGCGTTATTAGTGAACTGGGGAAAATACCTTCCCATAAACAGGGTTTTGAGCTAACCCCAACGGGTGCAAACGACGAATTTCCTGATCAGATGGCGCTGTTTCGTCAGCTAAAAATAATAATTAATGAGAAAAAACGAGGCACTAAAAAACCTGTTGAACAAAAGAAGATCTTTTCAGCCGTTCAAGTATTTTATACAGAAAATGCGTTAACACCTATCATGCAGTTGCTCATTATTTGGGCTTGCGCGTACCTGGAAACGGCAGGTAGCAGCGGAAAATGGTTAGCGGCGACCGCCGTTCGATACCTTGATCGAATTGGTAAACCGCTCGTGGCGCAAGCCAGCGCGATTATGTACCCAGGCACGATGGACAGTGATCAGTGGCAGGATGTTTATGATAATAGTTTGAGTTACGGTTCGGGAATGACCGGAGCGGATGCTGGACAACTGGCTCAATTTTTTCGGTTCTTAACTGTCAATTACAACGTGCCGGCAGTCGAGTTTGACCGCATTTCAGGGTCGAATAATGTCGATGCGAGTATCCTCACTCCCAGTGAATACGATGCGGCAAAACAACTCCTTAGGCAGCGTCCAAAAGACGAGTTGTCTGATATTTATGAGCTGATTTTGATTCTGGGGTATCGATGCGGTCTTCGCCGCAGTGAGGTGTGGAGCCGGTTAATAAAAGACTTCGATGGCTTTGACAATGAAAGCATCTCAAATTTCGAATTGCTGGTTCGGCCAAATAAGTGGACCAACATCAAGTCTTGGTGTGGAACCCGTCGACTGCCGTTGTGGCTATTGTTAGATGACACGGAACTGGAGCTATTGAAGTCATTTTATCGTCGGCGCAAAGACAGGATGGTTGGGAGTGCGGCTCATCACGCTTTTTTTGCGAAAGACATGGCAACGGGAGAGCCTTTTGATGAAGGCGTCGTCTTCGACATTATTACTAAGACGATTCAATTTGTGACTGGAGATGACCGCTCTCGGTTTCATAACTTAAGGCACTCCTTTGTCAGTATTACATTCCTTCGTCTGATGGAAACTAAATTTCAAAAGCATTTGCCGAAGTCTTGGATTTATGGCGCCCAAGGGAAACCGCTTTTGCCGCATACCGGGGAGTTTCTGGCTGAATTGGTGAGTGCGCCGCATAGCACGTGTCCGCTGTCAGTACTCTCCATGTGGGCTGGTCACGCTTCTGTTCGAGAAACTCTGGGCTCATACAGCCATTTGCTGGATTGGCTTGTACGAAGCTATTTTTGGGACAGACGAAATCCTGAGCTTTCAGTTGCAAGCCAGTCTGCCCTCTTGGGTAAGGGCCGGGATGCCGTAGAAAAATACCGTAATCGAAATCGGGAGAAAGTAGAGCACCAATTTTACGCTGCGGACGTGTGCAATCTGTTTGTTATACAGTGGCGAAAAACCGCACTTAAGAAGTTGCCCTTTTTGATCGAGCGGCCCTCATGCGTTGTCGACACAGACGCACTGCAAGAAGAAGTTTGGCATCCTAAAGAGCGCCTTTTAGTAGCCTATGAGCTGGCCTACTATACAGAAGAAATAATCCAAAACTTAGCTGGGGAGCATCAGCCCAGGGGTTTGGAGGTGGGAGCTTCGAAATTGAACGTGCCCATTAAAGATGCTGCGCGCTGGATAAGCAATGCGAACATTTTGATGAGTATGCGCACTTCCCGAAAAAGAGATTCCACCGCTGAAAATACATTTATTGGGGCTATACCGAAGCGGTCTCGGATGTCCGCCGAGACGATGGGCGTCAAACGATCGTTTGATCAGAAAGATCCATTTGCGGGATATCCAGAGTTAAGAGGGTTTATAGCACCACCGAGAACACCAACTGGCCGAAAATACTCTGCGTTGTGGTATGCAACGCTATTGGCGTGGGAAAAAGAAAGTCCAGAAGAAGCGCAGGACACAATGCGAATGATTCTTGAGCATAGTCAGCGAATTCGAGCGAGAATCAAGGTGCGGTCAATCGATAATCAAATAAAATATAAAGAACTTTTGGAAAGGTTAGGTCTGAGGACGCGGCTGAGGTTAAGAGTCAACTGTCTACCTGGCGCTGAAAAGAGCCGAATCCGAAAGTACTGGGCAGCCAGATACGACCTGCCGTTGTCTGCTGTCTCAATCAATACCGTGGAGGACGTTAACGCGAGACTCGGTGTCGATGGCCGTTCACATCTCTACATCGAAGAACTCGACTGCTTGGTTCAATACAGTAAAGAGGGAGAGAAGAATCACGACGCCTTTTGGTGGGCGTTCAGGTTTGCGCTGGTGTCTGCGTTGATCGTCACTGGTAAATTACGGACAGAATTCACGATGGGTGACAAGGATAGTCGCGTGTTGACGGAGTTTGAAGGGTCTTCACCGGATCACGAGAGTGTTTGAATAAAGCTTATGCCTGGGATCGATCGAATCGGTGGCATGGCAAGCGGTATAACGTTTCCGCCTGCCATGCGCCGGTGTCAGACTTTTTGGATCAATTGAACAAATAGACGCCATCTGTCAGGTCGAGTAATTCGCAATGTCGCGCTTACCTTGTCACCCGGTTTGGGAAGCCCTGCAGAGGGCTCTCGAGACCGTATTAGATAACCTAATATATGTCGTCCACGGCAATACAAAAGCAGCTCTGTCACGCTCGTGTTCAGAGGTTTTACGAAGACCTGTCGCACATTTAGAACGGTAAAGTCGTCCCGCCAGTAGGCCAAACGAAGCTTTGAATCTGGGCTATTAAGCATTAAAGGTACCTCCAGCCGTCTTCGAGATTTTGAAGTCGACGGATGAGCATAGGGAGTGAGTCACGCCCAACCTCAAGATGGCTTTTTGTTAGCTCGCCGTACACCCAGGTTCCCATGGCCTCAAGATTGCTGCGTTCACTACCAAGACCTAGCAACGCAATGAGCTGGTGATCCTGCTGAGGAATGCCCATGGCTTGGCACAGACTGCTGGCCAGATTTCGAAGAGTCCGACGCTCGGCTGGAACGAGTTGGCGGCTAGAGTAGCTCGTGTAAATGGAATTAGGCTTCATTAGTGTTCACCTCTTCCAGTGCGTGAGTTGTTTTGGGTTCGAACTCTGTAATCAACAGACGCTCGAACGCACTGCCGTCTTTGCGCGTCAGGTTTGGAACGTATCGACTGTAAACGCGAAATAGCATTTCGGTTGTGGTGTGGCCCATTTGGCGAGCGATCCATTCAGGGTTCTCACCCGCGGCTAGCCAAAGCGTGGCTGCGGTATGGCGGGTCTGATACGGCCGACGTTTGCGAAAGCCCAAATAGCTGCGTAAACCGCTGAAGGTTGCCACCCATTCCACCTGAAGCCTGCCACCCGGACCGGCGCAAGGCTGCCACCCATCGGAGCGTAGCGACGCGGGGGTTTCATTGTTACTCCGAAGCTGTGGTGCCCGTCAACTTTGCTTGTCGTTTTCGCATGGATTCACCCCTGAGGTTGATCTTGTAGGCGTTGTGAACCAGCCGATCCAGAATCGCATCCGCCAGAGTGGCGTCACCGATGACGTCATGCCATTCCTCGATAGGGAGTTGGCTGGTGGCGATGGTGGAACGACGGCCATACCGGTCTTCCAGCACTTCCAGCAAGTCTCTTCGGTTCTCTGCGCTCAGTTTCATGAGCCCCCAATCGTCCAGGATCAGTACATCGACTTTGGCGAGATTTGCTAGCAGTTTGGGGTACTGGCCATCTCCTTTAGCGATGGTCAGTTCTCGTAGCAGCCGGGTCAGGCGAACGTACTGGGCGGTGTAGCCCTCCCGGCAGGCTTTGTGCGCCAAGGCACAGGCCAGCCAGGTTTTGCCAACACCGGTGGGACCGGTGATGAGCACATTCAGGTGTTCCTTCACCCATTGGCAGCTTGCCAGGGATTGGATTAATCCCTTATCCAGGCCGCGTGAGTTCCGGTAATCCAGGTCTTCGAGAACGGCGGTGTGTCGCAGTCCAGCCCGGCGCAGCCGGCTGGTCAGGCGTCGGTTATCTCGTTCGGTCATCTCCCGGTCGACCAGCAGTCCAAGGCGTTCCTCGAAGCTCAGTTCCGTGATGTCAGTCGTGGCCGACTGATCAGCCAGTGCGGCGGCCATGCCGGTCAATTTGAGGGCATGGAGTTTGTCCAGAGTCGGATGTTTCAGCATGTCAGGTTCCCTCAGTGGTAGTAGGTTGGGCCGCGGATATTATCGTGGGTATCGGGTAAGGCCAGCTCTTGCTGTTCTTCCAGGGGCTTCTGGTCCAGGCGGTGTTTGAGAATGGATTCAATGCTTTTGTAGCGGCAGCTACCCAGCATTAAGGCGCGCTGGCAGGCGGCTTCCAATCGTGCCTCGCCGTAGCTCTTGCCCAGCCGGAGAATGCCCAGGCAGGAGCGGTAGGCCTGCTGCGGGTGTTTGCGGGCACCCAAGGCGGTGCGGATGAGTTTTTCTGTGGCGGGTCCGGTCTTGGCCGCCCAGGCGATGAGCCGTTCCGGTGACCACTCACCCGCCTGCCGATGGGATTCAGGCATGTGAGCGGCGATGGTGGTATGCCGTCCCTTTTGGTCCGAGCGGCGGTGGCTGGCGATCCGGTTGCCCCGGTAAAAACACTCGATGATGTTGTGGGTGATTCGGACCTCCACCTCCTTCTTGATCAGGGTGTAGGGTACCGAGTAGTAATGCACGTCAACGGCTATGTGGTAGTCGATGTTCACCCGAGCCTTCTTCCACTCTGCGTAGACATACGGTTCTGCCGGTAGCGGCTGTAAAACGGGCTTGTCCAGTTGTTCGAAGTGGTCACGCCGGCAGCCGGGCAACTTTCGGAAGGGGCGGCGATTGAGCTTTTCCAGCAGCTCACGGAGGGTTGCATTGAGCTGTCCGAGCGAGAAGTGCTGACGGTGGCGCAGCGCCGCCAGGATCCAGCGTTCGACGATCAGCACACCGCCTTCCACCTTGGCTTTATCACGTGGCTTTCGGACCCGTGTAGGGACAACGGCCACGCCGTAATGGGCGGCCATGTCCTGGTAGGTTGGGTTGAGGTCTGGTTCGTAGCGGTGAGCTTTGGTGACACCGGACCGGAGGTTGTCGGGCACCACTAATTCGGGAACTCCATTCAGATACTGAAAGACTCGGATGTGAGAGCCAATCCAGTCTGGCAACTTCTGGCTCCAGGTGGCTTCGGCGTAGGTGTAATTGGAAGCGCCCATAACCGCCACAAAGATCTGCGCCTCGTGGATCTCTCCGGTGGTGCGGTCAATGACGGGCACGGTCTGGCCGGCGTAGTCCACAAACAGCTTCTCACCCGCTCGATGGTCCTGGCGCATCACCAGGTCCAGCTTGCCCTGCCAGGCCCGGTAGTGCTCACAGAACCAGCTGTACTGATACCCTTCCGGGTTCGCTTGACGGTACTCCTGCCAGAGCAGGAACAGAGTGACGTATTTACCCTTCAGTTCATCGTGAATCTGCTTCCAGTCCGGTATGCCCCGGACCTGAGCCGGCAAGTCTGGGGGTGGCGGAAACAGCATTTGTTCTAGGCGAGCCTCCCCCAGATCCTCCGGCAATGGCCAGTTCAGACCGGCTTCGGCTAAACGCCGAAGATACTCGCTTACCGTGGGGCGGCTGACGCCGCAGGCCGCCGCAATCTGTCGGTTGCTTAGCCCTCGCTCCCATTTCAGGCGAAGGACTTCTTTGATCTTACGCATGGATAACCTCTTTGCTGGCATCTGATCTTCTCCGGATGAAAAGACTCAGAGTACCGTTAAGTTATCCCGCGCCGGACGGTTTCGATGGGGTGAGTCAGGCAACCTGCCGGGGTGGCAGCTTTGCCGTGGAATCAGTGGCAGCTTTCGCGTGGAATGGGTGGCAGGCTTCGTCTGGAATCAGTGGCAACCTTGGTCTGGAATACGCACAAATAGCTGAGCAAGGGATACCAGACTCGCTTCGTCACATTGCGGTGACTCAGAGAACTGCCGGTTCGGGTACAGAAAATAAAGTTTTTACCGCCGGTAGACTTCTGCTGATCCAGCATGGCATCAACAACCAACTGCGACATCTCAATCGTGCGGAATGAGCCGTCGTTTTTGGTGTACTCCAAGCGCCCCTCCACCAATGCTTGGCGAACTAGAATCTGCCGGCGTGTAAAATCCACGTGCTCCCATTGCAGCCCGTCGATTTCTCCAGTTCTCAAGCCTGTGAAAAAACGCACAACATAATAGTTCCGGAAATCTGAGCGAACGGCCTCAATAACCCCCTTTACCTCTTCGATGCTGAACGGTTCGACATCCGTTCGGGGCACACGCAATGATTTTATCCCGTGATAGGGTGAGCTAAACTCAAACCGGTTGGCCGCCTCGCTAAGGATCATGCGCAAAGGCGTGAGGATCTTGTTAATTCGACTGGCTGAAAGATTTCTCTTGCTCCGGGTTGTAACTTTGGCGAGTGAGGCCCGGAATTCGAGAACGTCTTTTTTGGTGATGTGGCCAACCTCTTTTTCCCCGAAACAGGGGTTGAGATAATTTCTTAGAGTCCCCTCGATCGTTGAGATATGGGACTGGCGCCACTGGATTTTCATTTCCTCAAACCAATCATTTGAAAACTCCTTAAAGAGCGGTGTGTCGTGGGCTTCCAGGGTGCGCTGAATGTGAGCTTGCTTTGTAAACCCCTGAGCCAGCGAGCTGTTGGGGAAGTAAGTGTGATATTCGAACAACCCTAGAGTAATCTCGGCTTCGATTTTATTAAGAATGCTCTCAAGCTTCTTACGATTCTTTGGTGTGTTATCGAGTGTGGTTTGCTCCCGACAACGCTTTCCGGAGTACCGGAAGTCGAAGAACAGTTTGCCCGTCTCTGGGCGCTCCGCAATTTTACCCACGGCAAACACCTCCCCCAGCCATTGGTACGGTAAACGCGTGATTGGCTGAATGCCCAAGCATGTCTTGCTCGATGACGTCCCAGATGTAGAGGATTTTGCGGCCGCCGAAGGGGCGGATGTAATGGATGCCTTCGAGCAAAACGGAGTCTTTGAGACGCTCACGAATGGTGCGCGCGTCATATTTGATGCGCTCGGCGAGTTCTTGGGTGGTTAGATATACCTGTGACATAAGACCTTTCCTTTGCTATCGTCGGGTGTCGGAGGACAAATAGTGTTCTTTAAGATCAATAAGTCCTCCTGAAGACCATTATGCACCCTTAAAGACCTTTAGCAAGTCTTTTTGATCTCCTACGGATTAAATAGTTCTTTGGTGGGCCAAATGATTAAGTGCCATCTGTCGAAGTTGATGGGCGAGAAGAAAGTGAAAATCGTTGATGTGGCGAGGGAAACAGGCGTAAACCGGGGCACAATTACCCGGCTGTATCACGAAACGGCCAGTAGGGTAGAGCTCGAAGTCATTGAGGCTTTGTGCCGCTATCTCGAATGCGAAGTCGGCGAATTGTTCGAGCTCGTGGATTCTGAGTAGCTACAAAATTTTGGTATGGAGTAGTAAAGGTCATGGCGATCCCTGATTTTCAAACAGTAATGCGACCAGTTCTCCAGTCGGTAGGTGATGGCGAGTCCAGATCTTTGGCTGATGTGCGGGATATCGTGAAAGATGCCTTTGGCCTGACAGATGAAGAAAGAAGGGTGCGATTACCGTCAGGCCACCAAACAGTTATTAACAATCGAACCGGATGGGCCAGGACATATCTCAATAAGGCTGAGCTTCTTACCATTCCGCAACGGGGCATGGTGCAAATCACTGAACGTGGGCTGGACGTTTTAGAAAACGGTCCTGAACACATTAGTGTCGCTTGGTTGAAAAAATTTCCAGAGTTTAAAGAGTTCCACACCCAGAAGAGTGGCGTTAATGTGAGTGCTATTAAACAGCCCGAAATTACCGAGGTAAGCAACGAAACACCCGATGAACAGTTGGCCGCCGCGCACATGTCTCTTATGGAAAGCCTTGCCGATGAAGTCTTGGAAACAGTGAGGAGTGCCTCCCCATCGTTCTTTGAGAAGTTAGTCGTCGATCTGATGATATCCATGGGTTACGGAGGCTCCAGAAAAGAAGCCGGGCAGGCTACCCAAGCCACCAACGACGACGGCATCGACGGCATCATCAAGGAGGATAAGCTTGGTCTTGATACTATATACCTGCAAGCCAAGCGTTGGGCCAACACCGTACACCGCCCTGAAATAGACAAATTTATTGGCGCCTTGACCCGGCAGCGAGCACGAAAAGGTGTGTTTCTAACCACTTCTGATTTTTCCGTAGGAGCGAGAGAGGCTGCAGCAGGGTTGGATATGAAGGTTGTGTTGCTTGATGGCCGCGAGCTGGCTCAGCTGATGATCGAGAATAACCTCGGGGTAAACGTGAAAGAGGTGTTTGAAGTGAAGCAGGTTGATATCGATTACTTCATTGAAGACTAGGGTCGGTTTGACCGTGTAAATCAGCTCCGTTAGTCAAAAATAGAACTCGTGCCAAGGTAGTATTATCTATGAATGCAGTAGAAATCGAAGAAGCAATCTCAGAGCTGGCACTACAGACCTTCGACAAGGTTGAGTTTCCTTTTGCGTTCCTGCGAGCTTTTGGCAACAAGGAAACAACGATAAAGCGTTTGCAAACTGGCAACACGAACAAGTCTGATCTTGGCGGTGTTTTGCAGACGAACAACATTCATATTGTTGTCGCTGGCCCGGGCGAAGTCACACAGAAGCTTGTTGAGCTTAGGATCAGTCCTGCCACAAAAAGGGCCAAGGCGCGATTTATCCTCTCCACAGACGGTGTCGACTTTGAGGCGGAGAATATTGAGACGGGTGAAACTGTTGCGTGTGAGTACGAACAGTTTCCCGACCACTTTGGTTTCTTCCTGCCGCTAGCGGGTATTTCTACCGTTAAACAAATACGCGATAGCTCTTTTGATATTCGCGCGACCAGTCGCCTGAACCGACTTTATGTCGAACTGCTGAAAGACAATCCTGAGTGGGGAACCAGTGAGCAGCGCCATGAAATGAATCATTTCATGGCCAGGCTGGTCTTTTGCTTTTTCGCTGAAGATACGGATATTTTCGCGGGTCAGAGCCTGTTCACGAATACCGTTGCGGACATGAGTGCCCGAGACTCGTCCAATACTCATGAGGTGATCAGCGCTGTTTTTCGAGCCATGAGCATCAAGAGTGCCGACCGGGCAGAGGCCAAACTTACCCGGTGGGCCGAGCGCTTTCCCTACGTCAACGGCGGGCTGTTTTCCGGAAACGTACAAGTGCCCAGGTTCAGCAGGATTGCGCGCTCCTACCTGTTGCACATCGGAAACCTGGACTGGACGCAGATAAACCCGGACATCTTCGGTTCGATGATTCAGGCCGTGGCCGACGACGACGAGCGCGGCGCGCTGGGTATGCACTACACTAGCGTACCCAATATTCTCAAAGTGCTAAACCCGCTGTTTCTCGATGATTTTCGCGAGACATTGGAAGAAGCAGGTGATAGCCCCCGCAAACTGTTGAACCTGCGCAATAGGATGGCAAAAACCCGGGTTTTTGATCCAGCATGTGGCTCCGGAAACTTTCTGGTTATCGCGTATAAGCAAATGCGGGAGGTCGAAAACACCATTAATGAGCGGCGTGGAGAGCAGAGCCGTAAGAGCAGTATTCCTTTGACGAACTTCCGTGGTATCGAATTACGTGATTTTTCTTCAGAGATCGCCCGATTGGCGCTCATCATCGCTGAATACCAGTGTGATGTACTGTATCGCGGACAGCAGGAGGCACTACAGAGTCTGTTGCCCCTGGATGCCGAAAACTGGATTACCTGTGGGAATGCGCTGCGATTAGACTGGCTCAGTGTTTGTCCGCCCACCGGTACGGGTGTGAAACTTCACGCAGATGACCTGTTTGAGTCGCCTTTGGATCAGTCGGAAATTGACTTCGAGAATGAGGGCGGCGAGACCTATATTTGTGGAAATCCGCCCTATGTTGGGAAGGGTAAAAAATCAGCTGCTCAAATAGCTGATATGGAGTCAGTTTTTGGGTCGAAAGGGGTAAAGCACGGATATATAGATTATGTTGGGGGGTGGTTCATGAAGGCAGCCGAATATGGTTTAAAATCCAATTCAGCATGTGCTTTCGTGGCAACGAACTCGTTATGTCAAGGACACCAAGTTCCTCTTTTGTGGCCGGCTTTAGAAAAACTGCTGCATAAAATAACTTTTGCCCATACTGCGTTTAAGTGGGCGAATTTGGCTGCGAATAACGCTGGTGTGACAGTTGTTGTCATTGGTCTGTCAGAAAATCCTAAGCCAATGCGAAAGCTATTTTCTATCTCCGATGATGGCGAAGTAGTAGTCAAGGAAGTTCCGTTTATAAATGCGTACCTTATTGGTGGTGCAGATGTACTAGTTCAGAAGCGTTCCTCACCAATTAGTAATTTGTTTCCAATGAATTTGGGGAATATGCCATATGATGGTGGAAATCTCCTGTTAAATAGAACCGAGTTAACCAAGCTTGGACTGACACCGCTTCAGAAGACGAAGTTTATTAAGCGAATCTATGGATCAAGAGAGTTCATTAACGGTTTGGAAAGGAGCTGCCTCTGGATCGAGGATGGCGTTCTGGATGAGGCAAATCAAATATCTGGTATTAAAAACCGTATTAAAGCAGTAAAAAAAATGCGATTGAAAAGCTCCGATGCAGGTGGCAGGGCGATGGCAGTTAGGGCTCACCAGCTCAGAGAGATGCATAAGGGAGAGTTCCATGCATTAGTAGTGCCTAGAACATCATCGGAATCTAGACATTATTTACCTGCTGGTATGGTTGGTGCTAGTAGCGTAGTTTCTAGTGAGGCTTTTGCTGTATACGATGCTCCTTTTTGGCAATTATCTCTGCTTATTTCTCGTCTACATTTGGTCTGGATTGCAACAGTCTGTGGCCAGTTGGAGACTCGTTACCGGTACTCAAATGTACTTGGCTGGAATACGTTCCCTGTGCCCGCCTTGACTGAGAAAAACAAGATGGACCTTACGCGTTGTGCAGAGGACGTGCTGCTCGCTCGTGAGGCCCATTGCCCTGCAACTATTGCAGACTTGTATGATCCAGCCACCATGCCGAATAATTTGCGGATTGCCCATGAACGTAATGATGAAGTATTGGAACGCATCTATATCGGCCGCCGTTTCAGGAACGACACTGAGCGGCTGGAAAAGCTGTTTGATCTATACACCAAAATGACGACCCGGCAGGAAGCCGCACCGAAAACAGCAAGGAAGACCAAGTCATGAGTGAGCTTATTCTATATACCTCCGAAGACGGCCAATCCCAGCTTCACCTTCGGGCTGAGGGTCGCAGTGTTTGGCTTAACCAGCTGGAAACCGCGGAGCTCTTCCAGACCACTAAGCAAAACGTATCACTGCACGCCAAGAACATTTTTGAAGATGGCGAGCTGACCCCAGAGGCAACTGTTAAGGAATCCTTGACAGTTCGAACCGAGGGTAGTCGTAAGGTTCAGCGCAAAATCACACACTATAATTTGGATCTGATTTTAGCCATTGGTTACCGCGTTCGTTCCCCCCGGGGCGTCCAGTTCCGCCAGTGGGCCAGCACCCATCTAAAGGAGCTCTTGCTAAAAGGCTTCGTGATGGACGATGAGCGTCTCAAGAATCCTGGTAGCTTCGATTATTTCGACGAGTTGCTGGAACGCATCCGCGATATACGTGCGTCGGAAAAGCGCTTCTACCAAAAGGTCCGCGACCTCTTTGCGCTCAGTTCGGATTACCGTGGCAGGGAGCAGGAAACCAGTCTCTTCTTTGCAAAAGTACAAAACAAGTTGCTGTATGCCGTTTCAGGGTACACCGCTGCTGAGCTAGTTTTGAAACGCTCTGACCCTGGCCACCCCAACATGGCACTGACCAGTTGGAGTGGCCACCGGCTGCGGAAACAGGATGTGATCATCGCCAAGAATTACCTGAGCGCGGATGAAGTCGACACGCTCAATCGTCTGGTTGTCATATTCTTGGAACAGGCGGAACTGCGCGTCAAACAGCAACAGCAGCTCACCCTCGATTTCTGGCGCAGCAATGTGGATAAGATGTTGGCTTTTAACGACCAGCTAATCCTTGAAGGTGCCGGTTCCGTGAGTCGTGAGCGAATGGAGAAAGTCGCTCATGATCGATACGAAGCCTTTGACCAAAAACGCCGCGAGGTTGAGGCACGCAAAGCTGATGAGGATGACATCAAAGAAATTGAACAACTCGAACAGGCCATTAAGAGCAAGGCTAAGCACCCTGACAGGAAATAAGCCATGACCCAATCCGTCCCGTCTGTTTCAGTCTCCTATGCCAGCAATGGCAGCTCGACGAAATCCAACGAGCTAGGAATGCGGCCAATGCAGGAGCGCGCTTTTGAGCGGCGTGGAGAGCAGTACCTGCTGATTAAGTCTCCGCCGGCTTCTGGCAAGAGTCGAGCGCTGATGTTTATCGCACTCGACAAGCTGCAAAACCAAGGGGTTCGGCAGGCTATTGTCGTTGTTCCTGAGCGGTCTATCGGAGCGAGTTTTAATAACGAGCCGCTGAGTAAGTTTGGGTTTTGGGCCGACTGGCATGTTGAGCCAAAATGGAACCTGTGCAACGCCCCCGGTACGGACAATGGCGGCAAGGTCAAAGCGCTGGGAGCCTTTCTGGAGAGTGATGACAAGGTGTTGGTGTGCACTCATGCCACCTTTCGCTCTGCGGTAGACCAGTTTGGGGTGGCCGCCTTCGATAACCGTTTGGTTGCTATTGATGAGTTCCACCACTTGTCAGCCAATCCAGACAATAAGCTGGGCGCCCATCTGGGCGGTTTCATGGCCCGTGACAAAGCGCATATTGTCGCTATGACCGGCTCATATTTCCGTGGCGATGCCGAGGCAGTGCTGGCACCGGAGGACGAATCAAAATTCGATACGGTCACTTACACTTACTACGAACAGCTCAATGGCTATGAGTACCTGAAACAGCTGGATATCGGCTATTTTTTCTATTCTGGCCCCTATGCGGACAGTATTTTGGGGGTGCTTGACCCAAATGAGAAGACCATCATCCACATCCCGAATGTAAACGCCCGTGAGAGTACGAAAGATAAGGTCAGAGAAGTTGAGCATATCCTTGAGGAGTTAGGTGAGTGGAAGGGGGCAGACTCTGAAACTGGCTTTCAACTGGTAAAGACTCACGCCGGCAAGTTGTTGCGAATAGCGGATCTTGTTGATGACGATCCTTCCAAGCGTGAACGCGTGTCAGCAGCGCTGAGAAATCCCAGTCAGAAGGATAACCGGGAGCATGTCGATATCATTATTGCTCTTGGCATGGCAAAGGAGGGCTTTGACTGGATCTGGTGTGAGCATGCGCTCACTGTAGGCTATCGGTCCAGCCTCACTGAGATCGTGCAGATCATTGGCCGCGCTACCCGCGATGCTCCGGGCAAACACCGCGCGCGCTTCACCAACCTGATTGCAGAGCCTGACGCTGCAGCGCAGGTGGTTACAGAAGCCGTGAACGACACGTTGAAGGCGATCGCGGCCAGCCTTTTGATGGAGCAGGTGCTGGCACCGCGCTTTGAGTTCAAACCAAAAGCATTGGATAACGAACCGGTGGCGGGTTACGACTATGGCGAAGGCGGTTACGATCCGAATAAGTGTAACGTCGGTATTAACGAAGAAACCGGTCAATTCCAGATCGAAATAAAAGGGCTGGCGGAACCGAAGAGTAAAGAGGCTTCGCGCATCTGTAGCGAAGACCTCAATGAAGTTATTGCCAGCTTTGTGCAAGATAAAACCACCATTGAGCGGGGGCTCTTTGATGAGGAGCTGGTTCCCGAGGAGCTGACTCAGGTTCGAATGGGAAAAATCATCAAAGACCGATACCCGGAATTGGACGCGGAAGATCAGGAAGCCGTTCGCCAGCACGCCATTGCTGCCTTGAATCTCACCCAACAAGCCAAGCAGGCACTGATTGATGAGATTGGACGCGGCGGCGAAACGACAGGTGAGGGCGATTTTGAAAACAAGTCTAATACCGCGTTAATCGCCGGCGTGCGCAAGTTCGCGATGGATGTCCGTGATCTTGATATAGATTTGATTGATCGCATCAATCCGTTTAGCGAAGCGTACGCGATCCTGGCCAAAAGCATGAGCGAGGACAGTCTTAAGCAAATCGCCTCAATCATCTCCGCCAAGCGCACGGCGCTCACCCCTGAAGAGGCGAAGGAGCTTGCTATCAGAGCCGTTAAGTTCAAACGGGAGCGAGGAAAATCGCCTTCCAATACGGCGCAGGACGCTTGGGAGAAGCGAATGGCTGAGGGCGCATCAGCATTTGTACGTTACAAAGACGAGGGGCGCTATGACTGATCTGGATGATTTGCGTGCTGAGCTAGAAGATTTTGCCCAGCCAAAAAAAGAGAAAAGCCTGACGTCCCGCGAAGAGCGGCTTATTGCAGGGTTTGAAGAAATACAGCGGTTTGTCGACGATCATGGCCGCGACCTGGGCCACGGTGAGGATAAAAATATCTTCGAGCGGTTGTATGCCGTTCGTCTCGATCGGTTGCGTTCGCTGGACGAATGCCGCTCTTTGTTAACCGGGCTGGATCATCAGGGTTTGTTAAATCACAACGGTTTTTCACATGTTGAGTCATCGGCTGAAATGGATGACGACGAGCTGTTGGCGGAGCTGGCAGAAGCGATGCCAACAAGGGGGCTGACAGAGTTGCGTCATGTCCGTTCGGTAGCAGCAAAGAGAGTAGTTGATGAAGTCGCCAATCGTACAAATTGCGAGGATTTCGCACAGTTCAAACCTCTATTTCAGGAAGTTGAAAGCGAGATCAAGTCCGGCGTCCGAGAGGCCCGAACCTTCGGGCAAGATGCGAGTGTCGAGAGGAGTAACTTTTTCATCCTCAACGGTCAGCTTGTATATGTGGCGGAGATTGGTGAGTTTTTCAAAGCGCCGAACGGCGACAACGATGCTAGGCTTCGGGTTATCTACTCCAATGAAACTGAAAGTGACATCCTTCTCCGCTCGTTACAGCGGGCTCTATACAAAGATGAAACAGGCCGCCGCATAACAGAGCTTGATGCAGGCCCTCTGTTCAGAGATAGCTGGGAAGAGGACGATGTCGAAAGCGGAACCATCTACGTACTGCGCAGCGAGTCAGCCCATCCGTTCGTAGCAGCGCATCGGGAGCTCATCCACAAAATAGGTGTAACCGGTGGCAGCGTAAAAACCCGCATCGCCAATGCGGCGCACGATGCCACCTACCTATTGGCTGAGGTGGAAGTAGTCGCCACTTACAAATTGGTCAAAATTAATCGTAGCAAGCTGGAAGCAGTCCTACACCGTGTGTTTGCTCCCGCTCAGTTGGATCTGGAAATCAAAGATCGTTTTGGACACCCGGTGAAACCAAGGGAATGGTTTCTAGTGCCGTTACATGTGATAAACGAGGCTGTTGAGCGAATACGGGATGGGTCGATTACGGACGTGGTCTATGCTCCCGCATCAGCAAGACTGATAAACCATCGTGGGTAGTTTTTTTGCATCTGGATCAGGTCTATATCTGTGAGAGTCCGAGCGCCCTCGTGTGACGGAGAGCACAATGAACGAAACTATTGCACCAAGTGACATCTACGATAAAAACCTTAATTTTCTCTTCGGTTCAGGGGCCTCATCTGGCTTGTTTCCTACGCTTGCACTAGAAATAAAAAAAGAAGAAGGAAGGTCTTGGTCTCTTGAGGATCTAGCCACTCACTTTGAAAATACTGAAGATCCTCGTCTAATCCCGTTGTTCATGCATTACTATGTCTCATGCATTCAGCCTGCCCAGGTATTAAAACTTGAACTGGTCATAGGTCAAGAAAAACAGCAGGTTATAAGGAACTATAGAGATTTTTTAGAAACGGTTCTTAAAATTCTTCCGCGTAGAAAGTCGCTAGAGAGACGCTGCAATATATTCACTACAAATTATGATGGCTGTATACCCTTGGTTGCCGATGAAATCATCCGTGAGGGTAACGTTGATTTTTTACTGAATGATGGAACACGCGGTTTCAGAAGACGCTATCTTCAAGCGCAGAACTTTAATACCTACCTATGCCAGACAGGAATATTCGAACGACATCAAATCAGCATTCCTCAAATCAACCTCATTCACCTCCATGGGTCGGTATATTGGAAAAAGGAAAAATCGAGCATCGTCGTCGATTATATTAACAGCGCGACAGACAACATCCTTGATGGGCAGTTAGTAGAAAAGCTTAGACCATTTTCAGAGTGCCTAGAAAACAAGGATGCGTCCCTAGCGGACCTGACATTGCCTGAATTTAAAAAAGAAGAGTTAGATGATTTTTGGTTGTCTTATAAGCGACTTCCGATTGTCAACCCAACAAAGTGGAAGTTTCACGAGACGGTATTCGAAGAACATTATTATCAGATGCTTCGAATGCTCAACTATGAACTCGAAAAGCCTAATGCCGTTCTCGTTACATTTGGTTTTTCTTTTGCTGACGAACATATACTCAATCTAATAAAACGGTCACTTTCAAATCCACACTTGCAAGTATATATCTGTTGCTATAACGATTTGGCGCAAGAGGTTTTGAAAAGAGAGTTCCGTGGATATAACAACGTACGCTGTATCGGGCTTAATGGCGGTGATATGGATTTCACTGCATTTAACAAGCGGGTTTTTACACTCGACGAGCTACCTTCAATAAATTCCGCTGGGGCCTCCGCTGATGCTAAATCTGCCTCAACAAAATTCAAGGACGGCGTATGAGTATCAAAGTTGGGGAGGTGATTGGCGTCAATGGCACAAAGGTAACGCTAAAAATCGACGAAGATTCGAGCAAAGAGACGCTTTTTTACGCAGGCGATAAATACAAAGGCGTATCTATTCGCGAGTATATATCCATTCAACGTGGATTCAGAGAGATTATTTGCATCGTAGAAGGTGAGTACCTCGATGAAAGTCGCGTTGAGAGTGATGGCAGAAAAGTTGAGTACGTTCGCAAGGTTGATGCGCGGCCAATTGGACATTTTTACTATAAGGAGTTCAAGCAAGGTATAAAATTTATGCCAATGATCCGTGATCCAGCCTTTCTCCTTCAAGAGAAAGAAATTGCGGCAATTTTTGGAAAGTATGCTGCAGGCTCTTTTACGATAGGCCGGATGCTAAAGGAGGATATTCCTATTGGGCTGCCTTGGCAAAAACTCTTCAACAGTCATATTGGGATCTTCGGGAACACTGGAAGCGGTAAATCTAATACGCTGACGAAGCTCTTCACTGTACTGTTCGAACAGAAAGCTGCTTTGATTGGCGACAAGAGCAAGTTTGTTATTTTAGATTTCAATGGCGAATATACAAGTGGGCAAATAGCACCGTCCGCGCTGAAAACCGTGTACCACTTGTCAACACGAGAGGGCAGCGAGCCGGAGGACGTGCAAACCGCCGTGTTAACAAAATTCCCTCTTCATGAAAGGGAATTCTGGAACACCGAGACTCTCGCCTTGTTATTTCAAGCAACTCAGAATACTCAAAGGCCATTTCTCAACCGGCTTGTTGAGGGACGAAGAAAGTACGCGGAAAACCCGAACTCATTAACAGCTTATGTGAAATTGAAATTTAGGGATGCTTTTTGTGCCGGGGAATGTAGGGCTGCGACCCTAGACCTTATGAGGACTGCCGCTAAGCTAATACATGACCAAGCACTAATTGATGCACTAAAGAAAATATCTTGGCACTCTGGGCAAAACCGGTTTTTTCAAAATAACACGATTTTTTTTGATAGCGATGGTGTTAAATATGACGCGATCTTGGCACCCATTATTGATCTGATCGATACATTGCCACTTGACCCATTTGATCAATTGATTTTACGGGCAAATTTACAACTAATAAGCGATCTCATAAGTGGCTACGTTCAATTCGAGCATATCCAGCCGCTCTTAAAGCGTATTGATGCCTCACTCAATAGCTTGCGAAAGGTTCTAGTGATCGGGTCAGCACAGCCCGAAAGTAAATTATTAACGGTTATTTCACTTAGGCGCTGCAATGGTGAAGCTAAGAAGGTGCTGCCCCTTCTCCTCGCGAAACATTACTATAACGACCACAAAGATTCAGTTGTTCATCCTCCAAATAAAACTTTTCATTTAATAATCGACGAGGCGCACAATATACTTTCTCAGCAATCCTCTCGGGAGCATGAAAGCTGGAAGGACTATCGGTTAGAGCTTTTCGAAGAGATAATCAAAGAAGGTCGGAAATTTGGAGTTTTCGTTACCATAGCAAGCCAACGGCCCGCAGATATTTCCCCAACAATTGTTTCACAGCTCCACAATTTTTTTATCCATCGGCTGGTTAATGACCGTGACCTTCACCTGATCGACAATACCATTACAACATTGGATAGCATGTCTCGTAGCTTAATTCCTAGCTTGGCTCAAGGCTGCTGTGTAGTCACGGGTACATCCTTTGATCTGCCCATGGTGCTGCAGATCGGCCTATTAGATCGACATAAACAGCCAGATAGTGAAGATGTAGATTTAGAAGCGTTGTGGGCTTCTTCTGCGCTTTAGTTACAGAAAACTTCCTAGCTTTTAGTACTGTTCCAGACCACCTAATCATTAGTGATTCGACGCTGATATTACTAAAGCTTTTTGCCTTAGCGGGGCGGCGGGGAATATAGGTGCGCACGATAAAGGTGAGGTCGAATATGCAGCAGCTCTATTTTATGCCCGTGTCCAAATCGTTATGTGCCAAAACAGAGCAAAGGTCAAAACGACCACAACAAGAAAAGGTGATTTAATATTGTGGACACACCACGGACACAGTTTGGACACAGCCAATAAAAAAGGCCCCACGCTTTCACGTAAGACCTTGAAAAATATGGTGCGCCCGACAGGATTCGAACCTGTGACCACTGCCTTCGGAGGGCAGTACTCTATCCAGCTGAGCTACGGGCGCTTACGAGCTTAACGGCTTTGCGCTAATTTCGAGTGCGTAATCTTACGTTTGCTGCGGGCGACTGTCCAGCCTTTGCCGGGCAGCGGCGCTCAATTTACTGGTTTGGTCCTATATAAGAGGCCAGCTCAGCTTAGTCAGGCGAATGGCTCGGGCGTCAGGGCCACAAGCCCGTGCTCATTACTGAAGGTCACTTCGCCGTCCTGAATGGTTACCTGAAGGCTCATGGCGCGCTGGGCCAGACCGGCCAGCTGTTCGGTGGCTTCCGGGTCCAGATTCACGCAGGTCAGGTTGTTAAAACGGGCCAGCTTTGCTTTATTTTTGTCCCACCAGATGGGCACGCCGCGGCCGCCGTAGGTGTACAGGATTACCTGTTTTGAGCGATTACAGGCTTTGCGCAGGCGGCTTTCGTCGGGCAGGCCCAGTTCAATCCACAGTTCAATTTCGTTGCTCAGGCTTTTTTGCCACAGTTCTGGCTCGTCGTCTGTGCTCAGGCCTTTTGTGAACTCCAGTTGGTCACTGGCGTTCAGCGCAAAAGCTAGCAGCCGTACCATCATGCGTTCGTCGTTCTCAGACGGGTGGCGGGCCAGGGTCAGCTGGTGGTCGGCGTAATAGTGACGATCCATATCGGCAATATTCAGCGTGGCTTTGAAAATGGTAGCTTTAAGCGCCATGGGATTCCTATGGTAATCGCGGGGCTGTTTGCGCCCTTGTGGTGCGTGGGGGACAATGCGCGCGACGAGTGTAATTCATTTCAGGGATAGCCGGGCGCCACCTATGTCGATATTACGGGGTTTTCTGATTCTCGTGCTGTTTTTCCTGCTAGGGGAATCACTGCGGCTGGTGTTTCTGGTGCCGATTAGCGGCGGTATTCTGGGGTTGATGTTACTTACCCTGTATTTGATGGTAACTGGCGGCGTGGGTAATGCTGTGGCCGGTGCCAGCCAGGCTCTGATTTCGGTGCTTATTTTGCTGATTATGCCGGGCCTGACAGAGATATTTTTCATCTCCGGCAAGTTCACCGGGCAGTGGCTGGCGGTGAGTGTGTCTTTGCTGGTGGGCACCTTTTTGAGTGTGGTTACCACCTTGGTTTTATTAAATGTGCTGGCGCGCAAACTGCCCTCCGGATCAGACAACCATGAATAGTTCGCTGACGGTTTGGGAGCGTTTACTGACTCTGTCTCAAGTGCTGGCAGACACGCCGATGCTTGCCATCGCGATGACTATATTGGCGTTTTTTGCAGCGAACAGTGTGTACATCGCTATTGGCCGCCCGGTGTGGCTGCCACCGGTTGTGCCCGCAGCCGCCATTCTGGCCGGCATGATTGCGCTGCTAGGCTTGGACCCAGACAGTTATCGCGATGGTGCGAACTGGCTAATGCTACTGTTGGGCCCGGCTACAGTGGCGCTGGGCGTGCCGCTGTATCAAAACATTCATCATATTCGTGCCATGCTCTGGCCTATCGTTCTAACCTTGCCTATAGCCGCCTCGTTGGCGGTTGGGTATACGCTGGTCATTGCCTGGGCGCTGGGTGCGTCGCCAACGGTTATGGCGTCGCTGGCACCAAAATCGGTTACGGCAGCCATCGCTTTGGGTATTGGTGACATCATTGGCAGTTCGGTGCCGATGCTGATGGCGGCTCTGTTGATTACGGGCGTGTTTACCACTTTGTGTGTTGAGGTAGCCACCCGCCTGCTGAACATTACGGATGAGCGGGTGATCGGTTTTGCCCTCGGCTTGAATGGCCACGCCATTGGCACCGTGCGGGCGTTTGAAATCAGCAGTACCGCAGGGGCTTTTTCTTCATTGGGCATGAGCCTGACCGGGCTGTTTACCGCGCTGCTGCTGCCGGTTCTTTTCAACCTGTGACAGGCTCTTCGTTCCAACCTGTGTGTTCATTCAAACGCCTGTATGCATCTTGCGTATAGGGGTATGTCGCAATTTCAATTGCTGTTTTTCTGTGGGTTGACTAGCTTACTACTAGGTATCTGGCGTCCTTGGGCGCCGATTCGTCCGTACAATTCTTAAAACAGCAACGGAAAACGCGATGAGAAAGCTACTAACCGCATTTGTTGGCTCTATGGCTTTGGCCGCAGCGCCCTTGGCGCTGTCTGCTGAAGCGACTAAAGAACTGAAAATGGCCTACGACGCCGATCCCGTCACCCTGGACATCCACGAGCAGTTGTCTGGCGGCATGCTTCAGCTGTCCCACATGACCTTTGACCCGCTGATCCGCTGGAACAAAGACCTGGGTTTTGACGCTCGTCTGGCAGAAAGCTGGGAACGTGTGGATGACAAAACCATGCGTTTCAAGTTGCGCGAGGGTGTAAAGTTCCATTCCGGTAACGAGCTGACCACCAAAGACGTAAAGTTTACCTACGACCGTCTGAAGCAAAGCTCTGACTATAAGGCGATCTTTGCGCCTTTCACCGGCATCAATGTCATTGATGACTACACCTTTGAGCTGGTTACCGCCGAGCCTTACCCGCTGCTGCTGAACACCGCGACTTATATTTTTCCGATGGACAGCGAGTTCTATTCCGGTGAAACCGAAAATGGCCAAAGCAAAGCGGCCATTACCAAGCACGGTAGTTCGTTCGCGTCTGACAACTTGTCCGGTACTGGCCCTTACGTTGTTACGTCGCGCCAGCAGGGCGTGCGCATGGAGTTTGAACGCTTCGCCGATTACTGGGATGAAGCATCGCCTGGCAACGTGAAGAAGATCGTGCTGACCCCCATCAAGGAAAACAACACCCGCGTATCGGCGTTGTTGTCGGGCGGTGTGGATTTTATCGCTCCGGTACCGCCAACCGATCTGGACCGCATCAAGCGTGACAAAGACACAGATCTGGTGACCATGGGCGGTACCCGCATCATCATGTTCCACATGAACCAGAATCGTGTTGAAGCCTTCAAGAACCCCAAAGTCCGCCAGGCGGTGGCTTACGCCATTAACCAGGAAGGCATTGCGGCAAAAATCATGAAAGGCTTCGCGACCCCCGCAGCGCAGATGTCACCGGCTGGCTATTCTGGCCATAACGACTCTTTGAAACCTCGTTATGATGTGGAAAAGGCGCAACAACTGATGAAGGAGGCCGGCTATGAAGACGGCTTTACCATCACCATGATGTCGCCCAACAACCGCTACGTGAACGACGACAAGATTGCCCAGGCGGCTGCGGCCATGCTGGCGCGCATTAACATCACGGTGGATCTGAAAACCCTGCCCAAGGCGCAGTACTGGCCGGAATTTGATGCCCGCTCAGGTGACATGATGCTGATTGGCTGGCACGCCGATACCGAAGACTCTGCGAACTTCTTCGAGTTTCTGACCTTCTGCCCGAACGCCGACACCGGTGCTGGCCAGTACAACGCGGGTTACTACTGCAATCCGGAAGTAGACGCGTTGGTCACAAAAGCCAATGTGGAAACCGATCGTGAAAAACGCGCTGCGATGCTGCAAGACGCAGAAAAGCAACTGTATGACGATGCTGCGTTCATCCCCCTGCACTGGCAGGATCTGGCTTGGGCTTCAAAGAAGAACGTAAAACTTGAACCCATATTGAACGTGATGAACTTCCCGTACTTGGGAGACCTAGTGGTCGAGTAACCGCCCCTAATCATCCTTAGTAGCACTTGATCAACCCGTAAAACCCGGTCGGTTGCGGGCACCCACTCTCCCAAGGGCGCCTGCAACCGGCTTTTTTATTGACGCCTAATCCGGACATTTTTCATGCTAGCGTTTTTGGTTCAACGGATTTCCCAGGCATTTCTGGTCATGTTCGTGATCAGCGTGATCGCGTTTGCCATTCAGGACGGCCTGGGTGACCCGCTGTATGAACTGGTGGGCATGTCGGTGTCGCTGGAAGAGCGCGATGCCATACGTGAAGACATGGGTTTTAATGACCCAATTTACGTGCAGTATGCGCGCTTTGCCGGTAATGCTCTGCAGGGAGATCTGGGCATTTCGTACTTCTACGGCAAGCCTACGTTACAGGTTATTGCTGAACACCTTCCGGCCACCCTGGAATTGGTGATTGGTGCCAGCCTGATTATTTTGGTGTTTTCGGTGCCTATTGGTGTGTACGCAGCCATTCGCCCGCAAGCATTTTTGTCGAAATTTTTTATGGGCATCAGCACCGTTGGTATTTCAATTCCGGTGTTCTTGACCGCCATTGTGCTGATTCAGCTGTTTTCGATTGGGGTTACGATTGAACTGTTTCCAACGGATACCGGTTGGGGCGCCTGGCTAAACGGCGCGCTGTCTACCGATGGCGGTTTACCCTCTTACGGCCGCGGTGATGAACTTACCCATTTGTTCGGTACCTGGAATTCAGGGTTTTTCTCTTCAGACGGCCTTTGGCACCTGGTGCTGCCCTGTGTGTCTCTGGCGTCAATCATGCTGCCGCTGTTTATCCGGCTGATTCGTGCGGAAATGATGGAAGTGCTGCAAAGCGACTATATTCGCTACGCGCGTGCTAAGGGGCTGTCTTCCGGCCGCATCAACTTTCTGCACGCCTTGAAAAACACCATGCTGCCGGTGATTACGGTTGGCGGTGTGCAACTCGGCATCATGGTTGCTTACACCATTCTTACTGAAACCGTATTCCAGTGGCCGGGCATGGGCCTGATGTTTCTGGAAGCCATTACCCGCAGCGACATTCCGCTGATTGTGGCCTACCTGATGGTGGTGGGGCTGGTTTTTGTGATTACCAACACGATTGTGGATCTGATCTATGGCCTGGTGAACCCCACTGTAAAACTGACAGGTAAAAAAGCATGATGACCGCGACTGTCTCCCGTTGGGCTCGCGTCCGCGACTCTTTCCTCTGGTACAGCTTTAAACGTGACAAAGTAGCTATTGCTAGCTTCATCGTATTGTTGGCGATGGTTCTGTCGGCGATTTTCGCACCCTTGTTAGCACCGACTGATCCTTACGATCTGGCGCTGATCGACATCATGAACTCAGAGTTGCCGCCGGTGGGCATGAGCGGCGCCGACGGGGCTTTCCCGTTGGGCACCGACGCCCAAGGCCGGGATATGCTGTCGACCATTCTGTACGGCACCCGGGTGTCGCTGATGATTGGTTTTGGTGCGGTTATTCTGCAAGCCGTGCTGGGCATTTTGTTTGGTCTGCTGGCCGGTTACATGGGCGGTCGGGTAGACGCTATTCTGATGCGCATCGCCGACGTGCAGTTGTCGTTCTCTACCTTGATGGTGGCGATTATTGTGGGTGCGGTGTTCAAGGCCAGCTTTGGCAGCCTGATGTTTGGTGAAATTGCCATTTACATGCTGATTTTTATCATCGGCGTGGCCGAATGGCCGCAGATTGCCCGCACCGTGCGCGCCTCGGTGCTGGCAGAGAAGAAAAAGGAATATGTAGATGCGGCCAAGGTGATGGGTTTTCGCACCAATCGTATTATGTTCCGCCACATTCTGCCCAATACTCTTTCGCCGATTTTCGTGATTGGTACGGTGCAGATCGCCAACGCCATTATTTCCGAAGCGGCGCTGTCGTTTCTGGGTCTGGGCATGCCTGAAACCCAGCCGTCACTTGGCTCGCTGATCAAATCTGGCTTTGATTACATTCAGAGTGGTTCCTGGTGGATCACCCTGCTGCCTGGCCTGGTGCTGGTAGTGTTGGTGCTGGTGATCAACCTGCTGGGCGACTGGCTGCGCGATGTAATGAACCCACGGCTGTACAAGGGATAATCCGATGGCATTGCTGGAAGTAAAAAATCTGGATGTTCGCTTTGCCGTGCGCGGTGGCGATTTGACAGCCCTGCGGGGCATCAGTTTTTCGCTGGACAAAGGCGAACGGTTGGGCATAGTGGGCGAATCCGGCGCGGGTAAATCCGTGGCGGCATTTTCCATTCTCAATCTGATTGCGCAGCCGGGCTACATTGCCGGCGGGCAAATTCTGTTTGAAGGCAAAGACCTGGCGGCCATGAGCGAGCGTGAACTGCGGAAAATCCGCGGCAACCGCATCGCCATGATCTTTCAGGATCCGATGATGACCCTGAACCCGGTGCTGACCATTGGCACCCAGATGGTGGAAGCCATCAAGGCCCACCGCCGGATCAACACCAAAGACGCGCGGGCCATTACCGTAGACAAGCTGCGCAAGGTGCAGATTCCGTCCCCCGAGAAACGTCTGGACCAATATCCCCATGAACTGTCTGGCGGTATGCGCCAGCGGGTGATTATTGCCATCGCGTTGCTGCTAGACCCGGAAATTATTATTGCCGACGAGCCCACCACCGCTCTGGATGTGACCATTCAGGCCGAAATCATGGCTCTGCTGCTGGATTTGTGTGAGCAGGAAAACGTCGCGCTGATGCTGATTACCCATGACTTGGGCGTGGTATCCCAGGTGTCCCAGCGCATGCTGGTGATGTACTCCGGCCGTATCATCGAGCAGGGGCCTACCCGCGAAATCATCAACGATGCCCAGCACCCGTATACTCAGGGGCTGATAAACGCACTGCCGCAAATGGGCGAGCCCGGTGCGCGGTTGTTCCAGATACCGGGCGCCATGCCGTCGTTAAAGAATGTGCCCACGGGTTGCCCGTTTAACCCGCGCTGCTCATTCGCCACCGATGAATGCCGCAGCACTATGCCTGAGTATGTGCGGGCCGGTAATGTAGATGTGGCCTGCTATGAGGTAGAACGTTTGATTGCACAAGAACAGCAAGCCCGAGAGGTGGCCCCATGAGCGCCTCGCCGTTGGTTGATATTCGCGGTCTGGAAAAGAAATTCGACCTGTCTGGCAGCTTTCTGGAGCAGATCAGCTTTAAAAACGGTCGCTTTCAGCGCAAACAGGAAGCGGTGCACGCCATCAACGGCGTGAATCTGCAGGTGTTCAAAGGCGAAGCCCTGTGCGTTGTGGGCGAGTCTGGTTGCGGCAAGTCTACGGTGGCCCGCACTATTATGGGCTTGCTGTCACCCACCGCCGGTGAGGTGCACTACGAAGGCAAACGCATCGACACGCTGGAAGGCAAAGCTCTGTTGCCGTACCGTCGCAAAATGCAGATGATTTTCCAGAACCCTTACGCCTCGCTGAATCCGCGGATGACCATTCAGCAAACGCTGGAAGAACCCATCCACTTTCACCACCCCGAGTGGAGCAAAGCCGACGTGCTTAATAAAGTACAGGAGGTAATGCAATCGGTGGGTATTGATCCGGATTGGGGCAGCCGCTTTGGCCACGAGTTCTCTGGCGGCCAGCGCCAGCGTATTGCCATAGCTCGCGCATTAGCGGTAGACCCGGAATTTATAGTGGCGGACGAACCCATATCGGCACTGGATGTGTCTATTCAGGCGCAAGTACTGAACCTGATGATGGACGCTCAGGAATCACGCAATCTGACCTATCTGTTTATCACCCACGATTTGGCGGTGGTGGAGCACTTTGGCACCCGCGTGGCGGTGATGTATCTGGGCCGGGTGTGTGAGCTGGCGCCGACCAAAGCGCTGTTTGCCACTCCGCGGCACCCGTACACCCAGGCATTGCTGTCCGCGATACCGCGACTGGAAGACGGCCGGCCCAATTACATTCGCCTGCAGGGTGAAGTGCCTACGCCGGTCAATTTGCCCTCGGGTTGCGTATTTCATGGCCGTTGCCCCTACGCTAATGATCGCTGCCGTCAGGAAATTCCGGAATTGTTTGCCACAGATGACGGTGGCCAGGTGGCCTGCCACGGGGTGGAAGAAGGCCGTTTGTGAAAACCCATTAGCCGATGCGTTATCATGGCGCTCTTGATGTAACGCCAAGGGTCCGCAAAGCCGTGGGGGGTTGATGGAAGTACGCTGGATGGAAGATTTTATGGCGCTGGCCCGCACCCGCCATTTTTCACGTGCGGCTGAGCTTCAACACGTCAGCCAGCCTACTTTTAGCCGGCGTATTCGTCTGCTGGAAGACTCCATGGGTGCAACTCTGGTTAACCGCCAGACGCTGCCACTGTCGCTGACCCCTGCGGGTGAGGTGTTTGCCGAGTTGTGCGCGCGGGTCACCCGTGATGTTCGCGACACCCGCGAGCAGGTCAAACACCTTGAATCCGAAGCCAGTGCCCGCATCAGTGTGGGTTCAACCCAGGGTCTGTTCTCCCACTTTTACCAGACCTGGGCGCAACAGGCCGGAGTAGCCGAGCGGCTGCAGCTAAACCTGAAGGCCACCAACTGGGTTGGCGAACAATTTCTGGACGCGCTCGACAACGGCGACTGCGATCTGGTGCTGTGTTACTGGCATGAAGACCTTCCCTGGCGTGAGCGACTGAGCAGCAGCGCCTACCGTTCTCTGACTCTGTCAAAGGAGGCACTGATACCGGTGAGCATTGGCGACGAACAGGGCGCCCCGCGTTTTGTTCTGCCGGGCAGCGCAGCGCAGCCGGTGCCGCTGATTGCTTACCATCCGCGGGGGTTTTTACAGCCCGCCATTTCCACCCATCTGGCGCGGCAGAAGACCACCGCCAATCTGTTACCGCTGAATGAAAACGCCCAGTCGGCCAGCGTGAAAGCCCTGGTAAAGCAGGGCTTTGGCATGGGCTGGTTGCCCCAGCGCATGGCCCAAAAAAGCGAAGAATCTGGCAGCTTGGTGCGCGCCGGCGATGAGCGCTGGGACGTAACACTGGAAATTCGATTGCTGCGCCTGAGCCAGCCCCGTAGCCAGGAATTCAATACACTCTGGAACACATTGGAAACTCAATATGACCGATAACCAAATTCTGGCCCTGCAACCTGACCACATTGCCGAGTTGCAGCAGCGCTACCAGCGAGCGCTGGCGGAACATGGCTACAGCGCCCTGTTGATCAGCGCTGGTGCTTCGCCCATGCGCTATGGCGACGACCAGGGCGCGCCTTTCCAGGGCTTTGGCCCGTTCCTGCACTGGACCGGCCTGACCGGTTACGAACACGCCTGGCTGCTGATTCAGCCAGATACAACGCCGGTGCTGTGGTTGTATCAGCCGGTGGACTTCTGGCACGCGACTTTGCAGCTGCCAAGCGAACCCTGGCAGCAGGCAATGGATATTCGCTACATTGCCAAACGCGGCCTGCCGCCATTGCCTGCCGAGACCCGTCAGGGTAAGGGACTGGCCGTTGTGGGCGATCCGGCCCTGCTTGCAGGCGTGCCGGGTGACCATAATCCGGCGGCGCTGACGGCGGCTCTGGATGAAACCCGCATGCACAAAACCGACTATGAAGTGGCCTGCCTGGCCCGTGCCAATAACGTTGCGTTGGCGGGCCATCAGGCGGCAGCCGCGGCGTTCGCCGATGGTGCCAGTGAATTTGCGATCAACTTGGCGTATCAGCAGGCTACCTTGCAGCGTGAAACAGAAGCGCCTTATCACAGCATTATCGGCTTGAACGAACACGCCGGCACCTTGCATTACCAGTATTACGACATCACGGCACCGGCGCAGTCCCGCAGCCTGCTGATGGATGCCGGTGTGCGCTACCGCGGTTACTGCTCGGACATTACCCGCACCTACGCAGCCGCGGGCGAAGGCCGATTCGCCGCACTGGTAAAAGGTATGGACCTGTTGCGCGAGCGCCTGTGCACGATGGTTGCACCGGGTGTCGAGTACCTGGTTATTCACCGCAAAGCTCATTCCGGTGTCGCCGCGCTGCTTAGTGCCAGTGGGCTGGTAAGCGGTATCAGCGATGAAGCCATGGTAGAGCAGGGCATCACCCGGGTGTTTTTCCCCCACGGCATCGGCCATTTTCTGGGCATACAGGTGCACGATGTGGCTGGAAAACCCGTACCGTCGCCGGCAGAAGCGCCGTTTTTACGCCTGACGCGAACGTTGGAAGCCGGCATGGTAGTGACCATCGAACCAGGTCTGTATTTCATCCCTTCGCTGCTGGAACCCTTGCTAAAAGGACCATTGGCGCAGCATATCAATACCGCGATACTGGGCGAACTGAAGGGCTATGGGGGTGTGCGGCTGGAAGACAACGTGCTGGTTACCGAGACGGGAGCACGAAACCTGAGCAGATTGACTGAAAATTAATCTACAAAGGGCTTGAACTTTAAGATCGGAATGTTAATAATTATCACTAACATTTAATCGCGTAAGTGAGAGCCCTATGTATGTCTGCCTTTGCCACGGCGTAACCGATCGTGATATCCGTGCCGCAGCGGACAACGGTGTAACGTCCATGCGCCAGTTGGGTAAAGAACTGGGCGTGGGCACGCAGTGCGGCCGCTGTGCACAAACCGCTCGCGAAATCCTCCGCGATCACAGCTCTCCGGATTATATGGCTCTGGCGGGTATGCTGGCCCACCCGGTTTGATTACCCGACCAGGTTTATCATTCCAGCGATTTTAACTATCGCCATAACGCGCTATTCTTGCCTGACGTGATGAAAATCTTTAGGGAGAGGCGCTATGAAAGGCGATAAACAGGTTATTCAGTTTTTAAACAAAGTGTTGGGCAACGAGCTGACGGCCATCAATCAGTATTTTTTGCACTCACGCATGTACAAAGACTGGGGCATCGCTAAGCTTGCCGCTAAAGAGTACGAAGAGTCTATTGACGAAATGAAACACGCCGATCAGCTGATCGAACGCATCCTGTTTCTGGACGGCCTGCCGAACCTGCAAGATCTGAACAAGCTGATGATTGGTGAGCACGTTCAGGAAATGATCGAAAGCGATCTGAAAATCGAACACCTTGCACACAAAGATCTGAAAGATGCCATCGTTCACTGCGAGTCTGTTCAGGACTACACCAGCCGCGAGCTGTTCCGCAGCATTCTGGACAGTGAAGAAGAGCACATCGACTGGCTGGAAACCCAGCTGGAAATGATCAGTCAGATGGGCATTCAAAACTACATCCAATTACAGTCTGCCGCAGCGGAGTAAATGTCGACAATGGATCTGTCCTGCTTTAAAGCGTATGACCTTCGTGGCCGTGTTCCAGACCGGCTGAACCCTAAGCTCGCGGAGCTTATTGGCCGTGCCTATGTGGAAGTAACCGGCGCGAAAAAAATCATTGTTGGCTATGACATTCGCTTGTCTAGTCGCGAGATCAGCCAGGCATTGTGCTCGGGTTTAATGGCTGCGGGCGCAGACGTGTACGACATCGGCCTGTGTGGTACCGAAATGGTGTACTTTGCCACCAGCCATTACGACATGGATGGCGGCATTATGGTAACCGCCAGCCATAACCCCCGTGACCACAATGGCATGAAAATGGTGGGGCCAGAATCGCGGCCGATCAGTTCAGACAATGGCCTGAACGACATCCGTGACCGCGTCTTGGAACCGTTTGCGGATGCCCAAGATCAGGGCCGTTACGAAACCCTGGAAACCATGAACGCCTATATCGATCACCTTTTGGGCTATATTAACGGTGCAGATCTAAAGCCGCTGAAACTGGTGGTTAATGCTGGTAACGGCGGTGCCGGGCTGGTGATTGATGAGCTTGAGGCGCACGTGCCGTTCGAATTTGTGAAAGTACACCACAACGCAGACGGCCACTTTCCCAACGGTGTTCCCAACCCGATACTGGAAGAAAATCGCGCAGCCACCGCAGATGCGGTAAAAGCCAGTGGCGCTGTCATGGGCATCGCCTGGGACGGTGATTACGATCGCTGTTTTTTCTTCGATGAAAATGGCCGCTTTATTGAAGGCTATTACATTGTTGGCCTGTTGGCCGATCAGTTTCTGCGCAAGACCGGCCCGGGTAAGATGATTCACGACCCGCGCCTGATCTGGAACACGTTGGACCTGGTTGCGGCTGCTGGCGGAGTTGCCGTCGAAAGCAAAACCGGCCATGCGTTCATCAAGCAGCGTATGCGCGATGAAGATGCGGTGTACGGCGGTGAAATGAGTGCCCACCATTATTTCCGGGATTTTGCTTATTGCGACAGCGGCATGATTCCATGGCTGCTAGTGGCCGAGCGCTTGTGCCAGGCTGGTTGCACGCTGTCATCGTTGATTGATGCCCGCATTGAAGCCTACCCGGCCAGCGGCGAGATTAACCGTACGATCGCAGACCCCGCTACTGTCATTGCCGCCATCGAAGCAAAATACGGCGCCGAGGCGAAGAGTGTGAGCCACGTAGACGGCGTGAGTGTGGAGTACGACCACTGGCGCTTTAATCTGCGGATGTCCAACACCGAACCGGTGGTAAGGCTGAACGTGGAGTCCCGTGGCGATATACCGTTGATGCGAGAGAAAACCGACGAACTGCTGGCGGAAATGGAGCGTTTGAACGCCCTGTAAACGTGATTGTAATTTGCTCTGTGGAATCTGTGCAAAGGCCCTACCGGACAATCAAACCGGGCAGGGCCTTTTTGCTTATTTATACTTCTGGTCCTGTCCCTGGCGCTGCGCTAAGGTTTACAGCCAGTCGTTCAGCATAATCCCCAATCCGACCCTCTGAATGCGCTCGTTATAGTCAATCAGGCTTTCACCGTAACCGTTGTAATAATGCACGAAGCCTTTGATGGTATCGCCCATGGGGAAGCTGTAGCCAAACTCTACCGAGGTTTTGTTGTCTGAGGTGCGCAGGTTGTTCAGCAGCTTCAGTGAGAAGGTGCGGTTTTCCGTCAGTTTGTACACTGCGTGGTAACTGCCATGGCCCAGATAGCTTTCAATATCGTCGTTGTCGTCGGTGTTGCCGTCTGGCAAGCGTATCCAGGGTTTAACCATGAACAGCCAACGGTTGTAAGTGTAAGTTCCCATGCCAACAATGCGGTTCCAGCTGCGCGAGCGCGGCTCGGCCTGACCGTTTGACTGGTGGTTAATGCCCAGATTCACCGTATTCAGGCGGCCCGGCCCAATGTCCCAGTCGGGTTGGTAGCGCAGGAATAGTTCAGGCTCGTAGTTGGTTTCACGAAACGGCGCGGACTCATCCTGATTGTAAAGCTGCCAGAAAGACTTCTGGGTGTAGCCGAACCAAAGCGTAGTGCGTTTATCCATAAAGCCGGTGAGCAGCGGAACTTTGAAGCTGATTTGGTACTTGGCTTCTTCCTGCTTAAGGTCGTAATCGTAGCCGGTCACGCCCAGGCGCGGGCTTGTGGGCGTCTGGTTTGGTTGGTCAGACCAGGTGATTGGCAGAATGTAGTTCGGGCGGTGGCGAATAAAGCTGCCAGAGAATGAAAACAGGGATTCTTCCGCTTCCAGGTAGCGGTCCAGAATCGACGACATCACCGCAGTTTCGTCGTTTGCTCCTGGGTTATCCAGTGCTTCTTCCATTGCCCGTTTGCTTGGTGGTAGTGCCTCGGTGGCGATTTCGACCCGCTGCCGTTGCTCGGTGCTGGCGTTGTCGCGGGCCTGATCAGGCTGGTAAATCTCATCGAAACAGGCCAGGCGCTGCAGTCCATCGCGAATCAGTGCGCAGTCTTGGGCGGACAGCGGTTGATCTGCCATGGGCTCAGCGTCGGTTTGGGCACTGGTCGCAGGCGCCCAGGCCAAGGTGCACAATGCGGCGGATAGTGCCGTTGCCAACACGTGGCGGCGCTGCCGGATAACTGTTAACGCAGGTGTGAATAGCATGGTGGTAATGTCTCTTTGACCTTTAGCGGAAGAAAAACGGCGTGCAAATGGTGGCGTTTTACTGGGCGTTCAGGCTGATCCAGGTATTTGCTATGCCGTATAACCACACACTGGACATAGTCAATGCCAGCAATGCGAAAATCAGTTTAGGACGATTTTGCCGCTCTGCGCCTGCGGTAACCACCCAGCGCAGGTACATCAGGCCAATAAAACTGGTAAAAACCAGCAGGCTGGCCACAGCAGGTATCAACAGCCAGGCGGGCGCCAGAACTTCGCCCGGCGGCGTACTGTAACCAAACCAGATCATAGAACCCAGTAGTGTAGCTAGCGCGGTAAACTCTAGAATTAAGAGCGGCTTGCGCAAGCGGTGAGAAGAGTGACTGAGTTCTGTCATGGTGAATTCCTGAGCGATAAACGGGCCTGGAACGTATGGTAACCATAACGGCGCGACAGGTCTTGTGATTTACCAAATAGCAACAAACGGTGCTGAAATTGATGTATCAGTCTGCGTGTTGGTTTTTTTGCCGACGCACAGCCGCTATAATGCGGCAACTTATTATTATAACGCTTGAATGCGAGGTGCATTGTGAAGATGAAGAGAATTCTGGCCGCTGTTCTGCTTGGTTTTGGTCTGACAGCCGGCGCCGTTATGGCAAATGTTGATGACGAAATTCTGTCCCGTATCCAGCCGGTAGGCAGTCTCTGCTTGCAGGGTGAAGATTGTGGCGCAGCGGCAGCTCCAACGGTTGCAGCCAGTGCTGGCCCTCGCTCTGGCTCGGAGGTTTATGGTGCCGTTTGCCTGGCATGCCACACCACGGGTGCAGCCGGTGCGCCGGTTATTGGTGACGCCAGTGCCTGGGCGCCGCGTGTCGAGCAGGGCCTAGACACGCTAATCTCCCACGCTATTAATGGCTATAACGCCATGCCAGCGAAAGGTGGTTGTGCCAGCTGCCCGGATGAAGAGATTGCTGCAGCCGTTGAACACCTGGTGGCAGAGAGCAAGTAACACTGCGTAAAAGCCGGGCCGTTCGCCGATGCGGGCTGCCCGGTGTCAGGCGCCCAAGTCCCCCAACAGGGCGCTGAGCGTCGCTTTTCCCTTCTTTTGGTTCACTTCGACGTCTGCTTCCCCTAAACCCAGCCAGCGCACATCATCTTCCGGTAGTTCGTCCAGGAAGCGGCTTGGAATGGTCTCCATTTTTTCGCCATATTGCCGGCGCGACGCAGCATAGGTCAGGGTCAGGGTTTCTCGCGCCCGGGTAATACCCACGTACATCAGCCGCCGTTCTTCCTCGATATTTTCTTCTTCAATGCTCATCCGGTGCGGCAGAATTTCTTCTTCCAGGCCGATGATGAACACGTGGGGAAACTCCAGGCCTTTGGAAGCGTGCAGGGTCAGCAGCTGTACTTTATCGCTGTCGTCCTCTTCCTCGCGCTGCTCCATCATGTCCCGCAGAATCAGTTTGGTAATGGCGTCTTCCACGCCAATTTCGTCCGCGGTGCCTTTACCATCGTCAAGCATGCGCTGGATGGAATCCACCAGATACCAGATATTCTCCATGCGCCGCTGCGCCTGTTTGGGAGAGCCAGAATGCTGGTGCAGCCATTCCTCGTACTCTATATCGGTAAACAGCTGCTTGATGACCTGCACAGGGTCATCGCTGTGTAACCTTTCACAGGTAGCGCCTGCCCAGTGGGCGAAGCGACGCAGACGCTCCAGGCCCTTGTCGGTCACGTGGCTTTGCGCGCCCATATCGCCCAGTGCTTTGAACAGGCTGACGTTGCGAGCGCGTGCGTAGTGGCTTAATTGCTCGAGTGTACGTGGGCCAATCTCCCGGCGGGGCACGTTAACCACCCGTAAAAACGCGGCGTCGTCCGTGGGATTGATCAGCAAGCGCAAATACGCCATGGCGTCTTTGATTTCGCTTTTGGCAAAAAACGACTGGCCGCCGGAAATGCGATAGGGAATTTGATAGGCCTGAAGCTTCACTTCAAGCAGTCGGGCCTGATGGTTACCCCGGTACAGCACCGCAAAATCTTTGAACCCCAAGCCCTGCTTCAGCTTCTGATCCAGTATTTCGGTGGCTACACGCTCGGTTTCTGCTTCTTCATTGCGGCAGCGGATGATGCGGATTTCTTCGCCAATGGCGTGATCGCTCCACAGCACTTTTTCAAAGGCGTGTGGGTTGTTGGCAATCACCGTGTTGGCGGCCCGCAGTATGCGGCTGGTGGAGCGGTAATTCTGCTCGAGCTTAACCACTTTCAGGCTGGGGAAATCCTGTTCCAGCTGTGCCAGGTTCTCTGGCCGCGCTCCGCGCCAGGCGTAAATCGACTGGTCATCATCACCCACTACGGTAAAAGCGGCGCGCCCTGCCACCAAGAGCTTCACCAGCTCGTATTGGCACACATTGGTGTCTTGGTACTCATCCACCAGCATGTAACGAATTTTACGCTGCCATTTCGCCAGCACGTCCGGGTGCTGGCGAAACAGCATCACCGGCAGCAGAATCAAGTCATCGAAGTCAACGGCGTTGTATGCTTTCAAGTACTCGTTGTAGTATCCATAAATGATGGCGATTCTCTGTTCACGCTCGTCTGCAGCCTTGCTCAGTGATTCGGCAGGCGTACGCATGGCGTTTTTCCAGGAAGAGATGGTCATCTGTACCGGGTTGAGCTCATCGCCAGCATCGGTGCTGCCATGGGTTAGCATCAGATCCTGCAACAGGGCTTTGGCGTCCTCGGCATCAAAAATGGAAAATCCCGGGTGATAGCCCAGGTGGTCATTTTCCTCGCGGATTATGTTCAGGCCAAGGTTATGGAAGGTGGACACGGTTAATCCACGGGTTAGCTTTCGAGCGATGATGCGGCCAACACGCTCTTTCATCTCTCGTGCGGCTTTGTTGGTGAAGGTCACGGCGGCTATATGCCGGCCAGGAATACCCAGTTGTTCAATTAGAAACGCAATTTTGCGGGTAATTACGCTGGTTTTGCCGCTGCCGGCCCCCGCTAGTACCAGCATGGGGCCATCTGCATAGCGCACGGCTTCGCGTTGTCGGGGGTTCAGTTTTGTCACGGCGTCACAGCAGCCTGGTTGCAAAGTGCGTTAATATCGTGCTTATTCTACAGCACCCGGGCAATCGGCACCCTACCGGAAAGTCAGCTATTGTTAATGAATTGTACGGCTTGAATTACTGCGCATTGGTGCAGAAAATCTTACAAACTCATGGATTCGCAGATGGTATCGCCTTTCGTTTTTTTTGATCAGCCTCGCTCACAGCCTGAAAATGAGCGTAGTAGCAGAGGGTGTGGAAACCTACGCCCAGATGGAGTTTTTACGGCAACTGAACTGTGACCACGTCCAGGGTTACTATTTTGCTCGGCCGATGCCTTGGGGTCAGTTGCTACAGTTCCTCCTTAATCAGAGGCAGTCTGCTTGCCTGTAATCCTGTGCCGCTGTACCTTTGCCACTTTGTTTGTCAGCGAACGTGATTAGCAGAGGTAGCATGAACAGTATTTCCCAACGCATTGCGAATGAGCTCGGTGTACGTGAAGAACAGGTCAAGGCCACCGTTGAGCTGTTAAACGGCGGTGCGACTGTGCCCTTTATTGCCCGCTATCGCAAAGAGCTGACCGGCGCGCTTGACGACATCCAGTTGCGAGCCCTGGAAGAGCGCCTGCGCTATCTGCGCGAGCTGGAAGACCGCCGCGCCACCATCCTCACCAGTATTGACGAGCAGGGCAAACTGACCGATGTGCTGAAAGCCAGCATAAACGGGGCAGACACCAAAAACCGCCTGGAAGATCTTTACCTGCCTTACAAGCCCAAGCGCCGTACCAAAGCCCAGATTGCCCGTGAGGCCGGTCTTGAGCCACTGGCCGATGGCCTTTATAACGACCCTACACACGTGCCAGAGGTTTTGGCAACGCAGTTCGTTAACGCCGATGTGGCTGACAGCAAGGCTGCCCTGGAAGGCGCCCGTGCCATCCTGATGGAGCGTTTCGCAGAAGACGCCGAACTTTTAGCCCAGCTGCGCGGTTTCATCTGGCAGCAAGGCCAGTTGAAAGTCACCGTTATTGCCGGTAAAGAGGCCGAAGGCGCCAAATTCCGTGATTATTTCGATCACAGCGAAGCGTTAAAAAAAGTACCGTCACACCGCACTCTGGCTATTTTACGCGGCCGCAACGAGGGCGTTCTGAGCTACACCATTGCCGTTGGCGAAAACAGCGACGATCGTCGCCAGCCGCACCCGGCAGAATCTTACATTACAGCCCACTGGAATATCCGCGATCAGGGCCGGGCGGCCGACAAATGGCTGGCCGAAGTGGTGCGCTGGACCTGGCGGGTTAAACTGTCTGGCCAGCTCGAAACCGACCTGATAGGCCAGATTCGAGAGGCCGCCGAAACCGAGGCTATCCAGGTATTCGCTGATAACCTAAAAGATTTGTTGTTGCTGGCTCCGGCCGGACCACGGGCGACTCTGGGCCTGGACCCAGGCCTGCGTACCGGTGTAAAAGTAGCCGTAATTGACGGCATAGGGCAAGTGGTGGACCACGGCGCTATATTTCCCCATGCCCCACGAAATCAGTGGGACGCCTCGATAGAGCAATTGGCCAAATGGTGTCGCCAGTACAACATCGAACTGGTGGCTATTGGTAATGGCACTGCCTCGCGGGAAACCGATAAATTGGTGGCCGATCTGTGCAAGCGCTACCCGGAACTGAAATTGGCGCGCATTGTGGTCAGCGAATCGGGTGCGTCTATTTATTCAGCATCGGAATTCGCCTCGCGGGAATTGCCGGACCTGGATGTCACCATTCGCGGCGCGGTATCCATTGCCCGGCGCTTGCAGGACCCGTTGGCGGAACTGGTTAAAATTGAGCCAAAATCTATTGGTGTGGGCCAATATCAGCACGACGTATCGCAGGTACAGCTATCGCGCAGCCTGTATGCAGTGGTAGAAGACTGTGTAAACGGCGTAGGAGTCGATCTGAACACCGCGTCGGTGCCGCTGTTAACCCGTGTATCTGGGTTAAACCCAACCATTGCCCAGAACATCGTGGATTATCGCAGCCAGAATGGCCAGTTCCGTAACCGCAAGCAGCTGATGAAAGTGCCGCGTCTGGGTGCCCGCAGCTTCGAACAGGCGGCGGGCTTTTTGCGCATCAGCGATGGTGATAATCCGTTAGATCGGTCTTCGGTGCACCCGGAAGCTTATCGCGTGGTGGAAACCATCGCCGCTAAAAATCACCGGAATATGAACAACCTGGTGGGTGATGGAGCATTTTTGCGCAGCCTGAACCCGCAGGATTATGTGACCGAGCAGTTTGGCTTGCCTACGGTCAAAGACATCTTCGCCGAGTTGGAAAAGCCGGGGCGCGACCCGCGGCCGGAATTCCGCTTCGCCAGCTTTGAAGAAGGCGTAGAAACCCTGGAAGATCTGGAGCCGGGAATGGTGCTGGAAGGGTCTGTCACCAACGTCACCAATTTTGGCGCCTTCGTGGATATTGGCGTGCACCAAGACGGCCTGGTTCATATATCGGCGTTGGCAGACCGTTTTATAAAAGACCCGCGGGAAGTGGTGAAAGCGGGCGACATCGTAAAAGTGAAGGTGATGGAGGTGGATATTCCGCGTAAGCGCATCGCTTTGACCATGCGCATGGGTGATCAGCCTGGCCAGCAGCCGGCTGAACGGCCCCGTGGTGACAAAACCCCAAGCCCAAATCGCAACACTGCGGCTGGCGCGCGTAAACCGGCGCCGGCTGCAAATCAGAGTCAGAATCAGAATCCGGGTCAGGGTCAAGGTGCCATGGCTGGAGCTCTGGCTCAGGCCATGGCGTCGGCCAACAAGCGCGACCGTTAATTTACTCGGCAACTTTACTTGGCAACTTTACTTGGCAACTTTACTTGGCAACCATAGCGGTTGCAGCAGGAGTTTTTCATGGCTCAATCACGCCATCACATATTTCAGCAGTTTGCCGCCAACGAGTGGCAGGGCTTTCGTAAAGGCGTTGAAAAAGAAGGTCTGCGTGCCGATGCCAGCGGCTTCATCGCACAAACCCCGCACCCGCACGCTCTGGGTTCGGCGTTAACCCACCCACGCATTACCACCGATTATTCGGAATCTCTGCTGGAGCTGATTACGCCGGTGTATGACACCACCGCCGGCATGCTTGAAGCGCTGGGCCACACCCATCAATTTGTGCAGCAGAACTTGGGTGACGAGGTGTTCTGGGCCGCCAGTATGCCTTGCGGTCTGGATGGCGACAGCAGTATTCCCATCGCCAATTACGGCACCTCCAACGTGGGTAAGATGAAGCACGTGTATCGCCAGGGTCTGGCGGTTCGCTATGGGCGAATGATGCAGAGTATCGCGGGCACCCATTACAATGTGTCGCTACCTGAAGAGTTTTGGCAGCAGTGGCAGCAGGCTGTGGGCGGCAGCGAGCTGAGCCTGCAAGATTTCAAATCCGAGCAGTACTTCTGGCTGATTCGTAATTTCCGCCGCCGCAGCTGGCTGTTAATGCTGCTGTTTGGCGCCTCACCGGCGCTGGATCAGAGTTTTGTCGCCAACGTGCGGCACAACCTCAGCAGCTTCAATGCAAATACTTTTTACGGTGAACAGGCCAGCTCGCTGCGCATGGGCGATTTGGGTTATCACAACAATGCCCAGGCATCCCTGAACATTTGTTTTAACGAGTTGAAAACCTATACCCGCACCCTGGAGCGAGCCATTCACACGCCTTGGCCGCCCTACGAAAAAATGGGTATAAACCGCGACGGTGAATACATTCAGCTCAATACCAATGTGCTGCAGATTGAAAACGAGTATTACAGTGCCTTACGCCCTAAGCGCACTGCCGCCAGTGGCGAAAAACCCATCCACGCGTTGATGAGCCGCGGGGTGGAGTACATCGAGGTGCGGTGTCTGGATCTGGACCCGTTTGCAGCCGTGGGTATTACCGCACCGCAAGTGGATTTTCTTGACCTGTTCCTGTTGGATTGTCTGTTACAGGACAGCCCGCGGATTGGTGACGATGAGTGTGCCCTGCTGGATAACAATTTCAAAGATGTGGTTGCACATGGACGCGGGCGCAACCTGGCGTTGCAGCTGGGCAATCGCAGTGTTAACGCCGGAGAGACGGCGCTTGAGCTTCTGGATTCACTGCAGCCACTGGCGGAACAGCTCGACGGTTGGAATGGTGACGCCACCTACGTGCGGGCTCTGGCGGAGCAGCGGAAAAAGTTGGAAGGCAGTTGGTGTTTGCCATCGCAGCAGGTCCTGGATGCAATGACCAGTAGTGGTCTGGGCCACCGCGACTGGGCGCTGGAAATGTCCCACCAGCACAAACACAGCTTGCTCGCGCAGCCGCTGCCAGGCGCTGTGCAGCAGCAATATAAAGAGTTTAGCCTTGAGTCCTTGCAACAGCAGCAACAGATTGAAGCCGCCGATACGCTAAGCTTTGCCGATTACCTGCATCAGTATCAGCAAAGCTGAACACCGGAGTGTTGGTTATTTCTGCACGACAAACTCGGTGAACAGCACGCCGCTAACAATTTCACCGGTGTGCTGGTTTTCCAGTACCTGATTAACGCGGGCCGTGGCTTCAGTTGCCAGTGTCTGCTGCGTGTCTGGGCGGGTAAGGGCATCAACATCGCTTTGTTCGCCAAACAGCAGCACCAGCTCATGGCGCATGCGTGGCATGTGGGCTTCTACGGCGGGGCGAGTGGTGCTGGCGCCGGCGCGTAAACTAACACTGGCTTTCAGATAGGAAAGCTTGCCGCCTGGTGGCCCTATGTGGGTCACAAACGCGGGCTCCAGCGATATATAATCGGTAATGGTCGGTTCTGCTGGTTCAGCCGGTTCGTCGGGCTCTTCACCGTAGGCGAGAACTGCGAGCGCCATCAGAAATAGGGCGATGAAGATTTTTGGCATCATTTTTTTCAATACAGTCATAACCCTGATAACTCTGATAACCGCGATAGTTTCACAACGATTATTACAGTAACAGGCTGGTAGCACAGATGCAGTCCCATTCCTATTTTCGAGGTGATCTCTTGACCAACAGAATCATGTTTGCCGTTATTTTTCTGGTGTGTGCCGCACTGCTTGCGGTGGCATTTTATATGGAACATGTGATGGGGCTGGAGCCTTGTCCTTTGTGCTGGTTACAGCGGTTTGCTTTCATGGCAGCCGGGTTGGTCAGCCTGTTGGCGTGGCTACACGGCCCGGGGCCGATCGCCACACGGATATACGGTCTGTTTTTGGCGCTGGCTGCGGGCACGGGGTTGGGCTTGGCCAGTCGCCAGCTCTGGCTGCAAAGCTTGCCTGCGGACCAAGTGCCGGCTTGCGGCCCATCGGTGGATTACATGCTGGATGTGCTGCCTTGGTCGGAAGTACTGGCGACCGCGGTTCGCGGGACCGGTGACTGTGCGGCGGTGGTCTGGCGTTTTCTGGGCCTGAGTATTCCGGGGTGGAGCGCGCTGTTTTTCGTTTGCGTGGCGCTGGTGGGTCTTTATCTGTGTTTGCGCCCCGCGCCGAAGCGGCCTTGGTAAGACCGCAGCCACAAACGGTTGCGGCTGGTCACTGCCATAGGGTAACTTGCATAGACTTATGTTGAAGTTCAGAAGGCATCAGCCAGATAGAACACCAAGTGGAGTACAGGCGTTATGTTGGAGCATTGTCGAAATGCCCGTGAGCGGTGGGGTGGGGTCAGTGATCTGATCGACCGTTGGCTTAAGGAGCGTCAGGATGTACTGGTGCGGTATTGTGAGCTGTCTGCTGAAAACGACTATTCCCAGACCGAAAGCCTGAGACCCAAACTGGTTCTGCTGTGCGAAATGCTAATGGATTACGTTTCCGCCGGGCACTTTGAAATCTACGAGCAACTGGTGCGCGAGGCGCGAGAGTTTAACGACGACGAGGGCCTGGAACTGGCCGCGAAGGTATATCCGCGTATTACCGAAACCACCCAGGTGATTCTTGATTTTAATGACAAGGTAGATGGCCGCGACCTTTCCGAGTCGGAAATGCAGGCGCTGTTTACGGAGTTATCGCGAGTGGGTGAAATCCTGGCCAGCCGTTTTGAGCTGGAAGACCTTCTGATTGCTCATCTGCATACTGCCAATGCAGACAAGGTAGAGCCCGCCTGAAAGAGCGGTTGGCAAACCTGGGCGGCGAGTTCTAGAAACGTCGTCGCCCAGGTGCTAACGACAGCAAACAGTTATTGGGCGCTGTCCGGATTAACCGCCAACAGTTTCACGTCAAAAACCAGTGTTTCATTGGGGCCAATTGCGCGGTTGCCGCCCGGGCCATACGCCAGGTCTGACGGAATATAGAGTTTGTAGCGCGCGCCTTCGCTCATCAGCTGCAAGCCTTCTGTCCAGCCGGGAATAACCTGGTCCAGGCGGAATGAAACCGGTTCACCGCGCTCGCGGGAGCTGTCAAACACCTCGCCACTCAGCAGTTCGCCCGTGTAATGGACTCTTACCGTATCGCCGGTGCCGGGTTGCGGGCCATTGCCAGCTTCAAGCACTTCGTACTGCAAGCCGGAGTCCGTGGTTGTCACGCCTTCGCGCTCGGCATTTTCAGCCAGAAAGGCGTTTCCCGCATCCATATTTTTCTGTGCCATTCCTTCAATCTGTTTGGCTTGATCTTCCTGCAGCTGCTGCTGGTAAGCCATCAGCGCTGCCTGGATTTCTTCCTGAGTCATCCGGCGCTGTTCCTGGTCGCCGTTGTTGCCGTGCTGGATTCCCTGCAGAAACTGCTCCATCTGAAGGTCTGGCAGGTCGTTACCCATACGCTCGCCCATAACAAGACCCATGCCGTAGCTGACCTTTTCGCTGTTGGATTCCAACGCAGGGTCTTTCGGTGCTTCTTGAGCGGAAGAGCAGCCTGCAACAAGGCCGGCAATCGTCAGTGCAAACAGTGTTTTCTTCATGAATCTATCCTTCGTATTAGTAAATGAGCCGCAATGTCCGGACTTGGCCGGCGCTGGCTGATTGAGGGTAGTCGATGTAATGCTGGCGCAAAAGGTACCTATATCGCCGGCTTTACGCCACTGAACATCTGTTAATGGCCGGGCAAAAAATCACGTTACTGCCCGAAGCACCTACTAACTGCCTGAAGCGCCTGCGCCCATGTTGAATGGTGCGGTATACGGTGTCTGCCAGCCAGCTCCAGGTTCAGCACTGCCAGTCACGCCGCGGGACGGAGTCGGCCGTTCTATGGCCAAGGTGTTCCAAGGCCCCCGAGGCGGTGGCTGGTCAGCATAGTGCCAGTTACCATCGGTATCCTGCCACTTGAAAATGATGTCCGGCGACTCAATCACCACTGAGTCTGGAACCAGCGTTTCGAAGGCGGGAATGTCTGTTGGCTTTGTTTCTTTAGCCAACGGCTGTGCTACTTGTTGCTCGGGGGTTCCCAAGCCAAGCACGATCAGCAATACCAATACGCCCAGGGCAGGAAAGGCTAGTCGTACCAGCCATTTAATCATCATGTTGATTGCGCTCCGGGGCGCGAAAAAGTCAAAGCAGACGCTAGTTGATGAATATCTGAGGCAGCTGCCCGTGCGCTGTCTGCACAAGGCGCCGCTGCTGTAAGATTGCCGATGATCAAAATGTCGCGATCTTGCATTGCCGGTTTTTCTGTTTCAGTATTCAGTACTTGCCACGCCAGAGCGAGTTCGACACGCTCTGCTTCAAGCTCCAGGCGAGCCACGCCTGCGCGCAATTCATAACAACTTTCCGACTCTTTCGGCAGCGCCCTTTTTACATCACGCAGTGCCCCGGTTACACGGTTGCGCCACTCTGTTACCGTAACGGCTTCTAGCCCGGTGTAAGTTCTGCGCTGATTCGCCAGCCAGGCCGCACATAGAATGCGGGTCACACTCCAGCCTTGTTGTTGTAACAACAGGCAGGCAGATGCTACTCCCGGTTTTTGCCAGCATGATAAGGCAAAAGACCAAAGCTTTGTGTCGGTCTGCAAATCTGCCGGCAGTGCCAGGCTGGCCGAGGTTTGCGGTATGATCGCGATATCGTCCGGTGCAGTGTCCAAGGCTTCCCTGAAATTATTAAAGTGCCAGAATTAAAACATGTTAACAATTAATGATCTTAGTTTACAACGAGGCGGTGCGTGGTTGCTAGAAGGCGTCAGCCTGACCGTGCAACCGGGCCAGCGCATGGCCATTGTGGGTGCTAACGGCGCCGGCAAGTCCAGTTTGTTCCAGCTTTTATTGGGTGATTTGGCGCCAGAGCAGGGTCATTTTTCTCTGCCCGGAGGCTGTCGCATCGCTCACATGGCGCAGGAAGTGGCGGCGACCGGGCGTAGCGCGCGGGACTTTGTATTAGACGGTGATTTCGACTTGCGTCGTCTTGAACACGAACTGGCACGAGCGGAAGCCGCACAAGACAACCTGGCCCAGGCCCGTGTCCATGGCGAGCTAGACCTGCACGAGGCGTGGTCTGCATCGCGTCGCGCTGAGACTCTGCTTCGCGGCTTGGGTTTCAGTGATGGTGATGCTGATCACCCGGTATCGAGCTTTTCTGGTGGCTGGCGGATTCGTCTGAATCTGGCTCAGGCGCTGATGCGCCCGTCCGATCTGATGCTGCTGGACGAACCGACCAACCACCTGGACCTGGACGCCTGTCTTTGGCTGGAAAACTGGCTGCGGCGTTACTCCGGAACCCTGTTGTTCATCTCCCACGATCGGGATTTTATGGATCGTGTCGCGACACATGTTGTGCACTTTGATCGGCGTGATCTGGCACTGTATAGCGGTAATTACTCAGCTTTTGAAGTTCAGCGCAGCGAGCGCCTGGCACAGCAGCAGGCCGGATTTGAGCGTCAGCAGGTGCGTATTGCTGAAATTCAGCGTTTTATTGACCGATTCAAGGCCCAAGCCACTAAGGCTCGTCAGGCTCAGAGCCGAGTGAAATCTTTGGAGCGCATGGAAAAAATTGCGCCTGCACACATTGATTCACCGTTTAATTTTCAATTTCCTTTAGCCGAAAAAGTGTCAAACCCGCTGCTGAGTATTCGTTTGGGCCAGGCCGGCCACGGTGACGTGACGATTCTGCGCAACCTGAATCTGAGCCTGTTGCCGGGCAGCCGCATTGGCCTGCTTGGCCCTAATGGCGCGGGTAAATCTACCCTTATGGACAGTCTGCGGGGTGAGGCCACGCTGATTAACGGTGAGCGCACCTGCGGCGAGCATCTGGCCATTGGTTATTTTGCCCAGCATCAACTCGAATCTCTGGATCTGGACGCCAGCCCATTTTTGCACCTGCAGCGTTTGAGCCCGCGGGCGTCGGATCAGAGTATTCGCAATTTTCTCGGTGGTTTTGACTTTCATGGCAATGCGGCCCTGTCACCGATACGTTCTTTTTCCGGCGGCGAAAAAGCTCGGGTGGCGCTGGCGGTGATCGCCTGGCAACGGCCCAATCTTCTGCTTTTGGATGAGCCTACCAACCACCTTGATCTAGAAATGCGCCAAGCGCTAACCATGGCCCTGCAGAACTTTGATGGGGCCATTGTGGTGGTGTCGCATGATCGCCACTTGCTGCGCAACACCGTGGACGAGTTCTGGTTGGTGAACGATGGCCGCGTTGTTGAGTACCAGGGCGACCTGGAGGATTATGAACGCTGGTTGGCTGATCGCCGCAAAGACGACACCGAGGCACCCAAGCGGCAGTCTGTTGCTGCAGAAGGTGGCCAGGACGCGGCAGTCAACGGTGAAAGTGCCGATGACCGCAAGGCCCGCAAGCGCGCCGAGGCGGCCGTGCGCCAGACAATCAGCCCGTTTCGCAAACAGCAGGCCACACTGGAAAAACAGATGGACAGCATGCAGGCTGCGCTGGCGGAGATGGACGCCGAGCTGACCAATCCGGCGCTGTACAGTGACAGCGGCAAACAGCAGTTGAAAACGCTGTTGGGACGGCAGGCCGAGGCGCGCCAAAAAATGGCAGCTGTAGAAGCCCAGTGGCTGGAGGTCAGTGAAACGGTTGAAGCTCTGGAAGCGGAACTGGAAAGTTAAGGTTGTTTTGCCACTTTGCAGCAGAAACCGGCGCTTTTGGCCGGTTTCCTGTTCGGTGACTTCTTATTCAGTGATTTTTTGTTCGGTAATAATGTCCAGGCTGAAGTCCTGCCGCAGCAGGTAGTCCCGTTCGTTTTCGAGGTCTGCCAGGGTGAGTGGGCGCTGTTCCAGCCAGCCCTCCGGGAAGCGGATGCTGAGCTTGTTCGCAGACGCTTCCAGCGTCAGCTCTGGTGGTTCTTCCAGATTGCGGGCGTGCTGCAGCAGCACACCCAGGCGCACCAGTATGCATAGATAGCGCAAGCGGGGGACCTCTTCCACTAAGGCTCCCGCCCAAATGGCTGCGGTAAACTTGCGCCTATGCCCACGCACCAAGGCCGCCAGATCCCACTGGAACTGCTGAGTAAAACCGGGTAAGTCCGAATATTGTAAAAGATAAGCGCCGTGCTTGTGATACTGACTGTGTGAGATGGTTAAGCCGATTTCATGCAACTTGCAGGCCCAGCGCAGGGTGTCTTCGTCACTGAAACTGTTTATCTTCCAGGTTTCTGCGACCTGTGCCCAGGCAGCCACTGCGCTGGCTTCTACGGCGGCGCCGTGCAGCTGGTCAACGTGGTAGCGTTCTTGTAACGCGGAAATGGTTCGTTCCCGCACGTCTTCATGGCGTATTCGCCCAACAATTCCGTACAATAGGCCTTCGCGCAGCGCGCCATCGGCAAAACTCATGGTTTCAATGCCCAGTGACTGAAACGCGCCCATTAGAATGGCGAAACCGCCAAGAAAAATACTTTGCCGGTCTGGGCGTACACCCAGTTCGCCTAACCGCTCAACGTGGCCCATGCTGACCAGCCGTTTACGCAGTTCCTGCATAGCTTCCAGGGTAATGGTGCCATCGGTAATCTTGAGCGTGGCCAGAACCTGGCCAATGGCTTTTACCGACCCTGAAGAACCCACAGCGCTTTGCCAGCCCATTGCCCGATACTGGCGGCGAATACTCTGCAGCTCTTGCTCGGCGTGGGTGATGGCGTTATCTAAACTGCGACGGCTGATTTTTCCGTCCTGGAAGTAGCGATTACTAAACGACACGCAGCCCATGTGCATGCTTTCCAGGGCTTCCGGCTCAAAGCGCTGGCCAATCACGAATTCGGTGCTGCCACCGCCTATGTCGATCACCAACCGGCGGCCGGTGTCGTCAGAAAGGGTGTGGGCAACGCCCAGATAGATCAGTCGCGCTTCCTCGCGCCCGGCAATCACTTCTACCGGGTAGCCCAGCACGTCCTCAGCGCGGCTGAGAAACTCGTTGGCATTGCGAGCAATGCGCAGGGCGTTAGTGCCAACAATTTGCACGGCTTCCGGTGGCATGCCCTGCAGGCGCTGGGCAAAGCGGCTCAGGCAGGCCAGGGCTCGCTCTTGAACTTCGTCGGTCAGACGGTTCTGGGCGTCAAGCCCGGCACCTAGCTGAACTTTTTCGCCCATTTTTTCCAGGGTACGAATTTCACCGTGTACCAGGCGCGCGACCACCATGTGAAAGCTGTTTGAGCCCATATCGATAGCGGCAAGCATATCAGGAGGCGCGGAAACGTTTTCGGCGTTGGGTTCTGCCGTCACGGGGTTATGAATCCTTGTGGGATGAACGTAGGGCGTACTATAGCGATAACCCGAGGGCCTGTCAGCCAGCCTGGCCTCATCTGGTTTAACGGGCAGGGATTTACCCCGCCTGTCAGCGAAGACTTCACAACAGACGGAGCAATGGCGTAAAGTATTGGTTAATGAAAGCATGGTTCACGAAGAGAGCGTGGGTTATCGCGCAGTTTTCAAAATGACAGCGATAGTCAATACAGCTAACTGCATCTGTTACCGGGCAGATGCCAGAAACAGGAAATGAGAATGAGCGCAAATATTGTTAACGTAACCGATGCTTCTTTTGAACAGGACGTACTGCAGTCTGACGTGCCGGTACTGGTGGATTACTGGGCTGAGTGGTGTGGCCCCTGTAAAATGATCGCGCCGGTGCTGGAAGAAATTGCCGAGGAATACGCCGGCAAGCTGAAAGTCTGTAAACTCAACATTGATGAGAACGAGCAAACGCCACCCAAGTTCAACATTCGTGGTATTCCTACGTTGATGCTGTTCAAGAACGGCAATGTAGACGCAACCAAAGTGGGAGCTCTGTCTAAGTCCCAGCTGGCAGCGTTTCTGGACAGCAATCTCTGATTACATAGCCGACTGAAAAGCCGACTGAAAAGCCAGGCTGAAAAACCGCCCCGGAGCGCTGCTCTCGGGCGGTTTTTTTATGGTGCCAGGCAATACGGCCATAAAGGGAAAGTGATGAACGCTGATACCAACGATTCCCAAGCGCCCTCTCTGGTAGCCGGTCTGTTGCTGGCAGGCGGCGCGGGTACAAGAATGGATGGCAAAGACAAAGGCATGATGCACTGGCGTGGCAAGCCCATGGCAGTCTGGGTTGCAGAAGCCCTGAAAGCCGCAACCGGTTCGCTGTTGATCAGCGCCAACCGTTCCCTGGAGGAATACAGCCGTTTGGGAGACGTGTTCACTGACGCCCCAGAGTTTGCCGGGCAAGGGCCACTGGCGGGCCTGTTAGCAGGTTTGCGGAAGGCCGAGGCCCGTGGAAACGGGGCTGTGCTGGTGTGCCCCTGCGACACGCCGGGCGTTACCCCTGCGCTAATGCAGCTGCTGCTGCAGGCTTGGTACAGTGCCCCCGGTCAGCCAGTGATAGCCCGGTGCGACGGGCGCGACCACCCGTTGCACGGAGTTTATCCGGTGGCTATGGCGGCTGCACTTGAGCAGCAGCTGCGTAATGATAACCGCCGCGTTATGATGTTTGCCCGCAGCCAACAGGCTCAGTCTGTAGATTGCCCTGCGGCCTCTGAGCTGTTCACCAACCGCAATCGGCCGCAGGATCTGAAGGACTAACGTTCTTGCTACCAACCTTCTGTGCGCGCAACGTCTGACGCTTTCTGCTCGACCCAGTGCTCACCTGCGTCTGTCAGCTCTTTCTTCCAGAACGGCGCCGAAGTTTTTAGTGCGTCCATAATAAACTCGCAGGCGGCAAAGGCATCGCCCCGGTGGGCACTGCATACACCTACAAACACAATCTGTGACTGCAGGGGCAATCGGCCTATGCGATGTATCACTCGCGCTTTGCGCACATCCCAGCGCTGGCCAGCCTGTGCGACCAAATCACTGATGACCTGCTCGGTCATGCCCGGGTAATGTTCCAGAAACAGTCCGGTTACGCCCTGGCGATCACCGCTGTCGCGAACCAGTCCGGTGAATGTGGCGATAGCGCCCGTGCCCGCGCCGCTGTCGCGCAGTTGCGCGTATTCCTGCGTCGCATCAAAATCCGAGTTTTGGATACTGACGCTGGGCACAGCTTGCGAGCAGACAGAAGAATTTTGTGACATTCACTAACCTCCTGTGACGGGTGGGAAAAACGCGACTTCATCACCTGGTTTAACGGGTGATTGTGGTTTTGCCATGGCCTGGTTGATGGCGATCATCACCGGTTGGCCGGTGTTCAGCTGGGTCCAGGGCCCACCGCGGTTGGCCAGGGTGGCCAGCAGGTCTGCGGCGGTCTGGCCTGCGGGTGCCGGCATGGTTAAATGTTCGATGCCCAGCTCTTCGCGCAGGCGGGCAAAAAAACGGACGTTAAGGGTCTGTTCAGGCATGGTCAGCTCACCAATTCAGAAAACGGAAAGTAAGTGATGGTGTCGCCAGGGCTCAGGGTGCTGTGTTCTGGAACTACTGCCAGGCCATCAGCCCAGCAGGCTGAACTGAGAATACCGGAACTCTGGTTGGGGAACGCTTTGATGATGGTAGTGCCACGATCCTGCTCCAGCCTTGCTCGCACAAATTCCCGCCGCACGGAGGCCGGCGCCACGCTGAATCCGGCCGCGACCTGCTGCCCTAAAGGATGGATCTGCAGGCGCCCCTGGCGTTGGCGAATATACGGCATGCCTACCACCAAAAATGTGACCAGCACCGCCGCTGGATTGCCGGGTAAGCCCAGTACCGGAGTGCCGCCGATATCGCCAAACGCCAGCGGCTTGCCGGGTTTGATCGCCATGCGCCACAGTGATAGCTGGCCGAATTCTTCCAATACTGCGCGCACGTGGTCTTCTTCACCCACAGACACGCCGCCACTGGTGATCACCAGGTCGGCGGCTTTGGCTGCCCGTTGCAGAGTTGATCGGGTACCCTCGCGGGTGTCCGCCAAGCTCTCACACAGCACGACTTCGCAGCCTGCTTGATCCAGCAGGCCTAACAAGGTGTAGCGGTTGGTGTTGTAGATCTGACCGGCTTCGAGCGGTGTGCCCGGGTCAACCAGTTCATCGCCGGTGGTGAGTATCGCCACTTTCAGCTTTTCGAACACTTCAACGTCGGCAATGCCCATGCTGGCCAACAGGCCCATTTCCTGGGGGCGAATCAGGGTGCCTTGGGCCAGTGCCAAGTCGCCCGCGGTCAGGTCCTGGCCGCGACGGCGGATGTTCTGATCGAGCTTTACGTCGCCGTCGATCAGCACGCCATCGGCATCAACCCTGGTACGTTCCTGCATCACAACGGTATCGGCACCTGACGGGATTTCAGAACCCGTGAAAATCCGTGCGGCGGTGCCGGCAACCAACGCCCCTGGTGCCTGGCCGGCGGGAATGCGCGCCGAAATCAACAGCGGCTTTCCCGGCTGAAAATCCTCTGTGCGCAGAGCATAGCCGTCTACCGCGCTGTTATCGGCTGGCGGCACATCGGCGGGCACGGTGTAGTCCCGAGCCAACACCCGGCCCAGAGTCCGGTGAACCGGGATAAGCTCAACCGCCGCTGGCGGCGTGGCAAGGGTCAGCAAATGCTGAATGGCATTTTCAACGGGGGTCAGATCGACGGCGGCCATGGTACCTGCTTTCTTTGTTAGGGGTGGTTAGGCGTGAAAATCGGATAACTGATGGGCTGTTAACGCGATTTCTACCTTATTTGCTAGCGCAGAGCGCGCTTACCAATCACTTGATTCAGACGCTCTGTTACCCGCTCCGGCTTGCGCCCGACCAGTGCAGAGAAATTGCAAGGGCCGTGGCGGCTGTCCAGTTGGGTGGACAGAATACCGTTCCAGCCGGTGCGACAGGCGCCGGTAGAGCCAGGCAGGCAGAATATGACCGTATGATTGGCCAGTCCGCCAAACGCTCGGGACTGGATGGTCGAAGTGCCAATTTCTGCGGCCGACAAGCGGCGGAATTCTTCGCCAAAACCTTCGATGGTTTTGTCCAGCAAGGGCCCAAGGGCCTCTGGCGTACTGTCGCGCTCATGAAAGCCGGTGCCGCCAGTAATAATAACGGCATGAACCTGTGGGTCGGCTATCCAGCCGCTGATCAACGCACGCATCAAATAGACATCGTCTGGCAAAATGCGCCGTGCAATCAGATTGTGGCCGGCCTCGACCACGCTGTCTTCCAGAAACTGGCCGGAGCTGTCCTGGCTTTCGCCGCGGGTGTCGGACACTGTCAATATGGCAATATTCATAGGAATCAGTTCCTGGCTTGGCTTGCTGCTCATGGGCGGCTCCTGTTTTCGGCGATAGAAAGTGTGAAAAAGTGTGGTCTTTAGTATCCGCATCGCGGGGCGTTAATGGAAGGGGAGTAACTCTTTGTGGGGAACAGCCCAAGACGCAGAGGCACCGTACAACGCTTACCAAACCGCCCAAGGCAAGCCTTTGAATGTAAGCGAAGCCAGAATAAAACGGCCTGAACGCGCAATCCGTTGCGAAATTGGTGGTTTTTTCGGCTCTGGCCTTGACATTCGGCGCCGAGGTAGCAGATTATCGTTCTTGCCCGGCGAACGATTGTTCCCACTCTCTGGCTTCTGTACTCATATTCCGGACTTTATTATCTCCCGGTTGCTCTATCTGGCCAGCATCCCGTTCTTTAGACTGTATTATCAATCCGTTCCGGGGCACCCCTTCACCCTAACGCTCGCTTTCTTCCATTCCTGAAAATTCAATAAACTATGAATCTTACTGAACTCAAACAGAATTCCATGCCCGAATTGCTCGAAATTGCGCAAGAAATGGGCCTCGATAATCTTGCACGCTCGCGCAAGCAAGACGTTATCTTCACTATACTCAAACGCCACGCCAAAGGCGGAGAAGACATCTACGGCGATGGCGTACTGGAAATTCTGCAGGACGGTTTTGGTTTCCTCCGTTCTGCGGATGCGTCCTACCTGGCGGGTCCTGACGACATTTACGTGTCACCCAGCCAGATTCGCCGCTTTAATCTGCGCACTGGCGACACCGTTTCCGGGAAAATTCGCCCGCCCAAAGACGGCGAGCGCTATTTTGCGCTGTTGAAGGTCAGCGAGATCAACTTCGACAAACCCGATAACGCCCGTAACAAGATCCTGTTTGAAAACCTGACCCCGTTGTTCCCAGACGAGCGCATGCATCTGGAAGCCGGTAACGGCAGCACGGAGGACTTGTCCTCCCGTGTATTGGATCTGGTTGCGCCTATTGGTAAGGGCCAACGTGGTTTGATTGTGTCGCCGCCCAAGGCCGGTAAAACCCTGCTAATGCAGAGTATTGCCCAATCAATCACCCGTAACCATCCGGAATGTCACATTATTGTGCTGCTGATTGACGAGCGCCCGGAAGAAGTAACGGAAATGCAGCGCACCGTGCGCGGCGAAGTGATTGCGTCAACCTTTGACGAGCCGCCAGCCCGGCACGTACAAGTGGCAGAAATGGTTATCGAAAAAGCCAAGCGCTTGGTTGAGCACAAAAAAGACGTGGTTATCCTGCTGGATTCCATTACCCGTCTGGCTCGGGCCTACAACACCGTGATTCCATCCTCCGGCAAAGTACTGACCGGCGGTGTTGACGCCCACGCCCTGGAAAAGCCCAAGCGTTTCTTCGGCGCCGCGCGTAATGTGGAAGAAGGCGGCAGCCTGACCATTATTGCCACGGCTCTGGTAAACACCGGTTCCAAAATGGACGAAGTGATTTACGAAGAATTCAAAGGCACCGGCAACATGGAGATCCACCTGGATCGCAAGATTGCCGAAAAGCGTACCTACCCGGCCATCAACATTCGCAGCTCCGGCACCCGCCGCGAAGACCTGCTGATGAGCGAAGCCGACATCCAGAAAGTGTGGATACTGCGCAAGCTGCTGCACTCCATGGACGACGACACCGCAGCCATCGATTTTTTGCTGGATAAGCTAAAAGACACCAAGACGAACGACGAGTTCTTCCAGTCTATGAAGCGCCGCTAAGATTTCTTGCGCATTTGTTTGGGGTGTTGCGCCGTGCCGGAGGAAAGTTTTCCCCCGGCACGGCTCCCAGAATGCGGTCCCTCATCTTGTTCGTACTCCGAGTTCAATCGTTTGAACGCTTAACCAGAACCAATTTCCCAGAACTCACGTACATGACCGGAACTAACCGGAGCAAAGCATGAAATACAACGACCTGCGGGATTTTATCAACCAGCTGGAAAAGCTGGGCGAACTCAAACGCATTTCAGTCGAAGTAGATCCTCACCTGGAAATGACCGAAATCTGCGACCGCACACTGCGTGCTGGCGGACCGGCCTTGCTGTTTGAAAATCCTAAAGGGTATTCCATGCCCGTGCTGGCCAACCTGTTTGGCACCACTAAGCGGGTTGCTTTGGGCATGGGGCAAGAGAACGTTACCGCGCTGCGCGACGTCGGCAAATTGCTGGCGTTCCTGAAAGAGCCCGATCCCCCCAAGGGCTTCAGAGACGCCATCGAAAAACTGCCGCTGTTCCGCCAGGTTATGCGCATGAGCCCGAAAGTGTTGCGCTCTGCTCCCTGCCAGGACGTGGTGATCGAAAAAGACAAAGTCGACCTTTACCAGATACCCGTGCAGCACTGCTGGCCGGGGGATGTTGGCCCGCTGATTACCTGGCCGCTGGTCATTACCCGTGGCCCCCACAAAGAGCGCCAAAATCTGGGTATTTATCGCCAACAGGTGATCGGGCGCAATCGCTTGATTATGCGCTGGCTCAGCCACCGTGGTGGTGCGCTGGATTTTCGTGACTGGCAGAAAGCCAATCCGGGCCAGCCGTATCCGGTGGCTGTTGCCCTTGGTGCAGACCCCGCAACGATTCTGGGCGCGGTGACGCCAGTGCCGGATTCGCTGTCAGAATACGCCTTTGCAGGTTTGCTTCGTGGCAGCCGTACCGAGTTGGTGAAGGCTGGGTTGAGTGACCTGCAGGTGCCCGCAAGCGCGGAGATTGTGTTGGAAGGGTTTATTTACCCGGACGACATGGCGCCGGAAGGCCCGTTTGGTGACCACACCGGTTACTACAACGAGGTTGGCCAGTTTCCGGTGTTCACGGTCGAACGCATCACCCATCGTAAAGATCCTATTTACCACAGCACCTACACCGGTCGCCCGCCCGATGAGCCGGCGATTCTGGGTGTGGCGCTGAACGAAGTGTTCATCCCCATTCTGCAGAAGCAGTTTCCCGAGATTGTTGATTTCTATCTGCCGCCAGAGGGCTGTTCATACCGTTTGGCAATCGTAACCATGAAAAAGCAATACCCGGGACACGCCAAACGGGTGATGATGGGTGTGTGGTCATTCCTGCGCCAGTTTATGTACACAAAGTTTGTTATCGTGACTGACGACGATATTGATGCCCGCAACTGGGAAGATGTTATCTGGGCTATGACCACCCGTATGGACCCGGCCCGTGACACCATGATGGTAGAAAACACGCCTATCGACTATCTGGACTTTGCCTCACCGGTATCAGGCCTGGGCTCGAAAATGGGCATGGACGCGACGAATAAGTGGCCTGGTGAAACGGACCGCGAGTGGGGCGAGCCCATCACCATGACTCCCGAGATAAAACAGCGGGTGGATGAACTCTGGGATAGCTTGGGCATTAACTTGCCGGCGAAGTCCGGGGTTGAAACCGTGCCCGGCCGCCCCGGCTGATATGGCGGATAGTTACCGGGTCCGGTTACAGCCCTGCGGGTTGGAATATCGGGCCAAAGCCGGTGACGACCTGCTTAGCGCAGCGGCGGCTGCAGGTATTGCAGTGCCTATGGCGTGCCGCAACGGTGTGTGCGAGATTTGTGAAGCTCGCATGCTTGCCGGCGCGGCTGTAAACACGAGAAATCAAAATACACTAGCTGTTGCCAGCCGCCTGATGCTGTGTCGTACTCGGGCCCTGGGTGATGTGGAACTGGAGATAACGTCTGTGATCGCTGCTGGAAGTAATCCGCCGCGGAAAGTCCTTGCCAAAGTGCTGGACGTCCGCAAACTCAATCACGATATTTTTCGGATTGAACTGCAATTATCGCGGCGCCGCGAGCTGTCGTTCCATGCTGGCCAGTATTTGGCGATTCACCTGGATAACGCCGGCCCTGCCTATTTTTCCATTGCCAGCAGTCCGCAGCAGACCAATATAGAATTGAACATTCAGGCCTCGCCGGGTTGGGCGTCGGGGCAGATCATTGTAAACGCGCTGCAAGTGGGCGCCGAAGTGATGGTGGAATTGCCCCACGGTAAAGCCTGTTTGGCGGCGATGCCCACAAAGCCGCTGCTATTAATCGCAGCAGGCACCGGATTTGCGCAAATGAAGAGCCTGATAGAGTACTTGCGCAGCACCGATTACAACCAGCCGGTGGTGTTGTTCTGGGGCGTGCGCCAGCGACAGGACTTGTATTTGCAAAGCCTGGCCGAGCAATGGGCCAAAGACTGGCCGCAATTTCGCTTTGTGCCGGTGGTGGGTGATAACGAAGACAACGAATGGTCCGGGCACCATGACCAGCTGGCGCATGCTGTGTTGGGCGCAAACATTGATTTGAACAATGTGGAAGTACACGCCAGTGGCTCGCCCACCATGGTGTACACCCTGATGGACGCTTTAAAAGACGCCGGAATGCCAGCGGACGTGTTCTTTTCAGATGTGTTGGAATATGCGCCGCGGTTATAGCCGTGGCGCGCACTCGGCCCCAACCCCAACTGTCAGGCTTTTGGCATAGGCAGGCGGGGCAGGCCGTTATCCTTTTCCAGGCTCTGCATCAGCAGATTTATGCTGGCGGTGTCGTGCCCCATATGGGCGTTCAACCGGCTCAGCTCTGCCAGGGTTTCACGTTTGCGCTGCAGTTTCAGACTGGTTTCAAAGTACTCTCGCGCCTTTCCCCACAGCTCATTGCGAAGGCTTAACCGGCCCAGCGCCAACAACAGTTCGGCGTTATTGGGGCGGTCTTTCAGCCACTGTTCCGCCAGTAGCAGTTGCTCGTCAGGTGCCTGGCTTTCTACCCGGCCGTAAAGATTAATCAGCTCGTCGCTCCAGTGATTACGCAACACCTTGCGCAGCAGTATTTCGGCCTGTGCCTCATCCCCCAGGCCCGCCAGAAGGCTGGTGTAATTGAAGATTGTGCGTTCGTCACGGCGCATAGAGCTGGGTAACTGATCCCACAGACCGGTGAGTGGATCCAGGCTGGCGGCGGGATTGCTGGCTTGCTCCTTACGGCACTTGCTGGCGGCCTGCTCCAACAGGTTGTGCCAAGTCTGGCGCTCAAGATCGTCCAGTTCAGCCGGAACAAGAATGTTGTACTTGCGCAATTCCGGAAGCAATTTGGACAGCTCGCGCCAGTCTTCCAGGCGTAAGTAGGCGCTTTTCAGCAGCTTGAGTACAAATGGATGATGAGGCGACTGCTTGCGCAGGCGCAGCAAAGTGGCCAGGGCCTGCTCCACCCGATTGCCTGCCAACTGCAGCTGGGCCTGGGTAATGCCGACGGCCATATCAGACCCCGGGGTGCTCTCAAACGCTTTGCGCAGCAGTTCGTCAACCGCTTCGTGGTCGCCGCATTCAAACGAGGCCTGTGCCGCTGCCAGATAGTTAATCAGCGGCGTATCAGCGTTGCTTGCGGACGAGGTCAGTATCTTTTTTGCCCGCGGCCAGTTGCCTTCGGCCAGTGCCAGCAGTCCTTGAGTGGTGCGGCGGCGCGCTCGTCGCTCTTTGCCACGGGCTATCCACCCCGACAGCGCACTAGTGCCGTTGCGTAAACGTCGCACCAAGCCTACCAGCATGACTGTCAGCACGATCAATGCCACCAGCAGTGCCAGGCCCACCCAAAAGTTGGTTTCTACCAGATAGTTGCCAAAGCTGACTCGAATGTAGCCCAAGTCATACTGCAGGCCGAACGCCAGCCCGGTTCCTAGCAGCAGCGCCAGTACAATAATGACCAGCAAACCGATCATGAGTTGTCTCCGCTACCGGTGGCCCCATCGGCTGGCGTATCGCCATTTTGGTCATCGCTGTTTGTGGACGCATCCTGATCGCCATTACCGCTCGCGCCGCGGCCGGCAACGCGCTGTTTTAGCAGTGCCAGAGAGCGGCTTATGTCGGGCAGCTCGGGGTCTACATTGTGGCTGGCCAGCTCGCCCAAAGTGTCTGCCAGGGCTCCAACACGGGGGTTGTCGGCGTTATACCATTCCTGCACCGTGGTACGGGCTTTTTCCAGGGACTTTTGATACAGCTCCTGGTTGCCGCGCAGCACCGCCAGCTCAGCTTCTTCCAGCATCAGCTGCAGATTCAGGCGGGCATAGGCGGATTGATCCGGTGACAGCAAGGGTTTTACCTGTTCGTCCAGCCGCCTGACAACAACAACTTCCTTGAGTGTGCCAGTAAACGAATGCCAGGCGCGAGCCGCCATATTGGGTTCGCCTGCGTCGATGTCAGAGGCATCGGCAGTGAGCGTAAAGCCGGGCGCGTTTTCATGAATCAGCGCCTGATCGGTAAGCTGATGAACACTGTCTATAACGGCTTCCAGTTGAAGGTACAGGCCGGTTCTATCCACCGCGACAATGCTCTTTAGTGCCAGCATTTCCCGAGCTAATTGTTGGCGCACCGGATACACGCCAATATCATCCGACTCGGCCAATACGTCATCTGCAGCCTGAAGCGCAGAAGCCGCACCTTTTATGTCTTTTTCGATCAGCAGGCGTTGATTGGCTACCCGCAACAGATACTCGGCTTCGGCCAACAACCAGTCGGTGCGGGTTCGATTGCCGGCTTCCAGCAGGGTGGTGGCGTTGTGGTCTATCTGCCGCTGTTGGGTGGCAATCAGTTCTCGCTGTGCGGCCACCGCGTCGGTCAGCGACTGCAAGCGCTGAGCCTGCTGACTGCCGCGTTCACCGTAGCGTGAATCAAGCTGGGCGGTTTCCTGTTGCAGGTCTTTAAGGACTTGCTGGCTGGCCTGGTTGTTATTCCACTGCTGCCAGTTCCAGAGCACCAGTAACAGCACCAGAACCAAAGCAATTATGCTGATCAGCCACAGCGGCCAGATACGCGTTCGCGCCGGCTGCTGTTGCTGGGCTATGGGGGCAGGAAGTTGTTTTTGTGTGTCGGTCACGGGCATCCTTACTTCGCGGTTACAGGGCCACCGTCCGACCAGTGAGTTGAGCTGTTACACTGGCCACTATGTTGTTGTCTGTCAGGCCCGTTGGAACATGGGGATTCATGAAGCCGGCTGCCTGAGCCTGCTCGGCTACCCGCTCCACGGGCACAATCAATAGCTTTCGATACAGATTATGGTCGTTCTTCGCACACAGCGCGACGAGATTTTTCAGGGTTTCACCGGATAGGGTAATTACGGCGTCCGGGTTAAAATCATCCAGAGTATGCGCCAGTTGTGCCGCGGAATACTGCGGACAGAAACGTTGGTATAAGGGTAGCACAGTTATTCGTGCGCCCCGCTGGCGCAGGGTGTTCCGCAATAAGTCGCGACCCTCGCCGCCGCGGGCCAGCAAAACTCGCTGGTTTACCAGGTTTTGTAGCGGCGGCAATGCCAGTAACGCTTCGCTGGTCCAACCTTGTGCGGGCTTGCGAGCAGTAATTCCGTAGCGTGACAGTTCAGCAGCGGTGCCGGCGCCTACGCCATACCAATGAGTGCCTTCGGGCAACTGCGGCCACCAGGCGTCAACCTGCTCCAGCAGCTGGCGCGCAGCGTAAGGGCTTACCGCAACAATGTGCTGGAACAGATCCAGGTTTTGAATGTGGGTCTGGTGTTCTGCACTCAGTTCCAGCGGCGCGCGGTCAATCAGCGGCAGGCACTCGGTCTGTGCTCCGGCTGCCCGAAAGGCCAGCGCCAGGCGGTCAGCCTCTGGCTGTGGGCGGCAGATAAGAATGCGCCGCCCCGCAAGGGGCAGTAACGCAGACTCAGGTCGGAGTGTAGCCATAGACTTCAGCCAGTACTTTGTCAGCGCCCTGTGCCAGCAGGTTTTCGGCTAATTCGCGGCCCAGGCGTTCGCCTTCGCTGCGGTGTACGCGGCCTTCGGCGCGGAAAATAAGGCTGCCGTCCACTGCGCCCACCAGGCCGCGTAGCCACAACATGTCGTTGTCTTCCAGCAGCGCGTAGGCGGCAATGGGTACCTGGCAGCCACCGTTAAGGCGGGTATTCAACGCGCGTTCGGCTTTAACCCTGTCCGCACTGTCGGTGTGATTCAACGGCTCCAGCATGGCCCGCAGTTCCTGATCGTCAAGCCGGCATTCAATGCCTAAAGCCCCTTGGCCAACAGCTGGCAGGCTGAGCGTGTCTGGCATGCAGTTGCGAATACGGGCTTCGAAACCCAGTCGCTTCAGGCCCGAGCTGGCCAATATAATGGCGTCGTAATTGCCGGCGTCGAGTTTTGCCAGGCGGGTGTTTACATTGCCCCGTAGCATGCGGATTTGCAGGTCCGGGCGGTTGGCCCGCAATTGAGATTCGCGGCGCAGACTGGACGTACCCACTACCGCGTTCTGCGGCAGGTCATCCAGGCTGCTGAAATGGTTGCTGACAAAGGCATCAGTGGGGTCGTCACGCTCGCAGATGGCCACCAGACCCAGACCTTCCGGGAATGCCATGGGCACGTCTTTCATGGAATGCACGGCCAGGTCGGCCCGGCCATCGAGCATGGCTTCTTCCAGTTCTTTGACGAACAGGCCTTTGCCACCCACTTTGGCCAGTGGCACGTCCAGAATCTTGTCACCCAGGGTTTTAATCTTAACCAGTTCCACTGTGACGTTGCTGTGCAATCGTTCCAGCTCGGCTTTGATAAATTCTGCCTGCCACAACGCCAGTGCGCTGCTGCGGGTTGCAATGCGAAGATTTCTTGCGGACATGACACTCACTGTCGGTTCGTTAAATGTGTATTAAGGGTACCTTGTCGCCCAAAAAAAGTCTCGTTAGGGTCAGTCAGGTTGCTTGCTAATGTAAATCAGGTTTTTCGCTAATGCCTGCCAGGTTGCTCGCTAGTGTCTGCCGGGTCGATAGTCGTGCAGCCACTGGCGTAGCGGCGGCTAACCGGCAGCTCGCCAAGGCCATCACGTAGAACCAGAATCGCCTGGCCGCTGGCATTGCGGTGCAGCGCCTGAATAAATCATGTGCCAACAAGAGTATTACGATGCACCCTTAAAAGGTGGTCACCGTAATGCTGCTCAAGCTCTTTAAGGGTGTAGTCGCACAATACATCACCCTGTAAGTGGTGCAGGGTGACGTATTTCTGGTCAGCCTGGCAGTAAATCAAGGAAGCCAGATCGATCAGTTCGGTGCCTCGATACGTGCGTACGGCAAGTTCGCCCGCGGCTGGAACATTGCTGGCAGGTGGCTGTTGTTGCAAGCGGTTGGTTTTTGCGGCTCGTTGCAGCGCCGTGGCCAGGGCGTCTTTGCGTACCGGTTTCATCAGATAAGCAGAAGCGTTCACATCAAACGCCTGCAGCGCGTAGTGATCGTAAGGGGTGCAGAAAATAACCGCGGGCGGGCGTTCAAGCTGGCTCAGGTGGGCGGCAACGTCCATGCCGTCGGCGCCGGGCATGCGAATGTCCAACAGTACAATGTCTGGCTCCAGCTCGGCAACGGCTTGCAGTGCACGGTCGCCGTCGACCGCTTCGCCGCAAACGCTGTACCCGGGAAGTCCGTCGACTAGCCTCCGCATGCGGTCGCGGGCCAGGGGTTCGTCGTCGGCAATCAGAATTTTCTGGCTGGCCATAGAGTCTTTCGCTGCGTTTCATCGCGGTCTGTTTGCTGCGCGGGCAAGCGCAAGGTCACGGTGTAAATATCGCCCTGATGGCTGTGTTTGAGCACCGCGCGGTCGCCGAATAACGCCTGGATACGGGCCTGAATATTGTCCAGCGCCATGCGGTTGCCGTCGTGGCCGGGCTCGGGCTTCGGGTTCTGCACGAGCAAGTATACAAAATCACCGCTGGCCTGTGCTTCTACCCGCACAATGCCGCCTTGGGCGCGGGGCTGAATGCCATGGTAAATAGCGTTCTCAACCAGCGGCTGCAGGGTTAGGGGCGGAATAGCCTGGTTTTGCAGGCCGTCAGCGATATGCCACTGCAGTTGCAGGCGATCCCCCAGGCGCAGGGCCTCGATGTCCAGATAGCGCTGGCACAGTTCCAGTTCGCGCTGCAGGGGGATCAGTTGTTCGCTGGTGCGCAGGCTGGCGCGGAACAGCTCTGACAGATCCAGCACCGCGTCTTCCGCTCGCTGGGGGTCGCTGGCGATCAAGCTTGCGATGGTGTTCATACTGTTGAATAAAAAGTGGGGTTGAATCCGGCTCTGCAGCGAGCTTAAGCGAGCTTAAGCGTGCTTGCAGTTCGGCTTCCTGTTGTTGTTGCCATTGGTGCTGAAGATAAAAGTAGCGAAGCGCCATTAACGTGATCAGCATCGCCAGTAGCATTTTTTTAGCGATGTTATTCCATTGAGGCGCGCCGGGCCCCGGATTCAACACCCGGTCGGCAAACAGGCTGAAAGCGAAGACATCCGCCAGCACCAGAATAACAATGACCAGCGTGGCGCTGGCCACAGACAGCTGCGCCAGGCGCGGACGCAGCGGGCAGATCATGGCGATGCTGGTGAGTACAGTCCACTGCACAAACAACGACAGCAAGCCAAAATATCCCCAGTCAATCCAGCCGTTTTGCGTCTGCGCCATTGCCAGTGCCAGCACCAGCACCAGCAGTTCGCTGGTAACCAGTAACATGAACAAGGCCCGCACCCGGCACAGGTCTGGCACAAAAAATCGCGCATCCAGGGCGGTTGCGCTGTTACCGGGTGTCTGCTTTAACCGGGTCAGAATGTTATACTCTCACTACTTTTTATTTATCCATTTTGGCCCTGTGACCTCGGGCTGCCAGCAGGAACTATAGATCATGACGGATAACAAATCGCCGGAGCAGGCTTCAAGCTCGGAAAAACCTTGGGGTGGACGTTTCACCGAGCCTACCGACGCCTTTGTAGAGCGCTTTACCGCCTCTGTCGGTTTTGACCAGCGCCTTTATCATCACGACATCACCGGCTCCATTGCCCATGCCACCATGCTGGCAGCGGTGGGCGTTCTGACCGACGAAGAGCGCGACACCATTGTTGAAGGGCTTAAGGCGGTTAAGGCTGACATCGAAGCTGGGACGTTTCAGTGGTCGGTCAGTCTGGAAGACGTGCACATGAACATCGAAGCGCGGCTGACCGATCGCATCGGCATTACCGGTAAAAAATTGCACACCGGCCGCAGCCGAAACGACCAAGTAGCCACCGACATCCGACTTTATTTGCGTGACGAGATTGATGTGATAGCCGAGGAGATCAAACGCCTGCAGGCCGGGCTGCTGAACCTGGCTGAACGCGAAGCCGACACCATTATGCCAGGCTTTACCCATCTGCAGACTGCGCAGCCGGTGACTTTTGGCCATCATTTGCTGGCTTGGTACGAGATGCTGGTGCGCGATGGCGAACGCCTGCAGGATTGCCGCAAACGGGTGAATATTATGCCCCTGGGCGCTGCGGCTCTGGCCGGTACCACTTATCCCATTGACCGATTGATGACCGCCAAACTGCTGGGTTTTGACCGTGCTTCGGAAAACTCGCTGGATTCGGTCAGCGATCGCGATTTCGCCATTGAGTTCTGCAGCTTTGCTGCGCTGTTGATGACCCACCTGTCCCGTTTCAGCGAAGAGTTGGTGCTGTGGACCTCGGCACAGTTTGACTTCATTGATTTGCCGGACCGCTTTTGCACCGGTTCGTCGATTATGCCGCAGAAGAAAAATCCGGACGTGCCAGAATTGGTCCGAGGCAAGACCGGCCGGGTGAATGGTCACCTGATCAGTTTGCTTACATTAATGAAAGGCCAGCCATTGGCCTATAACAAAGACAATCAGGAAGATAAAGAGCCGCTGTTTGACACCGTAGACACGGTGAAAGGTTGCCTGAGAGCCTACGCCGATATGGTGCCGGCGATTACGGCCAAAGCCGACAACATGCGGGTAGCAGCCAAGCGGGGCTTCTCCACCGCGACGGATCTGGCCGATTACCTGGTTAAAAAAGGCATGCCGTTCCGCGATGCCCACGAAGTGGTAGGCAAGTCCGTGGCCTTTGGCGTAGAGCAGAAACGCGATTTGTCAGATATGACACTGGCGGAGCTACAGTCTTTTTCCGGTACTATCAGCGAAGACGTATTTGATGTGCTGACTCTTGAAGGCTCGGTGCAGGCTCGTGACCACCTGGGCGGCACCGCACCGGCGCAGGTTCGGGCAGCCGTTGAGCGCGCCCGTAACGCACTGAAGCAGGGTTGAGGCAATGGGTCTGAAATTTCCCGCGAGTAAAGTCGCAGCGCTGTTAAGCCTTTTGTTGCTGATCGGGCTTACAGGCTGCGGTCAGAAAGGCGATCTCTACCGCGAAGCGCCTAGCCAGGAGCTCGCCGTACAAAGCGCGGAGCCGACGCCCGTGCCCATATCAGAAACGTCGGGTCAGGCCCGATAATTCAGGAATTTTTATGGATCATTTCATTTATAAGAACAATGAGCTCTGGGCCGAAGATGTGCCGCTGGCGCGCATTGCACTGCAGCACGGCACGCCGGCTTATGTGTACTCCCGAGCGACCCTGGAACGCCATTATCGTGCTTACGACAACGCTCTGCAGAACCACCCGCATCTGGTGTGCTATGCGGTAAAAGCCAATAGCAATCTGGCGGTGCTGGACGTGCTGGCCCGTCTGGGTGCGGGTTTTGATATCGTATCCGCCGGTGAGCTGGAACGGGTGCTCCGAGCCGGTGGCAACCCGGCCAAAGTGGTTTTTTCCGGCGTTGGAAAACAGCGCTGGGAAATGCGGCGCGCGCTGGAAGTGGGTGTACGTTGTTTTAACGTAGAGTCTGATACCGAGCTGGACCGCTTGAACGACATTGCCGGTGAGTTGGGCGTGAAAGCGCCGGTATCGCTGCGGGTAAACCCCGACGTAGACGCGGGCACTCATCCTTATATATCCACCGGCCTGAAAGAAAACAAATTTGGTATCGATATTGACGTCGCGCCGGCGATCTATGCCCGCGCCGCCAGCCTGCCGCACCTCGACGTGCGTGGTGTGGATTGCCACATCGGCTCACAGCTGACCACGGTAGCGCCATTTCTGGACACTCTGGATCGGGTTCTGGCACTGGTGGACAGCCTGGCAGAGCAAGGGATCGAGATAAAACACCTGGATTTGGGCGGTGGCCTGGGCGTTACCTATAACGATGAAACACCGCCGCAGCCCGGCGAATACGTGGAAGCGATTCTTGCGCGCCTGGGCAACCGCAAATTGGAACTGATTCTGGAGCCCGGGCGTTCAATCGCCGCCAACGCCGGCGTGCTGCTGACCCGTGTCGAGTTCCTGAAGTGCACAGAGCACCGTAACTTCGCGATTATTGACGCTGCCATGAACGACCTGATTCGCCCCGCGCTCTATGGCGCCTGGCAGGCCATTGTGCCAGTGGCCCCCCACAGCAAGGGCGATGAAAAAGCCTGGGATCTGGTGGGCCCGGTGTGCGAAACCGGTGATTTTCTGGGTAAAGACCGCCAGCTTAGTTTGAGCGCCGGCGACCTGCTGGCGGTGCGTTCGGCTGGGGCTTATGGCTTTGTGATGAGTTCCAACTACAACACCCGTAATCGCCCGCCTGAATTGATGGTCGATGGCGATCAGGTGCATGTGGTTCGCCGCCGCGAAACCCTGGAAGAACAATTGGCTCCCGAGAGTAGCCTGCCGTTATGAGTGACGACGGGGAACTCCTGGCCAACGTTGACGGCCCAGCCTCCCGGCGCGGCGCTGGCGGCGCCTTTGTTGGTAGTCCGGGTGCCGCTCTCGGTGGCGCTTATAGTGGCAATGCGGGCGGCATTCTGCGTTTTACAAAAATGCACGGCCTGGGCAATGATTTTATGGTGGTTGACGCCATCAGCCAGATGTTTCGCCTGCGCCCGGAGATGATTCGCGAGCTGGCCGATCGCCATTTTGGCATCGGTTTTGATCAGCTGCTGGTGGTGGAGCCGCCAGGGCTGCCGGATGTGGATTTCCGTTATCGGATTTTCAACGCCGACGGCTCGGAAGTGGAGCAATGTGGTAATGGCGCCCGTTGTTTTGCCCGTTTTGTGCGCGACCAGCGCCTGACCAACAAAAAAGTGATGCGGGTGCAAACGGCTGGCGGCATTATTGAGCTGCGGGTGGGGAAAGACGGACTGGTGAAAGTGGATATGGGTGTGCCAAGGCTTGAACCGGCTACGGTGCCGTTCAGCGCTGACGAATTTGCACCGGTTTATAACGTAGAGGTAAATGGCCAGAACATAGAGTTGTCGGCGGTGTCGATGGGCAACCCCCATGGCGTTCTGCTGACGGACGACGTCGATAGCGCTCCGCTGGCAACCCTGGGCCCGCTGCTAGAAAAGCATTGGCGCTTTCCAGCCAAAGCCAATATTGGGTTTATGCAAATTGTGGATCGCAGCCATATTCGTTTGCGGGTGTTTGAACGTGGTTGTGGTGAAACTCTGGCCTGCGGCACTGGCGCTTGCGCTGCTGTTGTTGCAGGATGTTTGCGAGGTTTGCTCGACCCGAGGGTAGAAGTGGAACTGCCCGGAGGCCGGCTGATTATCGAATGGCAGGGGCTCGGAGCCGCTGTTATGATGGACGGCCCCGTTGCTAACGTTTTTGAGGGCCAGCTGCGACTGCCCGCAGAGCCCGGCATCCGCCGCCGTAAACCCGCCAGAACCGGCAGGCAACGATCCTGAAACCAGGAGCACACGATGACAGATTCAGCGGCCCGCCAAGAGGCCGGCGTTCCAAATGCAGAACAAGTGGCGCAATACCTGCGTGACAATCCTGATTTTTTTGTTGAACAAAGCGACCTGCTGCGCGACCTGACTTTACCCCACGACAGCGGGCGGGCCATTTCGTTGGTTGAGCGCCAGGTTCATCTTTTTCGCGAGCAGCGCGACACTATGCGTGATGAGCTGGTTGAGTTGGTGGGCATTGCGCGCCAGAACGACCGGCTGTTCCAGAAAAGCAAACACTTGCTGATGCAGATCATCGAAGCCAAAAATCTGAACGACATGGCGGCGGTGATTGATGACAGTATTCGCGGAGACTTTGGTCTGGACGCGGCCAGTGTGATTTTGTTTACCGATGGCCCTCTACCCCAGGCGGCCCAGGGCGCTCTGCATGTGGTGTCGCCGGCGGAAGCGCACAAACGGCTGGGTAATCTGCTGGACGGCGGCCGCGCAGTGTGCGGCCAGTTTCGCGAAAGTGAGCGCGCTTTTCTGTTTCCTGATCGCGACGAGCCGGTTGCCTCGGTGGCGCTTGTGCCGCTGCGCAACCACGAACTTGTCGGTGTGTTTGCCATTGGCAGCTGTGTGCCGGGTTACTTTGACCAGAGCATGGGCTCACTGTTTTTGAGTTATATCAGCGACACGTTAAGCCGATTGTTACCGCCTATGGTACAGCGCCACTTGGTGGCATTGCCGCTAAGCGATATTGCCGAGTCTCGTTGACCTATGCAATGGGCCGGCGATCAACCGCAACACACTGGCCTGTTCCAGGGTGTTGCTGGTTTCATTCGCCATCTGGCCGCTGAAAAACGCCTGTCGCCGCTCACCTGCGAACACTACCAGAGAGATCTGCTGCGCCTGCAGCAGTGGCTTGAAGAGCGCTCTTTTGATCAATCTCAAGAGCACTCGGAAGCCAGCTGGCGAACCCTCAATAGTCACGACATCCGCCGTTACGTCGCATACTTGAGTCGTGCGGGCCTGAACGGCCGCAGCATTGCCCGCCATCTTTCAGCTATACGCCGTTTTTACCATTACTTGTTGCGTGAAGGTTGGGCCGAAAATAGCCCGGCGGAAGGTATTCGCGCACCAAAGAGCGGGCGGCGGTTGCCTGTTGTTGCCGATGTAGACCAGCTGACGCACCTGTTGGATGCCCAGGCGGACGATCCGCTGGAATTGCGGGATGTATGCATTTTTGAATTACTGTATTCTGCAGGTTTACGGTTGGCAGAAATCGCCGCTTTGGATTTGGGCACTGTAGACTTGGTAGCCGCTCAGGTAAAAGTGACTGGCAAAGCCAATAAGCAGCGCGTTTTGCCTGTTGGGCGACCTGCCCTGGCGGCGCTTCAGGCCTGGTTAGCGGTGCGGTCAGGGCTCGCGGGTGCCGGGCAGCAGGCATTATTCGTCAGCCGCCGCGGCGACCGCCTTAGCCACCGAAGTATTCAGGTGCGTCTGGCGCGCTGGGGCTTGGTAAAAGGCGCCGATCAGAAACTGCACCCGCACATGCTGCGGCACTCATTTGCCAGCCACTTATTGGAATCCAGTGGCGATCTGCGGGCGGTTCAGGAGTTGCTAGGCCACGCGGACATTGCGACCACTCAGGTCTATACTCATCTAGACTTTCAACACCTTGCCAGTGTGTATGACCAAAGTCATCCAAGAGCAAAGCGGCGACGAATCAATCATGAGTAAGCTGACCAGCACACGGCCGTGTGACGCGCAGGAGGTCCAATGAGCGCAGAGTTGTCTTGGAAAGACAAGTATCTACGGGAGTTGGATGCGGCCGAACACCGCGAGCAACAGTGGCAACAGCACCGCATGCTGCTTGAGCGCATGTTGGTGCGCACCAGCTTGGGTCTGAAGGGGCAGTCTGGCGAGCTGGACCAGCTATTGGATAACGTTCGTGATCAGGTGCGTAGCCCCTCTATCGACGTTGAGCACTGGCAGTTGTTGCAAACAAAGATTGATCGCCAGATGGTGCTTCTAGAGCAAGCGGAATTTGCTTCACAAGGTTCTGGTGAAGGCTCTGCTGCAGATTCTATGGACCTCGGCCAAGACGGCGAACGCCTGCGTATTGCACGCTGGGTTGGCCAGTTAGTGGAGCAAATCGTCAGTGAGGTACCGATAGGCGCGGAGGCGGAAAAAAAGGCCCGCGCTTTGCAGCAGATTCTGCTCTACAGCGAAGAATGGAGCGCGTTGCGTAAAGGTCTGCGCGATGTGGCTGAATTGGTGATGCTGGCCATTAAGCAATGCCGCGCCCAGTTTGATGAATTTATTCAACAGCTTGACGATCGCCTTGCCGTGCTGCGCCAGAGTTTTGTAGCGCACACGTCGGCACAAAGCGGCCGGTTGAGTGCATCAGAGGCGTTGGGCCGGGATTTGCGGGGCGGGATCACGCGCCTGAGCGAACATATTCAGAGCAGTAGTAACCTAGGGCAGCTGAAACATTCTGTGACTGCTCACTTGGACGATATAGCCCAGTCAGTCGTCCAGTTTCGCGAGCGGGAAAGTGACCGTGAAAAAGCCCTGGCGACTCAGTTGGAAGCCATGCAGCAGAAAGTCGTGACCATGGAAACCGAGTCTGAGCTGATGCGCGAACAGGTCGTTAAAGAGCGCCGGCGCGCCAATACCGATATGCTAACCCAGCTACCAAACCGTGACTCCTGGCACGACCGCCTGCAATTCGAGGTCGAGCGGTGGCAGCGTTATAAAGGTGAAATAACAATTGCCATTGTCGATATCGACCTCTTCAAGCGCATTAACGATTCTTACGGCCACAAGGCGGGCGATAGGGTGCTGCAACTGCTGGCGCGAGAATTGAAAAAAGGACTGCGTTCGACAGACTTTATCGCCCGTATTGGCGGTGAGGAATTTGTGGTGTTGCTACCGGAAACCACAGATACCCAGGCCAAGCAAGTAATAGACAGCTTGCGCGCTAATGTCGCCAAGTTGCCGTTTCACTTCAGCAATCAGCCGGTTACCATTACCTTTTCGGCAGGGATTGCGAGCATCAGAAGTGGCGATAACGAAGACACCCTGTTCGAACGCGCTGACCGCACGCTTTATATGGCCAAGAATGCCGGTCGCAACCAGGTCAAGATCAGCACGGAATAATCGAGCCAAGCCGGCTGTTATTGCGTTCAGCTCAACCAATCCTTTGAGGAACCTTAGTGAAGGCTGCGCATGTTTTACTTTTGTGTTGGCTGTTAAGCGGGCTTCATACTCCGCTGCGCGCCGAACCAGCGGATGAGCCGGGTGCTTCGGTTGCCGCCGCAACGCTTGCCAGCGATAACTCCTTTAACGAATCTGAGCCTGCCTTTGAACCACCCCAGGGCCTGGCGCCCGCAAGCCCCGACCGGCTATGGCTGGCCGAACACGAGCGAGTTACCGTGTCGGTTAAGGCGGAGCAGGTGCCGTTGGTGTTCAATACCGGGAGTGGCTCTTTGGCAGGGATCTATATCGATTACCTGGCCAAACTGTCAATAAAGTTGGGTGTGCCGGTAGAACCGCGGTCGCCAGGTAGTGACGTAGATGCCGCACTGGTGACCCGTTTCAGCGATGCACCGCCAGCCACCGATTTTGTTCATACCCAGCCTTTGATGTCGTTAACCTACGGCCTGTTCGCTCGCGCCGGTGACGGCATTATTCGCAGCCTGGCAGACCTGGAAAACAGCCGGGTTGCGGTGATTAGCAACGATGTGAATCAATACCCGCTGCTAGACCCCGTTGAAAACTTTGAGCCGGTTATGGTGGCCGACGTTGCCGAGGCGGTGAATGTGGTGTTATCAGGGCAGGCGGTGGGGTTTCTGGGGCCGGTGCCGGTGGTATCGGATTATCTGCAATCGGCGCGGGTGAATGGCATTAGCCTGGCTGTCCTGCCAGACCAGAAAACCATTGATGTTGTGTTGCGGTTGCCCGCGAGTGAAGCTGACGCACCCCTGTTACGACTGCTCAACGACGCCATAGCCCGCATTGATCGTAACGAGCACCGCCAGGTGCTGGAAGCCTGGCTGACCACGGAAGTGCCGCCCCAAGAAAAGCCCGGCAACGACCTGTCGGCGCGGGATTTGGCCTGGCTCAAGAACAACGCTAATTTGGTCGTGGCGTACCGCACAGACTGGCCACCCTTCGAGTTTCAGCAAGATGGAAAACCCGCTGGCCTGGTACCGGATTTAATGTCGCGGCTGGAAGCCAAGCTGGGCGTGCGCTTTCAGAACACCATGCCGATTAGCCGGTTGCAGGCTGAAGAACAGCTCAAAACCGGCGAAGTGGATATTTTACCGGGCATCTCACGCACCCCCCGCACAGAACAGGATTTTCTGTTTACCCGGCCCTACCTGACCGTACCTATTGCTCTGGCGATCCGCGACGACGGCCGTTTCATCGGCGATTTGCGTGAACTACGCCAGGAAAAAGTGGGGGTGGTGAATCGCCATGCCGCTCACGATTACCTGTTGATTAATCATCCGAATCTGAACATTTACCCCATGACCAACGTGGAAGAGGGCTTGCTGGCGCTGTCGAACGGCGATCTGGACGTGATGGTAACGCACATTCCGGCGGTCAGTTACACCGTGACCCGCCTGGGATTAACCAACCTGCGCATTACCAGCGTGACGCCCTATGAGTACGAATTGCGATTGGCGGTGCGCAAAGACAATCCGGATTTGCAGCGCATCCTCAACAAAGCGTTGAGCAGCATGGAAAGCCTGGAAACCGAATCCATTTATAACCGCTGGATTCACCTGGATATCGAACAGGCGACCGATTACACCGTGGTGCGCCGGGTGATTCTGCTGGCGGTGGTGGTGGTGCTGATATTCTTGTACTGGAATCGCAAACTGTCGCGGGAAGTGGATGAGCGAATCCGCTCGGAAAACGCACTGCGGCGCAGTGAAGATGAACTGCGGGCGGCTAAGCTCGAAGCCGAGCGGTTGGCGCGGGAAGCGGAAGCCGCTAGTCTGACAAAAAGTGAATTTCTGGCCAACATGTCCCACGAGATTCGCACCCCGATGAACGCGGTGATCGGCTACAGCGATTTGTTGAGCAATACGGTAACAGACCCACAGCAGCGCAATTATCTGGACGCCATTCGCGCCGGTAGCCGCGCTTTGCTGATGCTGATTAACGACATTCTGGACTTGTCGCGAATTGAAGCAGGAAAAATGCGGCTGGATTATGCGCCGGTGTCCATGCGCAGGATGCTCAGCGACGTGCTGCACATTTTTGACCTGCGTGCCCGGGACCAAGGCGTTACCCTTGAGGTCAGCGTGGGTAAAAAAATGCCTGCAGCGCTGATGCTGGACGAAACCCGCCTGCGCCAGGTGCTTTTCAACCTGGCGGGTAACGCCATAAAATTTACCCACGAGGGTGGGGTGACGGTACGCGCCAAGGCGAGCCCTTTGCCAAAGCAGAGCTATCCGCCGGGCACCAAACCCGGAGAACCCGAGCACCCGCGTTACCGGCTGGAAGTCACCGTCACTGACACCGGAATTGGTATCGCGACTGATCAGCAAGAGCGAATTTTTGATGCCTTTGAGCAGCAGGAGGGCCAGAACTCGCGGCGCTATGGCGGCACTGGCCTGGGGCTGGCCATCAGCCGTAAACTGGCGCTGATGATGGGCGGAGAACTGACCCTGAAAAGCACCCTGGAGGAAGGTTCAGTGTTCAAGCTGATTCTTCCGGATGTGGCCTCAACCGGCGAAGAAGTCGAGGAAGAAGGCAAACCGGAAGAAGGTGAGCGCCTGCTGGCGCAGACGTTGAGTATGCAGGAGCGGGGTTGGTTGCGGCAGCAGTTGGCGGAAGATTTCGGTGACGAGTGGGAAAGCGTGCGCAAAAGCGGTGATCCGGAGAAAATGCGCGATTTCGCTGAACGCCTGGTGGCCTGGGGCCAACGCTACCGTTCGCACTCGGTATCCAGTTACAGCGAAAAGCTGCTGTCAGATGTGTTGGCCTTTAACCTTGACGCGGTGAATAATTCATTAGAGTTGTTCCCGCGCCTGCTGGGCCAGGGTTAAGGGCAGGGTTAACACGTTATTCTGATTCAATAGCAGAGGTAGCGGCATATGTTCCAGCTGATATTCAAAGGCGAGTGTGTTGCAGGCACCGATCTTGTCACAGCTCGCAGCAGTGCGCGTCAATTATTCAAGGCCAACGACACCCAGCTTGACCGCATGTTCAGCGGCAAGCCGGTAGTTATTCGTAACCAGCTAGACCAGGCCCAGGCTGAAAAATACCGCGCTCTGCTGCAAAAGCACGGCATGCGGGCGTACGTTCAGGCCATGGCGCAAGGGCAAACCGGCGCGCAGACGCAACCAGAGCAGGCGATCCCTGCACCGCCGTCAGCCGCGGCTTCCCAGTCAGCCGTTTCTTCCCAGCCACCCCAGCGCCAGGCCAGCAGCCCCTTTGCGGTAAATCAGACGAACGCCGGTGGTTTACCCATCGCTGGCGAGCGCACCGATGCGGTGCTGGCGGGTTCTGCGCTGACCCTGGATCCACCGGGCGTAACCTTAGTCGAATCCGTGCCGGTTGAGGTGCCGAGTTTTGATCATCTTGGTGCCTGGAGCCTGGCACCGGCCGGCAGTGATATCGGCAGTAAAGAAGAATTGCCACCGCCCATCGTGCCCGACACGTCACACCTGACCGTAGAGCCATTGCCGTCTAGTGACGACAACCAACGCTGAAATTGCTATCGGCCGGCTGTTTTACAGCAGCGGCGCGGCCAGGCGTATGGCGCGGCAGGTAATGCGAAACACCAGGGAACGGTCGCGATAATCGCGTTCGTCCATCAAGTGGGACTGTTTGAAGTCCTCGGTGAGCATCGCGTCTACTTCATTTACAAATTTCCCTGATGTGTTGATTGCGGTAATTTCAAAATTCAAGCGCATGGAGCGGTTGTCCAGGTTTGCCGTGCCGACTGCGGTGTAGCGGTCGTCCACCAGAATTACCTTCTGGTGCATGAAGCTGGGCTGATAGCGATAAATTTGAATGCCGGCCTGGCAGGCCTGTACCAGATAGGAATAAGCTGCCAGGCCAATGATGCGGCTGTCGGATTTTTCTGGAATCAGAATTCTGACGTCTATCCCCCTTAGCGCTGCCAGCTGCAGAGCGTTCATTATCTGAAGGTCTGGCACAAAATAGGGTGAGGCAATCCACACCCGCTCGCGGGCATTGTTGATGCAGTTGAGGAAGAACAGCGTGCAACTTTCCCAGCGGTCGGCGGGGCCGGTGGGTAGAATCAGGATTTGCTCGTCACCCGGGGCGTTGTGATGGGGCGCCCAGTTTAGCTCTGGAAAGGTGTCGCTGGCCCAGTTCCAGTCTTCCAGCCAAGCCAGTTGTAACCCGGTTACCGCGGGGCCTTCAATACGGCAGTGGGTGTCGCGCCAGGGTTCCTGGTCCATAGCTGCGCCCAGATACTCGTCTGCCAGATTGATACCGCCAACAAAGCCTACTTTGCCATCACACACCAAAATTTTGCGGTGATTGCGAAAATTCATCTGAAAGCGCCAGCGGCGCACGTTGCCATCGCCAAAGGCGGCGGTGTGGGCGCCGGCTTGCGTCAGTTCCCTGATGTATTTGCGAGGCAAGCCAAAGCTGCCAATGTTGTCGTGCAAAAACCACACCTTCACGCCTTCCGCCAGCTTGCGCTCCAGAATGGACTTTATGCGCTGCCCAACACGGTCAGAGCGCACAATGTAGAACTCCAGCAGGATGTAGTGCTGGGCGTTTTCCATGCAGTCAAACAGGGCGTTGAAAGTCGCTTCGCCGTCGCGCAATAAAGTGCTGTGATTGCCTTCGGTAAACGGCTGGCGAGCCAGCTTGCTGAGTACCTGAAGTTCGTCACTGAAATGTTCGTGCGCTGGTGAGCGTAACGAGGTTTCTTGCTGTTCAAACCGGTTCAGCAGATTGGTCAGCGCCTCGTCGCCCATGCGTCGCGCTTTAACGTACCCACCAAAGCGTGAACGCCCAATAAGCAAGAACAATGGCAGAGTAATCCACGGCAGCGCCAGCAAGGCGATAACCCAGGCCAAAGCCCCCTGTGCCGTGCGATACGTCATCAGAATCCGGTAGATGCACACCAGAGATGCCAGATACACCAGAGCAACAATAACGGCAATCAGTGAGAATTCGGGCATCTGGATTCCTGTATTGGTGGGCACTGCACGCGCAGCGTTATAATGGGCCAAGATAGCATGGCGCCTATCATCCGCCACATTTGTGGTACTGCGTGGGTGCTGTGGAGGTCCTGCGTAGATAGTGCGTAGATAGTGCAGCCGATTTAAGAAGTGCAGGATCTTTGTCGATGCGGCTGTTGCAGTGCTAATCTAGCGGCCAAAAGCGCCGCAAGGAAATCTCTGATGACTGTTGAACTCAATGCCCGCCAAGCCGGACCGGCCGAATCCGGGCGTTTGCCATTAATCGTATTGCACGGGTTGTTCGGTTCGCTGGACAATTTGGGTGGAATAATCCGCCGTTTGGAAGACCGTTGGCAGATCCACGCTCTGGATCAGCGCAACCACGGCCAATCGCCCCACACCGACACGATGGACTACCCAACCATGGCGGCGGACGTGCTGGCCTACATGGATACCCAGGGCCTTGAGCGCGTCTGCGTGCTGGGCCATTCCATGGGTGGCAAAGTGGCGATGCAGCTGGCATTACTGGCGCCGGATCGAATTGACCGGGTGATTGTTGCCGATATTTCGCCGGTTGCTTACAAGCCGCGCCACGATGCCATTCTGGAAGGCCTTAAAGCCATGGATTTGAGCGCGGTAAGCTCGCGCACCGAGGCGGACAGGCAGATGGCAAACTTTGTGGCCGACGCCGGCGTTCGCCAGTTTCTACTGAAAAATCTGGAACGTATTCCGAAGGACCAGGCAATTGAAGGCGGGCCGGTATTTCGCTGGTTGCTGAACCTGGCGACAATCGAGCGTTGCTATTCAGAGCTCACCGATGCTCCGCAAGGTGAAGGCGGGTTCGAAGGGCCGGTGCTGTTTATTAAAGGCGCAGATTCGGCGTATTTACAAAGCAAGCACAAAGACATCATCTTGCAGTTGTTTCCTAACGCCAGCGTAAAGGTGATTGAGGGGACAGGCCATTGGCTGCACGCCGAAAAACCGGACACCTTTGCTACCTTGTGTGTGGACTTTCTTGCCACCGACGATTGATTCAATATAAGGCTAAGTGTTGTGTCTTGAATTGAGGGACACGCTACCTTATCTGATACACTCAAAATGTCCAGAGCTCACGATTATCTCTGCCGAACGTCGACTGACCCCCCTTTGCCGGAGCGCCCCATGGAAGACACCGTTAACACCAGCATGCGAAAAGTAGTTTACGAAGAGTTTGGTGACCGTGATGTTTTGCAACTTGTTGATGCTTCAGTGCCTGAGCCCCAGGCTGGGCAGGTGCTGATCAAGGTTCATGGGGCCGGGCTTAACCCGATTGACTGGAAAACCCGCAAAGGCTTGGGTTTTGTGGCCAAGCAGCTGAGCGAACAAGAGCTGCTGCCGTGGACCCCGGGCTACGATCTGGCCGGTGAAGTTGTCAGCGTAGGCGATAATGTGACCACCTTGGCACCGGGGGACCGGGTGATGGGGCTGGTGGGCTTTGCCCTGACGGGCGGCAGCTATGCCAGCTACGCGCTGGCGCAGGCCGATGAACTGGCCATTGTGCCGGAAAATCTGGATTTGGTGACTGCCGGGGCGTTGCCGTTGGCGGCGCTGACTGCTTGGCAGGCGTTATTCGAGGTGGCTGACCTGCAGGCCGGGCAAAAAATTCTGATTCACGCCGGCGCCGGCGGTGTCGGGCACCTGGCCGTGCAATTTGCCCTGACCCAGGGCGCCCACGTCATTGCGACCGCCTCAAAGGGCCACCACGATTTTCTGGATCGTCTGGGTGTCCACGAAATCATCGATTACACCACCACTGACGTGGCTCAGGAATGTTTTGGCCTGGACGTGGTGTTGGACCTGGTGGGCAGCGATGCTGGCCGGCGTTCTTTAAACTGTCTGGGTGAAAAAGGTGTGCTGGTAACGGTGCCCACGGTGACCGCAGACGTGATTATCTGTGCCGCCGAAGCCATGGGCCTGAGAGCCCACGGCATGACGGTGCGCCCGGATGTGTTTCATCTTGAGGAAATCGCCGAGCTGATTGAAGACGGCGATGTCACCGTTCATATCGAAAAGGTGTTTTCACTGGCAGAGGTAGCGGCCGCCCACGAGTTGCTTGAAGGCGGCCACGTTTGCGGCAAGCTGGTACTGGACTGCCGCGACTGATTGTTTATTTTGCGCCATTGGTTCCGTTACCTTCGGCGTTATCACGGTCTTTGCGTTCCTTGCGCTCTTTTGGTGCGCGGGCCGGAACCAGGCTGATCAGCGTGGAATCTTCATCGGGCTTGAGTTTGTCCATGGATTTCACCGGCGTAATGCGGCCTTTACCATCAAACATAAACAGTACCAGAGCCTGGCTCTGGTACTTGTCCAGAAAGTTTTGATAGCTGAACTCATCGCTAAGCTCGGTGGTTTTTACCGAGTAGCCCTGGCTTACCAAGCTGGCCAGTTTGGCGTAGCTGACGCCGTTGAAAAGGCCGCGTGTCTGTTGGATTTTTTCGGCTGTTTGATGGCGCGCTTTCTGGTCCTGATCGCCTTCCGCCAGGCTGTACACGCTGTTGTCACCAAACCAGTCCAGAAAGTGATAGGTGGCCAGGGAATTCATGTGTTTGTAGGGTGAAATGACCAACAGGTTGCCGACTCCAGTCAAATCCAGCTGGTTAGACGCGTGCTCAGACACCGGGTTACCAAAGTACACCTGCAGATTCTCCATTCGCGCTTGGCGCACGTTCTCCCAGTTGGTGTCCGCAAGCACCACCGGCACCTCGTGTTTCTTTAAAGCGAGGCCAATCATTCGCGCTACCGGGTTAGCCCCCAGAATCAGAAACCCGAACTCCGACGGCTCCATTACATTCAGCAGGTTTGCCAGCGGCCGAGCGGTCAGACTCTGAATGGTTACGGTGGCAATAATCAACATGAACACCAGCGGTACCAGAGCACCCGCGCCATCATAGCCCACTTTTTGCAGTTGGAAGGCGAACAGTGCAGACACCGCTGCGGCAACAATGCCCCGCGGTGCTATCCAGCTTAGGAACAGTTTTTCTCGCCAGTTCAGGCTGGTACCAACAGCCGATAGAAAAATGCTCAGAGGCCGTGCTACCAGCATCAATATGGCCAGTACCCAAGCCAGGCCCCAGCCCAAATCGGCTATGGCAGAAAATTCGATGCGCGCCGCCAGAATGATAAACAGTGCTGAAATCAGCAGTACGCTCAGGGATTCCTTGAACTCCAGAATGCTGTCGACCGGCACCTGCTTCATGTTCGCCATCCAGATACCCATGATGGTCACCGTCAGCAGGCCGGATTCGTGAGCCAGTTCGTTCGACAGTGCATACACGCCTAGCATGAAGGTCAGCGTGCCGGCATTGTGCAGGTATTGGGGCATCCAGTGTTTACGTAGTACCTGACCGTTCATGTAGCCCGCCGCCGCACCTAAAAAAGTGCCTACCGCGATGGTTTTGGCAAAAATATACAGGGAGTGGCCAAATACATTGCCCTGACCCCAAGACACAATGCCCTCGAACACCAGTACTGCCAGCAGGGCGCCAATGGGGTCAATAATAATGCCCTCCCATTGCAGAATATTCGCGAGTTTCGAGCTGGGCCTGACCGAGCGCAGCAGCGGCGCAATCACGGTAGGGCCGGTAACAACCGATATGGCACCAAACAGCAGGGCGATTTCCCAGGAAATGCCCAGAATATAATGCGCCGCCAAGGTGCCGATGGTGCCGGTAACAATTGACCCGATTGGGAGCAAATTGCGAACCATTTTGCCGTGGCCGCGAATTTCGGCAAAGCGCAGTGTCAGGCTCCCTTCAAACAGGATAATGGCCACAGCCAGCGACACCATTGGAAATAGCAGGTCGCCAAACACATCTTCGGGATTCAAGTAGCCCAGCACCGGGCCCGACGCAATACCGCCGGCCAGCAAAAACAGTATGGCCGGCATACGTACACGCCAGGCCAGCCATTGGCAAAACAGTGATAGCACACCGATAGAAGCGAGCAGCAAAACAGTGCTTACGGCCATAAAAATCGGTTCCGTGAATCAGGGTTGGGCGCGTTGTGCGATTTTGTTAAGTAGCCGCGAGGCCGCAAAAAACCCGAAGCTTGCAGTCACCGGGCTGGCGGCGCCAAAGCCGGTGGCGCAATCCAGCCGAACCGGGCCTGCGTTAACCGGTTTTTGCAGGCAGGTTGTACCGTCGGCGGCGGGGTACGTCAGCTGTTCCAGCGAGTATACGGCTTCTATGCCGAAACGCCGCTGCGGATTGCGGGAAAAACCGTACTGCCGGCGCAGCAAGTTGCGTACTTTGGCCAGCAGTGGGTCTTGGGTGGTTTTGCTTAAATCCGCCACGCGGATCTGGGTTGGGTCCATTTGCCCTCCGGCGCCCCCTGCACACACAATCGGCAACTTGTTGCGCTGGCAGTAAGCCAATAAAGCGGCTTTTGGCTTCACACTGTCGATCGCATCGATCACACCGGTGACGTCGGCGGTTATCCGTTGCGGGATGTTATCGATAGTAATAAACGCAAACTGGGTGCGAATATCCGCGGCAGGATTGATGGCCCGCAAACGCTCGGCCATGGCATCGGTTTTCGTTTTACCGTATTGGCCACTGAGCGCGTGCAGCTGGCGGTTGGTGTTGGATACACAGATATCGTCCATATCAATCAGCGTTAGAGTGCCAATACCACTGCGCGCCAAAGCTTCCGCCGCCCAGGAACCCACGCCACCAAGGCCGACAATCGCAATGTGGGCCTGGCGAAAGGCTTCAAGCGCAGTGCGTCCATACAGGCGCTCAATGCCGCCAAAGCGGAAGGCGTAATCGTCGGCGTTCATCATTTTGCGCGGGATACCCCGTCCTTCAGGGCGGGGAGGGATAGCGCGTCGTGCGTCAGCGCGACTCGTTTTTCCTGTCTCCCTCCTCCTTTGGTTGGTTGGGTTGGATGTGATAGCCGTAGCCATCCGCTCGCTGGGTTAAAACACAGTGGCGATGGGAGATTCCCTGGATGGCACCGCTGTTTGTCTGAATGTTGAAACTGCCGGTCTTGCGAACGGCGACCCGGCCCACCCAGGTTCCGGTTTTTGTGCCTGTCGGCACTAGGGCGCGCACCATGTCGCCGGTCTGAAACCCTTGTACTTGCTTTTGGCGCATCAGATATCCACGAGGGAAACCGTGCTTTGTTAAGCGTGTGCGCTTATAGCTGCCGCGCCCGGTGGCTTTGATCGCCAAGGTTGGAACGTCCCAACCCTCTACGATCTCGACTTCTCCGACGCAAGCCGCATCCAAGGCGTGAGTCTTTGAAATGCCCAGTCTCTGCCGATTGAATGTCGTGCGGCCGCCGGTGCCTACTTCAACTGGCAGGCCTGTTTGCTTCAGTGTCTGATGCAATGCCCACCGGGTGGAGTTGACCGCTGAGGCGTCTCTTAAGGGCTTCTTACACTGTTTTAGAATGCGATCCAGCCTGGCCTGGTGGTTCTTCAGTCGCTTGGATGTGGCAAAAAATGAAACCAGAGACTGCCGGTCTTTTTCCTGGTTGCACGGCCGGCACGCCAAGGTCAGATTGCTGATGCGATTCGAACCCCCGTTGGCCTTTGGGTCGATATGCTCAATTTGCAGCGGTGTGTCTTTGTCGGTGCAGTAAGCGCATTCGCGCCCCCACTTCTCCAGAAGGTATTCGCGGACCTCGTAGCCGAGCAAGGTGCCCTGCTGATATTCGACACCGCTGACTTCCGGGTTTTCCATCTTTTGCGTATCGAATCGAGCCAGCTCCTGGCTAATGGCGGTTACCGGAGCTAAAGCCCGGAGCCTATTCACCAAGCTCCGGGTGGTATCGACCCGATGCTGGAGGCTAGGAGCTAGCCAGCCTTTCGGCTTGGTTCGATTCAGAAATCTGGGTGCCCGGTACCGCAGTTGGTTGCGGCGCCGGCGGCGAAACGCCCTGCGTTGTTCCAGAGACTTGCTGATGGGGCGGCCGCGATGGGCTAATTCCATTAACGCCAGAACGTGTTGCTTCTGGCCGCTTTCTCTCACCACCGCGATCCCGGTGGTCTTGCTGCCAGGGTCAATCTTGATACGGACCGGCTGTATGATGCCACCGATACGGTCTTTCAGCCGGATCGTAAACGGATACGCACGCACCACCACCGCTCGACCACGGTCGAGCAGAAGCCGCGCACGCCTTTCGGTGCACGGCATAAGGGGGTGTTTGCGTCTATCCAACACGAAGACCGACATTACTTTCCTTTCAATGAATGCCCTTACGGGCCTTGTGACGGAGGCCGAAGCCTCTCTCCCCTCGGGAATGTCTACCACCGGCTCCCGCTTGCGCGGCAACTGAAACCTTCGGCGCTTTGCCTTTCGCCAGCGTGATTCCAGTTTTCCAGTGTCCGGTGCTGAGGAAGCACACCGCAGTGGGTCTTAACGACCTGTGGCAAACGTAGCGGGTGGGTGTCCGCTTTCCCTGGTCAACCTGGCTTGTAGGATATTCTCTACAAGCCTCGTCCTTTAGGGCGGGGTAGTTGACAATCTCTCCAGTGGGCTTGTGCCTGCTATTGTAACTCAGCGCTAGCAGATACAAAAAAAGCTGAAATAATGAAGCAATGGCGCGGAATGTTGACTTTTTGAGCTTTGGCAGGCGTAACGTTTATTGCACAAAGCACGGCTTAGCTTTGCGTAGCAACGAACAGCCGTGCACAATTGTTTTAAAATCACCTTGGTGAACACTATGCGGATTTTGATTGCGGGTGTGTCGGGCGCTATTGGCGCAGCCCTGGCCAAAAAACTCGCGGCACGGGCCGATGTTGAGATTATTGGCCTGTGTCGGCAGCCGGAAAAAGCACCAGCGGTTCTGCGCGAGCGACATCAGGTACTGGCCTGGGATGCAGAAAAACCCGAGGCCCTGGATCAGATTGCCGCGGAACTGGCCGCTGTTGTGCCAAAGGCAGAAGGGCTGGATATGATTATTTACGCTGCGGGCATACTGCACGGAGCGAATATGAAACCAGAGAAGCGCCTGGAAGATTTGCAGGCCAGTTCTCTGGCGCGGGCGATGGCGGTGAATGCCAGTGGTTTCGGATTGCTGGTGCAAGCGTTATTACCTTGGCTGCGGCATAAGCGCGCAAAGCGCATCGTGGCGATTTCCGCCAAGGTAGGGGGCATCGGCGACAATCGTTTGGGGGGTTGGTATGCCTACCGAAGCTCTAAAGCAGCACTGAATATGCTGGTAAAAACGCTGTCTGTAGAATTACCTAGGCGCATGTCGCCGGTGGCTTGTATTGCATTACATCCGGGCACAACCCGCTCAGCATTGAGTGAGCCTTTTTCACAATCGCTGGCTAACCTAGAAGTTCACGATGCGGATGAAACCGCGGCTAACCTGTTAGCGGTGATTGACCAAATTGACGAATCAGCGAATGGCAGCTTTTTATCGTGGGACGGCAGCACGCTGCCTTGGTAAAAGCAGTGTGCCGCCGGTATTCCGTCTGACTAATTCGAGAGCCTGCTCAGCTCATGAAAGGGTTGAGCAGTCGAGTAAAGGTACCCGTTAATTTCAGTGGTGCGCTAAGCACCGACAAAGTGATGCAGTCTTCATGACCAACAGCCACCGGGCGGTGATTGTCGTTATGGTCCAGCACGGCAAAGTCCCACTGATTGAAAATACCATTATTGTCAGAGAATGCACCCTGCAAGACGATAGTGGTCTCGGTCCCGCGGTGGGTGTGGGCCGGCGCTTTGCCTCCGGATGACAGTTTTTGCAATACCACCCTCTCTTTCTGCCCGGGGAAACGATCTGTCACATCGAGCATGCTGACATCGCCAAGCTGGCGCTTCCAAGGCAAATCGTTGATGTCGCAGCCCAGAAGCTTCTTTATGAGGTCTTGACGTTGCTGCGGAGATTTTACAGGCGCCGTCTCGCTATCAATACGAGCAAGAATCGCATCGAATGTTGAAGCGGCCGGTACGGAGCTCTCAGTTAAGGGTTGTTGTTCCAACATCACTGCACCCAAGCTTTCCAGGGTATCTACCCGACTACGACAAAGCGCACACTTTTCGAGGTGCAGCCGTATGCAAAGGGCGTGAGGGTCAGACAGTGTACCCGCGCTGAACTCCATCAGGCTTGTACTTTCGGGGTGATGCCGTGTCATTGGTTTTGATCCTGCAAAATCACTTTCAGTTTGTTGAGCGCCAGACGGACCCGGCTTTTTACTGTTCCCAGGGGTATTTGCAATTCGTCAGCAACCATCTGATGAGACTTGCTTTCCATATACACTTTGGCAATAACCGTCGTTTGTTCTTCCGGTAACAAGCTGAGGGATTCGCGTACCCGGCGCTCCGACATCAAGCGAACCAATGACGTAACGGGCTCGTTTTCGTGATCACCGGGGATCTGCCACAGATCTTCAGTCTCTACCGATATTTCGGCGCTGATGCGCTTCATTTTGCGCAACATGTCGATGCGCTGATTTCGAGCAATGGTAAAAATCCAGGTGGATGCCGCTGCTTTGCGCCAATCATAAAGACAGGAACGACGCCAGATCGATACAAACACTTCCTGCACAAGCTCCTCAGCATGATTCGCCATACCGTTGGCCATGGCGTAATACTTAATCTGCGGGCCAAAGTGCTCGAATAGCTGATGGTAAGCCTGTCGGTCCTGGTTTTTCCCTACTTTTACCAGCAGGTTACTCCAAGGGTCGTTACGACCTTCGGCTTTGACCGGCTTCTGATCCAGTGTCATCACCGGACGCTCCTTGACTGTTGCATGATTTGAACTTTGTGTTGTCATCATTCTATGCACTCACCCCAGGTTTGTCAGGTATTGATTTACGCCCGGCTGATACGCTCGGATCACCATCCTCTGTGGTTTACCTTTTAAAGCCCGCAGAAATCGTTGGTTATGGTCGGCGGTAGCAACCGCAGCTTCCAACTACTCCACCACCCAGATCCGCTCCAGCGTCAGCTTGTCGGGGTCAAACTGGTACACGCTGATACCGCCGGTAGACTGGTGCCCCATCGCCAGAATGCCCGCTTCCGGTGAAGTGGCGATGGCGGTGTTGCGGTCGTACTGGCTGCCGTAAGTGACCAGTTTGGGAGACTCTCCGAGATCAAAATACTTCACGGGCCAGGGGCTGCCGGCTTCGTATAGAGCGGCGACATGGCTGTTGTTGCCGAAGCGGAGGTAGTATTCGCTGTTGTGGATGAAGGCGCCGGCGATGGTGAAGTTGTTGAGGCCGGCGGGCGCATCGATGAGTTCACTTTCATCCCAGTTTCGAGGGTCGCCCGTTGCACAAGGCGCATCATCAAGATAGATCCCACTATGATATCCCGCTAATCGGTGTCGGATTTCCGGTCGATCCGTGTTCCAAAACAATCCAATTCCATTCTCATCCCCACTGATTACCCATTGCCCATCTGGACTGATAGTAGCGTGGGTTTTGGAGGAGTTTCCGCGGAGCTTTGCGGCAGGTTGTTTTGTCACAGCGTTCCAAAGAGTGACGCCCCCATATTTTGAGAACCGTTGACTGCTATTAAGTGGTGAGTGGTCTGCGATTGCTGAGCGATCATTATCGACTCCGGCTGTTACAAAGAAGGTGTTGTTTCGGTCTATGGCGAGGTTGAACAGTTTGCCGGATCCTAAAAAGCTCGGGCTGATGCCATCACTAAGGACAGTACGTTTTGTGTCCCCATAGCCAGAAAACACATTCCAATGCTCATCAGCAGACAAGTAGGTCTCAAGATCGCCACCGATAACGTGGCCGTAGGTTGGGAAGTGCTGAAATCGCTTCAGCACTTTTCCGTCGACCGTTTGTGCAGTAACGATATTGTCTGTGTCCTGCCACAAAAAAGCGTTTTGACCCGGTATAAAATAGGCGCTGTAAAGGTTGGCGTCACCGGAGAGCGTGTCCCACTGTTTTTCTTGCAGATCCCATAAAATAAGCTTGTTGTCTCTGTGGGCACTGACGACATAGCGGCCAGACTCCGATACACCCATGGACATAACCGGCCCAGCCCATACTCCTAGGAGGTTGGAGTTCAGCAGGATGCTAATAGGCACAAAGGCACAAAGGCACAAAGGCACCAAGCACCGCGCCTGCCCAGCGCACTTTATTAGCGTTAATAACGGCCAAAACCCACTCCTCCGTCCGATATACGACGTATAATTTCTGCTCTGTAAGAGCGATCGAATACTTCCTCGCTTGGAATTCGCATCCCCGAGTGGCTAAAGAGCCATTTACTTTGATCTGTAGCTAACCAAGATTCGTCAAACAACTTGTTTTCTATAAAACGATCTCGAAACAATCCAGCCCGTTCACCAGCCACTTCATTAAACCCCACATACCCCAACGCAGGCCGTGGCCGTTGTTCCGGAACCCAGTTATTCCCAGCAAGCTTTTTCAAACGCAAAACATAATCTTTGGCCACTTCGGGGCTTACGCTGGCCTGGTGGTTTAGGGGGGCCGGCAGGGTGTAGTCAGACGGCCGCTCGCCGTTGCGCAGGCAGTCTATACAGGGCTGCCATAAAGCATTTGCCTCGGTGAGGATGTCTTTTTCTAACCTGGTCCAGTTTTCCTGAACGGTTTGTTTGAGCGCTTTGGGTGTGGCCAAAGTTCGCTGGGGGTGTGCGGTCATCCACGCCTCGAACCTGAGTGGCAAGTAATCTTTGTATAACTTTTCGACGGCAGGCCCGAAGCCGAAGTTCAGATAACTTGGAAAGCTCCACCATTTTTTATCATAGGCTCCCCTAAAGTATCCGGCTATGTCGTCCAAGGAGTCGTCTGCGGTTGCAGCGATCCATGCGGTAGTGGCTAATGGGTGCTTGAATGACAGGGCTTTCCGCCACAAAGCCTCATCTTTACTATTATCCGCCCCAAGAATGCCGTCGCCACGGGAATGCAGCACCACAATCTTGCGAGCTGCGCTACGGGCGGCAGGAAATACGCCAAGCCCCAGGGGGTGCACGTCCCGGCTGCTGTCGTTGGTGAGGGCATTGTCGGCAACGGCGGGTTGCCAGAGAAACAGGTGTTCGACCAGGTCGCGTTTTCCGATGGTGCCGAGAATGTTCAGGGCGGTGAGCGCTACCCGGGCACCAAGAGAATGCGAGAGCAGGTTGATGGCAATGCCGGCGGCTGCCAGCTGCAGCAAAAGCGGGGCCAGGCGTCGCCCGGATGCCATGGCCTTCAGCTCCGCCTGTATGAAATCGGTGGAGCTCGTATCCCCCGGCCAGGAAATGTTAATGATGCGGCTGTAGGGCGTCCAGTTTTCGCCGTCGAAACCCGCCGCACGGTTCAGTTGGTACTCCAAGTGAACAGCCCAGTTGTGGGCGCCGGCGCCATTCAGATACTCATCGTTCACGGTTTGCGGATCTTGCCAGACACTGGCGCTTTGAGAGTGCCATCCAAGTCGACCCCATGCACCATGAGGAATGTTGTAACCGTGCATAAAAACGAGCGCGTTATTGCCGTTTGCCCGAAAGTAATCCAGTTGTTCGTCCGTGAGTAAGTCTTCAGGAGCGGGCACTTCTTCGCGCAGGTTAATAATCACCGGCGGCGGTAGGTGTATCGCTTTTGCTTTGCGTTCGCCCTGGATGACGGTCAGGTCTACGCCTTCGCTGGGAGTCTGGCCGGGGGTGTCACGGTATCGAACCCGATCAAATGCTCTCCCTCCGGCTCTTCGGGGCCGTGCCATTGTGCGTTGCCTGTGACGAGCTTGGCGAAGCGGGCCTCTGCATTAGCAGGCGTATGCTCTTTGCCATCTTGCACTTCGGCGGTGACTAACTTACCGCTCTCATCCTCGATTTTACCGGCATTGATAAAAGCCCTCGGTCGCCCAAGATTGTCAGAACGCCGCAACATCACGTTTGCGGTTTCGTGCTTGCAAACCGGCGCACTGTGGGTCCCGAGAGGCGCGGTGCTGGGGGAGAAGGGTAGGTTGCTAGTGGGTGTCATTCAGGTTCCTTCCTGTGAATGCGTTAATGTTGTAAATGCGTCCAGCGTGTCGGACCAGCAGGCTCCGTGCCTTGCTTTGCGTACGGCCGCAAGCTCATCCTCGCTCAGCGCGCGGGTAATACCCTGTGCGATGAATAACCCGACGCCTTCTACCAAACCTTGCTCACTCGGTGCACCGAGTGTTTTCAGTTGTTGGAACCAGCAGGAGACAGTCCGGACCTCCAATTCATGGTTGTCCGCCAGGGCTTTTGCCAACAGATTTTGACGGTACAGTTCTACTGATGCGAGATTCTCTTGGGTCAATTCCAGAGGCAGTGGGTTCTGCTTACGCAATTCGTCCGGATGTGCCGAGGAGTGGTCTTTTTTCAGGGACCAGTTGGTGCCAGCATAGCAACCGTGAATTGCGGTTAGCGGGCCGAGAACCCGCAGGCGCTGCTGGTGTGACAGCGATGCGCCAATGCTGCCAAGCGTTGCCGTGTCGGAGTAGCGAAAAAGGCTGTCACCATAAGGGGTGCGAACGGTGTTCAAGCTTATAAGATGATCGCGTACTTCCTCTAACGTCAGCAACGGGCCTTGCAGTGCCAGAGCTTTGGCTTCTGTCCGCCAGTTATGCAGCCATGTTTTACTCTGGCTTGTGGTGGGCTTGATAATTAACGGGCCATTCAAGGCTTGTTCATGGTGTTGCGAATGGATATATGGCAAGTCGTAAATTGGTGCGGGGTCCTGCTCGAACAGCAAGCGCAAAGCATCTGAGTGCTTTGCCTGGTCAACCAGGTACCAGCAGGCATCTGTACTAACGGCGTTTTCGTGATGGTAAAACGACGTGGTTGTGCGAGCCTCGTGGCTCAGGGCTGTGGCGTCCTTCATGGCTGCTTTCATCTATCCTTAGATGGCCGAAATCTGTGCCAGATGTTAGCTCAAGCGGCAGGGCCGGTCAGCTCAAACCCGGGGAAAATGTCAGATTTCTGAAACAGATGCCGCAAAATGCGAAGGGGCGCCCACTTGGGCGCCCCTTGTTGTTGCTGTACGCAGCTATGTTACTTGCTGCTAACAAACTCCGGATAGGCTTCCATGCCACACTCGGCAATATCCACACCTTCGTACTCTTCCTCTTCAGTGACGCGTATGCCCATGATCGCCTTGATGATGCCCCAGGTAACCATACTGGCCAGGAATACCCAGACGAAGATGGTGGCAGCGCCAATCAACTGACCACTGAAGCTGGCTCCACTGTTGGTGACCGGCACCAACAGCAGGCCGAGCAGACCACAAACGCCGTGAGCTGAAATGGCACCGACGGGATCATCAATGCGCAGTTTGTCCAGGCCGATAATGCTGAACACGACTGTGATACCGCCGAGCGCGCCCCAAAGAGTTGCCTGTAAAGCCGTTGGTGTGGAGGGCTCGGCGGTAATAACCACCAGGCCAGCGATAGCGCCGTTCAGCAACATGGTTAAATCTGCCTTACCAAACAGTATGCGAGCGGTAATCAGAGCGGCAATAGAACCACCTGCGGCGGCGGCGTTGGTGTTCAGAAACACCATGGCAACCGAATTGGCACTGGCGATATCACCCAGTTTAAGTACCGAACCGCCGTTAAAACCAAACCAGCCCATCCACAGAATAAAGGTGCCAAGAGCTGCCAGAGGCAGGTTGGCGCCGGGAATAGCGCGGATTTCGCCATTTGAGCCATACTTGCCTTTGCGCGCCCCGAGCAGTATTACGCCTGCCAGAGCGGCTGAGGCACCGGCCATGTGCACGATTCCGGAGCCGGCAAAGTCACTGAAACCAAGATCGCCGAGGTTATACAGGCCGAACACATCACTGCCGCCCCAGGTCCATGAGCCTTCCATTGGGTAAATGACGCCTGTCATTACCACCGCAAAGACCAGGAATGCCCAGAGTTTCATGCGCTCGGCGACAGCGCCGGAGACGATGGACATAGCCGTCGCCACGAACACGACCTGGAAGAAAAAGTCTGACGGGGCAGAGTAGATGGAACCGCCTTCAAAACCGTCTTCACGGCCGGCAAAGTCGGCAAGCACTGAGGCTGTGTCTGTTACGCCGATGCCTGACAGCAGGATTGAGCCGTCATACATAATGGCGTAACCACACACCAGGTACATAATGCAGGCGATAGAATACAGAGCCACGTTTTTGGTGAGTATTTCGGTGGTGTTTTTAGCGCGCACCAAGCCAGATTCGAGCATGGCAAAGCCGGCGGCCATCCACATGACCAAGGCACCGCACATCAGAAAATAAAAGGTATCAATCGCGTACTGTAACTGAAAGACATTGCTGTCCATACAAGACCCTCCGCACAAGGCTCTATTAAATGAAAAAGTTTTTTGCGCTGGTAGTTAAAGCATCAGAACGGGTTCAGACCGCTTCCTCGCCCGTTTCGCCGGTACGAATCCGGATGGCCTGCTGTAACTCGGTCACAAAGATTTTGCCATCACCAATTTTTCCGGTGTTGGCGGCCTTGGTGATGGACTCGATCACCTGGTCCATCAGATCATCGCCAATGGCGACCTCTACTTTTACTTTGGGCAAGAAATCCACCACGTATTCAGCGCCGCGATACAGTTCGGTGTGGCCCTTCTGGCGCCCGAAGCCTTTAACTTCCGTGACGGTGACACCCTGAACACCGATCTCGGACAAGGCTTCACGCACGTCATCCAATTTGAATGGCTTAATGATTGCTGTAATCAGTTTCATTGATTTCTCCTTAGTAAAACTGTGCCGATCGGCAGCGCCATAATGCTGCTGACTGGGACCGGGATGCGGCCGCCCCGCACGACAATTGTGCGGATTGTGTATGGGGCTTTAGCATCGAATGTGCCAACGCAAAAAAATAGTTTAAAAACAGTAATATAAAATTATATTAATGGTTTTAGGTTGATTTACCCTGCACCAAAATGGCGCGTTTTGAACGCCATGGAATCATAATAGCGCGTTCTACTACACTCTTTGCATCCTTAATGCTCTGCGGATTCGCTTCCGCCGACACATTATGGCAGGGCAGGCGGTGTGATACACTGCTGTGCAATAATTCTGCGGTAGATGGGGCCTTTGAAGGCGCTGCCGCAAAGCTTGTTTCGGCGTGTTTACACAGATAAGGGGTGTTCATGAAAGGTCCACAAGACATTTTTACCCAGCTGCAGGGTCAGTTTGGTCAGTTTGTACCGGATATGGCCCGTGCTGCCAAAGACGACTTTGAAGCGCAGGCGCGGGCCAGTGTTGCCTCGGTAATGTCGCGTCTTGAATTGGTTACTCGCGAAGAGTTTGACGCCCAGCAAGCGGTATTGTTAAAAACCCGCGCCATGGTGGAAGCCCTGGAAGCCCGCGTAACAGAACTGGAGCAGTCAACCAAAGGCTGACGGAAAATAATAACCATGGAAGGTTACTATGCTTGCTATTGTTCAAACCCGTGCCTGTGTTGGCGTGTCTGCGCCGGCTGTTAGCGTTGAAGTACACCTGTCCGGCGGCTTGCCGGCGCTGTCGATTGTTGGTTTGCCAGAAACCGGTGTGCGCGAAAGCCGAGAGCGGGTGCGCAGCGCCCTGATTAACGCCGGTTTTGATTTCCCCGCACGTCGAATTACCATCAATCTTGCCCCTGCCGATCTGCCCAAAGAGGGCGGCCGTTTCGACCTGCCCATTGCCCTTGGTATTCTGGCGGCTTCTGGCCAGATTCCAGCCGAGGCGTTGAACACCTGCGAATTTGTCGGTGAGCTGTCGCTAGATGGCGCGCTGCGCCCTTTGAAAGGTGTGTTACCCGCAGTTTTAGCGGCTCGCGCAGAGGGCCGCCAACTGTTGGTGCCCCAAGCTAACGCCGCCGAGGCGGCATTGGCCAGCGAACACGACGTGCTGGCAGCCAGCCATTTGCTGGCTGTGTGTGAGCATTTGCATGGGCGTGCCCGGCTTGTGCCTCTGGCGCCGGCGGATTTGAGTGGCGCTGACAGCGGGCAGGCATCAAGCGGCCCCGATCTGGCTGATGTTCGTGGCCAGCAAGTGCCGCGCCGGGCGTTGGAAGTAGCCGCTGCGGGTGGTCACAATCTATTGCTATTTGGCCCGCCTGGAACCGGTAAAAGTATGCTCGCCAGCCGTCTGCCGGGCATTATGCCGGCACTTGCCGATACTGCTGCAATGGAAGTGGCGAGCGTGCATTCTGTAGCAGGCCTGGCAATGGCCGAAGGCGGTTGGCGCCAGCCGCCTTTTCGGGCGCCACACCATACTGCGTCGGCGGTGGCTATGGTCGGCGGCGGCAGCAGTCCGCGACCCGGAGAGATTTCATTGGCCCATCGCGGCGTGCTGTTTTTGGATGAACTGCCGGAATTTGAGCGGCGGGTGCTGGAAGTGCTGCGCGAACCTATGGAAACCGGCGAAATTCACATCAGCCGTGCTGCGCGCCAGGTTACATTTCCCGCTCGATTTATGGTGATAGGTGCCATGAACCCGTGTCCCTGTGGTTACAGTGGCCACCCCTCCATCGAATGCCAGTGTAGCCCCGCCCAGATTATCCGCTATCGCTCGAAGATCTCTGGCCCGCTGTTAGATCGTTTCGACTTGCACGTAGAAGTGCCTGTGCAAGGCGGTGATGTGTTTATGCAGCACGGCGAGCCCGGCGAGAGCAGTGCCCAGGTGCGAGCACGAGTTGTAGCTGCACGCAGCTTACAGAACGCCAGAGGTACGTTGAATGCCGAGTTGTCGGGCAAGGCGTTGCAAACGGCTTGTCAGCTGGATAGTGACAGTGAGCAACTGTTGCTGCGGGCCATGGAAAAACTCGGGCTTTCTGCTCGGGCCTTGCATCGAATACTGCGAGTTGCACGCACGCTGGCGGACCTTGATGCCAGTGCCGATGTGGCCCGCGCCCACCTGGTGGAAGCTCTGGGTTACCGGCAGTTAGACCGCCGTAACGGCCAAAGTTCTCTGGTTTCATCTTGAGCCGCTGCCTTGAACCGTTGTCGTTAGCTCACCCTGTACTCTGGTGAACGGGCGTCTGGTAAACTGGCACTATCGATTCGCCAGAATCCGCCAGCCGCGGTTTGAGGATGCATAATGACTGAAGAAAATACCCCAAAGGCTCACGCTAAAAATGGCCGTTCCGATGAGTCCCCGGTAACCACCCGCCGCGGTGTACGCAGTTTCGTGCTGCGCCAGGGCCGGATGACCGAGGGCCAGCGCAAAGCCTACGAACGTAGCTGGCCCATATTCGGCCTGACTCGGGAGCACGGCATGATTGATCCGCGCCAGGTGTTTGGCCGCGATGCCATGCTGAATCTCGAAATAGGTTTTGGTATGGGGCGCTCGCTGGCGGACATGGCGGAGGCCGCGCCAGAGCAGGACTTTATTGGCGTGGAAGTGCACCTGCCGGGTGTAGGTGCTTTGCTAAAAGACATTGAAGGCCGTGGATTGGAAAACATCCGCATTTACAGCATTGATGCCAACGACGTAATTGACCTGTGCCTGGCGGATGCCTGCCTTGACCGGGTAATGGTATTTTTCCCGGACCCCTGGCATAAAAAACGCCATCACAAGCGCCGCCTGGTACAGCAGGAATTTGTTCAACGCCTTCGCCACAAGTTAAGGGTTGGGGGCATTCTGCACTTAGCCACAGACTGGGAAAACTACGCTGAACACATGATGGACGTGATGGCGGATTCCGAAGGCTTTGCCAATACCCAAAGTGAAGGTGGTTTCTCGCCGAAACCGGAAGGCCGCCCGGTGACCAAATTCGAACAGCGCGGCGAGCGCCTGGGCCACGGTGTCTGGGATTTGTTGTTTTATCGAACCAACTGATAAACGGCCAGCTTACGCGTGGGTAAGCGGATGACGCCGGGCGGCGCGAATAATCACCAGGCCCGCGCTGCCCAGCAGTAAACCGGTAAATTTCACTAACGCAGAAAACGTGGCAATCAGGCTGAGCAGGTCGTCTGGCTCTTTCAAATTGTTCAGTAGCAACAGGTTTTCAACGCAATCGCTGAAGGCGGCCAACGCAAAGAGAATAATCACCCAGCGCCCCGCTGTGCGTTCGCGCACACCGGGGCGGTCTTTTAGAAGATGGCGGGTTAGCAGGAACAGGGTAGCGGAATAGAGCGCAACCAGTAAAAAATCCAAAAGTAACGAGACTCTGGCCCACGCTTGTTGTTGCGGGCTCCAGCTTTGCAATATATCGCGTGTATGTGCAGCGTTGCCGGCCAGCTGTAGATTAACAATGCCTTGAGGCGCCTGGGGCGTATGCAGCAACTGGTTGATCAGCAGCAGGGCGATAGCGAGGAGTGCGGACAGCGCAAGGCCGGCCTTTAGTCGCGCAGGCAGCCGCCGCCTGTTTGGCGGGCGTTGAGTTGGGGCAGATTCCATCGGGTGTGCTCCCTTGCCACTGGCGCCAAGATTATTGCCGCCTCTATCATCGCTGGCATCACGTTGCCATCACACTGACATCACATTGACGTCAATACAGCCGTCTACAAAAACCGCTGCAGCAGGCTGTTCAAATAGCGTTGGCCGAGTTCGGTGGCTTGAATGCGTTGAGGGTGCATCAGCTCCTCTCGCCTTAATGTGTCAAGTTGTACCGCAATCGTGCTTAAGGGTAAACCCGTGCGCTGTTGAAACAGGCTTTCGGGCACGCCCGCGGCCAGGCGCAGCGCGTTCATCAGAAACTCCAGCGGCCGCTCTGCCACGGCTATCGCCTCGCTGCCGGCGGTGCGGCTACCTATTCGGTTCAAATAGGCTTGCGGTTGACGGGTTTTCCAATAGCGCAGAATCTGGCCATCCGGCTGGCTGATTTTGCCGTGACCCCCTGCGCCCAGGGCCAGGTAATCGCCAAACGTCCAGTAATTCAGATTATGCCGTGATGCCATATTTTGCTGGCTCCAGGCGGATATCTCGTAATCGGTAAAACCGTGGCTGCGCAGGTAGTCGCCGCCCCGGCTGTAAATATCCCACAGCCGGTCGTCGTCTGGCAGCACAGGTGGCTGGCTGTAGAACTCGGTGTTGGGCTCTACCGTCAGTTGATACCAGGACAAGTGCGGTGGTTGATACGACAGCGCCTGGGCCAGGTCGTCCAGTGCCTGTTCAGGCGTTTGCTCTGGCAAACCGTGCATCAGGTCGATATTGAAGTTGTCAAAACCGGCCTGGCGCGCCGCTGTTATGGCGTTGTGGGCGGCCTGGCTGTCGTGAATGCGCCCAAGCGCCTGCAAGTGCTCTGGGTTAAAGCTTTGCACGCCTATCGACAGCCGGTTGATACCAGCTTCACGGAACGCCTCAAAGCGGCCCTGCTCGAGAGTGCCGGGATTTGCCTCCAGGGTGATTTCAGCGTCTGCCGCAAATTCCAGCCGTGTTTTCAGCTCGCAAAACAGATCCTTGTAAAAACCGCCGCTCATCAGCGATGGCGTGCCGCCGCCAATAAACACCGTTTGGATGGTGCGGCCTGCGGCCAGGAGTAAATCCTGATCGAGGTCGTCCAGCAGCGCCTTTAAATAAGCGCTTTCAGGAATATCCCCGGTAATGGCATGGGAATTGAAATCGCAGTAGGGACATTTGCGCACGCACCAGGGCACGTGCAGGTACAGGCTAAGCGCAGGCTCAACGGCCGCAGGTGTCGGGTTTAAGCTCAAGATGCGTCCCGCAGCTCACGTTTCAGCTGCTCGGTCATCATCGCCAGCGCCTGGCCGCGGTGGCTAAGCCGGCCTTTTTCTGCCTGGCTTAGCTCGGCGGCGCTGCAGCTGCGTTCGGGCACAAAGAAGATCGGATCGTAACCAAAACCGCCGGCGCCTGACGCCTGGCGCAGTATACTGCCGTGCCATTGGCCGTGGCACACCAGCGGGGTAGGGTCATCGGCGTGGCGCAAGTAAACCAGTACGCTGTGGAATTGGGCGTTGCGTTTGCCGTCTGGTACATCGGCCATGTTGGCTAACAGCGCATTCAGGTTGTCTCCATCGCTGGCGTCGTCGCCGGCATAACGCGCCGAGCGCACGCCCGGCTGGCCGCCTAGGGCGTCTACAGCCAAACCGCTGTCGTCTGCCAATGCCGGCAGGCCGGTAATACGGGCTGCGTGGCGGGCTTTAAGAATGGCATTTTCAACAAAGGTGACCGCCGGTTCTTCGGCTTCACCGACGCCCAATTCTCCCTGAGCAACGGGCGCCAGCCCCAAGGGGGCCAGAAGATCATTGAATTCTGCAATTTTGCCAGGGTTGTTGCTGGCAATAACCAGTGTCTGGGGCATTGAAGGCTCAGTTGTTAAGGGCTTAGTCGTTAAACAGGGCCTGGGAAAATCGTACCGGCAGTTCCTGATTGTGACCCGTTGGGCGCGCGGTGACATTGAACGTCAGCAATTCAGCCGTGCCATACTGGTACTCGGCAATGAAGTATACCGCGCTGCCTTCCTGTATGCGGCGAAACGCCAAAAAGCGAACTTGCTGGATGTCGTTGGTGACTCGGCCCTCTACCTGGCCCGCTACCGGCGACAAGGCACCGTCGGCGTTGGTTTGCATGATGGCAACGTTCACAATGCCGATGCTTTTACTGCGCTGCAGGTTGTTTTCTTTCGCTATTTCCGGTGTCAGGAATGTACTGGGCAGCACGCTCCAGGAAACGGTGTATTCACCGAAGCTCTTACTGTCGGCTTGGGCCAGGCCAGCAAAGCACAACAGCACCAGCGCAAACGCCGAGCGCATAAAAACCGAGTGTTTGGCAATCATCATTGTGAATTCTCCTTGGTGATGCGGTAAATAGCGATTTCGCCCAGCAGGTTTGGCCACAAACGGGCTACCCAGCTGTTCTGATGCTGGCCGTCTACAACCTTGCGGCTGGTGATGCGTATGCTTTTCTGGCGGCACAGAGCTTCAAAGTCCTGGAACGTGCACAGCCGTATGTTGGGGGTGTTATACCACTTATACGGAAGCGCTTCGGATTCGGGCATGCGCCCGCTCAACGCCAATCCCCAACGCAGGCGCCAATGGGCAAAGTTGGGAAAGGTAACAATGCCCTCGTTGCCCAGGCGCAGCATTTCGTCTAGCACTTTGTCGGGCCGGCGTACCGCTTGCAAGGCCTGGGTCATCAGCACAACATCGAAACTGTTGTCGTCAAAATTAGCCAGTCCCTGGGTGTCGAGGTTTTGTTCTATTACTGATACGCCGCGGCTCATACAGTGCGTGATGTGCGCTGGATTGATCTCCAGGCCATAGCCGCTTGCGCCGCGTTCGCGCTGCAGAAAATCGAGCAGCGTGCCGTCACCGCAACCCAGATCCAATACGTGATGGCCCGGTTTTATCCACTGCTGGATAATTTCAAGATCGGCTCTCATGCTCCAATCTCCCGCGCAACACGGTCCATATAGGCGGTGAATACATCGGTATAACGTGGCGTGGGAATCAGAAACCCATCGTGGCCCCAGGGTGCGTCAATTTCAGCGTAGCTGACTTTGCAGCGAGCGGCGATCATGGCTTTAACCAACTCTTCAGAGCGCTCTGGCGCAAAGCGCCAGTCGGTACTGAACGACAGCACCAGGAATTCGCAACGTGCGCCCTGCAGAGCTTTTGCCAGGTCGCCGTCGAATTCGTAGGCGGGGTCGAAGTAGTCCAAGGCCTTGGTCATCAGCAGGTAGGTGTTGGCATCGAAGGATTCGGAAAAGCGTTCACCTTGATAGCGCAAATAGCTTTCTACTTGAAATTCGGCGTCGTAGCCGAATTTGTAGGCTTCTTCGCGCAGCTCACGGCCAAATTTCTCACCCATGGAGGCATCAGACAAGTAGGTAATGTGGCCCACCATGCGCGCCAGCATCAAACCGCGCCGGGGTAGTGTGAGATTGTCGCTGTAGCGCCCGGCGTGAAACTCCGGATCACTCGTAATGGCCTGTCGCGCTACCTCGTTAAAGGCAATGTTCTGAGCGCTCAGGCGCGGTGTTGACGCGATAACCGCGGCGTGGCGTATGCGCTCGGGATAGGTAAGGCTCCATTGCAGTGCTTGCATGCCGCCCAGCGATCCGCCCACCACCGCAGCCCAGCATTCTATGCCGAGCTTGTCTGCCAGCCGCGCCTGGCTGTTGACCCAGTCAGTTACCGTGACAACTGGAAAGTCCGGGCCATACAGTGAGCCGGTGTCCGGATTGGTGCTGCTGGGGCCGGTGCTGCCGTGGCACCCGCCCAGATTGTTAAGGCTCACCACAAAAAAACGGCGGGTATCAATGGGCTTTCCGGGACCAATACAACTGTCCCACCAGCCTGCTTTGCGTTCGTCGGCGCTGTGATAACCGGCGGCGTGATGATGGCCGCTGAGGGCGTGACACACCAAAATAGCATTGCTGGCGCTGGCATTCAGTTCGCCATAGGTTTCCACCACCAGCTCATAGCGGTTCAGCACCTTGCCGCAAGCAAGCTTCAGCGGTGTATCAAAATGGTAGGTCTGCGGGGTAACAAGCCCAACAGAATCTGCGGGCAATGGATCGGGCATTGGCGCGATGACTTCCTGGCTGGAATCGAGAAATACGGATACGCCTTAAGGGAACGGCGCCCAAGCGACTCAGTTTAAAGGCGGCAGCAGCGAGCTGCAACCGCCGACCTGAGTTACATTCCAGCCAAAAGCGCCGGCATGCCGGTGGCGACCTTCATGTGATCAATCATCACAGTAATCACCTGCAGTATCAGAAATACAATAATGGGTGACAGGTCCAGGCCGCCCAGTGATGGCACCACTTTGCGCACCGGGCGCATGACCGGTTCGGTAATCTGAGCCACCAGCTGAATCGCCGGGTGGCTGCTGCCGGGCGCGATCCAGCTGATAACCACCACGGCAATCACCGCCCAGAAATACAGAGTTGCTACCAGTCCCGCCACGTTCAGCACTGACCAGGCCAACAGCCACGCCGGATTGAAAAGCGCCGCGCCGGCGTCATACAGCAGCAATACCAGGGTAAAGGTGATGGCTTGAATCAGTATGGCTAGCACGATAGCCGCGCCATCAATACCGCCCCAGCCAGGAACAAGTTTACGCACAACGCGCAGCGGAGGATTGGTGACCTTCACTACGAACTGCGAAATGGGGTTGTAAAAATCGGCTCGTGCCAGCTGCAGCAAAAACCTCAGCAGTACCAGGGTCATGTAGAACGACGAGGCGATCGACAAAATTGTGAGCAGAATCTTCGGCAGCATCAGCGGGTGTCTCCGTTTGCTATGGTTATTTACCGGCCAGTTCTTTGGCCATTTCCTGGGAGCGGGTATAGGCCGCTGAGTAGGCTTTTTGCACCAGTTCGCGCAAACCGCCTTGCTCAAACGTATTCACCGCCTGCTCGGTAGTGCCACCGGGTGACATCACATTACGTTTGAGTTGCGCCGGTTCCAGATCACTGCGAGCCGCCATTTCTGCGGCGCCTGCCATGGTTTGGATCGCCAGTTCGCGCGCTGTTTCTGCTGCCATGCCAGCGTTAACGGCAGCTTCTTCCAGAGCTTCAAGCATCAGGAAAAAATAGGCAGGGCCACTGCCAGACAAGGCGGTTACCGCGTGTAGTTGTTCTTCCAGCTGCACCCAGTTGGCAGAACCTACGCTGTCAAAAATGGCCGTAACGTCATTTTTTTGCTGCTCGCTGACCCGTGAGTTGGCAAACAGCCCCGCAGCACCTTTGCCCACCAGCGACGGCGTATTGGGCATTACCCGCACCATGGGTACGCCACCGCCAAGCCACCCGTCGATCGTGTCGGCGGTTAGGCCTGCTGCGATTGAAACCATCAATGGCCGGGTATTGCGCACCACCGCGGCAATGTCTTCACACACGCTGGCCATGACTTGCGGCTTTACCGCCAATACGACAATGTCAGATTGTTGGGCGCAGTAGCGGTTGTCGGTGGTAACACTGATTCCGAAACGCTTGCGCAAGCCTTGCAGATGCTCGTCGTCTGGGGCACTGACCCAGATTTTACCGGCTTTATAGCCGTTATCCAGCATGCCGCCAATAATGGCGCTCGCCATATTACCGGCACCAATAAATGAAATGGTCGGTGATTTGCTCAAGATTCACTCCAGGGTTTGACCCAATCGAAAAAAATAGTTGTGCCTGTTGCCGATCATAACAGGAACCGCAGTTTTCAGCTCTTTTGCGGGCGTGGGCCAAACACGGCGGTGCCTACTCTTACCCAGGTTGAGCCTTCGCCAATGGCCAGCTCCAGATCGTCAGACATGCCCATAGATAAGGTGTCCAGCGGCCCGGTGCCGGGCTGGTCCTGGCGCAACCGGATCAAGGCATTGTTCATGGCCCGAAAGCTTGCCCTCAATGCAGCTTCCCCGCGATCCGGGTCTGGAATCGCCATAAGTCCGCGCAATGTCAGTTGCGGCAGTTCGGCAATGGCGGCGACCAGCGCCGGTAGTTCGTCCAGCGAGCAGCCGGATTTGCTGGGTTCATTGTCAATATTAACCTGCAGGCAAATATTCAGCGGCGGCAAGGCCGTGTTGCGCTGGTCGTTCAGGCGGCGGGCTATTTTCAGGCGTTCAACACTGTGTACCCAACAAAACGCCGAAGCTATTTGTGCGGTTTTATTGGATTGAATCGGCCCTATGAAATGCCAGCGTAACTCCGGCATATCCTGCAGGTTCGCTATTTTGTCCAGCGCCTCTTGCAGGTAGTTTTCACCGAAATCCTGCTGGCCTGCTGCTGCGGCTTCGCGCAACTCGTCCGCCTGGCGGGTTTTACTAACCGCCAACAAGCGCACAGAATGGGGCTTTCGGCCCGATTGTAGTGTTGCTTTTTCGATGCGCTGGGTTACGCTCTTGATGTTGTCTGCTATGCTGCTCATAGTGTGAATTCGCTCTACTTGTACAGCTTCGGGTAGCATCACACGTTACCCGCAGGTCACTGAAATGCCAAGTGATCACCGGTCTTGATGTGCTGGTTACGGCAGCCGGCGAAAAAGAAAAACTCCCGGGGAACTCTATGGATATTACCGAACTGCTTGCCTTTTCGGCGAAACAGGGCGCGTCAGATTTGCACCTTTCTGCTGGTTTGCCGCCGATGATTCGTGTGGACGGTGATGTACGCCGTATTAACCTGCCTCCTTTGCAACACAAAGAAGTGCACGGTCTGATTTACGACATCATGAATGACAAGCAGCGCAAAGACTACGAAGAGTTCCTGGAAACCGACTTCTCGTTCGAAGTGGCCGGTGTTGCCCGCTTCCGGGTTAACGCCTTTAACCAGAATCGCGGTTCCGGTGCGGTGTTTCGGACCATTCCCTCGAAAGTGCTGACCATGGAAGACCTGGGCATGGGCCAGGTGTTCAAAGACATTTGCGCAGTGCCACGGGGGCTGGTGCTGGTAACCGGACCCACGGGTTCTGGTAAGTCCACCACGCTGGCGGCGATGGTGGACCACATCAACGACCACCGTTACGAGCACATCCTGACCATTGAAGATCCCATCGAGTTTGTGCACGAATCGAAAAAGTGCCTGGTTAACCAGCGCGAAGTGCACCGCGATACTCTGGGCTTTAATGAAGCACTGCGCTCGGCGCTGCGGGAAGACCCGGACATAATTCTGGTGGGCGAACTGCGTGACCTTGAAACGATTCGCCTGGCGTTGACCGCAGCCGAAACTGGCCACCTGGTATTCGGCACCCTGCACACCACCTCAGCGGCAAAAACCATTGACCGGGTAGTGGATGTGTTTCCGGCCCAGGAAAAATCCATGGTGCGGTCGATGCTGTCAGAATCGTTGCAGGCGGTTATCTCGCAAACCCTGATGAAGAAAATGGGCGGCGGGCGGATTGCTGCCCACGAAATCATGATTGGCACCTCGGCCATTCGCAACCTGATCCGTGAAGACAAAATCGCGCAGATGTACTCGTCTATACAAACGGGTGGCTCGCTGGGCATGCAGACCCTGGATCAGTGTCTGGAACGCCTGTTGCAAAAAGGCCTTATTTCTCGCGACCAGGCGCGTCTGAAAGCAAAAATGCCCGATGCCTTTTAAGCCTGACAGGATCTTCGCCGGCTGATACAAAACGACTCGGGCGCTTGGGCGCGCTCAACGAAAGGTGATAAAAATGGAATTTGAAAAGCTACTGCGGCTGATGGTTGAGAAAGGTGGCTCGGACTTGTTCATTACCGCCGGCGTTGCACCCAGTATGAAAGTGAACGGTAAGGTGTGGCCTGTCACAAAGACCGCCCTGACGCCCGATATGACCCGTGAGCTGGTTTACGGCGCCATGAGCGACAAGCAACGCGCCGAGTTTGATCAAAGCCACGAGTGCAACTTCGCCATCAGCGCCCGTGGCATTGGCCGCTTTCGGGTTAGCGCGTTTTTCCAACGCAATCAGTGCGGTATGGTGTTACGCCGCATTGAAGTAAAGATACCGGAAATCGACGACCTCTCGCTGCCCGACATCGTTAAAGAGCTGGCCATGACCAAGCGCGGGCTTATCATGTTTGTGGGCGCCACCGGCACAGGCAAGTCCACCTCGCTGGCTGCCATGATTGGCTACCGCAACCACAACAGCCGTGGCCATATTATTTCTATCGAAGACCCGATTGAGTTTATACACCAACATCAGGGTTGCATTGTGACCCAGCGCGAAGTGGGCATAGACACCGACAGCTTTGAAGTGGCGTTGAAAAACACCCTGCGCCAGGCGCCAGACGTGATTTTGATAGGTGAGGTGCGAACCCGCCAGACAATGGAATATTCCGTACAGTTCGCCGAAACCGGGCACTTGTGCCTGGCGACCTTGCACGCCAACAACGCCAACCAGGCGCTGGACCGGATTATCCAGTTTTTCCCACCCGAACAGCACGGCCAGATCTGGATGGACCTGTCGCTGAACCTGCGCGCCATTGTGGCGCAGCAACTGGTGCCCACGCCAGACGGCAAGGGCCGGAAAGCGGTTATTGAGGTGCTGATCAATACGCCGCTGGCGGCTGACCTGATTCGCAAGGGCGAAGTGCACAAGCTTAAAGACCTGATGGCCAAATCCAACGAGATCGGCATGCGTACCTTTGACCAGGCGCTCTATGAGCTGTATTCCGAAGGTTCGATTACCTATGAAGATGCCCTGGCACATGCCGACTCACCCAACGATTTGCGTTTGATGATAAAGCTTGGAACCGACGCCCAGGGGGTGGACAAGTTGTCGTCTTCGGTGGACAAGCTGACCATTCAGCAGGACTGAGGCGCTAAGACAAACGTCTTAAATATGTGTTATTAGCAATTGATGGCAAATGCAATTGTGACGGCCGTAACCACCTGAGTATACTCCGGCCGTTCATAATCAGGAGCCATCAAAAAAATGAAATCGACCCGTCTTGCCCGTGCTATCCGCCTGACCACCTTGGCTGCCATCGCAGCGCCTGCGACTGTTTTTGCCGGTGGCTTTTCCCTTAACGAACAGAGCGCCAGCGCGATGGGCGTGGCGAATGCGGGTGCCGCAGCGAATCCGGAGAACGCATCCACGGCGTTTTTTAACCCAGCGGGTATGAGCCAGTTGAAAGGCACCAATATGTCATTTGGTGTGGCCGTTCTGGATATTGATGCTGAAGCTAAAAGTGCCAGTGCCACCAACGTGGTTGGTGGTCCGGTTAAGGGCTCAAACGGTGGTGATATTGCCGATCTGGCAGTGCTACCCAATTTTTTTATAACTCACGAAGTGAGCGACTCTATCGACGTGGGTTTTGGTATCCATGCGCCCTATGGTTTGGCAGCCGACTACGACGATGATTTTGTTGGCCGTTATTTTGCCGACAAAACCGAGCTAACGGCGATTTCTTTCACACCCTCTATTTCCCTTAACAACGCTAAGGGCCTTTCAATGGGCCTAGGCATGAACATCATGTACGCTGAAGCGCGTCTAACAAAGTTTCAGGACACTCGTGCAAAATTGGGAACGTCTGCTAATGGGTACGAAGCAAAGAACGGGGCGCCCTATTCGGATATAAACGGCGATGATATAGCTGTTAATTTCCGCGTTGGTTTTTTGTATGAACTATCTGACCGCACTCAATTTGGTTTGACGGCACAAACCGGCACTGAACTTGAGCTGGAAGGCGAAGCCGAAATAACTAACTTCCCTTCGGCAAACCTGACTCCGACAACCCTCAGCGAAGACGCTAGCGTGCCGCTGGCCATTCCAGAGAGCATTACCGTTGGCGCCCGCCATCAGTTAAATGATTCTGTGACGTTGCTCGCAGGTGCCACTTACGCCCGCTGGAGTCGGTTCGAAGGTCTTGATGTATTCAGCACGGAAGGCGACAGCGGCGAGATATCTACAGCCCTTGGGCGCACAGGCGACCAACCGCTCAGTCACGTTACTGAAAAATGGCAGAATACCTGGCAGTTCAACGTGGGTGGAATCTGGCAGGCTACGCCTGCCTGGGCCTTTAAGGCGGGCTACGCGTGGGATGAATCGCCGGTCGACGAATTCGTAACCGCCCGCGTTCCTTCATCAGACCGTCATTGGCTCACTCTGGGTACGCAGTGGAAAGATGCGCAAAGCGGCTGGACGGTGGATGCCGCCATTGGCACCCTGCTGTTTGTGGACGATCCGAAGATTAAAGAATTCGTTTATCAATACGATGCCCCAAGCCAGAAGGATCCGGCTGCGGGTAAGTCCAACTACGAAGGCGAATACGAACTCGACGCCTGGAGCGCTTCACTACAAATCAGCAAAGCCTTCTAACGTTTGATTTCGAAGCTATAACGACAGGCCGATTTTACCCGCCTGTCGCAGTCACAAAAACGCCCGCTTGAGCGAACACTCAACGGGCGTTTTTCGTTAGTGGGCCTGGTCCCAGTTATCACCCACGCCAGCCTCTACCAGCAAGGGCACAGCGAGTTCCGCAGCGCCCGACATGCGCTTGATCAGTCCTTCGCGCACCGCTTCTACCGCCTCTTCTTTTACTTCGACGATCAGTTCGTCGTGTACCTGCATGGTCATGCGGGCGCTGTCCGGGTATTCGGCCAGCAGCCAGGCTTCCACATCAATCATCGCGAGCTTGATAATGTCGGCAGCGGTACCCTGCATGGGCGCGTTAATCGCGGTGCGCTCGGCGGCCTGCTGCAGTTGCTTGTTGCGGGCGTTGATTTCGGGCAAGTACAAGCGCCGGCCAAACAGAGTCTCCACGTAGCCGTCTTCGTGAGCCTGTTTGCGAATATTGTCCATGTACGTCAGTACGCTGGGGTAGCGTTCGAAATAACGGTTGATGTACTGCTGGGCCACTTTGCGTTCGACATCCAGCTGCCGCGCCAGGCCAAACGCCGACATGCCGTAAATCAGCCCGAAGTTGATGGCTTTGGCGCTTCGCCGTTGGTCAGTGTTCACCTCTTCCAGAGATACCCCGAACACTTCCGCTGCGGTGGCTTTGTGAATGTCTTCGCCCTTGGCAAACGCGGTTAGCAGGCCTTTGTCTTCCGACAGGTGCGCCATAATGCGCAATTCAATCTGGGAATAGTCCGCTGCCAACAGCTTGTAGCCTTTCTCGGCGATAAACGCCTGGCGAATGCGTCGGCCCTGCTCGCTGCGAATGGGTATGTTCTGCAGGTTGGGCTCTGAAGACGACAGGCGCCCGGTGGCCGTGACTGCTTGATGGTAAGACGTGTGCACGCGACCGGTACGATGGTGGATCAGATCTGGCAGAGTGTCTGTATAGGTGGACTTGAGTTTGCTCAGGCTACGGTGTTCCAGCAGCAGCCTTGGCAGTTCGTGGCTGTGGGCCAGTTCCTGCAGCACCGGTTCGGCCGTTGAGGGCGCACCCTTGGGCGTTTTTTTGAGAACTGGCAAACCCAGCTTTTCATAAAAAATAACCTGCAGCTGTTTTGGCGAGCCCAGGTTGAAGGTCTCCCCGGCGGCTTCATACGCGGCTGTTTCCAGTTCGGCCATGCGTTCAGCCAGTTCCTGGCTGTGCTGGCGCAGTGTGCTGGCGCTGATCAGCGTGCCCCTTTGTTCCATGCGCGACAGCACCGGTACCAAGGGCAAATCAATGTCTTCATACACCGACTGCAGCTTACCGGTGGCGGCTAGTTGCGGGCGCAGTGCCTGATGTAAGCGAAGGGTGATGTCGGCGTCTTCGGCGGCGTAGGGGCCGGCTTTATCAAGCTCCAGCTGGTTGAACGTCAGCTGTTTGGCACCTTTGCCTGCCAGGGATTCAAAGGTTGTGGTTTCCTCGCCCAGATAATGCAGGGCCAGGGCGTCCATATTGTGGCGTGAAGATACCGAGTTCAGCACATAGGATTGCACCATGGTGTCTTCGGCAATGCCTTCCAGGCAGATGTCGTGGTTGGCCAGCACGTTTTTGTCGTACTTCAGATTTTGCCCGACTTTTTTATGGTCGGGGCTTTCCAGTAGCGGTTTGAGCTGGGCCAGCACCGTGTCGCGGTCCAGCTGTTCGGGCGCGCCCATGTAGTCGTGGCAAAAGGGCACGTAGGCTGCTTCAAACGGTTGTACCGCAAACGATACGCCCACAACCTCTGCAGCCATGTATTTCAGACTGGTGGTTTCGGTGTCAAAGGCAAACAGTTCTGCGGCTTTTAAGCGCTCTATCCATTCATCCAGTTCTGCCTGGTCGGTAATAATGCTGTAGTGCTTGTCACGGCGCTGAGTGGGTTCACCAGGGCTGCTTTGATGTGCAGTGCTATTATCTGACGTGCTCTGATCAGACGTGCTTTGATCAACACCGGACTGCGCAGCAGCAGACCCGGCGGTTTGGGGGCCTGAGTTTTCGAGTTCGTTGATCCAGCTGCGCAACTCGTATTCGCGGAACAGCTCCAGCAGGGCGCTGTTGTTCTGCTCGCGTTCCAGAAGATCTTCCAGTCCGAACGCCAGCTCTACGTCCAGTTTGATGGTGGCCAGTATCCGGCTCAAGGGCAGGGTTTCCCTGGCATCCCGCAGGTATTCCCCAACCTTGCCTTTGATGTTGTCGGCGTTGGCCATCAGGTTGTCGATGTCTTGGTATTCCTGCAGCCATTTCACCGCAGTTTTCGGGCCGCACTTGTTTACGCCGGGTATGTTATCCACCTTGTCGCCCACCAGCGCCAAGTAGTCGATGATCTGCGCCGGTGTTACGCCAAACTTTTCTTCAACGTCGGCTGCGTCCATGTGGGTATTGGTCATGGTGTTGATCAGCGTTACGTGCGGGCTTACCAGTTGGGCCATGTCTTTATCGCCCGTGGACACCACCACGTCAATGCCCTTGCTGGTGGCCTCGTGGGCCAGGGTGCCAATCACGTCATCGGCCTCTACTCCCTCCACAATCAGCAGCGGCAGGCCCATGTGCCTGACAATCTGGTGAATAGGCTCAATCTGCACGGCCAGGTCGTCAGGCATCGGCGGGCGGTTTGCTTTGTAATCCGCGTACAGGTCGTTGCGGAAGGTTTTGCCTTTGGCATCGAACACCACCACAATTTTGGAGCCGGGGAAGTCCAGGTCTATCCGGCGTATCATGGCAATAACGCCCTTGATGGCGCCGGTTGGGTGGTTTTTGCTGGTCATGAGTGGTGGAAGTGCGTGGTAAGCGCGGAATAGATAAGAGGAACCGTCTACAAGAACCACGGGTGGAGTGTGTTGTTCAGTCATAGATGCCTGTGCCTGCAATCGTATTGAAGCGTGGGTTGCCTTGTGTAACTCTGATGGTGACAATTAAGGCAATGATAAAAAGTACGGTAATAATAAAAAGTACGGCGATTATTTCGGGCGCGAAACTGGCTTGAAAAAGCCAGGAAACCGGCAATAAGCGCACCATAAACAGATAGTCAAAAGGGTATCACGAAAATGAAAAAAATCATTTTACCACTTGTGTTGTTGGCGTGGCCGTTAGCAACCGTTGTTGCCCAGGAAACCGGCAATCTGGACGACACCGTTGTGGAAACGCCAAAACAGCCTGTGATTATCTCGGACTATCAGCCGTCTAACGCAGGCACCCAGATTGTTATCCGCAGCGGCGAAAAAGAGGTGTATTACGAGTACCGGGTGAATGGTCAGGTGATGGAAATAAAGGTTGTGCCCCAGATAGGACCGGAATACTACCTGGTGCCTGCCGACGGTGGCTGGGCCCGTGAAAGTGAATCCGGCATGCTGGTGCCAAGCTGGGTGCTGTTTCGCTGGTAGTCATGAGCGCGTTGTTAAGCAGGCCGGTAGAATAATTTTTGAACGATTTCTGATTTTAGTGTGAACACTCTAACTTTTCTCCTTAATCTACACTCATCGATCGAAAACACTTTTGATCAACAAACGTAACACAGGGGATTTATTATGGGTGTACTTACCACGTATCAGCAACAGCTTCAGGATATGGTTAACAAGGGTATCGACGCCGCTGAGAAGCAGCAGAAGCGTTTGTCTGCCAAGCCTTTCGACATGGCTGAAAAGCTGGAAGAAAGCGCTCGCACTCACAGCGTAAAATCCCTGCGTAAGAGCTATTACGGCTACAGCGAAAACGTGTTTGACCAGCTGCGCGAACTGAACGGCATGGTTGGTGAATTCACCGCCCAGCTGATCTCACGCGTTGAAAAGCAGGTAACTGAAGGCGCTGATGCTGTAGAAGAAGGCGCAATTGATGTTGCCGTAAAAGCAGAAGACGTAAAGGCAGCTGTTGAGCCCAGCAAAGAAGCTCGCAAAATCAGCGCCAAGAAAACCAAGGCCGCTCCTGCAGCCGCTGTTAAGGTCGAAAAAGCTGAAGACAGCAAAGAAGTAAAAGCAGAAGAAGCTGAGCCGATTAAGGCCAGCGACGCGAAAACTGAAGAAACGGCTTCTGCCTGATAGCGTTCAGCGGCCCGCAAGCTCACCAAGAGCGTGGGCCGGTTGAAACCGGCGAATGCCAATAAAAAAGGAAGACTGGTTTAGTCTTCCTTTTTTTTGTCGGTTAATTGTTCAAGCCGGCGAATATCGATTTCGTAGATTTCCCGCTGGGTCTGAATGTCTTGGGTCTGGGTTTCAATTTCCTGTTCAATATCCAGGATCTGCGTTTCCAGCCGACGAATTTTCTCCAGGGTTGCCTCGGGAATTTTTCGTCCAGAGCGTTCCAGATCGGCGGCGCGGCTTTGTTCGGCGTTCAACTGCCCGGAGATGACAGTGATATTGCCTTTTTTCAGGCTGATCAGTCCCTCCAGTTCGCGAATTTTCCGGTTCATGGCGCTGCGCGCCTGATCTGGGTGACTGAAGCGCTTTAGCAGTTTTCGGTCCTGTTCGCGTTGGAGTTCCAGGGCGTCCTGGCGTTGTTGTTCGGCACTGCGTTCGGCCAGTTCCTGTTCCGTGGGGGCGGGCGCAATGATGGTAACGACACGCCCGTTGCTGTTAAGAATGTCATAGCCCCGTTGCGTTGCTTCCTGCGGAATGCTGCTGCCAATGACCACCTGGCCGTTTTCATCCGTATACCGGTACATGCCGGCGTGGGCCGTAGTGGCACTGATGGCACCGGTGCCAATCAGGCTAAACATGAGGAGTGAAGCGGTCAGGTGTTTTGCCATTCGTCAAACTCCGTAAGATTCCCGGTAGCGGGTCACCGCATTAGCGTGTTGGTCGAAAGCTGGGTTGCTGCTGACGTAGTCCAGTACCTGATCAAGCCCGATAATGCTGACCACGGGTATACCGAACTGCTGTTCTACTTCCTGGATGGCAGACAATTTGCCTTTGCCTTTTTCCTGGCGGTCCAGAGCGATCAGTACACCGGCGGGTTCAGCCCCCGCTTGATGGATGATCTCAATTGCTTCGCGAATAGCGGTGCCAGCGGTAATGACATCATCTATAATCAGCACCCTACCATTTAAGGGCGCACCGACAATGCTTCCGCCTTCACCGTGATCTTTCTTTTCCTTACGGTTAAAGGCAAAAGGTTTATTGTTACCAGCTTCTGCTAACGCCATAGCCGTTACGGTAGCCAACGGGATGCCCTTATAGGCGGGCCCGAAAATAATGTCATAATTCAGAGCGCTGCGTTCAATGGCTGCAGCGTAGGCTTGGCTTAACTGTAGAAGATCATTACCGGTATTGAACAGGCCCGCGTTAAAAAAGTAGGGGCTGATGCGACCGGATTTGAGTGTAAATTTGCCAAAACGCAGCACATTTCGCTGTATGGCGAACTCGATAAAATTTTTTTGATAATCATGCATGGCGCGGCTTCTAGGGCTGTTGGTCTTTCAAAAGTAGTTAAAAAGTGCTTAAAATCGGTATCATACACACAAACCGAATCAGGGAATACGTATGCGGGTAGTATCAATCAGCGTCAACGGTCTTGAACAGGCTGTTGAAAAAGGTTTTTTTGACTGGATAGCAGGGCAAGACGCCGACGTTATCTGCGTTCAGGACCACCGCATGCGCGCCTACGAGGTTGAAGACCGCCAGCTGGTGCCAGAAGGCTACCAAGCCTATTTTATTGACGGCGAAAACAATGAAGATGGCGGTGTTGGAATTTATACCCGCCACTTCCCGAAAGCCATCATGTATGGCTTTGCCAATGAGCAGGCTGACCGCGAAGGCCGGTTTATTCAGGCCGATTTCGACAAAGTCTCCGTCGCCAGCGTGCTGGCGCCCTGCGCGCTTGGCCTGGAAGACGACCCGATTGGTGATGATGACCTGACCGTTCTGGACCATAAAGACGATTTCATGGACGCGTTTGCCGTACACATGCAAAAAACCCTGCGTAAACGCCGGCAGTTTATTGTGTGTGCCAACCTGCAAAGCGCTCATCACGTTACCGACGCCAGTTCGCGCTATCACAAATTGGACGTATCCGGCTTTTTGCCTCACGAGCGTGCGTGGCTAGACCGCCTGTTCGACGAAATGGGCAGCATTGACGCGTTCCGTGATATTAACAAACAAAGCAATCAGTTTACCTGGTGGCCGGAGTGGGCTTCAGGTTGGCGCAAGCAGTCGGGTATTCGGGTAGATTATCAGATTGCTACGCCGGGTATTCGAAAGACCATTCAAGATGGCTGGATTGATGACGACACCCGGTTTTCCGACCACGCGCCGGTGGTGATGGATTACGACATCGAGATTGGATTTTAGGTTGACCTTGAACATAGGGGGGCGAGGTAGGGGACGGATTTAAAATCCGTCCCCGATTTAGATCAAATCTATGGCCCTCGACACCCACGGTTTTGAGTTAGCCGTTAAGCGCTTCGTTCTGCAGCGCAAATAATTTTTCAATACCCTGTTTTGCCAGTACCAGCATGCTGTCCAGTTCTTCCTGAACGAAAGGCGCGCCTTCTGCCGTGCCCTGAATTTCGATAAAGCCGCCTTTATCCGTCATCACCACGTTCATGTCAGTTTCCGCAACCGAATCTTCCGGGTAGTCCAGATCCACAACCGGCTTGCCTTTGAAAACGCCGACGGATACCGCGGCAACCATCTGCTTCAGCGGCGATTTCTTCAGGCGCTTTTGTGCTACCAGGTAATTCAGCGCGTCTACCAGCGCTACGCAGCCACCGGTGATGGCCGCGGTGCGGGTGCCGCCGTCAGCCTGAATAACATCGCAATCGATGGTGATGGTATGCTCGCCCAGTGCTTTCAGATCCACCGCAGCGCGCAGTGAACGGCCAATCAGGCGCTGGATTTCAACCGTTCGGCCACCTTGTTTGCCGCGAGCTGCTTCGCGCCCCATACGGCTGTTGGTTGAGCGGGGCAGCATGCCGTATTCCGCGGTAATCCAGCCCTGGCCTTCGCCGCGCAAAAACGGTGGCACCTTGTTTTCCACCGATGCCGTGCAAATTACTTTGGTGTCGCCGAACTCGATCAGCACAGAGCCTTCGGCGTGACGGGTGTAGTTGCGGGTAATGCGGATGTCTCTGGGTTGTTCGGGGGCTCTGCCACTGGGTCGCATAAAAAAATTCCTGATGGGTTAAAATGAGCAGCGTGCCTGGGCTGCAGGCCTGCTTGTACAAATGAATTGGCGCGCAGTATAGCACGGCCATGCCGGCTTCCGACCCGTCAGACCCAAGCGCTGTGGTGCCGCCGCAGAATCCGCTTACTGCGGTTCGCCGCTCGGCGCTCTAGCCTGATAGACTCTGTAAAAGCTTGGCTGAACAGGCTGATAAACTTATGCCGGAGTGACCATGATTCGAAGTATGACTGCCTTTGCGCGCCAGGAAACTCGTGGAGCCTGGGGTGCACTGACCTGCGAAATCCGCACCGTTAACCATCGCTATCTGGAGCCGTCATTTCGTTTGCCGGAGTGCCTGCGAGAGCTGGAAAACGATTTTCGCGAACAGCTGCGCAAACAACTGAAGCGCGGCAAAGTAGACGTGAGCCTTCGCCTGCACGCCAGCGACCAGGCCCAACACAGCTTCGCCATCAATGAGCCGCTCACCCAGGCGTTGAACGACGCGGCCAAGCGCATTAGCCGGATTCTGGACAACCCTGCCCACATCAGTGCGCTGGATATATTGCGCTGGCCAGGTGTTATGGCAACGCCCGAGCAGGATTACACCGAGGCCAAAGCCGCCGCGGCCAGCCTGTTTGAGCAAACCATAAACGAACTGATAGCGGCAAGAACACGCGAAGGCGAGCGCTTGCTGGCTATATTGGAACAGCGTCTGGTCGCCATACACGCCCAAGTGGCTGACGTGCGTGAGCGCATGCCGCAGCTGCTTCAGGCTCAGGAGCAACAGCTGCGCGAACGCTTTGAAAAAGCCAAAATTGAGCTAGACCCGGAACGCATAGCTCAGGAAATGGTGATGCTGGCGCAAAAAAGCGATGTCGCCGAAGAGCTGGACCGCCTGGATGCCCACGTGGCCGAAGTACGCGATACCCTGGCCAGTGAAGACGCCGTCGGCCGACGCCTGGATTTTTTGATGCAAGAGCTGAACCGCGAAGCCAATACCTTGAGCAGCAAAAGTATAGACGCCGGCCTGACCCGCGCCGCGGTGGACTTGAAAGTGTGGATTGAGCAGTTGCGGGAGCAGGTGCAGAACATAGAGTGATGTTCTACAACCATACGTTTAGTCACAAGGCAATAGAGCGCTGGACCAGTGTATTAAAGTGGAGAATGAACGTATGAGTGCACTGGTTCGGTTTAATGATGACTGCGGCACAGGCGATAGCCAGCACGTCTTTGAGGCTATTGCGGCAGACTTGCTGGAGAAAGGCTACAGCATCAAACCTAATGCCCTGCCCACAAACCTGCTGAGCGGGCTTTGGCAACAGCTGCGTACTATGCCCGGCCACCAGTTTGATCCCGCCGGTGTTGGAAGGCAGCAAGCTCACACGGTCAATAATTTTATACGCAGCGACGCCATAAGCTGGATAGAGCGCGATACGCCTGCGGGCGAGGACTGGCTGAACTGGGCCGCTGAGTTGCAGCAGTATCTTAATCGCCGTTTGTTTCTCGGTTTATTCTCCTTTGAAAGTCATTTTTCGCACTACGCGCCGGGTGATTTCTACAAGAAGCATCTGGATGCTTTCAAAGGGCAGTCAAACCGGGTGTTGTCGGTGGTGCTGTACCTTAACCCGGACTGGATGCCGGACGATGGCGGCGAGTTGGCGCTTTATCACAGCGATCAGTGTCATCACGGTGAACAGAGCCAGAGCGTACTTAAAGTAACGCCCAGCATGGGCACTTTGGTTGCCTTCCTTAGTGAAGAATTCCCCCACGAAGTTCTCCCGGCCAAACGCGACCGTTATGCTATTGCTGGCTGGTTCCGGGTAAACACCACCAGTACCGGGCGGGCAGATCCGCCGGATTAAAGCCGGGACAGATTTTAAATCTGTCCCGGTTCACTCATCGAGGCTCGCGTAATCCCGCTTTGTCGCCGTCACTTGCGCGATTCCGATTGCGCCGGCAGCGCTCCGAGCAGTGCACCACTTCATCCCAGCAGTTTTGCCACTTTTTGCGCCAGCTGAAGGGTCAGTCACAGGTAGGGCAGGTTTTTTGTGGTAGAGGTTTTTTGGCGGTCATCAGCGTCGTCTTTGGTGAAAGTTGTTGCTGCCTGGTGCGTTTACGTGGCGTTGTAATATGCGCTCGCCTTCCTGCTTTACTTCCGGCCGGCTCCGCCATTCCCAAAGGCGATCCCGCGCTGCTGCGTAAGCAGGCGCCAGTTCGAACAATGGCGCCGGGTAATGCTGGCCAATCTGCAAATCAAACATCTGTTCTTCCATCGGCGTCAGAAGCCACGGCTTGTGCAACAGGGTGTCTGGCAGTTCGGCCAACTCCGGCACCCACTGGCGGATAAACGTGCCCTGTGGGTCTTGCTCCTGTGACTGCAATACCGGGTTATAAATCCGGATGGTGTTGATACCGGTCACGCTCGCCTGCATTTGAAATTGCGAGTAGTGAATACCCGGTTCGTAATCCAGGAACATCCGCGCCAGATGGTGCACGCCCCGCTGCCAGTCGATATTCAGCAAATGGCATAGAAAACTCACCAGCATGGCGCGCATGCGGAAGTTGATGTAGCCGGTGGCGTGCAGGCAGCGCATACAGGCGTCTACCAGCGGGTAGCCGGTGCGGCCATCTTGCCAGGCTGCCAGATCGGTGTTCACGCCGTCGTCTGTGCGGTAGGGGTAGGTCAGGTATCCGTGATTCACCGGCCGCTGCTCCATGGCACATTCGCTTTCAAATTTCTGAATGAAATGGCAGTGCCAGTGCAGGCGCGAGGCAAAAGCTCGCAGTGAGCGGTCCCAGCCCGGATTTTGTCGGCTGGCGCGATACTGCTGATAGGCTTGGCGCAGGCTGATATTGCCAAAAGCCAGGTAGGGTGAAAGCCGCGAACAATAGGTGCGGCTGGAGATGGGGCTTGACACAGAGCCACTATAAAGCCGGCCTCTAGCGTTGAAAAAACTATCCATCCACTGATGTGCTGCGGTTTCGCCGCCGGTTTGAAATTGCGGATCCGGGAGCAACCATTCGTTGGACGGTTGCCAGTCGGTAAGGGCGTGCGGATGTATAACGCGGAGTTGCCGCAGGTCCGCGTGTTGCTGCGGCGCGCCCATCACTTGCTGCCAGTGATGGTCCCAACCATCGCGATTGAACGCCCCGCGAATCACCGCGCCGGTCGCGAACTCCTGCCAGTTGAAGCCCTGCTGCTGGCACCACTTTGCAACCTGTTGGTCGCGTTCAAAGGTGCTGGCATCGCCGGTTTCTTCGTGGCTGAACAGCGTGTGAATGCGGTGGTGCTGCTGCAGTTGCTCCAAAATTTCAATGCATTCGCCGAGCGCCAGCGTAACGCTAGCCTCGCAACCAGCACGTGTGAGCTGGCTGTTCATATCGCTTATCGACTCAATAACAAAGCGCCAATGGCGCTGGCTAAGGTGAGGGTTCTGCCTCTGTGAGGGCTCTACCACATACAGCAAAATAATAGGTAACCCTGTCTTGCAGGCCGCATACAGGGGAGCGTGATCTGTCAGCCTGAGATCGCGTTTGAACCAAACTACATTAACGAACGATTGCTCTGGGTGCATGGCGCCTTGCCACTATTGTGAGTCGAATTTTTCTTCTGTGCTCGATACGAATCGAATCGGGCTCCCGATCTGTTTCTGCATAACGCCATCTCCGCGGTCAACATCGCGCACCAGCCCGCGAGCCTTTATCTGTGGGTGATTTGCGGCCTCTGTAATGCTGAGTACCGGCTCTACGCAGGCGTCCTGGGGCTGAAAAAGTGTTTGCCAGTGGGCCAGGGTGTGTTTGAAAATCCTGGCTTTGAGCGCCACTTTAAGCAGTTGCTGATCTTCGGATTTCGGGCTTTGTGCCAACGCGGCCAGGTGGGGCAGTTCCAGTGTGTCGAACAGACGTTTTGAAAACTGGGGTTCCAGGCTGCCAATCGACAGCCAGCGGTTGTCACTGGTCTGGTAGTAGTCATAAAAGCTGCCACCGTTAAGCAGTGTCTGCTCCGGCTTCTGATCAACGCCGCCGGCAATGGCTGCGGCGCCGGTCATGGCGTTCAGCGCAAACGCTGCATCGGTCATACTTATGTCAATAAAAACACCCTGTCCAGTTTGCTGGCGATGAATGACGGCCGCCAGTATGCCCATCACGGCGTGGTGGGAACCCCCCGCAATATCGGCAATTTGAACGCCCAGCGGTGGCGGCCCGCCGGCTTTGCGACCGCAATGACTGGCCACTCCTGACAGCGAAAGATAATTGATGTCGTGGCCAGCGCGATTTCTGTATGGCCCGGTTTGGCCGTAGCCGGTAATGGCGCAGTAAATAAGACCGGGGTTGATTGCGCGCAAGGTTTCATAATCGAGCCCGAGACGGTTCATCACACCGGGCCGGAACTGCTCCACCACAATGTCGTAATCGCCAACCAGTGTTTTTACCAAGGCCACCGCAGACGGATCTTTCAGGTTTAGCTTTAACGACTTTTTACCGCGGTTTAACAGGGAATACCCGGTGGCCAGATCGCCGTCGAAGGGCGGCATGGTGCGAACCAAATCAACGCGATCCGGGGCTTGAACCGTGAGTACCTCTGCGCCAAGATCCGCGAGCATCATGGTGGCGAAGGGCCCCGGCAGCAGTGTACTGAAATCCAGAACTTTCAGAGAATTGAGTGGCTTTGTCATGGTGTTTCCTTTCGGTGCAGATTTTTGTTGTGCCATGGCCTCAGCAGGAAATTCGCCAGTTCAACTTTTTGCCTCAACGGGTTTCAGTGCCAGCAGGTCGGTTTTCAGGGCGGTCAGCACTTTTTCTGCGGTGTTGCCAATAACTCGTGCCCGCAGGCCGGTTTTACCGGTGGTGCCAATTACCACCATGTCGGCTTTTATCTCACTGGCTACGCGCGGTATCACTTCCTGCGCCAGCCCGGCCACCAGGTGCACCTGCTCTGGTTTCAAGTGCCAGGTATTGCACAGGTGCTCCACCTTCGGGAGCAGTGCCTTGTATTGTTCCTGGTGCAGCCTTGCCGGGTGAATCATGTCCAGTTCGGCCAGCAGGGTGGGCGTATGCAAGGCGTGCACCAGATGCAGTTCGGCGCCCAGGGCTTTGGCCAGATGATACCCGCGTTCAATCAGGCGGTGGTTCAGGGCCTGTTTCACCGGGTTGGCGGAGCTTAAGTCCACGGCGACCAGAATTGGCCGAGCCTGGTGCCATTTTGCGGCTGCCACCAGCATCACCGCCGCCGGGCATTCGCGAATCAGGTGCCAGTCGGTGGGTGTATAAAGAAATGTTTCGGAGCGATTGCCGGTTTTCAGTACGGCATCCACCTGTTGTTCGCTACACCGCGCAATCAGCCACTGATGTATGTGCTTTTCCCAGACCGTGAGCGTGCTGGTTTTAAGGTCTTTGCAGTTGGCCATGGCCAGCATGCGTTCAAGCCAGGTCTGGCGCATTTGCAGCAATGAGTCCCTGGCGCGTTCACGAACCTCAGTTTTGTCGGGCAAAGCCTCCAGAAACTCGTGCACAAACGCCACAATTTCCAGGCTGGCACCGGTGGCGCGGGCCAGTTCTATGCCGCGGCCCAAGGCATGCTGATGTCTGTCGTGTGGGTCCATAACAATCAGGAGTTTTTTCATGGCAGAGTCTCCACATGGTGACGGCAAGGTGAATCGATTGCGCCAATAGTAACAGTAGGGGTGCGCTGGGGTGCGGTGCCAGGTCAAACGCCGTATAATTTTTGCTTTAACGGTTCTGCTTACGGGCCACCATTCAAGATTGGGGAGTTATTTGCATGAGTCATGCCGGAGAGCAGGGCACCCTGTTTATTATTTCTGCCCCCTCCGGGGCCGGTAAAACCAGCCTTGTGGCACAAATGCTGAAGCACGATGCAAAGCTTGGGGTGTCTGTCTCACACGCTACCCGCGCAATACGCAGCGGTGAACAGGATGGCGTAAACTACCATTTTGTCAGCCGCAGCGAATTCGAGCTTATGATTGGCCGCGGCGATTTCCTGGAACACGCCGACGTGTTCGGCAACTATTACGGCACATCACAGGTATGGGTGCGCCAGACTCTGGCGGCGGGCCGCGATGTAGTGCTGGAAATTGACTGGCAGGGAGCCCAGCAGGTTCGACGTTTGCAGCCAGGCTGTGTGAGTGTGTTTATCGTGCCTCCGTCTGCTGAAACACTGCGGGGGCGCCTGGTTGGTCGTGGCACCGACAGCGCGGAAGTGGTTGAACGGCGCTTGGCGGAGGCGGAAGATGAGTGTAGCCACGCCGTCGAGTTTGATTACCTTGTTGTTAATGATGACTTCGACCATGCCTTGGCGGATTTGCTGGCCATCGTGCGCGGCCAGCGTTTGCGTATGAATGTACAGCAGCAGCGTCACGCTGCGCTTTTGGCCGGGCTTTGCAACCATCGCGGGCGGCAAGAGTAAGGACTTTTACGGTATACAAATTGACCGTCTGGCAGTACACTGGCTGGTCTGCAAAATCAGTCATTTTATTTGTCGGGGAAATCATGGCACGAGTTACCGTTGAAGATTGTCTTGAACACGTTGATAACCGCTTTCAGCTGGTGATGCTGGCTACCAAGCGCGCGCGCCAGATTGCCACCAAAGGTGCGGAGCCCATGGTGCCACCAGAAAATGACAAGCCGACTGTAATCGCGCTGCGTGAAATTGCTGCGGGTTTGGTCAGCCGTTCATTGCTGACCGAAGATTTAGACGATTAGCAATAAGGCATTGAAATCTGTCCACACGGTTTTATAGTGTCAAGATAGCAGCGTGCTTTAAGGACTAAGGAAGGACCCGAATGCATGCATTCGGGTTTTTTTGTTTCCGGGTTTCATAAACAGGTGAGGGCGCGGTGTCATCAGAAGCAGCGGTAGACATGTTAACCAGAGAGCTGAGCAGCTATCTGGACACCAATCGCATCAATCAGGTGCGCCGAGCCTACTATTTTGCGGAACAGGCCCACGAAGGCCAAATGCGCAAGAGTGGTGACCGCTACATAACCCATCCCTTGGCCGTCGCCCGCATTCTTGCTGAAATGCGGCTGGATCATCAAAGCCTGATGGCGGCCATGCTACACGATGTGATTGAAGACACCGGCATACCCAAAGATGCGCTCGCTGACCAGTTTGGTGAAGATGTCGCCGAACTGGTAGATGGCGTCAGTAAGCTGACCCAGATTGAATTTCGCACCCGCGCCGAAGCCCAGGCCGAAAATTTCCAGAAAATGACCCTGGCCATGGCCCGCGATATTCGCGTAATTCTGGTCAAGCTGGCGGACCGCCTGCACAACATGCGCACGCTGGGCCCCATGCCCTATGAAAAGCGCAAACGCATCGCCACTGAAACATTGGATATTTACGCACCTATTGCCAATCGCCTGGGTATGCACAGCATTTCGACGGAGCTGGAAGACCTCGGGTTCTCGACCATGTACCCCATGCGTTCGAAATTCATTTCCAAAGCGGTGACCAAGCTGCGCGGCAGCCATCGGGAAATCATTGATGAAATTCGTGGCCGCCTGCACGAAAAGCTGGAAGAGCGTGGTATGCCCGGCCGGATTTTAGGGCGCGAAAAACACTTGAACAGCATTTACAACAAGATGAAGTTCAAGCAGAAATCATTCCATGAAATCATGGATGTATACGCGTTCCGCATCATTACCGACAACGAAGACGATTGTTATCGAATTTTGGGTGCCGTGCACAGTTTGTATAAGCCCATGCCCGGGCGTTTCAAAGACTATATTGCCATGCCCAAGGTGAACGGCTATCAGTCGCTGCACACCACCTTGTTTGGTATGCACGTGAATATCGAAGTTCAGATTCGCACGGAAGAAATGGAGAACATTGCCAACAACGGTATTGCCGCTCATTGGCTGTACAAGAATGAGCCGTCTAACGGCACTAGCGTGAATCAGACCCGGGTAGACCGCTGGGTGAAGGGTCTGATGGAAATGCGCGAGCGCGCTGATGATTCGCTGGAGTTTATTGAAAGCGTTAAAGAAGACCTTTTTCCTGACGAAATTTACGTATTTACGCCCCGTGGTAAAATCATGGAACTGCCCGGCGGTGCCACGCCGGTGGATTTTGCCTATGCCATCCATACCGATATTGGCAACGCTACCGTGGCCTGCCGCATTAACCGCAATCTGGGCTCCCTAAGCCAGCCTTTACAAAGCGGGCAGACGGTGGAAATTATCACCGCGCCCGGCGCGAGGCCGAACCCCGCCTGGCTCAACTTTGTGGTAACCGGCAAGGCCCGTGGCAGTATTCGCCATGTGGTGAAAAGCGACAAACATGCGGAGTCTCTGGAGCTGGGTCAGACGCTGCTTAAGCGTTCCCTGAAAGGTTTTAGCACGCGTCTTGGTGATATCACTGACGCTCAGAAGCAGCGGGTTGTGGCTCACAATCAGGTCAACAGCTTTGAGGACCTGGTTAGCGAAATTGGTTTGGGCAATCGCATGGCGTTTCTGGTGGCGCGCCAGTTGGTGGTGGGCGCGCCCGAAGCTGAAGGTGATGCCCCGGCGGCAGCCGCGCTTCAGGAAAGCGGGCGCCAGGGCCCGGTGACGATTTGTGGCTCAGATGGCCTGCTGCTGAAATTTGCCAGTTGCTGCAAGCCCATTCCTGGTGACCCGATTGTGGGCATCATGGACTCGGGTAACGGCATGGTGATTCACTCAGACACCTGCTCCCATCTGCCAGACAACGAGCAGGGCAGGGCCATGCTGACCGATCTGAAATGGGCCAAGGACATTACCGACCAGTTTTCAGTGGAGTTGCGGGTGGAAATGGAGCGTCAGCGTGGCATTATTGCGGAAATGGCCAGCGCCGTCGCTATGGCCGACGGCAATATCGAACGCATTAACGTGGAAGATCAAAACGCCCGTTTTGGCGTTGTCAGCCTGGTGGTACACGTAACCGGCCGCCACCATTTGGCGCGAGTAATGCGACGGGTACGCAATATTCGGGCGGTTACCCACATCAGCCGGGTTCGCTACTAAAGGCACATAAGTCTCTGCTATCGTAGTTCTCTGCTATCGTAGGTCTGTCAGATTTAACACTCGGCGTTATGGCGGGTGAGGATTTTTATTTATTAACAACAGGGATATAAATAACCATGACCAACAAATCGATTATTGAAACCGAAAATGCACCGCAAGCAATCGGGCCTTATTCCCAGGCCGTAAAGGCCGGTGATACCGTATATATTTCTGGCCAGATTCCGCTGGTGCCAGAAACAATGGAACTGGTGCAGGGCGATTTCGCCGCAAACACCCGTCAGGTATTTGATAACCTAAAGGCCGTTTGCGTGGCATCCGGTGGTTCATTGCAAGATATTGTCAAGCTGAACATTTATATGATCGATTTGGCCAATTTCGCGGCTGTGAACGAAATTATGGCCACTTACTTCCAAAAGCCTTACCCGGCGCGCGCAGCGATGGCCGTTGCTGCGCTGCCAAAAGACGTACCCATCGAAATGGAAGCGGTGATGGTGCTGACCTAAGCGCCTTTGCGCTGATCAATCAGTTCACGGTATCCGGCGCGGAAGTCCGGGTACCGGAACTGAAAACCGGTTTTCAACAGATGCCGGTTACTGCATAGTTTGCTCCCCGCCCGGCCACCATCGCGGGCGTCGTCGGCTGGCGCTTTGCAATCAGTATGCTGGCGAATCCATTGCACCACTTGATCCAGCCTTGCCGGCTCGCAGTCGCTGGCCAGGTAGCAGGACTGCAGAGTTTCACCGGCTGCCGCCATGGTGCTTAAGTGCACGATAGCCCGAACGGCATCTTGCTCGTGAATTCGGTTGCTGTAATGTGAGTTGGCCGGCGGATTCAGACGCCCATCAATCACTGCTTGCAAAAAACCCTGGCGCGACGGGCCATAAATGCCGCTGAACCGGACCACTGTGGCGGAAATACTGCTAGTCAATGCGGTCTGCTCTCCCAGCAACACCTGCTGCCCGCTGAACCCGCTCGGTTGCGTAGGGCTCCTCTCATCCACCCAGCCGTTATCGTCTTGCCCGTAAACCCCGGTGCTACTGACAAAGAACAACCGGCTTGGCGTCTGTCCCTTTAATTCAACCAGCAGGTTTTCCAGGGCTGTCACATAAGCCGCGTGGTAGCCCTGTTCGGTATAATCCGACGGCGTCAGGCAATAAATAACCTGGTCCAGCCGCGGTGGAAGTGTGTTTTTCAGGGTCGCGGGCTGGGTCAAATCCGCGGCTACCGGCGTGATACCTTGGGGCAGTTGATCTGTTCTGCGGCGCAGGCCAAACACTTCGGCCCCGGATTGCAGTAGCCGGGTGGCAATGGCGCCCCCCAGGTTGCCGCACCCGGCCAGCAAAATTCGTTGGTTTTTCAGGCTTTCAGCGATTGCCATAGACAATTTCAATCCTTATGCTTTGAACCATAGATAAATCAGACACTGAACGCTGTTCAGCACCGGAGCCTGCCATGACTCTTACCGAGTTACGATACGTTGTTACGCTTGCCCGTGAAAGGCATTTTGGCCGTGCTGCGGAGCGCTGTCACGTCAGTCAGCCCACCCTCAGCGTGGCGGTACGAAAGCTTGAAGTAGAGTTGGGTATCCCATTGTTTGAGCGCAGTAAAAGTAACATTCGGGTCACCGAAAGCGGACTGCGCATTGTCGAGCAGGCGCAGCGGGTGCTGGATCAGGTGGGTGTGATTAAGGACATGGCGCAGGATGGCAAAAACCAGCTTAGTTCTCCGCTAAAGGTCGGAGCCATTTACACCATAGGTCCCTACCTGTTCCCGCATTTACTGCCGGAGCTGCGGCGCGCGGCGCCAGATATGTCGTTGTATATAGAAGAAAACTACACCGCGAGTTTGCGCCAGAAACTGCGCCATTCAGAATTGGACGCGATCATTGTGGCGTTGCCGTTTGCAGAAGCCGAAGTGGTTACCCTGCCGCTTTATGACGAACCCTTTGTGGTGCTACTGCCGGCAGATCATCCGCTGACCGCCTGCGATGAAATTACCGCGGAGCAGCTGGCGCAAGAACAGCTGCTGTTGTTGGGGCCGGGGCACTGCTTCCGTGACCAGGTACTTGAATCGTTTCCGCCTTTGGTTGCGACCGTTACCCGACGCAGCGAAGGCAATGGCCCCACGCTGGTGACCGAAGGCAGCTCGCTGGAAACCATTCGCCACATGGTAGCCTCGGGCTTGGGCGTGACCGTTGTGCCGCTGTCAGCGGCCACCGGCATGCACTATCACGAAGGCGTGCTGGCGGTACGGCCATTTGCTGCGCCAGTGCCATTTCGGACCGTAGCTCTGGCTTGGAGGGTAACTTTCCCGCGGCCCAAAGCCATTGACGTGCTGTCGCTGGCGGCGAGCCAGTGCCGGGTTGTGGCAAAAGCCAGTGCAGCCAAGCCAGCAGCGGCTAAGGGCTAGGCCGGCTATGATGGCACTGGACGATATACCGGTCACTCAGCTTAAGGGCGTGGGCAACGCGCTCGCAGAAAGGCTGGGCAAGCTGGGTATCGCCTCGCTTCAGGATTTACTGTTTCACTTGCCTCACCGCTATGAAGATCGCACCCGCATTACAGCCATGGGCAGCCTGCGCATTGGCGACGTGGCGGTGGTGGAAGGTGAGGTCATGAAAACCGACATTGTGATGGGCAGGCGCCGCAGCTTGCAGGTCACCCTCAAAGACCACAGCGGCTTTGTCAGCCTGCGCTTTTTCCATTTTAACGCGGCCCAGAAAAACCAGCTTGCCGAAGGCACCCAGGTGCGTTGTTTTGGCGAAGTGCGGGCGGGCCGTTCGGGCTACGAGCTGTATCACCCCGAATACCAGACCAATCCGACGCCCATGGCGGATGAAGGCAGCGCCACATTAACCCCGGTATACCCACTTACCGAGGGTATTCAGCAGCCCCGGGTGCGGGCTTTGTGCCAGCAGGCGGTGGCGTATTTGAAGCGTTACCCCATTTACGACTGGCTGCCGCCCTGGGTGCTGGCGGATTATCAGTTACCGGCCATCACCGCCGCGGTAGAGCTGGTGCATTCACCACCCGCTAGCGCTTCGGTGGCGCAATTGCTGGAAGGGCGCCATCCGGCCCAGCAGCGGTTGGTGATGGAAGAGCTGCTGGCGCATCAGCTAAGCTTATTGCAGGTGCGCGAACAAATTCAGACGCGCCAGGCGCTACCGTTGCTGCCCCGGGGCGATTTAAGCGAGCGCTTTCTGGATTCTTTACCGTTTCGCCTAACCGGCGCTCAACGCCAGGTGTTGCAGGAAATCCGCCAGGACCTTACCCAACCCCTGCCTATGCTGCGTTTGGTGCAAGGCGATGTGGGCTCAGGCAAAACCGTGGTCGCAGCGCTGGCGGCCTTGCAGGCCATTGCGGCGGGTACTCAAGTGGCCTTGATGGCGCCCACTGAGATTCTGGCGGAGCAGCACTACCAGAATTTTTGCACCTGGCTTGCGCCGCTGGGTATCCAGCTCACCTGGCTGTCGGGCAAAGTGAAAGGCAAGGCGCGCCAGCAAGCCCTGGAAGCTGTAGCAAGCGGTGCCGCCGGTATCGCTATTGGCACCCATGCGCTGTTCCAGAACGATGTGGCATTCGACCGTCTGGCGCTGGTGATTATTGACGAGCAGCACCGCTTTGGCGTGCATCAACGCCTGGCATTGCGGGAAAAAGGCGCTGGTGGCGCGCTGGCGCCCCACCAGCTGATTATGACTGCCACGCCCATTCCGCGTACACTGGCCATGAGCGCCTATGCCGACCTGGACACCTCGGTCATTGACGAGCTGCCACCGGGGCGCAAACCCATCGAAACCATTGTTGTGCCTGACGGTCGCCGTGACGATGTGGTAGAGCGGGTACGCAATGCCTGTCAGGCCGGGCGGCAGGCGTATTGGGTGTGCACACTGATTGAAGAATCCGAGGTGTTACAGTGTCAGGCGGCAGAAGTAAGTGCGACTGAGCTCGCCGAACGCCTGCCAAACCTGCGCATCGGATTGGTTCACGGGCGATTGAAAAGTCAGGAAAAAGCCGAGGTAATGGCGCAATTCAAAAGTGGTGCACTAGACCTTCTGGTGGCTACCACCGTAATAGAGGTGGGGGTGGATGTGCCCAACGCGTCGCTGATCATTATTGAAAATCCTGAACGCCTCGGTCTGGCCCAGCTGCACCAGTTGCGGGGCCGTGTGGGGCGTGGCGAACAGGCCAGTTACTGCGTGCTGATGTACCACCCACCGCTATCGCTGAACAGTAAAGCGCGGCTGCAGGCTTTGCGCGATAGCCAGGACGGTTTTGTAATTGCGGAAAAAGACCTTGAACTTCGTGGCCCTGGCGAGGTTTTAGGTACTCGTCAGACCGGCATGATGCAGTTCAGGCTGGCGGATTTCGAGCGTGATCAGCACTGGATCGAAATCGTTCGTGAAATAGCTCCGCGACTTATGGGCAATAAAGCCGCGGTGCAGGGCCTGGTGCGGCGCTGGTTGGGTGAAAAAACCCGCTACGGCGAAGTTTAAACCTCATCTGCATTTGACGAATGGCAACGTTGTTGTCCTCAGGTGGGCTACTGTAATAACTGAAGAACGATCAACACGAGGTTATGTCCAATGGAAGTTCCGGCTACGGTTCGCCAGGCTCTTGGCGAGTGCGCAACCAGCATTGCATTGCGGGATGTCGATAAAGCTGACCCGGATCAACTGCTGCGAATGGTGCTGCTTAGCGACGGCTGCCACAAGCTTCAGGTCATTTACCGCAGCTGTGACTTGCTGGATCTTGAAACGCTGAACACGCAGCTGGGCTACAGTTACGCACTGTTGCCGCCGGCCGAACAGCAAAGGCTGTGCGGCCGGCTGGGATTGGCTGAGCTGCCTGCACTGCCGGCGCTGACGGGCTGGCACACGGTTATCGATTCGGCGGTAGATGCGTGCTCTGCAGTGGCTCTGGTACTGCAAGATCCTCACGTGGCCATGGTTATGCCCGCTAATGATTTTATAAATCTGTGCGGGGAGGCCGATCGCCTGGGCTGCGCAGTTGCTGTCGCGCCCCTGGCCGAGGCTGTAGCAGACCACGGAAATGATCGTGATCAGGTTCATTTTGCCATCAAGCGCTTTACCAGTTTGCGGATACGTCAACGCCTGGAAGACACGCTGGAGCTGCCGCCGCTTCCGGAAACGGCCCGCCGTATTATACGCCTGCGCACAGATCCCAATTCTGTATTGGCTGATCTGGTAGACATTGTGGAGAGCGACCCCAGCCTTGCAGCGCAAGTCATCAGCTGGGCATCGTCGTCGTTTTATGCGGCTCCCGGCCGGGTAAACTCGGTGCACGATGCCATATCCCGTGTGTTGGGATTTGATATGGTGATGAACCTGGCAATGGGGCTATCGCTAGGCCGGGTGCTGCGCCCGCCGGCACACGGCATTCGCGGCTATCTGGATTACTGGCAGCAGGCCGCTTGGCTGGCTCACGGTGCAGGGCTGCTGGCCAGCCTGATAACCGGCGCTCAGCGCCCTGTTTTCGGTTTGGCTTATCTGGCTGGCTTGCTGCACAATTTCGGCACTCTGGTGCTGGCTCATGTGTTCCCGCCCCATTTCAGCCTGCTCTGCCGCGCGCAAGAGGTGAATCCGGGCCTGGATTCGTCCATCGTCGAGCGCCACTTGCTGGGTATTACCGGCGGGCAGATTACAGCGCAACTGATGGAAAACTGGAGCATGCCGGAAGAGGTCACCAGCGCCATTCGTCAGCATAAAAACCCTGATGCTGCGGGTGAGCATCAAATCTATAGCCAGGTGCTTTGGCTGGCACGGCAGCTGCTTACTGAACGCGGAGTAGAGCTGGGAGTGGGTCAGCCTATCACCCCAAGAATATACCGACAGCTAGGGCTGGATGCGAAGCGGGTAAATGAACGTTTCGATCGGCTGGTCGCCAATCGCGATAACGTGCTGGAAATGGCCAGCATGTTGACGCCCTGCTAGCGCGCACCCTCGCTGAACACATGCACCCGAATGGCCGTGGCTGCGCGGCGAATTTCGTCAGCGTGGCCCTGTTCAATGGCATAGCGTTCTTTGTCCATCTTGTTGACAAACTTTGGCTCCGTTGCCAGACGGGCCTGATGGGTAGGCATATGTTGTAACTTGTCGTGTACCTGCTGAAAAACGGCAAACGGCGATTTTTGCAGCAGTGTTGGCTCCACATGATCCAGCAGGCCTTTGATGCGCAAGCAGGCCTCAGAATACTCCACCTGATCCGCCTCTACCGCCTGTGCCAGAATACGGATACTTTCAATCATCGATTCCCGCCGCTTGCGCGCAAACTCGCTCGCCTTTTCACTGCGTCGCTGATCAGCGCTTAATGCATCGCGTTGGCGATATATAAAAAGTGCCAGAAGGACAATAGCGCCCAAGCCAAATGCAATTAGCAGCCATTCTTGCCAGCTTTCCATGAAATGCTCCGTGTTGACGATATGTTTGCGGGCTTTGGAGGTGCTTCAAGCTTTGACAGATATACGGGTGGTGGGCCTTGCTTCTCTTGAACTCAGTCCGTAACCATCTGTTATTAAAAGCTATTGTATTTCGCTTTCTTGAAAGTACCCCCATAAGTACCTCCAACTTTGCGATGCTACCACGGGTACTCAACAGACTATACGGGAACATTAACAGGTGGCTCAAAAACATTTCTTATTTCGTGTGTAAAAAAGTAAACCTAAGGGAGGCGGTCGACCAAAAGCCAGACCTTGAGGTTTTACACTCCCCCCCCCCCGCCAGTGCGGTGACGGCGATCCCCTAGCCGGTACATGTGAGCTTGCCGCATTTGCCGCAGGTTGCCGGGCCTCAGAAACACATAAGGCGTAAATATCCTCACCGTTTTTGCAGGTTTCCCGAGGCCATCAAATTGATGGTCTCGGGCGTTCAACGCTGGCGGGCTTTATGGTCGCTGTATGCGGGCTCGAAGCTCTGGGCGCAGCGGTGATGGATCAGACGCAGCGGCGGGTATTCCAGGGCGAGACCGTGCCGGCGGATAAGAAGGTCTTCAGCCTGTTCGAGCCGCATACCGACATCATCATCAAAGGCGCCAGAGACGTCGCGTTCGGTCACAAGCTGAATCTCACCACTGGCCGCAGTGGGCTCGTGCTTGATGTGGTGATCGAGTCAGGCAACCCGGCTGATACCGCCCGTTTCCTGCCGATGATGGCGCGGCAGACAACGATCTACGGACGTCCACCGCGCCAGGTCGCCACGGATGGCGGCTATGCCAGCCAGGAGAACCTGGCGGCGGCCAAGGCGCTGGGCACCAAAGACGTGGCCTTCCACAAGAAGAAGGGACTCAAGGTCAGTGAGATGGTCAAGAGCTCCTGGGTGTATCGCAAGCTCAGGAACTTCCGTGCCGGCATCGAGGGCAACATCTCCTGTCTGAAGCGGGCTTATGGTCTGTCCCGTTGCACCTGGAAAGGACTTGAGCACTTCAGATCGTACGTCTGGTCTGCGGTGGTATCAAGAAACCTGCTGTTGCTGGCACGACTGCTTCAGACTTGAACTGAACACAGCTGAACAAGAGACATATCACGCCAGAATGAGTGGCACGGCCTTCGGCCGTCTGCAGAATGGCCAAAACGATGGCCCCAGAACGAGATGCCGCCCGCTGCAGTTAATGGTAGATTGACCACCACACGACTGTATAAAATACGATCAGAGATGGTGCTGGAAATCACTGGTTTCCGGATGGACACTTGCTAATGAGGCGAGCGGCCGCGAATGAAACCCCAGCGGATGCAGTGTCGTGAAAGCACGAATTTCCGCAACTACTCTCAAGCGTTTAGGCGCGCTTGAGCAACAGCGCGGGGAGAACCGCCCCGCCGCCATGTTCCCGCGATTGGTGCAGGTGGACGAATGGGGAGCGCTGGCAAGTCGGATGCAGGGGATACTGAAAGACAATGTGGTCAAGGATGAAGCGCCGGATTATGGCGACCTACCGAAGCTGGAACTGGTGGCGAGTCGATAACCACAACTTCCAAGGTGTCGATGTGGGTTTGCGCCATATGAATTTATGGCTATTTATCTGAGCTTTTTATTGCCAGTACTATCGTTGACTTGTGCGGAAATGCCAAGGTATTCGACCGCAAGTTCAGCGAAGACTTCTTGGCGTTTGCTTTCATTGACTAAAAGCATGGAGGCGCCAAGGATTAAGCTGGTCACAAGAAAGGACGACACTATGCCGGGGATGCCGGAAATCAACCAGTTACCAAGCTTCTCAAACCATGACTTGTGAGAGCTTTGATATTCCCTCATGTTCTTGAGAATTTTGGCTTTTTCTTTTTTGAAGGAAGATTGGTGCTGCTTCTCGATTTTGGCCCTTTCTCGCGCAAACTTTTCCCGCTCTTCGTTCTCTATTTCCAAGAAGAGGCTATTAAGATAATTTGTCGCTTTTTCCCTGTAATCATCAAGACTGTTATTTTGAAGAGTTTGGTCGTGAAAGGTGTCCACTTGTTGCTGGATGCTGCCCTCCTCTTTGCCTTGAGATCTTAAGTTGGTGGCTAAAGTATGCTTTTTGTGTTTATAGAGAGCGTATGCAACTAGACCTATTGCATCCTTATCATCTTCAACAAGAGAATTAAAAACCCACTTTTTACTCAACTGTCATACCCCTAGAAACGAAAACGCCCCAGTGAAGGGGCGCAGGCAGTGCCTTCCTTTTTATCTTAGGCACTTACAGCTGAAAGCGCCTGTGTCGATAGTCGCTTAATATAACGCTCGCGATCCTTCGAAACGATTTTTCTGTTTGAAAGACGGTCTGAACTAAAGCTGACTGAGCGTGTGACTTTGGTCACTATGCTATTGTTTTTTAATTCTTTCTTAGCAGCTTTCATATGAACCTCCTTGAAGGGGGCTATGCCACCCACACACACAGTGTAGCCACTGCAAAAAAAATGTGTAGTAGTTTTTCTGTTGAAATTTACTGAGGTGCCTCTGTCTATGCGAATGTATTCGGCAAACTCAGTTTCGCTAATTTTGAGAACACATCCCGAAACCTTATGGTTTGAGGCTTTGTATGGTGGGCCCAGGTGGACTTGAACCACCGACCAATCGATTATGAGTCGAGTGCTCTAACCAACTGAGCTATGGGCCCGAAACTCTAGGGGTGTACCCTGTGTTGCTTACAAGCCGCTTACCTGGAGTGGCAGTTGCATTTCGATTACACGTGGTAAGCGATTGTATTGTGTATCTTTTCTCTTCACTTTCCAACCCCTGACCAAAGGATTATGAGTCGACTACTCTAACCAACTGAGCTAAAGGCCCGTAACGCGGGGTATTCCGATGCTTCTGTTTGCGAAGTACAAACAAAAGCGAGCGCCATTATAGCGATGAGAGCAGGCGCTCGCCAGTGTTGTGACGCTTAAGTGTTGCCTTGATCGTCGATAAAGCCGCGCAAATGGTCCGAACGCGATGGATGACGCAGTTTACGCAGGGCTTTGGCTTCAATTTGACGAATCCGCTCGCGGGTAACATCAAATTGTTTGCCCACCTCTTCCAACGTGTGGTCGGTGTTCATTTCGATACCAAAGCGCATGCGCAGTACTTTTGATTCGCGGGCGGTTAAGCCGGCCAACACCGAGCGGGTGGCTTCGCGGAGGCCTTCGGCTGTGGCAGAATCTACCGGCGACAATGCTTGGATGTCTTCAATGAAATCGCCCAGATGGCTGTCTTCGTCGTCGCCAATTGGGGTTTCCATGGAGATCGGTTCTTTGGCGATTTTTAGTACTTTGCGAATCTTGTCTTCCGGCATTTCCATACGCTCGCCCAGCTCTTCCGGCGTGGGCTCGCGGCCCATTTCCTGCAACATCTGGCGCGAAATGCGGTTCAGCTTGTTGATGGTTTCAATCATATGCACTGGAATACGGATGGTGCGGGCCTGATCCGCGATGGAACGGGTAATGGCCTGACGAATCCACCAGGTAGCGTAGGTTGAGAACTTGTAGCCACGGCGATATTCAAATTTGTCGACCGCTTTCATAAGGCCGATGTTGCCTTCCTGAATCAGATCGAGAAATTGAAGGCCGCGGTTGGTGTATTTTTTGGCAATAGAAATCACCAAGCGCAGGTTCGCCTCTACCATTTCTTTCTTGGCGCGGCGGGCCTTGGCTTCGCCAATGGATACCCGGCGGTTGATTTCCTTGATGTCGGCAACGTCTAAATTTACATCCAGCTGTACGTTTTTGATGCGCTTTTGTAAGCGCACAATTTCGTCCAGGCGCTCAGAAATTGCAGAAGCATAGGGCTTCTTGCTGCGAGCGATTTTTTCAGCCCATTCTAAGTTGATCTCGTTGCCGGGGAACGATTTGATAAATTCTTTACGATCCATCTTACTTTCGCGAATGCAGATGCGCATGATGGTGCGCTCATTCTGACGGATCATGTCGTTGGTGGAACGAACAACGTTCACCAGTCCATCAAACGCTTTGTTGCCTAGCTTGAACGGGGCAAACACCGCACCCAGCTCGTTCAGGGCTTTTTGGGTGCGCTTGTCGCTGCGGCCGTGCTGTTCCAAAAGCTCATTGGCGACTGCCAGTTTTTCTTTTAGCAGGTCAAAGCGCAGGCGGGTCTCTTCGGGATCTGGACCGCTCTCGGTTTCTTCTTCAGCATCATCCGCATCGTCGTCGCTGTCTGCTTCTTCGGTGCTGGCAGATGGTGCCGGGGCAGGCTCTTCTGGCATGAACGGCTCTGCGTCATCCGGATCCAGAAAACCGGCAACAATATCGCTCAACCGGCCTTCATTCTCGACAATGCGATCGTAGCCTTGGATTACGGTACCGGTGGTGCCGGGAAAGTGCGCAACCGCCGCCATCACGTCGCGAATGCCTTCTTCGATACGCTTGGCGATAACAATTTCGCCTTCGCGGGTCAGCAGTTCAACGGTACCCATCTCGCGCATGTACATTCGCACCGGGTCGGTGGTGCGCCCGGCGTCGGACTCTACCGCGGCCAGAGCCGCTGCGGCCTCGGCAGCTGCCGCTTCATCGGCGGTTGTATCACCATCGGTCATAATCAACGTGTCAGCGTCTGGTGCAACTTCAGATACCTGAATGCCCATGTCGTTGATCATGCGAATGATGTCTTCGACCTGGTCCGGGTCAGCGATGTCTTCCGGAAGGTGATCGTTCACCTCGGCGTAAGTCAGGTAACCTTGTTCCTTGCCTCGCGCGATGAGGTCTTTTAAACGTGATTTTTGCGAATTGCCCGACATAGACACCCTGTAAGCCCGCTAAAGTAAATAAATATTAAGCAACCAGTATAGCTGCCGACCTAATGCTCTGCCACCGAATGATTAAATGGTGACCAGTGCTTAAATTTTCAAGTCCCGTTGTTCTTTGTACCACTGCTCAATGTACGTAATTCACTGCGTTCTTCAGGGCTCAGGTTGGCAAAATTCCGCAGTAACGCGGCCAGTCTTTGCTGTCGCGATGCTTCCTCGTCTGGGCTTAGAAGCTCCCGCGCCGCTTCCAGCGTATGTTCGCGCGCGGGTATGTGCTCAATGCCGTCAAACAAATGAAAAAAACGGTCCCTTGCTTGAGCGTCCGTAGCCAAAGCGCTGATCAGTGCCGGCTGGTTGGCAAGTTTGCGTTCCAGAATCCAGCTGGCGAACGCCGCCGCCTGAATAAATTGCCGTGAGCCACGAGCGGCTTCGGCTACTTCTGCGGCCAGGTCTGGCGCTTCTGTCAACGCCAGGCACAGCAAGCTGTCTTTGCTCAGTTTTACGTCAATCCGCTGTTCTTGTATTCTCTCCCGCTGCCAGCCTTTGGCGCCGCCCCGTTCCTGCCAGGGTTTTTTCTGCCATTGGTCGCGGCCGCTGCAAAGGCGCAGCATTTCATGCCACATGGCGTCGCGCAGCGTGCACTTTGGCATTCTGTTGAGCATGGGCTCGGCCCGGGCGCGCAACTCTCCGCGGTGTTCGGGCAACTGTAAGTCCAGGCCATTGCTCTGGCGATCAAACAGATAGCGTGACAGCGGTATAGCCGCTTCAATCCGTTTACTGAAGGCTTCGGCGCCTTCTTTGCGAATCAGGGTGTCCGGGTCTTCGCCTTGGGGCAGCATCAGAAATTGCAGATGCAGACCGTCGGCCATTAGTTCCAGTGCGTTTTCCAGTGCACGGTCTGCCGCGCGAAAACCCGCTGTGTCGCCATCAAAACAGAACACAATGTGGCGTACCTGGCGCATTAAGGCGCTCAGGTTGTCATGATTGGTGGCGGTGCCCAGCGTTGCCACGGCAAACTGAATGCCGTGCTGGGCCAAAGCGATGACGTCCATGTAGCCTTCTACAACCAGCAACTTGTCCAGCTGTTTCAAGTTCTGCCGCGCTTCATACAAGCCGTATATTTCACGGCTCTTATGAAAAACATCAGACTCCGGCGAGTTGATGTATTTGGCTTTGTCGTCACCCAGAGTACGCCCGCCAAAGGCGATGGTTTTGCCGCGGGTGTTGCGGATTGGAAACATCACCCGGTTGCGAAACAGATCTCTGGGCCGGCCATACTGGTCGGATACTGTTTTGGTTTCCAGCAGTGGTTCTTTAAAACTTGTGCCTGTGGCGTCGCATAATGCTGTGCCGCCGGCGGGGGCAAATCCCAGCTGATATTGCTGGATGATCGCCTGGTCCAGCCCCCGTTGCTGCAGGTAATCGCGGGCAAATGCACCAGCCTCGCTGCTCAGCGCCTGCTGATAAAAACGGCTGGCGAAATCCAGTGCCTCTGTCAGCGTGCGAGTTTGCTGCATTTCCTGCTTGGCAGCCTGATCGTAGGGCACTTCCATTCCGGCTCTGCGCGCCAGATCTTCAACTGCTTCGGTAAAACCCAGGCCTTCGAATTCCCTTAAAAAACTGATCGCGTCGCCGTGTGCGCCACATCCGAAGCAGTGGTAAAAACCTTTGTCTGGCCGCACATTGAACGACGGTGTTTTTTCATCGTGAAACGGGCAGCAAGCTTTGTAATTCGCACCGGCTTTCTTCAGGGTAACGCGAGAGCCAATCAGCTCGGCCAGATCGATCCGGTCTAGCAGATCTTCAACAAACCGTTGCGGGATCAGTCCGCTCATTCGGGCTCCGAGTGTGGCCTTAGACGGGGCCGTAATAGCAGGATAGACAATAGACAAAAATGCCGCCGAAGCCAGGCCTCGGCGGCATTTTTAAATCGCTTTGAGCGGCCTGTAGCCGTTCAGGCGATTAATTTTTGCAGTCAAGCAGCGTTGCTAAAACTCAGTACAAACGCTCAAACTTACGCTGTTCACGCTGAAGTTTTTTGAGGTGACGCTTGACGGCAGCAGCAGCTTTACGCTTACGAACAGAAGTCGGCTTCTCGTAGTGCTCACGACGACGCACTTCGGAAAGGACGCCTGCTTTTTCGCAGGAACGCTTGAAGCGACGTAGGGCTACGTCAAACGGCTCATTCTCTTTCAGTTTAACAGCTGGCATTCGGAAATCACCTACCTGGGTCTATTTGGTTCTATGGGTTCCGCCGGGCTTGCCCTGTGCGGTTCTAACACTGGCGGGGATGGTTAAAACTCGACCAGTGCGTAATTTAGGGCGGCAACTATATCCCCTGGGTAGGGCTGAGGTCAATGTTTGTTCTGTGAAACTGCAGATGCACCTCGGGTTTCTGTTAAAATGCTTCGCCTCTGCATTTAGCTTCTTTTACTTTAATGGCCCATAACTATGCTGATTTTAGGTATCGAGACGTCTTGTGACGAAACCGGCGTGGCACTCTATCACACCGAGCGTGGTTTGCTGGCCCATGCGTTGTTCAGTCAGGTAGCGATACACGCTGACTACGGCGGGGTGGTGCCCGAGCTGGCCTCCCGCGACCACGTTCGCAAGCTGTTGCCATTGATCGAGCAAATTCTGGCTGAGGCAGGGCTTGCACGTGCAGACATCGAAGGCATTGCTTACACCGCCGGTCCCGGCCTTGTGGGCGCGTTAATGGTGGGCGGCGCCGTGGCTCACGCTTTGGGTTTCAGTATGGGCATTCCAGTATTGGGTGTGCATCATATGGAAGGGCATTTGCTGGCGCCAATGCTGGAGCAGAACCCACCGGCTTTTCCTTTCGTTGCGTTGCTAGTGTCCGGTGGCCATACCCAGCTGGTGCAGGTCATCGGTATCGGCGAGTACATTCTTTTAGGTGAGTCGGTTGACGACGCCGCCGGAGAAGCGTTCGACAAAACCGCCAAAATGCTGGGACTGGATTACCCGGGTGGGCCCAGAGTCGCGGCGTTGGCTGAAAAAGGGCAGGCCGGGCGTTATCGCTTCCCGCGGCCGATGACAGACCGCCCGGGGCTTGACTTTAGCTTCAGCGGGTTGAAAACCTTTACTCTGAATACCGTTAATGCCGCGCGCGAGGCGGGTGATTTGGGCGATCAGACCCGTGCTGACATTGCCCTGGCCTTCGAATCTGCGGTAGTGGATACCCTGGCGATCAAATGTAAGCGCGCGTTACAGCACACCGGGTGCAAACGCTTGGTGATCGCCGGTGGCGTCAGCGCTAACACGCGACTGCGAGCCGGTCTTGGGGCGATGACGGCGAAACTTGGTGCATCGGTGTTTTACGCGCGGCCAGAGTTCTGTACCGATAATGGAGCGATGATTGCCTATGCGGGGGCCCAGCGATTGCGGGCAGGGCAGCAAGACGGTGATCGCATTGCGGCCGTGCCGCGCTGGCCGCTGGATACTTTGCCGCCCTTGAATCAGCGTTGCGATGACGGCCTGGCGGGTGCCTGATGGTTAGAATTTGGAGTGTAGGCAGCACTATTAAGTTGGAGGCAGTGCTGACTAGAAGCGGGTTTCGCGCCCCTGCGCCATTCGAATCAGGTTGTTGCGGTGGCGAATTAAGATCAGTAACGCCAGCAGACTGAATACCGGCAGAGTGCGGGGTTGAAGCATCGCGCTGAGCAAAGGCCCGCTGAGCACTGCTACCAAGGACGCCATCGCCGAGATGCGCCAGCGCCACATGACCAAAAGCCATATTGCGGCCATCAACAATGTGGTTGTGTGTGCCAGTGCCAGGCCGGCACCGAGAACCGTAGCGACGCCTTTTCCGCCCTTGAAGCGATAGAACACCGGGATCATGTGGCCGGTGACTGCGCACAGGGCGATCGCCGCCTGAACGGTTGTCGATAGCCCCCATTGTTGTGCCGCCCATACTGGCAGCCAGCCTTTGCCGGCATCCAGCATCAGCGTCAGCGTTGCCGGTGCCCAGCCTCCGCTGCGAAACACGTTGGTGGCGCCCGGATTGGTGGAGCCCTGGGCGCGGGGGTCAGGCAGCTGCCAGGCACGGCTAACGGGTATGGCGAACAGCACCGAGCCGCCAAGATAGGCTGCGGCACACAGCAGTACCGTTACAACGGGGGCACTGGCAAATGTCATAGTGATGTGTCCTGGCTGGCGCAGACGGCTTGAGTCAAACTGTGCGAAAATCATTAAATATGTCGAGTCTGATAGCTAACCTTAGCTGCGCTGTCGGGCCGATTCAATCCGAAAAATGTGCAGCATCATCTGGAGTGCCTGTGGCAGATCGCGTGTTTATTGAAGGCTTGGAGGTCGAGGCGGTTGTGGGAGTCTACGACTGGGAGCGGGATATCACCCAGCGCCTGGTGGTAGACCTGGACATGGATTGGGATAACCGCGTGCCCGGCGCGTCTGATGACGTCAAGGACGCGCTGGATTACGCCGCGGTCAGTGACTGCGTGATCCGCTGTCTGCAAGCGCTGCAACCCAAATTGCTTGAGCACGCTGCAGAGGTACTGGCGGCCGAGTTGCAACGGGCGTTTGGTATCGAGTTTTTGCGGCTGAGCATTCGCAAACCCGGCGCCGTTCCGGCCGCGTCCGCAGTGGGCGTCAGCATCGAGCGTGGGCGCCGCCTGTGAACACTCCGGTGCTGGTGGGTATAGGCAGCAACCAGAACCGCGAAGCCTGTTTGCAGGTGGCATTAGATGCCTTGGCGGACTGGTTTGGCGAGTTGGCCTTGTCGCCGGTTTATGAAAGCCAGGCGGTAGGTTTTGACGGTTCGCCGTTTTTGAATATGGTTGCCGGATTCAATACTGCAATGCCGCTGGCCGAGTTGTCGCGCCGCTTTAAACAGCTGGAGGCCAACCATGGCCGGCTTCGGGGCAGCGCCCGCTTTGCAGCACAAACGCTGGATATCGACATTCTGACTTACGGCGATCAAGTAGGAGTGTTTTGCGGTGTGGAATTACCACGTGCCGAAATATTGGTGAACGCGTTTGTGCTAAAGCCCTTAGCGGACGTGGCCGGGTCGCGTTTACACCCACAACGTGGGCAAAGCTATCAGGATTTGTGGCAGCTGCACCGCGCTGGCCCACCCCTGCACAGGGTCAATTTCAGCTGGCGCGACCGTGTAATTTCAAACGCCGTTGGCGGCGCGGAAACGAGCGATCAGGGCATCGGTTGAACTGTCACTATTACCCGCGTTTGCCGGCGCCGGCTGGCCCAGCAGGCGCGGCAAAATGGTCTGCCCCAGCTGTTTGCCCAGCTCTACTCCCCATTGATCGAACGAATCCAGATCCCAGATGACACCCTGTACAAAGGTGCGGTGTTCGTACAGGGCGATCAACGCGCCCAGTGTGTAGGGCGTAAGCTGCTGCATCACCAGGGTGTTGCTGGGTTGGTTGCCAGGCACCACTTTATGTGGAGCAAGACGTTCAACGTCCTGCTCTGTGCGGCCCTCGGCAATCAGTTCACGGCGGGCCTGTTCCAGCGTTTTTCCGGCCATCATGGCCTGGGACTGGCTCAGGCAATTGGCGAACAGATCGGCGTGATGATTCGCAATGGGGTTATGGCTGACCAGCGGAATAATGAAGTCTGCCGGAATCAGCCGGGTACCCTGGTGAATGAGCTGATGGTAGGCGTGCTGTCCGTTGGCGCCGAGCCCGCCCCAGATGATCGGGCCAGTATGGTAGGTGACCGCAATGCCTGCGCGAGTCACGCGCTTACCGTTGCTCTCCATGTCCAGCTGCTGAAGGTGGTCCGGCAGGCTCCGTAAATACTGGTCGTAGGGCAAAATGGCGTGGCTGCAGGCGCCCCACAAATTGCTGTACCAGACACCCAGCATGGCCATCACCACAGGCATATTCTGCGCCAATGGCGCTTGCACGAAGTGGTCGTCCATGGCTTGGGCACCCACCAGCAACTGGCGGAAATTGTCCATGCCAATGCTCAAGGCAACCGGTAAGCCAATGGCCGACCAGAGCGAATAGCGCCCACCGACCCAGTCCCACATAGGGAACAGGCTGTCTGCCTCAATGCCGAAGGCTTGAGCGGCCTCAGCGTTCGCGGATACTGCTGCAAAGTGGCGTGCAACGGCGTCTTTTTGCGGGCAGTGCTGAATCAGCCAGTCGCGGGCGACTTTTGCGTTTTCCAGGGTTTCAGGGGTTTTGAAGGATTTTGACTGCACCAGAAACAGCGTGGTGTGCGGGCTTACCTGGCGCAAAATCTCGCAGATCTCAGTGCCGTCGATATTGGCTGCGTAATGGCAGCGCAAGCCGCCGTGGTGATAGGGCGTTAGAGCCTCTGTCGCCAGCTTTGGCCCCAGGAAAGAGCCACCAATGCCAATGCTGACCACGTCGGTAAAACGCTCGCCCGTGCAGCCTCGGCGTTCACCGCTTGCGACAGCGTTAACAAACTGCTGCATGTGTTCCAGCGTGGCGTGAACTTCCTCTATCACATTCTTGCCGTTTACCTGAATAGTCTGATCTGCACTCGCCCGCAGGGCGGTATGAAGCGCGGGCCTGTTCTCAGTGTTGTTCACCGGATCACCGGTAAACAGTGCACGGCGACGAGAGGCCAGTTGGCACTCTTCGGCCAGGGCCATCAGAGCGGCGAGGGCACCATCATCAAGGCGATTCTTGGAAAAGTCCAGAGTCAGGCCGGCTGCTTCAAGCAAATAGCGTGATGCCCGTTGGCTGTCCTCGGCAAACATCTTTGCCATGGGCTGTGTTGCTAGCCGCTTTTGTTGGCGCAGCAGCGCCTGCCAGGCTTTTGTAGCGGTTGGTATAGATGCATGGCCTTGCATGATGGCATCCTTAGCAAAATGGCCGGCGCTTGGGTCGCCGGGCGCAGAGTCTTCCGTAACAGGGCGAAGCCGGTCAGCGGACCAGTGAAATATTGTCGATGAGCCGGGTAGTGCCCAGAAACACCGCGGCCAGAATGGCAAGCTCGCGATCATCCGCGGTTGCTGGCTTCAGGGTCTGGCTGTTAACGATGTTAACGTAATCGGGTCGCAAACCGGCATTCAACAGTTCTATTTTCGCGTGTTCAGACAGGCGTGTAAAGTGTGTGTCACCCGCTCGCAGGTCTTTTGCCATGGTCTGAAGAATCTTTTGCAGAGCCGGTGCAAGGGCACGGTCTTCAATGCTGAGATAGCCATTACGGGAGCTTTTTGCCAAGCCGTCGCTGTCGCGCACGGTGGCGCCGCCGATAATTTCTACCGGAAGCATCAAATCGCGCACCAGCTTGCGAATAATGGTTAGCTGCTGCAGGTCTTTTTCGCCAAACAGAGCAAAATCCGGTTGCACTATATTGAACAGCATAGTGACAACGGTGGCCACGCCGTCAAAGTGGCCCGGCCGGCGGGCACCGCAGTGGTCTTCGCTGACGTCAGGCACTACCACTTTTGTCTGATGGGCCAGACCCGCCGGATAGATGTCCGCGGCGGAAGGCGTAAACAGCAGCGTATTACCGGCTTCCACCAGCAGGCTCTGGTCTTCCACCAGAGTGCGGGGGTAGCTGTCGAGGTCTTCGCTGGCACCAAACTGCATGGGGTTCACAAAGATGCTGGTGACCACGATGTCTGCGACTTCTGCGGCTCGTCGAACCAACGACAGGTGGCCTTTGTGCAAGTTGCCCATGGTGGGCACCAGCGCGATGGTTTTGCCTTGCTGACGCCAGCCGCGCACCATGGCGCGCAGCTCTTTAATGGTATTGACAGTTCTCATGCTTTAAACGTGTGCTCTTCGGCGGGGAATGTGCGCTCGCTAACGGCTTTGGCGTAGGCTGCCAGGGCGTTGGCAACGGAGCCGCTTTCAGCCAAGAAGTCTTTCACAAAGCGCGGTTTGCGGCCAGGGGTCATGCCCAGCATGTCGTGTACCACCAGCACTTGGCCGTCGGTGTCGGCGCCTGCGCCAATACCGATCACCGGAGCTTTGACGGCTTTTGCAATGCGTGCAGCCAGTGCGGCGGGCACGCATTCCAGCAGAATAACATCGGCGCCGGCGGCTTCCAGCTCGCAGGCGTTTTCAACCATCAGGTCTGCGGCCTTTTCGTCTCGCCCTTGCACTTTATAACCGCCGAACTTGTTGACGAACTGCGGTGTCAGGCCCAGGTGCGCGCACACTGGAACGCCGCGTTCGCTGAGCGCCTGAATGGTATCTCGCATCCAGTCGGTGCCTTCCAATTTGACCATATGGGCGCCGGCACGCATGAGCTCTGCCGCGTTTTCCAGCGCGGCTTCGGTAGTGCCGTAGCTCATAAATGGCATGTCGGCCATCACCAGTGAGCCGCGATTGCCTTTGGCGACGCAGCTGACGTGGTACACCATTTGGTCCATGGTGACGGGCAGGGTGCTGTCGTTGCCCTGCAGGACCATGCCAAGCGAGTCGCCGATAAGAATGACGTCTACGCCGGCTTCGCTGACCAGCTGGGCAAAGGTGGCATCGTAGGAGGTCAGTGCGGAAAATGCTTCGCCGCGCTGTTTGTATTCCCGCAGTGTATTGATGGTAACGGCCATAAATTCCTCGCCTTTGCGATAGTTGGTCTAAATACCGGCTATGCCGGATCTCCACAATTGAATCTGCCACTGAAGCAGTATCGTTCCAACCCCAACACTAGCAAATTTCGGGCGGTTTAGGCGTGCCCGTTTGTAGCGACTGGGGGCAGTTTTCGTAATTGGTTATCAGGGCACCGCTGGCGCAGCAGGGCTAATGCGGTGCCGTCGGGCAGGGTCAGTTTCGGATTTAAGTCCAACAGAGGTTGCAAGGCAAAGTCCCGCTGCGAAAGTTGTGCGTGGGGCACCGTCAGTCGGTCATTGTTTAGCGTTTGTTGGCCGAAAAGCAGCACGTCCAGGTCCAGAGTGCGTGGCCCCCAGTGCTGCAGACGCTCGCGGCCGTGGGCCTGTTCAATATTCTGTAAATGGTCTAGCAGAACGTGAGGCGTCAGGCCGGTATTCAGCCATGCGGCACCGTTGACATAATCTGGCTGGTCCTGAGGGCCCACCGGTTTGCTGGCGTAAAATGGGGATTGCGCAACCAGCGTGGTGTTTGGCAGCGCTGCCAACTCTGCAATTGCGCTGCCCAATTGCGCAGCCGGGTCTGCCAGGTTGCTACCCAGGCCAACGAATACGTCGGTCATCATGAATCCTGCGGGGGCCGCTTAACCGGTTTACGCCGGCGCTTGCGAGGTTTGGCTTCACCGCTGTCAAGATCTGTAATCATGCGTTCCTGGGCACGCTCGTCAAGTCGTTGAAACTGTGTCCACCACTGGCCAAGACCGGGCTCAATCTCGCCGGCGCTCTCGCGCACCAACAAGAAATCATAGGCGGCGCGAAAACGCGGATGCCCTAAGGTGATCAGTGCGCGTTTTCCCTGGCGCCGTGGCAGGCGCATCTGCAGTTCCCAGATTTCCTTCATGGGCCCGGAGAATCGCTTGGGGATAGACGTCGCCTGTACCTGGCGGCCAATCACCTTGGAAATCGCACTGTGCAGAGCCGGTTGTACCGGATCGCCGTTGTCTTGGCGCCGGCGCCATTCGGCTTGCAGCGCAGGCCACAACATGGCGGCGAACAGGAAATACGGGGTAACGGATTTGCCTTGGGCTATGCGTGAGTCGGTGTTGCGCAGGGCCTGGCGGATTAGTTCGTCGGGTTCACCGGCTGCCAGCGCGCTGGCGGTGTCGGGAAATAACGGTGCCAGCAAGTCGTAGTGGCGTAGTTTGTCAAAGGTTGCTTCGCCGTAGCCGGCGGAAAACAGTTTTAGCACTTCGTCAAACAGCCGCGCCGCGGGAATGTGAGTGAGCAGCGGTGCCAGCTCGCGAATGGGGGCCTCGGTGGCCGGCTCGATGGCAAAATCGAGCTTGGCGGCGAAACGAATGGCGCGCAGCATGCGCACAGGGTCTTCCCGGTAACGGGTTTCCGGGTCGCCAATCAACCGCATCTGGCGGTTGTTCAGGTCATCAACGCCGTTTGCGAAGTCAATAACGCTGAAATCGCGAATGCAGTAGTAAAGGGCATTGATTGTGAAATCCCGGCGCAGCGCATCTTCTTCGAGGTTGCCGTAAACGTTATCGCGCAGCAGCTGCCCGTGTTCGCTGGTTTTGCGATCGTCATCGTCATCATCGGCGGGGTTGGCATTGCCGCGGAAGGTTGTTACCTCGATGACTTCGCGGCCGAAGACCACGTGCACAATGCGAAACCGGCGGCCAATCAGGCGCGAGTTGCGAAACAGTTCGTGCACTTCTTCCGGCGTTGCGTCGGTCGCAATGTCGAAATCTTTGGGTTGGCCACTGAGCAGTATGTCGCGCACGCCGCCGCCCACCAGATAGGCTTCGTAGCCGGCTTTGTTGAGGCGATGCAGAACTTTTTTGGCGGGCTCACTGATGGCCGTGCGGGAAACGCTGTGCTGGTCCCGCGAAATGTCCCTCCGCTGATAGCCAAGGGGTTTCTTCCGGGAGCTGCCGGGCATGAACGAGCGCAGTTTGTCGACGAGTCTTTTAGGCATTGAAATCCGTTGCGGCCATAGCGGCGATGAGCAAAAACCATGAGTTTAACGGTTTGCGCCGCTTTTGCACACGTTTGCTGCGGATTGCTATGATTTGCCCATGCCCGGTTATTTACCTGGGCCCATAAATTAAAGGGCGGATCCGCTTACACGAACCCGCCCACTAAAATCTGACGATCTAAATTATTTTTGTTATTGCCGGGATTTTTCTTACTTTTTGTGTCCCACCGTAAGCCCCAATATCAGGGTATTTCAAACAAACAGAAAACTTTGAATACTTAGAGTGGTCAAAAGCGTTGTTCAAGTCTTACGTATCCGCAGCGCCGTCTGGTTGACGATTCTTATCTGCTTCAACAACCTTCACAAGCTAAGGGACCGCTAAAAAGCCAGGCATCCAAAACACTCTATTCGCTCGCGCTCTATTTTTATTTTTGTTGCTGAGCGCTTCTCGCAGCTATTTTTTTGTTTTTGTTGGCACGCTGCACTGTCACGTCTTGTTTTTGTTGTTGTGCCCTATATACATAGCAGTCGCCGTGCCAGTTTTATGAATATGACTATAAACAATGGCTTGGCGTTTTCTTCTGGATAGGTGTTACCCCGTATTTGGGGAAAGTGTTACCGGTAAGTCATAAATGGCGGGGAAAGTGTTACCAAGGGAAACAGTTGGTAACACAAAGCAGAGTGGTCGACAGCAGCCGATGTCAGCTGCCAGACGTTTTTTTGCGAGGAATGCCCAGGCGCTGGCGCCTTTCCCATAAAGATTTACGACTGATACCCAGTTTTTGGGCCAATTCGGTTTCACTCATGCGGTCCTGATTCTCCAGCACAAAGTGTTGAAAGTAGTCTTCCAGCGACAGGTCGCCCTGGCTGTCTGCACTTTGGGTATGGGCTTGCTTGTTGTTACCGGCCACCAGAGTTTCGGGGATGTACTCGCTGTCGCCGTCGCCGTTCAGATCCAGCAGTGCAGGGGTAATCAGTTCGGAATCACATAAAATAGTGGCCCGTTCAATGGCATTTTCCAGTTCCCGTACGTTTCCCGGCCAGCGATGCCGCTCTATAGTGCGCACGGCGTCTGCGCTGAGCTGTAAATCGGGTTTGCCCATTTTGGCACCTTGGCGCTTTAAAAAGCGCTGCGCCAGTATCAGAATATCTCCTTGGCGATCGCGCAGCGGGGGGATGCGCACCTGCATGACGTTCAGGCGATAGAACAAATCTTCGCGGAATTCGCCGGTGCGGGTCATGGCTTTTAAGTTGCGGTGGGTGGCTGCCAGCATGCGCACGTTTACTTTGAGGCTTTGGGTAGACCCCACCTTACGGATTTCGCCCTCTTGCAAAACCCGCAGTAGCCTGGCTTGAGCTTCGGCGGGCAGTTCGCCTATTTCGTCCAGAAACAGACTACCGCCGTTGGCAGCCTCAATCAGCCCGGTACGGGCGCCGACGGCACCGGTGAAGGCACCTTTTTCGTGGCCGAACAGTTCCGATTCAATCAAGCTTTCGGGAATGGCCGCGCAGTTAACGGAAATCAGTGGAGCCGCCGCCCGCGGGCTCATCAAGTGAAGGGCGCGAGCTGCCAGTTCCTTGCCGGTACCGGACTCACCCTGAATAAGCACCGTGGTTTCGGTGGGTGCCACTTTGCGAATCAGGGTGAACACCCGCTGCATAGGTTCGCACTGACCAAACATGATACTTGCCGGGTCTGACTCGGAGGCCTGGGTCACTGTTTTGGTGGTCACGGCGCCGCTGTCATCAGCCGCCGCCGGCGTGGATTTGCGCGCCAGAATGGCGGCTACCGACGCCAGCATTTCGTCGTGATCAAAAGGCTTGGCGATGTACTCCACGGCCCCCAGTTTCATAGAGTCAACGGCAGAGCGCAGGCTGGCGTAGCTGGTCATAATCAGCACCGGCGTTGCCGGTGCGCGTCGGATCATTTCGGTGCCCGGAGCACCGGGTAATCGAAGATCGGATATGATCAGATCGAAACTGCCCAGGTCATGCTCTTCGGCTTCCTCCACCGAACCAGCGTCGGTGACGTCGTAGCCGGCGTGGGTCAGCATCTTACGGACTGCGGAGCGAATGATGTCTTCATCTTCAACAATCAGGATACGGGGCATATCTGTGCTAGGACCTTTGATTCTGGCTGTAGGCAGCGGGTGTATCTTCGGGCTCGTAAGCAGGCAGCTTCAGGCGAATGCAGGTGCCCGGGTTGCGGCTGCCTGCGGCGTTGAGCTGCGCCGGGCTATACGCCGGACTCTGCGCCTGAATATTGCCATAGTGCTCTTCAACAATGCTGTAAACCAGAGCTAGACCAAGACCTGTGCCTTTATTGGTAGGTTTGGTGGTGTAAAACGGCTCAAAAATGTGATCAAGCTTGTCAGCGGCGATGCCGCTTCCCTGGTCAATGACTTCGATGATAGCCGAGTAGTCATCGGCCTTGCCAATCACCCGCACTTCGCCGCCGTCCGGCGAGGCGTCACGGGCGTTGGTCAGCAGGTTTACAAACACCTGCACCAGCCGCTGCTCATCCCCCAGAATGAGCAGTTCCGGAGGGCACTCGTTGAGGTACGAAATGCCCAACCCCTTGTCGCTCAACGACAATAAATTGATGGACTCTTGCACGCAGCGGCGTATTTGCACAGGCTCGTAACGGTTGGCGGGGGCGTGATTGCCGGTGCGGGCGAAATTCATCAGTGACTGCAGAATATTCGAGATGCGCCGGGTTTGCTGCTGAATCTGGTCGGCGGTGTCCAGAATATCCGGGTTATCGGTTTCCAGTCGCAGATTTTGCGCCAGCGAAGAAATGCCGGTAACCGGGTTGCCGATCTCGTGAGCGACACCGGCGGCCAGCCGGCCCACTGAGGCCAGCCGTTCGCTGTGCATCAGTTCGTCTTCGAGCAAGCGAATCTCGGTTTGGTCTTCGACCATAATAATGCTGCCGCTCTCGGCATGGTCGGGCCCGCTCAGGGCGGCTTTGTGCAAGTTCAGCCAGTGTGGCCGGCCACGCAGGTCCAGGCGGTGTTTGTAGCGGTGCACGTCTTCGCCCTGGTTAAAGTCGTCCAGAAGCTGGTGCCAATGCGGCGGCAAGGTGGCCAGGCGCGCGCCAACCACTTCGTCGGCGCTGATGCCCGTCAGGCGCTCCATGGTCTGATTCCACATCAAGATCTCGCCGTCTTCACCCACTGAACAGGCGGGTATGGGCAGATTTAGCAGGGTCTGACGATAATGCCGGCGCAGATTGTCCAGCTCACCGGCTAACCCGGTGAGCCGGTTCTGATAGTCGCCCAAGGCGCCTTCCACGTAGCGAATATCCTGAGCTGCTCGCTGCATGGGTTTGAAACCCAAATGGCGCTTGAGCATATCACGGGCGATTTCCGGCCCCATCAGGCCCGACAGATTGGCTTCCACCTGGTCTCGCAGGCGCCTTAGCTGATAAGGGCGGTACTCTACTTCGGGCAGTTTCAGTTGCAGCAGTGCACGTTCCACCTCGCGCTGGGCGCCATCTTGTCCCAGAGGAGCGCTGAGCTGGCGTACAAAGTCTGCAGACGATGTGGCCAGCAATTCGCGCCGCTGCGGCCGCGACAAGGCCCCAAGCGAGCAGGCTTGGGCGGCGCTGCGTTCTTCACTGTTGCTGGAGCTAAGCACAGACACCACCACGAACATCGCGACGTTGGTGCCCAGGCTGAGGAACATAAACAGGTGCCAGTTACCGGCAGTCGGCACTACCGGACTGCCCAGCCACAGCAGTAGATTTGCAGCGCCGGAAAAGGGGAACATCAGGGTGGTCACCCAGATTGCCAGTCCGGTCAACAGGCCGGCGATCAGACCGCGACGGTTGCCTTCGGGCCAGAAGATGACACCTAAAGCGCCGGGTAATAGTTGCAAGGTGCCGCTCAGGGAGATTGCGCCAAGAATCGACAGCTGCAGATTTTTGCCCAGGGTTTCATGAAACATCAGAGCCAGAAACAGGATCAGGGCAATCAGCAGCCGCTTGACCCATTGCAGCCAGCGGTAGATGTCGGCCTGATCTTTGGGCGTTTTCAGGGGCAATACAATGTGGTTCAGGGCCATACCCGCAAGCGCCAGGGTGCTTACAATCATTAAGCCACTGGCGGCAGACAGCCCTGCAATGTACATCATCAGCGTTAACGCCGGGCTGCCCAGGGCCTGGCCAATGCCAATGCTGTAGTAATTGGCAGTTGTGGTTACCCCAAGCTCCTGGCCACCCCAGAGAATCAGCGGTATCGGCAGGCCTAGCAGCAACAGGTACAGGGGGAAGCCCCAGCTGGCTTTGGCCAGCGACGCCGGAGACGGGTTCTCGCTGAAAATCATGTGGTACATGTGTGGCAGAACCAGCACCGATGCAAAAGACATCAGCATAACCGCCCGCCAACTGGCGTCGTCGATACTCATGGCCATGTCAACAACGGGAGTCTGGTTCTGGTCCAGCCAGAGCTGAAGGGCATCGGGGCCGCCAAATACACCAAACAGAATGATGCCGCCTAATAGCAGCAGTGCCAGCAGCTTCACCAGTGAATCAAAGGCGATGGCCACCACCAGCCCCCGGTGATTGCTGGCGTGGGCGCTGCGGCGGGTGCCAAACAAAATGGCGAACAGCACCACAGTTACGCTGAACAGAGCACTAATAACGTTAGGCGACACATCGGGGGCAAGAATGCTGGCAGAACTGGTGACGGCCTGAATCTGCATGCTCAGCAACGCCAGAATGGCGGCGCCAGAGCACAGTGTGACCAAAGTGCCCGCCCATTGGCTGCGATAGCGATACGCAAAAAGGTCAGCCAACGAGGTTAGCTGATACGCCCGCCCGATACGCATGTACGGATTCAGCAGCACCGGTGCCAACAAAAACGCACCGCTGATGCCCACGTAATAGGCCAGAAAGCCGTAACCGGTTTCCGCCGCGGCACCCACCGATGCATACACCGACCAAATGCCGGCGTACACGCCCAGGCTAAGAACGTAAATGAGCGGGTGGCGCACCAGCTTGCGTGGCAGCAAGCCACGCTCTGATACCCAGGCAATGCCGAACAGCAGGCTCAGATACGCAACGCTGACCAGCAGCAGGCCGGCAGCACTAAAATTCATTGGGATCACGCCGCCATTCCAACCATACGCCAATGGCAATTAATCCGGCCCAGATCAGATACGGGCTGTACCAGGCATTGCCGGACGACATCCACCAGTCAAGAATGTTGGGAGAGAATACGTAAATCGCCAGGACCAGCAAAAAAACCAGACGATAGATATACATCTAGGGTAACCGTGCCGCAGTGGATTCATGGCTTTATAACATGATCGCGCCGTTGCTGTCAGAAATGGCGGGCTACCAGTGCTGGGCGGTGGGCACAGGAATCGCGCTGCGCTGCCAATGGGCATGGGCCCAGGCAAGAACGTTGGCGGGTGGTTGCTGGGCCAACTGCGCTGGCGGTTGTTGGCCTAAAGCGTTCAGCGCGGCCATTAAATTTGCGCTGGGATTGGCGTCGTCCAGCGCCGGGGCGTGGTTCTGCTTGCTCAGCTTCTGGCCTTGCTGGTTGCGTATCACCGGAATGTGCAAAAACTGCGGCACGACGGCACCCAGCGCCTGAAACATCTGGTGCTGGGCGGCGGTCATGGTGCGCAGGTCTGAACCGCGCACAACGTGGCTGATGGCCTGATCGATATCGTCAACCACGACGGCCAATTGGTAAGCGTAGAAGCCCTCTTTACGCAGTATCACCGGGTCGTCTGTTTCTGCCTTCAGGTTCTGTTGCTGTTCACCCAGCAGCTGGTCAGTCCAGCGACAGCGTTGGCTGCGCAAGGCAAAGCGCAGGGCGAAGTCACCGGGCGGCCAAGGGTGTTCGTTTGGTACGCTGGGGTTGAGGTAGTGGTTGAGGGAATGTTTGCGGCAATGGTTGGGATGTTGACCTTGGTTGGCCAGCAGCTGTTTGCGTGAGCAGGGGCAAAAATAGGCGTGCCCGTTTTTCAGCAGGGTTTCAGCAGCGGCGCGATAAGCGCTATGGCGTTGGGATTGAAAGCGTACAGGTTCATCGCCAATCAGACCGTGGGCGCTCAAGCTGCGGAGTATTCGGGGTGTCGCATCTAACGGTTGGCGTAATGGGTCCAGATCTTCAACGCGCACCAGCCATTGGCCCTGGTGGTGCTTGGCCTCCAGATAGCTGGCCAACGCGCTCACCAGTGAGCCGAAGTGCAGAGGGCCGGTGGGCGATGGCGCAAAGCGGCCGCGGTAAGAAACGTTAGGCGTCATGGTGAATCACGCCGGCGCAATAGCAGCCGGCGCCGTTTTGGCAGGTTGGCAGGCAGGTCAGATGCCGGTCTGGCGCTCGCGGATTTCCGCCAGGGTTTTGCAATCAATGCACAACGTGGCAGTGGGCCGGGCTTCAAGCCGGCGGGCGCCTATTTCCACGCCGCACTGGTCGCAAAAGCCGTAATCGTCTTTGTCGATGCGATCAACGGTTTTGTCGATCTTCTTAATCAGTTTGCGCTCGCGGTCACGGGTACGCAGTTCCAGGCTGAACTCTTCCTCTTGGGTAGCTCTGTCGCTGGGGTCTGCGTAGTTGGCGGCATCTTCCTGCATGTGGTGCATGGTGCGATCTACTTCTTCCATCAGCTCCTGCTTCCACTTCAGCAGTAGGCCTTTGAAGTGTTCAAGCATGTGCGCGCTCATGTATTCTTCACCCTTTTTCATTTCGTAGGGAGTGAAGTTGGTGAAGTTTTCGCTTGAATTAGCTGTTTTATTGGTCATTGAACCCGGCCTCTTGTGAGTACTGCTACAAGAACGCTTTGCTTCCTTTCGCGTCAGCCCCCGTGGCTGTGCGGTATAAAACCTGGATTATAAAGCATTCGCCCTGAAACGGGATTTTGCGGAAAATAGCAGATAAGTTGCGGGGGTACCAGCTTTGCTGCAATACATACGACTAAGAGGTATGCATGAAGTTTGAACAATCGTTACTGGAGGGGCGGCTTATTCGCCGCTACAAGCGCTTTTTGGCCGATGTGCGACTGGCTGATGGTAGTGAAGTAACCGCCCATTGCCCAAACACCGGCAGCATGCTGGGTTGTCAACCGACGGACGGCAGGGTATGGCTGAGCCGCAGCGATAACCCTGCGCGCAAGCTGTTGTATACCTGGGAGCTTGTTGAAACGGCTCCCGGCACTTTGGCTTGTATAAATACGACAAGACCGAATTCCCAGGCCCGCGAGGCGATTGAAGCGAGCCGTATCACTGAGCTGACTGGGTATAGCCATTGCCGCCCGGAAGTAAAATATGGCGAAGAAAAAAGCCGGATTGATCTGTTACTTTCCGGCCATGAAGCCAAGCCGGATGCCTGGGTAGAAGTGAAAAACGTAACGCTTGAGGACAACGGTCAGGGCTTTTTTCCAGACGCCGTGACAACTCGCGGGCAGAAGCACCTGCGAGAACTTATGGCTCAGGTTGCGTTAGGTGATCGTGCGGTGCTGTTTTTTGTGGTGAATCACACGGCTATCGAAACCGTGCGGCCGGCAGATCATATAGACCGGCATTACGGCCAGCTGTTGCGACAAGCCTGTGACGCAGGCGTAGAGATCATGGCCTACCGGGCAAACCTGGCCAACGATGACGGTACCCCGTCCGGAGAGATGACTCTGACCGAACCGGTGCCGGTTATTCTTGAAGTCTGACGTCCGGTTCAGTTAAGGCGTCCAGCTTCATCTGCCTGCTTGTTACGTGCCTGTGCTGTACCGCATACGCGTGCCATGGTTCAGAGACATTAAAATCTCATCGGCTTGAAGCCGGTCAGGAAAGAAACTGCCGGAAATCTTGGCACCCGCAATACTGGCTCCTTCCAGGTTTGAGTGACTGAAATCTATACCTCTGAGGTCTGCGCCTCGAAAATAGGCGTGGCTCATGTCGAGCCCTTTGGCATCCATGCCACGCAAGTCCAGCCCTCTGAAATCCCCATGAGCAAAACTGGGAAGATCGCCGCGAGCTGATTTTTTAGCATTGAAGGCACTAATATCCTCAGTGCGAAGCGTTTCGTAAAGTGGGTCTTTAATATGGTGTACGGTGTCTGTTGGCATGATGTTTCCTTCTAGCGTTCTGTTCCGGCTTTATAACGAGCATCGTCCATGCAGTCCGTTTTGGCCTTGGTAGCTCCAAGGTCTTACCTGGGTGGAAGGCCAAAATGCTGTCGAATTCGGTCTGCAACGGCTTCTGCCACATGTTCCTGATCGGTACGAAGGTGGGCGGTATAGATTTTTTCTTCAGCGGTCAGGGGTTCAAACCAGTCTTTCTGGGCATTCAGCAATTCTTCTGTGGCTTCCGAGGCGTCGCCTTTGCGTTTGCGTACCCATTCTTTTCGCAGTTCCTCTGGCGCTTCGCAATGAATCAGCGCAAACGGAACTCCCTGGCTTTCCGCAACAGCGGCAAACAGCGCGCGCTCCTGCTCTTTCAGGCAGGCCGTGTCGGCTATAACCGGGAAGCCTGCAGCAAGCAGGCTGCTGGCAAGCTTCGCCAAACGTTCATAAGTCTTTGTGTTGGCTTCGGCGGAGTAGAGGTTGCCTCCGGTAGGTGACTGACTGCCGTCCAGCGGTGCCAGCCCATGCAGACGTTTACGTTCAACGTCTGATCGCAGCCGAATAAGACCCAGTTCGCCAGCCAAAGCGGCACTGACACAGGTTTTACCGCTTGCGGATAAGCCGACGGTGGCAATAAAGTAGCGGTTAGGAATGCTGCTGTAATCTTCTGCAAGCTGAGCGTAGGCGTTATAACGCTGCATCAGCTCTTCTTTTTCACTGTCGCCCAAGGACGGATTACCCATAGTGAACAGCGCAATCTTCGCTCGCACTATTGCCCGGTAAGCCTTGTAAAGCGGCAGCAGAGGCAGCGCCTCAAAATCGTCGCGATATTCCAGGTAGGTGTTCAACACCAAGTTGGCTTTGGCGGTTTCGCCTCGGGATTCCAGGTCCATCAGCAGGAATGCCAGATCGTTAATAACATCAATCCAGCGGAACGGCTCGTTGAACTCGATACAGTCAAACACCGTTACCTGATCGTTATAAATAGTGATGTTCGCCAGATGCAGATCGCCATGGCATTCACGCACCAGGCCTTGTTGGTGGCGTGCAGCAATCAGTGGTTGATGGCGTTCGAAGGTGGTGCGGGTCCAGATTTCCAGATTGTCCAGCTGTGCAAGCTGGCCGGCATCGCTCAGCAGCGGCCGAATCTGGTCGAAATTCTCCTGCATGGCGGCGTAGACCGCGTCGGGCGCTCCTAGCGGGCTTGCGGGGTCAACCGGCGGCAGGCTGTCGTGAAACTCCGCTGCTTGTTGGGCCAGTGTCGCTAGGCGCTCCGGCTCCAGTTCGCCCCGTTCCTGCTGGCGATCGAACAAATCGTCCTGGCGGAACTGGCGCATTTTCAAAACGTACTCAAAGGCTTCCCCGCTGCCACCCAGCACCGGATTTTGTGGCGTGCCGGTAATGGGGATAACTTGCAGATACAAAGGCGCTGCCAGGCGCCGGTTCAGCCGCAGCTCTTCTTCGCAGAAATGCTTGCGCCGCGGCAAGGTGGAAAAGTTGAGGAAGCCAAAATCCATCGGCTTCTTGATTTTGTAGGCAAACTCACCGGTCAGAAGAACCTGGGAAATGTGGGTTTCGATAACCTGAAACTGGTGAACCGGATGGTCGTACAAAGCCGGATTTTGTAAAGCTTGAACCAGTGTGTTCGCAGGCGAATCGCTCAAAGTGTTTTCCTCGTGTTGCTTGAACCCATTAATTGTCTATGTGACATCATAATGGCTAGATTACGGAAATAACACACAACTGGCCTGCTGCGAAGGCTAGTGTCTTGTCTGGCTAATTCGCAAGCCCCCCAGAAGGTCAGTAGGTTTACCAATTAGTCACACCAGACACCAGAGCGTTCGTTATACTGCCGCCATGAAAAATACCGACAAGGCCCGCAAGCCCGGCCGCAAAAAACCGGCTTCTCGTAAACAGCCCGCCGCCGCACAGTCCCGCCGCAAGGGTTTCTGGCGTATTTTACTGCGTCTGGCACTGCTTGGCCTGGTATTGCTGGCGGGCTGGATGGTGTATCTGGATGCGCAGGTCACATCGCGCTTTGAGGGTCGCCGCTTCGAGGTGCCATCGCGGGTTTACGCCCGGCCGCTGGAACTTTACAGCGGTGCGCCAGTAAGTGCCGCTGCGCTTGAGCAGGAGCTGGCATTGGCGGGCTTTCACAAAGGTGATGGTTCGCGCTCGGGCAGTTATCAGCGCAGCGGTGGGCGCTTTCTGATCAGCAGTCGCGGCTTTGATTTCCCCGATGGCAAAGAGCCGCGGCGGCACCTGGCGCTGAATATAGCGGGTGACCAGGTGCAGAGTTTGAAGGTTGTTAAAGGCCCTGATAGTGGGATTGTGCGCCTGGAACCGGCGCAGATTGGCGGTATTTATCCGGCGCATCAGGAAGACCGGATTTTAGTACAGTTGGATAAATTGCCAGAGTTGCTGCCGGCCGCGCTGATGTCGGTGGAAGACCGCAGTTTTTACGACCATCACGGTATTGCGCCGCTGTCGATTGCCCGCGCCATACTGGCGAACATTCGCGCTGGTGGCATTGTTCAGGGTGGTAGCACGCTGACCCAGCAGCTGGTGAAAAACTTTTTCCTGACCCGCGAGCAAACTCTGCTGCGCAAGGGTAACGAAGCTTTGATGTCGATTCTGCTGGAGCTGCATTACAGCAAGAGCGACATTCTTGAAACCTATCTTAACGAGGTTTATCTGGGCCAGGCGGGCACACGCAGTATTCACGGTTTTGGCCTGGCCAGCCAGTTCTATTTTGCCGAGGCATTGGAGGATTTGCTGCCCCACCAACTGGCGTTGCTGGTGGGCATGGTCAAGGGGCCGAGTTATTACAACCCCCGCCGCCATTCACAGCGGGCCACCGCAAGGCGCAACCTGGTGCTGGACCAAATGCAGCAAGCAGGCCTTTTGGGTGAATCTGACGCGCAGCGCGCCCGGTCTTTGCCTTTGGGCGTGAGTGACAAGGCTTCTTTTTCGCAGAATCGCTACCCGGCCTATATCGATCTGGTTCGCCGCCACCTGGCACGGGATTACAAAGAGGAAGACCTGCGCAGCGAAGGCCTGCGGATTTTTACCACTCTTAACCCAGCTATGCAGATGGCTGCGGAGAAAGCGGTAACGGAAACGCTGCCGCGGCTGGGCGACGAAGCGCTGGAGTCGGCGTTGGTGGTGACCGCGAAAGACAGCGGCGAAGTGCTAGCCCTGGTCGGCGGGCGCGACCCGCGTTACGCCGGTTTCAACCGGGCACTGGATGCCAGCCGCCAGATTGGTTCATTGGTGAAGCCCTTTGTGTACCTGGCCGCCTTGTCGCAGCCCCAGCGTTACACGCTGATTACTCCGTTGCAGGACACGCGCTTCACCCTGAAATTCGAGAATGGCACGGTGTGGCAGCCAAAAAACTACGACGGTCTGGAACGGGGCGAAGTGCCTTTGCATCAGGCGTTGTCTAAATCCTACAACCTGCCAGTGGTTCGGGTGGGTCTGGACATCGGATTGGCCGAGGTGAAGTCCACGCTGCAGGTGTTTGGTACTAGCTCGGCTATTTCCGACTATCCGTCTATGTTGTTGGGTGCTGTGGCAATGACGCCGGTGAATGTGGCGCAGATATACCAGGGCCTTGCGACCTCAGGGTTTAACACCCCGCTGCGCACCATTCGGGAGGTGACCGACGCGGGCGGCGAACCGCTTAGCCGCTACAGCTTGCAAGTGAACCAGGTGGCCGACCCGGCCGCAGTGCACCTGCTGCAATACGCCATGCAGGAAACCATGCAAGAGGGCACGGGCCGTTCGGCCTATAACACGGTTCCCCGCGCTTTGGCGCTGGCGGGCAAAACAGGCACCACCGATGACGGCCGCGATGCCTGGTTTGCCGGCTTTAGCGGCGACTTGCTGGCGGTCGTCTGGGTAGGGCGGGACGACAACGGCGCTACCCGGTTAACTGGGGCCAGCGGAGCTTTGCCGGTGTGGTCGAATTTTATGGCGCAGGTGCCGCAAAACAGTTTCACGCCGGTGGTACCCGATGGCGTGCAATACCATTGGGTAAATGTACAACAGCAGGCGTTAACCGATGAACAATGCGAGAATGCGCGCCTGATGCCGTTTATCACCGGTAGCGAGCCAAAGCAGACAATCACCTGTGCCGGCGCTCTGCCGCAAAAAATCCGTGGTTGGTTTGAAGGGTTGTTTCAATGATGAGAGTACAAAAGGACATGCAGAATAAAGCACAGATGTTTCGCCGCGCAGTTGTTTGTGCCGTTTTGCTACTGGCGGGCTGTGCCAGTGGGCCTGGTGGCGGTATTTACGTGCCTGCCGGAGAGCGTCCGCAGGCGCCTAAGCCGCCACTGACCGACGGCGCCGCCAAACCAGCCGATGAACCGCAGGTATGGCGCAAAAGCGAACAGCCGCCTGAACAGAAATCACAACAGCCAACAGGCGTGCCCGGGTACCGCGAATCTGGTGATCAGATGCCTGCTGCGGCAGCGGGCTTGGTAAAAGAGGCCGATACCCTGATTGCGCAAGGTAATGGGGCTGCGGCGATTACCCGCCTGGAACGGGCGCAGCGCATTGCACCGCGGTCTGCGGCGGTGTATTTCAAGCTGTCTGAAGCCTACGTGATGACCGGCCAGCTTGCTAGCGCTGAACAGTTTACCCTTAAGGGACTGTCGCTGGCGGGGCGTAACGAGCGCCTGCAGCGTTCAGGCTGGTTGCTGTTGGCCGATATTCGTAAAGCTCGGGGCAATGTGGCCGGTGCGCAGCAGGCCGAAAGCCGCGCCGCGCGGCTGTAATTCAGGCAAAACCGTCGCCCACATAAAAATGCGGGCAGAAAAAAAGGCCACTGCGTTGAGCAGTGGCCTTTTTGCTTGGGTAACGCCTCACGGTGTTTTACAGCGTTGCGAATACCTTGCGTGCTGCGTTCAGAGTGAACTCGATGTCCTCATCGGATATGGCGGCGCTGGTAAAGCCGGCTTCAAAAGCTGACGGTGCGAGGTAAATGCCCTCGGCCAGCATGCCCTGGAAAAACTTCTTGAAGCGTTCGATATCGCATTCCATTACTTGGTCAAAGCGGGTGACGGACGATTCTTTACTGAAGAAGAAGCCAAACATAGCACCAGCCCCTTGTACTGCCAGCGGAATACCCGCCTCGTCGGCTGCTGCCTTCAGGCCAGCGCAGATTTTTTCAGTTTTACGGGTCAGGGCGTCGTGAAATCCGGGTTCGGAAATCGCGTTCAGGGTTGCCAGACCAGCGGTCATCGCCAGCGGGTTACCGCTCAAGGTGCCCGCCTGGTAAACCGGGCCCAGAGGCGCAATGTGTTCCATGATTTCGCGTTTGCCACCGAAAGCACCTACCGGTAGGCCGCCACCAATCACTTTGCCCAGCGCCGTCAAGTCTGGGGTTACGCCGTACAAACCCTGGGCGCCGCCGAGAGACACCCGGAAACCGGTCATCACTTCGTCAAAGATCAACACCGTGCCGTACTCGTCGCAGATCTCGCGCAGGCCTTCCAGAAAACCCGGAACCGGTGGAATGCAGTTCATGTTGCCGGCTACCGGCTCTACAATAATGGCCGCAATCTCGCTGCCCATGGTGCGGAAGGTTTCGCGCACGTCATCAATATCGTTGAAGTTCAGGGTCAGGGTGAGTTCGGCGAGGCAAGCGGGTACACCGGGAGAATTCGGTACACCCAGAGTCAGCGCGCCGGAACCGGCTTTAACCAGCAGTGAATCAACGTGACCGTGGTAGCACCCCTCAAATTTGACCACTTTGTCGCGGCCGGTGTAGCCACGGGCCAGGCGCAGTGCGCTCATGGTGGCTTCGGTGCCGGAGTTCACCATGCGCACCAGTTCGATGGACGGCACCAGTTCACACACTTTCATCGCCATCTCGGTTTCGATGGCGGTTGGTGCGCCGTAGCCTATGCCTTTTTCAATCTGCGCGTGCAAAGCTTCTTTTATAAGCGGGTTGGAGTGGCCAATAATCATTGGTCCCCAAGAGCCGATGTAATCGATGTAACGGCGATCGTCTTCATCGTAAAGATACGCGCCTTGAGCACTTTTGAAAAAGATGGGCGTACCGCCAACACCGCGAAAAGCCCGTACCGGGGAGTTAACTCCACCAGGAATGTATTTCTGGGCCTGTTCGAACAGGGTTTCGGAGTGCGTCATGTCTTGGCTCCTGTTAAATGTTTTGAGAAAATTGAGAACGATGTTGGGCAAACAGCCGGCTAAACTCACGGGCGCGTTTTGCGGTGGCATTAATGTCGGTGCTGAAGAGCCCACCGGCCACCGCCAGCAAATCGGCACCAGCCCGAATCAGAGGTTCGGCGTTGCTCAGGGTAATGCCGCCAATGGCGGTCACCGGGAGCTTGAACTGTTTGGCCAGTCCGATCACTTGCGTGTCGGCGGCGGGAGCGTTCGGTTTTGTGGTTGAGGGATAAAACCGGCCAAATGCCAGGTAATTCGCACCTTGCTCACAGGCGGCTTGCGCCAGCGCCAGGTCGGCGTGGCAGGTAATACCAATAATGGCCTGGTCACCGAGCAACCGCCGGGCGTCGGTCAGCGCGGTATCACCTTGGCCGAGATGCACGCCGGCTGCTTGCACCCGCAAGGCCAGCTCGATGTTGTCATTAATCAATAGCGGCACGCCGGCATTGCTGCAGGCGCATTGCAGGGCGCTGGCCTGGCGCAGCTGTTCGGCCGCCGGCAAGCGCTTTTCACGGTATTGTACCAGTACCGCGCCGCCTTCCAGCGCGGCTTCTACCGCCGTTATCAGTGTGTCGCCAGGGGTTAAATGGCCGTCGGTGATGGCATACAGACCGGGTTTTAGCGTTAATGTTCCCACAGAATCCCCCGATCGGGCACCGGTTGCCCCTCGCCCACTTTCAGCGCTTGAACAATGGCGCGATGCACGTAGTTCTGCGCCTGCGCGATAGCAGCGCGCTGCGACAGGCCACTAGCACGGCCTGCGGCAATAGAAGACGCCAGCGTGCAACCGGTGCCGTGATATTCGCCACCAATACGTTCGATATGCCAGCGCTGGGGCTCGGCACCACGTCGGTACAGCACATTGATGATGGCTTCGCCCGTTCCGTGGCCACCTGTGGCCAGCACGTCACCGCAGCCAGCCAGCTGGAGTTTTATGGCGGCTTTTTGCGGATCAGGTTCGCCGGTTAGTAATTCCAGTTCCACGCCGTTGGGCGTGATCATTTCCGCCAGGGGGAAGAGCCGTGTCAGCATGGCGTTAATGAGTTCTGAGTCTGCCAGATCACCGCCGCCGGCAGCTTTAATTACAGGGTCTACAATCAGCGGTATGTGCGGCCGTTTGCGGACGAATTCTACCAGTACGTCCACCACGTCGGCATTGCCCAGAGCGCCGGTTTTGATAGCGTGAATGGGCGTGTCGCCAGCCAGGCATTCAAGTTGACGACGAATCAGATCGGCGTCAATCGGCTCCGCGGCATAAACGTTGTGGGTGTCTTGCACGGTCAGGCAGGTTAGCACGGGCAGCGGGTGACAGCCCAAAGAGGTAACAGATTGAATGTCGGCTTGCACACCGGCGCCACCGGAGGGGTCCAGCCCGGACAAGATCAATACTTGAGGACGGCTACGGAGTTTGATGGCTCTTTCCTTGCGCTGAGATTGTTGTTGGGAATAGTGGTGGGGTGATGGCCTAAAATGGCCGTACAACCGCAAGAATAACGACCGCCAGCAGTACAAATACGGGCAATTCGTTAAACCAGCGGTAAAACACGTGGCCACGGGTGTTGCGATCGTCGCGGAACACTTTGACCAGGTGGCCACAATAAAAGTGATAAACGACCAGCAGCGCTACCAATACAAGTTTGACGTGGAGCCAGCCCTGGCTGAAATAGCCAGACAGGTTATAGCTGAGCAGCCAAACGCCAAAAATTACCGTGGCAATCATAGACGGCGTGGTAATCCCGTTGTACAGCTTGCGCTCCATAATTTTGAAGCGTTCGCGACCCGGCTGGTCTTCGCAGGCCGCGTGGTAAACAAATAGCCGTGGCAGGTAAAAAATGCCGGCAAACCAGCACACCATCGAAATTATGTGAAAAGCCTTAACCCAAAGCATGTTTAACTCCGCCGATATTGATAGTAACTTTCGATATCTGATTTCAGCACAACCCCATGAACCCTCTGGATCATTGGCGCCACGTGGCGCTGAACATAAAGAGCTTCTGCGCTGCTGTTATCAAATTCATACAATGCCTCCTCGAGCGTGGCCTGATATTGCACCGGTGCCAGATCGCGACGGTTTGCCGGTATGTTCATCAGGTCAATCTGCTCGGGCAGGGGCTGGTCTTCGGTTTTCAGCAGTTTTTCGCTGTCCTCCAGAAAACGTGCCAGATCTACCGCCGGCATTAGCGACGTTGGTCCGTTGCTGCCGTCAATTACCAGCCACTTAGGCTCGGATTTGAGGATTTTGCGTGCTTCTTCCGGCGTCAGCCGGCGTTGGATACGCAGGATACTCTTATCCATGATGGCTGCCACCGATACCCGCCGCAATGCTTGAATCACCGGAGAGTTCTGATAGCTCAGGCCCTGGGATTTGAGAATGGTCAAAAAAAGCGATTTACGGCCAAACGCTTCGCTGGTCACCAGGCTTGAGGTGGTGATAATCAGCATGCCCGGCAAAATAATATTGGGGTTGCGGGTCAGTTCCATCAACGCCATCAGCGCCGCTAAAGGCGCCTGCAATACCGCGCCCATCATCGCGCCCATGCCCAGCATGGCGTAAAAGCCAACAGAGGAGGCGTGGCCCGGCATGATTTCTGCACCGATCAACCCCATGGCTCCGCCGAGCGTCGCGCCTATGAAAAGCGTAGGCCCTATGATGCTGCTGGGCATACCCAGGCCAACCGTTAGCGCGGTAATCAAGAGTTTTGCGACTCCCACGCTCAAGAGCAGCCAGAAGCCGAGTCCGCCGTTTATAGCGTCATTGACCGTGTCGTAGCCGATCCCCATGGTTTGGGGTACGAAAATGGCGACGGGAACCATTAGAACGCCGGCAATAATGACGCGTAATAAGATAGGGCGGTGGTTGAAGCGCCCCATGTATTCCACCAGGTAAATGAAAAGCGCCGCTGCAACACCCATAATGACTGCAATAACCAGAATCCAGGGTATCTCCAGCAGTGAGTTCGTCATCAGTGCAGGAACATTAAACGCGGGGTCTGGGCCGTACACGATCTGGGTGACTATCGCGGCGCTGACGGCTGCAAGAATGATGGGAGTGAAGCCGGCGATGGTGTATTCCATCATCACCACTTCCATTGCGAAAATCACCCCTGCAATAGGCGTGTTGAACGATGCCGATATGGCCGCAGCGCAGCCGCAGGCCACCAGGGTGCGGATGCTGTTGTTGGGCAGTCGCATCCACTGACCCATTAAACTTGAAAAAGCCGCCCCTAAATGAACTGCGGGCCCTTCCCGGCCTGCAGATTGCCCGGTAACAACGGTTGCAACGCCTACAATGAACTGAATAAAGGCGCTTTTGGCAGTAATATAGCCCTGGTGGTAGTTCAGGCGTTCCATAACATGAACAACACCGACTTTACGGTCATGAGTCGCCAGACGATGCAGCAGCACGCCAAGGCCAAACGCGCCGACCAGAGGTAAAACCCCCCGTGTGACAACATCCAGACCCTCGAAAGCCTCGGAGGGGAAAGCCCCGGTTCCATCCCCGGGTAGGAAATATTTCAAGGGCCACTCAATGGCGAGGCGGAAGATCAGAATGACGCCGCCGGTGACCAAGCCGGAAAGCAGGCCCAGCAAGGCTAGTTGCGGCAGCGCGTCTGCCCCGGATATCCGGCGTCGGAAGCTGGCTTTCATTTTTGCCGTTAGCTGGCGTGTGGAACGGATCATAGTGGGTGCATGCAGGGCCTGGGCCGGTTGATGATTTTCATACCGGGTCTAATCCGGCGCAGACTGTCTTTGGTATTGTAGCCACCTCGGTCAGGGCTGCAATAAGCGGTTGGCTTATCATGATAGAATGGCCGCTAAAAATGCAATTTCAGGAAACAGACAAGCAGGAGCTTAAACGTGATTAAAGTAGGTATTGTAGGTGGTACCGGATACACCGGCGTAGAATTGTTGAGGATTCTGGCGGTGCATCCCCAGGCACAAGTGCATTGCATTACTTCACGTTCGGAAGCAGGTATGCCAGTTTCTGACCTTTATCCAAATCTGCGCGGCCACTTTGATCTGGCGTTTTCAGAACCCGATGTGACTGTACTTTGCCAGTGTGATCTGGTGTTTTTCGCCACGCCTCACGGCGTCGCTATGCGCATGGTGCCAGAGTTGATGGCAGCGGGTGTGCGAGTCGTGGATTTGTCAGCCGACTTCCGCCTGAAAGATCTGGGCGTGTGGGCTAAATGGTATGGCATGCCACACGCGAGTCCAGAGTGGGCAGAAAAGGCCGTTTACGGTTTGCCAGAAGTCGTGCGCAGTGAACTCCGTGATGCCCAACTGGTGGCTAACCCGGGTTGTTATCCTACCGCGGTGCAACTCGGTTTTCTGCCCTTATTGGAAAACCGGCTGGTAGACAGCTCCCGCTTAATCGCCGACGCCAAGTCGGGCTCCAGCGGTGCCGGCCGTCAGGCCAGCGTGGGTATGTTGCACGGCGAGGTTGGTGAAAGTTTCAAGGCCTATGGCGCCTCTGGTCATCGCCACCTGCCGGAAATTCGCCAGGGCTTGAGCCAGGCTGCAGGAACCGCGGTGGGTGTTACATTTGTGCCACACTTGGTGCCGATGATTCGCGGTATAGAAGCAACGCTTTACGCTGAATTGAATAACCCGGGCGATTTTGACCGGTTGCAGAAACTGTACGAAGAACGTTATCGGGCCGAGCCCTTTGTGGATGTGATGCCGTTTGGCAGTCATCCGGAAACCCGCAGTGTGCGTGGTGCGAATCACTGCCGCATGGCGCTGCACCGGCAGGAAGGCAGCAACGTGGTTATTGTCACCTCGGTAATTGATAATCTGGTGAAAGGTGCTGCCGGCCAGGCCGTACAGAATATGAACGTCATGTTTGGCATCGCTGAAACCATGGGCCTGGAAGCGCCGGCCATGCTGCCATGAGAGCCGCAACAGCTGTAACACGAGCTACTGGTGTGGCCTTTAAGGGTGGCTAACTCCGCCCCTCAAACAAGCAAGCGTGGACGTGTCGGCCGGCGCAGGCTGACGTTGGCGCTGGTTTGTGGGACGTTTTTGGCCGGCGGCTACTGGGCCGGTGTGCAGCACGGCACTGATAGTGAAATTGCACGCTTGGGCCAGGTTGAAGTTGAGCGTGACCAGTTAAAGGCGTCTGCGACAAAGCTACGCAAACAGTATCAGGCAGCCCGCCAGCAACAATGGCTCACTCACGGTGCCCGACGGGTTTGAGCCTCTGGAAGTGCAGGTAGTCGCGCAGCCAGAAGGCAAAGAAACAGTGCAGGCCGAACGCACCTTTTGTGGAGCAAGCTGGTGGCGAACTAGCCTGCGGTCCAAGGCGCCTCAATGCGTAATGTTTGAGCTCTGGTAATAGTTGATTGTTTTAGTCAAGAATACGATAATCATTGAAATTCAGCCAACATTCCGGAGGGGAACTTGAGCGCAGTTCAGCAACAGGTATCAGCCCCGCTGTTTTTCAGTGACAGTGCGGCGGCCAAAGCCAAAGAGCTTATTGATGAAGAAGGCAACGCCGATCTCAATTTGCGGGTGTATGTAACCGGTGGGGGATGTTCTGGCTTTCAGTACGGGTTTTCATTCGATGACGCCCTAGACGACGAAGATACAATCATCGAGCGTGACGGCGTTAAATTACTGGTAGACCCGATGAGTTATCAGTACTTGGTAGGGTCGACGGTGGATTATCTGGAGGGCCTTCAGGGATCCCAGTTTGTGGTGAACAACCCTAACGCCAGCGCCACTTGCGGCTGCGGCAGTTCTTTCTCCATATAAATCTGACGGGCTGTTGGCGTTGTCTGTCTAACTGGCTGCCGGCAATGCCTGATGAACTGTTCGTACTCTGCGTTTATCAGGCCGGGTAGATAGCTCCCAATACTCTCGGCCCGCTGGCGCCGGTTACTTCTGGAAGGTTTCCACTCAGTCCCAGAACGGTGCGACGGGCCAGCCAGGCAAACCCGACCGGTTCCACCCATTGCGGGTCGAGCCCAAGCTCCTCCGTGCTGCACACGGCAGCCGGGCTAAGCGCCTGGGACAGTTCGCGCATTAACACCGGATTCAGCGCCCCTCCGCCACACACGTACACTTTAAACGCGTTCGATTGCGGCATTTGCTGAGCAATACTGAGCACTGTCAGCTGCAGCAGTGTGCGCTGCACATCGGGGGCAAGTAAGTTTGGGTAACGCTGCAGCCGGGTTTTTATCCAGCCCAGGTTAAAACGTTCTTTGCCGGTACTTTTCGGTGCCGGGCTTGCAAAGTAGGCGTCAGTAAACAGATCACTGAGCAGCGCCTCGTTGACAATGCCTTCTTCGGCCAAACGGCCGTCAGAGTCAAAATGACGACCAGTCTGGTCAGCACACCAGGCATCTAACAGGGCATTGGCCGGGCCTGTGTCGAACCCGTAAACGCTTCCTGTTCCGGCCCTCGGCAGCCAGGTAATATTGGCAATGCCACCCAGATTGATAATGCAGCGATCTTCCTCTGCGCTACTGAAGAACGATTGGTGAAACAGCGGCATCAGTGGTGCGCCTTGACCCCCAGCGGCCATGTCACGGCGACGAAAATCGGCAACAGTGGCTACTCCGGTGTGCTCGGCGATAATGCTGGGATTGGCAATTTGCAGGGAAAATGACGCACTGCCGCTAGGCTGGTGGCGTATGGTTTGGCCATGGCTGCCCACTGCGCCAATATCTGCTAAGGGTATGCCAGATTGCTGAATAACGATGTTGGCAGCCTCGGCAAACAGTTGGCCCGTCAGTGTGTCCAGTTCACCCAGCTCATCGGGTGTTGCGTGATTCTGTGCGGCCAGTTCTAGTCTGGCTCGAAGTTCGACAGGGTAAGGCAGAGTGTGGCGAGCGTGAAATTTTATGGTGTTGGTTTCAAATGACACCAGCACGGCGTCTATGCCGTCCATGCTGGTGCCAGACATCAGCCCTATCCAGGCAGTCATGTTTACTTCCCTGAAGCCAGAGTCAAAGGCTGTTTTTCATTGCCGCGTAACGTGTTGAACTGCGCCAGCTGTTGCTGTGTGACCTGTTTGAAGCGGGTCAGTTCAGTTTTCGGAATGGGTTTGGCGTCTGGCAGCTTAACGGTGCGTGAGTTGCGCGGCGCACCGTTAACCCGAAACTCATAGTGCAAGTGCGGGCCAGTGACCATGCCGGAAGAGCCAACGTAGCCAATGGTTTCGCCTTGCTTCACCCGTCCGCCATTTTTGATGCCTTTGCCAAGTCTGCTCATGTGGGCATAGAGCGTTGTAATATTGTCGCCGTGTGCCAGCACAACCGTGCGGCCGTAACCGCCTTTCCAGCCGGCAAATTTGATTCGACCGTTGCCTACGGCTTTGATGGGCGTTCCTGGGGGCGCCGCGTAGTCGGTGCCTTCGTGGGGCCTGACAACATCCAATACCGGATGCCGGCGCTGCAAGTTAAAGGATGATGAAACCCGCGCGTTCAGTGGTACGCGCAAAAAGGCTTTACGCATGCTTCTGCCGGTGGGGCTGTAGTAATCAGTGTCACCCTGAGCGTCTGTGTACAGCATGGCAATGTTGTCTTCGCCGCGATTAACAAAGTTAGCCGACAGGATGCGTCCGCTGCCAAATTTTTCGCCGTCAAGATAAAGCTCTTCATAAATCACTTCAAAGCGGTCACCTTTGCGCACGTCGTATACAAAATCGATGTCCCAGCCAAAAATGCCAGACATTTCCATTGTTAGCCGGTCGCCCATACCAGCGGCGCGGGCGGCCAGATAAAGGGAACCATCGATGGTGCCTTTGGCAAACGCTGTTCGCACCTCTGGTTCACGAACCACCTTTTTTCCAGTGAAGCCGTCGGTGCCAAGAGTTATGCTTAAACGTTCCAGTTTGCTGCGTTGCAGCTCAACCCCTGTAAGGATGCCTTCAGAGTTCGTGGCGAAGCGGATGGTTTCACCAGCGTAGAGGCGCTGCAGTTTCTTCGCTTCGCCTGCTCCGTGAATAACCGACAGCATAATGCCGTCGTTAAAGCCGGCTCTTTTGAACAAAGTCGATAAAGTATCACCTGAGCGAACATCAAACGATTGCCAGTTTATTGCCGGCTTGCCAAGGCTGGGGAGAAGGACCTCCTTCGCCTCATTGGTACGAATGGTTGAAGGCGCGACGGTCGCCGTCAGGTTCGAATTTACGTCGGTTGGAGTGCTCGATGCCTGGGGTGCTTCTGTCTTTGCCCCGGGCACTAAAGATGCTGGCACCGTAGAAAGAGTAGTAACAACGGTGGTGGCTGTGCCCGATTCAAGATCAAGCGCGATGGACATACGCTTGGCTTCTACATCTGCACTCGGGCTCATCAGCGCGGCAGTGGTAACAACAACGGTCGCCGCTGCTGCGATTGTAATGTGGGTCTTGGGGAATGTTTTGAACACGTATTTCACCCGTTTAAGTCGAGATTCCGGCAGCGTGTGCCGCTGTATTAAAGCCGATTTTAGTAATTCGACTGATAGATTACCGTATAAGAATCACCGGCAACAGACGTCAACATTACAGTTGCGGTGTTTGTTACGCGGATTTCTCGGAGCGCGATTGTTACAATGCGTCGCCACGGCTGTGCAGTGATGGTCAAAAACCGAACGATAGTATCTTAGCAAAGTCGCGGCGAATAGGCAGGGTTGTCATTGAACTCTGTGAACTGGAGCTGTTTCAAGTCAAATTATGAGGTGGGGTTTTCATGGCATCGATTGATGAATCGCTGGCGCTGATCAAGCGTGGTATCGACGAGCTAATTCCTGAAGAGGAGCTTGTTGCCAAGCTCAAAGAAGGGCGCCCGCTGCGTGTAAAGGCTGGTTTTGATCCCACTGCGCCCGATCTTCATCTTGGTCACACGGTGCTGATTAACAAATTACGCCAGTTCCAGGATTTGGGCCACGAGGTCATTTTCCTGATCGGCGACTTCACCGGTATGATTGGTGACCCGTCGGGCAAGAGCGCTACCCGGCCGCCGCTGACCAGCGAGCAGGTAGCGGCTAATGCGATTACGTATAAAGAGCAGGTGTTCAAAATTCTGGACCCTGCCAAAACCCGCGTGGCTTTCAACTCTGAGTGGATGAGCAAAATGAGTGCCGCCGACATGATTGCTTTGGCGGGACAGTATACGGTGGCCCGCATGCTCGAGCGCGACGATTTTGACAAGCGTTACACTGGTGGTCAGCCGATTGCGATACACGAATTTCTATACCCTCTCATTCAGGGATACGATTCGGTCGCCCTGGAGGCAGATGTCGAGCTGGGCGGTACCGATCAGAAGTTCAACCTGCTGATGGGTCGGGCATTGCAGAAGCACTACGGCCAGAAGCCGCAAGTCATATTGACGGTGCCCATTCTTGAAGGCCTGGATGGTGTACAGAAGATGTCCAAGTCGTTGGGTAACTATGTGGGTGTGAATGACGCGCCTGGTGAAATGTACACCAAGCTTCTGTCCGTACCCGATGAGTTGTTATGGCGTTACTTTGAACTACTGAGTTTCCGGCCTCTGGCTGAAGTGGAAGCGTTCCAGGCCCAGGTAAGTTCCGGAGCCAATCCGCAGGACTATAAGAAGCTGCTGGCAGAAGAGCTGATCACCCGCTTCCATAATGAAGAAGCGGCGAAGACTGCCCACAAGTCTGCGGGCAACCGTGTGACGCTAGGCGAAATACCCGACAACGTGCCAGAGGTAAGCGTTGCGTTGGAGGGGCGGGAGCAGCTGGCGATTGGTACGGTGCTGCGTATGGCCGGACTGGTTAAGAACGGTGCGGCAGCGCGGGATGTACTGGGCCGCGGGGCCGTCTTTATAGATGGGGTGAAGCTTGAGGGTGACAGAATGTTTGCCGAAGGCGACATCTGTGTCATCCAGGCCGGCAAGAAGAAGGTTGCTCGTATCACTATGGTGAAATAGGCGGATAACGGGGAATTTGAACTTTCTTCATATTCCCCGTTGACCTGTCCCGAGAAGTCTGTAGAATGCGCATCTCGCTTGAGGGACGGCCGGTTTTAGAAAGGCAGGAATCGAGTGGAAACTGTTTAGTAAGACGTTGAAAAGTTTAGGAAATGTGATTTAAACTTTGAACGCGAAAACGGTTGACACGGTTCGGATACGCTGTAGAATGCGCCTCTCGAATCAAGCAGTACCGGCCGGTTAGGTTGGGGGGTTTGGAAGGAAATGCTTCTGAAGCTTCTCGAAATAAACGGTTGACAGGGCAGCGAAACGATGTATAATTCGCCTCCTGATTGAGCCACGGCTCAAACGCTCTTTAAAAAATTAACCAAGTAATTCGTGTGGGCGCTGACTGGAGTATTTCGGTAAGAAATACCAAGTCAACGACTCGTCAAGAATTGAGTTTTTGTCTTGAGCAGATTTAAGATCTTCGGATCTTGTATGATTTAAACTGAAGAGTTTGATCATGGCTCAGATTGAACGCTGGCGGCAGGCTTAACACATGCAAGTCGAGCGGAAACGATGGTAGCTTGCTACCAGGCGTCGAGCGGCGGACGGGTGAGTAATGCTTAGGAATCTGCCTAGTAGTGGGGGATAGCCCGGGGAAACTCGGATTAATACCGCATACGCCCTACGGGGGAAAGCAGGGGATCCGCTCTTCGGAGAGGACCTTGCGCTATTAGATGAGCCTAAGTCGGATTAGCTTGTTGGTGGGGTAATGGCCTACCAAGGCAACGATCCGTAGCTGGTCTGAGAGGATGATCAGCCACATCGGGACTGAGACACGGCCCGAACTCCTACGGGAGGCAGCAGTGGGGAATATTGGACAATGGGCGCAAGCCTGATCCAGCCATGCCGCGTGTGTGAAGAAGGCTTTCGGGTTGTAAAGCACTTTCAGTGAGGAGGAAGGCCTTAAGTTTAATACGCTTGAGGATTGACGTCACTCACAGAAGAAGCACCGGCTAACTCCGTGCCAGCAGCCGCGGTAATACGGAGGGTGCAAGCGTTAATCGGAATTACTGGGCGTAAAGCGCGCGTAGGTGGTTGAGTAAGCGAGATGTGAAAGCCCCGGGCTTAACCTGGGAACGGCACTTCGAACTGCTCGGCTAGAGTGTGGTAGAGGGTAGTGGAATTTCCTGTGTAGCGGTGAAATGCGTAGATATAGGAAGGAACACCAGTGGCGAAGGCGGCTACCTGGACCAACACTGACACTGAGGTGCGAAAGCGTGGGGAGCAAACAGGATTAGATACCCTGGTAGTCCACGCCGTAAACGATGTCAACTAGCCGTTGGGGATCTTGAATCCTTAGTGGCGCAGCTAACGCACTAAGTTGACCGCCTGGGGAGTACGGCCGCAAGGTTAAAACTCAAATGAATTGACGGGGGCCCGCACAAGCGGTGGAGCATGTGGTTTAATTCGACGCAACGCGAAGAACCTTACCTGGCCTTGACATGCAGAGAACTTTCCAGAGATGGATTGGTGCCTTCGGGAACTCTGACACAGGTGCTGCATGGCCGTCGTCAGCTCGTGTCGTGAGATGTTGGGTTAAGTCCCGTAACGAGCGCAACCCCTATCCCTATTTGCTAGCAGTTCGGCTGAGAACTCTAGGGAGACTGCCGGTGACAAACCGGAGGAAGGTGGGGATGACGTCAGGTCATCATGGCCCTTACGGCCAGGGCTACACACGTGCTACAATGGTGCGTACAGAGGGTTGCAAACCCGCGAGGGGGAGCTAATCTCACAAAACGCATCGTAGTCCGGATCGGAGTCTGCAACTCGACTCCGTGAAGTCGGAATCGCTAGTAATCGTGAATCAGAATGTCACGGTGAATACGTTCCCGGGCCTTGTACACACCGCCCGTCACACCATGGGAGTGGATTGCACCAGAAGTAGTTAGTCTAACCTTCGGGAGGACGATTACCACGGTGTGGTTCATGACTGGGGTGAAGTCGTAACAAGGTAGCCCTAGGGGAACCTGGGGCTGGATCACCTCCTTAAACGATGCCGAACGCTTCGGTCAGAGTCCACACGAATTACTTGGTTGATTGATTAAAGAGAGCAAAGGGTCTCGACCGACCCGCTGAATTAGCGCGACAGATTGTTGAGTCTGGCAAGGCGCGGATGGAGTGAAGACGGGAGCGTACTGTTGTACGTGACCAACTGAGTGAGAGCCGCAACGCAGTCCAGGCACGACAAGATGGCGTGATAATCGGGTCTGTAGCTCAGTTGGTTAGAGCGCACCCCTGATAAGGGTGAGGTCGGTGGTTCAACTCCACCCAGACCCACCAGAATCTTGTAACTCGTCGTTATTTCCGGACTTGCATAGAAAGCTATGCGGCGACCGAAAATGCCTAGATTTACAAAATTCTAGAAATAGCTTTTTGGGGCTATAGCTCAGCTGGGAGAGCGCCTGCCTTGCACGCAGGAGGTCAGCAGTTCGATCCTGCTTAGCTCCACCATTATACAGATGTGCAGATGTTGTGAGTTACTTGGTTACCCTGAATGTCCTGACTTCGGTCAGTGTACAGAAAAAAGTGTTTCTTTTACGGCGTTTTATGCGTTGTTAAAGCCGAAATCCTTCTTTCTGATCACTGGGTCAGATTTGCTCTTTAAAAATTTGGATGAGATAGAACACGAATACGTTTCTCTACGGTCTTTGAGAGACGTGTTCAAGTGATAACGATTTTTTCAAGCGTTATCCGGTGTTGTCGTTGAAGTGGTTGTGTATGACTTCGAGTGACTATCTCTAATCAGTTCCACCTGGAACGTCTTGGCTTCGGCTAAGGTGTCTTTTCGTGGTTCTATTTAGAGTCAGTTGTCTTGGGGTTATATAGTCAAGCAACTAAGCGCATACGGTGGATGCCTAGGCAGTCAGAGGCGATGAAAGACGTGGAAGCCTGCGATAAGGTTCGGGGAGCTGGCAAACGAGCTGTGATCCGGACATTTCTGAATGGGGAAACCCACCCAGTTTAGGCTGGGTATCTTACACTGAATACATAGGTGTAAGAGGCGAACCGGGAGAACTGAAACATCTAAGTACCCCGAGGAAAAGAAATCAACCGAGATTCCCTAAGTAGCGGCGAGCGAACGGGGACTAGCCCTTAAGCTAGACAACGGGTAGGAGAAGGCTCTGGAAAGTGCCGCCATAGTGGGTGATAGCCCTGTATCCGAAACCTGAGTCTAGTGAAATCGAGTAGGACGGGGCACGAGAAACCTTGTCTGAACATGGGGGGACCATCCTCCAAGGCTAAATACTCCTGACTGACCGATAGTGAACCAGTACCGTGAGGGAAAGGCGAAAAGAACCCCTGTGAGGGGAGTGAAATAGATCCTGAAACCGTATGCGTACAAGCAGTCGGAGCAGACTTGTTCTGTGACGGCGTACCTTTTGTATAATGGGTCAGCGACTTATGTTCAGTGGCGAGGTTAACCGTTTAGGGGAGCCGTAGGGAAACCGAGTCTGAATAGGGCGATTTAGTCGCTGGGCATAGACCCGAAACCGGGCGATCTATCCATGAGCAGGTTGAAGGTTGAGTAACATCAACTGGAGGACCGAACCCACTGTCGTTGAAAAGCCAGGGGATGACTTGTGGATCGGAGTGAAAGGCTAATCAAGCCCGGAGATAGCTGGTTCTCCCCGAAAGCTATTTAGGTAGCGCCTCGGACGAATACCACAGGGGGTAGAGCACTGTTTCGGCTAGGGGGTCATCCCGACTTACCAACCCGATGCAAACTCCGAATACCTGTGAGTACTATCCGGGAGACACACGATGGGTGCTAACGTCCATCGTGAAGAGGGAAACAACCCAGACCGCCAGCTAAGGTCCCGAAGTACCAGTTAAGTGGGAAACGATGTGGGAAGGCTCAGACAGCTAGGAGGTTGGCTTAGAAGCAGCCATCCTTTAAAGAAAGCGTAATAGCTCACTAGTCGAGTCGGCCTGCGCGGAAGATGTAACGGGGCTCAAACTGGTCACCGAAGCTGCGGCTGCATACATTGTATGCGGGGTAGGGGAGCGTTCTGTAAGCCTGCGAAGGTGAGTTGAGAAGCTTGCTGGAGGTATCAGAAGTGCGAATGCTGACATGAGTAACGACAATGGGAGTGAAAAACTCCCACGCCGGAAGACCAAGGTTTCCTGCGCAACGCTAATCGGCGCAGGGTGAGTCGGCCCCTAAGGTGAGACCGAAAGGTGTAATCGATGGGAAACGGATTAATATTTCCGTACCTTGGATAGCTGCGATGGAGAGACGGAGAAGGCTAGGTGAGCCGGGCGACGGTTGTCCCGGTTTAAGCGAGTAGGGAGTGGGTTTAGGCAAATCCGGATCCACAATTCTGAGACGCGACGACGAGCACCCGTAAAGGGAGTGAAGTCATTGATGCCCTGCTTCCAGGAAAATCTTCTAAGCTTCAGGCTATTTGAGACCGTACCCCAAACCGACACAGGTGGTCAGGTAGAGAATACCAAGGCGCTTGAGAGAACTCGGGTAAAGGAACTAGGCAAAATGGTGCCGTAACTTCGGGAGAAGGCACGCCGGTGGTATGTGACACCCTTCGCGGGTTGAGCAGAAGCCGGTCGAAGATACCAGGCCCCTGCGACTGTTTATTAAAAACACAGCACTGTGCAAACTCGTAAGAGGACGTATACGGTGTGACGCCTGCCCGGTGCCGGAAGGTTAATTGATGGGGTTAGCGCTTGCGCGAAGCTCTTGATCGAAGCCCCGGTAAACGGCGGCCGTAACTATAACGGTCCTAAGGTAGCGAAATTCCTTGTCGGGTAAGTTCCGACCTGCACGAATGGCGTAACGACGGGGGCGCTGTCTCTACCCGAGACTCAGTGAAATTGAAATCGCCGTGAAGATGCGGTGTATCCGCGGCTAGACGGAAAGACCCCGTGAACCTTTACTATAGCTTCACAGTGAACTTTGAACATGTTTGTGTAGGATAGCTGGGAGGCTTTGAAGCGTGAACGCTAGTTTGCGTGGAGCCAACCTTGAAATACCAGCCTGGCATGTTTGAGGTTCTAACTCCGTCCCCTTATCGGGGATGAGGACATTGTGTGGTGGGTAGTTTGACTGGGGCGGTCTCCTCCTAAAGCGTAACGGAGGAGCACAAAGGTGGGCTAAGTACGGTCGGACATCGTACGGTTAGTGTAATGGCACAAGCCCGCTTAACTGCGAGACAGACACGTCGAGCAGGTACGAAAGTAGGTCATAGTGATCCGGTGGTTCTGTATGGAAGGGCCATCGCTCAACGGATAAAAGGTACTCCGGGGATAACAGGCTGATACCGCCCAAGAGTTCACATCGACGGCGGTGTTTGGCACCTCGATGTCGGCTCATCACATCCTGGGGCTGAAGCCGGTCCCAAGGGTATGGCTGTTCGCCATTTAAAGTGGTACGCGAGCTGGGTTTAGAACGTCGTGAGACAGTTCGGTCCCTATCTGCCGTGGACGTTGGAGATTTGAGGAAAGCTGCTCCTAGTACGAGAGGACCGGAGTGGACGAACCTCTGGTGTTCGGGTTGTCACGCCAGTGGCATTGCCCGGTAGCTATGTTCGGATAGGATAACCGCTGAAAGCATCTAAGCGGGAAGCCCCTTCCAAGATGAGATCTCCCTGGGCCCTAGAGGCCCCTGAAGAGCCGTTCAAGACCAGGACGTTGATAGGTCGGGTGTGTAAGCGCTGCGAGGCGTTGAGCTAACCGATACTAATTGCTCGTGCGGCTTGACTATATAACACCCAAGACAATTGGGTTTGACACAACACGGATAACGACGAAAAAATCAATATCACGGCCCAACAAGCCAATGTTCTATCTCATCCCCCAGTGATCAACCGTTTTGTCTGACGACCATAGCGGCCTGGTACCACCTGATCCCATCTCGAACTCAGAAGTGAAACAGGCCTGCGCCGATGGTAGTGTGGTTCGCCCATGTGAGAGTAGGTCATCGTCAGACTCTTATTGCTAAAAGCCCCCTCCGCTTACGCGGTGGGGGCTTTTTTTTGCCTGGAAAAAGCGAAACAGGGGACGGATTTAAAATCCGTCCCCTGTCCCCGAAGAAAGGTAAGGGACAGATTTCAAATCCGTCCCCCGGTATGTTCCCGTTTGGTGATTTACCAGTTACGAGATCAAACGTAGACTTTGAATTGGTACAGATTTAGTGTGTAATCCAGCGTTTAGTCATTGGCCACGGGCATCCCTAAATGAAAACCAAGGTACTGATAACCCGTTTGAATGACGGCAAAATCCATTCTGGACAGTCAATGGCCATCGAGTTCGGCGTTAGCCGCACCGCGATCTGGAAGCTTGTGCGCCGGGCATTGAAGGAAGGCTTTAACGTACAAACCGTGCGTGGCCGTGGCTATCAGTTAACAACTCTTGTGGACTTTCTGGATCAGGAGGCCATCGTAAAAAACCTCAACTCCGCTAGTTCGCGGCCGCTGACGTTGAGCGTAGTTGATGAAATTGACTCGACCAACGCGGAAGTGATGCGCATGCTGGTCAGAGGAGAGTGTGCAACGCCTGTTGTTACCGCCGAAACACAAACAGCCGGCCGTGGCCGTCGTGGTCAGCTCTGGGCCAGTCCGGCGGGTGAGAATATCTATCTGAGTGTGGGGCTGTCTTTGTCCGGTGGGTTTTCGGCAGTGGATGGTCTTAGTCTGGTGCTGGGGGTAGCCGTCGCAGAAGCGTTGGAGCGTCTTGGAGCTGCGCCGGTAGGGTTGAAGTGGCCAAATGACATTTTCATTGATGGCGTAAAGGTTGGCGGAATCCTTGTTGAGCTCCAAGGCGAGCTACAGGAAGGTGTAGTGCATGCCATTGTAGGCCTCGGTCTGAATGTGCACATGACCGAAGCGCCGGACATTGACCAGCCTTGGACCAGTCTTGCACTGGCGCGGCCGCAACTGACTTGGAACCGCAGTGCCCTAGTAAGCAATCTTACGGCTAGTATTGTAGATGCCAGCGAAAAATTTCAGCGTGTTGGCTTTGCTGGGTTCCGTGACTCCTGGCAGTCGCGGGACGAGTTTTTTAACCGTGAGCTCATGGCCCGGGACGGAGAGCGGCAAGGCACTGGGCAAGGCGTTGATAGCAGTGGTAACTATGTGTTGCGCACAGATAAAGGCGAGTTTTCTGTGCGCTCGGGTGAGATTAGCTTGCGGGCCGCTTCGTGATATTGTTGGTCGACTCCGGAAACACCCGCCTTAAATGGAGGCTTGAGCGCCAGGATAGTGCTGAGGTGCTTGCCCTTGGCTATGGTCTTTTGACTGACCCTGACCCTTTACACGCTCTGTGTCTGCCTAAAGGTGAGCGGGTGCAATCCGTAGCAGTATCGACTGTAGCCTCCGAGCATAGCCGACGTAACCTGATGGCAGCTCTGGAGTTGCAGTTTGCTGCTCCGGTCATCTGTTACTGGTCTGAGCGCGAGCGCAATGGCTTGGTTAACGGTTACCAGCAGCCTCAGAAGATGGGGGCAGACCGTTGGCATGGCATGTACGCTGCCTGGCAGAGCGAACACCAGGGTTTCGTGATGGTTGATGCTGGAAGTGCAATGACGGTCGACTATGTTGCTGCAAGCGGGCGTCACTTGGGCGGCTTTATACTTCCTGGGTTGCAGATGATGCTGCGCAGCCTGAGTAGCGATGCGGCGCGCATTGGTTTTGAGACGGAGTCGGGCGAGAATATTCGCCCCGGGCTGTCGACCAGCGAATGCGTCAATCACGGGCTAGCGTGGTTAGCTGCGGCGCTGTCCGATCGAATAATGGAAAATATGCAGAGCTATGGTTTGCGTGACGCGATACTGACCGGCGGCGACGCCGCACGACTCCAGCGCATCGGTCTGCAGGGGCGCTTGGAGCCGGAACTGGTGCTTAATGGCCTTGCGCAAATTCATCGTGAGCAGTCCTGTTAATAATTTAAAGCCATAATTGCGTCGTTGGTTCAAAAAAGTGGGCCGAAACCTCAGCTAAGGGTGGCCAAGATGACGTGATTTCGGCTAAGCTACGCCTTCGTTTTTGCATGGAGCTGCTCATATTGATGAGCAGTCTTTCCGGTAATTGCAGGTTGTTCTTGGCGAATCCATTTTGTTGCTCTCAATGAGCGCCAAGGTGTTGCAAAGCCAAAAGATAATCCGTAGTATACCGGCCTCGTTGTTAAGGCGAGTGTGGGCTGGCGTAGCTCAGTTGGTAGAGCAGCTGACTTGTAATCAGCAGGTCGGGGGTTCGATTCCGTCCGCCAGCTCCAATTTAAAGTTTTTGCAGATCCGCGTAGCGGATTTAGCTCGGAGGGGTTCCCGAGTGGCCAAAGGGATCAGACTGTAAATCTGACGCGAAAGCTTCGCAGGTTCGAATCCTGCCCCCTCCACCATTATTGCTCGCGGGCATCGTATAATGGCTATTACCTCAGCCTTCCAAGCTGATGATGTGGGTTCGATTCCCACTGCCCGCTCCAATTTAGTTCTTGTGCTCATGTAGCTCAGTCGGTAGAGCACATCCTTGGTAAGGATGAGGTCAGCGGTTCAACTCCGCTCATGAGCTCCATTATTTGCCGGTCAACGTTACAGTCCTGGTTGATTAGGGAGTTTGTCAGATGTCTAAGTCTAAATTCGAACGTAAAAAGCCACACTTGAACGTGGGCACCATTGGTCACGTTGACCATGGTAAGACCACTCTGACAGCTGCCCTGACGCGTGTATGTCACGACGTATGGGGAACAGGTTCCGCAAGTGCCTTTGACCAGATCGACAATGCTCCTGAAGAGCGTGCGCGTGGTATTACCATCGCGACGTCTCACGTTGAGTATGATTCCCCGAACCGTCATTACGCACACGTAGATTGCCCGGGCCACGCTGACTATGTGAAGAACATGATCACGGGTGCGGCGCAGATGGACGGCGCTATTCTGGTTTGCTCCGCTGCTGACGGCCCTATGCCGCAGACCCGCGAGCACATCCTGCTGTCACGTCAAGTAGGTGTTCCTTACATCGTTGTGTTCCTGAACAAAGCGGACATGGTTGACGATGAAGAGCTGCTTGAACTGGTAGAGATGGAAGTACGCGATCTGCTGGAAATGTACGACTTCCCGGCTGACGATACTCCGATCATCACTGGCTCTGCGTTGATGGCGCTGGAAGGCAAAGATGATAACGAAATGGGCACTACCGCTGTTCGTAAGCTGGTAGAAGCTCTGGATTCGTACATCCCCGAGCCTGAGCGTGCGATTAATCTGCCGTTCCTGATGCCTATCGAAGACGTATTCTCTATCTCTGGTCGTGGTACAGTTGTAACCGGTCGTGTAGAGCGTGGTGTTGTCAAGATTGGCGAAGAAGTGGAAATCGTTGGTCTTAAAGACACCGTTAAGACGGTTTGCACCGGCGTTGAAATGTTCCGCAAACTGCTGGACGAAGGTCGTGCAGGCGAGAACGTTGGCGTACTGTTGCGCGGCACCAAGCGCGATGACGTTGAACGTGGTCAGGTTCTGTGTAAGCCAGGCAGCATGAAGCCGCACACCAAGTTTGAGTGCGAAGTGTACGTACTGAGCAAAAACGAAGGCGGCCGTCATACTCCGTTCTTCAAGGGCTATCGCCCGCAGTTCTACTTCCGTACCACCGACGTCACCGGTGCTTGTGAATTGCCAGAAGGCGTAGAAATGGTTATGCCAGGTGATAACGTGAAGATGGAAGTGACTTTGATTGCTCCGATCGCCATGGAAGATGGTCTGCGCTTCGCGATTCGCGAAGGTGGCCGTACCGTAGGCGCCGGTGTTGTCGCCAAGATTCTCGAGTAATATCCGAGTTAGGGTGTTACTAGGGTGAAAGTGCACTGAGTTGTTTCGGTGCAGGCCAGTAGCTCAATTGGCAGAGCAGCGGTCTCCAAAACCGCAGGTTGGGGGTTCGATTCCCTCCTGGCCTGCCATTTTTTAACATCTAGATACATAAGTTGATTCCTATGGAGTCAAGATCTGTTCAATCAAGCAGCCGCTTGGATGTTGTAAAGTGGCTTGTAGTATTTTTGCTGGTCACGGTTGGCGTGGTCGGTAATCAGTATTTTGCTGCTGAGTCTTTGCTTTATCGCGTGATTGCATTAGTGGTATTAGCTGCTATTGCGGCTTTTATTGCAGTGCAGACATCACGTGGCGGCCGCTTTGCTGCTCTTCTAAAAGAAGCGCGTGTCGAAATTCGCAAAGTGGTTTGGCCCACAAGGCCGGAACTCATTCAGACAACAGCTATAGTTATTGTGTTTGTTTTAGTTGTGGCTTTGTTGTTGTGGGTTATGGACTCGCTAATCAGTTTGTTGGTCGCCGGATTTATCGGTTAACGGGAGTGGGCAATGGCTAAGCGCTGGTACGTGATACATGCGTATTCTGGCTTCGAAAAGCATGTAATGCGCACCCTGAAGGAGCGCATTGCTCTTAACGGACTGGAAGAGCAGTTTGGCGAGATCCTGGTTCCGACCGAGGAAGTCGTTGAGATGCGCGACGGCAAGAAGCGCAAAAGCGAACGTAAATTCTATCCTGGATACGTATTGGTCCAGATGGAACTTGAAGACGCAACATGGCATCTTGTAAAGAATACACCGCGCGTTCTTGGGTTCATTGGTGGTACGAAAGAAAAGCCGGCGCCTATTACTGAAAAGGAAGCGGACGCAATTCTACGCCGCCTTGAAAGTGGCGCTGACAAGCCCAAGCCTAAAACTCTGTTTGAGCCAGGCGAGGTTGTTCGTGTCGTTGAAGGACCCTTCGCGGACTTTAACGGTGTTGTTGAAGAAGTTGATTACGGTAAGAGCCGTGTCAAGGTTGCTGTATTAATCTTTGGCCGATCCACCCCGGTTGAACTGGAGTTTGGTCAGGTAGAAAAAGACTGATTCGGTAGCAATAAGATAAGAGCTCGCGCGCCATGGCGTTGCGGGCTTTTTGTGTCTGCAAACGGGGAGCTGAAAAGCGTTTGAACCCATAGGAGAGTTATCATGGCAAAGAAAATTGATGCCTATATCAAGCTACAGGTTGCTGCCGGTAAGGCCAATCCAAGCCCCCCGGTTGGCCCAGCTTTGGGTCAGCGCGGCGTAAACATCATGGAATTCTGCAAGGCGTTCAACGCCAAGACGCAGGACATGGAGCAGGGACTGCCTATTCCTACCGTGATCACAGTATACAGTGACCGCAGCTTTACGTTCATCACCAAGACGCCGCCCGCACCGGTACTGCTGCTAAAAGCCGCAGGCGTGAAAAGCGGTTCTGGTCGCCCGAACACCGATAAAGTTGGCAAGGTAACTCGCGAACAGCTCGAAGAAATTGCGAAAATGAAAGAGCCGGACCTAACCGCCTCCACTATGGAAGCAGCGGTTCGGACTATTGCAGGTACAGCCCGCAGTATGGGCCTGACAGTGGAGGGCCTGTAACATGTCAAAGCCAAGCAAACGCCAAACGCTGATTCGTGAAAAAGTAGAAGCTGGTCGTGCATATTCTATGGAAGATGCGGTCGCCCTTCTGGTTGAGTTGGGTCAGCACGTCAAGTTCAACGAATCTGTAGACGTTGCCGTAAATCTGGGTGTGGATGCGCGTAAATCCGATCAGGTTGTCCGTAGCAGCACGGTTCTGCCGCACGGTACTGGTAAAACGGTTCGCGTTGCTGTATTTACCCAGGGCGCTAACGTTGAGAAAGCCAAAGAAGCCGGTGCCGACATTGTTGGTATGGATGATTTGGCCGATGAAATTAAAAAAGGCAATATGGATTTTGACGTGGTTATTGCCAGTCCTGACGCTATGCGCGTTGTGGGCCAGCTTGGTCAGATCTTGGGCCCTCGCGGTCTAATGCCAAACCCGAAAGTAGGTACTGTAACCCCAGACGTAGCCACGGCGGTTAAAAACGCCAAAGCAGGTCAGGTTCGCTACCGTACTGATAAAAACGGCATTATCCATTCTCCATTGGGTAATGTTGAATTTTCTGCGAAGAACATTCAGGAAAACCTGGAAGCGCTCTTGGCAGATCTGAAAAAGGCCAAGCCTTCATCGTCGAAAGGCGTGTATCTGAAAAAGATAACACTGTCCTCGACTATGGGTCCTGGCCTGACTATCGATCAAAGCGTCCTGGATATCTAGGCGATTGGCGATAGTTGCTTTGTAGTCTGGGCGGAAGCCAAGGCTGTCAAAGACCGCAGGCCCCCGAAGCGGCTCTCTCGAGAGTGCTACAAGGGTTAAAGCAATACCTGCGCAGACGGTGTGAAGACGTTCTCTGAACCCAAACACCGTTAGGAGCCCGCAGAAAGTCGACCGCAGCCGCTACAGAAAGTAGCGTTTTGCTGAGAAGCTTTCGAGGGCATAGATGGGTTTGCCGGGATTTTCCCGGCGAAATCGAGGAGAAATCCAGTGGCAATTAGACTCGAAGACAAGAAAGCGATCGTCGCTGAAGTCAACGAGACTGCCGGTGGTGCTCTGTCTGTTGTTCTGGCTGACTACCGTGGTGTCACCTCTGGTGATATGACGGCTCTGCGTGCAAGAGCTCGTGCTGACAATGTGCATCTCCAGGTCGTTCGTAACAACCTGGCTAAGATCGCCATTCGCGGCACTGAGTTCGAGTGCATCGGCGAGGCCCTGGTCGGCCCGACTATTCTGGCTTTTTCGATGGAAGATCCAGGCGCCGCTGCGCGTCTGTTGAAAGATTTTGCCAAAGAGAAAGAAGCGTTCGAAATCAAAGGTCTTGCCGTTGGCGGAGTTTTGATGAGCGCAGACCAGATCGATCGCCTTGCCAAGCTACCAACGCGTCACGAAGCGTTGACTATGCTGGCAGCGGTTACACAGGCACCAATCACCAAGCTCGCACGTACTTTGATCGAAGTTCCAACCAAAGTAACCCGTGCAGTAGCGGCAGTTCGCGACCAGAAGCAAGAAGCTGCTTGATTCTGTTGAACACCATTTTATTATTTTTCGGAGAAAGTCATGGCTCTGTCCCACGAAGAGATTTTGAACGCAATTGCTGAAATGAGCGTAATGGATGTTGTTGCTCTGGTTGAAGCAATGGAAGAAAAATTCGGCGTTTCTGCTGCCGCTGCTGTTGCCACTGCACCTGCTGCCGCTGCCGCTGAAGTTGTTGAAGAGCAAACCGAGTTCGACGTAGTATTGACCGGAATTGGCGAAAAGAAAGTTAACGTCATCAAAGCCGTTCGCGAGCTGACAGGCCTGGGCCTGAAAGAAGCGAAGGAAATGGTTGACGGCGCTCCTTCTACTATTAAGGAAGGCGCCAGCAAAGCCGAAGCTGAAGAAGCCAAGAAGAAGCTTGAGGAAGCAGGCGCTTCTGTTGAGCTTAAGTAGTAGTCGGTTTCTGATCGGCGCCATGCACTAGCATGGTCAGGCTGGTGGCTTATGAGCCACCGGCCTTTTTCTGTTGTATATGCTACAGAGTCTGAAAGCGGTTTTTGGTTGATTTTGAGCCACCTTGCCGTAATCAGGTTCACGTTCAAGACGGCGCGATATGCCGAGCAATTCGGCCCCGAAGCAGAACAATGATTGCTTCTTGATACCAGGTATCAGATTTAACGCTGGGGAATGCAGATGAGTTACTCCTACACTGAAAAAAAACGGATCCGCAAAGATTTTAGTAAGTTGCCGTCCGTGATGGATGTCCCCTATTTGCTGTCTATTCAGCTGGACTCGTTCCGGGACTTCCTTCAAAGCGAATCTGCTGCTGAAGATCGCCGGGAAACCGGTCTTCATGCGGCCTTCAAATCCGTATTCCCGATTGCCAGTTACTCTGGTAATGCCGCGCTTGAATACGTGAGTTACCGTATAGGTGAGCCGGTTTTTGACGTCAAAGAATGTCAGCTTCGGGGCGTCACCTATGCCGCGCCTTTGCGCGTAAAAGTTCGCCTGATTATTTATGACCGTGAATCGTCCAACAAGGCGATCAAGGACATCAAGGAACAGGAAGTCTACATGGGCGAAATGCCCCTGATGACTGAAAACGGTACCTTCGTTATCAATGGTACCGAGCGTGTTATCGTTTCCCAGCTGCATCGTTCACCTGGTGTATTCTTTGATCACGACAAGGGTAAGACCCACTCCTCCGGCAAACTGTTGTACTCAGCCCGGGTGATTCCTTATCGTGGTTCTTGGTTGGACTTCGAGTTTGACCCGAAAGATGCCGTATTTGTGCGCATCGACCGTCGCCGCAAATTGCCGGCGACCATCCTGCTGCGCTCGCTGGGTTACACCTCCGAGCAAATACTGGCAATGTTCTTCGAAACCTCGAAGTTCCACATTGGCGCTGAAACGTGCAAGCTCGAATTGGTTCCAAGCCGGCTTCGTGGCGATATCGCAACTTTTGATATTAAAGACAGCGACGGTAACGTGATTGCTGAAGAAGGCCGCCGTATTACCGCGCGCCATATCAAGCAGCTTGAAAAAGCCAATATCTCCGAGCTGCAAGTGCCGACCGAGTATTTGTATGGCCGCGTTTTGGCCAAAGACATGATCGACACCAAAACCGGGGAAATGCTGGTTGAGTGTAACGCGGAGCTGACGGCAGAGCTGATCACCACCATCCTGGGCGCCGGTGTTACGGACATTGAAACGCTGTACACCAACGATCTGGATTGTGGTCCGTTCATGTCGGACACCTTGCGCAACGATCCTAGCCGCACACCGCTGGAAGCACTGGTAGAAATTTACCGGATGATGCGTCCCGGAGAGCCGCCCACGAAAGAGTCGGCGGAAAATCTGTTCAACAATTTGTTCTTCTCTGAAGAACGCTACGACCTGTCTGCAGTCGGCCGTATGAAGTTGAACCGTCGTTTGCGCCGCGATGAAAGCACCGGTGAGAGTATTCTGACCCACGCCGATATTATCGACGTGCTTAAGACGCTGATCGACATCCGTAACGGACAAGGCCAGGTAGACGACATCGATAACCTGGGCAACCGTCGTGTGCGTTGTGTGGGCGAGATGGCCGAAAACCAGTTCCGCGTTGGTTTGGTGCGCGTAGAGCGCGCCGTGCGTGAGCGTCTGAGCCTGGCAGAAAGCGAAGGTTTGATGCCTCAGGACCTGATCAACGCCAAGCCAGTTGCGGCGGCGGTGAAGGAGTTCTTTGGCTCCAGCCAGCTGTCCCAGTTTATGGATCAGAATAACCCGCTGTCAGAAGTGACTCACAAGCGCCGCATTTCTGCGCTTGGGCCAGGCGGTCTGACCCGTGAGCGCGCCGGCTTTGAGGTTCGCGACGTACACCCGACCCATTACGGACGTGTGTGTCCGATCGAAACACCGGAAGGCCCGAACATCGGCCTGATCAACTCTCTGGCGACTTTTGCCCGTGCTAACTCCTACGGCTTTTTAGAAAGCCCGTACCGGAAAGTAGCCGACGGCTTGGTCACTGACGAGCTGGTGTATCTGTCTGCTATTGAAGAAAGCAACTACGTTATCGCCCAGGCCAGCGCAGAGATGGACGACGGTAATCGTCTGGTAGAGGAGCTGGTAACGGTTCGTCACCAAAACGAAACCACGGTTATGCCACCGGAAGCGGTTAACTTCATGGACGTGTCACCGCGTCAGGTTGTTTCCGTAGCCGCGTCGCTGATTCCATTCCTCGAGCACGATGATGCTAACCGCGCTTTGATGGGTGCGAACATGCAACGCCAAGCCGTACCTACGCTACGTGCACAAGTGCCTTTGGTGGGTACTGGTGTAGAGCGTATTGTGGCCCAGGATTCTGGCGTGTGCGTAACCGCTCGTCGTGGCGGCGAAATTGAAAGCGTTGACGCGGCACGTATTGTAGTGCGTGTGAACAACGAAGAGACCGAAGCTGGTGATGCGGGTGTGGATATTTATAACCTCACCAAGTACACCCGCTCGAACCAGAACACCTGTATTAACCAGCGCTCGATTGTGCGTCAGGGCGATGTCATTGCTCGTGGTGACATACTGGCCGACGGTCCATCGGTAGATCTTGGTGAGTTGGCGCTGGGCCAGAACATGCGTATCGCGTTCATGCCCTGGAACGGTTACAACTTTGAGGATTCCATCCTTATTTCCGAAAAAGTGGTGCAGGAAGATCGCCTGACCACCATTCACATCCAGGAACTGACCTGTGTGGCGCGGGATACCAAGCTGGGTAGCGAAGAAATTACCGCCGACATCCCGAACGTGGGTGAAAGCGCGCTGTCCAAGCTCGATGAGTCCGGTATTGTCTATATTGGTGCGGAAGTCAGCGCCGGAGATATTCTGGTCGGCAAGGTAACACCGAAAGGTGAAACCCAGTTGACGCCGGAGGAAAAGCTTCTAAGAGCTATCTTCGGTGAGAAGGCGTCTGATGTGAAAGACACCTCCTCCCGTGTGCCGACAGGCACCCGTGGTACGATTATCGATGTTCAGGTATTTACCCGTGACGGCATCGAAAAGGACCAGCGTGCGCAAGTGATTGAAAAGCAGCAGTTGGACAAGTACCGCAAAGATTTGAAGGACGAGTATCGCATTGTTGAAGGCGCCACCTACGAGCGCTTGCTGAATGCCCTTGAGGGCCAGGAAGTGATCAGTAGCCCAGGCCTGAAAAAAGGCAGCAAGCTGGAAGCGGATTATCTGTTGAATCTGCCGCGTCCGGAGTGGTTCAAATTGCGTATGAAAGGCGACGATTTGAACGAACTGCTGGAGAAATCCGAGCAGGGCCTGGAAGAGCGCAAGAAAGATCACGAAGCGCGTTTTGACGACAAGAAAGGTAAGTTGCAGCAGGGCGATGATCTGGCGCCGGGCGTTCAGAAAATCGTCAAAGTGTACTTGGCTATCAAGCGCAGCATCCAGCCAGGTGACAAGATGGCGGGTCGTCACGGTAACAAGGGCGTAATTTCGGCGGTCAAGCCGATTGAAGATATGCCGTATGACGAGTTCGGCAACACCGTTGATATCGTTCTGAACCCTCTGGGTGTGCCTTCGCGCATGAACGTGGGTCAGGTGCTGGAAACCCATTTGGGTGCCGCAGCCAAAGGCCTGGGCGAGCGTATCAGTCGTATGTTGGACGAGCAGCGCAAGGTTGCTGAACTTCGTAAACTGCTGGATGAGATTTACAACCATTCAGCTGAAGTGACACAGGTAGATCTGGATTCCTTGAACGATCGGGAAATCCTCGACCTGTGCAACAACCTTCGCGGTGGTGTGCCCATGGCTACGCCGGTGTTTGATGGTGCTCAAGAAGCTGAAGTTAAACACATGCTCGAGCTCGCAGGTCTTAGCACAACCGGTCAGACCCGACTGTTCGATGGTCGTACCGGTGATGCTTTCGATCGTCCGATCACAGTAGGGTATATGTATATCCTCAAGCTGAACCACTTGATCGATGACAAGATGCACGCTCGTTCCACTGGGTCGTACAGCCTGGTTACCCAGCAGCCGCTGGGTGGTAAGGCGCAGTTCGGTGGTCAGCGCTTTGGCGAGATGGAAGTGTGGGCTCTGGAAGCCTACGGTGCAGCGTATACACTGCAGGAAATGCTTACCGTCAAGTCTGATGATGTAAACGGTCGGACCAGAATGTACAAGAACATTGTTGATGGCGATCATCGTATGGAGCCGGGCATGCCCGAATCCTTCAACGTTCTTGTCAAAGAAATTCGCTCGTTGGGTATCGACATCGAGCTGGAATCCGATTGAGCCGAATTGTTTTTGGCAGCGTGAGCGGGCACCAAAGGTGCCCGCCCGAGATTAACGCCATCCGGAGCTTTTACTGATGAAAGATTTATTGAATCTTCTCAAGAGCCAGAATCAGAGCAAAGAATTTGATGCCATCCGTATTGGTCTGGCATCACCTGACATGATCCGTTCCTGGTCCTTCGGTGAAGTGAAAAAGCCTGAAACGATCAACTACCGCACGTTCAAGCCAGAGCGTGACGGTTTGTTCTGTGCCAAGATTTTTGGCCCGATCAAAGACTACGAGTGCCTGTGCGGAAAGTACAAGCGCTTGAAGCACCGCGGTGTTATTTGCGAAAAGTGTGGCGTGGAAGTGGCTTTGGCCAGCGTCCGCCGCGATCGCATGGGTCACATAGAGCTGGCCAGCCCGGTAGCTCACATCTGGTTCCTTAAGTCGCTGCCGTCACGCATCGGTCTGATGTTGGATATGACTCTGCGCGATATCGAGCGGGTGTTGTACTTCGAATCCTTCATCGTGATCGAACCAGGTATGACGACGCTGGAGCGCGGTCAGCTGCTCAACGACGAGCAGTATTTCGAAGCTCTGGAAGAGTTCGGTGATGAGTTCGACGCTCGCATGGGCGCCGAGGCCATCAAAGAGCTTCTGCAAGCCATCGACCTGCAGGAAGAAGTTGACCGTTTGCGTGAAGAAATTCCGCAGACCAACTCGGAAACCAAGATCAAGAAATTCAGCAAGCGTCTGAAAATTCTTGAGGCGTTCCTGTACTCCGGCAACAAGCCGGGCGACATGGTGATGACCGTTCTGCCGGTGCTGCCGCCAGACCTTCGCCCCTTGGTACCGTTGGACGGTGGTCGTTTTGCGACCTCCGACCTGAACGATTTGTACCGTCGGGTGATCAACCGTAACAACCGCCTGAAGCGCCTGTTGGAGCTGAACGCTCCCGATATTATCGTGCGTAACGAAAAGCGCATGTTGCAGGAAGCGGTTGACGCGTTGCTGGATAACGGACGCCGTGGCCGTGCCATTACTGGCACTAACAAGCGTCCGCTGAAATCTCTTGCCGATATGATTAAAGGCAAGCAAGGTCGTTTCCGTCAGAACTTGTTGGGTAAGCGAGTCGACTACTCTGGCCGTTCGGTCATCGTAGTAGGCCCGTACTTGCGCTTGCACCAGTGTGGTCTGCCCAAGAAGATGGCGCTGGAATTGTTCAAGCCATTTATTTTCTCCAAACTTGAACATCGCGGCCTGGCCACCACCATCAAGGCGGCCAAGAAAATGGTCGAGCGCGAAGAGGGTGTGGTCTGGGACATTCTGGACGAAGTCATCCGTGAGCACCCGATCATGCTGAACCGTGCGCCTACGCTGCACCGTTTGGGCATTCAGGCGTTCGAACCGGTACTGATTGAAGGCAAGGCTATCCAGCTGCATCCGCTGGTGTGTGCTGCTTACAACGCCGACTTCGACGGGGACCAGATGGCGGTACACGTACCGTTGACTATCGAAGCCCAGCTGGAAGCGCGGGCGTTGATGATGTCCACCAACAACGTGCTGTCACCGGCAAACGGCGAGCCTATCATTGTGCCGTCGCAAGACGTGGTACTGGGTTTGTATTACATGACCCGCGAGCGCAAAAACGCGCTTGGCCAAGGCATGGTGTTTGCCGATGTTAAAGAAGTACACCGCGCTTACGGCGCAGGCAAAGTACACCTGCAAGCCACCGTTAAAGTCCGCGTAAGGGAAGTGGTGATCGCCGAAGACGGCAGCCGCAGCGAGAGTTATAACATCGTGGAAACCACGGTGGGTCGTGCGCTGTTGTTTGACATTGTGCCTGACGGTCTGTCTTACAGCCTGATCAACAAGCCGATGGTCAAGAAAGCGATCTCTAACCTGATCAACATCTGTTACCGCGACGCGGGTCTGAAAGAAACGGTTATTTTTGCTGACCAGCTGATGTACACCGGTTATCAGTACGCCACCGTATCCGGCATTTCGATTGGCTTTAATGACTTCGAGATTCCTCCAGAGAAGTACCAGCTGGTGGATGCTGCGACACAGGAAGTAAAAGACATCGAAAACCAGTACGCGTCCGGTCTGCTGACCCAGGGCGAAAAGTACAACAAGGTTATCGATATCTGGTCACGCGCGAATGACAAGGTCTCTAAGGCCATGATGGAGCGCCTGTCGAAAGAAGCGGTTATGGGGCCTGACGGCAAGCCGTTGATGGATGAAAACGGTGAGCCGGTCATGCAGGAGTCTTTTAACTCCGTTTACATGATGGCCGATTCCGGCGCTCGGGGCTCCGCGGCGCAGATTCGTCAGCTAGCAGGTATGCGTGGCTTGATGGCCAAGCCGGATGGCTCGATCATCGAAACGCCGATTACCGCTAACTTCCGTGAAGGTCTTAACGTACTGCAGTACTTTATTTCCACCCACGGTGCTCGTAAAGGCTTGGCAGATACCGCTCTGAAGACCGCGAACTCCGGTTACCTGACCCGTCGCCTGGTGGATGTGTCTCAGGATCTGGTGGTTACCGAAGTAGATTGCGGAACCACCGAAGGTCTGCTGATGATACCGCACATCGAAGGCGGCGACGTTGTTGTGCCTTTGGGTGCGCGGGTATTGGGCCGGGTAACCGCACGTGATGCGTTTACGCCGACCGACAAAGACAACGCCATTATTTTGGCCGGTACTTTGTTGGATGAAAAAGCCATCGAAGCGATTGAAGGCGCGGGTGTCGACGAAGTATGGGTACGCTCTGCGATTACCTGTAATACCCGACACGGCATCTGCTCCAAGTGCTATGGGCGTGATTTGGCCCGTGGCCATCAGGTGAACGTGGGCGAAGCTGTTGGTGTTATAGCAGCTCAGTCTATTGGTGAGCCGGGTACTCAGCTGACCATGCGTACCTTCCACATCGGTGGTGCGGCAAGTAGGGCTTCTGCGGTAGACAATATTCAGGTCAAGCACGGCGGTACCGTTCGCCTGCACAACTTGAAGTCGCTGGAAAAGAGCAACGGTTCGCTGGTTGTTATCTCCCGCTCCTCGGCGTTGGCGATTGCCGACGAACAGGGCCGTGAGCGCGAGTGGTACAAGTTGCCTTACGGTGCTGTACTGTCAGTGAAAACCGGCGACGTGATTGAAGCGGGTGTCGTGGTCGCCAAATGGGATCCACACACTCACCCGATCATTGCCGAAGCCGAAGGTACAGCCAAGTTCGTTAACATGGACCAGGGCATTACCGTGCGCACCCAGACCGACGATCTTACCGGTCTGTCGACCATGGAAGTTATCGATCCGAAAGAGCGCCCGGCCGCTGGTAAGGACATTCGTCCTGCTATCCAGATGTTGGATGAAGCCGGCAACGATGTTGATCTGCCGATGGGAGGCGCGGCGATCTTCTTCCTGCCTGCCAACGCTCTGGTAACTATGGCCAACAGCGCGCGCATCGAGTTGGGTGACGTGGTTGCACGTATTCCCCAGGAAAGCTCGAAGACCCGTGACATCACCGGTGGTCTGCCGCGGGTTGCCGATCTGTTTGATGCTCGTCGCCCGAAAGAGTCGTCGATTCTTGCGGAAGTCAGCGGCACAGTGTCGTTTGGCAAGGAAACCAAAGGTAAGAAGCGCCTGGTGATCACCCCGCGTGACGCCGATGTCTACGAAGTGCTGATTCCCAAGCACCGTCAGATGAACGTGTTTGAAGGCGAAACGGTTGAAAAGGGTGAGGTAATCTCGGACGGCCCGTCAAACCCGCACGATATTTTGCGTCTGCTGGGTGTGGTTGAGCTGGCAAGGTACATTACCAACGAAATCCAAGACGTTTACCGTCTGCAGGGCGTAGTCATCAACGACAAGCACATCGAAGTTATTGTGCGTCAGATGCTGCGCAAAGTTGAAATTACAGATCCGGGCGATACCCAGATGATTTCCGGCGATTCTGTCGAAATCAACAGGGTACTGGAAGCCAACGAAGCGGCTAATGTCGCCGACAAAGAACCGGCACGGTTCGAGCGTCTGTTGTTGGGCATTACCAAAGCGTCGCTGGCAACCGAATCGTTTATCTCTGCGGCTTCGTTCCAGGAAACCACGCGGGTACTCACCGAAGGTGCAGTAACCGGTAAGCGTGACTACCTGCGCGGCCTGAAAGAAAACGTGGTGGTTGGTCGACTGATACCTGCGGGTACTGGTCTGGCGTATCACGCGGCGCGTCGTCGCAAACGCGAACTGGAACAGCAGGGCGTGACTGCGGCCGATGTAGAAGAAGCACTGAGTGCCGAGCTCAACCGCGAAGGCTGAGGTAAACGGCGGCCACCTAGGGGTAGTTACTCACACCTGGGTGGTTAAAAAGAGAACAGTCACCTTGACTGTCCGGGGGCGTGGGCCTTAAACTTGCGTCCCCTAAATTTTACCCTCTTCATTGGGGGTAAGTTTCATTGATACGGTTTTTGGAGTTTGCTTACATGGCAACGATTAATCAGTTGGTGCGTAAGCCTCGTAAACGCAAGGTAGCCAAGAGCGATGTTCCTGCTCTTCAGGCATGTCCTCAGCGCCGTGGTGTATGCACTCGTGTGTATACCACAACGCCAAAGAAGCCGAACTCAGCACTGCGTAAAGTGTGTCGTGTTCGTCTTACTAATGGCTTCGAGGTTTCCTCTTACATTGGTGGTGAAGGTCACAACCTTCAGGAGCACAGTGTTGTGCTAATCCGTGGTGGTCGAGTAAAAGACCTTCCGGGTGTGCGCTATCACACTGTTCGCGGAACACTGGACACCCAAGGTGTACAGAACCGTAAGCAGGGTCGCTCCAAGTACGGTACAAAACGACCCAAATCCTGATCTTTGATCGGGTGTCTTTTATCGTTGCTTGTTAGAACGATGAGAGTAAGGCTGAGTAGCTGATGCTATCTCAGGGGTTCCTGAAGACCTTTTGACATTAAGGGCTTATCGATGCCTAGAAGAAGAATTGCAGCAAAACGGGATATCATCCCAGATCCTAAGTTCGGCAGTGCGCGTCTTGCCAAATTCATCAACCACGTGATGGAAAGCGGTAAAAAAGGCGTAGCAGAGCGTATTGTTTATGGAGCGCTCACTATTGTTGCCGAAAAATCCAAGGAAGAGCCGATCGACATGTTCGAAAAGGCCCTGGAAAACATTCAGCCGATGGTAGAGGTTAAGTCCCGTCGTGTGGGTGGTGCTACCTACCAGGTGCCGGTCGAAGTGCGGCCTTCCCGTCAGCACGCACTGGCTATGCGTTGGCTCGTTGACTTTTCACGGAAGCGTGGTGAGAAATCCATGGCACAGCGCCTTGCCGGGGAAATCCTCGACGCTGTAGAAAGTAAGGGTGCCGCCGTTAAGAAGCGGGAAGATGTTCACCGCATGGCAGAAGCCAACAAGGCGTTCTCTCACTTCCGTTTCTAAACAGCCGAGGTTTATACAGTGGCACGTAAGACTCCGATTACGCGATATCGAAACATTGGTATTGTTGCGCACGTTGATGCGGGCAAAACCACAACTACCGAGCGGGTTCTGTTTTACACAGGTGTCTCGCACAAAATCGGTGAAGTCCATGATGGCGCGGCCACCATGGACTGGATGGAGCAGGAGCAGGAGCGTGGTATTACTATTACGTCTGCTGCAACGACCTGTTTTTGGCAGGGTATGGACAAGCAGTATCCTGAGCATCGGATTAATATTATCGACACTCCGGGACACGTTGACTTTACCATCGAGGTAGAGCGCTCATTGCGTGTGCTTGACGGCGCTGTTGTTGTGTTCTGTGGTTCTTCCGGTGTCGAGCCTCAGTCCGAGACAGTGTGGCGCCAAGCCAATAAGTACGAAGTGCCGCGCATGGTGTTCGTCAACAAGATGGATCGTGCTGGCGCTAACTTTCTGCGAGTAGTCGATCAGATCAAAAAGCGTTTAGGTGCAACCTGTGTTCCGATTCAATTGCCGATTGGCGCTGAAGAAGATTTTGCTGGTGTAATCGACTTGATTCGAAACAAAGCGATTTACTGGAACCCAGACGACGCTGGCGTAACCTACGAGGAACGCGACGTTCCTGCCGAAATGTTAGATGAAGTGGCGCTGCATCGCGAAATAATGATGGAAGCCGCCGCAGAAGCGAACGATGAACTAACGATGCGCTACCTCGATGAGGGTGAGCTCAACGTGGTAGACATCAAGAAAGGTCTTCGGATGCGCACTTTGGCAAACGAGATTGTTGTAGCGTGCTGCGGTTCTGCGTTCAAGAACAAGGGTGTTCAGGCTGTACTGGATTCTGTCGTTGAATTTTTGCCGGCGCCGGATGAAGTTAAGGCGATTCGTGGTGAAGTCGACGAGAACGGGGCCGAAGAGACCCGTAAAGCTGACGACGCTGCACCTTTTTCCGCTCTGGCATTTAAGATTGCAACAGATCCTTTTGTTGGTACCTTGACGTTCTTCCGGGTTTACTCTGGCACGCTTCAGTCTGGCAACGCCGTTTATAACTCCGTGAAGGGCAAAAGAGAGCGTGTCGGCCGTATGGTTCAGATGCATGCGAAGGATCGGCAAGAGATCAAGGAAGTGCTTGCAGGCGATATTGCTGCTGCAATTGGTCTGAAGAACGTTACCACCGGCGATACTTTGTGCGACGAAAATCACAAGATTATTCTTGAGCGTATGGAGTTTCCGGATCCGGTTATTTCCGTAGCGGTTGAACCAAAGACAAAAGCTGATCAGGAGAAGATGGGCGTTGCACTTGGCAAACTGGCGCAGGAAGATCCGTCTTTTCAGGTCCGTACCGACGAAGAGTCCGGTCAGACGATTATTTCCGGTATGGGTGAGCTGCACCTGGATATCATTGTTGATCGCATGCGTCGCGAGTTCAGTGTTGAAGCAAACATCGGTAAGCCCCAGGTGGCCTATCGTGAGTGTATCCGCAAGTCGGTGGATGTAGAAGGTAAGTTTGTGCGTCAGTCAGGCGGTCGCGGTCAATACGGTCACGTTAAAGTCAGGATTGAGCCGCTGCCCTTGGACCGGGAAGACGCTGAAAACTTCATCTTCGTCAACGAAATCGTTGGTGGTACTGTGCCGAAGGAATACATTCCAGCGGTTCAGCAAGGTATCATTGAGCAGATGCAGAATGGCTGTCTGGCTGGTTACCCGCTGCTGGGTATCAAGGCAACCTTGTATGACGGTTCCTTTCACGATGTGGACTCCAACGAAATGGCGTTCAAAATCGCGGGTTCCATGGCGATGAAGAAAGGCGCGCTAGAGGCGAGTCCAGCTTTGCTGGAGCCGATGATGAAGGTTGAGGTGGTAACACCTGAAGATTACATGGGTGATGTGGTAGGTGACCTGAACCGTCGCCGTGGTCTGATTCAGGGCATGGAAGACGGTGTTAGTGGAAAGATTGTGCGTAGCGAAGTTCCGTTGTCGGAAATGTTCGGTTACGCCACAGATCTGCGCTCTGCTACTCAGGGCCGTGCGTCCTATGCGATGGAGTTTTCGCGGTACGCCGAAGCACCGAATAACATTGCCGAAGCAATTATCAAAAAGGGTTGATACCCAAGACTTGAGTAACAGGAAGAGGTATAACTGTGTCTAAATCTAAATTCGAACGTAAGAAGCCACACTTGAACGTGGGCACCATTGGTCACGTTGACCATGGTAAGACCACTCTGACAGCTGCCCTGACGCGTGTATGTCACGACGTATGGGGAACAGGTTCCGCAAGTGCTTTTGACCAGATCGACAATGCTCCTGAAGAGCGTGCGCGTGGTATTACCATCGCGACGTCTCACGTTGAGTATGATTCCCCGAACCGTCATTACGCACACGTAGATTGCCCGGGCCACGCTGATTATGTGAAGAACATGATCACGGGTGCGGCGCAGATGGACGGCGCTATTCTGGTTTGCTCCGCTGCTGACGGCCCTATGCCGCAGACCCGCGAGCACATCCTGCTGTCACGTCAAGTAGGTGTTCCTTACATCGTTGTGTTCCTGAACAAAGCGGACATGGTTGACGATGAAGAGCTGCTTGAACTGGTAGAGATGGAAGTACGCGATCTGCTGGAAATGTACGACTTCCCGGCTGACGATACTCCGATCATCACTGGCTCTGCGTTGATGGCGCTGGAAGGCAAAGATGATAACGAAATGGGCACTACCGCTGTTCGTAAGCTGGTAGAAGCTCTGGATTCGTACATCCCCGAGCCTGAGCGTGCGATTAATCTGCCGTTCCTGATGCCTATCGAAGACGTATTCTCTATCTCTGGTCGTGGTACAGTTGTAACCGGTCGTGTAGAGCGTGGTGTTGTCAAGATTGGCGAAGAAGTGGAAATCGTTGGTCTTAAAGACACCGTTAAGACGGTTTGCACCGGCGTTGAAATGTTCCGCAAACTGCTGGACGAAGGTCGTGCAGGCGAGAACGTTGGCGTACTGTTGCGCGGCACCAAGCGCGATGACGTTGAACGTGGTCAGGTTCTGTGTAAGCCAGGCAGCATGAAGCCGCACACCAAGTTTGAGTGCGAAGTGTACGTACTGAGCAAAAACGAAGGCGGCCGTCATACTCCGTTCTTCAAGGGCTATCGCCCGCAGTTCTACTTCCGTACCACCGACGTCACCGGTGCTTGTGAATTGCCAGAAGGCGTAGAAATGGTTATGCCAGGTGATAACGTGAAGATGGAAGTGACTTTGATTGCTCCGATCGCCATGGAAGATGGCCTGCGCTTCGCGATTCGCGAAGGCGGCCGTACCGTAGGCGCCGGTGTTGTCGCCAAGATTCTCGAGTAATCTACTCTTAGGATCTGGAAAAGGGGCTGATGTGATCAGCCCCTTTTTCTATTTCAGTTGCAATGTACGCGTCAGCCGGGTCAATCAGCATTGCTGTTGACAGGGTTGTTTATTATGCATACAATGCGGCTCCTTTTTTGAAGGTCAGCGACGGGTTCGCTGCTACGAGTGGAGTTTGGTGCAACATGCAAAGCCAAAAGATTCGGATTCGGTTGAAGGCGTTCGATTACCGCCTGATCGACCAGTCTACGCAAGAGATTGTCGACACCGCTAAGCGGACCGGCGCTCAGGTGCGCGGACCTATTCCTTTGCCTACGCGCAAGGAAAAGTTCACGATTCTGGTTTCACCGCACGTCAACAAAGACGCGCGCGACCAGTATGAAATTCGTACCCATAAGCGTTTGCTCGACATTGTTGAGCCGACGGAAAAGACAGTAGATGCTTTGATGAAACTAGACCTGGCAGCAGGTGTAGACGTTCAGATCAGCCTCGGTTAATACCGCCCGGTATTAACCTGTGTAACTGTCATAAGGCCATAGAGGGTGAAAGCCCCGTACACTTAGAGGTGAAACATGGCAATTGGTATTGTCGGTCGTAAGGCCGGTATGACCCGTATATTTACGGAAGACGGGCAAGCGTTGCCCGTAACGGTGATCGAGGTTGATTCTAACCGCATCACTCAACTCAAAACTCTTGAAAATGACGGCTACCGTGCTGTTCAGATAACGGTAGGTTCGCGTCGTTCCTCTCGTGTTAACAAGAGTGCAGCAGGTCACTTCGCAAAAGCCGGTGTTGAAGCGGGCCGTAGCGTATGGGAATTTCGTTTGGCAGACGGCGAAGGTGAAGACCTGGTTGCCGGCGGCGAAATTACTGCGTCTGTTTTTGAAGACGGTCAGGCCGTTGACGCCACAGGTACATCCAAAGGTAAAGGTTTCCAGGGCGGCGTAAAGCGCTGGAACTTCGCCATGCAGGATGCTACCCACGGTAACTCCCTGTCTCACCGTGCTCCGGGTTCTATTGGTCAAAACCAGACTCCGGGCAAGGTATTCAAAGGCAAAAAGATGGCGGGCCAGATGGGTAATGCGCAGGTTACTGTGCAGAACCTGAAAATTGTCCGTGTCGACGCTGAGCGCAATCTTCTGCTGGTTAGTGGTGCCGTCCCCGGCGCGACTGGTGGCGATGTTGTCATCAAGCCTGCTGTTAAAGCCTGAGGAGCGGTTCGATGGAATTGACAATTACAGGTAGCGGTCAGGGAATTACGGTTTCCGAGGCTACTTTCGCAAAAGATTTTAATGAAGCACTGGTTCACCAGGTAGTTGTAGCCTATATGGCTGCTGGCCGTCAGGGTACCAAGGCTCAGAAGACCCGTTCAGAAGTCAGGGGTGGTGGTAAGAAGCCCTGGCGTCAGAAGGGCACTGGTCGTGCCCGTGCTGGTACTATCCGCAGCCCAATTTGGCGCTCCGGTGGTGTTACCTTTGCAGCGAAGCCTCGCAGCTACGAGCAAAAGGTAAACCGGAAAATGTACCGCGCTGCAATGCGCTCCATTTTGTCCGAGCTGGTCCGTCAGGAACGCCTGATTGTGGTTGACGATTTTTCAATCGACACCCCAAAGACCAAGGCCTTTACTGCCAAGTTGGCTGATATGGGTTTAAGCAACGTGCTGATCCTGTCAGAAAATCTTGATCAGAACCTGCACCTGGCCTCGCGCAACGTGCCTCACGTCGATGTGCGTGATGTTGCTGGCCTGGATCCGGTTAGCCTGGTTGCTCACGAGAAAATCGTGGTGACTGTTCCCGCTCTGAAGAAAATCGAGGAGATGCTGGGATGAATCAGGAACGTATCTACAAGGTTCTGTTAGGGCCTCACGTATCGGAAAAAGCATCTCGCGTGGCCGAACATGGCCAGGTAGTGTTTCGGGTCGCCCCGGATGCTACCAAGCCCGAGATTAAAAAAGCCGTTGAGCAATTGTTCAACGTCACCGTCGAAGGTGTTCAGGTTCTGAATCGTAAGGGCAAGCTTAAACGCACAGCTCGCGGGTTCGGCAAGCGTAATGACATTCGTAAGGCTTATGTAAAGCTGGCTGAAGGTCAGGACATCGATTTTCTGGATGTGGAATAAGGTAAAGGGGTCGTAATATGCCGATCGTCAAAACCAAGCCAACATCTCCCGGACGCCGTCACGTTGTAAAGCTGTACAACCCGGATTTACACAAAGGGCGCCCTTACGAACCGTTGGTCGAATCGCAAAGCAAATCGGGTGGCCGTAATAATAATGGCCGTATCACTACCCGTCACATTGGTGGTGGCCATAAACAGCACTACCGCATAATAGACTTCAAGCGGATTAAAGATGGTATTCCTGCGACAATTGAGCGCATTGAATACGATCCTAACCGCTCGGCGCACATCGCGCTGATCAAGTACTCGGATGGCGAGCGCCGTTACATTATCGCTCCCAAGGGCATGCAGATCGGTGAGCCCGTGCGCTCAGGAATCGACGCGCCTATTAAGGTGGGAAGTACATTGCCGCTGCGGAATATCCCGGTTGGTTCTGTGATCCATTGCGTTGAGCTCAAGCCTGGTAAAGGTGCACAGTTGGCTCGCTCTGCGGGCGCATCCGTACAGCTGGTTGCTCGGGAAGGCGCTTACGCGACTATCCGCCTGCGCTCAGGTGAAATGCGAAAGGTGCTTGTAGATTGCCGTGCTACGTTGGGTGAAGTATCCAACAGTGAACACAGTCTCAAGCGGCTTGGCAAAGCGGGTGCATCACGTTGGCGCGGAAAGCGTCCAACGGTACGTGGTGTGGCTATGAACCCAGTTGACCACCCACACGGTGGTGGTGAAGGGCGTACCTCTGGCGGGCGTCACCCAGTTACTCCATGGGGTGTTCCGACCAAAGGGCATAAGACTCGTAAGAACAAGCGTACTGACAAGATGATAGTACGTCGTCGTTCAGCCAAGTAAACGACTAAATAGAGGTAAATGCTGTGCCACGTTCTTTAAAGAAAGGTCCTTTCATAGACCTGCATCTGTTGAAGAAGGTCGAGGCAGCTCTGGAAGTGAACGACAAGCGACCAATTAAGACCTGGTCGCGTCGTTCCACGATTTTCCCAGAGTTCGTAGGCTTGACCATCGCAGTCCACAACGGCAAGCAACACGTGCCGGTTTATGTTACCGAAGATATGGTCGGTCATAAACTAGGTGAGTTCGCAGCAACGCGCACTTATCGTGGCCATTCGGCCGACAAGAAAGCGAAACGCTGATTGTGAGGGGAAATGAAATGGAAGTAGCAGCCAAGTATAAGGGCGCTCGCCTCTCAGCTCAGAAAGCTCGTCTTGTTGCCGATCAGGTTCGCGGCAAGGCTGTTGAGGACGCTCTGAATATTTTGACTTTCAGCCCTAAGAAAGCAGCTGGGATTATCAAGAAAGCTCTTGAATCCGCAATTGCTAACGCTGAGCATAACGAAGGTCTGGACGTAGATGATCTGCGGGTCTCCACCGTGATGGTGGATGAGGGCCCGACGCTCAAGCGAATTAAAGCTCGAGCCAAGGGGCGCGCTGACAGAATTATGAAGCGCACCTGTCATATCACCGTCAAGGTCGCCGACAAGTAGGAGATGCTCAGATGGGTCATAAAGTAAATCCGATCGGCTTTCGCCTGGGTGTGATCAAAGAGCACAACTCAGTATGGTATGCCGATAAAAAGGACTACGCGAAAAACCTGTTGAACGATATTCAGGTTCGTGAATTCCTCGACAAGCGTCTGGTAAAGGCGTCTGTCAGCAAGATTGTGATCGAGCGCCCTGCTCAGAACGCCCGTATCACGATCCATACCGCCCGCCCGGGTATTGTTATCGGGAAGAAGGGTGAAGATGTTGACCGTCTGCGTCGTGAAGTTAGCGACATGATGGGTGTGCCTGTGCACATCAACATCGAAGAAGTCCGCAAGCCGGACCTGGATGCCCGTTTGGTAGCGCAAAACGTTGCCGGTCAGTTGGAGCGTCGTGTGATGTTCCGTCGTGCTATGAAGCGCGCGGTACAGAACGCCATGCGTCAAGGCGCCAAGGGCATCAAGATTCAGGTTGGCGGTCGTCTCGGGGGAGCTGAAATTGCCCGTTCCGAGTGGTATCGCGAAGGTCGTGTTCCGCTGCATACATTGCGTGCAGATATTGATTACTCGACCTACGAAGCGCATACCACTTACGGCGTAATCGGCGTCAAGGTATGGATCTTCAAAGGTGAGATTCTTGGTGGTATGGAACAAGTCCGTGCTGACAAGAAAGCCTCTGGGAAGAAAGGTTCTAAGTAAAGGGGCACTCTTATGCTGCAACCAAAACGCACCAAATTTCGCAAGGTAATGAAGGGCCGTAATACCGGTCTTGCTCACCGCGCTAACAAGGTGAGCTTCGGTGAATACGGATTGAAAGCGGTTACTCGCGGGCGTATGACTGCTCGCCAGATTGAAGCCGCACGTCGTACCATGACCCGCAAGATCAAGCGGGGTGGTAAGATTTGGATTCGCGTCTTCCCGGACAAGCCAATTACTGGCAAACCGCTGGAAGTTCGAATGGGTAAAGGTAAAGGTTCTGTCGAGTACTGGGTGGCTGAAATTCAGCCGGGCCGTATGCTCTATGAGATGGAAGGTGTGACTGAAGAAATCGCACGCGAAGCTTTCACTCTGGCGGCTGCGAAGCTGCCGGTACAGACCACCTTCGTAACGAGGACGGTGATGTGATGAAAGCAACAGAGCTGCGTGCAAAATCAGCCGAGGAGCTGAATAAAGAGCTGATCGGTCTCCTTAAGGAGCAGTTCAACCTGCGCATGCGTAAAGCGACAGGTCAGCTGAATCAGTCTCATCTTCTCCCTGGGGTGAAGCGTGATATTGCTCGCGTGAAAACAGTATTGAACGAAAAGGCAGGACAGTGACATGACCGAAGCTACCCAAACTGCCAGAACTCTGAGCGGCAAGGTCGTGAGCAACAAGATGGAGAAATCCATCGTGGTGTTGGTCGAACGTCAGGTGAAACACCCTCTGTACGGTAAGTACATGAAGCGTTCAACCAAGATTCATGCTCACGATGAGAGCAACCAGTGCAATATCGGTGACAGCGTAACCATTAAGGAAACCCGTCCGGTCTCTAAGACCAAAAGCTGGGCCTTAGTGGAAGTCACTGAACATGCATCCAAGGTGTAAATCGCCCGGAGAATAACCATGATTCAGACTCAAACAATGCTTGAAGTCGCGGATAACAGCGGTGCGCGTCAGGTGATGTGCATCAAGGTCCTGGGCGGTTCACACAGGCGTTATGCTGCAATCGGGGATATTATCAAGGTAACCGTCAAGGAAGCCATTCCCCGCGGTAAAGTGAAAAAAGGCCAGGTACTGAAGGCTGTCGTAGTGCGCACCCGTAAAGGTGTGCGTCGTCCAGATGGATCTTTGATTCGTTTTGACGGCAACGCGGCCGTACTTCTGAACGCCCAGGACGCGCCCATTGGTACCCGTATCTTCGGACCGGTTACCCGTGAACTGCGAAATGAGAAGTTCATGAAGATTATCTCACTGGCACCCGAAGTACTTTAAAGGACCAGAGGCCGGACATGAAAAAGATCAAACGAGATGACGAAGTAATCGTCACTACGGGGAAAGACAAAGGCAAACGTGGTAAAGTTCTGAAAGTTCAGGACGATGGCAAGGTAATTGTTTCTGGCATCAACATGATGAAGAAGCACACCAAGCCAAACCCGGCGCTGAGCACCCCTGGTGGCATCGTCGAAAAAGAAGCGCCTATCCAGGCTTCTAACGTGGCTATTTTTAATCCGCAGACCGGCAAAGCCGATCGTGTTGGCTTCCAGATTAAGGAAGACGGCGCAAAACAGCGGATCTTCAAAGCGACGAAAGAAGCTGTCGATAACCAGTAAGCGGTGGTGGTTACGATGCTGAACATGAAAGAGCAGTACAGTAAGGAAGTGATACCCGCCCTGCAGCAGGAGTTCGGCTACAAGAACATCATGCAGGTTCCGCGTATCGAGAAAATCACCCTGAACATGGGTGTTGGTGAAGCTATCGGTGACAAAAAACTGATTGATAACGCAGTCGCTGATCTTGAGCGCCTGGCGGGTCAGAAAGTGGTTGTGACCAAAGCGCGTAAATCGGTTGCGGGTTTTAAAGTCCGCGAAGGTTGGCCAATTGGTTGCAAGGTTACTCTGCGTGGCGAGCGTATGTGGGAATTCTTTGATCGTCTGGTGCACATTGCGGTTCCCCGCATTCGTGACTTCCGCGGTCTGAACCCTAAGTCGTTCGACGGCCGTGGTAACTACAGCATGGGTGTGCGTGAGCAGATCATCTTCCCTGAGATTGAATACGACAGGGTTGATAAGATTCGTGGTCTGGATATTACCATTACCACCTCTGCCGGTACCGACGATGAAGGTCGTGAACTGTTGAAAGCGTTTGGCTTTCCGTTCAAGAAATAAGGAACGAGAGTAATGGCAAAGGTTTCCATGAAAAACCGTGAGCTCAAGCGCGAGCTATGCGTTGCGAAATATGCGGCCAAGCGAGCTGAGATCAAGGCAATTATCAAGAACCCCAATACCAGCGATGATGACCGCTGGAATGCACAGATGAGGCTGCAACAGCTTCCTCGCGATGCATCTCCTTCGCGTCTTCGTAATCGTTGCCAGATAACGGGTCGCCCACACGGCGTCTTGCGCAAGTTCGAACTTTCACGGATTAAACTCCGTGAGTACGGCATGCGCGGAGACGTTCCGGGTCTGACCAAAGCAAGCTGGTAAGATAGGCTCCCTGACCTCGGTCAGGAGCCTGTTGGTAAGCGGTGCGGCGCGCCGCTGCACAACTAAAAAGATCAGGAGCCTCATACCAATGAGCATGCAAGACACGCTTGCGGATATGTTCACACGTATTCGTAATGCCCAGATGGCATCGAAAGCAGACGTTAAGATGCCATCCTCGAAGATGAAAATCTCCGTGGCTCAAGTCCTGAAGGACGAAGGTTACGTTGAAGATTTTATTGTTTCGGCTGACACCAAGCCTGAGCTGACGATTACCCTGAAGTACTTTGGTGGCAAGCCGGTTATTGAAGCTATCGACCGTGTTAGCCGTCCGAGTCTGCGCCAATATAAAGGCGCTGCGAAGCTACCGAAAGTATCCGGTGGTCTGGGAGTCGCGATTGTCTCTACGTCTCAGGGCGTAATGACAGACCGCGCCGCACGTGCTGCCGGCGTGGGTGGCGAAGTCATCTGCACCGTATTCTAGGAGAATCACATGTCCAGGGTTGCCAATAATCCTGTCGTGCTGCCTTCCGGTGTTGAAGTGAAGCTGAACGGTCAGGAAATTAACGTAAAGGGCTCCAAAGGAGCGCTTCAGTTCTCAATCCACCAAGCGGTTGAAGTAAAGCAGGAAGAAAATCTCCTACGCTTTGTAGCCCGTGATGGTGCCAAACAGTCCCGCGCTCTTGCTGGTACAACCCGCGCTCTGATCAACAATATGGTGACCGGTGTTACCACAGGCTTCGAGCGTAAGCTCCAGCTGATCGGTGTAGGTTACCGGGCTCAGGCGCAAGGTACGAAGCTCAATCTGACGCTGGGTTTTTCTCACCCCGTTGCGTACGAGCTGCCCGAGGGGATTACCGTTGAAACTCCGTCAAACACGGAAGTGATTATTCGCGGTATCGACAAGCAACAGGTTGGCCACGTCGCCGCTGAAATCCGCGCCTTCCGTCCGCCCGAGCCTTACAAAGGCAAAGGCGTACGTTATGCGGATGAGCAGGTAAGACGCAAAGAAGCCAAGAAGAAATAGGGCGGGACTATGAGCGCGAATAACGAAAGATTGCGTCGCGCACGTAAAGTGCGCATGAAAATTCGTGAGCTGGGTACAAACCGTCTGTGCGTTCACCGCACACCGCGTCATATGTATGCCCAGGTTACGACAGCAGATGGCAGCCAAGTGCTGGCCACTGCCTCCACGTTGGATAAGGAACTGCGCCAGGGTGCGACCGGTAACGTGGATGCCGCCAAAAAGGTTGGTCAGCTAATTGCTGAGCGTGCCAAGGCGGCGGGTGTTGAGCAGGTTGCTTTTGACCGCTCCGGTTACCGTTATCACGGCCGTGTACAGGCTCTGGCCGACGCAGCCCGCGAAGCTGGCTTGCAATTCTAAGAGGTGGAGAAGATGAGCGTTAACGAACAGAAGGCGCCTGAGCTCCAGGAAAAGCTGGTTCAGGTAAACCGCGTTGCCAAGGTAGTGAAAGGCGGGCGTGTTTTTGCTTTTACCGCATTGACTGTAGTGGGTGATGGTAAAGGACGTGTTGGTTTTGGCCGTGGTAAGGCGCGTGAAGTGCCGGTTGCTATACAGAAAGCTATGGAAGCTGCGCGCAGAAACATGGTAGATGTACCGCTGGACGGTACTACCCTGCAGTACCCGGTTCGGGCACAGCACGGTGGTTCACGGGTGTTCATGATGCCTGCGTCTGAGGGTACCGGCATTATTGCTGGTGGCGCCATGCGCGCTGTGTTGGAAGTGGCTGGTGTCCATAACGTACTGTCGAAGTGCTATGGCTCTACCAACCCGGTGAACGTGGTACGTTCTACCATCAAGGGTCTTCAGGCAATGAAAGCGCCAGAAGATATTGCAGCCAAGCGCGGTAAATCCGTCGAAGACATTCTGGGTTGAAGTCATGGCGAACGCAAAAACGATCACAGTTACACTGATCCGCAGCCCAATCGGCTGCCAGCCCAAGCACAAGCTTTGTGTAAAGGGCCTGGGTCTTCGTAAAATTGGCCAATCCGTGGTTTTGGAAGATACTCCTTCCATTCGCGGCATGGCTAACCGGGTAGATTACCTGGTTCGGGTTGAGGAGAACTAAGATGCGTCTGAACGAACTAGCTCCAGAACCCGGTTCACGCCCCAACGCAAGGCGCGTTGGTCGTGGTATCGGTTGTGGTTTCGGCAAAACTTGTGGCCGCGGTCACAAGGGTCTGAAAGCCCGTTCCGGCGGCAGCGTTGCCCCCGGTTTCGAGGGCGGTCAGCAGCCGTTGGCACGTCGTTTGCCGAAGTTCGGCTTCACGTCTCGTCAGCAGCGTTACGTTGCTGAAATTCGCCTGAACGAATTGGCGAAGGTAGAAGGCGATGTGGTCGACCTCGACGCTCTGAAAAAAGCAGACATCATTCGCGACGAAATTCGCGATGCAAAGGTCATGTTGTCCGGTGAAATTGACCGCGCAGTGACCGTGCAGGGTTTGCGGGTGACCAAAGGCGCACGCGAGGCGATTATCGCCGCGGGCGGCAAAGTAGAAGACTAACGCGAGTCGAGGACTAAATGGCCAAGACAGCATCATTGCCTGCGGGCGCGGGTAAAGGACTAGCAGAGCTGCGTTCGCGGCTCTGGTTTGTCTTCCTGGCATTGTTGGTGTACCGAATCGGTGCTCACATTCCGGTGCCTGGTATAAACCCCGACCGCTTGGCGGCACTGTTTGAGCAGAATCAGGGCACAATCCTGAGCATGTTCAACATGTTTTCCGGTGGTGCACTTGAGCGCATGAGCATCTTCGCGCTGGGTATCATGCCGTATATTTCGGCCTCTATTATCATGCAGCTCATGACGGCGGTCAGTCCGACGCTGGAGCAGCTGAAAAAAGAAGGCGAGGCGGGTCGTCGTAAGATCAGCCAATATACGCGGTACGGTACCGTAATCCTGGCCCTGCTTCAGGGTACTGGTATTTCTGTCGGTTTGGCGTCTCAGGGCGTTACCTTCAATGACACTCTCAGCTTCCACTTTGTGGCGGTTGTATCGTTTGTGAGTGGCGCAGTCTTCATGATGTGGCTGGGCGAGCAGATCACTGAGCGAGGTGTTGGTAACGGCATTTCGCTGCTGATCTTCGCCGGTATTGTTGCCGGGTTACCCGGCGCAATCGGCCAGACCCTGGAGCAGGCCCGTAACGGTGAAATGAGCTTGTTGTTGGTACTTGGTATCGGTGTGCTGGCAATTGCCGTCATCGGTTTTGTGGTGTTCATGGAGCGCGGTCAGCGCAAATTGACCATTAACTACGCCAAGCGACAGCAGGGTGGGCGGGTATTTGCCCAGCAGTCCAGCCATTTGCCCTTGAAAGTGAACATGGCCGGTGTTATTCCGCCCATCTTTGCATCGTCCATTCTGTTATTTCCAGCATCGCTGGGGCAGTGGTTTGGTCAGGGTGAAGGCATGGAGTGGTTGAGCGATATTTCCCAGGCACTTGCGCCCAGTCAGCCCTTGTATATTATTCTGTTCGCGGCAGCAGTGGTATTTTTCTGCTTCTTCTATACGGCTCTGATGTACAATCCACGGGAAGTCGCGGATAACCTCAAGCGCTCAGGCGCTTTTATTCCGGGCATTCGTCCGGGTGAGCAAACAGCCAAGTATATTGATGGCGTTCTTACCCGTTTGACATTGTTCGGAGCAATGTACATTGCAGCAGTTTCCCTGTTCCCTCAATTCCTGATGGTGGCCGGGAATGTACCCTTCTATTTAGGTGGTACGTCTCTGCTGATTGTTGTAGTCGTCGTGATGGATTTTATGGCTCAGGTTCAGTCGCACCTGATGTCTCATCAGTATGAATCGCTGATGAAGAAGTCCAATCTCAAGGGCTATGGTCGGAACGGGTAAATCCGTTCCCCTTGAAAACTGGAGTCGACAATGAAAGTACGCGCTTCGGTAAAGAAAATTTGCCGTAACTGCAAAGTAATTCGTCGCAATGGCGCCGTAAGGGTCATTTGCTCGGAGCCTCGCCACAAGCAACGTCAGGGCTGATTTCTTCGGGAATAACCCTTGCTTGTAAAAGGTGTACGATGATAGCGCTTGACTCGATACCGGGTCAGGCGTTATTATTTCGCGCCCTTTTAGTGGCGGACAATTCACACAGCATAGCTTTGAACGCGGAGTAATTTAGATGGCACGTATAGCCGGTGTCAATATACCCGATCACAAACATGTTGTTGTATCGCTCACCTATATTTTTGGTGTAGGCAAAACAACAGCTCAAAAGCTTTGCGATGCAACCGGCGTTAAGCCGGACGTCAAAGTCAAAGACTTGACTGACGAACAGCTGGAGGCACTTCGTACTGATGTGCCCAAAGGCACCGTCGAAGGCGATCTGCGTCGTGAAGTACAGATGAACATCAAGCGTTTGAAGGATCTTGGATGCCATCGTGGTCTGCGCCACCGTCACGGACTTCCAGTCCGCGGCCAGCGCACAAAGACTAACGCTCGCACCCGTAAAGGTCCGCGCAAACCTATTCGTAAGTAACAGGTAGGCAAACATGGCAAAGCCAGGTACACGTACCCGTAAAAAGGTGAAAAAAACGGTTGTTGATGGCGTCGCGCACATTCACGCGTCCTTCAACAACACTATCGTGACCATTTCGGACCGCCAGGGCAACGTATTGTCCTGGGCCACTGCGGGTGGTTCCGGTTTCCGCGGTTCACGTAAGAGTACACCTTTTGCTGCGCAGGTAGCAGCTGAAAGAGCCGGTAATTCGGCTGCTGAATACGGCCTTAAAAACCTGGATGTTGAAGTCAAGGGCCCCGGCCCTGGTCGTGAATCTGCAGTTCGTGCGCTTAACTCGTGCGGCTATAAGATCAACAACATCACAGATGTGACGCCGATTCCCCATAACGGATGTCGTCCGCCTAAAAAGCGCCGCGTCTAACACAGGAGACAGTAATTATGGCTCGTTACATAGGCCCGAAGTGCAAACTGTCTCGTCGTGAAGGGACAGATCTTTTTCTGAAAAGCGGTGTTCGCGCTCTCGACACTAAGTGCAACCTTGAAACCCCCCCGGGTATGCACGGTGCGCGTCGCGGTCGTCTGTCGGAATACGGCGTCCAGCTGCGGGAAAAACAGAAAGTTCGTCGTATTTACGGCGTACTGGAAAAGCAATTCCGCAACTATTATAAAGAAGCGGCTCGCCTGAAGGGCGCAACGGGTGAAAACCTGCTGCAACTTCTGGAAGCGCGTCTTGATAACGTTGCTTACCGCATGGGTTTTGGTTCAACCCGCGCGGAGTGCCGCCAGCTCGTTTCTCACAAGGCAATTCTGGTCAACGACAAGGTTGTGAACATTCCTTCCTACCAGGTCAAGCCGGGTGACGTTCTGAGCGTGCGTGAAAAAGCCAAAAACCAGTTGCGCGTTAAAGGCGCTCTGGACTTGGCCTCCGGTCGCGCAGCGGTGAGCTGGGTAGATGTCGACGCCACTAAGATGTCCGGCGTTTACAGTTCAGTGCCAACACGGACTGAATTGCCGGCCGACATCAACGAGAACCTCATCGTCGAGCTTTACTCTAAGTAAAGCCCAGTTAGCAACGATAGCAGATAGGGGCGTCTATGCAGCGTTCAGTACATGAGTTATTGACACCTCGTACCATTGACGTGAAGGAATTCGGTTCCACGCGTGCCAAGGTTACCTTGGAGCCTCTTGAAAGAGGTTTCGGGCACACTCTGGGCAGTGCGTTACGCCGTATTCTTTTGTCTTCAATGCCGGGCTGCGCTGTAACTGAAGCGCAGATTGACGGTGTGTTGCACGAGTACAGTGCCATCGAAGGTGTCCAGGAAGACGTCATAGAGATTCTTTTGAATCTTAAGGGTGTTGCTGTAAAAATGCACGGCCGTGACGATGCAGAGCTTACGCTCAGCAAGAAGGGTCCGGGTGTTGTTACAGCCGGAGATATCAAGTTGGATCATGATGTTGAGATCGCCAATCCGGAACATGTTATCTGTCACCTGAGTGAAAACGGTGAAGTTAACATGCGTCTGAGCATTGCCCGCGGTCGTGGCTATGAGCCTGCTGATCAGCGCGGTCTGGATGAGGACGAAACTCGTGCCATCGGGCGCCTGCAGCTGGATGCTACGTTCAGCCCGGTTCGTCGCGTTGCTTATTCTGTGGAAAGTGCACGGGTAGAGCAGCGTACCGACCTCGACAAGTTGGTTATTGACCTGGAGACTAACGGTACGATTGATCCGGAAGAAGCAATTCGCCGGGCCGCTACCATTCTCCAGCAGCAATTGGCCGTGTTTGTCGATTTTGATCATGAAAAAGAACCAGAGCGTGTTGAAGAAGAGGAAGAAATTGATCCGATTCTGTTGCGTCCGGTCGATGATCTTGAGCTGACCGTACGTTCCGCCAACTGCTTGAAGGCCGAGAACATTTACTACATCGGCGATTTGATACAGCGCACAGAAGTTGAGCTGTTGAAGACGCCTAACCTGGGTAAAAAGTCGCTGACAGAGATCAAGGACGTATTAGCGTCCCGTGGTTTGTCTCTGGGAATGCGTCTTGATAACTGGCCGCCGGCAAGCCTTCGTGGTGATGACCGGGTTCTGGGCGGTTAATCGCCGATTAGTTAAGCTAAGGAATCAGAGCAATGCGTCATCGTAAGAGTGGTCGTAAGTTCAACAGGACCAGTGCGCATCGCAAGTCCATGTTTCGTAACATGTCTGCGTCACTGGTTGAGCATGAGTTGATCAAAACAACGTTGCCGAAGGCTAAAGAGCTTCGTCGTGTAGCGGAACCTTTGATTACTCTGGCTAAAATCGATTCGGTCGCGAATCGTCGTCTGGCGTTTGCACGTCTTCGTGACGATGCAGCGGTTGCCAAGCTGTTTACTCAGCTGGGTCCCCGTTTCAACGAGCGTCCGGGTGGATATCTTCGTATTCTGAAGTGCGGTTTCCGCGCAGGCGACAATGCCCCTATGGCATATGTCGAGCTGATCGGTCGTCCGTTGGATATCGAAGCGGAAGAAGTTGACGAGTAACTTGGCGTAAAGCCTTGTTAGTTGTTTGAAGAAACCGGGTGCCTAAGGGCAGCCGGTTTTTTTTCGTCTGCGGGAAAGCTTGAAGTAACAGGGACAGATTTTAAATCTGTCCCTATCTGCTTCTGCTATCTAAGATCTTTGGGCCTTTTTTTGCTTTTCCAACAGCGGCTTCAGGTAACGCCCGGTGTGGCTGGCTTTGTTTTCTGCTACCTGTTCTGGTGTTCCCTCCGCGACGATCAGGCCTCCGCCGGAACCGCCTTCGGGGCCCAGGTCCACAATCCAGTCGGCAGTCTTAATCACGTCCAGGTTGTGCTCTATGACCACGATGGTGTTGCCGTGATCACGGAGGCGTTGCAATACGGTCAACAACTGCTGGATATCGTAGAAGTGAAGTCCGGTGGTGGGTTCATCCAGAATATACAGCGTTTGGCCGGTATCTCTTTTAGAAAGCTCTTTGGCAAGTTTCACTCGTTGGGCTTCACCGCCGGACAGCGTCACAGCACTTTGGCCGAGGCGGATGTACGACAAGCCCACGTCCACCAGGGTCTGCAGTTTTCTGGCCAGAAAGGGAACGGCGTCGAAGAACGCCCGGCCTTCTTCTACGGTCATAGACAGAACTTCATGGATGTTCTTGCCCTTATAGCGCACTTCCAGAGTTTCGCGGTTGTAGCGCTTGCTTTTGCAGACGTCGCAGGGCACATAGATGTCCGGCAGGAAGTGCATTTCTACTTTGATGACGCCGTCGCCCTGACAGGCTTCGCAGCGGCCGCCTTTAACGTTGAAGGAGAAACGGCCGGGCTTGTAACCTCTTGAGCGTGCTTCCTGGGTGCCGGAAAACAGTTCGCGGATGGGGGTGAACAGCCCGGTGTAGGTGGCCGGGTTGGATCTTGGTGTGCGGCCAATGGGGCTTTGGTCGATGTCGATGACTTTGTCCAGCAGGTCTATCCCTTCAATGCCGGTGTAGGGGCCATGGCTTAGGGTCGTGGCTTTATTCAATGCGGTGGCCGCTATGGGGTAGAGGGTGCCGTTGATCAAAGTAGATTTGCCAGAGCCGGACACGCCGGTAATGCAGGTCATCACGCCCAGGGGTATAGCCAGGTCAACGTTCGTCAGGTTGTTGCCGCTGGCGCCGGTCAGTTTCAGAAATTGGCCGGACCCGGGATTGCGTTTTTCGGGTATGGCGATGCACTTGGTGCCGTTAAGGTACTGGCCCGTTAGTGAATTGGGGTTTGCGAGTATGTCTGCCGGTTTGCCTTGGGCTATTATTTGGCCGCCATGTACGCCGGCGCCCGGGCCTATGTCGATAACGTGGTCTGCCGCCAGTATGGCCTCTTCGTCGTGCTCTACCACAATTACTGTGTTGCCCAGGTCACGCAGGTGGTAAAGGGTTTCTAGCAGGCGGTCGTTGTCGCGCTGGTGCAGGCCGATGGACGGTTCGTCCAGTATGTACATAACGCCCACCAGGCCGGCGCCAATCTGGCTCGCCAGGCGTATGCGCTGGGCCTCGCCGCCGGAGAGTGTGTCGGCGCTGCGTTCAAGGGACAGGTACTCCAAGCCAACGTTTACCAGGAATTGCAGGCGTTGGCGGACTTCTTTTAGAATTTTTTCGGCAATTTCGCCTCTGGCGCCCGGTAGAGTCAGTTGGCTAAAGTAGCGGTGCGCCTCGCCAACCGGCAGGTGGGCAATGGCTGGCAGATTTCGATCATCAATAAACACGTTGCGCGCTGAACGGCGCAAACGTGCGCCGCCGCAGTCCCTACAGGGCTGGGTGCTCAGGTTGCGGGCCAGTTCTTCCCGTACACTTTGGGAATCGGTTTCACGGTAACGCCGTTCCAGGTTGGGTAATATGCCCTCGAACGAATGCAGCCGTTCCATGATGTGGCCGCGGCTGTTTACGTAGCGGAAACTAATGTCCTCGCTGCCCGAGCCATTCAGCATCACCTGTTGCACCGATTCGGGCAGGTCGCACCAGGGCGTGTCCAGATCAATATTGTAGTGTTCGGCCACGCTGCTAAGAAGCTGAAAGTAATACACCGCCCGGCGGTCCCAGCCCTTGATGGCGCCGGAGGCAAGATTGGCCTCCGGGTGCTGAATAATCTTGTCGGAGTCGAAGAACTGCTTCACGCCAAGCCCGTCGCAGGTAGGGCAGGCGCCAGCCGGGTTGTTGAACGAGAACAATCGGGGCTCGAGCTCGCTGATGGCATAACCGCACTGGTTACAGGCATAGCGAGCCGACAGCGTGGTGTCTTCGCCGCTGCCATCCATAGCGGCCACTAACGCGATGCCGTCGGCCAAAGCCAGAGCGGTTTCAAAACTTTCGGCCAGGCGTTGTTCCAGGCCGGGTTTTACCTTGAAACGGTCAACCACAACATCAATATGGTGTTTACGCTTTTTGTCCAGAGCCGGAACGTCATCAATGTCGTAAACCGTGCCGTCTATCCGAAGGCGTATAAAACCCTGGCTGCGCATGGTTTCAACCACTTGCAGATGCTCGCCCTTGCGGTCACGAATCACCGGGGCCAGAATCATCAGCCGCGAGTCTTCCTCCATCGCTAAAACCTGATCCACCATTTGGCTTACGGTTTGCGCTTCCAGCGGCTGGCCGTGTTCGGGGCAGCGGGGTTCGCCGGCGCGGGCAAACAGCAGGCGCAGGTAATCGTATATCTCGGTAATTGTACCGACGGTAGAGCGTGGGTTGTGGGATGTGGACTTTTGCTCGATGGAAATGGCCGGCGACAAGCCTTCAATGTGGTCAACGTCAGGCTTTTCCATCATCGACAAAAACTGGCGGGCATAGGTCGACAGCGATTCCACATAGCGCCGCTGGCCCTCGGCGTAAAGAGTGTCAAACGCCAGTGATGACTTGCCAGAGCCTGACAAACCGGTAATCACAATCAGTTTGTCCCGGGGTATGTCCAGGTCGATGTTCTTCAAATTGTGGGTGCGGGCACCCTTGATCTGGATCTGGTCCATATTACCTCGCAAGGAAAAAGTGATGAGTATACCGCGTTCTGGTGCCGGCTTGTGAACGCCGCCGCTGTGCAACTCCTCTTCGCGCCGGCTGTGGCGGTTCTGTTACACTACGGCGCTTGATTTTAGTCTCTGCTAACGTCTGAGGAACTGTTCCATGAACGCCCTTGAAAAACGCTCGGTTTCTGCTTTGGCGTCGGTGTACGCCATTCGTATGCTCGGGCTGTTCATGGTTATGCCGGTGTTTGTGCTGCTTGGCGGAGAGCTTGAAGGCGCAACACCCGCGCTGCTGGGCTTTGCCATTGGCGCCTATGGGCTAAGCCAGGCACTGCTGCAAATTCCGTTCGGCTTGCTGTCAGACCGGGTTGGGCGCAAGCGCATGATTTATCTTGGCCTGATTCTCTTTGCGGCGGGCAGTCTGCTCGCCGGCTCAGCAGACTCCATATACGTTGTGATTCTGGGTCGGATTCTTCAGGGCGCCGGCGCCATTGCAAGCGTATTGATGGCGTTGCTCAGCGACCTGACCCGCGAAGAAGAACGCACCAAGGCCATGGCCACGGTAGGCATCTCCATCGGTATATCGTTTTCGGTGTCTTTGGTGCTTGGGCCGCTCTTGGGCGAGCGGTGGGGTCTGTCTGGCATTTTTTACCTGACCGCCGCGCTGGCATTGATTGCGCTTTTGGTTGTGTGGCGCCTGGTGCCTACACCCCACCAACGAAAAGTCAGTGCAGAGCAGCAACCGGCCCGGGCTATGGTGGGCCGAGTGTTGAAAGACCAACGCCTGTTGCGACTGGATTTTGGTATTTTCTCCCTGCACCTGGTGCTTACCGCGCTGTTTCTGGTTTTCCCCTCTTTGCTGCAAGATCGCCTGGGCCTGCCCAGCGGCTCACACTGGTGGTTTTACCTGAGCGTGATGCTGACGTCGTTTGTTGCTATGGTGCCGTTCATTATTCTCGGCGAGAAAAAGCGCAAAATGAAGCCGGTGCTGTGCGGCGCTGTGGCCTTGCTGGCGCTGTCTTGCGCGGCCCTGTCGGGAGTGGGCGAAAGCCTGCTGGCCGCCTGGTTTATGCTGTTTTTCTTTTTTATGGCGTTCAATTTACTGGAAGCCAGTTTGCCGTCGCTGCTCAGTAAAGAGGCGCCAGCGGCCAGCAAGGGTACGGCGATGGGGGTGTATTCTACCTCTCAGTTTATGGGCGCCTTTCTGGGCGGCGCCTTGGGCGGTTACCTGCTGCAACACATTGGTGTAACCGGCGTGCTGGGGTTGATGGTGGCTGTACTGGTGGTGTGGCTGCTGGTGGCGCTGACCATGCCGGCCCCAGGGTATACCAGTGGTTTTGTGGTAAAGTTAGAACCAGATGCAGCGTTCAGCTACAGCGATGTAGACAGTTTTCTGCGCGCCCTGCCGGGCGTAAAAGATGTGGTTATAATGGAAGAAGCAGCGACTGCCTATCTGAAGATAGACCGGCAGTTTTTTGATGAGGCCTTGCTTGCCGATACCGGATTTTTGCAGCAAACTGACAGGCCGTGAAATTCTGGTGGCGCGCAAGGAGCGCGAGCCGCCGCGACACTTTATTCAGGAGCAGAACATGGCACGAGGCATCAACAAAGTCATTTTAATCGGTAACCTGGGGCAAGACCCAGACACCCGTTATACCCCCAACGGCAACGCCGTGGTTAATCTGAGTATAGCCACCGACGAAAGCTATAAAGACCGCCAAACCGGGCAAATGGTGCCAAAAACCGAATGGCACAAAATTGTCATGTTCGGCAAAGTGGCAGAAGTAGCGGGCCAGTACCTGCGCAAAGGTTCGAAGATTTATATTGAAGGCAAACTGCAAACCCGCAAATGGCAGAACAAGGACGGCCAAGACGTTTACACCACCGAAGTGGTTGTGGATATTAGCGGCCAGATGCAGATGCTGGACAGCCGCAATAGTGACGGCGGCGGCATGAGCCAGGGCCAGCAAGGCCAGGGCCAGCCGCAAAATCGCCCGCAGCAGGCGCCTGCGCGTCCACAGAATGCCAATCAGCCTCCGCAAGACGACGGCGGTTATAATCAGGGCCACCAGAACGACCATTACAATCAGCAACCGGCCAACGCTCCGTCATCGCCGCAGAAAAACACCATGCCGGATCCGGTGGACGATTTTGATGATGATATTCCGTTTTAGCCGATAGGTGATGAATAGTGTAACGTTTTGGCGTTACGTTCAGTTCTAAGACCCCGCTTTTGCGGGGTTTTTTTGCAGACCATGACGGGCTGCCCGCGCTATAAAAAAGAATCAGCGTTACCTACTGAGACTTTTAGTATCCCGTATAGCGGATTTAGGAGCGAATAAATGAGTGCAAATCCTCAACCCGCAGGCATTCCTAGCGGGCATGCCATTGCTGAATACGCAATCGATGCGCTTCAGCGCGGGGTTCTGTTCTGTGACGTGTTGCGCCAACGCAGTCAAGAGTATTACCAGCACAAAGCGATGATCATGCCCCACGTGTTGGGCTTCGATCTTGAGATGATTCTGGATGCGCGAAACTTCCAGCGCCCCGTCAATTTCTGGCTTGCCCGCATCGCTCCTCCCGCCGGTGTAGTTATCGACGCGCTTAAACGGCCGTTCGTGGTGTTCGATCCCCGGGCAGGCCAAGGGCCCGGAATCGGCGGCTTTAAGGCCGACAGCGAGCTGGGCGTAGCCATGAAGGCCGGGCATACCTGCTATTTCGTGGGCTTCACGCCAGACCCTATGCCGCACCAGACCATCGACGACGTTATGCATGCCCATGGGCATTTTCTCGAGGCGGTTATTGCTTGCCATACCGAAGCCGAAGGCATGCCTTGCGTTATCGGTAACTGCCAGGCGGGCTGGGCGGTGATGATGCTGGCGGCCGTGCGGCCGGAGTTGTTTGGGCCGATTATTATCGCCGGAACGCCGCTGTCGTTCTGGGCAGGCTTGAAAGGGCAGAACCCGTCCCGTTACTCCGGCGGAATGGTGGGCGGCAGTTGGCTGACGGCACTAACCAGTGACATTGGTGGCGGGACATTCGACGGCGGCCACCTGGTCAGCGGTTTCGATAATCTTGACCCTGCCAACAGCCTTTGGAGCAAGTACTACCACCTCTGGGCCAATATCGATACCGAGGCGCCAAGATTTCTCGAGTTCGAAAAATGGTGGGGCGGCCATGCGGATTTATCCGCCGAGGAAATGCAATGGATTGTCGACGAGCTGTTTATCGGTAACCGGATGGCAACCGCAGAACTGGTCAGTGGTGATGGCACCAGGATTGATCTGCGCCACATCCGCTCGCCAATTCTGTGCTTTTGCTCCGAGGGCGACAACATCACTCCGCCGCCCCAGGCGCTGGGCTGGATTTGCGATTTATACAGCTCGGACGAAGACATTTTCGCCGCCGACCAGACCATCGTCTACGCGATTCACGAAAGCGTTGGCCATCTTGGCATCTTTGTTTCCGGTAGCGTGGCCCGCAAGCAGCATCAGGAGTTTTCCTCGAATATCGACCTTATCGATGTTCTGCCCCCGGGGCTTTATCAGGCGGTTATGACGCCAAAAACCGACAGCACGGTTAATCCGCAATGGGTTGAGGGTGATTGGCTGGTGCGCTTTGAGCCGCGTTCGTTGGCAGACGTGGCAGCGATTGTTCAGCCAAACCTGGACGACGAGCGGCGCTTCGCAACGGTCAAGCGGATTTCGGATATCAACCTTGGTCTTTACCGCACTCTTCTGCAGCCCTTGGTACAGGCCCAGGCCAAAGTAATTGCTGCTGTGAGCGCCCAGGCCAATGCGGATGTGACGGAGTGGCTGCATAGATTAACGCCAGCCGAGCTGCCCTACCATCTGTTTTCTGAACGTAATCCGCTAATGGCACCGCTTGCCAGCCTGGCTGAGCGGGTGAAAAAAGCGCGTAAGCCAGTCTCTGGCGATAACTGGCTGGTCAAACAGCAGGAAGGTTACTCCTGTTCCATGGTGGCTGCTCTGGATGACTGGCGCGACTTTCGGGATGGCGCCATCGAGCGCTGTTTTATGACGTTCTACGGCTCCCCTGTTGTTCAGGCGATGGCTGGCCTGAAAACGACAGGCGGGCCGCCTCGGCCGCACCCTGGCAAGACACCGGAAAGTATCGCCCGCGTTGAACGGTGCATGGCCGAAAACCACGGGTGCATTGGCGACGGTGGCGTGCACGAAGCCGTGGTGCGCGGTCTTGTGTATATCGCAATGGGCGGAGGTGGAGTTGATGAGCGGGCATTTAACGCCCTGCGTGAGATTCATGCTGAATACAGCACGCTTTCGCTCAGCTCGTTTAAAAAAACCGTGCGCGAGCAGTTTTTTGTCCTGCGACTTGACCAAAAGGCCGCGCTCGACACCATCCCGGTAATGCTGTCTGTTGAAACTCAGTCCAAAGACAGGGCGCTGAGTGTGATTCACCGGGCGGTATCCGCTGCCGGCAAGCTGACTGCCGAGCAGAGCAGGCGGCTGGCGGTGATTGAAGGACTGTTTGCAGAGTAAGACGGGGACGGATTTCGAATCCGTCCCCAGGAACAAAAGTAAGGCGGGGACGGATTTCAAATCCGTCCCCAGAGACACGTCCCCAGGAACAGACGGGGACAGATTTAAAATCTGTCCCCAAGACCAGCGTCCGGTGAGTCCGCCGAATTCAGCTCCAGCTCATTGATTTTGCGGGTTAGAGTGTTGCGGCCCCAGCCCAGTAACAAGGAGGCGTCGCGGCGGCGGCCCGCGGTGTGGTGCAGGGCTGCGTTGATCATGATTTTTTCAAATTCTGGCAGCGCGCCGGTCAGCAGATCACTGCGACCGCGCTTGAACTCCTGTTCTGCCCAAAGGCTGAGGGCCTCCTGCCAGGTTTTCCCGGTGGCGCTGCTGGCCGCTTGTTGGCGCAGCTCTGGCGGCAGATCGTCGACGTGAACCTCACGGCCGCTGGCCATCACCGTTAACCAGCGACAGGTGTTCTCCAGCTGGCGCACATTGCCGGGCCAGGGCAGGGTAGACAAGTAAGCCTCGGCGTCCGGGCGCAGCAGCTTGGCGTCTACATTCAGCTCTTTTGCCGCACGTTTGAGAAAATAGCTTAGCAGTTGCGGTATGTCTTCCCGGCGCTCGGTCAGCCGCGGCAAGTGTATGCGTATCACGTTCAGGCGGTGGAACAGGTCTTCGCGAAAGCTGCCGGCCTGCACCAGGGTTTCCAGGTTTTGATGAGTGGCGGCAATAATGCGCACATCCACCTTGACCGATGTGGTACCACCCACCCGGTAGAACTCACCGTCGGCCAATACTCGCAGCAGGCGGGTCTGGCTGTCTGCGGGCATGTCACCAATTTCGTCCAGAAACAGGGTACCACCGTCGGCTTGCTCGAAGCGGCCCTGGCGCGTATTGGCAGCGCCGGTGAACGCGCCTTTTTCGTGGCCAAACAGTTCGGACTCCACCAGGTCTTTTGGAATCGCGGCCATATTCAGCGCAATAAACGACTGCCCGGTGCGCGGGCTGTGGTTGTGCAGGGCTTGCGCCACCAACTCTTTGCCGGTGCCGCTTTCGCCGTTAATCAGTACGGTAATATTTGAGTGCGATAGCCGGCCTATGGCGCGAAACACCTCTTGCATGGCCGGTGCTTCGCCAATAATTTCGGCGCTGCCTGCTGTTTTTTCATGAACGCTGTCGGTTTTTGCCCGCCTTTCGCGGCTGTGGCCTGCGGCGCGCTGAACCAGGGCCACGGCGTCGTCCAGGTCAAACGGTTTTGGCAGGTAATCAAACGCGCCTGTCTGGTAGCTGCTCACGGCGCTTTCCAGGTCAGAATGGGCGGTCATGATAATCACCGGCAGGCCGGGGTGGCTCTCGGTAATGCGCGCCAACAGGCTCAGGCCGTCTATGCCCGGCATGCGAATGTCGCTTATGATAACGTCGGGCTGCTCGTGCTCGAGCTGGCGCATGATGTTGTCACCGTTGTCGAAGCTGCGGGTGCGCAGTCCGGCCTGGGTCAGCGCCCGGTCCAGTACCCAGCGGATGCTGCGATCGTCATCAATAATCCAGGCCACTGTCGACGTACTCATGTGCACTCCTCAAGGGGCAGGTAAATAACAAAGTTGGTGTGTCCGGGCTCGCTGTTGCATTCCACCAGCCCATGGTGGCGGCCAATAATGCTCTGGGTAATGGCCAGTCCCAGGCCATTACCGCTGGCGCGCCCGCTGATCATCGGGTAAAAAATATTCTGTTGCAGCTGTGGGCTGATGCCCGGGCCATTGTCGATAACGTCTACCCGGCACACCAAACGGTGGCGCACCGGGCCTATGGTGAACTGGCGCAGGGCACGGGTGCGGAAGGTTATGGTGGCCGGCTCGCTGGTTTTGCCGGTTTTGCTTGAAGAGTTGCCATGGTTGTGAGGGCCACCATGACTATCAGCGTTGCCAGGGCCGTCAGGGCTTTCCAGGCAAGCTTCCATCGCGTTGCGGGCAATATTCAAAAACGCCTGAATCAGCTGTTCGCGGTCAGCGCAGAACTCCGGCAGGCTGGGGTCGTAATCCCGCTTGAACGTCAGTTTGCCATGGCTTTCGGCCTCTAGCAGCGCGCGCACCCGTTCCAGAACCTCGTGGACGTTGGTGCGAATGAGTCTGGGTGCTTTGTTGGGCCCCAGCATACGGTCTACCAGGCTACGCAGCCGATCGGCTTCGTCGATGATCACTTGGGTGTATTCGCGCAGTTCGGCGCTTTGCAACTCGCGGTCCAGCAGTTGCGCCGCGCCGCGTATACCGCCCAGGGGGTTTTTGATTTCGTGCGCCATACCGCGCACCAGCACCCGATTGGTTTCCTGCTGCGACAATATGTCTTCTTCACGGTTAATGCGCAGCAGCTGGTCGCGGCGCCATATTTCCAGCAGCAAGTCACCTTCCGAGCTGATCGGCGTTACCGTGTAATCCACAATCATGCGCGCACCGTTCACCAGCATGTACTCCACCTCATGCTGGCTGAAAGACCGTCCGTGGTCGGCTGCGGCTTTCAGTCGGCGTTCGGTGTCGCCGGCAACCAGCACCATAGCGCTGAAAGCCATGCCATGGCTGCGGGTTGCGCTCACCGCCAGCAGATTTTCAGCGGCCGGGTTCATATAGCGAATAAGCAGATTGCGGTCCATCACCAGCAGCGCGGTGCTAAGGCTGTCAACAATCTGTGGGTAACCGGTCACCGGGTTTGAAGCGTTAGCCATAACAAGCGGGTTCGCTGTAATTGAGTGGGTCTGGTTTTGGCAGACGGCCTGGGTCTAAAAAAAGCAAGAACCGGGCCAGGCTAAGAGTCATTAGCACTACTCACACCCGGGCGAACGCTCAGTTTAGGCGGGAAGGGCGGTGAATGGTGAAGGTAATGCCGGTGCCTGAACCAACCTGAACACCACTACGGTTCACGATGTTGACTCCGGCCTGATGGGTACCGCGGTCCATGTTCTGCACCAAAATAGTGCCTGACGTGCTTTGGCCAACGGGCTGGCCGTCCAGGGTGACTTCGTACTTATGCCCATCGCGCAGTTGCGGGCTGCTGATCACGTTGAATTCTACGTCGCCATTGCCGCTGTTAAACGCCTCGTTATTTCGCGGGTAAGCGATCTTTACCAGTTCATAAAGGGGGCTTGGCGGCTGTTTCTGCTGTGGTTGTTCAAATTGTTCCAGGTCCTGCATTTTCGGCAGCGTAATGGTGGTTACCGGCCTTACCTGTATGGCTTCGGCACCCGAAGAGGGCTCGTCAGAAAAGGTCACATTGCCTTGGGCGTCTACTTGGCGATACACCTCGGCCTGCGCCGCTCCGTTGATCAGTAACAGGGTTGCAGCAGCAATCACAATAGCCGGTTTCATCACGCTTTCCTCGGGGCTGTGTATGAGCTTGATTATCAGCGCCCGGGCGCTTTAATTCAACGCTGCTCGGTGACGATGCAGACACAAAAAAATCGCAGGCACAAAAAAACCGGAGGAGCTGATGGGCAGCCGCTCCGGTTTTTTTGTGGTGTTGCCAAGGGGGCTTTTGCGGGGACAGATTTGAAATCTGTCCCCGGTTTGTCCCCGATCTGCCCCTGGTCCTTAGCAGGAGTAGTAAAGTTCGAATTCAACCGGGTGAGTGGTCATGTTCATACGCTCTACGTCAGCACGCTTGAGGTCAATGTAAGCGCGAATCATGTCTTCGGTGAACACGCCACCACGGGTCAAAAACTCGTGATCGGCTTCCAGGCACTGCAGCGCTTCCTGCAGGGTCTCGGCCACTTTTGGGATGTTCAGCGCTTCTTCTTTTGGCAGATCGTAAAGATCTTTATCCATGGCGTCGCCGGGGTGAATCTTGTTCTGGATGCCGTCCAGGCCAGCCATCATCAGCACTGAAAATGCCAGGTAAGGGTTAGCCGCCGGGTCCGGGAAACGCACTTCAACGCGGCGCGCCTTCGGGCTGTTCACGTAGGGAATCCGAATAGAAGCCGAGCGGTTGCGAGCAGAATAGGCCAGCATCACCGGGGCTTCATAGTGCGGCACCAAACGCTTATAGCTGTTGGTGGCAGGGTTGGTGAACGCATTAATCGCTTTGGCGTGCTTGATAATGCCGCCAACGTAATGCAATGCCATTTCACTCAGGCCCGCGTAGCTGTCGCCGGCAAACAGGTTCTTGCCATCTTTGCTCAACGACATGTGTACGTGCATGCCTGAACCGTTATCACCCACAACGGGCTTGGGCATAAAGGTCGCGGTTTTGCCGTAGGCATGGGCCACGTTGTGCACGCAGTATTTCAGAATCTGCACTTCATCGGCTTTTCGGGTCAAGGTAGCCGCGCCAACGCCAATTTCACACTGGCCAGCGGTGCCCACTTCGTGGTGGTGCACTTCAATTTCCAGGCCCATAGACGCCATAGCGCCGCACATGGCGCCGCGCAAATCGTGCAGGCTGTCTACCGGAGGCACCGGGAAGTAACCGCCTTTTACCCGCGGGCGATGGCCAGTGTTATTGCCATCAAAATCGTTGCCGGACGACCAGGCAGCCTCTTCGGAATGAATCTCGTACATGGAACCCTGCATGTCGGTCTTCCATTTCACCGAATCGAACACAAAGAACTCGGGCTCTGGGCCAAACAAAGCGCTGTCGGCAATGCCGGTAGACTTCAGATATTCCTCGGTGCGGCGTGCGACTGAACGAGGGTCGCGCTCGTAGCCTTGCATGGTGGTGGGTTCCACAATGTCGCAGCTGATGTTGACGGTGGATTCTTCGGTGAACGGGTCAACCACGGCGCTGCTGTCATCCGGCATCAGAATCATGTCGGATTCGTTAATACCTTTCCAGCCAGCAATCGAAGAGCCGTCGAACATTTTGCCGTCGATGAAAAAGTCTTCAGAGGCTTCGGTGGCCGGCATGGTTACGTGGTGTTCTTTGCCATGGGTATCGGTAAAGCGCAAGTCGATCCACTTCGCCTCGTGCTGGGTGATCAAATCAATGGTTTTGGACATCTGCATGCTCCGATGGGGGTGTGAAAGCCAATCTGTTTCAGGATTTTTTTTCAGGATTTGCGAAGCTTAGCAAATGCCTGTGTGAGTTACCTGCCTTTTAGGTCGCCGCTATTTGCCTTGTTACTGGCTCTGTTTCGGCCTTTGCACAATGCCAAGCAAACAGCTTGCCAGTTTCCATGTGGCCAAGCCTATAGGCCTGAACCCTACAGAATGACGGGTTAGCGCGCAGGGTGTAATCGCTACCCAGTGCTGTAAGTGGGCGCCCTTGCATCATATTGGTGCGGCTTTCAGTTTTTCGCCCGATACTGGTGCGCACATTGTTCACGAAATAAACATTCACGCGCATATTATCGAAACCGACTTTTCGCTATAATGCGCGGCCCTCATTGTTCTGGCGATTACCTTGTGCCGGAGCCTGGCCACGCCCAGTGCCAGCGAATGGGTTCATTTTATAGATTTGAGACGGTCCAGGTAAGGCCCAGCCTTCTTAGCGCCCTCTCAGGTCATTGTAAGCACGCCGCAGGACTAAAGTTGTGATTGATAAACTTCGTAATATCGCCATTATTGCCCACGTTGACCATGGTAAAACCACGCTGGTCGACAAACTGCTGCGCCTTTCTGGCACATTGGACCGTAAAGAGCTCGAAAGCGAGCGCGTTATGGATTCCAACGATCAGGAAAAAGAACGTGGCATCACCATTCTGGCCAAAAACACCGCGCTAAAATGGAACGGATACGACATCAACATCGTAGACACCCCGGGACACGCCGATTTTGGCGGCGAAGTGGAACGTGTAATGAGCATGGTGGATTGTGTGCTGCTGGTGGTTGATTCCATCGACGGCCCCATGCCACAAACTCGCTTTGTAACCCAAAAAGCCTTTGCTGCGGGTTTGCGTCCGATCGTCATTGTTAACAAAATTGACCGCCCGGGCGCCCGCCCGGATTGGGTTGTAGAGCAGGTATTTGATCTGTTTGACAGCTTGGGCGCTACCGATGAGCAGCTGGACTTCCCGATTGTTTACGCCAGTGCGCTTAACGGTATTTCCGGTTTGGAGCATGAAAACCTGGTCGACAACATGGACCCGGTATTCCAGGCCATCGTTGACCACGTGCCGGCACCGAATGTTGACCGGGAAGGTGCTTTCCAGATGCAGATATCGCAACTGGACTACAGCAGCTTTCTGGGCGTTATCGGTATCGGTCGCATTGCCCGCGGTAAGATAAAAACCAACACACAGGTGATTGCCATCGGCGCCGACGGCAAAAAGCGCCAGGGCCGTATTTTGAAAATTATGGGCCACTCCGGCCTGCATCGGGTTGAAGTGGACGAAGCCCAGGCTGGCGATATTATTTGTATCAGCGGTTTGGACCAGATTCACATCTCCGACACCCTGTGTGACATCAATAACGTAGAGGCTTTGCCGCCGCTGACGGTTGACGAGCCCACCGTGTCCATGACGTTTCAGGTCAACGATTCGCCCTTCTGCGGTAGAGAAGGCAAGTTTGTGACCAGCCGTAACATCAAAGATCGCCTTGAAAAAGAGCTGCTGTACAACGTAGCCCTGCGGGTTGAAGACGGCGACACCATGGACAAATTCAAAGTCTCTGGCCGTGGCGAGCTGCACCTGTCGGTGTTGATTGAAAACATGCGTCGGGAAAACTTCGAACTGGCCGTAGGCCGCCCGGAAGTGGTCATCAAGGTAGTGGATGGGGTAAAGCAAGAGCCCTATGAAAATGTCATCGTTGACATTGAAGAGCAGCACCAAGGCCCGTTGATGGAGCAGTTTGGATTGCGCAGGGGCGAACTCACCAACATGGTCCCCGATGGTAAAGGCCGTATGCGTCTGGAATACACCATTCCGGCCCGCGGTTTGATTGGTTTTCGGAACTCGTTTCTGACCATGACGTCCGGTACCGGTATTCTGACTTCGACCTTCAGCCATTACGGCCCGATCAAGGCCGGCGAAGTCACCAGTCGCCAGAACGGCGTGTTGGTTTCTATGGCCACAGGGACAGCGCTGACTTACTCGCTGGAAACCCTGCAAAGCCGAGGCAAGCTGTTCCTTGACCCAGGCCAGTCTGTTTACGAAGGTCAGCTGTGTGGCATTCACAGCCGCGACAGCGATCTGGTGATCAACCCAACCAAGGGTAAGAAACTGGATAACATGCGCGCGTCTGGCAAAGACGAAGTGATTCCTTTGGTTCCGCCCATCAAGCACACCCTGGAGCAGGCGCTGGAGTTTATTGGTGACGACGAGCTGGTGGAAGTAACGCCCAAGTCGATCCGTTTGCGTAAAAAGCACCTGACTGAAAACGATCGTAAGCGCGCCGGCAAGAAGTAACGCTGGCAGCGTAGTGAAAAACCGGCCGCTGGTAACAGCGGCCGGTTTTTTTTGGCGTGCCGTTTATCAATCGTGTCCCCGCTGCGCGGTAACTTCGCTACACTATTGCAATCATCCCTATGACTGCGGAGCCGCCATGCGCACCTTGTTCCCCGATATAAAGCCCTACGCCACACACCGGCTGGCGGTTGAAGAGCCCCATCAACTGTACGCTGAAGAAAGCGGTAACCCTGATGGCATACCGGTGCTGTTTTTACACGGCGGCCCCGGTGCAGGCTGCGAGGATTACCACCGGCGTTTTTTTGATGCCGAACGGTTTCGCATTATTCTGATGGACCAGCGCGGCGCAGGGCGTTCAACGCCGCTGGCGGAACTTGCCAACAACAGTACAGATCGTTTGATTGCGGATATAGAAACCCTGCGGGAATTTCTGGGCATTGACCAGTGGCTGCTGTTCGGCGGCAGTTGGGGCTCTACCTTAAGCCTGGTGTACGCGCAGGCCCATCCGCAGCGGGTAACGGGCATGGTCTTGCGGGGCATTTTCCTGTGCCGGCCCGAGGATATTCACTGGTTCTATCAGAACGGCGCCAGCCGGGTGTTCCCTGACTACTGGGAAGATTACCTGGCGCAGATTCCAGAACACGAGCGTGGCGATATGGTGCCGGCCTACTACAAGCGCCTGACCAGTCGCAACGAACTGGAGCAGATTCAGGCGGCAAAAGCCTGGTCTATTTGGGAAGGGCGCTGCGCCACCTTGCACCCCAACCCAGACGTGGTCGAACACTTTGGCCACCCCCACGTGGCAATCGCCCTGGCGCGCATTGAATGCCACTACTTTATGAATCAGTCGTTTCTTGAACCTGACCAAATTGTGCGCGATGCCCACAAACTGGCAAACATTCCTGCGGTAATCGTGCATGGCCGCTACGATATGGTGTGCCCGCTGGACAACGCCCTGGCGCTCAGCCGCGCCTGGCCACAAGCAGATTTGCAGATTATTCGCGATGCAGGCCATAGCGCGTCAGAGCCCGCCATTGTGGACGCCCTGATACGTGCGGTGGAAAACCTGGCTTCAAAAGCTGAGCGGGCGAGTTGACAAAAAAATCGACAGAAAAGAGGACAAAGTCAGATGCTGATTGTAGTGGGGTTGCCATACTGAGCCAGCATGGATAAACTCTTGCCGGTTCGTAATAAACTGTCGACTCCCACCCACGGGGATTTCGAATGAAAGCACTGCTCCAGCGTGTGACACAAGCTAAGGTCACCGTAAACGGCAATACCATCGCGAGTATTGGCCGTGGTGTATTGTTGTTCTTGGGAATCGAGCAGTCCGACACGCCGCAACAGGCACAAGACCTGTGCCGGCGAGCCATCAATTATCGTATTTTCCCCGATCCGCAAGGCCGCATGAATCTGAGTCTGAAAAGTCTCGGCGGCAGCCTGCTGGTTGTTCCCCAATTTACCTTGGCCGCCGACACCAGCACTGGCGCCCGTGCCAGCTTTTCTAAAGCAGCCGCACCAGACACCGCCCGGGATTTGTACGGCCAGTTTGTGGAGGAAGCTTTTGGCGCCCTGGGTAAAGACAAAGTGGAACAGGGTGAATTTGGCGCGGATATGCAGGTGGGGCTCATAAACGATGGCCCTGTCACATTTTTACTGCAGTCGAAGGCTGCATGAATAGCCGAAAAATTGTGAAGATGGATTTTTTGATTATTAAATATGCAAAGAAATCGCTAAAAAAGCCGATAAATGCACATTAAGAATTTGCAAAATTTCTATTGGTGTATTAAAAAGGGCATGTAATGCGATGCATGAAAAACGCTCGCTAACTCATTGAGAGCCAAGCCGGACAATAAGAAATAAGTAGAGAGTTACAACGTCAGTCAGTCTGTGTCACGAAAGTGACACAGAGTTTATGGATGATTTAGTCCACTCAAGCTGGCAAGCGGTATCGAAAATCGGGATTCATCTCGACGTTAAAACCTGAATAAAACCCCAAAAGGAAGACGTAAAAATGAAAAAGACACTCATCGCATCGGCTATCGCCGCGATCTCCTTCTCTGGCGCTGCTGCGGCTCAAGTAACTATGTCTGCGTCTGAGCTAGGGACCAAAATGGATTCCATGCCTCAAGTGTATGGCAACATCCAGCTGGCGATTACCCACGACAGCATTGACGGCGGTCCTTCTAGTGTTGAACACACCGACAACGGTTCCACCATCGGCGTAAAGCACGAGCACATGATCGCCTCAGGCATTACCGGCTTTTTCAAGGCAGAGCTGGAATTTGATGCTGACGACAAGGCTGGAAATAGTGGTCTGGATAGCTTCGACGAAGCATACATTGGTGTGAAAGGCGACAGCTTCGGTCAGATCTGGATCGGTTCAGACGACTCTACTTACGAGCGCGCTGTTGACGAAATTTCCAACTTTTGGGAAGTAGCTTCTCTGAACCTGGGTGGCGGTTACGACACAGGTGAAGGTGACCTAGTTCAGTACATGACCCCGTCTTTTGGTGGCCTGACTCTGGGCGCAGCAGTTCAGTTTAGCGGCGACGGCGATGCTCGCACAGGCGCCGATGCTCGCACTAAAGGCGACAAGTCTTATCCGTACCAGCTGTCTGCAGTTTATGCTGTTGATGCATTAGAGCTGGCTTTTGCGATGGATTCAAACGACGGCTCCACTAAGTACTCAAGCGACAAAGCAAGTGCCAACAACGAAAACACCTACGGCGTGCGTGCCAGCTACAACCTGGACAGTCTGCGCGTGACTGGCCAGCTCCAGACTCGTAAAGACGTTGCTGACACATACGGCTTGATGGGCGTTTACACTCTGGGTCAAAACCAGTTTGCGCTGTCTTATGAAACTCGCGAAAAGGATGGCTCGAATAAGAGCATTACTGGCGATGACACCACAAACACAGTCTCTATCCAAGCTCTGCGCAACGTGTCTGACAACCTGTACATCTATGCTGAAGCCTACTTCGGTGGTGGCGATGATGTATATGGTGGTGTCGATGCAGTCAAAGGAACGTATGATGACAACGCTGGTAAGCCAGCTGTAGCTGCGTATTCTGATGAGCGCACAGTTGCAGCCATTGGCGCAACCTACTACTTCTGATTCAGCTAAGTTAATTAGCTAATCTGGTAGTAACGGGAACCGGTGACTTTCGGGTCATCGGTTTTTTTTACGCCTGAAATTTGTGCAACAGGAGCGCTCATGGCGATTGAACTTGAAATCAAACTGACTCTGCACCCGCAACAGATTCCGCAGGCCGTGGCCTGGCTGCTGGAACAGCGGGAAGCCAGCGAGGGCGGGCGGAAACGCCTGGTGAATACTTACTACGACACCCCCGATAACGAATTGAACGGTCAACGAATCGCCCTGCGTTTAAGGCAGGCTGGCAGCCGCACCATACAAACCCTGAAAACCCAGGGCGAATTTGTCAACGGCGCCCACAAACGCAATGAATGGGAATGGGAAGTGCCCGGCCCTAATTTGCAGCTGGGCTTGCTGGCAGACACGCCGCTGGCGGACAACGTGAATCTGGCGCGGCTGGCACCGGTGTTCCAAACCAACTTTGAGCGCCAGGTGATTATGCTGGCGGACGATAACGCCATTATTGAAGTGGCGGTGGATACCGGCGAAGTTATTGCCAACGGACAAAGTCGCGCGCTCTGCGAAATTGAATTCGAACTAAAATCCGGCAACCCGGACAGCCTGTTGATCTGGGCGCAAAAGCTGGCGCAACAATGCCCGGTGTTTTTGAATCTGGTGAGCAAAGCTGAGCAGGGTTATTTTCTGGCGGATGAATCACTGGCTACTGCACGTGCTATTGAGAGTGATGATGAGAGTGGCGGTGAGGCGACAGCCTCTTTGAACAGGCTGCTCCAGCGTTTGAGTCAGAGCTGGCTAAAACAGCAATCCGTAAGCATGAAGCGTCTGAATCTTGATGCCCTGGTGCAGCTGGTGGCGCGCGGCAACATGGTTCAGCCCTGGTCAGAGCTTGCGGAACAACTGCAAAACGGCACTAAGGTCAGCGATCTGTTGCAGCAGCCATTACTGGGTCAGGTCCAGTTGGCAATGCTGCGGCAAGTGGCGGACGAGCGGGGTGCCTAAGGGCTGAGGATAGCCGTGGCTATGGTGAAGTAAATCAATACTCCGCTAACGTCGGCTATGGTGGTTATCAAAGGAATACTGGCGGCTGCGGGGTCTATGCCCAAGCGGTTCAGCAGCAGCGGTAGCAGAATGCCAATCAGGCCGCCAGCCAACACAACGGCCACCATGGTAATTGCAACGATGGTGGCAATGGCCAGTTCGGTGCGGAATATACCCACCGTCCATACGGTTATGGCCATGGTCAGCCCCAGGGCCGAGGCCACAACCAGTTCTTTCTTGAACAGTTTCAGCCAGTCGCGGTTAACCACATCGCCGGTGGCAATGCCGCGCACCACCAGTGTGGCCGACTGCGCACCGGCGTTACCGGCGCTGGCCACCAGCAACGGCATGAAAAATAACAGCGCCAGATGGGCGCCAATAAGTTCTTCAAAATGAGCAATGCCGGCGCCGGTAAAAATATTGGCAAACACCAGAATCACCAGCCACTGAATACGCGAGCGATACAGTGAAAACGGCGATGCGGCATTAATGCCGTTATCCAGGTTGCTCACCGAGCCGCCTTTGTGGATATCTTCGGTGGCCTCTTCTTCGATGACGTCCATGGCGTCGTCGTAAGTAATAATACCTAGCAGCCGGTTGTCAGCGTTTAGCACCGGCAGCGCCAGCAGGTCGTATTTTGTGATCAGTCGCGCCACCCCGTCTTGCGAGGTGTCGGTGTATGCAAACACCAGCCCGTTGGCAATCAGCGAATCAATAATGGTGTCTGGCGGCGCAATAATCAGCCGGCGCAGCGATACAACACCAATCAGGGTGTGGTGTTCGTCTACCACATAGGTCTGGTAAATCGTTTCTTTGTCGGTGGCGGTGGCACGCAAAATGTCGATGGCGCTGCCCGCGCTTATGCCAGATTCGAACATGGCGTAGTCGGTGTTCATCAAGGCGCCGGCGGTGCCTTCTTCGAACGCCAGAAGGCTGGTCAGGTCCTCCCGGTCTTGATGGCCCAGGAGCTTAATCAGTAGTTGCTGGCGCGATTCATCCAGCAGGTTAAAAAAGTCGGCGCGATCATCCGACGGCATTTCGGTGGCCAGCTCTGCCAGTTCGGCCAGCGGCGTGGCCTGGGTCAGGGTTACCTGATCGGCGGAGTTAATGTAACCCAACACCTTGGCCCGCAGCGCCATCGGCAGCTTCTGAAACAGGCCGTTGCCGGCGCTGTTGCCGATATTCTGCTCAATAAACTCGGCAAGGTCGGCTGCATTGAATTGCTGGGCAGCGTCAACCACCGGCTGGTGCTGGCCGGTGCCTAAAGCGTCAATCAGAAGCTGGAAGGGAATCGGTGTCATAGCTCAGCTCTCAGCGTCACTGCTCTGACTGTCTCGCCATTTTTCCAGAAACTTCCGGTAGCGCTCCAGGGCTTCTTTGACGACGTCCAAACCTGGGGTGTCACTGGAGCGTACCAGCACAATCAGGCCTTTGCCTTTTATTGGTTCTTTGATGTGTGGCTGGCAAATCACCTCGCCATCGTCGTCTATGTAGGCCAGGGCGGTGCCTATGTCGTGGCGAATCAAAGCGCTGACGATGTCGGCCCAATTCAGGTCTTCCAACAGCAAATCGTAGCGGTGGGGGTGGTCATGTTCATAGTTGAACAGGTCTTCCAGCACTTTCTCTGAGCCGGGCGCCACCACCGCGCGCACCATAATTTCCGGATAGGTGCGTATTGGCCGAATCACTGCGCGTATGCCTAGCGCTTTCAAACGGCTGCGATTTCTATCGGCCACACACTCTGAGGTGGTTTGGTAGCCCATGTTGAGTTCACTCAGGCGGTAGGCAATGTCGAACGTTATGCTGTCGGCATTGGCGTCGTTTTCATCGGTGGTCAATACCACAATGTGCCGGGCGCTGCCGGCGTGAACCGCCTGCAAGGCAGACGGGTCAGACCCGGTGCCGTGAAAGTGCACCAGGCCCATATCAGTCAACTCGGGTGGCAAGCCGTCGGGAAACTGGCGGGTGAGCAGCATAATAGGAATGGTTTCATACCCGGGGTTGGAACGTATTTGCGACGCAAAGCGCAAAAAATACTGCTCGCCGCCGTGCTGCGGTGTGTTGATGATAACAATGTGCTCATTCATTTTGTAAATCCAAAGTCCGCGTAGAATACGTTCCCGGCGATAAAACCGGTATTCGATGAAGTCGCTGATAATCAGCGTGAGCACCGTAATGGCGCCTATAAACAACACTATAATAGTACTTAAGCGGCCAATTAGGGTTTTCGGCGCGTAATCGCCGTAGCCTACGGTCGACACGGTAGTCATGGTAATCCATATCGATTCGAACAGGGTCAGGTCTTCCACTGCCCAAATCACCAGAACCTGAAAGGTTAGCAACCCGATCAGCATCGCAAAAAGCGTTTTCATGCGCTTGCGGATCAATCCGCGCATGGGCAGGTGCGATTGAGCGCTTGAGTGAGAGTAAGACTGAGAGTGTTCGGCGTTCAGTGGGAGGCGATTGCGTTGCATCCGGGCGCTGGTGTCCTGTGGGTCTGATTCGTTATACAGTACCTTTAATAGGGTACTAAACCAAAAATATAACAGAGAAACAGAGGTTTGTTTTATGTCTCAGCCTTGGAGCGCACTGCCGCAGGTTTTGGCTGCCGACGTTGCCGGGCGCTGGCCGGCCATTTTTGCAGACGGCGTGCCTTCCTGGCTCACAGAGTCTGGCGCCATTAACACCGAACTGCTGGCGGCGGCCATTGCCAGCAGCCCTTTTTTGGGCCAAACCCTGGAGCGGCAACCCGACGCGGTACGTCAATTGCTGGCCTCGCGTTGCCTCAGCAAACCCACCACCGTTGCCTATCTGCAACAGCGCTGGTTGGAATATCTGGCGCACATTAGTGACGAGCCGGGCCTGCACCAGGCTTTGCGGTGTTTCCGCCGGGAAATCCAGTTTCGCATCATCTGGCGCGACCTTCTGCGCCAGGCTGACCTGGCCGAAACCATGGCCGCCACCAGCGGTTTTGCCGATATCTGCATAGATGGCGCACTTGGCTGGCTTTATGACAGCGCGTGCGAACAGTTTGGCACACCTTGGGGTCTCAGCCCGGTCAGCGGCGAAGAGGCACCGCAAAAAATGGTGGTGCTGGGGATGGGCAAACTGGGCGGGCGCGAACTGAACGTGTCTTCCGATATAGACCTGATATTTGCCTTTCCCAGCAAGGGCGAAACTCGCGGCGGGCGGCGGGCTTTAGACAACCAGCAGTTTTTTGTTCGCCTTGGCCAGCGATTAATTCAGGCGTTAGACCAGATAACCGCTGACGGTTTTGTGTTCCGGGTAGACATGCGCCTGCGGCCCTATGGCCAGAGTGGCGCCCTGGCCCTCAGCTTTGCCGCGCTGGAAACCTATTATCAAGACCAGGGCCGCGACTGGGAACGCTATGCCATGGTCAAGGCCCGGGTAGTGGCCGGCGACCAAGAAGCCGGTGTGGTACTGATGGAAAGCTTGCGGCCGTTCGTGTATCGCCGCTATGTGGATTTTGGTGCTTTTGAATCCTTGCGCAGTATGAAAGCCATGATTGGCCGCGAAGTGCGCCGCAAAGGCCTGGAAAACAACATTAAGTTAGGCAGCGGTGGCATCCGCGAAATCGAGTTTGTGGTGCAGGCGTTCCAGCTGATTCGCGGTGGCCGGGACCGGGAACTGCAGCAGCGCGAATTGCTGCGGGTGCTGAACGAATTTCTGGAGCTGGAACTGCTGCCGCCCCAGGTAATCAGCGAACTGCGAGCGGCCTACGTCTTCCTGCGCAATCTGGAACACGCGCTACAGGGCATGGAAGACCAGCAAACCCAGTTATTACCGGACACCGACCTGGCCCGCGCCCGAGTGGCGCATATTATGGGTTATAGCAGTTGGCCGCTGTGCCAGCAGCAGCTGGATGAGCACCGGGCGCAGGTGGCTACGCACTTCAGCAATATTATCACCAGTGATGACGACGACAGCCCCCAGAACAACCTTGATGATGGCTGGCAAGAGTTGTGGCTTTGCGAAATGGACGAGCCAACCGCCTTGGCCTGGCTGGTTGAAAAAGGCTTTGAAGCGCCAGAAGAAACCCTGGCCGCATTAACCAGCCTGCGCACCAGCCGCACCATAAAATCGCTGCAGACCCAGGGCCGTAACCGTCTGCACCAGTTTATGCCCATGCTGCTGGCCACCCTGACCGAAGTCGAAAACCCGTCCCATACCTTTGGCCGGGTGCAGCCTTTAATAGAAGCCATACTACGCCGTACCGCTTACATGGTTTTGCTACTGGAAAACCCGGGGGCCTGCTCCCAGCTGGTGTCCCTGTGCAGTGAAAGCCCCTGGATAGCGCGCGAGCTGGCCGACACGCCGCTGCTGCTGGACGAGCTTCTAAACGCCGAAAGCCTGTATTACCCGCCCGCCAAAGCCGAACTGCAGGACGACTTGCACCAGCAGATGCTGCGCATTTCCTATGACGATCTGGAAGATCAGATGGAGTCTTTGCGGCATTTCCGCAAAGCCCATACCTTGCGGGTGGCGGCCGCTGAAATGAAAGGTACCCTGGCGCTGATGAACGTCAGTGATTATCTGACCTGGATTGCCGAGGTGGTGCTGGAACACGTGGTGGATGTCGCTTTTGCCAATCTGGTCAGCCGCCACGGCTATCCGCGGCGAGCCGATGGTTCGATATGCGATTCGGATTTTGCGGTGATTGGGTATGGCAAGTTAGGCGGTATCGAACTGGGTTACAGTTCCGATCTGGATCTGGTATTTGTTCACAGCGCCGACCCCCAGCAAAGCACCGATGGCGAAAAGTCCATCGACAACGCTGTGTTCTACACCCGCCTGGGTCAACGCATTGTGCATATTCTGAGCACCCAGACACCCTCCGGCCAGCTTTACGATGTAGATATGCGGTTGCGTCCGTCTGGCAGCTCAGGCCTGTTGGTAACCACTTTGCAGGCCTTTGAAAAATATCAGCACACTGACGCCTGGACATGGGAACACCAAGCTCTGGCTCGCGCCCGCGGCATAGCCGGGTGCCCGCGCACTCTGAAAGGCTTTGAACAGATCCGCAAGAGTACCCTGTGCCAGCACCGCGACCGTCTGGCGCTGCGCAGCGAAGTAGTGGCAATGCGTGAAAAAATGCGCGCCAGCCTGGCCACCCCCGCCAGCCGCCGAGCCGATATGTTCCACGCCAAACAGGACCCGGGTGGCATTGTGGATATCGAGTTTCTGGTGCAATACCTGATGCTGGCCTGGAGTGAGGAATACCCCACACTAACCCGCTGGCCAGACAATATTCGGCAGATGGAAGAACTGGGCCAGGCCGGCGTATTGCCCGCAAGCGATGTTAAAACACTGCGCGCGGCCTACATTGCGCTGCGCTCCGCGATCCACCGCCGTACCCTGCAAGATTTGAACAGCCATTTGTCTGGCGATACGTTCATTGCAGAGCGGGACTTTATCCGTTCCATCTGGCAACGAGTCATGATTGAATAACCGCTAAAACTTTTCCCGGTGATCCTGATAGAATACCGAACTCACAAGAACTGCTTTTTTGGAGCAACCTAGTATGTCGATGGCTGATCGTGATGGTGTTATTTGGCTGGATGGAGAAATGGTGCCCTGGCGTGACGCCAAAGTGCATGTACTGACCCACACCTTGCATTATGGTTTGGGCTGTTTTGAAGGTGTGCGAGCTTACAACACCGATGAAGGCGCCGCTATTTTCCGCATGAAGGATCACACCGACCGGCTATTCCGTTCAGCCCATATTCTGAATATGAAAATGCCGTTCAGCAAAGACGAAATCAACGCCGCCCAGCTGTCTGCGGTACGGGACAACAATCTGGACGAAGCCTACCTGCGCCCAATGGTATTTTATGGCTCCGAAGGCATGGGCCTGCGCGCCGACAACCTGAAAGTGCACGTAATGGTCGCCGCGTGGAATTGGCCATCGTACATGTCGCCAGAAGCCAAAGAGCAGGGCATTAAGGTGCGTACTTCGTCTTACACCCGCCACCATGTAAACATCACCATGTGTAAGGCCAAGGCTAACGGAAACTACATTAACTCCATGCTGGCACTGCAAGAAGCCGTTTCCAGCGGATGTGAAGAAGCCCTGCTGCTAGACAACGAAGGCTACGTGTCTGAAGGTTCTGGCGAAAACGTGTTTCTTCTGCGTAACGGCGTGCTGCACACCCCGGAACTGACGTCCTGCCTGGAAGGCATTACCCGCCAGACCATTCTGGATTTCGCCAAAGAACTGAACATTGAAGTGAAAGAACGCCGCATCACCCGCGACGAAGTTTACGTGGCCGACGAAGCCTTCTTCACCGGCACCGCCGCCGAAGTACTGCCCATCCGCGAGTTGGACGGCCGTTCTATCGGAGCAGGCAAACGTGGCCCGCTGACTGAAAAACTGCAGTCTATGTACTTTGATGCCGTGAAGGGTAAGGCGCCGGAGCGTCGGGATTGGTTGTCGGTGGTTAAGGGCTGATAACGCAAAGGCTGAAAACCTAAAGTGCAAAAGCCGCTGTTCGTTGCGCGCAATCGCACAGTGGCTTGTTGTTTTAATGATTGATTTTGCAGGTGTAGCAAATGGCAGATGTCATAAAAGTTCCGGTTTCCTTCGGTGAAGTTCTCGACAAGATCACGATTCTTGAAATCAAGTCGGAGCGCATCAAAGATGACTCGAAGCTCAAAAACGTCAAGCTGGAACTGAACGAGCTGAACGCAACGTGGACTGATGCAGTTAGCGACCAAAGCGCCATCGCGCAACTGCGTCAGCAGCTCAAGGCGGTCAATGAAGAACTTTGGGTGATTGAAGACGACATTCGTGACCAAGAGGCCGACCAGAATTTTGGTGCCCGCTTTATTGAATTGGCACGGGCGGTTTATGTCACCAACGACAAGCGCGCGTCTTTGAAAAAAGACATCAACCTGGCGTTAGGTTCGCGCTTTGTTGAAGAAAAGTCTTACCAGGATTACACCGCTCGCAAGTAACGGCTTGTCTCCACTGCTTCTTGCCAAAGTTCGGCCCGGAGTCAGGCCCCTCGTTCTGGCTCCGGCAGCTTTGCCTTTATCCACTTGTCCAGCATGTCAGTAGCGTCTGCCACTTTAATCAATTCCATTGCGCCTGCAAACTCTGCTTTTGTGCCCCAACGTGCCTTGTTTGCACTTGTCTGTGCAAACGTTTGCAGCGCCTGATCGTAACGATTAACGCACCAGGGCAATGAATTATACGGCCCTGACCGAAGCGGGTTACTGGCGGCATACAGGCCTAATACATCGGTGCCCATTGCGCTGGCGATATGCGCCGGGCCGGTATCCGGTGCGACAACAATATCTGCGCGGCTCAGCATTGCGGTCAGCTGTTTCAGGGTGTCCTGGCCACAGATGTTAACCGGCGCTTCCTGCATGGCTTGATCAATGGCCTCACAATACGCAATCTCGAAAGGCGCGGGGCTGCCCGCCAGCGTTACCTGCATGCCGTGCTGGCGGATCGCATAATCTGCTAACCGTGCGTAGCGCTCGGCCGGCCAGTTGCGTAATTTATGACTGGCGCAGGGGCTGATCACCATGTTGGCGCGATCGTTGGCAAGGTGGGTATTGGCAAAGGCGTAATCGCTTTCGGTCAGCGGAATCGTCCAGCGCGGCGGGGCTGGCTTTAATCCTAAGGGTTCCAAAAAACTGGCCAGGCAGTCGCGCACGTGCTGGCGCTGTGCCGGCGCGATACGGCGGTTGATGAAAAAGCCGTGCAGGTCTTTGCTGCGCGCCTTGTCATACCCCACCCGGATCGGCGCAGAAATGCACGCTGCAGCAAGATTGGCGCGCAGGGCGACCTGCATGTGTAACAATGCATCAAACTTGCGGCCCTTCAATCGTTTGCGCAAACCGGTATAGGCGCTGCGGCCGGCTTTTTTGTCAAAAACAATGAACTCTACACCGGGTAAGTCGCCAATCAATCTGGCTTCAATTTTGCCAATCACCCAAGTGATTTTCACGCCTGGGAGCTGCTCTTGAAGGCTAAGCACAACCGGGATCACATGAGTGACATCGCCAATGGCGGAAAGCCGGAGAATGCAGATCGATTTCATCGAATGGATATCCGTTGATGCCCTACAAAACAGTTGGTGGAGCTTTGCGGCGGTTCGTTGATAAACTAAGCGTTATTCTATATTACTTGCCAGCCAAGGTCGCGACGGCCTCAATGCTTGGTAAAGAGTTGTTTGTTGGCAGTTAGCGAGGTTTCATGGCGGAAGCGGAAGTGTTCAAGCGGGATATGCAACGTGTATTGCTGATGCATCCCAAATTGGCTGACAGAATAACATTTGACTGGTTTGACTCTGCCCAATGGGGCGATCGTGCGGAGCTTGTGGGCAGCGGAGGGCGAGGAGGAGCCTGGTTTCTTGACGCCGATGGCGGCGACTACGTTCTGCGTGAATACCTGCGCGGTGGTTTGGCATCACGGCTGTCTCTCTGTACTTACGCCTTTACCGGGGAAGATCGTGTGCGCTCTATAATGGAGTTTCGCATGCTGATGCTGTTGTCAACTCAGGGCTTTCCGGTTCCGAAACCGATCGCCGCCTATTACCGAAAATTGCCTGTTCTGCGGTATCAGGCGGCAATCATCGTCGAGCGTATTGCAAACACAGCACCGCTGGCGGACCTGATTGATACCCGCTCAGATGCTGACTGGCGCCGGTTAGGGCAGCTTGTACGGCGCTTCCACGATGCCGGTGCGTGCCATGCAGACCTGAATTGCTTTAACGTACTGGTACGTGGCAACGAGTTCTTCCTGATTGATTTTGACAAGGGGTGCATCATGCCGCCCAATAGCTCGAACGGCTGGAAAAATCGCAACCTCAAACGCTTGGCCCGCTCAATCAAAAAAATCGCCGGTGAGCAGGTATTGAATAAGGTCTGGAGTGCATTTGAACATGGCTATAACGGGAGTGTTACCGCGTGACTGACGAACAACAACCGAAAGCGCTGCTGGCCGTTTTGTGCTTGACCGATGCCTGTGATCGCCCTGAAACCGAGCTATTTATCGGTCTCAAACGCGCCGGTTTTGATGTGGATGTGATGTGTAATTCCCAAGGCCGCAATTATCAGCGCCTGGTTGACGAAAAAATGGTTGCTCAGCCGATGGCCTTAAAAAGCCGCTTTGATAAAGACGGTATAGCCGCTATTCAGAAGCAGTTAAACACCAAAAACTACGACATTATTCATGCCTACAACCCCCGTGCGTTAGCCTGCGGATTGCGAGCATCGAGGGGCACCGATATTAAAGTGGTGGCCTACCGAGGCGTTATTGGTAACGTCAGTTTTTTAAATCCCGAGTCCTGGATTACTTTCCTGCATCCCCGGGTCAGCAAAATTGTGTGCGTGGCCGACGCCATCAAAGACTTTTTTTCCAGCCTGAAATTTTTGTGGCTGCGAGTGCCTGCTAGCAAGCTGATTCGCATTTACAAAGGGCATGACCTGAGCTGGTATCAGGCCGAGCCGGCGGACCTGACGCAGTTTGGAGTGCCCGCCGGAGCTTTCGTGGTGTGTAGCACCGGGCGAAACAACCCGCGCAAAGGTTACGATGTTCTGATCGACGCCTTCAGTAAGTTGCCGGCGGATGTGCAGGTGCACCTCGTATTGGTGGGTGATGCCATCGACAACGCCGAATTGCAGGCCCAAGTCAGCCAGTCAGCGCACCCGGACCGTATTCATTTTACGGGCTATCGTAATGATGCCCCGGCCATTGCCGCTGCCAGCGATGTGTTTGTGTTGCCGTCCACCGAAAGAGAAGGGCTACCAAGAGCGGTGATTGAAGCCATGGCCTACGGTGTGGCGCCCATTGTCACCCATGTTGGTGGCATGCCCGAGTTAGTGGAAAAGGGTGTTAGCGGACTTGTGGTTCCGCCAAAGGATGCTGATGCTCTTGGCGCAGCCATAGAGCAGCTCTATCGCAATCCGGAGTTAACAAAACAGTTTGGGCAAGCCGCTCAGGCGCGCATCGGAAACCATTTTCATACCTCACAAACCGTGCGTGAAACCTCGGAGCTATACCGCTCCCTGGTAGGCAGCCACTGAATGCGCCGATATCTGTTTTTCGTCAATCAGCCTTATTCTTACTCTATTTTGCGGCCTCTGCAGGATGAAATCCGCCGCCGTGGCGACGAAGCCGCCTGGTTTGTAGCGGGCTGCTCAGCTGAGCCATTGCGACCAGACGAGCAGCACTTGAAAACCGTCGCAGATGTGATGGCCTACCAGGCCACCGCAACGTTTGTTCCCGGTGACTGGGTTCCCTATTTTTTCCCTGGCATCAAGGTTGAAGTGTTCCACGGCATGGCGCGCAACAAGCGTGGCCACGGCAGTGAAGACGAAAGTGACCATTACCGCATAAGGGGCTGGTTTGATCTGTATTGCACGCACGCAGTCAGCGATACCGCAAAGTTTCAGGCACTGGCGCAGCAGTACAAGCATTTTGCCGTGGCCCATACCGGCTGGCCAAAGCTAGACCCGCTGATGTCGCAGTCTGTTACGGGAAAGCGTGAGCGCGCGGAGGGTGAGCTGCCAGTGGTGTTTTTCGCCTCTACATTCAGCCGTTCGGTAACAGCGGCGCCCGCGTTGGTGGATAAAATTGCCGAGCTGGCTGCAAGTGGTCGCTGGCAGTTTATTATGACTCTACATCCGAAAATGGACCCGGTCGTGGTGCAGCAATACCGCAGCCTAGCCGGTGAAAATCTAAAATTTATAGAAAGCGAGGAGGATCTGCTGCCTATACTGCCGCAGGCAGATATTATGCTGTGTGATACCTCATCAATTATGTTTGAATTCATGTTTTTGGACCGCCCGGTTGTTACCTTTAAAACCAAGATGCCGGGGCCCTACCTGATCGATGTAGATGCCGTTGAAGAGCTGGAGCCCGCGTTGGCCAAAGCCATGGAATATCCCGATGCGCTAATGAACGCAGCTCGCAGCCTTTGTGATGATTTACACAGCTTTCGTGATGGCGCCTCAAGCGCGCGCGTGTTGGATGCAGTGGACGATTTTATCGCTATCAAAAAGGCCGGGTTAAAACGTAAGCCCCTAAACTTGTTGCGAAAACTGAAAGTGCGACGACGGCTATCCAAAGAACTGCGATATCAGAGTAAAAATTAATGAGTCACGTTAAGTATGAGGGGGTCGTCAGGGTGATTGTCCTGACCCTCCGAGATTCTCTGGACCGGCAAGCGCGGATCAAACGCGCTTTAGGCAAGGCGGAGATTGAGTTTGAGTTTTTTTGGGGCGTTGACGGCCGCAAAGATCCCAATCCGTTATTGGCTTTCTACGACGAGCCGAAAAGGTTACGGGCAAAAGGCAAATCGATGACCCCAGGCCAGCTTGGCTGTTTTGCCAGTCATTTCAATATATGGAAGCGCTGCGAAGCAGAAAACACAAACTACATTGTGCTTGAAGATGATGTTGTGTTTGATGAGGATGGGTTTAAATCCTTTTTAGACGGTTTGTCCGAGCTTCCTAGTCATTTGGAGTGTCTAAGATTATTTGAGAATAAGACCAGAGGCAATAAGCACTACGATGTATCCGGTTTCAAAGGTTTTCGTGTGCTGCGTTACCTTAAAGGCCCGATGAGCGCGATGGGTTATTTTCTTACACCGCGGGCCGCGCGAAAGTTCGTATATTCAACAAATCCGGTCTTTCTTCCAGTAGATATCCACATGGACCGCTACTGGGTAAACAATGTTATCTGTCTCGGGATCGAGCCAGCCTTCGTTTGCCATGACTACGGTTTCGAGTCGTTGATTGGCTACGATGAAAAAGTTGGCCGGCGACCTATACTCGTTCGTTTAAACCGAGAGCTGTTTATGCTGGACGAACGTGTTCGACGTTTTTTTTATAATCTGGTTTTAAAGAAAAAGTTGTACAAAAACTTACCTGATTACTCACGTTAATCAGCCACGCTGCCGCCATTCTGGTATATGCTGATGTTATATACAGTACAGGAGGCAATCTCATGGCACGTAACCCAATCCAATTCCAGCCCGGCCTGTCGTTGCCGGCTTTTCTCAAGCAATACGGCACAGAAGCACAGTGCCAGGAAGCCCTTTTCCAGCACCGCTGGCCCAAGGGATTTGTGTGCCCTGACTGCGGCAATGCTACCGGCTGCCGGCTGTCGAGGGGGCATTACCAGTGCCATCGCTGTCACCATCAGACGTCACTGACCGCCGGCACTATCTTTCATGCGACTCACCTGCCGTTGACCACCTGGTTCCTGGCCATTTATCTGCTTACCCAGCGTAAGAGCGGTCTCTCGGCACTGCAACTGTCTCGGGATCTCGGTGTCACTTATAACACGGCCTGGAAGCTCAAACACAAGGTGCTGCAGGTCATGCACGATCGCAACCAGGGAGAGAGGCTCAGCGGCCGCATCGAGGTTGATGACGCCTATCTGGGCGGCGAACGGTCGGGAAAACGAGGTCGTGGTGCCGAGCATAAATTCCCCTTTGTCGCTGCGGTGCAAACCAATGGCGAGGGCCACCCGATGCGGGTTCAGCTTCGCCGTGTGAGTGGCTTTACCCTGGCCGAGGTGCGTCGCTATGGCCAACAGGCCATTGCGCCCGGAAGCCACGTTGTCAGCGATGGTCTCAACTGTTTCCGGGCCTTTGACACGGCCACCTGCGTCCACGAGCGCCACATCACCGGAGGCGGTCGTGCCAGCGTGGCAAATCCTGAGTTCAACTGGGTCAACACCCTGCTCGGCAACGTTAAGAACGCGATCACTGGCACTTACCACGCTATCCGGGAGCAGCATGCCCCTCGCTACCTCGCTGAGTTCGAATACCGCTTCAATCGGCGCTACGATCTCAAAGCCATGCTTCCGCGGTTCCTGACAGTAGCAGCCCGGACACCGCCTATGCCCTATAGGCTGCTAAAGATGGCTGACTCTTATGCGTAATCAGGAAAACTAATAGCGGGTAATTGAGCAGAAAAGTTCGGGTAACCGCGAAGATGCGTGGTTACGGCTATGGGTTTCTCGAACGGCGGTCTAGCGTCCAGAGTCCTACGTATTTGTTGAAGGTAACCTGCGCGTACGTTACGGCTGTTAGGTAGCCGACCGCACCATCCAGAAACCCAAACCGAATAAAGTACACCTGAACAAACGTCATCAGGCCTCTCACGGTCGGGTACAGCATGGTGCGGGTTTTTTTACCTTTGCGGTGTTTCTCTAAAGCTCCCAGCCACGCATATTTGGCACTTTTCTCTAGTGAGTGGCCAAAGTCGCGGTGGGTGTAATGGGTTAGCCTGCCGCGCAGCGTTCTAGTTTTCCGGCCTTTGGGAATCAGAATGCGCTCGTGCACCAATGCATCGGAAAAACTTACGCCCTCGCGCCGGAATAGCCTTAATGGCGCGCGTCCACTGCGGCCGAAGTCCAGGCGGGCACCGTAAATAGTCACAGCCCAAGGTAGCTTATACGCATCGGCGTCAGGATCGGCGAGCCGGTGATTTATTTCACGGCCCAGCTCAGGGGTGATGCGTTCGTCGGCGTCCAGCGACAATACCCAGTCCCCGGTCGCTTTTTCCAGAGCTCGTTGTTTTTGAACGCCAAAACCGGGCCAGTCTGTCACCTCTACAATATCTGCGTACTGTTTCGCGATTTCGACGGTTCTGTCAGTGCTTCCGCTATCAAGAACGATAATTTCATCCGCCACCAGCCGCGCCGATTGCAGGCAGTCTGCAATATGATGCTCTTCGTTTTTGGTGATGATGGTGGCCGATACTTTTACCGATCGCTGCCCGGTATACGATGCGCTGAGCTCGTGGAACAGTGCGGCGGCAACACCCGAAATCGACAGCAGGTAAAAGGTCAGAAAAAGTGTGCGGTTGAACGTGGCTTCAGTCAGTCCGAACAGGAAGTAGCCGGCACTGATCATGGTGCCGGTCACCGCTAGGTGAGCGCTCGGCTTGTGCGTGCTGAAAAGATGCCGGCCGAACAGCGCCAGCGGTATCAGTAACAGAAGCGCCCAGCTCAGAATTCCTGGAATGCCGCTGGTGGCAGCGACGTTGAAAAAGTCACTGTGGGCATGGCCGGTGCAGCATTGAAGCAGAACTTCCGGCGACTCTCCCGATGCTACGGCGGCCTCTATGCCACGGCCGTAACCGCCAAGCCCTGCACCGGTCAGCGGATTTTGGCTGAACATCTGCCAGGCCTGGCCCCAGACTTCAAACCTGATGGAAATACCCGAGTCGGGATCGTTGTGCTGCATCAGGTTGCGTAGGGAGTCCGCCATGCGATCGTTGCTGATAAGCGCGACGGCTATAATAATGGGGATAACAATGGCTAAGACAATCCGCAGTCGCTTTCCCCGCAGCGGCATCAGCAGCAGCAAAAGTACCGGCAGAGCAACCAGATTGCTGCGGGTTTGCGAGAGCGTGGCGACAACAACGGCAGCGGCTCCCAGGAACAGCAGCAAAAAACCTGCGGACTGGCGCTGCGTGTGTAGGAAGTACATACCGCCGGTCAGGGTTATCATGCCGCCCAAGAGCGCAATGTTGCCAAAGATAATGGGATTGATGCCACCTCCGAAGCGGCCGTTTAATAGCTGTTCCACCGAACTATGATCGAATATCAGGGCAACTGAAAGCAAAGCCAGAGTCGACACCGACAGTAGAGCGGTGCCTGCAAAAACGGTGGTTGCGCCAATGCGTGCGTAAGTGAGCGCCAGAAGCAGTGGCCAAAGTAGAATAAAGCGGGCGTGAGTGCCCAATGTTTTGCCACCTTCGTAGCTGAAGCCTTCCAGAGCCCAGGAAACTGTGCTTACAAGAACAAAAAACCAGAAGGCAAAATGCAGCAGTCGCAACTCTTTTGGTTTGTCCCAGCCGTTGTTGTAAAGAACCTTAAGATAGCCGATCACCATACCCGCAATTGCAATAAGCAGCGTTGTGGCCGCTAATATTCTCGACGACAGAAGCGCTCCGCCAATGCCAAAGCAGAAAAGCAGGGCGATGAGCGAGCGGCTAGGTGTGGTCATAGATTTATCCGTGCAATATTTGGAATTGGCATAAGGTTTCCTGATTACGCATAAGAGTCAGCCATCTTTAGCAGCCTATAGGGCATAGGCGGTGTCCGGGCTGCTACTGTCAGGAACCGCGGAAGCATGGCTTTGAGATCGTAGCGCCGATTGAAGCGGTATTCGAACTCAGCGAGGTAGCGAGGGGCATGCTGCTCCCGGATAGCGTGGTAAGTGCCAGTGATCGCGTTCTTAACGTTGCCGAGCAGGGTGTTGACCCAGTTGAACTCAGGATTTGCCACGCTGGCACGACCGCCTCCGGTGATGTGGCGCTCGTGGACGCAGGTGGCCGTGTCAAAGGCCCGGAAACAGTTGAGACCATCGCTGACAACGTGGCTTCCGGGCGCAATGGCCTGTTGGCCATAGCGACGCACCTCGGCCAGGGTAAAGCCACTCACACGGCGAAGCTGAACCCGCATCGGGTGGCCCTCGCCATTGGTTTGCACCGCAGCGACAAAGGGGAATTTATGCTCGGCACCACGACCTCGTTTTCCCGACCGTTCGCCGCCCAGATAGGCGTCATCAACCTCGATGCGGCCGCTGAGCCTCTCTCCCTGGTTGCGATCGTGCATGACCTGCAGCACCTTGTGTTTGAGCTTCCAGGCCGTGTTATAAGTGACACCGAGATCCCGAGACAGTTGCAGTGCCGAGAGACCGCTCTTACGCTGGGTAAGCAGATAAATGGCCAGGAACCAGGTGGTCAACGGCAGGTGAGTCGCATGAAAGATAGTGCCGGCGGTCAGTGACGTCTGATGGTGACAGCGATGGCACTGGTAATGCCCCCTCGACAGCCGGCAGCCGGTAGCATTGCCGCAGTCAGGGCACACAAATCCCTTGGGCCAGCGGTGCTGGAAAAGGGCTTCCTGGCACTGTGCTTCTGTGCCGTATTGCTTGAGAAAAGCCGGCAACGACAGGCCGGGCTGGAATTGGATTGGGTTACGTGCCATGAGATTGCCTCCTGTACTGTATATAATCAGTGTATGCCAAAATGGCGGCAGCGTGGCTGATTAACGTGAGTAATCAGGTAAGGTTTTGCGTGTGCGGCGACCAGCGTTTTTCGTTGGTCGTTTTCAGCACACCCGATCGGGATTATAAGGGTTGATTTCCCCAGGTGGCCGATGTCTTAAGCGTTTGTATTCCCATTGATACTGCGCCGGTATTTTGCGGATGCAATGCTCTATGGACTGATTCATCGCCGTGGTGGCCTGCACCAGATCTTTGCTATCCAGGTTCGGTTCGGCTTCGCGCACAACAAGGCGGAAGCCCTCGGCATTATTGAGCCGTTCGGTGTAAGTCATCAGCACCTTGGCACCCGTGCGTTGCATCAGCTTGGCTACTAGAGTCATGGTTTTCACTTCCATGCCGAAAAAGGGCGCAAAGGCGTTGCCTGCGCCGCGTGGCGATTGGTCTGGAAGAATGCCGGCAACGCCGCCTTCACGCAGAAGTGCAGCAAGCCTTGCCAGCCCGCGGCGGTCACCGCGGACCAGTTCCGACCCTAACCGGCCGCGGACCCTAATCATGTAGTCTTCAAGTTCGGGAACGTTGGGCGGGCTGTAAAGCGCGGCCATTTTGTAGCGTGAGGAAAAAAACAGCCCCGTCAATTCCCAGTTGCCAAGGTGAGGTGCAAGCAAAATCAATCCGCTGCCATCGGCCATGGCCTCGTCAAGCAGTTCCAGGCCCTGGGTGTCTTTCACCAGGTCAAGGCACTTGTCGACCGGCCACTCCCACATTAACGGCACTTCAAGCATGGTCATCCCGGTGCTGGCTAATGACGCCTTTGAGAGTTCTGCGCGCTCAGCCGGTGTTAATTCGGGCAGGCAGATCGACAAGTTGGTTGCCGTGACGTCACGGGGCTGTGTCGGCAATTTCCACAACAGCCAGCCCACCATGCGTCCCAGGCGCTGGGCAGTGGCAAGGGACAGTGAACCCGCAACTCGCAGCAGACCTGCGATAAGAAAATATTTCAGTTTACTCATTTGCGTCCGTACCGGTCTTCGTATCTGACAATGTCGTCTTCCCCGAGATAGGAGCCAGATTGCACTTCAATAAGTTCCAGGTTGATCACGCCGGGGTTTTCCAGAGAGTGCACTTGTCCCACAGGGATGTAGGTAGACTGGTTTTCCGTCACCAGATAGGTTTTCTCGCCGTTGGTAACTTTGGCGGTGCCGCTGACCACAATCCAGTGTTCCGCGCGATGGTGATGCATCTGCACCGACAGCTTGGCCCCAGGCTTCACGGTAATCCGTTTAACCTGGTAGCGTTCGCCGCTGTCGATGGAGTCGTACACGCCCCAGGGCCGGTAAACTTCTCGATGATTCAGGTGCTCGTGGCGTCCGTCTGCTTGCAGTTGCGCCACCAGTTTTTTCACATCCTGCACTTTGTCTTTGTGCGCCACCAGCACGGCGTCTTTGGTTTCTATGATCACCAGATCATCAACGCCAAGTGTCGCCAGCAAGCGGCTGTCGGCGCGCACCAGGGTATTATGGGTGTCTAGAGTCATCACGTCGCCACTGGTACTGTTACCGTGGGAATCTTTAGGGCTGACTTCCCACAGCGCAGACCAGGAGCCGATATCGCTCCAACCAGCGTCTAGCGCCACAACCGCCGCAGCGTCGGTTTTTTCCATCACCGCGTAGTCTACCGATTCATTTGCGCATTCCGCGAAACGGGCTTCGTTGATACGGGTAAAATCAAAATCCTGGCTAACGTTTTCCATCGCTGCCTCGCAGGCGGCCAGAATATCCGGGCGATGTTTGCCCAGCTCTTCCAGATAACGGCCGGCGCGGAACATGAACATGCCGCTGTTCCACAGGTAGTTGCCAGATTCCAGATAGGATTTTGCGGTTTCTACATCGGGCTTTTCAACAAAGGCTTTGACAGTGTGGCCGTGCTCGTTAATAGCGTCGCCGTGGCAAATATAACCGTAGCCGGTTTCCGGGTGCGTTGGCGTAATACCAAACGTCACCAGTTTGTCGGCTTGTGCCAGAGTGCTGGCCTGTTGAACACACCTTTGAAAGGCCGGCACATTCTGAATAAGATGGTCTGCCGCAAGAACCAGCATTACCGGGTCTTCTTCGTCTTGCTGGCGGGCCCTTTGCAATTGCAGTGCGGCGAGCGCGATGGCCGGCGCTGTGTTACGGCCGCAGGGCTCGAGTATAATATGAGCACCCTGAAAGCCCGCCTGGCGCATTTGCTCAGCGGCAATGAAGCGGTGCTCTTCGTTACAGATGATCAGCGGCGGCTGCACCGGTAGGCCATTGAGCCTGGCGACGGTGGATTGCAGCATCGACCGCTTCGGGTCCGTCAGTTTTAGAAACTGTTTGGGATTAAGCTGGCGGGAGAGTGGCCAAAGTCGTGAACCAGTGCCACCGGCGATAATTACCGGATAAATCATGAGCTTACTCCGGACTTGATTGAGCGCAAAAGCGCCATGATGAACATAGGGTTAATCGGCGTAATGTTACCACAGAGAGGTGATTATATTGCTTTTGCCCAAGTCACAATTAAAGCCTCAGCATAAATCCGCTGACAAGCTTCCGGTTTCTGTGTATTACATCACCCAAAATGAAGAAGCACGCCTGCCTGAATCGCTCGCGAAGGTGACAGGCTGGGCTGATGAAGTGATTGTCGTCGATTCCGGCAGTACCGATAAAACACAAACGATAGCGGAAAGCGCTGGCGCGCGTTTTGTGCACAACCACTGGCAGGGCTTTGCCTCACAAAAAGCATTTGCGGCCAGCCTGTGTCGCAATGACTGGGTGTTGGACCTGGACGCAGACGAAGTGCTGTCTGATGCCTTGGTCAACAATATTAAAGAGCGTTTTTCCACGTCGATTGCGGATGATATAGCGGGCTTTCAGATGCGCTGGGTGCTGTCTCAGCCGTATCCGGAACATCCTTTTCGTTATGATCGCCCCAAGAAGATTCTGCGCCTTTACCGCCGTTCAAAAGCCGCGATCAAGCCGGAAAAAGACAGCAACAATGATCGTCCACAAGTTCGCGAAGGGCGCGTTGCGTTTCTTAAAGGGGATGTACTTCACCGAACGCTTATCACGCTCGGGCAGATGGAAGAAAAGTATCTTCAGTTATCGTCAGAGCAGGCGAGATTTCTGGCAGCGAAAGGTCGCCGTATTTCTTCGTTGAGATTGTTTGGAGAATTTCCGCTGAAATTTCTGAAATACTATCTGCTACGCCGTCAGTTCATGAACGGCTGGTTTGGCCTCAGTTTGTCTATCATCGCGGCAAATCGAAATTTCATGCGATTGGCAAAAGCGAAAGAACTTCAGGTATTGGCGCAGATTGAGCGTAGAAAAAGCGCCGAAGCCGCTGCCAACAAAGAATAAGGGCAGGGCCACTTTAAGATCGCACGAATGCCTTATGATAAACGGCCACCGTGCTGTTGATCATGGCCTCTATCGTCAACTCTTTGTAAGCGCGTTCCCGGGCACCGGCCTGATCCTGGTAAACGGTGTCTAGATCGCCATTCAGCAGGCTGGCGAAACCGTCGGGTGTGTTGCTGCGGTAAATATGCTGTTCCGGCAGAAACTCGTTGGCGATAGGTACGTTGGTCGAAATGACCGGTTTTGATACCAGCATGGCTTCGGCGAACACATAGGAAAATCCCTCCCGCTGCGAGGAAATCACCACGCCATTGCAGGCGGCCATTAACGCCGGAATATCGTCGCGATGGCCGAGCAAGGTAACTCTGTGTTGCAGTTCGTTATCGAGAATTTTCTGTTGTAATAGCGCTTTGTCAGGGCCATCGCCTGCTATGTACAGGCATCCCTTCACGTCTTTAAAGCTGTCGATCAGGAAGTCGAAACCTTTCACGCTGACCAGGCGCCCAACCGCAAGCCATACCGGTTTTGGCGCGGCTGTTATCAGCATCTCTGAAGGAGTTGCCTCGCCGTATTCGGCTGGCAGACCGTTGTACACAACGTGAACCCTGGCACACGGTAAGTGCTGAGCAAGCGCGTTGCTGACGGCAATCACCGCGGTGAAGCGGTGCAAGGCAGGGTAGCGGGATTTGAAACCGTGAAAGCTGGCCACCAGGGCTGGCGCAAGTGAGTGCGAAAAACGCGCCAGTGTTGCTATTAGCGCAGCGGCTTTGGTGCCCTGAGCATGCACCAGGTCGTACTTCCCGTCGCGAATTTGCTTATAAAGCCTCGCTAATAACAGAGGGTTGTAGCGAGACTGTTTTGGGTTCAGAGTAATATGCCCAATTCCTTGGGCGGGTCCATGCTGGTGCGCAGTGGCGCAGATGACGGTCACGCGGTGACCGGCTTTTGCCAGGCCGTTCGCCAACTCACGGGTGTGTTTCTCCAATCCGCCAACACCGGGGTTTGCCGACACCATTACCAACAGAATGTTCAAAGTGTTCGAATCGGCCACTAGCGCTTCCGCTCCCGTGCTGCCAGAACGCGTTCATACACGCCCAGGGTGGTGTCGGTTTGCGCCTGCAGTTTGAAGCGGTAGGGAATTTCGATGATGTGCTGGTTGTGGCTGAGCAGGTGTTGAGCTGTTTGTGCAAAGCCGGACACATCGTTTGGCGTGACCAGTCCTTCGCGAAAGCAGGCTTGCAGGGTTTCGGCGGCGCCGCCGCGGTTGAACGCGGCAACCGGCGTGCCGGACGCCAGTGCTTCGGTAACCGTACGGCCGAAGGGTTCGGGTTTGGTGGACAGATGACACACCAGGTCGGCTAGCTGGTACAGCTCGGCCATATCGCTGCGCTGGCCCAGAAAGCTGACGTGTTGCTGCAGGCCAAGCTCGGCACGGCGCTGGGTCAGTTCTTCCATAAAGTGTTTCTTACCCGGTTCGGCTCCGCCCACCACAATACCGTGGTAAGGCCGTTCGTTTGCTCCAACAGGGGTGTTATGAACCAGCTCAGCCATAACGTCCAAAAATTGTAACTGCCCTTTCCAGCGGGTAATTCGCCCGGGCATCATCAGAATGCGCTTATCACTGAGTTGGGGATAGTTTTGTAACAAATCCTGGCGCCACTGCTCGGAAGGCGGGCGCTTGCGGAAATAGTTCACGTCGACACCGCGCTGAATCACGGTAATTTTTTGCTCGGGCACAGAAAAATTATTGATTACGTAATCTTTTACGCAGTTCGACACCGCAATAATATGGTCTGCTCTGGCCATCACCGCGCTGTAGGGGCTTACCGAATACATTCCATGGAAGCTGGTAACAATGGCCGGGCGCAGTTGTTTATCCAAGGTTTTCAACGCCAGTCGAATAATCCAGGCGGGCATGCGCGAGCGCACGTGCACAATATCGGGTTGCACCTCTTTCAGTAGCCGCGCCATTGGCCGGATCTGGCCAAATGAGGCCAGTGATTTGCGGTGTATGGGCATGGTGATGTGGGTGCTGCCCTCTTGCTCCAGCATATCCGCCAGGGGTCCGCCGCTGGATACAACATAGGAACTGTGGCCCAAGTGCGTTAGCTGTCTGGCGAATTCAACGGTGCCCCGCTCTACACCACCGCTGTGCAGCGCTGGCAGCGCCTGAAGAATTTTCATGGTTTAGGCCTGGTTGGCAAAAAGTGCGTCATAACCCAGCGCGCCGCTGCGTCTGCCTGCCAGAATAGAATACGCGATCCGGGGCTAGCGGTCATAACCTTGTAGTGGTCATCCCAGGTGGCCACCAGATGTTGATCTTGCATGGCGGCCAGGCCCAGGGCAACGCGGCTGCGGCGTTTGGCTGGCAGCTGGAACACCCCGGTGGGCACGCCAGACGTTGCCGCTTCGCACACCATCGAATTGCTGTCTGGCGTTATCCAGGCGCAGCGGCTGTGCGCCAGGGCGGTGCTCAGCCAGTGTTCACCGGTATCCTGCGGTGTTAATACTTGAATCCGGTTGGTTTCCAGCGCGGCCAGCGCTTGCAAACAACTCGCCGGCGTTCGCCGGGAGCTGCTGATAACCCAGCTCCATTGCGGGTAGCTGTGCAGCAATTCCTGGATCTGCGCCATGACGGCATCGTCGTTCCACTGAAAATGCGCCGACGGACCACCTACGAGGATGAGTCCGCGGGGCTGCGTACTCAGTTCTTTAACGGGGGTTACGGCGTTGATCGCGCCTTGAGTCAGAAACAGGTTCGGGCCCGGTTTCACTCGGTCGTGTTGGGGAATGATGGCGCCACTTACCCAGCGCAGTGGGAAGCCCGGTTTCATCAGCACCAGTGTGCGCGCACCTTTAATCTTGCGCAGGGCCAACAGTAAGCGATGGGATCCGGAGCCGGCGGCGATGATAAGGTCTGGCTTTGGTAGAGCAGGGTCGAGCGCGGGCGGCCGCCCCAGAAGCACTCGCCATAAGGGCGTTTTGACGGTGCTCACGTCTATCCAGTGCAGCGAGGCGCCAGCCAACACCCGCAGGCGGTTACCCAGGCCTTTGAGTTGGTTGCGATGGCCCGGTTTGTTGTCGGTTAGCAGCCAGATAACCGGGCAGGATGTGTTAGCGCTTGCGGCCATAGAAGCCTGGGTCATCTGGATCGGGTCGGGTTTTGAAACGACGGTGCATCCATAAGTACTGGTCCGGTGCGCGTTTTATTTCCTGCTCTATAGTCTGGTTGATCGCGGTTGCGTCAACAAGGTCGTCGCCACTTGGAAAGTTCTTCAGAGCTGAATGAAAATAGATGTCGTAACCCGGTTTGCCGCTGCGGCGAAAGTGGCTGAAGGGCACCACCTTGCAGCCACTGCGTTCGGCAATGCGGGAGGTGGCGGTAATGGTGCCGGTTGGTATCCCGAAGAAAGGCGCAAACACGATGTCTTTGCGTCCGTAATCCTGGTCGGTAGCGTACCAAACGGCGCGGTTCTTTTTCAGACTGCGAAACAGTCCGCGCAAGTCGCGGGCGCCATGCACCATGCCGTAGCGGCGTTCACGGGCCCGGGTCATTATCGCGTTCACCAACGGGTTGTTATGGTCCCGCTGCATGACGCTTGATTCTATGAAATGGGTGGCAAGGCTGCCCCCCATTTCCAGTGTGCTGTAGTGCCCGCCGACCAACAGCACGCCTTTGCCACCTTCCAGCGCGCGTTCGAAGTGCTCTAGTCCATGTAAGGTGGTAATGGCTTTGAGTTTGGCGGTATCGCAAAACCAACACACCCCAATTTCCAGCAAGCCAATGCCATTGGCGATAAACGATTTTTTGACCAACTCGCGTTGCTGCTGCTCCGTGAGTTGCGGAAAACACAGCCGGATGTTGGTCTCGGTAATGCGCCGCCGGCTGCTACTCAGGCGTAAAACCAGGCGCCCCAGGCCGGAGCCAAGCCACCACTGCACGCGTAAGGGCAGCTGCGCTAACAGCCACATAAAAGACATGGCAGCCCAGGTAGGCCACCAGCGTGGGTGACGATACGCACTCAAGTCCGTATTTCGCGGTTGTTTACGGTATTTATTCTTCACTAGGGTCAAACTCGCACGTTTTTGAAATTTTGGGTGAGCCAGAGCGCCGGCATACCCAGGCGCTAGCAATAACGGGTGCCGCTGTGAAAGGCAAATCGCTGGTGTTTGGTCTATGATAGCGCACTGCCTTATTCGGAGCCCGCTGTGCTGCAATTTATCTATTCCCAACTGATCCGCCTGCTACTGCCTTACATTTTTCTGCGCCTGTGGTGGGGCGGTCGCCATTCTCCGGGCTTGCGCCGTAACTGGGCCCAGCGTCTTGGCTTTGCGCCGACGGTCAGCGCACCTGTTATCTGGGTACACGCGGTGTCGGTAGGGGAGACGATTGCCGCTGCGCCCATGGTGCGGCGCCTGTTGGAACGCAATCCGGATGCCACCATCTTGATGACGGCGATGACCGACACGGGTCTTGCCCAGGCTCAGAAAATGTTTGGTAATCAGGTGCAGTACGCTTACGTGCCATACGATACGCCGGGCTCGGTAAGGCGTTTTCTAGCACGGGTTCAGCCGCGTATTTTGGTGATTATGGAAACCGAAATCTGGCCCAATCTGATCAGCCAGACCCGCAAGGCGAGGGTGCCCATATTTCTGATTAACGCACGCTTGTCTGAGCGTTCGGCTCGTGGTTATGAGCGTGTTCGCGGATTGGCCCGGCCGATCATGCAAAGCATCAGCTGGGTAGCGGCCCAGGCCGAGCAAGACGCCGCGCGATTTCGTCGTATCGGCGTATCGGCCGACAACATTGCTGTTACCGGCAGCGTAAAGTTTGACGTAGATATTGAGCCGCGGGTGCGCACTCAGGCGCAGCAGCTGCGAGCACAGTTTGGCGGCCGCCCGGTCTGGATTGCCGGGAGCACTCACGACGGCGAAAACAGCCAATTGCTGGAGGCGCATCGGCAACTGCTGGCAACCTTGCCCAGTGCTCTGTTGATTATAGTGCCGCGCCATCCGGAGCGTTTCGAACTGGTCGCTAGCGCCGTTACAAAGGCAGGCTTCAGGCTAGCCCGCCGATCTTTGAACGATAGCCCCGCTGCTGCCCAGGTGTATCTGGGCGACACCATGGGCGAACTGATGATGCTCTATGGCGCCAGCGATCTTGCTTTTATTGGCGGCTCGTTGATTGAGCGCGGTGGTCATAATCCTTTGGAGCCGGCGGCCTGGGGGATACCGGTGACCTCTGGCCCCCACGTATTCAACTTCGAGTCGATCTATCAGCGCCTGCGGGAGCACGACGGAGTGACCATTGTAGAGTCTGCTGGGGAGTTGGTGGTTTGTCTGGTTCGGCTGTTAAATAATCAACAGGCGCTGCATGAAAGCGGTCAGCGCGCCTTGGCGGTAGTGGAAAGTAACCGAGGCGCGTTGGACCGTGTGGTGGCAGGCATCAGCCAGCGGGTTTAGGTCCGTCGGCTGACAAATACGGCTACCGGCTTACTGGCCCATTGTTTGACTATTTAAGGTTGTGTCGTCGTTGGCCAGGGCTTCGATGCCCGGTGCGTCTGCGCTCAGCCAGTTGTTCAGCTCTACCAGATCCTGCGGGCTTAGGGTGCCAGCCGACTGCTTAAGCCGTAACGAGTTCACCACGTAGTCATAGCGAGCGTTGGCGAAGTCTCGCAGCGCGACATAGTAAGCGCGTTCGGCCTCCAGCACTTCTACAATGTTACGTGTGCCGACGTCATAACCGGCACGGGTGGCGTTCAATGCGCTGCGTCGCGATATGATGGTCTGGTCCAGAGCCGACGCAGTTTCGATGTTGTTGTTGATGGTCAAAAAACGGCTGCGGGTGTCTACGCGAACGTCACGACGCACCGTGTTCAGCGACTCTTCGGCCACCGTCAGCAAAGAACGCTGCTGGCGCACACCGGCTTGAATGCCACCTCCAGAATAGAGCGGAACGTTTAGCTGGAAGCCAATGACGCCCTGGGTGGTGGTGCCGTTGCGCTGCTCAGTTCTCTGGCTGCTACTATCAAGGCCGCCGATTTTGGACGTGCCGTAAGAGGCTTGAAAATCCACCGTTGGATAATGCCCTGCCTTGGCCGCTTTCAAAGTTTCTTCGCTGGCTTTCAGGTCAAACACGGCCGCCTGAATGGTCCAGTTTTGCTCCAGCGCGGTGGTTTCCCACAAATCCGGGTTCATTGGCTCGGGTGGGTTTAGGGGGAAGTTCTGGCGCAGATTTTCAAGCTGCTCTGTGTATTCCCCGGTCAAACGTGCCAACTGCTCACGGGCGATGTTAAGACTGTTTTCCGCAGCAATTCTCTGGCTGCGGCTGTCATCAAACGTGGCGCGAGCTTCATACACTGCGGTAATCGCAATCAAACCCACATCAAAGCGTTCCTGGGCCTGGTCGTACTGGCGCTGTATAGCGGTTTCGGTGGCGCGCAGGGTGGTCACTGTGTCTTGCGCCCGCAGTACGTCAAAATAGGCTGAGGCCACATCCAGAATCAGCTGCTGCTGGGCAAGATGGTACTGGGCGCGAGCCGAGTCGGTCTGGAATTTGCTGGCATCGTAGTTGAACCAGGCATCGGCGCGAAACACCGGCTGGGTCAACTGCAGGCCAAGGCCCAGGGTTGTGTAGTCCACATTCTGTGACGGGCCATCGCTATCCGTATAATTAGCGTCAGCGGAGGCGCCAAGTTGCGGCAGCAATTTGCTGCGGCTGATATCGCTGGCCGCCTGCTGGGCTTCAAAACTGGCGCGGGCAGACGCAATTCCGGAGTCGTAAGAGATCGCTTTTTCGTAGGTTTCAATCAGGTCCACGGCAAGCACGGGCGACGCCGCAAAAAGGCCGATAAGCCCGGATAGCAATTGTTTCTTCATTTGATCTCCTGAAAACCTGTGCGCTTGGGCGAGTGCCCGCTTGATGGCAAGCAAATCTGCATGCCCCATTATGGCCAATTATCGCCGGTAGCTCTACCGTTGTAGAAGGCATGTATTATCGTGTTCCAGCTCAATTGAGCTCTTAACACTGATTTTATAGATGCGGCCTTACACCATACTTGCAATCAGCGCTGGCCAGCGATTATCTTTCATAACTGTTTTTAGCTTAGGGCAACCCATGACCAAACCGTTCCAGTTTCAAGCCAGCAACGTCAGTATCGAAAAGCGTGAAATCGTGTTTCAGGGTTTTTTCCGCATGGACAAACTGTGGCTGAGCCATCCGTGTTTTGACGGCCGGACCATGCCCACCTTCACCCGTGAGCTGTTTGTTCGCGGCGACGCCACCTGCGTGCTGCCTTATGATCCGCAGCGCGATCAAGTCGTATTACTGGAGCAGTTTCGCCTGGGAGCAATCGGCCGCGACCAGTCGCCCTGGCTGCTGGAATTGGTGGCGGGCATGAACGAAGAGGGTGAAAACCCGGAAGACGTGGCCCACCGCGAAGCCGACGAAGAAGCCGGCCTGAGTTTTAAGCGCCTGGACCCGATCTGCAGTTATCTGGTGTCGCCCGGAGGCACCACCGAAATGATTTACCTGTATTATGGAGAAATCAGCAGTGCGAACGCTGGCGGTCTGTTTGGCCTTGAACACGAACACGAGGACATTCGCGCTCACGTGCTGGCTGCTGAAGACGCCATAGCGATGGTCAAGGACGGTCGTATCAACAATGCCGCCGCCATTATTGCTTTGCAATGGTTGGAGCTGAATCGCCCGCGCCTGCGGGAAGGTATGAATCGATGAATCAGTGGACCATAAAACCCAAACGCTACGTGCCAGACCTGCGGCAGCTGGGCGCTTTAGGTGATGGTAATTATCAAAGGCTGCATAAGCTGCGCCAGCTGGAAGCCGACGGCCAGCCCGTCGCAGAGTTTGAGCTTCACCGCGAACACCAGTATTTAGGCCGGGTGCGTATAGAAATTCTGCAAACCGCGCGCTTTACCGAAACCCTGCTGCTTGAACAGGTGCACAACGCCGGGCGCTGGCTGAACAATCCGAAAATGACCGTGCGGGTTTACCATGACGCCAATATGGCGGAAGTGATCAGCTGCTACCGTGACCGCCAGATTGCGCCGGTGAACGACTACCCCAATCGCTATATGCACCACCCCGACGAGAAAGTGCAGGTGAACAGTTTTTTGGCTGACTGGCTGGATTACTGCCTGCGTTTTGGCCACCTGCCAATGGAGTATGCGGTCTGGAGATCCTCTGTCCCGTGACGACTCAACTTTTATTCCAAGATCCGCCGCAGCAGCGACCGCTAAGAGTTCTGCAGCTGACAGACCCCCACCTGAAAGCCGACCGCGATGGTAAGTTGCTTGGCATGAACACTCGCGACAGTCTGGCCGCTGTGATTGATGACGTACTGAAACGTTGTGGTCAGCCAGATTTGGTGCTGGCCACCGGTGATTTGGCGCAGGATGGCAGCGTTGATGCCTACGAGGCGCTGGCGCAGGGGCTGGCGAGATTCGATTGCGACAGCCTGTGGATTCCGGGTAACCACGACAATACCGAGCGGCTGTGGCCGGTTGCCCGGCGCTACCGTGCCGAACGCAAACACCTGAAGCAGGGCGGCTGGCAGATTCTGATGCTGGACTCATCGGTACCGCGTAAGGTGCACGGCGAGTTAACCCGGCAAGAGCTGGAATGGCTAGACGCAACTCTGATAGCTAATCCCCGGTTGCCGGCGTTGATAGCTCTGCATCATCATCCGGTGGATATAACCGCCAACTGGATGGCCGATATTGGCCTTCACAATCGTGACGCTTTTTGGGCGATTATTAATCGCCATCCACAGGTTAGGGTGGTTACCTGGGGCCATATTCATCAGGAAGTGGACCGGCAGGAAAACGGCGTGCGTCTGTTAGGCACGCCGTCAACCTGTATTCAGTTTACCGCGGGCGCCCGTGAGTTTTCGGTTGAAGAGCGGGCGCCGGGGTATCGATGGCTCGAGTTGGGCAGCGCCGGTGCGTTCACCACCAAGGTGCACCGGGCGCTGGATTTCAAGGTAGTGCTGGATCGCGACAGCGGGGGCTACTAGGCTAATACCTACTAGACCCCTGCCTACTCAACCCGGCTCAAGCGGCTTGCTCTGCCAGTTTCTGGCGCAGCTCCTTGGCGGCGTCCACCATGGCCCGCAGCGCTGGCTGCACTTCTTCCCAGCGGCGGGTTTTCAGGCCGCAATCCGGGTTTACCCACAACCGCTGCGCCGGAATACGTTCTGCTGCCTTGTTCATCAAGCCGGTAATCTGATCCATCTGCGGAATGTTCGGGGAGTGAATGTCGTAAACACCCGGGCCTATATCGTTAGGGTAATCAAAGTTCTTGAAGGCGTTCAGCAATTCCATGTCGGAACGGGATGTTTCAATGGTAATCACGTCGGCGTCCATGCGGGCGATGGCAGCGATAATGTCATTGAACTCCGAATAGCACATATGGGTGTGAATCTGGGTTTGATCACTCACACCGTTAGCGGTTATGCGGAACGCGTCTACCGCCCACTGAAGATAGCTGTCCCAATCGGTCTGGCGTAATGGCAAGCCTTCGCGCAGCGCGGCTTCGTCAATCTGGATGATTTTCACACCAGCTGCCTCCAAGTCCTGCACTTCCTCGCGAATCGCCAGCGCCAGCTGCAAACAGGTGTCGCGGCGGGGTTGATCGTCGCGCACAAAGGACCAGTTCAGAATGGTGACCGGGCCGGTCAGCATGCCTTTAAGCGGTTTGCTGGTGAGCGACTGGGCGTAGTTTATCCAGTCTACCGTCATCGCTTTTGGCCGCGAGATATCACCGAACAGAATCGGTGGCTTCACACAGCGGGAACCGTAAGACTGCACCCAGCCGAAGCGACTGAACACATAGCCGTCTAGCTGTTCGCCAAAATACTCCACCATGTCGTTACGTTCGGCTTCACCGTGCACCAGTACATCCAGTCCCAATTCTTCCTGCTGACGGACACAGTGGGCGATTTCCTCGCGAATGCGCTCCTGGTAAGCGGCGACATCCAGCTCACCCTTGCGAAATTGCAGTCGGGTTTGGCGAATCTCAGTGGTTTGCGGAAAAGATCCGATGGTGGTGGTTGGAAAGGCCGGCAGATTCAAGAGCTGCTGTTGCAGGGCAATGCGCTTGCCAAACAGGCTCTTGCGCTGGCCCAGTTCGGGCGTGATCGCCGCCACCGATGCGGCTACTTTTGGATTGTGCACCCGCGGTGACTGGCGACGGCTGGCCCGCGCTTGAGCGTTGGCGGAAAGCTCTGCGGCAACGGTGTCGCGGCCGTGGGTTAAGGCGCGGGCCAGCAGGTTCAGTTCTTCTAGTTTCTGTTGGGCGAAGGCCAGCCAGTTGCGTACTTCAGCATCCAGCTCGGTTTCCTGTGCCAGGTCCACCGGCACGTGCAGCAGTGAACAGGACGGCGCCAGCCATAGCCGATCGCCCAGTTTTTGTTGTATTGGCTCCAGCCAGTCCAGTGTTGCGGTCAGGTCGGTTTTCCAGATATTGCGACCGCTGATGATTCCTAAAGACAGAACCTTGTGGCTGGGCAGCCAGTCAACCAGGCGTTGAACTTCCGCCGGTGCACTAACGGCGTCCAGATGCAGGCCTGCTACAGGCAGCTCGCAGGCCAGCTGCAGATTTTCCCGCAGTTCACCAAAGTAAGTGGTTAGCAGCAGCTTTACCGGTGCGGATTTGAGCTGGTGGTAGGCGAGAGTGATAGCATGGCGCCAGTCGCTGTCCAGTTCGGTGACCAGCGCCGGCTCGTCAATCTGCACCCAGCTGGCGCCATTGTCCGCCAGGGTTTGCAGCAGTTGGCCGTACACCGGCAGCAGTTTGTCCAGCAGGGCCAGGCGGTCGCTGTCGTCTTTGCTCTTGCCAAGTAATAGATAAGACACCGGGCCAAGAATAACCGGTTTTGCGGCAACGCCTTGGGCACGAGCTTCTGTCAGTTGCGCTACCAGGCGATCGGCGTTCAGACTAAATTCCGTGTCGGCGTGAAACTCCGGCACGATGTAGTGGTAGTTGGTGTCGAACCACTTGGTCATTTCGCCCGCATGAATGTTACAGCAAGCACTGTCGCTGGCGGAGCGGCCGCGGGCCACGCGGAAATAATGGTCCAGCTCGGTGCCGTCGGTGGCGCTAGCGCGCTCGGGCAGGTTGCCCAGGGTAGCGCTCATGTCCAGAACCTGGTCGTATAGAGAAAAGTCCCCCACCGGCACCCAATCTAGCCCCTGCGCTTTTTGTTGCTGCCAGTGTTTGGCGCGTAAATTGGCTGCGGTAGACTGCAGTTCGCCAGCGTCAATTTTGCCCTGCCAGAAAGCTTCCTGGGCAAATTTCAGTTCGCGGCGGGCGCCGATGCGGGGAAAGCCCAGGTTGTGGGTAATGGCCATGTTCATCTCCGGAATAAAGTGTGTGTTTTGATTGCTGTTGGTTATGAGCAACCACATTACCCCCGAGTAGTTATGAAAAATAATGGTATTATTTCACATATCCATGAATTCTATTCACGTTAGGCTGAGCTATGATTGGGCATATCTGTGATTGAACGTAACCATCTGGAAGTTCTGCGGGCGGTAAACGCGGGCGGCTCCTTGACCGCCGCTGCCGAACGCCTGCACCTGACCCAGTCGGCGCTGAGCCATTCCATCCGTAAACTGGAGCAGCAGCTCGGCACGCCTTTATGGTTGCGCGAGGGCCGGCAACTGCAGCTGACCCAGGCCGGCAAATACCTGCTGGCTCTGGCGAACCGTTTGCTGCCGCAATTCGAACACGCTGAACTGCAAATCGATCAGCTCGCCCGCGGCCAGGCTGGCACTCTGCGCATTGGTATGGAGTGCCATCCCTGTTATCAATGGCTGTTAAAAGTAGTGGGGCCTTACCTGGGGCACTGGCCCACGGTTGACGTAGACGTAAAACAGAAATTTCAGTTTGGCGGTATTGGTGCGCTGTTTGACCATGATATTGACTTGTTGGTAACGCCAGACCCGTTGCATCGGCCGGGCCTGGTGTTTGAAGCGGTGTTTGATTACGAGCAGGTGCTGGTGGTGCACAGTGGCCATCGATTAGCACACAACGATTGGATCAGCGCGCAGGATCTGGAACCAGAAATTCTGATCACCTACCCGGTGGCGGTGGAACGCCTGGACGTATACACCCACCTGCTACTGCCGGCCAACATTCGCCCGGCGCGGCACAAAACCATCGAAACCACCGACATTATGTTGCAAATGGTCGCCGCCGGCCGCGGTGTAGCGGCGCTGCCACGTTGGCTGGTGCAGGAGTACCAGCAACGTATGGCTATTGTGCCGGTGCAACTGGGCGAAACGGGCATTGGTAAACAGATCTTTCTGGGCTGTCGCGAGCGCGACCGCAATGTGGATTACCTCAGCGCGTTTCTGAAGCTGGCCACAGAGGTTCGCCGAAACGACATCGCGCTAGACGCTGGATTGACGAATTAGCCAGACGAGACGTCGGTTATTCAGCTAAAATGCGGCCAATCTGTCACTACAAACTTTTTTTAACCTATCAGGATTCGACCGATGAGCGATGTTCCCTCTGATTTGAAATACCTTGAAACCCACCAGTGGGTGCGGGTAGATGAAAGCGGCCTGGCCACCGTGGGCATTACCGATTTCGCGCAACAGCAATTGGGCGATGTGGTCTATATTGGCGTTCCGGAGCTGGGTACCACGGTGACCGGCGGTGAAGAAGCCGGCGTAGCGGAGTCGGTCAAATCCGCCTCAGACGTATTCAGCCCGGTGACCGGCGAAGTGGTCGAAATTAATGAACGGTTGGAAGACGAGCCGGAAAAAGTGAACGAAGACCCTTACGGCGAAGGCTGGCTGTTTCGGGTGAAAATGACCGACGACGGCGAACTTGATGGCCTGATGGATGCAGACACTTACAGCGACCTGGTCGCAGCGGAGTAACACTCTTTTATGAATTTTCCGGTTTTATACCTTCGCAAGGGCGCAGAGCGCCGTCTGCGGGCAGGCCATTTATGGGTCTACAGCAATGAAGTGGATATCAAACGCTCGCCGCTGACCGGCTTTGAGGCCGGTGTTCAGGCAGAGCTGCGCGCATCGAACGACAAGCCTTTGGGCACCGTGTTTGTGAACCCCCATGCGCTGATTTGTGGCCGGCTGATTAGCCGTGACCCAACCCATGGTATGACACCACAACGCCTGACCCAACGCATGGAAGTGGCGCTGGAACTGCGCCAGCGTCTGTTTAACAAGCCGTTTTACCGCTGGGTGTTTGGTGACAGCGATGGCTTGTCCGGGCTGGTGATTGACCGCTTCGGCGACACCGTGGTGGTGCAAATTTCCAGCGCCGGTATGGAGCAGATGAAAGACTCCATCGTACGGGCAATACAAAGGCTGACCCAGGCCAGCTCTATTGTGCTGAAGAACGACGGCAAAATGCGCAAAGTGGAGGGCCTGGAAAGCTATGTGGAACAGGCCCACGGCAACGCCCCTGACATGCTTCAGCTGGAAGAGAACGGCGTGAAATTTGAAGTGCCGCTGGCTGGCGGGCAAAAAACTGGCTGGTTTTACGACCATCGCATGAACCGCGCGCGGTTGCAGGCCTACGCGCCGGGCAAGCGGGTGTTGGATGTATTCAGTTACGTCGGCGGTTGGGGCATACAGGCCGCCAGTGCCGGTGCCACCAGCGTAACCTGCATAGACAGTTCAGCGTCAGCCATTGAATCGGTGCACCACAACGCCCGCCTGAACGGACTGACCAACGTTGACACCATTGAAGGCGACGCCTTTGACGCGTTAAAAACATTGGCGGATGAAAAGCAGAAATTCGACATTGTGGTGCTAGACCCGCCTGCACTGATACCCCGCCGCCGCGACCAGAAAGCCGGTGAACAGGCCTATGCCCGCTTGAATCAGCTGGGTTTGCGCCTGCTGGAACGGGACGGCTTACTGGTATCGGCGTCTTGCTCCATGCACTTGTCCCAGGAAAAGCTGGTGGACATCATTCGCGGCAGCGGCCGCAAAATTGACCGCTTTGTGCAGCTGCTGGAGCAGGGCCATCAGGCGCCAGATCACCCGATTATTCCGGGCATTGCGGAAACCGATTACATCAAATCCTGTTTTGTGCGTTCGCTAACCGGGTTTTTATAGGCCCGGCTGTCAGTATCAGCGGGACAGACTTCAAGTCTGTCCCCGAGCCTTAATCCCGCAGCGACATAACGGGCCAACCGCGCTCGCGGGCCATGGCTTCCAGGCGCGAATCCGGATCGACCACCACCGGATTTGCAACCTGCTCCAGCAGCGGCGCATCGTTGATGGAATCGCTGTAAAACCAGGCACCGTCCAAAGTCTCATCGTTTTCACTCAGCCACTGCTTCAGGCGCGTTACCTTTCCACCCTGAAAACTGGGCGTGCCCGACACCTCGCCGGTTATGCGGCCGTTCACCACTTCCGGGTTGGTGGCAATCAAGTGCTCAATGCCCAAAAGATCGGCGATTGGCCTGGTAATAAAATGATTGGTGGCGGTAATAATCATCAGTGTGTGGCCCTGGCTGCGGTGGTGTTGCAGCAGCTCGGCAGCCTTGGTTTGCAGCATTGGCTGCACGTGGTTGGCCATAAAACGCTCGCGCATGGCGTGCAATTCGTCCATTGAAAACTGCGCCAGGGGTTCCAGCACAAAACGCTGATAGCGAAATACGTCCAGCTCGCCGTTCAGGTAATCCTGATAAAACCGGTCATTGGTTTTGCGGTGCGCATCGGCGTCTACAATGCCTTGCGCCGCCAGAAAAACGCCCCAGGCGTGGTCGCTGTCGCCGTTCAGCAAGGTGTTATCCAGATCGAATATGGCCAGAGTCATCATTTTGCCTCGGTGATTAAAGTGTCTGAAAGCCGGCACTTACCGGCATCTTGACGTGTGCGGCAGTTTATCATGACCGCACGCAAACAGCCGTGATTGCCGATTTCTTGAGATTCTGCAAGAATGAGAGCAACTTGGAAAAATCTGACCGTCGCATCTTGCCGCGGTTAACCGACTCTTAAAGAGGTACTGTACCGTGATTGACTCCGACGGTTTCAGACCCAACGTCGGAATCATTCTGGCCAACCACAAAGGGCAAGTGTTGTGGGCGAGGCGCATAGGCCAAAACTCCTGGCAGTTCCCGCAAGGCGGAATTCATCAGGATGAAACACCGGAACAGGCATTGTACCGGGAGCTTGGGGAGGAAGTCGGGCTGTGCGCCCGCGATGTGGAAATTATCAGTTGTACGCGGGGCTGGTTACGATACCGCTTGCCGCGGCGGATGGTTCGCCACAATTCGCACCCGTTGTGCGTAGGTCAAAAACAGAAATGGTTCCTGCTGAGGATGCTTTCGCCAGACGCGCAGGTATGCGTAGACGGTACCGATTCACCGGAATTCGACGGCTGGCAGTGGGTAAGCTACTGGTATCCGTTAGGGCAGGTGATTTCATTCAAAAAAGAAGTCTACCGACGTGCGCTGCGCGAGCTGGCGCCGCGCCTGTTCCATGACATGGAGCAGGCGCGACGTGCCGAGCACAACCGGCGCTCGAAGGAACAATCATGACGACGGGCTAATCCCAACATGCTGAGTACATTGCGAACGATCGTCCAGGAAGTAAACAGCGCCCGCGACCTGCAGGAGGCGCTGAGCATTATTGTTTCGCGTGTGCAAAAAGCCATGAACACCGAAGTGTGTTCGGTGTATCTGCTAGACCCTGCCACCAACCGCTACGTACTGATGGCCACCGAAGGGCTCTACCGCAAAGCCGTGGGCAAGGTAAGCCTGGGTTACTCCGAGGGTCTTATAGGCCTTGTGGGCTCGCGGGAAGAGCCTATTAATCTGGAAGATGCGCCGTCCCATCCCCGTTACCGTTACTTTCCTGAAACCGGCGAAGAACGCTTCCGCTCATTTCTGGGTGTGCCCATTATTCACCATCGCCGCCTGATGGGTGTTCTGGTGGTGCAGCAGCGTGAGAGTTCCCGCAGTTTTAATGAAGGCGAAGAAGCCTTTATGGTGACCATTTCGGCTCAGCTCAGCGGGGTCATCGCCCACAGTGAAGCCACCGGCGCCATTGGCGGTTTGTCGCTCACCGGCGAAGAAGCCCATGACATCGGTTTTGACGGCGTGCCCGGTGCCCCCGGCGTGGCCATTGGCACCGGTGTAACCGTATACCCGGCGGCAGACCTTGACCTGGTGCCAGAAAAAACCACGGATGATATCGAGCACGAACTGGACCTGTTCCAGTGCGCGGTAAACGCCGTGCGCGAAGACATCGAACGGGTGGCCGCAAGACTGGCCTCGCAGCTGAGGCCGCAGGAACAGGCGTTGTTTGATGTGTACCTGCGCATGCTCAGCGATGAAGCCCTGCCGGACGAAGTTAACGGTAAAATTCGCGAAGGCAACTGGGCCCAGGGCTCGCTGAAACAGGTTGTACAGCAGTACGTGCGCAATTTCGAGATGATGGATGACCATTATCTGCAGGAGCGGGCGGTAGACGTGCGCGACCTGGGCCGGCGTTTGTTGTCACACCTGCAGGAAGGCGAGCAAGCCGGTCTGGAATACCCCGAACGCACCGTATTGGTGAGCGAAGAAATTACCCCCGCCATGCTGGGTGAGGTGCCCAAGGGTCAGTTGGTGGGCCTGGTATCGGTGAAAGGCTCCAGCAACTCCCACGTGGCTATTCTGGCCCGCGCCATGGGCATACCCACGGTCATGGGGCTGGTAGACATACCGATTAACCAGCTTGACGGCAAAGAGTTGGTGGTTGACGGCTTTGAAGGCCAGATATTTGCCTCGCCGTCTGCCGACCTGCGTGCTTATTACGAGCTTATCTGCAAAGAAGAGAACGAACTGATTCGTGGCCTGGAAGCCCTGCGTGACCTGCCTTGCGAAACCACGGATCATCACCGGGTATCAATGCTGGTAAACACTGGCTTGATGACTGATGTGTTGCGTTCGCTGACCCACGGCGCCGAAGGTATTGGCCTGTACCGCACCGAAGTGCCGTTCATGATGAAAGACAGGTTCCCTTCGGAACAGGAACAGCGCGAATACTACCGGGAGCAGCTGGAAGCCTTTGCGCCAAATCCTGTGACCATGCGCACTCTGGATGTCGGCGGCGACAAATACCTGCCGTATTTCCCGATTCACGAGGAAAACCCCTTTCTGGGTTGGCGTGGTATACGGGTAACCCTGGACCACCCGGAGATTTTCCAGGTGCAGGTGCGGGCCATGATGAAGGCCAGTGAAGGCCTGAACAATTTGCAGATTATGCTGCCGATGATCAGCAATATTTCCGAAGTGGAAGAGTCCCTGCACCTGATTTACCGCGTATATCACGAAGTGCGTGAAGACGGTTACAGCATCCATATGCCAAAAGTGGGTGTCATGATTGAAGTGCCGGCGGCGGTATACCAGATACGCGAACTGGCCGACCGGGTGGATTTCCTGTCGGTGGGTACCAACGATTTAACCCAGTATCTGCTGGCGGTAGACCGTAACAACCCCCGTGTGGCGTCGCTTTACCATTCTTACCACCCGGCTGTGCTGCAGGCGCTGGTGCGTATCGCCCAGGACGCCCACGCCGTGGGCAAACCGGTGGGCGTATGCGGCGAGCTGGCGGGGGACCCGGGCGGCGCCGTATTACTGATGGCCATGGGCTACGATTCACTGTCGATGAACGCCGCCAGCTTGCCAAAAGTGAAATCGGTGATTCGCAGCGTCAGTCTTGAATGGGCGACAAACCTGTTAGAGGACATCCTGCTGTTGGATTCGCCCCATGTGATCAAAAGCTGTGTCGACCTGGCGCTGCGTAATGCCGGATTTGGCCGCTATATGCGGCCCGGAAAATCCACTGGCAAAACTTTGGCAGAGGTTGCCTCGGCATCCGCCTGAATAATTTGAGAAGGCCAAGCTATGAATAACGGCAAACTTACAAAAAAAAACCAGCCGGCAAACGCAAAGAACGGTAACAAACCCCGAATCGGTCTGGCGTTAGGCGGTGGCGGCCCGATTGGCGGCATTTATGAAATAGGTGCGCTGAGAGCGCTGGACGAAGCTCTGGAAGGGCTGGACTTCAACGATCTGGATGTTTACGTAGGCGTGAACTCGGGGTCGTTTGTGGCGGCTCATCTGGTAAACCAGGTAACCACGGCTCAGCTGTGTCGAATTTTTGTGCGCAACGAATCCGAATTGCACCCGTTTCATCCCGGTGTTTTTTACCGCCCGGCCTTCGCTGAAATGGGCCGCCGTTTACTGGCCATACCCGGGCTGATTACCACCGCGTTCACCCGCTTCTTTCACAATCCCTACGATCAGAGCCTGCTGGAAGCCTTAACCATTCTGGCCCAGGCCGCACCCGCGGGGCTGTTCAATAACGAAGGCCTGCATCATTACTTAAGGCGCGCGTTCACTATGCTGGGCCGCACCAACGATTTTCGCCAACTCAAGCACCAGCTGTTCATTGTGGCCGCCGATGTGGAGAGTTCGAAGTCGGTGTGTTTTGGTGCGCCGGGGTTTGACGCCGTGCCCATCTCCAAAGCCATTCAGGCCAGTACTGCTTCGGCTGGCATTTACGTACCGGTGGAAATAGACGGCCATTACTACGTCGATGGAACCCTGCGCAAAGGCCTTCACGCTTCGGTGGCGTTTGACCATCAGGCGGATCTGGTGCTGGCAATCAATCCCCAGGTACCGCTAGACGCCACTGCTGCCATGAAAGCCGGTACCTTGGCAGCCGGCGAGATGACCCGCTCTGGCATGCCCAATGTGCTGGCGCAAACCTACCGCACCATGGTGCATTCGCGCATGCAGTCCGGGATAGACCGTTACGCCCAAGACTATCCGGATAAAGACATTGTGCTGTTTGAGCCCAGCAGCGACGACGCCATTCTGTTTGGCGCCAATGTGTTCAGTTTCGAATCCCGGCGTTTGCTGTGCGAACACGCCTATCAGGCTACTCGACGGAATTTGCGCCTTCGTGCTGCAGAACTGGAGCCCAAATTGGCGAAATACGGCATTGCCCTGCGTCACGACTATCTGAATGACGCAGATCGCACGGTCAGCACCAGTCTGTTTGGCGAGCCACCACAGGCCACGTTAAAGGCAAAAACGCAGACACAAAAAAGCCGGCTGGCGGCCGGCTTGCAAAGCGTTAACGGGCAAACAGAAAAGGCCCGGTCTTGATAGCGCGCGACCAGAAAGCATTCTTGCCCTGGTCGCGGCTTTAGCTATCGCCCGCTACAGAATGTAGCGGCTTAAATCCTCGTCTTCCGCCAATTTGCCAAGTTTCTCCTCGACGTACTCGGCGGTCACTTCGAACTCTTCCGTGATCTTGTCGCCGGCATCGAATGACAGGCTTTCCAGCAGTCTTTCCAACATGGTGTGCAAACGCCGCGCGCCGATATTTTCGGTGTTCTCGTTCACTTTCCACGCCACTTCGGCCAAGCGCGTAATGGCGTCGTCGGTAAAGCTGAGCTTCAGGCCTTCGGCGCCCATCAAGGCTTCGTACTGCTGCACCAGCGAGGCATCCGGCTCAGTCAGAATGCGCTTGAAATCGTTTGGCGTCAGCGGATGCAGTTCTACCCGAATCGGCAGGCGGCCCTGCAGCTCTGGAATCAGGTCTGACGGCTTGGTCATGTGGAAGGCGCCAGAAGCAATAAAAAGGATGTGATCGGTGCGAATAGCGCCGTATTTGGTGGTGACAGTGCTGCCTTCAATCAGCGGCAGAAGGTCACGCTGAACGCCCTCGCGGGACACATCCGCGGAGTTGTTGTCAGAGCGTTTGGCCACTTTGTCGATTTCATCCAAAAACACGATGCCGTTTTGTTCAACAGCCTGTACCGCTTTTTGTTTGATATCTTCTTCGTTCACCAGTTTGGCGGCTTCTTCATCCTTCACCCGACGAAGGGCATCAGCCACTCGCATTTTGCGGGTTTTTCGCTTGTCTTGGGACATGTTGGCAAACATGCTTTGCAGCTGGTTGGTCATTTCTTCCATACCCGGCGGTGCCATGATTTCAACGCCGGCGCTGCTGTTGCGCAGATCAATCTCGATTTCTTTGTCGTCCAGCTCGCCTTCCCGCAGTTTTTTACGGAACATCTGGCGGGTAGTCGACTCTTCCTTCGGCTTGCTGTCGTTGTTGACATCCCGCGCCGGTGGCAACAGGGCGTCTAGAATGCGATCTTCCGCGGCGTCCAGAGCGCTGTTTTCGTGGCGCTTCATTTCCTGCTCACGGAGCATTTTCACCGCCATGTCAGCCAAGTCGCGAATGATGGAATCTACATCGCGACCGACATAACCCACTTCGGTGAATTTGGTGGCTTCCACTTTCAGAAAGGGTGCGTCGGCCAGTTTGGCCAGGCGCCGGGCAATTTCGGTTTTACCGACACCGGTGGGGCCAATCATCAGAATGTTTTTGGGGCTGATTTCTTCACGCAGCTCTTCGTTGAGCTGCATCCGGCGCCAGCGATTGCGCAGGGCAATCGCTACCGCGCGCTTGGCTTCCTGCTGGCCAACAATGTGTTTGTCCAGTTCGAGGACAATTTCTCTGGGAGTCAGTGCAGACATGATCGCTCCGGCTTAATCGTTGGCAGAAAGCACTTCAATGGTGCGGTTCTGGTTGGTGTAAATACAGATGTCAGCCGCTATGATCAGGCCTTTTTCGGTAATTTCGCGGGCACTCATGTTGGTGTTCTCTAGCAGCGCGCGGGCGGATGCCTGGGCGAAAGGGCCGCCGGAGCCAATGGCAATCAGGCCCATTTCTGGCTCTATAACATCACCGTTGCCGGTAATGATGAGTGAGGCAGTTTTATCGGCCACCGCCAGCAGGGCCTCAAGTTTTCGTAACGCCCGGTCTGATCGCCAGTCTTTGGCCAGCTCCACCGCGGCGCGGGTCAGGTTGCCGTTGTGTTTTTCCAGCTGCGCTTCGAAGCGCTCGAACAGGGTGAACGCATCGGCGGTACCCCCGGCAAAGCCCGCCAGCACCTGGCCGTTGTACAAACGGCGCACTTTGCGGGCGTTGCCCTTCATCACGGTGTTGCCAAGGGACACCTGGCCGTCACCGCCCATGGTGACTTCGTCGTCGCGGCGTACGGAAAGTATGGTGGTCATGTGGGCTCCAGTTGCCTGATCGAATGTGTTAGCGCAGTTATGGAGGCAGCGCCGCGATTTTCAAGGCAGAACGTTCAGCGCTCAGTGTTAGATTTACGCATCAGGAGCAAAAGAGACTAACCCTTTTTGGGGATTTTCCGCACCAACGGCTGAATGCTGATAGACACCAACTTGTCCACAGCAGCGTTCATGTGACTGCGGGATGTAAACGGGCCTACATTCACCCGATACCACACATTGCCGTCTTCCAGATCGATTTTTTGCACCGCTGCGCGCAAACCCTGGAAAGCAATTTCGGCGCGCTGGCGCTCGGCATCTTCGGCCTTGCGGAACGAGCCGGACTGCAGCATGTAATCCACTTGCGGGCGGCCCGGTCCGGGCGTGTATTCGTCTACCGTAGACGGCATCACCTCGGTTTCCGGTAGCATTTCGTAAAAGTGAAAATTGGGTTTGGTAGCTTCCGGTTTTGCCAGCGCCGGTGCTTTGGCCGGTGCGGGCTGAACCGTGGGTGTGGCGCTTTTAGCGGGTGCGTCACTGCCGGGTAAGCTGTTCAAGTACACAATGAAGCCGATAAAACCGCCCACTGCCGCCAGTGCCAATACCGATTTCATCGACAGGCTTCCGTGTTGAGCCCGGGCCGGAGCCGCCGCTTTCGGCGCTCGGGTGAGGGCAGGCCGGGCCGGCTTGCCCGGCTTTTGACGAGGCGTAGTGGCCTGGTTAGGTGACGATTTGCGGGCGTAGTCTCGCGGCATTTTTTTGATTACATCTCTTCCGGAGCGCTAACGCCCAGCAGGCCCAGGCCATTTTCGATCACCTGGCGTACGGCCAGGTACAAGCTGATGCGGGCATCGCGCAGGGCGGTGTCTTCAATCAGCACCTTATGGGCGTTGTAATAGCTGTGGAACAGGCCGGCCAATTCTCGCAGGTACTGGCTCAGCGTGTGGGGCTCGCGCTGGGCAGCGGCGCTGGCGACCAGCTCTGGATATTTTGCCAGCTGGTTGGCCAGCTCTTTTTCTTCATCCAGCGTCAGCAGAGTCAGGTCGCCTACGCATTCGTGACGGCCACGCTGCACGCCTTCGGTCGCCAGTTTGCGCAACACGCTGCAAATACGGGCGTGAGCATACTGGATGTAATACACCGGGTTTTCGTTGGTTTGCGAGCGCGCAAGATCAATGTCAAAAGTCAGCTGGGAATCCACTCGCCGTGCGGCCAGAAAGAAACGGGTGGCGTCGCGGCCTACTTCTTCAATCAGGTCGCTAAGGGTGACATAGCTGCCCGCGCGCTTGGAGATTTTCACCTCTTCACCGCCGCGGATCACCATCACCATCTGGTGCAGCACATAATCGGGCCAGCCTTTTGGAATACCGACATTCAACGCCTGCAAACCGGCGCGAACGCGGGTAACGGTTGAATGGTGGTCGGCACCCTGTTCATTAATAACCGTGCTAAAACCGCGCTGCCACTTGTCCAGATGATAGGCAACATCCGGCAGGAAGTAGGTGTAGCCGCCGTCAGTTTTGCGCATAACCCGGTCTTTATCGTCGCCAAATTCGGTGGTTTTCAGCCACAGGGCGCCGCCGTCTTCATAGGTGTAGCCGTTTTCCTGCAGGCGCTTTACAGTGGCTTCAACCTTGCCGTCGTTGTACAGCGACGATTCGAGAAAATACACGTCGAATTCGACGCCAAAGGCCTTCAGATCAGAATCTTGCTCGCGGCGCAGATAGGCCACGGCAAAATTCGTGATGGCTTCAAGGTTGTCCGGCTCGGCCTGGCCGGTCACTGAGCGGTCGTCTGCCGTAATCGTCTTTCCGGCTAGATAGGCCTCGGCCACGTCGGTAATATAGTCGCCGCGGTAGCCATTTTCGGGCCAGCTTTCGTGATCCGGTGTCAGGCCTTTTACCCGGGCCTGAACGGACAGCCCCAGGTTGTTGATCTGGGCGCCCGCGTCGTTGTAATAAAACTCGCGGGTAACCTGGTAGCCGTTCGCATCCAGCAGCCGACAAATGCAGTCACCGATTGCAGCACCACGGCCGTGGCCCACGTGCAAAGGGCCGGTGGGGTTGGCGGAAACAAACTCTACCTGGACTTTTTCGCCCTTGCCGCTGTGGTTGCAGCCAAAGTTTTCAGCCTGTTCTAGAACCGTATTCACAACGCCAAAGGCGCTGGCCGTACTCATGAAAAAGTTGATAAAACCCGGCCCGGCAATCTCTACTTTGTCGACCGCTGCACTGGCCGGCAAGTTGGCTACCAGCGCCTCCGCCAGTTTGCGCGGCGCACAGCCCGCAGATTTGGCCGCCACCAGCGCAATGTTACACGCGTAATCGCCGTGGGATTTGTCTTTTGTGTTGCCAATCTGTGGCGCAAAGCTTTGATCTGCCGGCAAAACGCCTTCAGATTGCAGCGCCGCCAGGGCAGATTGAAGCAGGTCGGAAACGGTCTCTTTCATGCTGAAAAATAGCTCGGCTGTACGGAAGTGGAAATGGGGCAGGGCGCCCACGGGAGTAGAAGCGCTCCATTATCGCGGAAACTGGTTTTGTAAGCAAAAGCCAGGCGGAATGGTAGAGCGTGACAGAAGACACTAGCCTGTCTCCTGCGGGTCTACGTCGATCATCCAGCGGCTGCCGGAGGGTTGTTTTTGTTGATCCAGATGCTGGCAAACGTCGGCGAGGGTTTTGTTCAGGCGCTTGCGGTTATCAGCGTTTAACACCAGCTGGGCGCGGTAGCGGTCGGCGCGACGGGCAATCAACGCTGGCAGTGGGCCCCAGATTTCCAGGCCCGGTGCCTGGGCAAGGGGTTTTATGGTGTCCAGTATCTGCAAACTTTTTTCCATGGTGTCGGCTTCGGCGCGGAAGATGGCCATGGCACGGTAGGGCGGCAGCTGGCCGCCTTCGCGCTCGGCCAAAAGCTGTTCGGCCATATCCCCGTAGCGGCCCGTGCAAAGTGTTCTTAGCAGTGGGTGGTCGCTATGGCAGGTCTGCACCAGCACGGTGCCGGGCTTGTCGCCTCGACCCGCACGGCCGCTGACCTGCAGCAGGGTTTGTAGAAGCTGTTCCGGGGCGCGGAAGTCTACGCTGAACAGGCCGCCGTCGGCGTTCACCACAACCACCAATGTGACATTGGCAAAATCGTGGCCTTTGGCCAGCATTTGAGTGCCCACCAAGATGCAAGGCTCGCCGGTGTTTACGGTTTTCAGAATGGCTTGGATACTGCCTTTACGTTGGGTGCTGTCGCGGTCAACCCGCACCACCGGGGTGTCAGGGAAGTCGGTGGTTAGTATGTCTTCGCTACGCTCGGTGCCCTGACCCACAGGCTTGAACGCATCACTTTGGCACTTCGGGCACTGGGTTGTTGCGGCGGCCTGAAAGTCGCAGTGGTGGCAACGCATGGCGTTATCGCGGCGGTGATAAGTCAGGCGGGTATCGCAGCGAGGGCACTCCACCATGTGGCCGCAGTCAAAACACATCATGACCGGCGCGAAGCCGCGGCGGTTCACATACACCAATACCTGCTCGCCGTTGTCCAGAACCTGTTTGATAGCGTTAAGGGCGGGGCGCGACAGGCCGCCTTCTAAAGGCCGGCTGCGAATGTCCAGCAGTTTTATATGCGGTGGCCTGGCGTTGCCGGCCCGCTCCTCCAGTGTGGCCAAGGTGTATTTGCCCTGCTGCGCGTTGTACCAGGATTCCAGCGAGGGCGTGGCCGAGCCGAGTATCACCGGGCATTTGTTCAGGTGGGCGCGGTATACCGCAAGGTCTCGCGCCGAATAACGAAAGCCTTCGCCCTGCTTGTAGGAGCTGTCATGCTCTTCATCCACAATCAGCGTGCGCAAACCGGTAAAGGGCAGCAAAACCGCCGAGCGGGTGCCGATAAGTATGACCGGTTCGCCGTGGCGTATTTTCAGCCAGGTGTCCAGGCGTTCGCTGTCGTTCAGTGCCGAATGCCACACCACAATCCGCTGGCCAAAATAGCGCTGGAAGCGGGCCACGGTTTGCGGTGTCAGGTTTATTTCCGGCACCAGCACCAGGGCCTGATCTTGTTCACCCAAATGTTGTTTTAGGTAGTGCAGGTAGATTTCCGTTTTGCCGCTGCCGGTGATGCCGTATAGAAGGCAGGCGTTAAAGCCCTGAGCCGGGTCTGGGAGCTGCGCGGCGGTATCTGTTTGTGCCGGTGATAAGGTGGGCGCCGCAAAGCTCTCTGTTGAGGCTGTTGCCAGCACAGGTTCGGCGGCTTCAATCAGCTGCTTTTGTTCCAGGGTCTTCAACTGGCTGCGATTAAAGCCGGCACTTAGAATGGCGCTTGTTGCCGCGCCCTGGGAATATTGCAAGAGCCAGGCTAGCAAGGCTTTTTGACGGTGGGCCTGGGGTGGCAGCTCCGCACCGCTGCTGCGGGCTTGCCACCAGGCTTCGGTTTTGCGCAATGCTGGCCGGCCGCGCCTGAGGGCTGGCGGCAAAGCCGTAAACAGGCATTCACCCAAGGGGTGCTGGTAATAGTCGCTGGCCCAACTTAGCAGCCGCAGTGTTTCCCTTGGCAGCGCAGGCCAGTCTTCCATAGCGCTTCGAACCGGCTTTAGCGTAACCCCGGGCGGCGGGGTTACGCCAACCGCAGTTACCAGACCGGTTATCTGCTGGCGGCCAAAGGGAACCTGAACCCGCTGGCCGGGCTGAAGGCTTAGGCCGGCGCCAAGGGTATAGTCAAACAGCCGCCGCAGCGGGCGGTTCATGGCGATGCGTACAACCCTGGTCACGGGTTTTGCGCATCTGAATGGAAGTTGTGCCTGGCAGGCGCTGCAATGGCTATTGGTGTCACGGTATGTTCGTATCCTTGTGCAGGCGCCATTTGCGGCGGCCTGCGCCGGTGGGCATTGGAATTCAGGAGTGTGGCGCTTGCCTGGGTGGCAGTTTGCACGTAATATTCGCGCTCTGTTGGGCAGGGCCGATTGTGCCCCGTCTCTCTTATTGATTCAAATATGCGGTGCCTGGCATACGGAACACTCTCCGGAACATTCTTCGGAACAGCCGTAATCGTGACCAGGTGGCGGCATAACCTGACGAGGTTCGCCATGAAAGAAGGTATCCACCCTAAGTACGAAAACATCACCGCTACCTGTTCTTGCGGTAATGTGATCCATACCCGTTCTACCGTTGGACGTGACCTGCAGTTAGACGTGTGTTCACAGTGTCACCCGTTCTATACCGGCAAGCAGAAAGTTATGGATACCGGCGGCCGTATTGACCGTTTCCAGAAGCGTTTCGGTGGTCGTATTGTTGGCAAGAAAGAAGATTAATGCCAGCGAATTGCGAAAAAGCGCCTTTGGGCGCTTTTTTTTGTCCTAAGAAAATGACGGAGCTGGCATCTGTGGTCGAACATACGCAATAAGACGTATTGACGCTTCACCGGGTGATAGGATTGCCCTTGTCGTTTTCTGCGGCGCGGGCCATAATGCTGCCCCCGCTATAAGTACATCGGTAGTTCAGTACACTGAAAGTTCAGTATACCGAAAGTTCAGTACGGCGGCTTTACACCCTTAAACGTGACAAACGGAATAGTGGCAATGTCTCAAGATCTGAAAGAAGCAGCCCTTGAATATCACGCCAAGCCGCGGCCTGGCAAGCTGAGTGTAGAAATCAGCAAGCCTACGAAAACAGCCCGCGATCTGGCATTGGCTTACAGCCCCGGGGTAGCCGAGCCGGTCCGCGAGATCGCCCGTGATCCGGAAAATGCCTATAAATACACCATGAAAGGCAATCTGGTGGCGGTCATTACTGACGGCACCGCGATTTTGGGTCTGGGTAATCTTGGCCCATTGGCCAGCAAGCCGGTAATGGAAGGTAAAGGCCTTCTTTTCAAGCGCTTTGCCGGTATCGATGTATTTGATATTGAAGTCAATTCTGAAAGCCCTCAGGCTTTTATTGAAACCGTTGAACGCATTGCCGATACCTTTGGAGGCATCAACCTCGAAGATATCAAAGCGCCCGAGTGTTTTGAAATCGAGCGGGCGCTGATTGAAAAGTGCAGCATACCTGTATTCCACGACGATCAGCACGGTACCGCCATTGTAACGGCCGCCGGCATGCTCAACGCGCTGGAACTGCAGGGCAAGAAAATCGAAGAAGCCACCATTGTGTGCCTGGGTGCCGGCGCTGCCGCCATTGCCTGCATGAAGCTGTTGATCAGCTGTGGTGCGCGTTCCGAGAATATCTTTATGCTGGACCGCAAGGGTGTGATCCACTCTGGCCGCGACGATTTGAACCAGTACAAGGCGATGTTCGCCAACGACACTGACAAGCGTACTCTGGACGACGCCATCGACGGCGCCGATGTGTTTGTGGGTTTGTCTGGCCCGGACTTGCTGAGCGGTGAACAGCTCAAGAAGATGGCACCTAACCCGGTTGTATTCGCCTGTTCAAATCCGGATCCGGAAATTGACCCGGCGATTGCTAACGCAGTGCGCGATGATCTGATCTTGGCTACTGGCCGCTCAGATTACCCTAACCAGGTGAACAACGTGCTGGGCTTCCCCTTCATTTTCCGTGGCGCTCTGGATGTTCGTGCGACAGTGATTAACGAAGAGATGAAGATTGCTGCGGTAAACGCTATCCGCGAATTGGCCAAAGAGCCTGTGCCGCAGGACATCTGTGAAGCTTACGGCGCTGACAGCTTCGAGTTCGGCAGGAATTACATTATTCCAAAGCCGATGGACGTGCGTTTGCTGGAAATGGTTCCGGCCGCTGTTGCCCGTGCAGCAGTTGACAGCGGTGTAGCTCGTAACCCGTACCCGGCGCATTACCCGCTTAAATCCATGGACGATATTATTTAATCGGCCAGGCGTTAAGCGAATAAAAAACCGGCGGTGCCCATTTAATAATGGCTCTGCCGGTTTTTTTGTGGGCGCTCGATTCGCTATTTAGAATAACTGCATTTAGGCCAACCGTGACCCGTTGCCTAGAACAGCTGCCGCGAAATATCGTCGGTGTCGCCCGTTCCCAATCCGCCGCGTTCTTCTGCGCTGATGGCCTCGGGTTCGTCTTCTTCACGGAACAGCTCGAATACGCCCTCATCGCCGGGGTGGACGCGCCTGCCGGTATCTGCATTAATGCGCACATTCACAATGCCATTGGGGCGCGGCATATTCGCAGAGGGCGTCTGGTCCAGAGCAACTTTCATGTAGTCGATCCAGATGGGCAGGGCGGTGCTAGCGCCGAATTCGTTTCGGCCCAAGGGTGCTGGCTGGTCAAAGCCGACCCAGGAAATAACCGCTTGCTGATAGTTGAAGCCGGCAAACCAGGTGTCTATTTGCTCGTTGGTGGTACCGGTTTTTCCAGCAAGATCGTCCCGGTTCAGAGCGCTGGCACGGCGACCGGTGCCCAGTTTGATTACGTCACGCATCATGGAGTGCAAAATGTACACCGAACGCTCGTCGGCCAGTCTTGGCATCAGTCGGGCTGGCGCTTGCACAACGCTATCCAGAGGGTCGGCGCTCAGTTCGGTCACAATAAAATCGTCGTTTGTGTCACCGCTGTTGTCTGTGTCCTGCAAGCCGATGTCTTCAATTTCAACGGCGTTACCGCAATTGCTGTCGCAAAGAATCACTTCAGGTGCTTTGTAAATCGCCGTGCCGCGCGCGTCGTCAATTTGGCGGATCAGGAAAGGCTGTACGTCATAGCCACCGTTGGCAATAACGGCCATGCCCCGCGCCAGTTCAATTGGTGATAGCAAGCCGCTGCCCAAGGCCAGAGATAGATTGGCGGGCATGTCTGCAGTGGGTACTTTTAGCTGTTCGAGGTAATCCAGCATCGGCTGGATGCCCAGGTCGCGCAGCAAACGGACAGACACCAGGTTGCGTGAGCGGTACAGGGCTTCGCGCAGGCGTGTTGGGCCGTAGAACTGGCCGGATGAATTTTGCGGGCGCCACGCAATTTCCTGACCTTTTTCTTCCAGAACGATGGGCGAGTCATTAATCAGCGTTGCCGGGGTAAAGCCGGATTCCAGAGCGTTCAGGTAAAGAAATGGCTTAAACGTGGAGCCGGGTTGACGCTTGGCCTGGATAGCGCGGTTGTATTTGCTTTGCCCGAAGCTATAGCCGCCACTCAGTGCTTCGATGGCACCGGTTTCTGCGGTTAAGGCGATCAGCGCGCCTTCTACTCGCGGCACCTGATACAGCGCTACGTTTCGCACCATGTCGGTAAGATCTTGCACTTGGATGTCGTCGGTGGGCTGCGGAGCCGGGTTATTCAGCGCTTTTACATAAACCACATCGCCAGGGCTGAGCACGTCTGACGGTTTTTTTGGCGCCGGGCCGGTCAGGTTTTCTGTGCGGTAACGCTGGGCCCACGTCATGGTGTCAAGTGCCATGGTTACGGGGCCAAAGAAACGGGCATGCAGCTTGGCTGTGCCGTTATTGTCATCGGTTTGCAGAACCACCGCAGGAATTAGCGGCCCGGTTCTCGGGTAAGGGCGCAGGGCCGCGGCGAGTTCGTTGGCGTTCAATGATTTTGTGTCAATGGTTCCCACCGCACCGCGAAATCCGTGACGCCGATCATAGGCTTCCAGTCCCTGGCGCAGGGCGTCAGTGGCCGTTTGCTGTTTTACGCTGTCTACGGTCAGGGTTACCGAATAGCCATCGGTGTAGGCGTTATCGCCAAAGCGCCTGACCATTTCGGAGCGGGCCATTTCAGCGACGTAGTCGGCGTCCACTTCGGTTTCGGTGGCATTATAGGTGGCTGTCAATTCGGCATTAACGGCTTGTTCGTAGTCGTCCTGAGAAATCATCTCAAGCTCTTTCATGCGCCCCAATATCCAGTTTCGCCGTGCCAGAGCGCGGCTTGGATTTGCCAAGGGGTTAAAAGCCGACGGTGCCTTTGGCAGGCCGGCCAGCATGGCCATTTGGGCCAGCGTTAATTCGTTCACGGGTTTGTTGTAATAAACCTGGCTGGCGGCAGCAATGCCGTAGGCGCGGTTGCCTAGATAGATCTTGTTCAGGTAAAGCTCAAAGATTGTGTCTTTGTCCAGCTCACGCTCAATTTGCAGAGCCAACAGAATTTCGTTGAATTTACGAATGAACGTGCGATCTCGCGACAAAAAGTAGTTTTTTGCTACCTGCATGGTAATGGTGCTGCCGCCGGACTGTATTTGGCCGGTAGAAGCCAGTTCCAGTGCGGCTCGCGCTAAACCTCTTATGTCCACGCCGAAGTGCTCATAAAAACGGGCGTCCTCTGCAGCGAGAAATGCTTGCAGTTGGCGCTCGGGAACTTGCTCGATTGTGACGGGTGCCCTTCTTTTTTCACCAAATTCTGCTATTAATTTGCCGTCCTGACTGAATATCCGCAGCGGTGTTTGCAGCTTTATATCAAACAACTGCTCGGCGGCGGGCAGGCCGGGCCGAAGATACAAATAGAAGCCGGAACCGAGGACAAGGGCAACACTCAGTCCGGTTAGAAAAAGCCAGATGAAAAGGCGAGAAGTACGCATCAAATAGGACATTTTTTTCTGACAACAGTTGGATATAGGTCTATGATTTGAACCATTGTATTAGGAAGGAAGACTACTTCGCTGATACAAAAGCCCTGCGTTAAGAACAATAGGGATTGTAATCGGAATACAGAAGAATTTCTCTTAAATAAAAAACATATAAAGTACATAACCGGCTGCAATTAACCAGTTATAGGGTGAGCGCGTGTTTGGATATTTCGGGAAGAAATCCTGTGCTGTGCTGGGCTTGGACATAAGCTCAAGCTCGGTCAAGCTCTTGGAGCTGTCAAAACAGGGCGACCGCTTTCGGGTTGAAAGCTACGCCGTCGAACCTTTACCTGCAAATGCCGTGGTGGAAAAGAACATCACGAACGTCGAAGCCGTAGGTGACGTGATCAAACGTGTGGTATCCAAATCCCGCTCCGGCGTCAAGCAAGTGGCCGTTGCCGTGTCCGGTTCCGCGGTGATCACCAAAGTGATCCAGATGGATGGCGGCATTAACGAATTCGAAATGGAAGACCAGATTGCCCTGGAGGCCGACCAATACATTCCTTATCAGCTGGATGAAGTCGCGATTGATTTCGAGGTACAGGGTCCCTCTGAAGCCAATCCGGATAAGGTTGATGTACTGATTGCTGCCTGCCGCAAAGAGAACGTTGATGTGCGCCAAGGCGCACTGGATATTGCCGGCCTGACCACCAAAGTGGTTGACGTAGAGGCCTATGCCCTCGAACGTGCCTATCAACTGATTGAATCGCAATTGAACTCCCACGCCGACGATCTGGTTGTGGCGATCATGGATGTGGGCGCCACCATGGCTACGCTGAGCGTGATTGCCGAAGGCAAAACTGTGTATACCCGCGAACAGGTTTTTGGTGGCAAACAGCTAACCGAAGAAATCCAGCGCCGCTATGGTCTGTCGCTGGAGGAAGCCGGCCTGGCCAAAAAGCAGGGTGGTTTGCCCGACGATTATGAAGCCGAAGTGCTGAATCCGTTTCGCGAGGCGGTGGTGCAGCAAGTCGCTCGGGCGATGCAGTTCTTTTTTGGTGCCAGCCAGTACAACTCGGTGGATTATGTGGTTTTGGCCGGCGGCACTTCGGCAATACCCGGGCTTGTTGACATGGTAGAGGAAAAAACGGGCACGCCCACGCTGGTAGCCAACCCGTTCGCGGACATGGCTGTGAGCTCGCGGGTTAATGCGTCGGCGTTGAGTAACGATGCCCCCTCGTTGATGATCGCGTGTGGTCTGGCAATGAGGAGCTTCGACTGATGGCAAGAATCAATCTTCGGCCTTGGCGTGAAGAGCTGCGCGCAGAAAAACAGAAACAGTTTGTGGTGATGCTGCTGGGCGCTGCCATTATTGCAGGCGGTTTGGCGTTTTTGTGGAAAAATAATGTAGACAGCCGCATTGCTTACCAACAATCCCGCAATGCTTATATTTCAACAGCCACTAGCAAGCTTGATGAGCAGATTAAAGAAATTGAAAGCCTGAAGCGTAAACGTAACGAGCTGCTGGCGCGCATGAAGGTCATTCAGGACTTGCAGGGCAAGCGCCCGGTTATTGTGCGGGTATTCGACGAGCTGGTCCGCACCGTGCCCGATGGCCTGTATTTCAATGATCTGAAGAAAGTCGGTGACCGCCTGGATGTTGTAGGTATGGCAGAGTCTAACAGCCGGATTTCGTCGCTGATGCGGCAATTTGAAGATTCCGACTGGTTTACCAATCCCAATCTGTCCAACGTGTCGGCGGCGGATGCCCGCCGTGCAGGTTACAGTCAGTTCAATCTGTCCGTCAGTCAGCAAACCCCTGGCGTCGTTGAAGGGGAGGAGAAATAATGAGCCTAGCGGACTCGCTGAAAAGCCTGAACGAATTCGATATCAACGATCTGGACATGAATAACGCCGGTATCTGGCCGGCACCGGTCAAAGCCATTGTGCTTCTGCTGGTGTTTGGCTTGATTATGGGTGGCGGCTACTGGTTCTTTATAAAAGACCAGTTTGCGCAACTGGACCGGGTGAAAAGTACAGAGCTGGAGCTGCGCCAGAGTTATGAGAGCAAGGCTTATCAGGTGGCTAACCTCAGCGTGTTCAAAGCGCAGATGGTCGAAATGGAAGAGACCTTCGGGGCGCTGGTACGTCAGTTGCCGAGTGAAACCGAAGTGCCAGGCCTTTTGGAAGACATTACCAATACCGCGCTGGGTAGCGGTCTGGCTTTGCAGGAAGTGAAGCTGCAGCCGGAGCAGAAACGGGATTTTTATTCCGAATTGCCTATAAATATTCGGGTGTCGGGCTCATACCATAAGCTGGCTGCGTTTGTTAGCAGCGTGGCGAGCTTGCCGCGTATTGTGACTTTGCATGATTTGACCATCAAACCCACCGGAGCGGACAACGATCAGCTGGACATGCAGGTTGTTGCCCGGACCTATCGCTACCGGGCCGGAGAATGAGCATGACGGTAAACCATGCCGGAAAAGCCTGTCTGGGCCTGTGCCTGGCATTGTCGCTGACAGCCTGCTCCCAGAGCAGCGGCTTTTCCGATCTTGACGTGTTTATGGAAGAGACCCGCGCAAAACCCCGGGGTTTTGTCGAACCATTGCCGGAGTTCAACGCTTACGAGGCGTTTAGCTATTCGGCGGCAGATCAGCGCTCGCCGTTTGAGCCGCCCATCGACGTGCAGTTGACGATGATCAGCGAGCAGGAACAGCAAGCGATGAGTGACGTAAAGCCGGATCTGGACCGGCCGCGGGAAGTGCTGGAAAACTTCGATCTGAAAGATCTGGATATGGTGGGCACCCTGCGTAACAGTGCAGGCACGCTGTTTGCCTTGTTAAAAGACAACAGTGGCGGCATTCACCGTATCAACAGCGGCAATTTTATCGGTAAAAACTACGGTCGTATTGTGGGTGTAGGCGAGACCCGCGTCGAACTGTTGGAAATCGTGCCCGACGGCCGTGGCGGATGGGTAGAACGCCCGCGCCAACTGTCGCTGGACGAAGGTGATAGCGATGGAGCGGCACGATGATGAATAACAGCAATATGAATGCACAAAAATGCTTGAAGCCGAGGCTAGCGATGTTCAAAAAACTCAACGTAATTGTCTGCGCGTTAACCGTTGGGTTTTTGTCCAGCCTGGCTAGCGCTGCCACTTTGCAGGATGTGTCGTTTTCTTCTTTACCCGGGGATCGGCTGGAAGTGACTTTGCAGTTTGACGGCCCACCGCCTGAGCCGACGGGTTACACCATTGAACGCCCGGCCCGTATTGCGGTAGACCTGAAAGACACCACCAGCGCTCTGGGTGCCCGCAGCCTGCCGCTGGGTAGCGGGAATGCGCAAAGCATGACCGTTGTTGAAACCAACGACCGCACCCGCCTTATTTTCAACCTGATTGAGCTGGTTCCTTACACCACACAGCGCGATAAAAACTCGTTGGTTATGATTATTGGCGGCGATTCCGCCGACGTAGCCAGTGACGTTTCTGGATCTGACGTTGCCAGCCCTGTTGCCTCGTCAGCGGACGCAGCGCCGGCGTTGGTGGGCGTTGATTTTCGTCGCGGCGCACAAGGTGAAGGCCGTGTGGTGGTGCGTCTGGCCAGTGCGACGACTCAGGTTGACCTGAGCGAGCTGGGCGGAAAAATTCGCCTGACCATGCCGGATCTGACCGTGCCCGAGCGCCTGCGCCGCCGTCTGGACGTCACAGATTTCGCCACGCCGGTACAACGGATCGACACCTTTATTGAGGGTGGCAGTGCGGTCATAGAAATTCGTCCGGAAGGTGATTACGACTACATTGCGTACCAGTCTGGCAACGAATTTACCGTGAGTGTTGAACGGCTAAGCGAGGAAGAGGCGGAAACCCGCCGCGAGGAGAAGTTCCCGTATTCCGGCGAAAAGCTCTCGCTAAACTTTCAGGATATTGAAGTTCGTTCGGTGCTTCAGCTGATTGCCGATTTTACCGGCTTGAACCTGGTGGCCAGTGACACCGTTGGTGGCAGCATTACTCTGCGCTTGCAGAACGTGCCTTGGGATCAGGCGCTGGATCTGATTTTGAAAACCAAAGGCCTGGACAAGCGCCAGATCGGCAACGTGTTACTGGTAGCGCCGGCTGACGAAATTGCGGCTCGTGAACGGCTGGAACTGGAAACCAGTAAGCAAATCGCTGAGCTGGCTCCGGTGCGCCTTGACATCATTCAGGTCAATTACGCCAAAGCGGCGGAAGTGGTAGCGCTGGTGCAGGCTGACCAAGAGCTTATTTCCAGCCGCGGTTTCATTTCCTCAGACGCCCGAACCAACACCATCAGTGTGCGTGAAACCATTGAGAAACTCGATGAGATCCGTCGCCTGGTGTCCACTTGGGATGTGCCCGGGCGTCAGGTTTCCATCGAAGCCAGGATTGTACGTGCGCAGACCAGCGTGGCCGAGAGCCTGGGCGTTCGCTGGGGCGGTGCTTCTTATGGTAATAATGGCAACAACGAAACGATTGTTGGTGGTTCTCTGGAAACGGTCGGCGGTGTAATGAGCGCCGACGGTGCGAATTCAACTTCGGTTACCTTCCCTGGCGCTTTGGCGGTAGATCTTGGCGTATCTGGCGATAGTGCCTCATCGTTTGCGGTTGGTTTCAGTGGCGGCGACTTTCTGGTAGACCTTGAGCTGTCGGCTTTGGAAAGCGATGGCAAAGCAGAAATTGTGTCTCAGCCACGAGTTGTAACCGCGGATCGCCAGACCGCGTCTATCAAATCGGGTACGGAAATTCCGTATCAGGAAGCCAGCAGCAGCGGCGCCACCACTACGTCGTTTAAAGAAGCGGTGTTGTCATTGGAGGTAACGCCGCAGATCACACCGGATGACAAAATCATCATGGACCTTGAGGTGAATCAAGACTCCCGTGGCGAAGACACCCCCGACGGCCCGGCCATAAACACCAACTCGGTGACAACTCAGGTACTGGTCGCCAACGGTGAAACCATCGTTCTGGGCGGTATTTTCGAATCGACCAACACCGAAACTACTACCAAAACACCGTTCTTGGGCGACATTCCCTACCTGGGTAGGTTGTTCAAGCGCACCCAGAGCACTGAGCTGCGCAGTGAACTGCTGATTTTCATTACTCCGAAAATCATCAAAAACGACCTGGTTCGGTAAGTTATCCGCAACAAAAAAACCGCCGCTGCAAATCGGCGGTTTTTTTGTGTTCGGGAAACCCGCTGCAGAACTGGACAATCTTATAGAATGACGGCCCCTATGCTATTCTGACCGGCTTGAACCCTATTGAGCGGACGTTATGTTGTTGCCCAAGCGAGTTATTCTGGTTGGTCCCATGGGGGCCGGTAAAAGTACCATCGGCCGTATGCTGGCGCGTGAGCTGGGCTACCGCTTTTTGGATACCGACCGAATTATTGAAGAGCGCTGCGGTGCCAATATTCCCTGGATTTTTGACGTAGAGGGTGAAGACGGCTTCCGCCAGCGCGAAACCGCCATGCTGAGCGAACTGTCTACCGAGGCCGGTATCGTTCTGGCTACGGGCGGAGGCGCGGTTACGCGCGACGTAAATCACGAACTGCTGCGCCGTAATTCAGTGATTGTTTACCTGCGCACCTCGGTTGAGCACCAGGTAGAACGCACTCGCAAAGACCGCAATCGTCCGCTGTTGCAAACAGCGGATCCGGAAGCCGTGCTGCGCCATCTGTTTGCAATCCGTGACCCCATTTACACTGAGTTGGCCACCATCACCATGTACACGGATCGCAAGAGCCCGCGCTTGGTGGTGCGCCAACTGATTAATCTGCTGAACCCGAAAACACCCCGCCATATACGCCAGATTCGAAAGGAAGGTCGTCATCATGCCTGAATTACTCCGTGAACTTGAGGTAGATCTGGGTGAGCGCAGCTATCCGATACTGATTGGCCGGCAACTGTTGGGCCAATACGATTTAACGCCTTATGTTGGCGGATCTCAGGTGATGATTGTGTCCAACGACACCGTGGCCCCGCTTTATCTGGAGCAGGCAAAAGCCTGTTTTTCAGGCAAGCAGGTAGACTCGGTGATTTTGCCAGACGGCGAAAAACACAAAGACTGGCAAACCCTGAACCTGATTTTTGATGCTCTGCTGCAGCACAGGCACAATCGCACAACCACCCTGGTAGCCCTGGGCGGAGGCGTAGTGGGGGACATGACCGGGTTTGCGGCGGCAAGCTACCAGCGCGGCGTAGCGTTCATCCAGATTCCAACAACTCTGCTGTCGCAGGTGGATTCCTCTGTTGGCGGCAAAACCGGCATCAATCATCCCCTGGGTAAAAACATGATAGGGGCTTTTCATCAGCCCCAGGCCGTGCTGATTGATACCGATACCCTGGTGACGCTGCCAGACCGGGAAGTGTGTGCCGGGATGGCGGAAGTCATCAAATACGGTCTGATTCGTGATCTGCCTTTGCTGCACTGGCTGGATAAGAATCTTGGGTCTTTGCTCAAAAAAGATCCGCTGCACGTGGCAGAGGCCATTTACCGTTCTTGCGTCTGCAAGGCGGAAGTGGTGGCCATTGATGAACGCGAAGGCGGTCTAAGGGCAATACTCAATCTTGGCCACACCTTCGGCCACGCTATCGAGACGTTCGCCGGCTATGGCAACTGGTTACACGGGGAAGCCGTTGGCACCGGCATGTTGATGGCCGCGGATCTGTCCGCCCGCGAAGGTTTTATCAGTGCCGCCGAATGTCAGCAGATTTGCAGCCTGATCAGCCGTGCCGGATTGCCGCCGTTGGCGCCTGCAGCTATGCGCCCGGACGACTTCATAGAGCTGATGGCGGTGGATAAAAAGAATATAGACGGGCAGCTCAGGCTGGTTCTGCTGCAAGCGGTGGGCGAAGCGGTTGTGACCGCCAAAACTGCGCGCAAAAACCTTGAAGCAACCCTGAACGCTTTTTGCCAGCTTTGAACACCGAGCCCGAGACGACATCGCCATGGTCAACGACGACAATCTGAACAGCCAGGAAGTCGGGGGGCTTTTCCCTCGCCTGCAGGAGCGCTTTGGTCTGCGGGCAGACCCTTCCGCGATGGAAGCTCCGTTTTTTGCCGGCGCGCAGCGCCAATCTGCCCTTGAATCCTTGCGTCAGATGAGTGGTTTCGGCGACATGGTCGTTTTGGTTAGCGCCCCATCCGGGCTGGGTAAAACCCGGCTGCTGGCAGAACTGGTGCGCAGTGAATCGTCGCGGCTGGAGTTTCATCGCTTGGGCGGTGCAGCCTTGGGTAGCTCTCAGGCACTGATGCGAGATTTGTCCATAGTGGCCCGCAGTCTGGATTTAGAGGCCGGCCCCAAGGCTGCCCTATCGCAGTTTTTTAAATGGTCTGAGCAGCGTGCCGGCAAAGGCCAGCGCATGGTTCTGCTGATCGATAACGCCGAACAGGCGCCGACAGAAGTGTTGAATCTTTTGCAGAACGGTTTTTTGGGCGCCAACCGCAGTCTGGCAGCCTTGCCGGTGTTCGCCGGCACGGAAGCGCTGCCTGGCATGATGGAGCTGGCGCAACAGGCTTCGGGAAACGTGCACCAGATTACACTGGCGCCCTTAGGCCGGGACGAACTGGCGGACTACCTGCGGCCCAGGGTCAAGCTTGCTGGCGGGAATGCCGGTGAGTTGTTAAGCCCGGATCGCTTAAAACAGATTTATACTCGCAGCCTTGGTAATTTTTCCGCGATTCAGCGTATAACACCCAGTGTGTGGCTGGATATGGCGGGGCGGGCTGCTCCTGCGCAGCATCGTACCAGGATGCCCTGGCGCACTTTGGGGTGGCCGTTACTGGCGTTGATTTTGCTCGCCGCTTCTTGGTGGTTTGTTTCCCGCCAGTACGACACAGTGAAGAGCGAAGAAGACGCCAGCGCCCAGGCGCAAACCCCGGAGCGCGTGCGCAAGAGCATAACCATCGGCCCGGAGGCAGCACCAGAGCAAGGCACGGCAGCGCAGGCAGGGCCGTCAACGGGATCGGCCGCACCAGAGCCGGTCGTTGCCATGGATGATTCAGAGCCCGAACCTGCAACGGTAGCCGAGCCCGAGCCCGAGCCAGAGCCAGAGCCAGAGCCAGAGCCTGTGCCAGAGCCAGAGCCAGAGCCTGTGCCTGTGCCAGAGCCAGAGCCTGTGCCAGAGCCAGAGCCTGTGCCAGAGCCAGAGCCTGTGCCGGCAACGGTAGTTAAAGTTCAGCCTGTGCCTGTACCTTCGCCGCGAACCGCAGCGGAGGCAGTGCCTGCCCAAGCTGCGTTCACGCCGGCCATGCCGGATCGCTTCGTGCCCTTGGCGGAGCGCCGCAGCAGTGGTGGCTGGACCATTCAGCTGGTTGCCGGCAACCTTGAGCAAACCGCATTGAATGCTCTGCGTCGTTATCCGCAGGTCGATGCAATGGTGTATACCCGCGGTGAGCGCAACGGCAAACAGTGGTTTATGGTGTTTCAGGGCAATTATGCTACTAAGGATGCCGCGCAGCAGGCGGCGCAAACGTTGCCCTCTGGTCTGGTTTCAGGTGCGCCTTGGGTGCGTGAGAACCGGAGTTTGTAGTCCCGAAGGGTCAAAATCGACTCGTTTTGGTGCGCTGATAGAGTTGTCGGGTTTTTCGTGACCTGTGCTGGTGCATAACGTTAAAAATTTCAAAAAGCCGTTTGAGCGGCGAATTTTCATCTGCGTAAACTGTCCGACTGATGTTAGAAATGTCAGAGAACTATTTGTGCGATTTTCGATAGCTCTCTGATAAAAAAGCTTTTATAGAGAGACTGCGCTTATGACAACTGGCTTGTACCAACTCGGTGAATTCAAAGATAACTGTGGCTTTGGCCTGATTGCTCACACCAAGGGCGAAGCCAGCCACCAATTGCTACAAACCGCCATTGAGTCGCTAACCTGTATGACTCACCGCGGCGGCATTGCCGCCGATGGCAAAACCGGCGATGGTTGTGGGCTGTTGTTGCAAAGCCCGGACAGTTTTCTACGCAAGATTGCCCGCGCACAGTTTGGCAAGGAACCCGGTGATCTGTTCGCGGTGGGCCAAGTGTTTCTGAGCCCGAATGAAAGCCAGGCAGGCGCCGCAAAGGCGGTTCTGGAAAAGCGCCTGTGTGAACAGGGGCTGGAGGTGATGGGTTGGCGCAATGTGCCTGTGGATACCTCTTTTCTGGGCCCCATGGCGCTGGATTGCATGCCACGCATTGAGCAGGTGTTTGTATTGCCTGCGGGCAAGCCCGAAAGTGACTTTGCCATCAGCCTGTTTGTAGGTCGCCGCTTTGCCGAGCGCGATCTGGCTGACGACAGCGAATTCTATATTTGTAGCCTGTCGCACCGCACGCTGGCGTACAAAGGCTTGATGATGCCTGCGGACCTGGCGAACTTCTATCGCGATCTGGACGACCCGGATCTGCAAACCGCTATTTGCGTATTCCACCAGCGCTTCTCCACCAACACCATGCCGCGCTGGCCGCTGGCACAGCCATTCCGTTACCTTGCTCACAACGGCGAGATTAACACCATTGATGGCAACCGTAATTGGGCGATTGCCCGTGCTGCAAAATTCAGCTCGCCGCGCCTGCCGGACCTGAAAACGTTGCAACCTCTGGTCAACCTGACCGGCTCCGATTCGTCCAGCATGGACAACATGCTGGAAGTGCTGCTGGCAGGCGGTGTTGATCTGTTCCGCGCCGCGCGGATGATGGTGCCGCCGGCCTGGCAAAACGTAGACACCATGGACGCAGACTTGCGCGCCTTCTACGAATACAACTCCATGCACATGGAACCCTGGGACGGCCCTGCCGGCCTGGTATTAACCGACGGCCGCTACGCCTTGTGTATGCTTGACCGCAACGGCCTGCGCCCGGCGCGTTGGGTACATACCAAAAACGATTTTCTCACCGTCGCTTCGGAAATCGGCACCTACGGTTACAAACCGGATGACGTGGTAGCAAAGGGTCGCGTTGGCCCCGGGCAGATGCTGGCCATTGATACAGAAACCGGCGAGATTCTGCACACCCGCGATATCGATCAGCGTCTGAAAACGGCTCAGCCTTATAAACGCTGGCTGCGGGAAAACGCTCTGCGGGTAGAGTCCACGCTGCATCAGGACGCCCCGGATTTCGAACTGCTGGGCGCCGACGAAATTCTGGTGCACCAGAAGATGTTCAACGTGTCATTTGAAGAACGCGACCAGATACTGCGCCCTTTGGGCGAGAACGGTCAGGAAGCCGTGGGCTCCATGGGCGACGATACGCCAATGGCGGTGTTGTCGAGCAAAGTGCGTCACCTGGCGGACTATTTCCGCCAAAAGTTTGCCCAGGTTACCAACCCGCCCATCGATCCACTGCGCGAAGCCATCGTGATGTCGCTGGAAACCTGCTTGGGTGCCGAGCGCAATGTGTTTGAAGAAGCGGCCGAGCACGCCGATCGGGTGATTCTGAATACACCGGTGCTGTCGCCGGCAAAATTCCAGCGTATGCGGGTAAATAAACGCCCCGGCTTTGCGGTAGCAACAATCCCATTGAGCTATGCCCCGGAAGAAGGTCTTCAGCAGGCCGTCAGGCGCGTGTGCGCCACTGCAGAACAGGCGGTGCGCGATGGCAAATCGCAGATTCTTCTGAGTGACAGCGATTTGCAGCAAGGCCAGCTTCCCGTGAACGCCCTCATGGCGACCGGCGCCGTGCACCACCACCTTGTGGCTCAAGGCTTACGCTGCGACTCCAATATTGTGGTAGAAACCGGTTGGGCGCGAGACCCTCACCATTTTGCGGTGCTGTTCGGTTTTGGCGCCACGGCGGTGTATCCATACTTGGCGTACCAGGTGCTTAATGACCTGATTCGCACCGGCGAAATGCTGGTCGACCCCATCGACGCCAAGAATAACTATCGTAAAGGCATCAACAAAGGCCTGCTCAAAATCCTGTCCAAAATGGGCATCTCCACCATTGCCTCTTATCGCGGAGCGCAGCTTTTTGAGGCCATCGGGCTGGCCGATGAAGTGGCTGACCTGTGCTTCAAGGGCGTGCCCTGCCGGATTCAGGGCGCCGATTTCTACGACTTCCAGCACGACCAGGAACAACTGGCCAAGCTGGCGTGGAAGCCACGCAAGCCTCTTTCACCCGGTGGCATTCTGAAGTACGTACACGGTCAGGAATATCACGCTTTCAATCCGGATATTGTGGCCAAGTTGCAAGACGCTGTTACCAGCGGCGACTACCGCCAGTATCAGGAATACGCCGGGTTGGTTAATCATCGGCCGGTGGCTACGTTGCGGGATCTGCTTGGGCTGCGCGAAGGCATTCAGCCGGTGGACCTGGCCGACGTTGAGCCGGTAGAGAAAATTTTCACCCGCTTTGATTCGGCTGGAATGTCCCTGGGTGCACTGTCACCAGAGGCCCATGAGGCCCTGGCGGTGGCTATGAACACCCTGGGTGGGCGCTCCAATTCCGGTGAGGGTGGCGAAGATCCGGCTCGCTATGGCAACGAGAAACGCTCCAAAATTAAACAGATAGCCTCAGGCCGTTTCGGCGTTACCGCTGAATATCTGCGCAGCGCAGACGTTATGCAGATCAAAATTGCCCAGGGCGCCAAGCCGGGCGAGGGTGGTCAGCTACCAGGCGGTAAAGTGAACGCGTTGATTGCTCGTTTGCGTTATTCGGTGCCGGGCGTAACGCTGATTTCGCCGCCACCACACCACGACATTTACTCTATCGAGGATTTGGCCCAGCTGATTTTTGATCTGAAGCAGGTTAACCCGCAAGCGTTGGTTTCGGTGAAGCTGGTGTCTGAGCCGGGCGTGGGCACTATTGCAGCGGGTGTCGTTAAAGCCTACGCGGATCTGATTACGGTGTCTGGTTATGATGGCGGCACGGCGGCCAGCCCGCTAAGCTCTATCCGTTATGCCGGTTCGCCTTGGGAACTGGGGTTGGCGGAAACCCAACAGGCCCTGCGAGCCAACGATTTGCGCGGCAGAGTTCGCCTGCAAACCGACGGTGGCATAAAAACCGGCCTGGATGTGGTAAAGGCCGCCATCCTGGGTGCCGAGAGCTTTGCGTTTGGCACCACGCCGATGGTAGCGCTGGGTTGTAAATACCTTCGAATTTGCCACCTGAACAACTGCGCCACTGGCGTAGCCACCCAGAATGAGCAGCTGCGCGAGGATCACTTCAAAGGCACGGTGGAAATGGCGATGAACTTCTTCCGCTTTGTAGCGGAAGAAACTCGCGAATGGATGGCACAGCTGGGAGTGCGTTCCCTGCAGGAACTGGTAGGCCGCACCGACCTTCTGGTGCGTCTGCCGGGTGATACCGAGCGCCAGCGCAAACTGGACCTGAGCCGCTTGCTAAACAACGATCAGATCCCGGCGGATAAACCGCAAACCTGTCAGATGGCGCGCAACGAACCCTTTGACAAAGGCACGCTTGCGGAAAAAATGCTCAGTGACGTCCGCAGCGCCATAGACAACAAAAGCGGTGGTGCCTGGAGCTACCGGGTAACGAACTGTGACCGCTCCATTGGCGCGCGGCTGTCGGGTGAAATTGCCGCACTGCATGGCAACCAAAGCATGGCGGACGCCCCCATCACGCTGGATTTGACCGGTACCGCTGGCCAGAGCTTTGGTGTCTGGAACGTCGCCGGTCTGAACCTGATACTGGAAGGCGACGCCAACGATTATGTGGGCAAAGGCATGACCGGCGGCAAGCTGGTGCTTTACCCGCCCCGGGGCAGTGTTTTCACGGCCCGGGAAACCGCGATTATTGGTAACACCTGTTTGTATGGCGCCACCGGCGGCAAGCTGTTTTCAGCCGGTACAGCCGGCGAGCGCTTTGCCGTGCGCAATTCCGGCGCCCATGCGGTGGTAGAAGGTGCAGGCGACCATTGCTGTGAGTACATGACAGGCGGCCTGGTGACGGTACTGGGCAGTACTGGACACAACTTCGGCGCGGGTATGACTGGTGGTTTTGCCTATGTGCTGGACCAGAACAATACCTTCGTTGACAAATACAACCACGAGCTTGTGGAGATACAGCGAATCTCCAGTGAAGACATGGAAGCCTATCGCAATCATTTGCGCAGCGTTATTCGTGAACACATTGCGGAAACCGCCAGTGAGTGGGGCCAGCAGCTGTTGGCGAATTTCGACGATTACATTGGTCGGTTCTGGCTGGTGAAGCCCAAGGCCGCAAACTTGCGCAGCCTGCTGGCCAACACCCGGGCGCGCCCGGAATAAAGCCAGCGCGGGCCCGCCCGTCGACACCCAACGGATACGCCCCGCGGCGGATCAGTGCGAACAGACGAATGTAGAGAGCAATCCATGAAAGAGCGACTGAATAACGATTTCCAGTTTGTAGAAGTAGGGCGCGTAGACCCGAAAAAGGTCCCGGCCCGCAAGCGCAAAAAGGAATTCAATGAAATTTATACACCTTACACGCAGGATCAGGCGGCGTCCCAGTCCCATCGGTGTCTGGAGTGTGGTAATCCCTATTGCGAGTGGAAGTGCCCGGTACACAACTACATCCCCAACTGGCTGAAGCTGGTGGCGGAAGGCAACATCATGAAGGCCGTGGAGTTGTGTCATCAGACCAATTCACTGCCCGAGGTGTGTGGGCGGGTGTGCCCGCAAGACCGCTTGTGTGAGGGTGATTGCACCTTGAATGACGGTTACGGCGCGGTGACCATCGGCTCGGTAGAAAAGTACATCACCGATACCGCCTTTGCCCTGGGCTGGAAGCCGGATATGTCGAAGGTGGTGCGCACCGACAAGCGCGTGGCGGTGATTGGCGCCGGGCCCGCGGGCCTGGCCTGCGCCGACGTGCTGGTGCGCAGCGGTGTAACGCCGGTGGTGTTCGATATTTACCCGGAAATTGGCGGCCTGCTGACCTTTGGCATCCCCGAGTTCAAACTGGAAAAGTCGGTAATGGCGCGCCGCCGCAAAGTGTTTGAAGAGATGGGTGTTGAATTTCGGCTGTCCACCGAAGTGGGTAAAGACATACAGATGAGCAATCTGCTCAGCGACTTCGATGCGGTATTTATGGGCATGGGCACCTACACCTCCTTGCAAGGTGATTTCCCCGGCGAAGATCTGGCCGGCGTTCATAAGGCTCTGCCATTTCTGATTTCTAACGTAAATCGTCGCTTGGGATTTGAAGTCAGTACTGAGGACTTCATCGATATGCAGGGTAAGCGAGTAGTGGTGCTTGGTGGCGGAGACACAGCCATGGATTGCAATCGCACCTCCATTCGCCAGCAAGCCGCCAGCGTAACCTGTGCTTACCGTCGCGATGAAGCCAATATGCCCGGCTCACGGCGGGAAGTATCGAATGCCCGCGAAGAAGGCGTGAACTTCATGTTTAATCGCCAACCGGTGGCCATTGTCGGTGACGGTCAGGTGGAAGGCGTGAAAGTGGTGTCTACCCAGCTTGGCGAGCCTGACGAAAACGGTCGCCGCCGGCCGGAAGTGATTCCGGGCACTGAGGAAATCATTCCTGCAGACGCGGTGCTGATGGCCTTTGGTTTTCGCCCCAGCCCGGCAGAATGGTTCGGCCAGCATCAGGTGAGCACCAGCGATTCCGGCCTGGTGACGGCGCCAGAGAAAGCGGATTTTGCCTTCCAGACCAGCAACCCCAAGGTGTTTGCCGGCGGCGACATGGTGCGGGGCTCTGACCTGGTGGTAACGGCCATCTGGGAAGGCCGCCAGGCTGCAGAAGGCATCATGGATTATCTAGATATCTGAAATAAGTTAGAGGTGAATCAGAGGGCGGCCTGCAAAAAACAGGTCGCCCTTTTTTATTGAGGCAAACGGGGTATCATTGCCTGCTGAATGTTATGACCATTTAATGACTGAGAACGCTGGACATTTTTATGACTGAACTGAAGAACGATCGTTTCCTTCGCGCCCTGATGGGCCAGCCTGTAGACCGCACGCCGGTGTGGATGATGCGCCAGGCCGGTCGCTATCTGCCGGAATATCGCGCTACCCGCGCCAAGGCCGGTGACTTTCTCAGTTTGTGCAAAAACACGCCGCTGGCCTGTGAAGTTACTCTGCAGCCGCTCGAGCGTTTCCCGCTGGACGCGGCCATTCTGTTTTCTGACATCCTGACCATTCCGGACGCGCTGGGCCTGGGCCTTTACTTTGAAACCGGTGAAGGCCCGAAGTTCAAACACACCATTCGTTCCGCTGCCGATGTAGACGCGTTGCCAAAAATCAACGCCGAGGTGGATCTGGATTACGTAATGAACGCGGTGTCGACCATCCGCAGTGCGCTGAACGGACGGGTGCCGCTGATTGGTTTCTCTGGCAGCCCCTGGACCTTGGCTACTTATATGGTAGAAGGCGGTTCGTCGAAAGATTTCCGCGAAGCCAAAAAGCTGATGTACGGCCAGCCCGAAGTCATGCACAAGTTGCTGGACCACCTGGCAGATGCGGTTACCGATTACCTGAACGGCCAGATTCGCGCCGGCGCCCAAGTGGTGCAGATTTTTGACACCTGGGGCGGCGTGCTCACCACCTGGGCTTATGAAGAGTTCTCCTTGAAGTACATGCGTAAAATCATCGCTGGCCTGAATCTGGAAAGCGAAGGCCGCAGGGTGCCGGTGATTGTGTTCACCAAAAACGGTGGTCAGTGGCTGGAAACCATTGCAGACTGTGGCGCCGACGCTGTGGGCCTGGACTGGACCACGGACATTGGCGACGCCCGCGCCCGAATTGGCGACAAAGTTGTGCTGCAGGGCAATATGGACCCGACCATGCTGTACGCGCCGCCCGCGCGCATTCGTGAAGAAGTGGGCGATATTCTGCGCCGCTTTGGCCATGGTTCGGGCCATATCTTCAATCTGGGCCACGGTATTACGCCGGATGTAGACCCAGCCCATGCCGGCGCGTTTATTGATGCGGTGGTAGAGCTGAGCCCGCAGTACCACCAAGGTCAAGAGCACCATAAAAATTAAGCGCACCATCAAAATTGATAGCACCATCAAAATTAATAGCATCATCAAAACGAACCGTACCAGAGCTGATTTATGGCCAAAGTGAAAACCTCGTATGTCTGCACCGATTGTGGTGCCGACTATTCCAAATGGCAGGGCCAGTGCACGGCTTGTAAAGAATGGAATACCCTTAGCGAGATGCGTGGGGTTTCCGCCCCGGCCCATAAAAGCGCCCGCGGTTCCCGCTTCGAAGGCTTCGCCGGCAGCCTGTCGGCGGTGCAAAGCCTGAATGATGTCAGCTTGGCCGAACAGGTTCGCTTGAGCACCGGCATGGCCGAGTTCGACCGGGTTCTGGGCGGTGGCCTGGTGGAAGGTTCGGCGGTGTTGATGGGCGGTCACCCCGGCGCCGGTAAAAGCACCCTGCTGTTGCAGGCTGTGTGCAACCTGGCAAGCTCGGTGTCGGCCCTTTACGTAACCGGCGAGGAATCTCTGCAACAGGTGGCCATGCGCGCCAAACGCCTGGGGTTGCCCACTTCAGATCTGAAAATGCTGTCAGAGACTAGCGTCGAGCGGCTGCTGCAGATTGTAGAAGTGGAAAAGCCGCGAATTCTGGTGATCGACAGTATTCAGGTGATGCACGTGGCCGATTCCGAATCGGCGCCCGGCAGCGTGTCCCAGGTGCGTGAAAGCGCCGCGTTTCTGACCCGCTTTGCCAAGCAAACCGGCACTATTTTGCTGTTGGTGGGGCACGTCACCAAAGACGGCAGCCTGGCCGGGCCGAAAGTGCTGGAGCACATGATTGACTGCTCCATTTTGCTGGAAGGCTCAAGCGACAGCCGCTATCGCACCCTGCGGGGTATCAAAAACCGCTTTGGTGCGGTGAACGAACTGGGCGTGTTCGCCATGCTGGAGCAGGGTTTGAAAGAAGTGAAGAACCCCAGCGCTATCTTTTTGAATCGTGGCGAAGAAGCGGCGCCCGGCAGTGTGGTGATGGTGGTGTGGGAAGGCACCCGGCCCATGCTGGTGGAAATTCAGGCGCTGGTGGATACGGCTCAGGGTAGTTATCCCCGGCGAGTGGCGGTAGGGCTGGATCAAAACCGGCTGGCCATGTTGCTGGCGGTTCTGCATCGCCATGGTGGCATGCACGTGGCGGATCAGGATGTGTTTGTGAACGTGGTGGGCGGCGTAAAAGTCGCTGAAACCAGTGCCGATCTGGCACTTCTGGCGGCCGTTGTGTCGTCATTCCGCGACCGTGCGCTGCCGCAAGATCTGATGATTTTTGGCGAAGTAGGCCTGTCTGGCGAAATTCGCCCGGTGCCCAACGGCCAGGAAAGGATCAACGAGGCGGCCAAGCACGGCTTTACCCACGCGCTGGTGCCAAAAGGCAACGCCCCGCGCAAAGCCGTTAACGGCATGAAGGTTATTCCGGTGACAAAGCTGAGTGACGCACTGACGGCTCTCGACGAACTTTAGCAAAATCTGCGCAAACATATTGGTGAAAGAGCAAGGCCAGGGACGGATTTCAAATCCGCCCCTAAGACCAAGGCGCAATACCAGGGACAGATTTGAAATCCGTCCCTAAGGCCAAAAAGTAAGATAGGGGACGGATTTCAAATCCGCCCCTGGTCCGGTCCCCGGTTGTTGCCCAAGAAGTGAGAGGCTCCGTCCAACAGGGCGGAGAGCAGCATTTACGCTAATTTCTTGTACTTCATGCGCTGCGGCACCATGGCAGAATCGCCTTTGCGCTTCTTGTGGTCTTCGTCGTAGTCGCTGAAGTTGCCTTCGTAATAAATCACTTCGCCGTCGTCTTCAAACGCCAGTATATGAGTAGCCACCCGGTCCAGAAACCAGCGGTCGTGAGAGATCACCAAAGCCGAGCCCGGGAAGTTCAGTAGGGCTTCTTCCAGAGCACGCAGGGTTTCCACGTCCAGATCGTTAGTCGGTTCGTCCAGCAGCAGCACGTTGCCGCCCTCTTTTAACAGGCTGGCCAGGTGCAGGCGATTACGCTCGCCACCAGACAAGTCGCCCACCCGCTTTTGCTGGTCGGAGCCTTTGAAGTTAAAGCGGCCGGCATAGGCCCGCGATGGCGTTTCGTAGTTGCCTATCTTGATAATGTCTTGGCCGTCGCTGAGCAACTCCCAAACGGTTTTGCTGCCGTCCAGGTCGCGGTTCTGGTCCACATACGCCAGCTTTACGGTCTCGCCGATGGTAATGCTGCCAGTATCGGGCTTGTCTTCGCCGACGATCATACGGAACAGGGTTGATTTACCCGCGCCGTTACCGCCGATGATACCCACGATAGCGCCCTGTGGTACCTGTAAAGACACGTTTTCATACAGCAGGTGATCGCCAAACGCTTTGCTAATGCCGTTCACTTCAATCACTTGGTCACCCAAGCGCGGCCCGGGTGGAATGTACAATTCGTTGGTTTCGTTGCGCTTCTGGAATTCCTGCGAACTCATTTCCTCAAAGCGTGCCAGGCGGGCCTTGCTCTTGGACTGGCGGCCTTTGGCGTTACTGCGCACCCATTCCAGCTCGTGTTTCACGGCTTTTTGATGTGAGGCTTCTTGCTTGGATTCCATCTCCAGGCGATTCTGTTTGTTTTCCAGCCATTGACTGTAGTTGCCTTCAAACGGAATGCCGTGGCCGCGATCCAGTTCCAGAATCCAGCCGGCAACGTTGTCCAGAAAGTAACGGTCGTGGGTGATGGCTACAACGGTGCCGTCATAGTCGTGCAGGAAGCGCTCTAGCCAGGCGACGGATTCGGCATCCAGGTGGTTAGTGGGCTCGTCTAGCAGTAGCATGTCCGGGCCAGACAGCAGCAGGCGGCACAGGGCAACGCGGCGGCGTTCACCACCGGACAGGTTTTTCACCATCTGGTCCCAGGCGGGCAGGCGCAGGGCATCAGCGGCAACTTCCATTTTGCGCTCAATGTCGTGGCCGTCGGTTGCCTGAATAATGGCTTCCAGTTTTTCCTGCTTTTTGGCCAGAGCGTCAAAGTCGGCATCCGGTTCGGCATAAGCGGCGTACACTTGGTCAAGTTCTGCTAGCGCATTGTGAACTTCGGCTACGGCTTCGTCGACAATTTCCTTAACGGTTTTGCTGTCGTCCAGCTCTGGCTCCTGGGGCAGATAGCCCACATTGATGCCGGGCTGAGGGCGGGCTTCGCCCGAATAATCCTGATCAATGCCGGCCATAATGCGCAGCAGGGTGGATTTACCAGACCCGTTCAAGCCGAGCACGCCAATTTTGGCGCCCGGGAAAAAGCTCAGGGAAATGTCCTTGAGTATCTCGCGTTTGGGCGGAACCACTTTGCCAACTCGGTTCATGCTGAATACGTACTGGGCCATAAGGGTGGAATCCTCCAGAATTTAAAATGTGCGGAATTAACCGCAATAAGGTAGCGAAACAGCCCTGCTATAGCAATTGCAGCAGATTTCACAGGCTAGGGGACGGATTTAAAATCCGTCCCCGGTCAGCAGGGTTAACAGGCAGGGGACAGATTTCAAATCTGTCCCCAAACAGCAGGTTTCGTAGGCAGGGGACAGATTTAAAATCCGTCCCCTGCTTTAAATCTGCCCTCGGTTTGAGCAGTGAGGAACTATGTGTTGGCCTGCGTCAACAGTCGCTGGCGGTTTAAAGGGTGATTTTACCCCCGACAATGAGCTAGAATAGTGGGCTAAAATTTACGGTCAGCCAAGCACACAGAGGCAGCGCATCCATGTTTAATCGTGATATGAAAATCGCCGGTTTTGACGACGAGCTCTGGAACGCCATGCAGGCGGAGAGCCATCGCCAGGAAGCTCATATCGAGCTGATTGCGTCGGAAAACTACACCAGCCCGCGGGTGATGGAAGCGCAGGGCAGCGACTTGACCAACAAGTACGCCGAAGGTTATCCCGGCAAGCGTTACTACGGTGGGTGTGAGTTTGTAGACATTGCCGAGCAGCTGGCTATTGATCGCGCCAAAGAATTGTTCGGAGCGGCCTACGCCAACGTGCAGCCGCACTCTGGCTCACAGGCCAACTCGGCGGTATTTTTAGCGCTGCTGAATCCGGGCGATACGGTACTGGGCATGAGCCTGGCCCACGGTGGCCACCTAACCCACGGCGCCAGCGTGAATTTCTCTGGCAAAATCTACAATGCCGTTCAATATGGTATCGACACCGACACAGGTCTGATCAATTACGACGACGTGGAAGCGCTGGCGGTTGAGCACAAGCCGAAGATGATCATCGCCGGCTTCTCCGCTTATTCGCAGTATCTTGATTTCGCCCGTTTCCGCGAGATTGCCGATAAAGTGGGCGCCTACCTGTTTGTCGATATGGCTCACGTAGCCGGCCTGGTGGCAGCGGGTGTTTACCCTGATCCAGTCCCCCACGCCCACGTGCTGACCACCACCACCCACAAAACCCTGCGAGGCCCCCGCGGCGGTCTGATTCTGGCCTGTAACGACGAAGCCCTGCACAAGAAACTGAACTCCGCGGTATTCCCCGGTGGCCAGGGTGGCCCGCTGATGCACGTGATCGCGGCTAAGGCAATCTGCTTTAAAGAAGCCATGAGCCCCGATTTCAAGACGTATCAGCAGCAAGTGGTTAAAAACGCCGCGGCCATGGCCGAAGTGTTTGTTGATCGCGGTTTTGACGTGGTGTCCGGCGGTACCAAAAACCATCTATTCCTGTTAAGCCTGATCAAACAGGACATCACCGGTAAAGACGCCGATGCAGCACTGGGCCGGGCTCACATTACCGTGAACAAAAACGCGGTGCCGAACGACCCGCGCTCGCCGTTTGTTACCTCGGGTTTGCGCATTGGTACGCCGGCTATTACCACTCGTGGTTTTGCCGAAGCGGAATGTCGCGAACTTTCCGGCTGGATTTGTGACATTCTTGCCGACCTGAACGACGAAGCCGTGATTGACCGTGTGCGCGGGCAGGTTGAAGCCCTGTGCGCCCGCTTCCCGGTATACGCGTAAGTTGCCAGTTGTTACCCCAGGCCAGGCCCGTTTGGGCTGGGCCTGGGGTTCTCTCCAGAGTTTCTGATTATGCATTGTCCATTCTGTGCTGAAGACGATACCAAAGTGATTGACTCGCGCCTGGTGGCAGAAGGCAATCAGGTGCGTCGCCGCAGGGAATGTTTTTCGTGCCGTGAACGGTTCACTACCTTTGAAACCGCCGAGTTGGTTATGCCGCGGGTAGTGAAACAGGACGGCACACGCCAGCCTTTTGACGAAGAAAAGCTGCGTTCGGGGCTGATGAAAGCGCTGGAAAAACGCCCGGTCAGTATTGAACAGATAGATACCGCGCTGAGCCATATCAAAGCGCAGCTGCGGGCCACCGGCGAGCGCGAAGTAAAATCCATGCGCCTGGGCGAAGAGGTGATGACGGAACTGCGCCAGCTAGACAAAGTAGCCTATGTGCGTTTTGCGTCGGTCTATCGCAGCTTCCAAGATGTGAATGAATTCAAAGAAGAAATCGAGCGTCTTACGGCCGGCAGTGGTGATTCGGTGGCAGACGTAACTAAGGCGTTGGCGGATTCGGGCGCGGAAAAAAAGTCATGATCACCACTCGCGACCGGGCCTTTATGGCCCGTGCTGTTCAGTTGGCTTGGCGTGGCCGTTATTCCACCCATCCGAACCCCCGTGTAGGCTGCGTGATTGCCCGCGGGGATCGCATTTTGGGTGAAAGCTGGCACGAACGCGCCGGAGAAGCCCACGCCGAAGTACGTGCGTTGAGCCAGGCCGGTACTGCCGCCCGCGGCTCTACAGCGTATGTCACCCTGGAACCCTGCAGCCATTTCGGGCGCACACCGCCTTGCGCCAAGGCTCTGATAGAAGCCGGAGTTGCACAGGTTTTTTTTGCTACGCTGGACCCAAACCCCAATGTGTCCGGTCGCGGGCTGGAGATGCTCAGGGCCGCCGGCATTCGTGTCCACGTGGGTTTGCTGGCAGACGAAGCCGCCAAGTTGAACCCGGGCTTTATGAAACGCATGATCAGCGGGCGCCCTTGGGTACGGCTGAAAATGGCCGCCAGTCTGGACGGCCGCACAGCTATGGCGTCGGGCGAGAGCCAATGGATTACCGGGCCAGAGTCGCGCAGCGACGTTCAGCGTCTGCGCGCCATGAGTGACGCCATTCTGACCGGAGTGGGTACGGTGCTGGCGGACGATCCATCGTTAACCGTGCGGCGCGAAGAAATGGGCGATATTGGCAGCGCCACCGAGCCCGGGCGGCAACCGCTACGGGTAATTGCCGACCGCGATACCCGCACGCCAGCATCTGCGAAAATCTTCCGCGGAGGTAAAGTACAGGTATTCTGTGCTACCGCCTCGCTGGCGACCAGCGCGGCCCAGGATCTGGCTGCGTTGGGCATACGCCTGCGTGGCGTAGCCTGGCACGATAAGGGTGTGAACGTGGCCGAAATGCTCGACACGCTAGGCGATATAGGCATCAATGAAGTGCTGGTAGAGGCCGGACCAACTCTGGCAGGCAGCTTTATCAGTGAGAATCTGGTGGATGAACTCTGGCTCTATCAGGCCCCGGTATTTCTTGGCAGTACCGGGCGGCCAACGGCCAATTTGCCGCTGGAATCCATGGCAGACAAAATACAATGGCAGGTGCTTGACCGCCGTCAGTTAGGCGCTGACCAGCGGCTGATTCTGGCGCGTCGTTAACTATCAATTCACGGTGGCTCCGGGCAGGAGCGCTGCAAGGGTGCAACCGCGTTATGGCACTGAATACGATCGAAGATATTGTTGAAGATATTCGTCAGGGCAAAATGGTTATTTTGATGGATGACGAGGATCGCGAAAATGAGGGCGATCTGGTCATGGCGGCCGAGCATTGCGAGGCTGAGCATATCAACTTTATGGCCCGTTTTGGTCGTGGGCTGATCTGTATGCCGATGACCCGCGATCGCTGCAAGCAGTTGGGGCTGTCGTTGATGGTTAACCAGAATGCTTCTGGTTTTGGTACCAAGTTCACTGCGTCTATTGAAGCGGCGGAGGGGGTTACCACCGGTATTTCCGCTGCTGACCGTGCCCGTACGGTGCAGGCCGCTGTCGGCCGCGATGCCCAGGCATCAGACCTGGTGCAACCGGGCCATATTTTTCCCTTGATGTCAGACGCCGGCGGCGTGCTCAGTCGCGCTGGCCACACCGAAGCGTCCTGCGATCTGGCAGCGTTGGCGGGTTGTGAGCCGGCGGGCGTCATCTGTGAAATCATGAAAGACGATGGCTCTATGGCGCGGCGCGAAGATCTCGAAGCCTTTGCCGCCGAGCACGACCTGAAAATAGGCACCATCGCAGACCTGATACACTATCGCACCACCAACGAACGTACGGTTGAGTGCATAGAGAAAAACGAGCTAGACACCGAATACGGCCTTTTCAAGCTGCACACCTACCGTGACAGCATTCATGGCACCACTCATCTGGCCTTGACCATGGGGGACATTTCCCCGGAGCAGTCGGTGCATGTACGTGTACATATTACCGACACCCTGCGCGACTTGCTGGGAGCCCGCCGCCGCGATTCCCGCAGCTGGCCGTTGCACCGGGCGCTGCAAAAAGTGGCTGCTGAGGGGCTCGGTGTTGTGGTTTTGCTTAACGGTGCCGAAGACAGTTACAACCTGGAAGACCGTATTCAGGAATTCTATGAGCATGGCCGTAGTGGCGCCGGTAAAGACAGCTCTGGCGTGTACTTTACGGTAGGCACTGGTTCGCAAATTCTGCGTGATATTGGTGTGGGCAAAATGCGGCTGTTAAGTCCGCCGATGAAATTCTCCGCCATTTCCGGTTTTGATCTGGAAGTGGTTGAGTACGTGCCTTACATTCCCGAATGATCAATCCGCTGCCGTATGCTGCGGCAGCCTGACAGGAGCCACCGATGGCGGAAATTCAAGTAATTGAAGGTGATTTTATCCACTGCAGCGGCCGTTATGCTCTGGTTGTGGGGCGTTTTAACGGTTTTGTGGTAGAGAGCCTGGTGGACGGTGCTCTGGATACCCTGACCCGCCACGGTATCGCGGATGAAGACATTGTTGTGATTCGTGTGCCGGGTGCTTACGAAATGCCGTTGGCGGTCAAGCGCGTTGCAGAGACGGGCAATTACGACGCCATTATCGCCCTGGGCGCGGTCATTCGTGGGGGCACGCCGCATTTTGAGTACGTTGCCGGCGAAGCGGCCAGTGGTTTGGGTGCTGTCAGTCTGGAAACCGATATTCCGGTAGCCTTTGGTGTTCTGACCGTAGATTCCATCGAACAGGCTATTGAACGTTCAGGCACCAAAGCTGGTAATAAAGGCGCAGAAGCGGCCATCACAGCGCTTGAAATGGTCAGCCTGTTCAAGAAGCTGGGTGAGTAATGAGCCTACCTGAAGACACTATTCCCGGTGCAATTCCCGGTACAACACCCGGTACAACACCTGGTACAACCCCCGATCCGGCCTCAAGCCCGGGAAAACCTGCCCAGCCTAAAGCCGGTGATCGCCGCCGCGCTCGCGGAATGGCAATGCAGGGGTTATACCAGCGCCATTTCAGTAAAAGCGCGATTTCTAATATTGAAGCCGAGTTCATGGTTGATAACGACATGAGCAAAGTGGACCTGCTGTATTTTCGTGACCTGCTGCATGGCACCAGCCGTGAGCAGGCTGAACTGGATCGCCTGATCGAGCCGTTTCTGGATCGTCCGCTACAAGAAGTAGATCCGGTAGAGCTGGCCATTGTGCGCCTGGGTGCTTACGAGCTTAAATTCCGCCTGGATGTGCCCTACAAAGTGGTCATTAACGAAGGCATTGAAATGGCGAAACGCTTTGGCGGGACTGAAGGCCACCGGTTTGTAAACAGCATCCTCGATAAACTAAGCCGCCGGTTGCGGCTGGCTGAAATTCGCCCCCGCTAATGAGTGCAATGGGAGAGTTTGAGCTGATTCGCCGTTATTTCGCGCCGATGGCGAAGGTGGCCACGCCCGCCTCAGACGGCTCCGGTTTGCTGCTTGGAGTGGGTGATGACTGCGCTATTCAGCGTGTGCCTGCCAATAATGACCTGGTGTTTTCAGTGGACACGCTGGTTGAAGGCGTGCACTTTCCGGTTGGTTATTGTTCGCGCTTTTTGGGTTGGCGCGCGCTCGCCGTTGCGGTTAGCGATCTGGCCGCCATGGGCGCACAGCCGGTGTGCTTTACACTGGCTTTGACCTTGCCTGCCGCCGATGACGCCTGGCTGGAAGGCTTCGCTGCGGGGCTGGCTCAGGCTAGCCAACAGTTTGGCATTGTGCTGGCCGGTGGTGATACCACTCGAGGCCCCCTGACGTTGAGCCTGCAGGTACATGGCACCGTTCCACAGGGCCAGTCTCTGCGTCGCGACGGCGCACGTGAGGGAGACCTTGTGTGCGTTAGCGGCCAGCTGGGTGATGCCGGTGCGGCGCTGGATTTTTTGTACGACACGGTTCCCGCAACGGACGCGGCCAGTGTACTGCAGCGCTACCATTACCCGCAGCCACGGCTGGAACTGGGTATTGCGCTGCGTTCGGTGGCTTCCGCAGCCATTGATATCTCCGATGGGCTGCACGCCGATTTGCTGCACATTTTGCGAGCCTCTGGCGTGGGTGCAACCATCGATCTTGCAGTACTACCGCTGTCGGCAGCCCTGCGGCGGATAAAAGGCGACGCAGCGGCAGGGTTTGCCTTGCAGTCTGGTGACGATTACGAACTCTGCGTCACCGTTCCCGAACAGCGCTGGGCCGCCGCCAGCCGCGGGTTGCAACAGCAACTGACGGTGATCGGGCAGGTGCAGCAGGAGCCAGGCTTGCGGCTAAATGCAGACGCAGGTATGGTTTATTCACGGCGTCCGGGCTTCGATCACTTTTCGATCACTTAGCAGCGGGCGGCTGACATTCTTCATACCATACTGCGTCAGGGCCCCAATGAGCCAGAACGACTTTTCAACAGAATCGGATCTACCGGAAGGCCTATTGCCTCCCGGGTTTTTGCGCGATCCTGTCCACCTTCTTGCGTTTGGCTTTGGCAGCGGCGCAATGCCCCGTGCCCCCGGAACCTGGGGCAGTCTGGCGGCCATTCCCATCTGGTATACGTTTGCCTGGTTACCCCAGCCAATATACTGGGCCATTGTGGCTTTGGCGTTTATTGTGGGTGTGTGGCTGTGCGGAAAAACCGCTCGCGACCTGAAAGTGCACGATCATGGCGGTATTGTCTGGGACGAGTTTGTAGGCATGTGGATTGCCCTGGGGCTGTTTCCGGACCACATCGTTGGCGTATTACTTGCGTTCGTCATGTTCCGTTTTTTTGATATTATAAAACCCTGGCCCATTAACTGGCTGGACGAGCGCCTGCCTGGCGGCTTCGGCATTATGGTGGACGACGTAGTGGCCGCCATCATGGCCCTGGTTTGCCTTTACCTGATTGATCTGTGGCTTATGCCGCAGGTTTTTTCCTGACAACGGCATAGTTTTCGTGAAACTGGCGCCTGCGGCGCTTGCCCTGTTCACGGCCGCTGGTCAGAATGCGTAGAACAAAAACTGGCTGTAGCCGATACAGTTGATTTTGCACCTTTTCTTTATTGTTGCATCAAGGAGATCCAATGAATTATTGCCGTCTGTCTGGCTCGTTTTCTGTTTTCAGGTTGCTGCTTCCTGCCGTTATTCTGGTATTTCTTGCTGGCTGTTCCAGTTCCATGACCCGGGTAGAAACCTGGCAGGGTAACCCGGCTCAGGCCGTGAATGCGGCGACGTTGAAAGCACCGGGAGAAATTCGGGTAACCGAGGTTAACGGGCGCTCCGTAGGCAACTTCCTGATGGACGATCTGGCGCTCGACTACGCTCTTTTGCCCGGCAAGAACGACGTGGTGTTTGTTTACAAAACCATTTGGGCAAAGACCACCGTCGTAGACAATGGCGAATCCAAGGTTGATGTGGTCGAAAGTAAGCCGCAATTGGCCAGCTTTGATGCCAAAGCGGGCACCGTCTACGAATTCCGCTTTAACAAGCCGACGACGCGTAGAGAAGCCGAGCGCGACATGAAAGATTTTTCAGCGGAAATTGTAACCAGTGGTGGCCAGGTAGCGACCGTATCTGAGAATTACGTGCCAAGCCAGGCTCTGGCCAGAACACCTATTCCGGGAGCCGCGGGCGTACAAGCGACATCAGCCGCAGTGCAAGGCAATGCTTTGGACACTCTGAAAGCCGTTTGGGCAACCGCCTCAGACGAAGAGAAAAAAAACTTCCTGCGCTGGGCGTTCGAATAACGCTCACGCCTTGGAAAGGCTGCGTGCCACAAAAAAACCTGCACCGTTGCGATGCAGGTTTTTTTGTGAGTAAAGGGTTTAAATTGCCGGGTAGTTGTTGTTTAACTAATGCGGGCAACCGCAATGTCGGCCAGCAGGTGGAGCGCGTCCAGGTGTTCGCTGGCGGGTAGGCTTTGCAAGCAGTCCTTAGCCTGCTGCGCCTGATCTTTGGCTTTGGCCATGGCGTAATCCAGTGCGCCGGTGGTGTTTATAATCGCCAGCACCGGTTGCAGATCGTCTAGCCCGCCCTTGCGGATCGCGCGGCGAATCAGCTGTTTTTCGTCATCGTTGCTGTTGGCTATGGCATAAATCAGCGGTAATGTGGTTTTGCCTTCGGCCAGATCGTCACCCACGTTTTTACCCATGGTTTCGGCGTTACCGCGATAGTCCAGTACGTCGTCCACCAGTTGAAATGCCAGTCCCAGATGATTGCCGTAATTCTTCAGTGCCGTCTCCTGGGTGTGGTTTGCGCCGGCTAGCAAGGCGCCGGAGTGCGACGAGGCCTCGAACAGCATCGCCGTTTTGTTATGAATCACCTGCATGTACTGGTTTTCGGTCAAATCCGGATTCTTTACATTCATCAGCTGCATTACTTCGCCTTGGGCAATCACCGCGGTGGCGTGTGATAACACCTTCATGATTGGCAGGCTTTCCAGCTCGACCATCATTTCAAAGGCGCGGGCGTATAGAAAGTCGCCCACCAGCACGCTGGGTGCGTTGCCCCACTTGGCGTTGGCGGTGCTGCGCCCGCGGCGCATATCGGAGGTGTCCACCACGTCGTCATGGAGCAGGGTGGCGGTGTGCAAAAATTCGATAACGGCGGCCAATTTCAGGTGATTGTCTTCGCTGTAGCCGGCAGCGCGACTTGCAAGCAAAACCAGCAGCGGCCGCAAGCGCTTGCCGCCGCTTTCAATAATATACTGCGCAATTTTTTCGACCATCGGAACATCGGATGACAAACGCTGGATAATCAGTTCGTTAACGCGGCTGAAGTCGTCTGCTACGGTGTCGTAGATGCGCTGGGCTGTCATGAAGGATTCCGGTGTTTGGCGGTGTTGTTGCTGTCGATAAAACAGGCAAGTCGCGGCAATGCTAGGTAACAAGGCGAAGAGTGTCAACACAGCTTGTATTGCGTGGCGGCTTTTCGTACAATCACGCGCCCAACTCATCCCAACCTGCGCTCCCTGCTATAGGGTCGCCAAAGCGCTTCCCTTAGAACCAGGTGGATAAGAGCAGATGGGTCAATCGCGGAGAGTAGACATGTACGCAGTTATTGTTAGCGGTGGCAAACAGCACCGGGTTAAGGAAGGCGAAACTCTGAAGCTAGAGAAGCTGGAAGTAGAAACCGGTGGTAACATCGAGTTCGACCGTGTTTTGCTGATCGCCAACGGCGAAGATGTTAAAGTAGGTACGCCGGTTGTTGAAGGCGCCAAAGTGACGGCAGAAGTCGTCAGCCACGGTCGTCACGACAAGATTCAGATTATCAAGTTCCGTCGCCGGAAGCATTCTATGAAGCGTCAGGGCCACCGTCAGTGGTTTACTGAAGTAAAGATCACGGGTATCCAGGGCTAGTCCAGGTAAAAAGCCGGTGAACACCCCTTAATTAGGAGGCCTATCATGGCTCATAAAAAAGCAGCAGGTAGTACCCGTAACGGTCGCGATTCAGAGTCGAAACGACTTGGTGTGAAGCGCTACGGCGGCGAAAGCGTGTCCGCAGGCAGCATTATTGTTCGTCAGCGCGGTACCCGTTTTCACCCAGGCACCAACGTTGGGCTGGGCAAGGATCACACCTTGTTCGCCAAAGCCGAAGGCCAGGTGAAGTTCGAAGTCAAAGGCCCCAAGAACCGCAAGTATGTAAGCATCGTTTCAGCTGCATAGGTCGTGGTCTCCGAGAGCCCCGCACTGCTTCATTGAGGCTGCGGGGTTTTTTGGTTTGTAGGGTTTCGCTTTCAGTGCACCGTTATCAGTAAGAGTTTCAATCAGCATCGTAAAGATCAGTCAACATCGTAAAGAACCGCAGCCAATACCATAAAGAGCAACAGCTAATATGAAATTTGTAGACGAAGCCACCATCATTGTGGAAGCAGGTACGGGCGGCCACGGTTGCCTGAGTTTCCGCCGTGAAAAATACGTGCCCCGGGGCGGGCCTGACGGTGGCGATGGCGGCGATGGCGGTTCTGTGTATCTGGAAGCCAACGATGCTCTGAACACCCTGATTGATTATCGCTTTCAGCGCCAGCACAGGGCCCATAACGGCGAACAGGGTTCCGGCCGCAATTGCACCGGTATCAAAGGCGAAGATCTGGTGTTGCCGGTCCCGGTAGGTACCACCATAGTGGATATGGACACCCACGAAGTGCTGGGTGATCTGACTCGCATAGGCCAGCGTCAGAAAGTCGCTCAGGGCGGTTTTCACGGCCTTGGCAATACCCGCTTTAAGTCTTCTATTAACCGTGCGCCACGGCAGACGTCAAAAGGCTCCGAGGGCGAAACCCGAAATCTGCGGTTAGAGCTGAAAGTTCTGGCCGATGTGGGCTTGCTGGGTATGCCCAATGCTGGTAAGTCCACCTTTATTCGTTCGGTATCTGCGGCGACGCCAAAAGTGGCGGATTATCCGTTTACCACTTTGGTGCCAAATCTGGGCGTGGTCAGAGTGCAGAATCACCAGAGTTTTGTGATTGCTGATATTCCCGGTTTGATTGAAGGCGCCGCCGAAGGTGCTGGTCTGGGCATCCGTTTTCTGAAGCATTTGGTGCGCACCCGCCTGCTGCTGCATCTGGTAGACGTGGCCCCTTACGACGGTTCATCGCCGGCCTATGCGGTGAAAGCCATCGCCCACGAGCTTGAAAAGTTCAGCGAAACCCTGGCCAATCGCGATCGCTGGCTGGTGCTGAACAAAGTTGACATGGTGCCGGAAGAAGAGCGAGAGGCTCACTGCCAGGCCATTGTTGATGAGCTGGAATGGAAAGGTCCGGTATTTCGTGTTTCTGCCCTGACCGGTGAAGGCACCAAGCCGCTGACCCAGGGGGTTATGCGCTGGATTGAAGAACGCGCGGCTGAAGAGGCTGAAAACCCTGAAGCTGCCGAGCAGGAAGCCGTTCGCCGGCGCCAGATGGACGAGGAGGCCCGCGCCCGCATCACCGAAGAAAAAATGGCTCGCCGCGCGGCCCGCGAAGAAGACAACGACGACGACTTCGACGACGATGATCATGACGTAGAAGTGGTTTACGCCCCGGAGTAGGTGGCACCTGTAAGAGACCGTATTTAAATCATGACTGAACGCGCCCAGCTGCAACAGGCCCGCCGCCTGGTGGTGAAAATCGGAAGTGCTCTGTTAACCAACGACGGTAAAGGCCTCGATGTGCCTGCTCTGGGCCGCTGGGTAGACCAGATGGCGGCGCTGATGCAGGCCGGTGTCGAGTTGGTAGTGGTGTCATCCGGCGCTGTTGCCGAGGGCATGAGCCGGTTAGGCTGGACCCGCCGGCCGCAGCAGGCCCATGAATTGCAGGCAGCCGCGGCCGTAGGGCAAATGGGCTTGGTGCAAACCTGGGAAGCACAGTTCAAGCGCCACGGCATACACACCGCCCAGATTCTGCTGACCCACGACGACCTGTCTGATCGCAAGCGTTACCTGAATGGCCGCAGTACCCTGCGGGCGTTATTGGAGCTGGGCGTAGTGCCGATCGTGAACGAGAACGACACGGTAGTGACCGATGAAATCCGTTTTGGTGACAACGACACTCTGGGTGCATTGGTGGCCAATGTGGTTGAGGCTGACGGCCTGATTATCCTCACAGATCAGCTGGGTCTGTTTGATAAAGACCCGCGCAAGCATAGCGACGCAACACTGGTGAACGAGTGCTTCGCCAGTAACCGCGACCTGGACGCCATGGCCGGCAGTAGCGCCGGCGCAGTGGGCCGCGGGGGCATGCAGACCAAGCTTCGTGCGGCGCGATTAGCAGCACGCTCAGGGGCCTTCACGGTGATTGTGGGCGGGCGCATCGACAATGTTCTGGGGCGGCTGCGCGAACGCGAAGCGCTGGGTACGTTTTTATTGCCGGAGCAGGGCCGTGTAGCGGCTCGCAAGCAGTGGCTGGCCAGCCACCTGCAAACCCGTGGCTCTCTAGTAATTGATGATGGTGCGGCGTGGGTGTTGCGGCAAGGTGGTCGTAGCTTGCTGCCTGTAGGCGTTACCCGTATTACTGGTGAATTCCGCCGCGGCGAGATGGTGGCGTGTCTGGATGAGCAGGGTAAAGAAGTGGCACGCGGCCTGGTGAATTACGACGCCGCTGCTGCACGTTTGATTGCTGGCCAGTCCAGTGATCGCATCATGGAATTGCTGGGCTTTATGACCGGAGAAGAGCTGATTCACCGGGACAACATGGTGATAGCCTCTTAGGATAGTGATCGCCTTTTAGAAGGTAATCGCCTCTTAGCGTTATTCTTTGCCGTTTCTGCAGACATAAAAAAAACCGGCCAGCTGGCCGGTTTTTTGTGCACCCAAATGGCTTACGCCGCTTGCAGTGCCTTCACCTTGATGTTCAGGCGGCTCTTAATGCGAGCAACCTTGTTCTTGGGGAAGATACCCTTGTTAACCATGCTGTCCAGAATCGGCTGGGCTTGCAGAAAAGCAGCTTTCGCGCCTTCATAATTGCTTTCGGCGATTTGAACGTGAATTTTTTTCATGTACGTACGAGCCATAGAACGCAGGCTGGTGTTGTGCTTGCGACTGTTCTCGTTCTGACGTGCACGCTTTTTGGCTTGCGGGGAATTTGCCACCGTAAAACTCCTGAAAGTACTTGAATTCGTTGCTGAATATTTGGTTTGAGAGCGCCAGATGCAGTTGCAGTAACCCTTCAGTCACCCGTATCGCAACTCTCTTTCATCGCGGGCGCGCCAGATCCAGCGCGTCGAAATAAATGACGCAGAATTATGCCGCCAACGGCGAGACCTGTCAAGTCAAAAAGTGCCAATGCCAGCGGAGGCAGGGCTTGTGATAAACTCCCGCTTCTCTAATTTCGTCGGCCAAAACACCATGTCTGAACAATCTCCCGGGCCCCAGGGCCCGACACCCGAATCCCCGCCCCCATCAGAGCCTTCGGTGCCGGCCGTTAGCGCGATTAAACCTGCGCCGGGCCTGCTGCGCTCGTCTGGTGTGGTAGGGGTGATGACCATGACGTCGCGGGTGCTGGGGCTGGTGCGGGATATGGTAATTGCTCGCTATTTTGGTGCCGGTGCTGGTGCAGACGCGTTTTTTGTGGCCTTCAAGATTCCTAACTTTCTACGCCGGTTGTTTGCAGAAGGTGCGTTCTCGCAAGCGTTCGTGCCCGTGCTGTCGTCTTATCGCGAAAACCAGCCGGCAACCGAAGTAAAGCGCCTGGTGGATGCGGTTGCCGGTTCGCTGGGCCTGGTGCTGTTGGGGGTCACGCTGGTGGCCATGCTTGGCGCGCCAGTGCTGACGGCGGTGTTCGCGCCGGGCTTTCTGGGCGACGACATAAAATTCGCACTGGCCAGCGATATGTTGCGGATCACCTTCCCTTATTTATTGCTGATCTCGTTGACGGCGTTCGCCGGTGGCATTCTCAACAGCTACGACCGCTTTGCCGTTCCTGCGTTTACGCCAGTGTTGCTGAACCTGGCGATGATTGCTGCCGCCGTGTGGCTAGCGCCGCTCATGAACGAGCCGATAATGGCGCTGGCCTGGGGCGTGTTGATTGCTGGCGCCTTACAGCTGTTTTTTCAACTACCGTTTTTAATGCGCTTGGGCCTGATGCCGCGGCCGCGGGTGGATTACCGCCACGAGGGTGTTAGCCGGATTCTGAAGCTGATGGTGCCGGCGCTGTTCGGCGTATCGGTAAGCCAGATCAACCTGTTGCTGGACACCGTTCTTGCCTCTTTTCTGCAAACCGGCAGTGTGTCCTGGTTGTACTATTCTGACCGACTTGCGGAGCTGCCGTTAGGGGTATTCGGTATAGCCATTGCCACGGTGATTTTGCCCAGCTTATCCCGCAAGCACACGGCAGACTCGGCGGATCAGTTCTCTGCCACTCTGGACTGGGCGGTGCGGGCGGTGTTAATCATTGGTGTGCCGTCTGCGTTGGCCCTGGGATTGCTAGCCGAGCCGCTTATTGCCACTTTGTTCCACTACGGTGAAGTGACTGATTTCGATGTGGCCATGTCGGCCCAAAGTCTACGCGCTTATTCCGCGGGCCTGCTGGCATTCATGGTTATCAAAGTGCTGGCGCCGGGCTTTTTTGCCCGCCAGGACATTCGCACCCCGGTGAAAATTGGCATCATCGCCATGGTCGCTAATATGGTGTTTAACCTGATACTAATTTTCCCCTTGGCCCACGCAGGCCTGGCGCTGGCCACATCGTTGTCGGCCTGGCTCAACGCCTTTTTGCTGTGGCGCGGATTGAAAGCCATCGGTGCTTGGCGCAGCCAGCCCGGTTGGGGCAAGTTCGGGCTGCAGCTCGCGCTGGCCAATGGCGCGCTGGTGGCGGTGATTTTGTGGCTGAACGTGCCAGTGAGTCAGTGGCTGGCAGCCGGCGGCTTTCAGCGCTCCCAGGATATGGCAATACTGGTGATTGCAGGCGCACTTGCGTACTTTGTTACACTGGCGCTGGCCGGGGTGCGTATAAAACATTTTCGCCACAGGTAAGGTATAATCCTGCGCCTTATCATGTGCCAAACGCTGATTGGTTCTAATCCTTGGTTCGATTTTATTGTCGCGATTCATTGATAATATTGATTGGCAATATCCACTAGTAAAGAGGTTTGCTTTGCATGCGCTTGATTCGCGGCCTGACTAACCTGAAAATGCTGTCGCGATCGGGCGAAGGCCCACTGGCGCGTGGCTGCGTGGCTACCGTGGGCAACTTTGACGGCGTGCACCGCGGCCATCAGGCGATTCTGGAGCAGGTAAAAACACAAGCCGAAAAGCATAACTTGCCCTCGGTTGTGGTGATTTTTGAACCCCAGCCCCAAGAGTTCTTTCGTGGTGTGGATGCGCCGCCGCGACTGACCGGTTTCCGCCAGAAAGTGGAAGCTTTGCGGGGGCAGGGTATCGATGCAGTGCTTTGCCTGCGTTTTGACGAGCAGTTCCGCCAGTTTTCGGCCTGGGGCTTTGTGGATAGCCTACTGATTCAGGGCCTGGCGGTGAAACACCTGGTGGTGGGCGACGACTTCCGTTTTGGTTGTGACCGCTCCGGTGATTTTAAATTTTTGCAAAAAGTGGGCGCCGACGCCGGCTTTACGGTTGAAAGCACCCGCACCGTAGTGATCGAGGGCGACCGCGTTAGCAGCACCCGCATCCGTAAACTGCTGGCTGACAATCAGCTGGATAGCGCCGAGCATTTACTGGGGTGGAAATATCACATTGCTGGCCGCATTGTTTATGGGCGCCAGCTGGGGCGAGAGATTGGTGCGCCAACGGCGAATATCCGCCTGGCCCAAATACCCGCCTTGCAGGGTGTTTACGTGGTAAAGGCCAGGTTGGCCGACAGCAGCGAGCACGACGGCATTGCCAATATTGGCTTGCGGCCGACCGTCGACGGCAAACACCCGGCGCTGGAAGTGCACCTGTTTGATTACGCCGGCACGCTGTACGGCCAGAGGCTTGAGGTCACCTTTCGCCATGGCCTGCGTGATGAAGTCCGCTTTGAATCGGTGGACGCCCTGAAAACCCAGATTGCCAAAGATTTCAGCAGCGCCCGGCGCTGGCTTGCTGAGAGCCTAGCTCAGAACCTTGCTGCGAATCACACTACGAATACAGACTGACCCAAACTGACCTAATAGAGCACGCACAGCCATCATGAGCGACTACAAGCACACTCTGAATCTGCCGGAAACCGCTTTTCCCATGCGCGGTAACCTGGCCAACCGCGAGCCTGAAATGCTCAAGCGCTGGCAGGACCTGAACGTTTACGCCAACTTGCGCGAACAGCGCGCCGGGCGTAACAAGTTCATTCTTCACGATGGCCCTCCTTACGCCAACGGCAGCATTCACATTGGGCACGCGGTTAACAAAATTCTGAAGGACATGATTGTAAAGTCCCGCGGTTTCATGGGCTTTGATGCGCCTTACGTGCCCGGTTGGGACTGCCACGGCCTGCCTATCGAGCACAAAGTAGAGCAGAAAATCGGCAAAGCCGGTGTGAAGGTCGATTACAAAACCTTCCGCCAGGCCTGCCGCGATTACGCCACCAAGCAGATTGCCGGACAGAAAGCCGACTTTATTCGCCTGGGCGTGATGGGTGAGTGGGACAAGCCCTACCTGACCATGGATCCGAAAGTAGAAGCGGGCATTGTGCGCGCGCTGGGTAAAATTGTGGACAAAGGCCATCTGGTGCGCGGCTACAGGCCTGTCTACTGGAGCGTGGTAGGGCAGTCGGCTCTGGCCGAAGCGGAAGTAGAGTACCAGGACAAGACCTCTACTCAGATCGACGTGCGTTTTACCGCAGTGGATCAAGCCAAAGCCCTGTCGCTGTTCAATACCAGCGCCGGTGAAGGCGATGTGTCCGTCGTCATCTGGACAACCACGCCCTGGACCATTCCCGCCAACCAGGCGGTGTCATTGGGCGCTGAATTGGATTACGCGCTGGTGCAAACCGATGTGGGTGCCGGCCCCGAGCGCATGATTCTGGCCAGCGCTATGGTAGAGGTCGTTATGGCGCGCTGGGATGTGACCGGTTACCAGGTGCTGGCACAATGCACCGGTGCCCAGCTGGAGCACTTGGCGCTGCAGCACCCGGTTTATGACAAACAGGTACCGGTGATTCTGGGCGATCACGTGTCTACCGATGCAGGTACCGGCGCCGTTCACACCGCGCCAGACCACGGTATGGAAGACTTTGTGGTGGGCAAAATCTACGGCATTGGCACCCTGAATATGGTTCAGGCCGATGGCACCTACACCAGCGCTACCGGCGAGTTCGCCGGCGTTCACGTCTACAAGGCTGATGACCCGGTCTGCGACGCGCTGACCCGCGAAGGCAAACTGGTACGCAAAGAAAAGTTCCGCCACAGCTTTCCCCATTGCTGGCGCACCAAAACACCGCTGATTTACCGCGCCACACCGCAGTGGTTTATCAGCATGGAAAAAGAAAACCTGCGCGCCGACGCTCTGGAAGCGATTAAGGGCGTGCGTTGGGTGCCCACCTGGGGTCAGAACCGCATCGAAGCCATGGTGGGCCAGTCGCCGGACTGGTGCGTATCGCGCCAGCGCACCTGGGGCGTGCCGATTACCCTGTTTATCCACAAAGAAACCCAAGATTTGCACCCGAACACCCAGAGCCTGGTCGAAAAAGTGGCTCAGGCTATCGAGATCGATGGCATTGATGCCTGGTATGACCTGGATGCCCGCGAGCTTCTGGGCGACGACGCCGACCACTACGAAAAAGTGTTGGACACTCTGGACGTATGGTTTGATTCCGGCGTGACCCACGAATCGGTTTTGCGGGTACGCGAAGAGCTGGGCCAGTTCCCGGCCGATTTGTATCTGGAAGGTTCTGACCAGCACCGTGGCTGGTTTCAATCGTCCCTGAAGACCTCCATCGCCATCAATGGCGTGGCACCGTACAAACAGGTGCTAACCCACGGCTTTACCGTGGATGGCAAGGGTTACAAAATGTCCAAATCCTTGGGCAACGTGATCGCGCCGCAAGAGGTCACGAACGATCTGGGCGCCGACATCCTGCGCCTGTGGGTAGCAGCCACCGATTACAGCGGTGAAATGACCGTCTCCAAAGATATTCTGCGTCAGAGCGCCGACGGCTATCGCCGCATCCGCAACACCGCGCGCTTCCTGATGAGCAACCTGACCGGCTTCGAGCCAGCCAAGCACACGGTGGCCCCGGCCGACATGATGGCGCTGGACCGCTGGATGGTAGATCGCGCACTGCAATTGCAGAGCGAAATCCAAGAAGACTATGAAAACTACGCCTTCCTGCGGATTTACCAGAAAGTGTACAACTTTTGCGAATCCACTTTGGGCGGCTTTTACCTCGACATCATCAAAGATCGCCAGTACACCACCCAGGCTGACAGCCTGGCGCGGCGTTCGTGCCAGACCGCGCTCTACCATGTGGCCGAAGCGCTGGTGCGCTGGATTGCGCCGATTTTGAGCTTTACCGCCGATGAAATCTGGCAGCACCTGCCGGGCGAACGCGGCGACACCGTATTCTACGAAACCTGGTACCAAGGCCTGAGCGAAATGCCGCAAAGCGTAGAGCTGGGACGTAATTACTGGCGTGACATTTTCGCCGTAAAAGAAGCGGTGAACAAACGGCTGGAAGATGCCCGCAAGCAAGGCGTTATCAAGGGCTCCCTGAGCGCCGAGGTGACGCTGTTCTGCGATGGCGAGCTGGCTGAAAAACTAAAACACCTGGGCGAAGAATTGCGCTTTGTGCTGATCACTTCGGAAGCTGACGTGAAGCCGGTAAGCGAGGCGGTTGACGCCGAACAAACCGGTTATGAAGGGCTGTGGGTGCAGGTGCGCCCCGCCAGTAATACTAAATGCGAGCGCTGCTGGCACCACCGCGCCGACGTGGGCAGCCACGCAGAACACCCCGATTTGTGCGGCCGCTGTGTTACCAACGTGTATGGCCCGGGTGAAACCCGCGCCTTCGCCTGATGGGCTCTACCATGGCAAAATCCGGCGATAGCGGCAAATCCGGCGCGGGCAAACTGAAGTGGTTGTGGCTGACGGTGCTGGTGATCGCATTGGATCTGGGCACCAAGGCAGTGGCCACTGCCATGCTCAGTTACGGCAGCCCGGTACCGGTGATGCCGTTTTTCAATTTTACTCTGCTGCACAACACCGGTGCCGCCTTCAGTTTTTTAGCCGGTGCCGCCGGCTGGCAGCGCTGGTTTTTTGTGATCCTGGCGCTGGTGGTTAGCGTAGTGCTGGTGCTATGGATGAGAAAGCTGGAGCGCCATGAAACCTGGTCTGCCATTGCTTTTGCGCTGATTCTTGGTGGCGCCCTGGGCAATGTGTACGACAGGGTGGTACATGGCTACGTGGTGGATTTCCTCCATTTTTATTGGCAGAACTGGCATTTCCCGGCCTTTAATCTGGCCGACACCGCCATCACCATTGGTGCTGCTATGATCATACTCGACACGTTTCGCAAACCCGCCGATGCGGACAAAAAAGGCGACTGATTAAGATGAAAGAACTTCCTGTAGACAAAGGCACCCGGGTTACCCTGCATTTCGCGTTGAAATTCGACAGCGGCGAAGTGGTTGACACCACCTTCGACAAAAACCCGGCTACCCTGGATATTGGCGATGAAAGTTTGCCAGCGAATTTTGAAGCTTATTTGATGGGCATGGTAGCCGGTGACAAGGCCAGCTACCAGGTGCCACCGGAAAAAGCCTTTGGCCAGCGCAACCCCAACAACTTACAGTTGATGAAGCGCCATGTGTTCGGCGCCGACATGGTGCTGGAGCCAGGTGTGGTGGTCTCCTTTGCCGACGCGCGTAAGCAAGAGCTGCCGGGTACCATCAGCCGGGTAGAGGGCGATGAAGTAGAAGTGGACTTCAATCACCCGTTGTCTGGGCGTACACTGACTTTTGATGTAGAAATTATAGACGTAGAGCCGGTAGGCCCTGCGCACTGAACTCCTGTGGGCTGAGATAGGAACACTATGCAAATTCGTCTGGCAAACCCCCGTGGATTCTGCGCCGGTGTCGACCGCGCCATTGATATTGTTAACCGTGCTCTGGACGTGTTTGGCGCGCCTATTTATGTGCGCCATGAAGTGGTGCACAACAAATTCGTGGTAGACAACCTGCGCAAGCGCGGCGCCATTTTCGTGGAAGAACTGAGCGAAGTGCCAGACGACAAGCTGGTGATTTTTAGCGCCCACGGCGTGTCCCAGGCGGTGCACAAAGAGGCAGCCGACCGTGGCCTGAAAGTCTTTGACGCGACCTGCCCACTGGTCACCAAAGTGCACATCGAAGTCATGCGTTACAGCCGTGACGGCAGCGAGTGCGTGCTGATTGGCCACCATGGCCACCCCGAAGTGGAAGGCACCATGGGCCAGTACAACTTCGCCAACGGCGGCGATATCTACCTAGTGGAAAACGAAGCCGACGTAGCAAAGCTGAACGTTAAAAACCCCGAAAAGCTGGCCTATGTCACCCAAACCACCTTGTCGATGGATGACACGGCCCGTGTAATCGACGCCCTGCGGGCCAAGTTCCCGAAGATTGAAGGGCCGCGAAAAGACGACATCTGCTACGCCACCCAGAATCGCCAGGACGCCGTCAAACAAATGGCCGACGAGTGCGACCTGATGCTGGTGGTGGGCTCCCCCAACAGCTCCAACTCCAACCGCCTGCGCGAACTGGCGGAGCGCATGGGCACACCGGCCTACCTGATTGACGAAGCCGCACAAATTGATCCCACCTGGCTAGACGGCAAAAAATCTATAGGCGTAACCGCCGGCGCTTCCGCCCCGGAAGTACTGGTAAGCGCCGTGATCGCCCGCCTGCGGGAACTGGGTGGTGAAGTGCCGCAAGAGATTGCCGGGCGTGAGGAGAATATTGTGTTTTCTATGCCGAAAGAGTTGAGAATCGATGCCATCGAATTAAACTGAGTTTCGATGGCATCGACAACCCGTTTTACCAGCATCCTGCCATAGCCGCACCGCGATCACCTTGTTCGTCAAGTGTGAGAGTACCACAGTCGTCATTTGCCTGACCTCCCGTTGGCACGGCCTGGAGAGTGAAGGCACCCTGAGTAACATCAGCAGAGAAGCTGATGTTGTAAAAGGCGGTCCCATTCTGTGGTGATTGAACAAAGGGCAAAGTAGGATTGTCTGGAGGGGTATTTGTAGTATCTCTGTAGTCAAACCCGTTCGAATAGCGCCGCTCCATCCACTGTGACAGCTCCAAAAGGTCGGACTTTGCCGTGGTCTGACGTGTCTTCTTAACCTGGCTCTGATAAGAAGGAAACGCGATCGCGGCGATTATGCCAATAATCGCAACGACAATCATCAGTTCAATCAGCGTAAAACCAGTTTGACTTTGAGTCTTCAAAATATCACGTCCTCACGTTTTTTTGCTTCGTGGCAGTAATTATTGATTAACGGTTTCCTGGTAGAACGTTTCGTTGAGTAAGAGCCCACCTACTGCGACTTTCTCTCCTTGAACATTTTTGTTAGCCAGATAAACGTTTCTACGTAATTAACGGTGCTGTAAAGCAGCTTCTAGCGAAGCTGCTCCCAGGTTTGTCGTCCAGTGTTCGAATTCAGAGAGCGTACGCAGGGGCCATCCTCACATGGGTTTTCAGCAGAAAGCTGCCTGGGATCCGTGCCCGGAATAACAACTTCTGCCTCACCACTTTGAGTCGCAATGGTGCGGTTTTCACCACCATAACCAACTTGTATGCCGCTTGCTGCAAAGCCGCCCGTAATGTCCGCCGTATTGAATATGCCGTCGCTGTTGAGATCAAACACTGGCGTGTCAGAAGGCGCTCCTGATGTGAGTTTTAAGTCCACAATAAAGCCGGTCCGACCACTACCGCAGGGGTCGCTATCGGGGATGACGGTGGTGAAGCGGACCCGATCCGGGTTTACGCCAAACGGGAATGTCGCCCTGCTTATCACCCGCTCGCCCTCTTGCGAAGCGTTATAGACAAGATCGAGATACCAACCTTTCTCGTCGGTTAGCGTGTTGGCAGAGGTATCACGGACGGTAAAGCTATTAGTGCCATCATCCAAGGCCCGGTCGATCACGACATCGGTTTGCTCGACTATGGTTTGCGCCAGAAGGTTTGTTCTGAGTAATGTAGAGGTAGACAGGTCGTCTTTGATGACATAAAGGCTCTGGATGTCGTAATCGCCTTCGTCACCGCTGCGAAGGAAACTGCCGGTTCCGAACGCGATAACCAGTTCATCATTATTGTTCGGATTCAGAGCTGCCCGCGGAGCAACGGTGATGGGCTGAGTATTGCCAGCAGGACTGATAGCACTGAATATCTTGGTGGTGGACCACGCACTTACCTGGCCGGTTATATTGAAACGCCAAAGATTACCGAGTAAATCGCCGCCGTACGCATAGCGCATGACTGCATCTGACTCAGGAAAACTCGTTATGGTTGCAGAAGCGAACCCATTCGGGCTTGCTGCGCTGCCTACGCCGGTCTGAAGTTCTTTTAACAGAGCGCCCGATTCAAGATCAACAACAAAGAGACTCGACTGGTTGCTTCCGCCGTTATATCCGTTGCCAAAAATGGCTACCCATTTTCCGCTGTCCAGTCGCGCAATTTGAGGGTCTGTTACGCCATAACCGAGATTTGTATGCTGAAACTCCCAGAGCACATCATCTGATGGCGAGAACGAATCTGGCTCTGTGATATCAAGCGCAAAAACCGTTTTGCCACCGTTACCCATTGTGCCGAGAAGTACCGTGCGCCATTCCTTGGAACCGTCTCCGTCTTTGTCGAAATAGGCGTCTTGAATCCGGGGAGTACCGTCCATAAGATATTTGTGGGTGTAGATGGGATTCATCAGCTCTGAAATGCGGGCATAACTGTTTGACCCAGTGGGCAGCAGAAGCTCGGAGGGGATGTAACCAAAGAGCTCTCCACCGGTTTCACTGTCAAACGCATGAAGAATGCCGTCGTTAGCCGGAACATAAAGTGCAGCGGTTCGCTCTCGATAGGTCGTAGTGGAGCGAAACGCGCCATAGCTGGAACCCTCAGTGCCACTCAAACGCCTGAACCCGTAGTTGGTGGTGCCCACGAACTGTGGGTTAGCGTTGATGACATCGCCTAAAAGACGAGTAACTGTCGCGCCGCCCGCATCCTGTCTTTGTCTGTCGCGAAATGTTGAGTGTGCCGAGTTGTCACCGTGTAACCAGGCAAGGCGGTTGGGGCCAAGATTGTCCTGACTTGCTGCCAGGGTTGGGTCAGCGTTAAGCGCATCCTGCTGTGCCTGAGAGAGGTTGCTGAGTGAGGTTGCTGAGGTAAACGCCAGCTTTACCCCTGCGCTTCTGTTATAGGTTATTAGTGTGCGATCTGCAGGAAGCGTATTTTCAAGAACTGTCTCTGCATCCCAGATTTCGGTCCCCAGGTTGAAATTAAAGCCAGTTAATGTTCCCGACCAATCTTCACTGCGGAAACCGGCAAAAAAGCCAAGCGCGTCCGTGCGAAGTACCGCTGAGCTGACTGCTGCTGCAGAGGCGGAGGTCTGGGCGCGGGCAATAACGCCTCCTAGGAAACCCTGAATTTCAGCGGTGAACTCCTTCGGGTTTTGAGCACTTGCATAGCCGCCACGACCGTTAATGGCTGCGTGAAGCAGGTCGTCGATGTTTTGAGGGTTTCGATCAGAGCCTGGCTGTGGCCAATTAATCATTTCTCCCGATGCAATGGCCGCAACAGCGTCTGCTTCTAGAACGTCACCAGGAGTGCTGCCATTCCAGATGCTGTCGGTCATTATAAGAGAGAAGCTCTGACGGCATTCGATATCAGCGGTGTTGTCGCTGGTGCCGGGAGTGGCTCCCCACGGGCCTCGACTATCAGTGCGTGAGTAGTAGTTACCCACATCTTTGAGTGCTGTTCTGAGTGGCGTGCCGCCGGAAACACTTTTGTTTTGCAACCAAGTCAGGAATTGCTGGCGGTGGGCGGCGTTGTATGGACGGACGCCGCTGACCAGCGTATTTGTGTTACCCACGCCATCGATGGTTCTGTTGTTAATGTTAATAGCGCCGTAGCCAAGGCGAATGTTTTCTGGAAGGTCAAAAAAGGCCTCAGTGATACCAGATTTTGACGCCAAATCGCGGAGGCTGTAGAAGGAGTACCAGTTTGCAAAGTTTTGTTGCTGCTCTGTGTTCTCGTCCGCCAGGAATACAAGGTCGTAACAATTGTTATTCTTTGGTGCAGCCTCGCATCCAGGTGAACTGTTGAACCGATAGTAAAAAGCACTGTCTTCAAACGTAAAACGATGGGTTGGGAAACGTATGCTCAAATTGACCGATCCGGTTTCGCTGAAGCCATTTTTCCACGCGGCATTAAAGTTGGAATTCGGGAAACGTCCGGAACCGTCCGGCTTGTGGGGGAGGGCATACTCGGTGTCAGGATCGTAATAGATCGCATTTACTCGGCTGCTGTAGTACCAGAAATTACCAACGCGTAACGTACCGCCTGACCAATTATGTGGGCCACCGGGGAAAAGACCAAGGTCCCCGCCGATAGAGTCAGGCATGTATTCCCAGCCCATAGACCCCGAATCGTCAAAAATAAAAACAAGATTCGAGTCCACCGACGTTTTCAGAAAAAGTGGTATTTGCGCAATGTTTACCTGCGCCAACGCGGACTGCATCGTGCACATGGAGAGCAACAGGCTGGCCCCAAAGGTGGTCAGTTTGTTAACACGCGCCCGGATATATGTCTGTGCTGTAAGTTTTTTCACGGCAATTTCTCCGCTTGGAGTCAGCAACACGTTTTGGACACTCTCTCATCGCAGCTATTTATAAAGATCGTGTTTTATTCGGGTGCCAACAACACAGTTGACTGCAACACAGTCACGGCTTCGTCGCTTCCTCCTTGACCTCTTGAGGTGGTCAGGTAGCGCTCAAAACAGGGTCCTGGCTCAATCGGACAAACGTCGGCAAGGTACGCAAGGTGGTAGGCGGGTTGAGCGCTGACGTTTGATCCTGCGTTCCCGACGCCAGAGGGGGCAGGGTCGGCGCCATCCCATGCCCAAGGGCCGCCCATCAGCCCCTCGTTGTAGGCAGTTTGACGTGTTGTCAGCGTCGTCATAAGGTTATCTTCACCTTGCCTCAAAGCAGCTTCTGACGCCTGAAATGAAATCGCGCCATCGTGCGCGTTGCTGGCCATTCGCTCTTGCAGAATGGAACCCTGCATGCCCCCAGCTGCAAGCAGCGATATTAATAGCAGCATGACAAGAGCGACAATAAGTGTGGCTCCGTGTTGCTGTCTGGATAAGGGCGCAAGTTGGGTCAACCGCACCGGCTTTTTGATGATCTTCATTCAATCCCCCCCCTGAGCGCTGTTGTGCTCACGGACACCAGACGAACCCGTCGGTCGCCGTTATTGGCCTGAGTGACTTCGCTGCCAAGCATGTCGAAGCTGCGGCTATTTTCTTCATCGAGAACGTCGCTGGGGCTCCTTGTCATGACAGAAAAGCGGACGCTTACGACGGTATCCCAGTCAGCTACTTCGTCAGCCGGTATGTAGTCGTCTGCAGCGTTGGACCCATCGGTATCGACACCGTACAGAATCTGAAGTGTTTCGACTCCGGACACAAGTTCTTGCGGATTCTGAAGTGGGGTCATCAGTCGGCGGAAAAGTGCAGGTTCCTCGTTGGTGCCCTCGCTAATGTAATAGGCCATCGTTGTAAACTCATAAATCCTGGTCTGCACGTCATAGCCGAGCCCCAGTGTATTGGGGATGGTGGTGGTGATGGTCGAAAGGCTCGCCGCATCACTTTTCTGAAAAAGCTCACCCTCCGAGCAATCACCACGCGTTGCCAACACGTTGCGGCCTGCACTCACGCCGGAGGCGCCCGACAGGTTTATGACACTGTCGCCTGGATTTGTGACGGCACTGACCTCTACGCCGAGAGGCGTTAAGGCGTTTACAATGACTACATCGGAATTAATGACTACGGAGCCTGCCAGTGCGGTCGGGAGATCGGTGCCCGCGGTCCCAGAATCCCAGTTCCCCGCAGTTGGTGTGGATAAGGTTCCTGCCAGTGTAATAGAGTCACCGGGGCCCGTGCCGGTGTATTCCCAGCCCTGTAATGCCCGGGTCAGGGGCACAATTAAACGGCCGCTTAGCCGGTTATCCACAATTTGCGCAAACGGCCTGCCCATTTGCGCAAGGCATCCGAAACTTCCGGCAGACCTGAGTTCGGGAGTCAGCATCGCGGAAACAAAACGCGTGCTTTCCTGGGCGTATGCGAGTCCCTCTGTCTGGCGATAGGTAACGCTGCTGCTGAGATAAATCTGGGTTACACCAAGAGTAAGCAGCAAGCCCAGAGCCATTGCAATCAGCAGCTCTACCAGTGACAAACCTGACTGGAAAAGAACCTGGCGAACCCCGTGAAGACGATGAAACATTGGCTTTTGCATAGTCAGATCTCTGTTCTCACGACGATGGGGTTCATGGCCTGATCTTTCTGATTCCAGTCAATGGTGATCGTAACGGTGTTACCGGCTACCTCAATGGCGCGCTGCGCTGCCGGAAGCAGGCAGGCCAGATTGTTCTCCCAGGCCTCAATGTCATTTCCGGCGACTGTTGCGTTAGCAGGCACAAACGATGTGTCGCATGCTCCGTTGTCAGCGCCTACGGCGACGCCCGCGGCCAGGGCATAGTCCGCGGGATTGCGGGAATTGGCTCGCACCCTGTCCAGCATGTCCTCTGCAAGCAACACCGCCTGGCTCCGGCTCTGCGACTGAGACGTCATCTGCAAAGAGACGACCTGGGTTGAGGCAACACCGAGTATGCCAATACCCAGAACCAGAACAGCCACCAGAATTTCGATCAGTCCGAGACCAGATTGCTGTTTGAGATTGAGTTGCTGGCGATTTCGCCGTTCAGTTTTCACAAGAATGGGTTGTGTCATTTGCTGTCTCCGTCTACGACGTCAGTTCGCCCAGCCGGGCTTATGCGAATTATCGGGCTTTGGCTATTCCGTCAGTTTGTCGGTCAGATCGTCGGTAAGGATGTCGGGCAGGTGAGAGTGACTCCCCACGGAAGCCTGATAGTGCCATCGCCGTCTTCATCATGCAGTCGCCGCAAACGGCCGCCAATGCTAAGCGCAAGGTAACTCATGTCGACTGAACCGCCGCCGGAAGGTGAGCAAGCGACCAGGCTGCCCATTGTGCCATGGCTCATACCGTCTGGAGATAGCTGAAAATAGCCTCTTCCGGCCGTTCGTGAATACAACTCTGAGTGATCTTTTGCAAGATCAAAAACCCGGTGGATTCTGGCACCGTCCGGGCGTTTGTCGTTGTTTGTGTCAGGGAATACGGATACCGGGTTGTTCCAGTTATCCGTACAGATCTGTGAGCCAGACAATGGACAGATCGTGGTAAGCTTTTTTTGATTGATGGCGAAGGAGCGAGCCAGCGCGAACATTCTGTACGTATCGTTAACAACATCGGTGTGGCGGGTTGATGCAATAAGAGAGATCCACGAGTTGCTCGCAAATGCTGTCAGAATGCCAACAATCGCAAGTGTTACCACAAGTTCTATAAGGGTGAAACCCTGGGACATTTTTGGGGAATGCATAGTTCAACATCCATGTTGATAGGTATAATTTTCAGCTTTTTTCACATCCTGTGAATAGAGCAATTCTGAGCTTAACCGCAAACTGTTTCATTCGCACACGTTAGGATCGCATTTTGCGATGGTGATCACTCCAGCCCCAGTTTCTTCAATTTATACCGCAACGCCCGAAAGCTGATCCCCAGCTTTTTCGCCGCCGCCGTCTTATTCCAACGCGTGGCTTCGAGCGCCTGCTCAATAGCTTTGCGCTCTATGTTCTCGAGATATCCCTCTAGGCCCAGGCCTTGCTCCGATAGTTCAATATCCGCCGTTGCCATTATCTCAGCTGTCGGTGCCAGCAAAGGCGAATCCATGCTGCTACAAGAGCTGCGAAGCTGAAGGTCGCCGCTGTCAATAACGTCTCCGTCGCAAAGTGTAAACGCCCGCTCCAGAATGTTTTCCAGCTCACGCACATTACCCGGGAAATGGTAGCCCTTTAAATAATCGACGGCTGCATCCGTGAGGGCGATGGGTGTACATTCGTATTCACGGGCGATGCGCAGCAGGATGTGCCTGGCAAGCAGCGCTATGTCGCCGCTGCGTTCGCGCAGAGGCGGCACGCGGATTTCAATCACGTTGATGCGATAGAACAGGTCCTGACGGAACAGGCCATCTTGTACCAGCGCCGAAAGGTCTTTATGGGTTGCGCTAAGCACACGGATATCGACCGGCACTTCGTGGCTGTCACCGACCGGGCGTACGGCTTTTTCCTGAATGGCCCGCAGAAGTTTTACCTGCATGGGCAGTGGTAGGTCAGCGATTTCATCCAGAAACAGGGTGCCGCCGTTGGCGCTTTGAAACAGGCCTGCCTTGTTATCGACAGCACCGGTGAAGCTGCCTTTTTTGTGGCCAAAAAACTCGCTTTCCATCAATTCAGACGGAATGGCGCCACAGTTCACGGCGATGAACGGCCCTTCACATCGGGGGCCTTGCTGGTGAATGGTGCGTGCGACCAGCTCCTTTCCGCTGCCGGATTCGCCTTGAATAAAGACCGGCGCCTGGCTGCGGGCCAGCTTGCGGGCCTGATTGCGTAAGGTTTGAACCTGGGCGGAATTACCCAGCAGCAAACCCGGGTCGCTATTGTCTTCTGGCGCAGGCTCTGGGTTCTGGGCCAGTTTCAGGGCGGTGTTGACCAGCTCCCGCAGCCGCGGTAATTCAACGGGCTTTGACACAAAATCAAAAGCACCTGCCTTCAGGGACTCAATGGCGATGTCCATACTGCCGTAGGCGGTTATAACGGCGACCGGCGTATTGGGCGAATGCTGTTGAATCCATTGCACCAGCTCGATGCCTTTGCCATCTGGCAGGTTCATGTCGGTCAGGCACACATTTGGCGTGTGCTTTTGCATGCCCGCGATGCCCCCTGCCAGAGTGCCCGCGGTGACCGTGTTCAGGCCCATGCGGCTGAGGGTTATCTCTAGCAGGTCACGGATGTCGGGTTCGTCGTCTACGATCAGCGCGGTGAGTTTGGTCATAGTACCCTTCAGATTATACGCCCGGGATGGGCAAACATAATGCGAAAGCAGCAACCTGACTGTTCGGCGTCAATCAGCGACAGGTGAGCCTGATTCGCCTCACACAATTCTTTTGCCAGATAAAGGCCCAGTCCGGTGCCACTTTTGTCGGTTGTAAAAAACGGTTCGAATACAGACGACGTGTTCTCTTTGGTAATTCCCGGGCCGTAATCCTTGATGTCAATGTAGGCGCGGGCGCCGTCGACGGCGATTCCGGCAAGTATTTCTATTTTAGCCTCGCCAGAGTGCAATTGGCTGTAGCGTAAGCCATTGTCGCATAAGTTGATCAGAATTTGTTCCAACTGGCTGGTGTCGAAACGTGCTGTGGGGTGAGCGCCAGGCTGAACGCTAAGGCGGATAAGCACGGGTTTATGTTGACTGTGGGTTTGCAGAAAATCGTCACGAAACTGTTCTAACCAGGGCTGCAGATCAATCGGCTCGGCGGCTGAGGTTTCACGGCGGGACACACCCAGCACATTCTCTATAATGGCGTTCACACGCTTTGAGTGGCGATGAACAACCGCCAGCATTTTTTGGTCGGACGTATCCATATTCGGCGACTCGTCCAAAAGCTGTGCGGCGTGGCTGATGGCCCCCAACGGGTTGCGAATTTCATGGGCGATGCTGGCCGTTAACTGGCCCAGTGAGGCGAGCTTCATTTGTTGCGCCTGCTGGGTTACGCGGCTGATGTCTTCCAGAAACACCAACACCAGCTCGCCGCTGTTTTGGTCCAGGTGCGCAAACGTGGCTTGTATGGGGGGCGACGTGCTTGCGGGCTGAAAGGGTGCGATGCTTTGTTGCGGATGCAGCAGCCAGCTTTTGAATCCGGCTAGCAGGTTTGCGGGCAGAAGGTGTGCGCCAGTTGTTTGCCCGGCCCCTGCTCGCTGCGCAGAAACTGTATACCCCGCCAGCATTTCGCTGGCAGCGGCGTTCATCAGGCGAACCTGGCCTTCACGGTCTAACACCAGTATACCGGTGCGCATGCGCTGAATGATTTGCTGATTGATCTGCTCCAGCTCGGCAAGACTTTGGGCACGACTGTTGGCAAGAGTTTCGCTGCGGCGCAGGCGGATGGCGATGTATTGCAAAGCGGCGGCGGTCACAAAATAAACAATACCCAATGACCCGGCCCGCACCATGTCATCGGCGCTTTTGCCCTGTTCCAGCATCGCCCAAAGTGCAATGGCCAGTGAACTGAGAGTGGCTAAAGCAGCGTAAAATGTACCCATGCGCCCCGGCGTCATGATGTTGCCGGCGGCGACTGATACGATCACCAGGTTTGCCATGCCATTGGTGATGCCGGAACTGCTGACCAGCAGGCCATGAATAATCAGTATATCCAGCAAAATGGAGACGCTGATGTGGCGCTCACTGGGCTGGAAACCGGCAATCATTAACACCGCTATAAACGCGTTTACGGCCAGATAAGCGATGACGCCCGCCTGAAAGTAGTCCAGTTGGCGGAAGCGACCGTCAAAACTGGTGGTATCCACCAGCAGTAGCCCGATAAGCAATATGCCCAGCACCACGCGATAATAGTTATACACCCGAAACAGTTCGCCGCGCTGGCGTGTGCTCAGCAAGTCGCCAGCGCTGGCTGCGAGCGCCGTCGTTGCGGAAAGCGTGGAAGACGCTGTCATAAATAGTGCCATATACACGGTGGAGCCAGCTTTTAGCTGCCGGTAGTAGTGGTGGTGTCGACGCTTACGCCCACTAAGGGCGCGGCCGCAGACTTGGCGCGGCTGCGCGTTTATAATAGCCCTTTTTCAGGCATCAGTAACAGGAGCCGACATATGTCGCTAACAGCGGATCAGCCCCGATCCCTACAAACACCGGGCCCTTTGCGCTTGGTGATGGTTCAACAGGATTTTTTGGTCGGTGACATACCCGGCAACGCCCAGCGGATTATTGCGGCGGTAAGGCAGGCCGATGACCAGCACCAGGCCGACATTGTGGTATTCCCCGAGTTGGCGCTGACCGGCTATCCGCCGGAGGATTTGCTGCTGCGGCCAAGCCTGGACACTCGCGTACAGGCGGCAATCGATGAGATCTGCGGGGCAGGGTTGGCAGCGGTTGTGGTGTTTGGTGCGCCGGTGCGTGAAAACGGTAAACTCTATAATGCTGCGCTGGTGATGGAAAACGGCAAGATTAGCCATCGTTATTTCAAACAGTGCCCGCCCAACTATCAGGTTTTTGATGAAAAACGCTATTTCGCCAGTGGGCTTGAGCCATTGGTGGTCAGTTTGCGGGGCGTTGATGTCGGCATTACGGTGTGTGAAGACTTATGGGCAGAAGGTCCGGTTGAAAAGGCGGCAGCGGCCGGCGCAAAACTGGTACTGAATCTGAATGCGTCGCCGTATTCCCAGGGCAAACAACTGCGGCGCAAAGCATTGGTTCAGCGTAAGGCCAAAGCCGCTGGCGTGGCCATTGTGTACGTCAACCTGGTTGGCGCGCAGGACGAATTGGTGTTTGATGGCGGCTCGCTGGTGGCCGACGGCAAAGGCCAGATTGCCGCAGAAGCGCCGCAGTTTGAACAGGGCCTGTTCGTTGTAGACTTTGAGTGTGAAGAAACCTGCCAGCCTGTTACTCAACCATTACCACAGCCGCTGTCCGCAAGCGCGGAAGTTTATCAAGCGTTGGTGATGGGTGTGCGGGATTATGTGGGGAAAAATGGCTTTAAATCTGTGGTGCTGGGTTTGTCAGGAGGTATCGATTCAGCGCTGACGCTGGCCATAGCGGTAGACGCGTTGGGCAAGGAGCAGGTGCGGGCGGTGATGATGCCGTTTCGCTACACCGCGGATATCAGCCTGCAAGACGCAGAGGCCCAGGCCAGCACTATGGGCGTGCACTACGATGTGTTCTCAATCGAGCCCATGTACGATGCTTTTATGGCAACCCTGGCCGAACCCTTCACCGGCACCACGGTGGACACCACCGAGGAGAATCTTCAGGCTCGCCTGCGAGGTGTTTTGCTGATGTCGCTGTCGAACAAATTCGGCTCTTTGGTGCTGACGACGGGCAACAAAAGCGAGATGGCGGTGGGTTACTCGACGCTTTATGGCGATATGGCCGGTGGCTTTGATGTGCTCAAAGATGTGGCCAAAACCCAGGTGTTCGAGTTGTCGCGTTATCGCAATACGCTGGCGCCGGTGATTCCTGAACGGGTGATTACGCGGCCGCCGTCGGCTGAGCTGGCGCCAGATCAGAAAGATGAAGACAACCTGCCGGGTTATGACGTTCTGGATGCCATTCTGCAACGCTATGTCGAACAGGACGAAAGCGCCGAGGTGATTATTGCCGCAGGCTTTGACCGCACAGACGTAGAACGGGTGATTCGCCTGGTGGATATCAATGAATACAAACGCCGGCAGGCGCCAATCGGCGTGCGGATTTCAGAGCGGGGTTTCGGTAAAGACCGCCGTTATCCCATTACTAACGCTTGGAAAAGCGGCGTATAAAAAACGGGGCCGTTACTGGCCCCGATTTCGCGGCTTGCGGACAACGACATTATTCGTCGCCCATCAAACCAAAGGTGATCACGTTGGCAAGGGAGCGGTTCTGCTTGCGCAGAATATCGGGCTCAAATTCCCCGTTCTGGTTAAACGCTTCGCTGTCCGGGAAGTTTGTGCGCAGCAGCGCAACGGCGTCCTGGCTGCCTTTTTTTATGTCCATAAAGCGAAATGTTTCCGCCAGAATAATGATGGCTTCTTCCACCACCGGTGAGCTGGGGTAATTCTCCACCACATAGCGGGCGCGGTTATTGGCTGCAATGTAGGCTTCCCGCGTGATGTAATAGCGAGCCGCGTGAAGCTCCAGCTCGGCCATGCGGTTGCGCACGGCAATCATCCGCTGGCGGGCATCGGCGGCGTAAAGGCTGTCGGGATAGCGGTTGAGCAACTCGGAAAAGTCGCGGAACGCCTGCAACTGTTCGCCTGGGGCACGGGCGTTGGCCTCTATCGGGAAGTAGCGCGCGGCCAGTCCAATGTCCAGGTTGTAAGAGGCCAGGCCACGCATGAATAGGGCGTAGTCGCCGTGTTCGCTTTGCGGATTCAGTCGCAGAAAGCGATCCGCCGCGGCGCGGGCGCCTTCCAGATCAAGGTTCTGGTAGCGTGCAAAAATAAGGTCAAGCTGGGCTTGCTCGGCGTAACGGCCAAACGGATAGTAAGTTTCCAAAGCATCGAGATTGGTTTCCGCTTCGTTGAAATTGCCCGAATTCATGGCGCTGCGGGCGTTCTCGTAATAGGTTTGCTCGGGTAATACCTGCTCTTGCTTATTTGAGGCGCAGGCGCTGAGTAGCACAACCACTACGGACACTACCCATAAACGGACAACTGATCTCATGTCGGAATCCCGTATAATGTCGAAAAGTTCAAAGAGCCGCCATTGTAACGGGGAAGGCACTGGATGTGCAGTAGAAGCACAACAGAAGCCCGGCTGTTTGTCATAATATAAGCCAAACGTAACACAACCAGGCCCTGGGGGCTTAATGTCAGCTGAAAACCGAATTATCGCCAGTTTTTTAATACCACCCAAACTGAGCGACAAGCGCCTGGACCAGGCCGCCGCAGAGCTAATGCCCGAGCACTCGCGCTCGCGCCTTCAATCCTGGGTAAAAAGCGGCGCCCTGACTGTTAATGGCGGCCAGTGCAGACCCCGCGATAAAGTGATGCTGGGTGACAAGATCGAGTTAGACGCCGAACCGGAAGCGCAGGTGACCTGGCAGGCAGAATCCATCACCCTGGATATTGTTTATGAAGACGAGCACATACTGATCATCAACAAGCCAGCCGGTTTGGTGGTGCACCCGGCGGCTGGCCATGCCGACGGTACCCTGGTGAACGCGATACTGAATATAGCGCCGGAAGTAGAAAACCTGCCGCGAGCCGGCATTGTGCACCGTCTGGATAAAGACACCTCCGGCGTTATGGTGGTGGCGCGCAGCCTGATTGCCCACACCTCGCTGGTAAACCAGCTGCAAACCCGCACCATGGGCCGTGAATATGAAGCCGTTGTAGTAGGCACTCTGACCGGCGGCGCCACCGTGGACGCTCCAATCGGTCGCCACCCCACCGAACGTAAAAGAATGGCGGTGGTGAAGTCCGGCAAGCCGGCCGTTACCCACTACCGCGTGATTGAGCGCTTTGCGGCCCACACTCACGTGCGCTGCAAACTGGAAAGCGGACGTACCCACCAGATTCGTGTGCACCTGACCCACGTAAAACACCCGCTGGTGGGCGATCCTGTTTACGGCGGGCGCCTGCGGTTGCCCAAAGGCACCACCGAAGAATTGCGCGAAGTGCTGTCTGGCTTCCACCGCCAGGCCTTGCACGCACGCCAGCTGACCCTGGAACACCCGCAAACCGGCGAAACCATGAGTTGGGATGTGCCCCTGCCAGAGGATTTTCAGCTGCTGCTGGCCGCGCTGCGCAAGCACGTAAAAGATATGGATAGCGATGAGTCCTGATCTGCCGTTAATTGCGCCTGTCTGGCCAGCTCCGGCCAGCGTGCAGGCGTTCAGCAGCACCCGCCAGGGCGGCGTTAGCGCGGCGCCTTGGGGTCAACTGAATGTGGGCGGTCACGTTAACGACAACCCTCAGAGCGTAGCCGCCAACCGCCAACGATTGGCGGATCATCTTGGTTTGTCGGCGCAACGTTTCGCCTGGTTAAACCAGGTGCACGGAACCGTTGTTGTCGAAGTAACAGCCCAAAACCTAAGCCAACTTCCGCCCGCCGACGCCAGCTACACCCGCGAACCCGGCGTGGTGTGCGCCATTCTCACCGCAGACTGCTTGCCGGTCATACTCTGCAACCGCCAGGGAACGATAGTCGGCGCAGCCCACGCCGGCTGGCGCAGCCTGTGCGGTGGCGTTTTAGAAAACCTTATAACAGCAATGGCCGAACCCGCCGAAAACCTGATGGCCTGGCTCGGCCCTGCCATCGGCCCCGACCAGTTCGAAGTAGGGCCAGAAGTACGCCAGGCGTTTATCAACCATAGCCCGCAAGCGGCCAGCGCGTTTACAAGCGAGGGCGCCCGTCCCGGCCACTACATGGCCGATATTTACCAATTGGCAACACAGCGCCTGCAACAAGCCAGCGTTAGCTCAATAAATGGCGGCGGCCTATGTACCGCCAGCGATCCCCAGCGTTTCTTCTCTTATCGCCGCGACGGCCAAACCGGTCGCATGGCCACGCTGGTGGTTCTGCAGTAAAAATCGGCAGCCCTTACTGACGCCCGTCAATTTTCTGACACTCCAATCGGTTACTAACTTGAAGTCTGCCTGTTTGCCCCTACATTAAGTAACAAAGCAGATTCAATAGGCCGACACCGGCCCATTGCACACAGAACCGGAGAGCCACCCATGAGAATCGACAAACTGACCAGCCGCCTGCAAAGCGCTCTGGCCGATGCCCAATCCCTAGCTGTTGGCAAAGACCACAATTTCATAGAACCGTTGCACCTGATGCAGGCTCTCTTAGACCAGAATGCCAGTTCCATCAAACCGCTGCTGAAACAGGCTGGCGGCGAGCCCACCCGCATCCGCCAAGCGGTCATTAAAGAAATCGAGAGCCTGCCCGAAGTAAAAGGCAGCGCCGGCGACGTCGCCATGTCCAACGACATGGGCCGCCTGTTCAACATTGCCGACAAACTCGCGCAAAAGCGAAAAGACCAGTTTGTCTCTAGCGAGCTGATGTTGCTGGCGGCGCTGGAAGATCGCGGTAGCCTGGGGCGGGTGCTGCGTGAACACGGCGTGGACAAGGTCGCGCTGGAAAAAGCCATCGAAAACGCCCGCGGTGGCGAATCCGTAGACGAAGCCGGCGCCGAAGAAAATCGCCAGGCACTGGATAAATACACCATCGACCTGACCGAAATGGCCGAGTCTGGCAAGCTTGACCCGGTGATTGGCCGCGACGACGAAATCCGCCGCACCATTCAGGTGCTGCAGCGCCGTCGCAAGAACAATCCGGTATTGATTGGTGATCCTGGCGTGGGTAAGACCGCTATTGTGGAAGGCTTGGCCCAGCGTATTGTAAATGGCGAAGTGCCCGAAGGCCTTAAAAACAAGCGCGTATTGTCACTGGATATGGGCTCGCTGATTGCCGGCGCCAAATTCCGCGGTGAGTTCGAGGAGCGCCTCAAAGCCGTATTGAAAGAACTGTCAAAACAGGAAGGCCAGATTATCCTGTTTATTGACGAAATCCATACCATGGTGGGTGCCGGCAAAGCCGAAGGCTCGATGGACGCCGGTAACATGCTGAAGCCAGCATTGGCCCGCGGTGAGCTCCACTGCGTGGGTGCGACCACACTGGACGAATACCGGGAACACATTGAAAAAGATGGAGCCCTTGAGCGCCGGTTCCAGAAAGTGCTGGTAGACGAACCTAGCGAAGAAGACACCGTTGCTATATTGCGCGGCCTGAAAGAGCGCTATGAAGTGCACCACGGTGTTGAAATAACCGACAGTGCCATTATCGCCGCCGCCAAACTGTCGAGCCGTTACATTGCCGACCGTAAGCTGCCGGACAAAGCCATTGACCTGGTGGATGAGGCCGGAAGTCAGATTCGGATGGAAATGGACTCCAAACCCGAGCCGCTGGATCGCCTGGAACGTCGACTTATTCAGCTAAAAATCGAGCGCGAGGCGCTGAAAAAAGAGACCGACCCAGCATCGAAGAAACGCCTGGAAGAACTCTCCAGCGTGATTGACGGCGTGGAACGCGAATACGCCGATCTTGAAGAAGTCTGGAACACTGAAAAGGCCGCCTTGCACGGATCCCAGAAAATCAAAAGCGAACTTGAGCAAGCGCGGACCGAACTGGAAAGTGCCCGGCGCGCCGGTGATCTTGGTCGAATGTCTGAATTGCAGTACGGCCGCATTCCGGAGCTTGAGCGCCAGCTGGATATGGCAAGCCAGGCCGAGATGATGGAAATGACTCTGCTGCGCAACCGGGTTACTGAAGAAGAAATTGCTGAAATTGTGTCCAAGTGGACCGGCATTCCGGTGTCGAAAATGCTCGAGGGCGAGCGCGACAAATTGATGCGGATGGAAGAGGTCCTGCACAAGCGGGTAATCGGACAAAACGAGGCGGTGGAAGCGGTGGCTAACGCTGTGCGCCGTTCCCGCGCCGGGCTGTCGGACCCCAATCGTCCCAACGGCTCCTTCTTATTCCTCGGCCCCACCGGTGTGGGCAAAACCGAATTGTGTAAGGCATTGGCATCCTTCCTGTTTGATACCGACGACGCCATGGTACGCATTGATATGTCGGAGTTTATGGAGAAACACTCCGTAGCGCGGCTGATCGGTGCGCCCCCGGGTTATGTGGGTTACGAAGAGGGTGGTTACCTGACCGAAGCCGTACGCCGGCGACCTTATTCGGTGCTGTTGCTGGACGAAGTAGAAAAAGCACACCCGGACGTGTTCAACATTCTGCTGCAGGTTCTTGACGATGGCCGCCTGACTGACGGCCAGGGCCGCACCGTGGATTTCCGCAACACGGTGATAGTGATGACGTCTAACCTGGGCTCTGGAATCATCCAGCAATACGCTGGCGAAGAAAACTACGACGCCATGAAAGCCCTGGTGATGGACGAAGTTGGCACCCACTTCCGCCCCGAGTTTATAAATCGGGTAGACGAAGTGGTGGTGTTTCACCCGCTGGCAGCAAACCAGATCCGCGGCATCGCCAAAGTGCAGATAGAGATTCTCGGCAAGCGCTTGCAGCAGCAGGACATTGGCCTGGAATTGGACGAAAGCGCGATGGAGTTGCTTGCCAATGTCGGCTACGACCCGGTTTATGGCGCAAGGCCGCTCAAACGGGCGATTCAGCGGATGATCGAAAACCCCTTGGCGCAACAGTTGCTGCAAGGCAGCTTTGGCCCGGGGGATACCATTCACGCCCGTGTTGAAGAGGGCGCACTGGTGTTTAGCAAAGCCTGACAGACTCCGGAACCTGCCCGCCACGGGTGGGTTCAGGGTGTTTTTTCAGCGCCGCAGTTTTGTTCAACGATTTCCTCGTACTTCTGTTTTTGCAGTGAGATCTCGTCTGGAGTGAGGAATCGTTGCTCGCCATCTTCGCTGACTCGGATGCGGGCGTTGTTGCTGATTATTTCAAGATTCTGTCGTGCCGCGTCGCAGTTGGTTTGCCGTAGCGCCTGACGGGTAGCCGCAGCGTCGGCTACCCGTGATTCTTCGCTGGCGGCTTGTTGTCGCTGTTCCAGCTCATTCACCTGCTGCTGTGCCGATGGGCTGGCGATCGCCAAAGTGGGTAACGCCGTCTGCATCGGTACACTTGTATACCGCCGCTGAATTCACCATGGCCGGCGCCATTGCCAATATCAGAGCCATTGTTTTCAGTTGTATCTTCATCGATTTATGGTCCGCTGTTGTTAACCTGTCGCAGGAAACGGATGAATGGCCAATTATCCTGTATTCATAGCGTATTAGGACCATCATGCCAGCTCATTTGGTTTTTTTCTTTTGCCTGGTTCAAATAAGTAACAGTCTATTTAGCCAAAGCGGCTATTGACAGGGAGTTTCCCGCTGTCAGAATTACTGATTGCCTGAAGGCGGGAGGGGATGTAGCCGGCAATCCCGTTCATATTCCCCCCGTTTATTACCGCGCCCAACACACCGCCCATCGTTGCGGTTATGGTTGTTGCTTACGTGCAATCTGTTGACTGGCTGTTCTCCGCAACCCTCAGGAGGGCGGCTGGCCGGCAGACAACCTTTGTTGGCTGGGGCGTGATGGAGTATCGGTTCAGCTTTCACAAGAGGCCACACAACCGTATATCCAAGTAGCCGGGGTGGTACCCCGATTTTACTCATTTGCAGAAGAGGGTCGAAAACGTGGAGTTATTGTCTGGCGCCGATATGCTCATCCGTTCGTTACAGGATGAAGGCATAGAGAACATTTATGGCTATCCGGGTGGAGCAGCCCTTCATATATACGATGCTCTGTTCAGGCAGGATGCCGTCAAGCACATTCTGGTCAGACACGAACAGGCGGCCGTGCACATGGCTGATGGCTATGCCCGTGCTACCGGCAAAGCGGGCACAGTGCTGGTTACCTCGGGACCCGGTGCGACCAACACCATCACCGGTATCGCGACTGCCTTTATGGACTCCATTCCGATGGTGGTTCTTTGTGGGCAGGTAGCGTCAACGCTGATTGGCGAAGATGCCTTCCAGGAAACCGACATGATCGGTGTTTCCCGCCCGGTGGTGAAGCACAACCTCAGCGTGCGCCACCCGTCCGAGATTCCGGAAATTATTCGCAAGGCCTACTACATTGCGACAACCGGTCGACCTGGCCCGGTGGTTGTGGACATTCCAAAGGACATGACCGCACCGAATGATCGCTATGAGTACGTGTTTCCGAAAAAAACCAAATTGCGGTCTTACAACCCCGCCATTCGTGGCCACGCCGGTCAGATCAAAAAAGCAGTGGACATGCTGTTGGCGGCGAAGCGACCGATTGTTTACGCCGGCGGTGGTGTCATTCTGGGCAAGGCTTCTGGCCAGTTGACTGAAATGGTGCGCGGCCTGGGTTACCCCATCACCAATACGCTGATGGGCATAGGTTGTTATCCGGCCAGCGACAAACAGCACATTGGCTGGTTGGGCATGCACGGCACTTACGAAGCCAACATGGTTATGCACAACGCGGACCTGATTCTGGCTATCGGTGCGCGCTTTGACGACCGCGTTACCAACGCGACCGAGAAGTTCTGCCCCGGCGCCCGCATCATTCACATTGATATTGACCCTGCGTCGATTTCCAAAACCATTACTGCCGATGTGCCCATTGTTGGGCCTGTGGATGCGGTGCTGAAAGAAATGCAGTCGCTGATCAAGGAAAGCAAAGTCAGGCCCGACGCCGATGCGCTGGCAGCCTGGTGGAAGCAGATCGACGAATGGCGCGCTTTTCACGGTATGCGTTATGAAACAAGCGATGACGTTATCAAGCCGCAGGAAGTGGTGGAAATGCTGTACCGCCTGACCAATGGCGATGCCTATGTGACCACCGATGTGGGCCAGCACCAGATGTTTGCTGCTCAGTACTACAAATTTGACAAGCCTAACCGTTGGATCAGCTCCGGTGGACTGGGCACCATGGGCTTTGGCTTGCCGGCAGCGATGGGCATAAAACTGAACTTTCCGGATGAAGAAGTGCTCTGCGTCACTGGCGAAGGCAGTATCCAGATGAACATCCAGGAACTGTCGACCTGCAAGCAGTACGACTTGCCGGTGAAAATCATCAACCTGAATAACCAGGCTCTGGGTATGGTCAAGCAGTGGCAGGATATGAATTATGGGGCCCGTCACTCGCATTCTTACATGGACTCCTTGCCGGACTTCGTCAAACTCGCAGAGGCCTATGGCCACGAGGGTATGAAGATTACGCGCAAGGAAGACCTGGAGCCCATGCTCAAAAAAGCACTGGCCATGAAAGACAAACTGGTGTTCGTGGACATATACGTCGACCCTTCTGAGCACGTTTACCCGATGCATGTGGCCCGTGGCTCGATGAAAGATATGTGGCTCAGCAAAACGGAGAAGGTGTAATCATGCGTCGAATCATTTCTGTTTTGTTGGAAAACGAGCCGGGTGCACTGTCGCGGGTAGTGGGCCTGTTTTCACAGCGCAATTACAACATTGAAACCCTGACGGTTGCGCCCACCGAAGACCCGACCATGTCGCGTTTGACAGTAACCACCACCGGTTCTGAGCGGGTGATTGAGCAGATCACCAAGCAGCTGAACAAGCTGATTGAAGTGATCAAGCTGGTTGACCTCACCGAGGGGGCCCACATCGAGCGTGAACTCATGCTGGTGAAGCTGAAAGCAACGGGCTCCCAGCGCGCCGAAATCAAACGCACCGTAGACATCTTCCGTGGCCAGATTGTTGACGTCACCAGTTCGGTGTACACCGTGCAGCTGGCGGGCGACAGCGCCAAGTTGGATGGCTTTATTCAGGCCATTGGTGCAACCGGTGTTCTGGAAGTAGTGCGTAGCGGCGTGTCCGGTATAGCTCGCGGTGAAAAAGTGCTCAGCCTTTAAGGCTGTCGGTTTTCAAAGGTATTGAGTTTAAAAAATTCATAACGTAAAACGCAGGCCCTTAGGGTCGCTCAAATAATAGAGGTTAGTTATGCAGGTTTATTACGATAAGGATTGCGATCTTTCGATCATTCAGGGCAAAAAAGTAGCCATTATCGGTTTTGGTTCCCAGGGGCACGCCCATGCCTGCAACTTGAAAGATTCCGGTGTAGACGTAACGGTTGGTTTGCGCGCCGGCTCATCTTCTATTGCCAAAGCAGAAGCCTATGGCCTGAAAACCGCTGATGTGCCCTCAGCCGTTGCAGCTGCTGACGTAGTAATGATCCTGACTCCCGACGAGTTCCAGTCCCAGCTGTACCGTGACGAAGTTGAGCCAAGCCTGAAGCAGGGCGCTACTTTGGCCTTCGCCCACGGTTTCGCTATTCACTACAACCAGGTCGTTCCGCGTAAAGACTTGGACGTCATCATGATCGCTCCTAAGGCGCCGGGTCACACCGTGCGCACCGAGTTCGTCAAAGGCGGTGGTATTCCCGACTTGATCGCTATTTTCCAGGACGCATCCGGTAACGCCAAAAACCTTGCGCTGTCTTACGCCAGCGGTGTGGGCGGCGGCCGTACCGGCATTATCGAAACCACGTTTAAAGACGAAACTGAAACCGATTTGTTCGGTGAGCAGGCGGTTCTGTGTGGTGGTGCGGTTGAGCTGGTAAAAGCAGGCTTCGAAACGCTGACCGAAGCGGGTTATGCGCCTGAAATGGCCTACTTCGAGTGTCTGCACGAGCTCAAGCTGATTGTCGACTTGATGTACGAGGGCGGCATTGCCAACATGAACTACTCCATCTCTAACAACGCCGAGTACGGCGAGTACGTCACAGGCCCGGAAATCATCAACGCGGAATCCCGTGCGGCCATGCGCAACGCTCTTAAGCGTATTCAGAGCGGCGAATATGCCAAAATGTTCATTTCTGAAGGTGCGTTGAACTACCCGTCTATGACTGCTGCGCGTCGCATCAATGCTGCTCATCCTATTGAGCAGACTGGTGAAAAGCTGCGCGGCATGATGCCGTGGATCTCTGCCAACAAGATTGTAGATAAAGACAAAAACTAAAAGTCCGGGCTTTCGGTTTTGTAAGACGCGGCCCGTGTGGCCGCGTTTTTCGTATATACTGCGGCCAAATTCTTTCCGGAGTAATTGGAATGACTGACGAAAAGAAATCTGCCGAATCCAAACCGGCCAATAAGTCGGAAAAGTCCGCCTCTGCTGGTCAGGGTGCGGAAGAGCCTCATGAGCTCCCGCCGGGCGAGGTCATCGAAGAAGAGTTAGTGGAAGGTGCGCCTGTTCGTCATAAGGGTATTTTCCTGCTGCCTAATGCGCTTACCACAGCCTCTTTATTTTCCGGCTTCTACGCGATTGTCTCTGCCGCCAATGGCATTTTCGACAACGCTGCGATTGCCATCTTCGTGTCTATGATCCTGGATGGGCTAGACGGGCGCGTAGCGCGCATGACCAATACCCAAAGTAAGTTTGGTGAAGAATACGATTCCCTGGCGGATATGGTCGCCTTTGGTGTGGCGCCGGGGCTGGTGGCGTTTTTCTGGTCGCTTAATGGCCTGGGCAAGCTGGGTTGGGCGGTAACCTTTATATATGTAGCCGGAACGGCTCTGAGGCTGGCTCGATTCAACACTCAGATCGGGTCGGTCGACAAGAAGTACTTTGTGGGTTTGCCAAGCCCTGCGGCTGCAGCTGCTGTGGCAGGAATGGTCTGGTGTTTCCATGCGTTCGAGCCATCGGCCTGGCTAACGGCTCTGACGCTATTCGTGGTCGCCGGTGCTGGCGTGTTGATGGTCAGTAATGTGCTCTACCAGAGCTTTAAGGATCTGGACATGCGGGGCAGAGTGCCATTCGCGGCGATTCTGCTGGTGGTGCTGGTGTTTGTGGTAATTGCGCTAGACCCTGCCACCGTATTGTTCAGTGCTTTCCTGGTATATGCGCTAACCGGGCCAGTACGAGCGCTGTTCCGCAAAAAACCTCGCCGCCCGGCCTGATATCGGGTGTAAGTAAGGAGCGGGTAGGGTATAAAGAAGGGGCTTCGGCCCCTTTTTCCGTTGTAAATAGGGGCGTAGGTGGAGTGAAGTAAGGGCAAACCGAGATACGGGACATCTTTTTCAAATTCCCCGTTGACCTGTCCCGAGAAGTCTGTAGAATGCGCATCTCGCTTGAGGGACAGCCGGTTTTAGAAAGGCAGGAATCGAGTGGAAACTGTTTAGTAAGACGTTGAAAAGTTTAGGAAATGTGATTTAAACTTTGAACGCGAAAACGGTTGACACGGTTCGGATACGCTGTAGAATGCGCTTCTCGAATCAAGCAGTACCGGCCGGTTAGGTTGGGGGGTTTGGAAGGAAATGCTTCTGAAGCTTCTCGAAATAAACGGTTGACAGGGCAGCGAAACGATGTATAATTCGCCTCCTGATTGAGCCACGGCTCAAACGCTCTTTAAAAAATTAACCAAGTAATTCGTGTGGGCGCTGACTGGAGTATTTCGGTAAGAAATACCAAGTCAACGACTCGTCAAGAATTGAGTTTTTGTCTTGAGCAGATTTAAGATCTTCGGATCTTGTATGATTTAAACTGAAGAGTTTGATCATGGCTCAGATTGAACGCTGGCGGCAGGCTTAACACATGCAAGTCGAGCGGAAACGATGGTAGCTTGCTACCAGGCGTCGAGCGGCGGACGGGTGAGTAATGCTTAGGAATCTGCCTAGTAGTGGGGGATAGCCCGGGGAAACTCGGATTAATACCGCATACGCCCTACGGGGGAAAGCAGGGGATCCGCTCTTCGGAGAGGACCTTGCGCTATTAGATGAGCCTAAGTCGGATTAGCTTGTTGGTGGGGTAATGGCCTACCAAGGCAACGATCCGTAGCTGGTCTGAGAGGATGATCAGCCACATCGGGACTGAGACACGGCCCGAACTCCTACGGGAGGCAGCAGTGGGGAATATTGGACAATGGGCGCAAGCCTGATCCAGCCATGCCGCGTGTGTGAAGAAGGCTTTCGGGTTGTAAAGCACTTTCAGTGAGGAGGAAGGCCTTAAGTTTAATACGCTTGAGGATTGACGTCACTCACAGAAGAAGCACCGGCTAACTCCGTGCCAGCAGCCGCGGTAATACGGAGGGTGCAAGCGTTAATCGGAATTACTGGGCGTAAAGCGCGCGTAGGTGGTTGAGTAAGCGAGATGTGAAAGCCCCGGGCTTAACCTGGGAACGGCACTTCGAACTGCTCGGCTAGAGTGTGGTAGAGGGTAGTGGAATTTCCTGTGTAGCGGTGAAATGCGTAGATATAGGAAGGAACACCAGTGGCGAAGGCGGCTACCTGGACCAACACTGACACTGAGGTGCGAAAGCGTGGGGAGCAAACAGGATTAGATACCCTGGTAGTCCACGCCGTAAACGATGTCAACTAGCCGTTGGGGATCTTGAATCCTTAGTGGCGCAGCTAACGCACTAAGTTGACCGCCTGGGGAGTACGGCCGCAAGGTTAAAACTCAAATGAATTGACGGGGGCCCGCACAAGCGGTGGAGCATGTGGTTTAATTCGACGCAACGCGAAGAACCTTACCTGGCCTTGACATGCAGAGAACTTTCCAGAGATGGATTGGTGCCTTCGGGAACTCTGACACAGGTGCTGCATGGCCGTCGTCAGCTCGTGTCGTGAGATGTTGGGTTAAGTCCCGTAACGAGCGCAACCCCTATCCCTATTTGCTAGCAGTTCGGCTGAGAACTCTAGGGAGACTGCCGGTGACAAACCGGAGGAAGGTGGGGATGACGTCAGGTCATCATGGCCCTTACGGCCAGGGCTACACACGTGCTACAATGGTGCGTACAGAGGGTTGCAAACCCGCGAGGGGGAGCTAATCTCACAAAACGCATCGTAGTCCGGATCGGAGTCTGCAACTCGACTCCGTGAAGTCGGAATCGCTAGTAATCGTGAATCAGAATGTCACGGTGAATACGTTCCCGGGCCTTGTACACACCGCCCGTCACACCATGGGAGTGGATTGCACCAGAAGTAGTTAGTCTAACCTTCGGGAGGACGATTACCACGGTGTGGTTCATGACTGGGGTGAAGTCGTAACAAGGTAGCCCTAGGGGAACCTGGGGCTGGATCACCTCCTTAAACGATGCCGAACGCTTCGGTCAGAGTCCACACGAATTACTTGGTTGATTGATTAAAGAGAGCAAAGGGTCTCGACCGACCCGCTGAATTAGCGCGACAGATTGTTGAGTCTGGCAAGGCGCGGATGGAGTGAAGACGGGAGCGTACTGTTGTACGTGACCAACTGAGTGAGAGCCGCAACGCAGTCCAGGCACGACAAGATGGCGTGATAATCGGGTCTGTAGCTCAGTTGGTTAGAGCGCACCCCTGATAAGGGTGAGGTCGGTGGTTCAACTCCACCCAGACCCACCAGAATCTTGTAACTCGTCGTTATTTCCGGACTTGCATAGAAAGCTATGCGGCGACCGAAAATGCCTAGATTTACAAAATTCTAGAAATAGCTTTTTGGGGCTATAGCTCAGCTGGGAGAGCGCCTGCCTTGCACGCAGGAGGTCAGCAGTTCGATCCTGCTTAGCTCCACCATTATACAGATGTGCAGATGTTGTGAGTTACTTGGTTACCCTGAATGTCCTGACTTCGGTCAGTGTACAGAAAAAAGTGTTTCTTTTACGGCGTTTTATGCGTTGTTAAAGCCGAAATCCTTCTTTCTGATCACTGGGTCAGATTTGCTCTTTAAAAATTTGGATGAGATAGAACACGAATACGTTTCTCTACGGTCTTTGAGAGACGTGTTCAAGTGATAACGATTTTTTCAAGCGTTATCCGGTGTTGTCGTTGAAGTGGTTGTGTATGACTTCGAGTGACTATCTCTAATCAGTTCCACCTGGAACGTCTTGGCTTCGGCTAAGGTGTCTTTTCGTGGTTCTATTTAGAGTCAGTTGTCTTGGGGTTATATAGTCAAGCAACTAAGCGCATACGGTGGATGCCTAGGCAGTCAGAGGCGATGAAAGACGTGGAAGCCTGCGATAAGGTTCGGGGAGCTGGCAAACGAGCTGTGATCCGGACATTTCTGAATGGGGAAACCCACCCAGTTTAGGCTGGGTATCTTACACTGAATACATAGGTGTAAGAGGCGAACCGGGAGAACTGAAACATCTAAGTACCCCGAGGAAAAGAAATCAACCGAGATTCCCTAAGTAGCGGCGAGCGAACGGGGACTAGCCCTTAAGCTAGACAACGGGTAGGAGAAGGCTCTGGAAAGTGCCGCCATAGTGGGTGATAGCCCTGTATCCGAAACCTGAGTCTAGTGAAATCGAGTAGGACGGGGCACGAGAAACCTTGTCTGAACATGGGGGGACCATCCTCCAAGGCTAAATACTCCTGACTGACCGATAGTGAACCAGTACCGTGAGGGAAAGGCGAAAAGAACCCCTGTGAGGGGAGTGAAATAGATCCTGAAACCGTATGCGTACAAGCAGTCGGAGCAGACTTGTTCTGTGACGGCGTACCTTTTGTATAATGGGTCAGCGACTTATGTTCAGTGGCGAGGTTAACCGTTTAGGGGAGCCGTAGGGAAACCGAGTCTGAATAGGGCGATTTAGTCGCTGGGCATAGACCCGAAACCGGGCGATCTATCCATGAGCAGGTTGAAGGTTGAGTAACATCAACTGGAGGACCGAACCCACTGTCGTTGAAAAGCCAGGGGATGACTTGTGGATCGGAGTGAAAGGCTAATCAAGCCCGGAGATAGCTGGTTCTCCCCGAAAGCTATTTAGGTAGCGCCTCGGACGAATACCACAGGGGGTAGAGCACTGTTTCGGCTAGGGGGTCATCCCGACTTACCAACCCGATGCAAACTCCGAATACCTGTGAGTACTATCCGGGAGACACACGATGGGTGCTAACGTCCATCGTGAAGAGGGAAACAACCCAGACCGCCAGCTAAGGTCCCGAAGTACCAGTTAAGTGGGAAACGATGTGGGAAGGCTCAGACAGCTAGGAGGTTGGCTTAGAAGCAGCCATCCTTTAAAGAAAGCGTAATAGCTCACTAGTCGAGTCGGCCTGCGCGGAAGATGTAACGGGGCTCAAACTGGTCACCGAAGCTGCGGCTGCATACATTGTATGCGGGGTAGGGGAGCGTTCTGTAAGCCTGCGAAGGTGAGTTGAGAAGCTTGCTGGAGGTATCAGAAGTGCGAATGCTGACATGAGTAACGACAATGGGAGTGAAAAACTCCCACGCCGGAAGACCAAGGTTTCCTGCGCAACGCTAATCGGCGCAGGGTGAGTCGGCCCCTAAGGTGAGACCGAAAGGTGTAATCGATGGGAAACGGATTAATATTTCCGTACCTTGGATAGCTGCGATGGAGAGACGGAGAAGGCTAGGTGAGCCGGGCGACGGTTGTCCCGGTTTAAGCGAGTAGGGAGTGGGTTTAGGCAAATCCGGATCCACAATTCTGAGACGCGACGACGAGCACCCGTAAAGGGAGTGAAGTCATTGATGCCCTGCTTCCAGGAAAATCTTCTAAGCTTCAGGCTATTTGAGACCGTACCCCAAACCGACACAGGTGGTCAGGTAGAGAATACCAAGGCGCTTGAGAGAACTCGGGTAAAGGAACTAGGCAAAATGGTGCCGTAACTTCGGGAGAAGGCACGCCGGTGGTATGTGACACCCTTCGCGGGTTGAGCAGAAGCCGGTCGAAGATACCAGGCCCCTGCGACTGTTTATTAAAAACACAGCACTGTGCAAACTCGTAAGAGGACGTATACGGTGTGACGCCTGCCCGGTGCCGGAAGGTTAATTGATGGGGTTAGCGCTTGCGCGAAGCTCTTGATCGAAGCCCCGGTAAACGGCGGCCGTAACTATAACGGTCCTAAGGTAGCGAAATTCCTTGTCGGGTAAGTTCCGACCTGCACGAATGGCGTAACGACGGGGGCGCTGTCTCTACCCGAGACTCAGTGAAATTGAAATCGCCGTGAAGATGCGGTGTATCCGCGGCTAGACGGAAAGACCCCGTGAACCTTTACTATAGCTTCACAGTGAACTTTGAACATGTTTGTGTAGGATAGCTGGGAGGCTTTGAAGCGTGAACGCTAGTTTGCGTGGAGCCAACCTTGAAATACCAGCCTGGCATGTTTGAGGTTCTAACTCCGTCCCCTTATCGGGGATGAGGACATTGTGTGGTGGGTAGTTTGACTGGGGCGGTCTCCTCCTAAAGCGTAACGGAGGAGCACAAAGGTGGGCTAAGTACGGTCGGACATCGTACGGTTAGTGTAATGGCACAAGCCCGCTTAACTGCGAGACAGACACGTCGAGCAGGTACGAAAGTAGGTCATAGTGATCCGGTGGTTCTGTATGGAAGGGCCATCGCTCAACGGATAAAAGGTACTCCGGGGATAACAGGCTGATACCGCCCAAGAGTTCACATCGACGGCGGTGTTTGGCACCTCGATGTCGGCTCATCACATCCTGGGGCTGAAGCCGGTCCCAAGGGTATGGCTGTTCGCCATTTAAAGTGGTACGCGAGCTGGGTTTAGAACGTCGTGAGACAGTTCGGTCCCTATCTGCCGTGGACGTTGGAGATTTGAGGAAAGCTGCTCCTAGTACGAGAGGACCGGAGTGGACGAACCTCTGGTGTTCGGGTTGTCACGCCAGTGGCATTGCCCGGTAGCTATGTTCGGATAGGATAACCGCTGAAAGCATCTAAGCGGGAAGCCCCTTCCAAGATGAGATCTCCCTGGGCCCTAGAGGCCCCTGAAGAGCCGTTCAAGACCAGGACGTTGATAGGTCGGGTGTGTAAGCGCTGCGAGGCGTTGAGCTAACCGATACTAATTGCTCGTGCGGCTTGACTATATAACACCCAAGACAATTGGGTTTGACACAACACGGATAACGACGAAAAAATCAATATCACGGCCCAACAAGCCAATGTTCTATCTCATCCCCCAGTGATCAACCGTTTTGTCTGACGACCATAGCGGCCTGGTACCACCTGATCCCATCTCGAACTCAGAAGTGAAACAGGCCTGCGCCGATGGTAGTGTGGTTCGCCCATGTGAGAGTAGGTCATCGTCAGACTCTTATTGCTAAAAGCCCCCTCCGCTTACGCGGTGGGGGCTTTTTTTTGCCTGGAAAAAGCAAAACAGGGGACGGATTTGAAATCCGTCCCCGCGGAAGACCGAGCAAATCCGCCCCTGATGAAAGGTAAGGGGCAGACTTCAAGTCTGTCCCTGGTCTGTCCTGGTGATATACTGCAATATGAAGTCCAATAAGCCTGATGGAGTTGCTGCATGCCTGCCAATGATCACCTCGTCATATTTGACACCACACTGCGCGATGGCGAGCAAAGCCCCGGCGCCACCATGAACAAGGCTGAAAAACTGCGAATTGCCAAAACGCTGGAAAAACTGCGTGTTGATGTCATTGAGGCCGGCTTCGCCATAGCCAGTCAGGGCGATTTTGAGGCGATCAAGGGAATCGCAGAAACCATCAAAGACTCCACCATATGCAGTCTGGCTCGCGCCATTGATGGAGACATTGACCGGGCTGCCGAGGCTGTGCGCCCGGCAAATCGCAGTCGCATTCACACCTTCATTGCAACATCGCCTATCCACATGAAGCACAAGCTGAATATGTCGCCTGACGAGGTGGTAGAGCAGGCGGTGCGCGCGGTTAAACGCGCGCGCAATCACGTTGCTGATGTGGAATTTTCCTGTGAAGACGCGGGTCGTTCCGAGTTGGACTTTCTATGCCGTATTATCGAAGCGGCAATCAACGCCGGTGCTACAACGATCAATATTCCGGACACCGTGGGTTACGCTATACCCCATCAGTTCGGCAATACCATGGCCCAGTTGTTGAATCGCATCCCCAACGCTGACAAGGCTATTTTCTCGGTTCATTGCCACAACGACCTGGGGCTTGCCGTTGCCAACTCCCTGGCGGCAGTGTCCCAGGGTGCACGTCAGGTTGAATGTACCATTAACGGTCTGGGCGAGCGTGCTGGTAACGCATCCCTGGAAGAGATTGTTATGGCGGTGCGTACCCGTCAGGACTACTTCAATATTGATACCCGCATAGACGCGACCCACATAGTGCCGGCTTCCCGCTTGGTGTCGACCATCACCGGTTTCCCGGTACAACCTAACAAAGCGATTGTAGGCGCCAACGCCTTTGCCCACGAGTCCGGTATTCATCAGGACGGCGTGCTCAAACATCGCGAAACCTATGAAATCATGAAGGCCGAAGACGTTGGCTGGCACACCAACAGCCTGGTGATGGGCAAGCACTCCGGCCGCAATGCGTTCCGCACGCGGTTGCTGGAGCTGGGCATTCAGTTTGGCACCGAGACCGAGTTGAATGAGGCTTTTGCCCGCTTCAAGGCCCTTGCGGATCTTAAACACGAGATTTTCGACGAAGACTTGCAGGCCATTGCCAGCAACACTCGCCAGAAGGACCAGCAAGGGCGCTTTGGATTGGTGTGCATAAAGGTGTGCTCGGAAACCGGCGTCATTCCCAAGGCCGATCTGACGATCACCATGGATGACAAAGAGCACAGTGTGCAGGCGGAAGGCAGCGGCCCGGTCGACGCGACGTTCAAAGCCATCGAGTCATTGGTGGATTCCGGTTGCAAGCTTCAGCTTTACTCGGTGAACAACATTACCAGCGGCACCGATTCACAGGGTGAAGTTACGGTACGCCTTGAACGCGGCGGTCGTATCGTTAATGGCGTAGGTGCAGACACCGACATCATCATTGCTTCGGCTAAAGCTTACATCGCAGCGCTGAACTTGATTAGTGCGGGCGGCATACGGCACCATCCGCAAGAAGCTGATGTATAGAAGTTATAAAAAATACGGTTGAATAATTTGGCAGGATGTTAATGCGGATCCACGAAGCAGAACGGCAATTCTATTTGGCGATGGCCGGTGTGCAGCTTTGGTATGCTCGCGCGCCGCTGCCGGGTGCTGCGCCTAGCCCTGAGTTTGTGTTTCCGATAGAGCGCGCTTCAGCGAATGCAGTGTTGCCAATACCTGCTGGCAACCCGCCGACGCCTGTTCACGCGCCTTCTTCGGCCCATTTACCCAAAGCAAAACCGTTGCGCCGGGCAGATCCTGCGGCCGCCGCCCGCATTGCTGATCTGCAGTCGCTGATGAAAGCGGGAAAACCCGAGGCACCTCAGCCTGATCGCCGCCCCGAGCCGGTAGAAGATGTTCCTGCTAGTACCCGTTTGGCTCCTGATCCGACGCCAGCCCCGGTGACGGACGCGTCGCCGCCGGTGGAAATCGCGCCTTTGCCAGCGGCGCTCTCGCCAACAACCCGCAAATCCGATCAGGTTGTGGCAACAGCTGAGCCGCTCAAGGTCACCCTGGCGTTGTGGCAGGGCCGCCATGTCAGCCTGATAGCAGCACTTTCCAACGACGCCAGTGCGAAGTTGCAACAAGCGTTGGCGCACAATATTTTGCGAAGCCTCAGCGAAAAGGAGCTGGGTGAGAGCGTAACCGTGCACTGGCCGGTGTTTAACAACCTTCTGGTGCCCGGTAATCAGCCACAGGATCTGGTTGGCGTTCTGAAACCGATTTTATCCGGGTTGAGCGCCCACCAGCTGATTGTACTGGGTGTGAATGCTGACGGACGGGCAGGAGCTGATCACGCCGGGGCCGTCGCGCCGTTTTGGCTAACGGAAGCATTGCCGACGTTAAAGCAGCCGCCAGTGGCTTTTGGTTTCAGCCTTGCCGAACTTGCAGCGCAACCCCAGTACAAGAGGGACCTGTGGAGTGCCATCAGGGAATGGGTGAGCTGAGCGTGGACGACCGAACTAAGGCGTATCAGCAGGTGGCTCAGGGCGAGCTGGTCATAGACACCTTGAATCCGGAAGAGTTGCCGGCAATTCTTGAAATAGAGCGCAGCTGCCATTCCAATCCCTGGTCCGCAGGTATCTTTGAAGATTGCTTCAAGTCTACTTACCGATTGTGGGCGGCGCGCCGTAATGGTGAGCTGGCTGGTTACGCAGTGGTGACCTATCAGTATGATGAAGCTCATCTGATGAACCTCTGTGTAGCACCGGCGGCGCGCGGCCAGGGTGTGGCACGGCGGCTGTTACAGTATCTGGTTGCACGGTCTGGCCACGACGGTATGCAGCTGCTGCTGCTGGAGGTTCGCCATAGCAACAAAGCCGCCTATCGCTTGTATTGCTCTGAAGGTTTTGAGCAGGTTGGTGTGCGCCCGGATTATTACCCTGCGCCCAATGGCCGTGAAAACGCTCGGGTGATGACGCGCCCCTGTTTGCTATAAGCCACTGCACCGGGGTTAGCGTCTAAACGCCTTAAGCCCTATAATAATGCCCTTTTCAGCACTTTCTATTCAGGTTGTCTTGTTACTATCTATTCAGGTCGTTTTGATACTATGTCGAATCCTTCCCAGCTCTCAACGGAAGTGGCTAACCGTCGCACTTTCGCGATTATTTCCCACCCGGACGCCGGTAAAACCACTATTACTGAAAAGGTGTTGCTGTTCGGTAAGGCTATTCAAAGGGCAGGCACCGTAAAAGGCAAAAAATCCGGCCAGCATGCCAAATCAGACTGGATGGAAATGGAAAAGGAGCGGGGTATTTCCGTCACCACCTCGGTGATGCAGTTTCCCTACCACGGCAGTTTGATCAACCTGTTGGATACACCAGGCCACGAAGACTTTTCTGAAGACACCTATCGTACCCTGACAGCCGTAGACTCTTGCCTGATGGTCATAGACAGCGCCAAAGGTGTCGAGGCACGTACGATCAAGTTGATGGAAGTGACGCGCCTGCGCGATACACCCATCATCACGTTCATGAACAAACTGGATCGGGAGACCCGTGATCCGGTAGATCTGATGGACGAAGTCGAAAGGGTTCTCAATATTGCCTGTGCGCCCATTACCTGGCCTATCGGCATGGGAAAGAGCTTTAAAGGGGTGTACCACCTGCTGCGGGATGAAGTGATTTTGTATCACACCGGGCAGGGCCATATGATTCAGGACGAGCGAATTATAAAAGGTCTCGACAATCCCGAGCTTGAGGCCGCCCTGGGTGGCTATGCCGCAGAACTGCGTGACGAGGTAGAGTTGGTAAAAGGCGCGTCTCACCAATTCGACCAGCAGGCTTTTCTGGCCGGAGAGTTAACGCCGGTATTTTTTGGCACCGCACTGGGAAATTTCGGAGTTGATCACATGCTGGATGGGCTTGTGGAATGGGCGCCTGCGCCACAGCCGAGGCAAACCGACCAGTGCCTGGTGCAGCCAGTGGATGAAAGTTTTTCTGGTTTTGTATTTAAAATACAGGCCAACATGGACCCACAGCACCGCGACCGCGTTGCCTTTTTACGGATAGTCTCAGGCCAGTATGCGCCAGGAATGAAAGCGCGCCACGTGCGGCTAGGCAAAGATGTGCGTTTCTCTGATGCGCTTACCTTTATGGCCGGAGACCGGGAGCGCGCAGAGGAGGCGTTTGCGGGTGATATTATCGGTTTGCACAACCACGGTACGATCCAGCTGGGGGATACCTTTACCTCCGGTGCCGACATGAAATTTACCGGTATCCCCAACTTTGCGCCTGAACTGTTCCGCCGCATCCGCTTGAAAGATCCGCTAAAAGCCAAACAGCTGCAAAAAGGGCTGATTCAGCTGTCAGAAGAGGGCGCTGTTCAGCTGTTCCGCCCGCTGCGCAACAACGATTTGATCGTTGGTGCCGTTGGGGTGCTGCAGTTTGACGTAGTGGTTAGTCGTCTGAAAACCGAATATAAGGTAGAGGCCATTTACGAGCCGATTAATGTATCCACGGCACGCTGGGTAACCTGCACTGACGAGCGCAAGCTGGACGAGTTTAAACGCAAGAATAACGACAATCTGGCCCTCGATGGCGCTAATCAGCTAGCGTATATTGCGCCTACCATGGTGAATTTGAGCTTGGCTCAAGAGCGTTATCCCGATGTGGAGTTCCATAAAACCCGGGAGCATTGATTTTACCCGTTGCTATTCGGTTCAGAGGCCGACGTGATGCTGGTTGACGTCCATTGCCATTTTGATTTCCCCCAGTTTGACGGGCGGCGCGAGCAATTGATGGGCGAATTGCGAGGGCAGGGCATTGGCGGGCTGGTGATACCTGGCGTTCGCTGCGCCGATTGGCCGAAAGTACAGCAAGTCGCTATGGCTCATTCTGGTGTTTTTTACTGTTTGGGTATTCACCCTTGGCATATTGACGAACATGGCCCTGGGGATCTGCAGCGGTTGCGGGACCACTTGGCTAACGCGAGCGAGCTATGTGTGGGTGTTGGTGAGTGCGGGCTAGATCGGCTTCGGGGTAGCCTGAGCGAGCAGATGCCATGGTTTGAAGCCCAGGTTAGAATTGCCGCCGAGTATCGGCGAGCGCTGGTGATCCACTCCGTTAAAGCTCATGATGAGGTTGCCGAGGTATTAAAAGCGGCGAATTGGACGGGTAATGCGTTGGTTCACGGCTTTTCCGGTAGCTATCAGCAAGCTGTAAAATTGATAGATTTGGGCTGTATGTTAGGGGTGGGTGGTGTGATTACTCACGCCAAAGGCGGTAAAACACGCGACACGTTAACGCGTGTCCCGGCCTCTGCGTTGGTTCTAGAGACAGACGCACCTGATATGGCACCGGCCGGTGTTCGGCACGGCCAGAACTCTCCGCAGTATCTGCCGGATATACTGCGAGAACTGGCCCTACTGCGTGGCGTAGCCGAGCCCGAATTAGCAGCTGTCCTGCTCGAAAATAGCTGTCGACTCTATGGTTCTGCGCTACAAGCGGAGCTTAGTGGGTTGCAACTGGGTGATTACCGAAACTGATGATATCGGGGTTGGATTTTTTTGCGGCCTAAAGTATACTTCGCGACCTGGCTTTTCAAGGCGTTGATGCTGTCTCAGCCCCGAACAGTTCAGCGCAACCAACAGGTAGAGAAATCTGCTGCTGTTATTTTCAGCTTAAAGCAGATTTTAACGATTATTTTATAGCGTTCAAGGCGGAATCAATGAAGACTCTGAGTGCGAAACCAGAAACTGTAAAACGTGACTGGTACGTTGTAGACGCAGCCGGCAAGACGCTGGGTCGTCTTTCAACCGAAATCGCCCTTCGTCTGCGGGGCAAGCATAAGCCTGAGTACACCCCCCATGTAGACACTGGCGATTATATTATTGTTATCAACGCCAGCCAGGTGCGGGTTACCGGCAAGAAGGCATCTGACAAGATGTACTACAGCCATACCGGCTTTCCGGGTGGAATCAAATCCATCAGCTTTGAGAAGTTGATCGAAAAGGCCCCTGAGCAAATCATCCAGAAGTCTGTCAAAGGCATGCTTCCGAAGGGTCCGCTTGGTCGCGCCATGTTCCTGAAGCTGAAAACCTATGCCGGCGCTGAGCACCCTCACGCAGCCCAGCAGCCCAAAGAACTCGACATTTAACGGAAGGCGGATATGTCTGTAGCACAAAATTACGGTACCGGTCGCCGCAAAACCTCAACGGCTCGTGTTTTTATCAAGCCTGGAAGCGGTAGTATTTCCATCAACGGTCGCACCATCGAAGAATTCTTCGGTCGCGAAACCTTGCGTATGATCGTGCGTCAGCCTTTGGTTGTTGCCGAGTCTGTGGATCGTTTTGATATCAACGTCACGGTAAAAGGCGGTGGTATCAGTGGTCAGGCCGGCGCTATTCGCCACGGTCTGACACGCGCTCTGATGGAATACGACGAAACATTGCGTCCAGCCATGCGCAAAGCGGGTTATGTAACCCGTGATGCCCGTGAAGTTGAGCGTAAGAAAGTGGGTCTGCGCAAGGCGCGTAAGCGTCCTCAGTTCTCCAAGCGTTAATTTTTTGCTGGAGCAGACACAAAAACCCGGCTTATTGTCGGGTTTTTTTTCGCCTGTGTAACTCGCAACCAAATTGACTTGGCGCATGGTAAGAAGCCGCTGTAGCGGCTTTCCGACTTGTAAGGAAGTGGTAATTTCATTATTATTTGTGCGCTTATAATCTTGGGTTGTGAAGTTCTTTTAGATGCGCATTGCCGCAGTATTTGCAGCGTGTGTCATCGCCTGATGGGAGAAAACCATAATGAAAAATGGCGACGTAAGCCATGGTCGGCGTCGGTTTTTAGTCGGTGCTACGGCTGCGGTCGGCGGGGTTGGGATTGTTGGTGCTGCAGTACCCTTCGTGGCGTCCTGGAATCCCAGTGCCAAAGCGGAAGCTGCGGGCGCACCGGTAACCGTCAATATTCAGAAAGTTGAGCCGGGTCAGCAGATCACTGTGGCGTGGCGGGGTAAGCCAGTGTGGATTATCCGTCGTACACAAGAGATGCTAGATAATATTGAAAAGCTCAGCGATCAGATGAAAGATCCCCAGTCGGAAGCGGATCAGCAGCCTACTTACGCCAACGACGTTTTTCGTTCGATAAAGCCAGAGTTCGCTGTTCTGGTGGGCTTGTGTACCCATTTGGGTTGTGTACCGACGTATCGGCCCGAGGTAGCTCCGTCCGATCTGGGCGAAGAGTGGTTGGGCGGTTTGTTTTGCCCCTGTCACGGTTCCCGCTACGACATGGCCGGCCGCGTTTACGATGCGCAGCCTGCACCCTTGAACCTTGTGGTTCCGCCCTATCGGTACGATGACGACACGACCATTACCCTTGGTCTTGATCCGGAGGTTGCGTAATGTCAAAGCTAGTGCAGTGGGTAGATGAACGTCTCCCAATTGTTGAAGCCTGGAATAAACACCTGGCGAAATATTACGCACCGAAGAACTTCAACATGTGGTATTTCTTCGGGTTTTTGGCCATGGTAGTGTTGGTTAACCAACTAGTTACCGGTATTTGGCTGACCATGAGTTACAACCCCTCCGGCGAAGGCGCTTTTGCCTCGGTGGAGTACATCATGCGTGATGTGCGATGGGGCTGGCTGCTGCGTTATCTGCACTCTACCGGCGCTTCTGCGTTTTTCATTGTTGTCTACCTGCACATGTTCCGCGGCCTTATGTATGGCTCTTATCAGAAGCCCCGTGAATTAATCTGGCTGTTTGGCATGTTGATTTATCTGGTGCTAATGGCTGAAGCCTTCATGGGATACCTGTTGCCATGGGGTCAGATGTCCTACTGGGGTGCGCAGGTCATTGTGAATCTGTTTGGTGCTATTCCGGTGATTGGCGAAGATCTGTCGCTGTGGATTCGTGGTGACTACCTGATCTCTGGTATTACCTTGAACCGCTTCTTCGCTCTGCACGTTGTGGCTTTGCCTATCGTTTTGCTTGGGCTGGTAGTGCTGCACATCCTGGCGCTGCACGAAGTGGGTTCGAACAACCCTGACGGCATCGACATTAAGAAGAACAAAGATGAAAACGGCATTCCGAAAGACGGTATTCCGTTCCACCCGTACTACACTGTGCATGATTTGATGGGTGTAGGCGTATTTTTGTTCATTTTCTTTATTGTGGTGTTCTTCTTCCCGGAAATGGGCGGTCTATTCCTCGAGGCACCGAACTTTGAGCCTGCCAATCCGCTGAAAACGCCTGCGCACATTGCTCCGGTATGGTACTTCACGCCATTTTACGCGATGCTGCGAGCGGTAACCGTTGACTTGCTGGGGCTGCCTGCAAAATTCTGGGGCGTAATGGTGATGGGTGGTGCAATCGCCATACTGTTTGTTGTGCCTTGGCTGGACCGTAGTCCGGTTCGTTCCATGCGTTATAAAGGCTGGATGAGTCGTGTGGCGTTGGCTGTTTTTGTCATCAGCTTCGTTATTCTGGGCTATCTTGGCCTGGTATCGACGACTGAAGGCCGTACCATAGCCGCTCAGATTCTGACTGTGTTGTACTTCCTTTACTTCATACTCATGCCGTTCTATACGCGCATGGAGAAAACCAAGCCAGTTCCAGAGAGGGTGACAGGATAATGAAAAAGCTGATTCTTGGTCTTTTCATGGTCATCCTGCCGGCACTTGGGCTGGCAGCAGTTGGCGCCGTGCCACTGGACCACATCAAAACCGATCACACCGATAAAGCGTCATTACAGCGCGGTGTGGCAATGTTCACTAACTATTGCATGGGCTGTCATTCCATGGAGTACGCCCGCTACAAACGCGTGGCGGACGATCTGGAAATTCCGGTTGATCTGTACACGGAAAATCTAATTTTCACCGGTGCAAATATCGGTGAACTGATGAAAAACGCCATGAACAAGGATATGGCGGCTGGCTGGTTCGGTGCGCCGCCTCCGGATCTGACGTTGGAAACCCGTCTGCGCGGTGAAAACTGGGTGTATTCATACCTGCGAGGCTTCTACAAAGACGACAGTCGCCCGCTGGGTGTTAACAACGTTGTGTTTGCAGCTGTGGGTATGCCCCACGTATTGGTTGAGCTACAGGGTTTGTGCGCGGTCAAGCCAAATATTGGCTTGGAAGCGTCGGTTGAGCCGCTCAGTGGCAACATCAATAACGCAGACATTTGCCCCAGCTATGCCATCGAAGGCAGTATGGAGGCGGCAGAGTTTGACCGCGCCATGTATGACCTGACCAACTTCATGTCTTACATGGCAGACCCGGTTAAGGTTGAGCGTGAACGCCTTGGTGTTTTTGTGCTGATTTTCGTCGCGATTTTCTTTGTGTTCGCCTACCTGCTCAACCGCGAGTACTGGAAGGATATACACTGAGAAATAGGGTATAATCCCCAGCCCTGAGCTTTAGCGAGTCATGATTGGCTCGCTGGGCTTTTTTCGTTTTTCAGGGCCAATTTTTTTGATCAATCATGAGGTAGTGCTATGGGCGTTGTGACCAAGCGGTCGTCGATGACGTTTTTTTCAGACCCCGCGAGCCAGTATAGCCACAGGGTTCGCATTGTTTTGGCTGAGAAGGGCGTTACCGTTGATATCGTAGATGTGGATCCGGATAACCCTCCGGCCGAGCTTGCTGACCTCAACCCGTACAATGCGTTGCCGACACTGGTGGATAGAGATCTTGTGCTTTACGAGCCCAATATCATGATGGAATATCTGGATGAGCGTTTTCCTCATCCACCGTTGCTGCCGGTTTACCCGGTCGCCCGTGCTAACAGCCGCCTGATGATTCATCGAATTCAGCGCGACTGGTGTATCAAGGTTGATCAGATTGTGGCCCAGCCCAATGCCAAGGCTTCGGAAGTCGCTCGTAAGGAATTGCGCGAAAGCCTGCTGGCCACTGCGCCGGTATTCGGTGAGATGCCGTTTTTTCTGTCGGAAGAATTTACCATCGTGGATTGCTGTATCGCGCCGATTCTGTGGCGTTTGCCGGCTCTGGGTATTGAGCTGGACGACAAGCAGGCTAAGCCGCTGGATAAGTACATGAAGAGCATTTTCAGCCGCGAAGGTTTCAAGGCCAGTCTGTCTGATCTTGAAGAAGACATTCGTAGCTAAGCAGTGATTAATACGCCAGTCGCAGCAGCAGGAGAGTCGCAGTGGCCGATGTAAAAACTACCATGAGCTCCAGTCGCCCATATCTGGTGCGAGCGTTGAACGAGTGGGTTCTGGACAACGATTGCACGCCTTACATCGTGGTTGACGCCGGGATCCAGGGTGTGCAGGTTCCGAATGAGCATGTGGCGAATGGCCAGATCGTGCTCAACATCAGCCCTGGTGCGGTCAAGTCTCTGGTTATTGGCAATAGTGCTTTGGAATTCAACGCCCGTTTTGGTGGTGTGCCCATGCAAGTATTTGTGCCATTGCAGGCGGTGATCGCTATTTACGCCAAAGAAAATGGCGAAGGTATGGTGTTTGGTTCCGAACCTGGCATGCCAGATCCGAATGGCACAGGTGAGACCCGTAACGCCGGTGGTTCCAAGTCCAAGGAGGATCGCCCAAGTGGTCGTCCGACTCTGAAGGTTGTTAAATAGAGTTATCCGCTCGCAAAAGTTGATGTTCTGGCAAATAAAAACCGCTGTATCCAACCTGTCTTCTGACAGTTAGGGTGCAGCGGTTTTTTTTGGCTAAAATTCGTTAGCGCCCCGTCTGGCTAATTATTGAGCACTCAGATGCTCAGTAGGTCTGCGAATTAGCCAGACGGGACATTAGCCGTTATTAACCACCGAACAGCTTGCTATCAACTCTGGCACACAGAACGTTGATGAGCAGCATCAGTATAGGCATTGCATCGCTTGGGCTGAGATTATTAAGTGCGATTTCATGATCTTGCGGATCCAACAAGGACGTAATATCGGATTTTTCATGGGTGCTCAATACGGCAACACTCATGTCACGATCGTGTGCGGCCTGAATGGCTTGAATAAGATTCGCCTTGTGGCCGTCGTCTACAATTAGAAATAGAAGGTCGCCGGGCTTGCCCACGGCGCGGATCTGGCGCGAGAAAGTGTCGTTAAAGCGGTTGTCCCGACAGATTGCCGAGTAGGTAGTGGCGTCTGAGCCCAGATTGATAGCCGGCAAGGCGGGGCGGTCTTGTTCGAAGCGGTTCAGAAATGCGGTGCAAAAATACTGCGTTACCACGTTGGCGCTGCCGTTGGCGCAGGTCACGATTTTTCCGTCTTGTAATAATACATTTACAAAAGCGTCAGCCATGGCTTCGATGTCTTCAGTGGCCATACTTGCCACCATGGCGGTATGTTCCATATGGCTGGCAAACCGCTGGTTGATCTCTTGTGCAGAATCGGTCATGTGTTGAAATCATCCTGCCTGTAGTGCGTTTTTAAGCCATTGTACCCGGTATTTTTTTAGGCTACCGGGACCAATAGCAATAACGTCAATACGGCTGTCGGTATTGCTCAGTTGGTGGCGGTGCAAATAAAAGCGCGCCGCTTGAATCAGACGTTGCTGTTTGCGCCAGGTAATAGATTCAGTCGCTCCGACCAAGCTGCCGGCGCGGCGATAACGGACCTCAAAAAAGACCAATGTTGTCCCATCCTGGCCGATTAGGTCGATTTCTCCACCGCGATTGTAAACATTTCGCGCCAGAATTCTTACGCCATGAATGGCCAGGTAGCGTGCAGCTACCCCTTCGTAGTAATCGCCGATTTTGCGTTTGCCATCCATGGCTTTGGCTATCCTTTGTCAGGTGATCAGAGTGCGCCCCCGGCAATCGCCGGCTTGGCCTGGGGCTGGTTGGCGTTGGTTTCTGCCTTGGGTAAGCTGGCAGGTATTACTGGCAGCAGTTCGACGTTGCCGGAACTAAAGCGGGCCCAGCGCTGATAACGGCGAATACTGCCGGAGGGCGTCATTGTCAGTACACCGGTTTGACCGTCAATAGTGGCTTCTGGAACCTGCTTAAGCAGGGGCAGGCGTTTGCTTAGGTGCCAAGCGTCTGCGCCCATGGCAAACAGGCGGCCCAGCTGTCCGCGCGTGGCGCCTGGAAGCTGGCTGCCGGCTTCATCCCGGAGAGGATTTTTTTCATCTAGCACCCAGGGTATATCGGTAAATATCACCCCGTTCAGGTCACGGTCGCGGCCAGGCGCAGAGGTGCCCGCATAAACAATAGAGGGTGCGTAAACAGGCAGATCGCCGGCGAAGTAAAACGCAAACAGGGGGTTCAGTTGACGTGCGGTATCAGGCTCGGCCACCATCACAATGGCTTGGGCATCTTGGCGACGCCGCGCTTCGAACTCAATATTGAGGCCTATGGTACGTTCCACATCAATAGCGCGGTCGCGGGAAGTGTTGATGCCCAGCAGGTCGGCAGTAACCGCGCGCAGGTTGTCCTCTCGCAAAAATCTCTGGATGCCAATAACGCGCCCGCTATGTTTGGCCATCTGTTCGATTAAGGCGGCTTCTACGCGGTTGCCCCATTCGCCACTGGGAATGATCACCAGTATGCGTTTAAGCCCTTCGGCGCCCAGCCGATCCGCAATTTGCCGGGCTTCATCTTCAGCGGACAAGCCAAACTGGTACAGTCCTGCGGGGGCACTGACGCCCGGGGGCAGATAGTTAAGGGCCAGTGTTTGCAAGGGCAGACTGGGCAGTTTGCTCAGTTCGGCCAAAGCGTCTTTATCCAAGGGGCCTACCAGCAGGTCTACCGGTTGTTTCGCCAGTTCTTGATACAATTCCCCAAAAGGCTTCTGCTTGCTGTCGACAACCCGTATACGCGTGGCCTCGCGGTCAACGGACGCATCGCTAAAGTAGGCAGCCAGAAAACCGTCTCGTATGGCTTTACCGGCGGTGGTCAGTGGGCCGTTCAGGGGCAGTGCCAGAACAATCTGCTCAGGCCGGCTGGCCGCAAGGCCTGCAATCAGCTTCAGCTCAGACGGCAGTAGCTGGGCAGCAGGATGGCCTGGCCAGTTTGACTGCCAGCGCCGGATAACCCGGCCCTGCTCGTCAAACCCCGTGCCCGGTGTTCTTACCCGTGTTGCCAGTTCCAGCCAGCCTTGGGTCTCGTAGCCTATTTCGCTACTGTCGGCGCTACTAAGTTGCTTGTCGTTGACGGTTTTTAGCAATTGCCAGATGCGATCGTGTAGCAGCTGTGCGTTGGCGCTGCTGTCAGCCTGGGCCAGGGCGATCAGGGTCTTGGCGGCCGCCAGTGGATTACCCGCCAGTGCCAGCGTCTGCGCCTGCAGGCTACCGGCGCGATTAAGCAGCTCTGGCGTTACCTCCATAAAGCTGTTGATGCTAAGGTTTGCGGTAATCTGCTGGGCCCACGTTTGGTCTTTCAGCGTCACCGCGCCGTTCATGGCCAATAATCGTTTCTGGCTGGCCAGTTGGGGTAAGGGTTGCGCCAATTGCCCGCTTTGCAGTAGCTTGCGCGCTCCCTGGTGATCACCTTGCTGCTGAAAGCGGCTGGCGATGCGCAGCAGGTAGCGTTGTGCTGTATCTTGATTGCGCTCCTGGCTGGCCAGTTCCAGAGCTTGCGCTGGTGTGTTAACGATCTGGGACCGCAGATCAACCCCTGCGCAGCCGGCGGTTAGCAGAATAGTAGCCAATAGGCCGGCAATGGCGGGGTGGGCAAGGCGCTTGTTAGTCATAGCTGGCTCAGCGTGCTCCGAGTGATTAAGCTTGGGAGAAAAACCCGCAAAGCTTAGCAGTTCCGGCATTAATTCACATGAAGTAAGTGTCATGCCGCGCTTATGTAAGCGCGCGGGTTCATACACACAGTCTCGCTTTCGCGGGCAAGGCGGTTAATACGATGATTACAAAGCACACAGACAAGGCTCAAGCCATTAGCGCCGGGGTGCTTTATATTGTCGCAACACCCATTGGCAACCTGGACGACTTATCGGCGCGTGCGATAAAAACCCTGGCAACGGTAGACCTGATTGCCGCTGAAGATACGCGCCACAGTGGGCGCCTGCTGCAGCACTTGGGCTTGCACAAACCAATGATGGCGTTACACGACCATAACGAGCGCGACCAACATAGCCGAATACTTGCCGAGCTGGGGAGCGGCCGTAGCGTGGCTTTGATTTCGGATGCCGGAACGCCATTGATTTCAGATCCCGGTTTTATTTTGGTGCGCGAGGCCCGAGCTCAAGGCTTTCAGGTTTGTCCCATACCCGGTGCTTGTGCTTTGGTGGCCGCGTTGAGCGCCAGTGGCCTGCCTACCGATCGTTTTCAGTTTATCGGCTTTTTGCCGGCCAAAGGTTCCGGCCGGCGTTCGGTGCTGGAATCGCTGCAGGCTGAAACATCAACGCTGGTGCTGTATGAGTCACCGCACCGCATTACCGACACAGTGGCTGATGTCATTACGGTAATGGGTGCAGACCGGGAGCTGGTGCTGGGGCGAGAGCTGACCAAGGCGTTTGAAACCTTTTACTGCGGCACAGCCGAGCAAGTACTGGCCGAATTGCAGCAGGACCCCCACGGCAGTCGCGGTGAGTTTGTAGTCATGATTCACGGGGCTGCTCCAGAGCCCGATAGCGAGCAGACAACGCTGGACACCGATCGCCTATTAACGGTTTTGTTAACCGAATTGCCAGTGAAGACCGCGGCGAAAATGGTGGCTGAGATTACCGGTCGAAAGAAGAACGAGCTTTACCAGCGCGCCTTGCACCTTAAGAGTGGTGGTTGAGCGCTGCGTTTTTGCTTGCATGGGCTGCGGCGCCGCGCTATTGTCGGCGCCGAGCTCGCCAGACAGTCGCCGCCGGTTTACTGGGGGAGGAAAGTCCGGGCTCCATAGGGCAAGGTGCCAGGTAACGCCTGGGCGGCGTGAGCCGACGGAAAGTGCAGCAGAGAGTAGACCGCCTAAGCCAGCGGATTCGTTCGGTGGCCGGTAAGGGTGAAAGGGTGCGGTAAGAGCGCACCGCGTGGCTGGCAACAGTTCACGGCATGGTAAACCCCACCTGGAGCAAGACCAAATAGGAGTCCGTTGGCGTGGCCCGCGCTGGATTCGGGTAGGTTGCTTGAGGCCTGTGGTGACGCAGGCCCTAGATGAATGACTGTCCACGACAGAACCCGGCTTACCGGCGAGCTCGATTTTTTCGCCCCTCTTTTAATTCCCCGTTTAATCGCCCTTGGGCGAGTAATAGCCAAAAGATCTTACACCTCAACGACAGTCTGCGATGTTCATTGAAGGTATTTGATTTTGTTTATTTTCTTAAGTTTAATCTAGCAGTTCCCCTTCAACTATGTCCGTAACTCCTTGTTTTAAAAGCAAATTTTTTATATTAGCTCCCATAGTCGATGCTTGCATTGTCGAGTGCGTGTTTCTATAGTGTGCACAAGTGGGAAAAAGTGGTTTTTAGTGGTTTATAGTGGATTCAAACCCCAGAGACAGGACTAATGAGTAACTTTTCTGGCAGTCATGCGATCAATATGGACGTTAAGGGTCGCTTGGCGATCCCTGCCAAAGTGCGCGAGGAGCTCATTCAGGTTTGTGGCGGCCGTTTTATATTAACGGTTGCAGACGCCGACCGTTGTCTGCGGTTATATCCGCAATCTGCGTGGGACGAATTGCGTCCCGCCATTGAAGCGCTTCCCAACATGAATAGAGCAGCATTGCGCCTGCAGCGCCTGGTGCTGGGTAATGCCGCGCAAATGGAACTGGATTCGGCAGGTAGGATTTTGATTCCACCCACGCTCAGACAATACGCCCGGCTGGAGAAAAAACTAATGTTGATAGGCCAAGGTAAAAAGTTGGAATTGTGGAGCGAGGAAAGCTGGAACCATTTTCTGGATACACCTCCTGACGCCGAAGAGATGACCGACGCTATGAAGGACTTGTCGCTGTGACGCTGACGTCGACGAATGGCGCTGCGGGTTCGTTCTCGCATCGCTCGGTATTGCTGGACTCAGCGGTAGATTTATTGCTGACCGATAGCGGCGGCCGCTACGTTGACGCTACGTTTGGCCGTGGCGGCCACAGCCGCATGATTCTTGAGCGCCTGGCTGAAAATGGCGCGCTACTGGGTATCGATAAAGACCCGCAGGCCATCGATGAAGCTCGTACTCTGGCGGCGGCAGATTCACGTTTTAATGCTTTTCATGGCTCGTTTGCTGACCTGGGTCACGCGCTGAAACAGGCGCATTGGCCTCAGGTTGAAGGCGTACTGATGGATTTAGGTGTGTCTTCGCCACAACTGGACGACGCCTCTCGTGGTTTTAGTTTTATGCGCCAGGGCCCACTGGACATGCGAATGAATCCTCAGCAAGCGCCCAGTGCCGCAGAGTGGCTGGCCAGCGCTGATGAAAAAGTGATTGCTGACGTTATTTTTAAATACGGTGAAGAACGATTCTCCCGTCGTATTGCCCGGCTGATCGTGGAACGTCGAGCGGAGGCGCCGATCACCACCACTCTGGAGTTAGCAGAACTGGCAGCTAAGGCGGTGCCAAAAAAGGAAAAACACAAACACCCGGCAACCCGGACATTCCAAGCTATTCGCATTTTTATCAACCGCGAACTGGAAGATTTGGAGCTGGGATTGAAGGCCGCTGCCGAAAAACTGGCTCCCGGTGGCCGTTTGGTAGTAATCAGTTTTCACTCGTTGGAAGACCGGTTGGTGAAGCGTTTTATGCGTGATCTGGCGCGCGGTCCGCAGATGCCAAAGGGTATTCCGGTCACTGCAGCTGAAGAGTCATCGGCGTATCGCCTTATCGGAAAAGCCAGCAAGGCGGCGTCGGATGAGGTGAGCGATAACGTAAGAGCCCGCAGCGCGGTAATGCGGGTTTTGGAACGTCGCGCAGACATTGCACAGGAGAAAACCTGATGGGCGCTGTAGCTATTGAAGAGAGGGTGCAAACCCGCCGCTTGAACACCAAGGTGATGAGGAGTGGCGTAGCGTCTGCGCTGCGCATTTCCGGCCAGGTATTCGTTGCAACACGGCAAAGCAACGTTTTGGTCTCGCTGGTGCTGGTGACGATGTTGCTAGCTTCTGCCATTGGTGTGGTGGTGAGTGCCCATAAAAACCGTGTTCTGTTCAATGCGCTGTCACAACTGCATGAAGAGCGTGACGGTTTCCAGAGAGAGTGGAGTCAGTTGTTGGTAGAGCAAAGTGCATTGAGCGCTTACGGGCGTGTTGAGAGCTTGGCGTCCACGCGTTTCGATATGGTTGTACCAGGGCGCCAAGACATTGTGTTGGTGCCGCTTCAGGTGCCAGCAAAACGATCCTATTGATTCGCACGCAGCTGCTAAAGAGTGTCATTAGGCCGCTTGATCATGAACAGAACCTTGAGCAGGAATCGCTAACGTGTCCGACCCGCAACCCACAGCTACATGGAGTCAGCGCATCGCCGCTAACTGGCGCTATGGCTTTGTATTGGGTGCATTTATATTGGTGATCGGTGCTATTTCCGTGCGTTTGGTGGATTTGCACGTTATCGACAACGACTTTTTGCGCCAGCAGGGCGATGTTCGAACAATCCGTGTAGAAAGTATTGATGCTCACCGTGGTGTAATTTCCGATCGTTATGGAGAACCACTCGCAGTAAGCACGCCGGTGCAGACGCTTTGGATGAATCCATCGGAGATGGACGCGAAAGATCCGCGCATCGCTAATCTCGCTCGCTTGCTTCAGCTTAACGAAGCTACCTTGCGTCAGCGATTGACTGACTATGCCGCTCGGGAATTTATTTACCTTCGCCGAAAAATCCAGCCTGAACTGGCGCGTAACGCCATGGCTCTGGGTATCGGCGGAGTTTACTCCCGCCAGGAATATCGGCGCTACTACCCTGCTGGAGAAGTCACCGCGCACGTCGTTGGCTTTACCAACATAGACGAGAAGGGTCAGGAAGGTATTGAGCTGGCTTACAACCGGGTTTTGTCCGGAGAGTCCGGGCGTAAGCGGGTGTTGAAAGACAACCGTGGTCGGCTGATTAAAGATTTGACGCTGATTCGTGATGCCCGTCCGGGTGGCGAACTGACATTAAGCCTCGATTTGCGGCTGCAGTATTTGGCTTACCGCGAATTGAAAGCGGTAGTCAGCGCACACAATGCCCGCGGTGGCACCTTGGTGATGCTGGATGCGAACAGTGGCGAAGTGCTGGCGATGGTGAATCAGGGCTCCTATAACCCTAATGATCGCAGCCAGCTGGCGGCGGAAAATCTTCGTAACAAAGCCATTACCGATCTGTTTGAACCGGGTTCTGCGATGAAACCACTGGCTATGGCCGCGGCGCTGGAAACGGGTCAATACACGATCGGCAGCCAGATTGATACGTCCCCGGGTTTTCGTCGTTTTGGCCGTTTTACCATTCGTGACAGCGGTAACTACGGCGTTTTGAGTCTGACGGATATCGTTGTGAAGTCCAGCAACGTAGGCATGAGCAAGATTGCCACCGAGATTGGCGGCCAGGTAATTCGCGATTTTTACGCCCGGGTTGGCCTGGGTCAGCCGACCGGCATTGGCTTTCCGGGTGAAGCTATCGGGGTTCTGCCATCGCCCGTTGAATGGCGCCCGGCGGCAGAGGCCACGCTGTCTTACGGTTACGGGCTTAGCGTAAATGCGCTGCAGTTGGCTCAAGCTTATATGGTCATTGCCAACGGTGGCGTGCGCTATCCGTTGAGCTTGTTGAAGCTGGATCATGCGCCGACCGGCGAGCGTGTGGTGTCAGAGCAGATAACAGCAAAGATTCGCAGCATGCTAAGTGACGTTGTCACTCGCGGTACCGGCAAGCGCGCGCAACCGGGGTTCTATTCTGCCGGAGGTAAAACCGGCACCGTTCATCTGGTGGGTGCCCAAGGTTACGAAGACGGCCAGTACAAGGCCATTTTTGCCGGCATGGCGCCCATTGATAATCCGCGAATCGTCACAATCGTGGCGGTGGATGCGCCCCAGTCTGGCGAGTATTACGGTGGTGAAGTGGCCGCGCCGGTGTTTGCGCGGGTGATGAGCGACGCCTTGCGGTTGCTTAATGTTAAACCGGAGCTGGATATAGTGCACAGCAGTGCGCCGCGGCCCTCGGCACCTTCACCCACCAGCGGGGAGAGGGGCTAGCCATGATAACGTCGCTAAGTACCCTGTTGCAGGGTTTGGTTGTGGTGCCGTCGGTATTTGACGTGACCATCCACGGTTTGCAAACGGACAGCCGTAAAGTGCGGACCGGTGATGCGTTTGTAGCGCTGGCGGGCGCTCATACAGGGCCGGAACATTATATAGACGACGCTATTCGCGCTGGCGCATCGGTGGTTTTGCTGGAATCTGAACAGGCTGGTGAGTGCCGCGAGCGGAGCGGCGCCTTGATCGTGCCGGTGCCCGAATTAAAAGCTCGGCTGGGTAAGCTTGCAGACCGTTTTTTTGAATACCCGTCACAGCGCCTGCAGTTGATTGGCGTAACGGGTACCAACGGAAAAACCTCGGTAACCCAGTATATTGCACAGCTACTTCAAGCGGCGGGCACGCCCTGTGGCTTAATGGGCACGTTAGGTAACGGCATGCCCGAGGCTTTGCAGCCGGCGACCCACACAACCCCAGACGTGGTGCAGGCCAATCGGGTGCTGGCAGGCATTGTGGCCAGCGGCGGCCGCGCTGCGGCTATGGAAGTGTCTTCCCACGCTTTGGATCAGGGCCGTATTGATCGCCTTACTTTAACGGCAGCGGTGTTTACCAATCTGACCCGGGATCACCTTGATTATCACGGCTCCATGGCCGCCTACGGTGAGGCTAAGGCCAAGCTTTTCAGCCATGAAGGGTTGCGCTTTGTGGTGATTAATGTCGACGATCCTTTTGGTCGCACGCTTTACCAGCAGCTTGAAGACAAGTGCGAGCGCCTGGGCTTCAGTCTGCACGAATCGAAAATGGAGTTGTGGGTAAAAGATTTTTGCGCTTTGGACAACGGCTTTCGGGCCGTGCTGGACGGTCGGTGGGGCGAATTCACCATTGAAGCGCCGCTGATGGGCCGGTTCAACGCCAGCAATGTACTGGCTGCGGTTGCCACAGTGATGGCGTTGGGGGTTGATGTAACCCAAGTGCAGCAGGGCGTTTGCCGGCTAGTGCCGCCGGCCGGACGTTTGCAGGTATTTACCGCCGGCGACGGTGCCCGGGCAGTGGTGGATTATGCCCACACCCCTGATGCTTTGAACAACGCGTTGGGGGCGTTGCGCCCCCACGTAAGCGGGCGGTTGATTTGCGTTTTCGGCTGTGGCGGCGACCGTGACAGTGGCAAACGGCCGGAAATGGCGCAACAGGCTGAAAACGGCGCTGATCTGGTGATTGTCACCGACGATAACCCGCGTACTGAAACACCATCCGCTATCACAGCCGATATTATGGCCGGATTTACTGCCCCGGAAAAAGTGCAGCTGATTCACAGTCGTGCCCAGGCCATCGCTGCCGCCCTTGCTCTGGCCGGCCCGGACGATCTGGTGCTGGTGGCTGGCAAAGGCCACGAAGATTATCAGGATATTGCTGGTTGCAAGCACCCGTTCAGTGACAGCGAGCAGGTAACCCAGGCTCTGAAACAACGGGAGGAAGTAGCATGATGCGCTCTTTTTCGCTAGCGGAAGCCGTTCATTGGTTGCAGCCTGACTGTCGTTTTGACGGGCCGGACAAATTAACGTTTAACGCGGTCAACACCGACACCCGTAGCTTGCAGCCAGGGCAGTTGTTCGTGGCGTTGCGTGGTGAGAATTTTGACGGCCACCGGTTTTTGCAAAAAGCGCAGGAGCAGGGCGCAAGCGCTGCTGTCGTGGATTGCATTGATGCCGCTGTGGACCTTCCCCAGTTGCTGGTCAGCGACACTTTGATCGCGCTGGGCGAGCTGGCAACGAGACACCGTGCAACCAGCAACGCGACTCTGATTGCCATTACCGGTAGCAGCGGCAAAACCACGGTGCGTGAAATGACCGGGGCGATTTTGCAGCAAATGGGCCCGGCTTTGATAACCCAAGGCAATCTGAACAATCACATTGGTGTGCCGCTGACTCTGTTTGGTCTGGCGCCTGAGCACCGCTTTGGCGCGATCGAACTGGGCGCCAGTGGCCTTAATGAAATTGCATACACCGTAACGATGGTGAAACCGCAGGTGGCGATTCTGACTAACGCGGGCCAGGCCCATCTTGAAGGTTTTGGCAGCTACCAGAACATCGTGCTTGCCAAGGGCGAGATCATTGACGGCGTGGCTGATGATGGCCTGGTTGTGCTTAATCGGGATGATCCGGCGTTTGATCAGTGGCTGGCCCGCGCCGGCCGTCGCCGTGTGGCAAGCGTAAGTCGCGTTGGCCATGTTGCAGCTGATTACAAGGTCACAGCCGGGGCCGGCGGTCTGCTGCAGATCAGCGGGCCAGAGGGTTGGTTTTGCGAGGTACGGCTTGGCCTTGAAGGTGAGCACAATCTCAGTAACGCCGCTATGGCGGCCGCTGCAGCGCGTGAACTGGGCGCCACCAATGAGCATATCAAAGCCGGGCTGGAACAGGTGCTAGCGGTAAAAGGCCGCCTGCACATACAGCCACTGGCGCAGGGTTGGACCCTTATTGATGACAGTTACAACGCCAATCCGGCGTCGATCAAAGCCGCGCTGGCGGTGTTGGCAAAACGCCCGTCACCGCGCATTGCGGTGCTGGGTGCCATGGCTGAACTGGGAGAGCAGGCTGCCCAGCTACATCAGGAAGTAGCGCAATACGCTCGTGATCTGGGCATTGAGCGGCTGCTGGCGGTAGGCCCGGGCTGTGAAGGCTACGTCCGGGGTTTTGGTGCCACGGTCGAAATCTGCGCCAGTCACAACCAGGCGGTTGATGCCGTTTTAAAAAACATACAGGTACCGGCCACCGTGCTGGTGAAAGGTTCTCGCAGTTCCGCCATGGAGATTGTGGTGGAGGGAATAAAAAATAAGGTGAATGGCACATGCTGCTCTGGCTAACAGAGATACTCTCACAGTACTTCACATCGCTGACGGTGTTTCAGTACCTCACCCTGCGCGGCATTCTGGGCACGCTGACGGCGCTGCTGATTTCGCTGTTGGTGGGCCCGGTGATGATTCGCAAGCTGGCGCAATACCAGATTGGCCAGGCGGTGCGCGACGACGGCCCGCAAACCCATCTGAGCAAAGCCGGTACGCCCACTATGGGTGGCGCGCTTATTCTGGTGGCCATCGCTGTCAGTACCCTGTTGTGGGCAGATTTAAGCAACCGCTACGTGTGGATCACCCTTTTGGTCACTCTGTTATTTGGCGCTATCGGCTGGGTAGATGATTACCGCAAAGTCGTCGAGCGCAACTCCCGTGGCCTGCCGGCCCGGTGGAAGTATTTCTGGCAGTCGGTGGTGGGTGCCGGTGCCGCTATCGCGTTGTTTATGACAGCGTCTCTACCTCAGGAAACCTCGCTGTATCTGCCGTTTTTCAAGCAGGTGTCGCTCACCATGGGGCCGGTGCTGTTTATTCTGCTGACCTATTTCGTGATTGTTGGCACCAGTAACGCGGTTAACCTCACCGACGGACTGGACGGTCTGGCGATTATGCCCACGGTCATGGTAGCCGCGGCGCTGGGCATATTTGCCTACCTGTCGGGCCACGTCCAGTTTGCCAATTACCTGTTGATTCCGCGCTTGCCTGGCACCGGCGAACTGATTGTGTTTTGTGGCGCCATTGTCGGCGCCGGTCTGGGATTTTTGTGGTTCAACACCTATCCCGCGCAGGTGTTTATGGGCGATGTCGGTGCTCTTGCCCTGGGCGCAGCTCTTGGCATAGTGGCGGTGATTGTACGCCAGGAAATTGTGCTGTTCATTATGGGCGGCGTGTTTGTGATGGAAACCGTATCGGTGATTTTGCAGGTGGCGTCGTTCCGCCTGACCGGGCGGCGAATTTTCCGCATGGCGCCGCTGCATCACCATTTTGAATTGAAGGGCTGGCCCGAACCGCGGGTTATCGTGCGTTTTTGGGTTATTACCGTGGTTCTGGTGTTGATTGGTTTGGCCAGTTTGAAACTGAGATAAAGGAGTGTTGCCGAATATGGGTGTCATTGTGTCCGATCGTCGCACGTTGATTGTAGGGCTCGGTAAAACCGGGCTTTCCTGCGTGCGCTATCTGGCAGCACAAGGCCGCAAGCTGGCCGTAGCGGATACCCGTGAGGCGCCACCGGGCCTTGCTGAGCTGCAAGCCGGTTGGCCTGACGTCGAAGTGCATTTAGGCGCGTTTGACAGCGGCTTTTTCAGCGCTTTCAGTGAACTGATTGTAAGCCCGGGTATCAGTGTGGCCGAGCCCGCTATTGCTGCTGCCGCCGCCAGTGGCGCGCGTATTCGCGGTGATATTGATCTGTTTGCAGAAGCTGCCGATGCGCCGATTATTGCTATCACCGGCTCCAATGGCAAAACCACAGTCACCACGCTGGTCGCCGACATGGCTCGTGATGCCGGCTACCAGGTTGCAGTGGGTGGCAATATTGGCACTCCGGCGCTGGATTTGCTGAATACCGGTGCGCGCTTATACGTGTTGGAACTGTCCAGCTTTCAACTGGAGACCACGGATGAACTGAATGCACTGGCGGCCACGGTACTCAATGTCAGCGACGACCATATGGACCGTTACCCAGACAAAATGGCCTATTACCAAGCCAAACAGCGGATATTCCGGGGCTGCCAGTACGCCATTGTGAATCTGGATGACGCTCTAAGTACCCCCATGGCACGGAACACGCTGCGCTTTGTCTGCTTTGGTATGAACCGGGTCAACCCAGAGACCTTTAGCACCCGTGACGACAGTGTCAGTGGCCACCCCTGGGTAACCTGGGGACTGGATAATCTGATTCGCGCCGATGAACTTGGGCTAATCGGCCGCCATAACCTTAGCAACGTAATGGCGGCGCTTGGTCTGGGCAAGGCGGCGGGTTTGCCGATGGACAGCATGTTGAAGACGGCGCGGGCATTTCACGGTTTGCCCCACCGTTGCGAGCCTATTCGTCTGGTCAACGGTGTTGAATATATCAACGATTCCAAAGGCACCAACGTGGGCGCTACAGCCGCCGCGCTCGACAGCCTGGCACCGGTGGCGGGAAAAATTGTGCTGATTGCTGGTGGTGATGGCAAAGGCGCCGATTTCAGCCCACTGGCAGAACCTGCGCGTCTACACTGCCGTGCGGTGGTGCTGATTGGCCGTGATGCGGCGCAGCTGCAAGACGTTCTGGCGCAGGGCACTGCAACCCACATTGAAAACAGCTTGGCCGACGCGGTGGCAAGCGCCGCGAGGCTGGCGCAGCCGGGTGACAGGGTGTTGTTGTCGCCGGCCTGCGCCAGTCTGGATATGTTTCGTGATTATATTGATCGCGGTGAGCGCTTCCGCACGCTGGTGGAGGCGCTATGATTCAGGCCCAATCGGCATTGCCCGTGTACAGCAATCGCCATTCAGCGCTGCAACCCTTGCCATTGCTGATTGTTAGCGCCGCTGCGTTGATGGTGCTGGGGCTGGTGATGATTTCATCGGCGTCCATGGACATTGCCGGTGCCACCTTTGGCAATAGTTACCACTTTATATTTCGCCAGCTTGTGTTTGTGGTGCTGGGCTGCATGTTGGCTCTGATCGTGGTTAATGTGCCGGTTTCCTGGTGGCAGAATAGCGGCTGGTTGCTGCTGGGCGTGGGGTTGCTGGTTTTGGCGCTGGTGCTTACGCCGCTGGGGCACACGGTAAACGGCTCTACTCGCTGGATCTCGTTTGGTATTTTCAACGTTCAGGTGTCCGAAATCGCCAAGCTTTGCCTGGTGGGTTATCTGGCCAGCTACGTGGTGCGCCGCCGCGACGAGCTGTTGAATACCTGGCCCGGTTTTATCAAGCCGCTGGCGGTGATGGGCGTGGCTTCGGGCTTGCTGATGGTGCAGCCGGACTTTGGCGCCACCGTGGTGCTGGTGGGCGCAGCCGCCGGCATGATTTTCCTTAGCGGTGTCAGCCTTATGCGCTTTGCACCCCTAGTAGTGGCGCTGGCTGCACTGGGTGCCCTGGCAGTAGTTGCCGAGCCTTATCGAATGAAACGCGTGGTGAGCTATCTGGACCCTTGGCAAGACCAGTTTAACAGCGGCTATCAGCTGACCCAGTCGCTGATTGCGTTCGGCCGTGGCGAATGGGCCGGCGTCGGTCTGGGCAATTCTATTCAAAAGCTGTTCTTTCTGCCCGAGGCCCATACCGACTTTATTTTCGCCATTATTGCCGAAGAATTCGGCCTGATTGGGGCTTTGTTAGTGGTGGCGCTGTTTACCATTCTGGTGATCAGCGGTTTTGTGATTGCCCGCCGCGCAGAACAGGCCAAGCAGCCATTTGCCGCCTGTTTCGCCTATGGCATCAGCCTGCTGATTGGCTTGCAGGCGGCCATTAACATGGCGGTAGCCACCGGTTTGCTGCCTACCAAAGGCCTAACGTTACCGCTGGTCAGTTACGGCGGTTCCAGTTTGATGATGACCTGCGTGTGCTTGGGCATATTGGCACGCATAGAGATGGAGCGCTTGGATGCTGCAACGGCAGCAGCCGAGCCTGCCGGCAAAAAACACCGGGGAGGAGCTGCTTATGACTGAACCCCGGCGTTTTTTGATGATGGCCGGCGGCACTGGTGGCCACGTGTTCCCGGCGCTGGCTACCGCCCGCGCCTTGCAGGCCCGTGGCCATCAGGTGTTTTGGCTGGGTGCCGTTGGCGGCATGGAACAGCGGCTGGTTGCCGATACCGATATTGAAATGTCGTTGATCCATGTTTCTGGATTGCGCGGCAAGGGCAAGCTGGCGCTGATAAAAGCGCCGTTCAAACTGATGCGTGCCCTGGGTGAAGCGTTCACCATTATGCGGCGCATTCGCCCGCACTGCGTGGTTGGCATGGGCGGCTTTGTGACCGGCCCCGGTGGGTTAGCGGCCAGATTGACCGGCACACCCTTGGTTATTCACGAACAGAATGCCGTTGCCGGTATGACCAACAGACTGCTGGTGCGCTTTGCCGACATCGTGCTGGAAGCATTCCCCGGAAGCTTTGATGCAAAAACCGTCACCCGCTGCACTGGCAATCCGGTACGCACGGATTTTGCCGCGCTGACAGCGCCAACAGAACGTCTGGCGGGGCGCATAGGCCCACTGCGGTTACTCGTGGTTGGTGGCAGTCTGGGCGCACAGGTGTTCAATCAGCAGGTGCCCCAGGCCCTGGCTCAAATGGCGGACGAGTGTCGCCCGCACGTACGCCACCAGTGTGGTGAGAATCACGCCGAGGCCGCTCGCGATGCCTATCAGGCAGCGAACGTTGAGGCCAGCGTGGAGCCATTTATTGCCGATATGGCCGGGGCCTTTGCCTGGGCTGACCTGGTGTTGTGTCGCGCGGGTGCGTTAACCGTGTCGGAACTTTGCGCTGCCGGTTGCGCCGCCATTCTGGTGCCTTTCCCCCATGCGGTGGATGACCATCAAACCCGCAACGGCGAGCAGATGGTTAGCGCCGGTGCGGCCTTGCTTATACCCCAGCCGCGCCTGACCCCTGCGCTGTTGGCAGACACCCTGGGCGATCTGGCAAATGATCGCGAGCGGGTATTAATAATGTCGCAGGCAGCTCGCAAGCTGGCCCGCATTGATGCAACGGAGAGAGTCGTGAATTATTGTCTGGAGGCCGCCAATGGCTGATGCCAACACACTGCCACTGGTATATCAGGTGCCGGAAATGCGCCGCATACGCCATATTCACTTTGTCGGTATTGGCGGCGCCGGCATGAGCGGTATTGCCGAGGTGCTCAAGAACCAGGGCTATAACGTGTCCGGTTCTGACTTGCGCCACGGTACCGTTACCCAGCGTTTGACGGCCATGGGTATCGATGTACAGATTGGCCATCGCGCCGAAAATACTGAAAAAGCCGATGTGGTCGTGGTGTCTTCAGCGGTGGCGTCCAACAACCCGGAAGTGGTTGCGGCGCGCAGTAATCGCATTCCCATCGTACCGCGGGCGGAAATGCTGGCGGAAATCATGCGTTATCGCCACGGCATCGCGGTTGCCGGAACCCACGGCAAAACCACCACCACCAGCCTGATTGCGTCGGTGTTTGCCGAGGCAGGTCTGGACCCAACGTTCGTGATTGGTGGCAAGCTGAACAGCGCCGGCACCAATGCCAAGCTGGGCGGGTCGCGCTACCTGATCGCGGAAGCCGACGAAAGCGACGCATCGTTTTTGCACCTGACACCGCTGATTTCCGTGGTCACTAACATCGAAGCCGACCACATGGAAACCTACGGTGGCGATGTGGAAAAGCTGAAGCGGACCTTTGTTGATTTCCTCCACAACCTGCCGTTTTACGGCGTGGCCGTGATGTGTATCGACGATCTCTACGTGCGTGAAATACTGCCGCGTATTTCGCGCACCATTATTACTTACGGCATTGACAATCCGGAGGCCGACTACCGCGCCGAGAACATTGAGGCCGACGGCCTGCGCACGCGCTTCCTGGTGAAACGCCCGGGGCCGCGGGCCGATTTGCAGGTAGAGCTGAAAATGCCGGGCCGCCACAATGTGCTCAACGCGCTGGCGGTGATTGCCGTGGCCACCGATGACGGCATTGACGACGCGTCAATCGGCCGTGGCTTGGCGGGTTTTGCCGGTGTTGGCCGGCGCTTCCAGGTGTACGGTGACTATCCGATCGCTAAGGGTTCCATAACTTTGGTTGACGATTATGGCCACCACCCCACCGAAGTCGCCGCGGTCATTCGTGCCGCCCGTGACGCCTGGCCCGGCCGTCGCGTGGTCATGCTGTACCAGCCGCACCGGTTCAGTCGCACCCGCGACCTTTACGAAGATTTTGTCAAAGTGCTGTCCACGGTGGACGGCTTGCTGCTGATGGACGTTTACTCCGCCGGCGAAGCAGCCATTCCCGGATGTGACGGCCGCGCCCTGTGCCGCAGCCTGCGCCAGCGAGGCAAAGTAGAGCCGGTGTTTGTCGAACACAATAAAGACATCGAAAGCCTGTTGGCCAGCGTGTTGCGCGATGGTGACTTGCTGATAACCCAAGGGGCCGGTGATATCGGGGCCGTGGCAGCCCGCCTGGCAACAACGGGAGTGGTAGCAACAGGGGGGATAAGCGGTGAGTGACCAGCAGCACTATTCAGCACTGCAGCCGTTTCAGGCCGACCCTGCCATGGTGAAAGCATTTGGCCGGGTGGCCGTGTTTATGGGCGGTGATTCCGCCGAGCGCGATGTGTCCCTGAAAAGCGGCCAGGCAGTGCTTTCGGCCCTGCTGTCTGCGGGTGTAAATGCCTTTGGCATAGATGTGCAGGGTTGTCTGTTGAAAACCGTGGAGCAGCCCGAGTTTGACCGGGTATTTATTGCGTTGCACGGTCGCGGTGGTGAAGACGGAACGTTGCAGGCAATTCTATCCCAGGCTGGTATACCGTTCACCGGCAGCGATGTAATGGCTTCGGCTCTGGCCATGGACAAGCTGCGCACCAAGTACGTATTCGCCGGTTGCGGTTTGGCCACGCCCAAGTTCCGCACCATGGGGTCTGCGGAAGACGCCATCCGTATCGCCGCTGAGTTGCGCATGCCGCTGAGCGTGAAGCCGTCGCGTGAAGGATCCAGTATTGGCATCTGTAAAGTCACCAGTGCAGGCGAGTTAGTGCAGGCATGGCAGGCGGCTGCGGCGCTGGATACCTCGGTGTTGGTGGAAGAGTGGATTGAAGGCCCGGAATTTACCATCAGTTTGTTGCAAGACCGCGCGCTACCGGCTATCGGCCTGAGCACCGATCACGTGTTTTACGATTACGACGCCAAGTATCTGGCCGACGACACCCGCTACTGCATTCCCTGTGGGCTATCAGCAGACGAAGAACTGCGTCTTCAGCAGTTAGCGCTGGAAGCCTTCCGGGTTGTGGGCTGCCGCACCTGGGGCCGGGTCGACATTATGCAGGATGCTGACGGTAAGTTCTGGTTGCTGGAAGTAAATACCGTGCCGGGAATGACCGAACACAGCTTGGTGCCAATGTCTGCACGGGCAGCGGGCATTAGTTTTGAAGAACTGGTGGTGCGCATTCTGGCCGACACTCTGGAGCAAAACGGCGCAGAACAAGAAGGAGAGCCGGGCCATGCTTGATAACCTGCTGATCCGGACTCGGACACTGCCGTCCGAACCGCCGCAACGCCGGGGGGCAACAACCCTTGGCCCGCAGCATGACCGGTTCGCAGTGTTAAAGGCTGTCTTTGGCGCCGTGCCTTGGTTGCAGTTTGGTTTGGGTATTGTGGTGATCCTGACGGCAGCACTGGTGCCCTGGGCCGCCAGTAAAGTACTGGCGGCGATGGATCAGCAGATTTTGGCCATTGACGTGAATGGCGCGCTGGTCGGCGAAAACCAGGTGGGCCTCGAGCGCCACCTTGGGGCCTGGGTTGGAGGCAGCTATTTCGCAACCGACCTGGAAGAGATCAAGGCCAGCCTGGAACAGCGCCCGTGGGTTGAATCGGCGGCCGTGAAGCGCGAATGGCCAGACCGTCTAACGGTCAACATCCGCGAGAAAAAGCCGCTGGCCTACTGGAGTGACGGCCGCCTGGTTAGCCGCACGGGCGAGCTGTTCAGCCCACCTAACCCGCAAGTGGCCGGTGCTTTGCCGCTGCTGTCCGGCCCTGACGAGCGGGTGCGGGATGTGATCACCATGGCTCGCGCGTTAAGTGATCAGCTGGTTGGCTATGGCCTTGGCTTCAGTGGCCTGAATCTGGAGCAGCGCGGGGCGTGGACCTTGCGCCTGAGTAACGGCATAGATGTTGTGCTGGGCCGTGACCAGGTCGAGCAGCGTTTTGAGCGGTTTATGACCGTGTATCAGGCCCGGCTGGCATCCCGGGCAGATGAAGTCAGTAGGGTGGATGCGCGCTACACCAATGGTGTTGCGGTGCAGTGGAAGGCGGTTACGGCTGCCTCAACTCCGAAAACATAACAACGGTTTATTCAGACCTGGGGTTTGGTGGAACACATGTCATCGGTTGAAACGGAAAACATGATTGTCGGCCTGGATATTGGCACCTCAAAAGTGGTGGCCATTGTCGGCAAGCGCAAAATGGACGGCTCTATTGAGGTGTTGGGCGTTGGCTCTAACCCCTCAAAAGGGCTGAAGCGCGGTGTCGTGGTCAATATTGAAGTCACGGTTCAGGCTATTCAGCGCGCGGTGGAAGAAGCCGAGCTGATGGCCGGCTGTCGCATTCATTCGGTGTACGCAGGCATTGCCGGTAGCCACATCAAAAGCCTGAACTCCCACGGCATTGTGGCCATTCGTGATCGCGAGGTGACCCAGGCGGATATCGATCGGGTCATTGACGCAGCCCAGGCCGTGGCCATTCCGGCCGATCAGAAAATTCTGCACATACTGCCGCAGGAATTCGTGATTGATAACCAGGAAGGCATTAAAGAGCCGCTGGGCATGTCGGGCGTGCGCCTGGAAGCCAAGGTGCACTTGGTGACCTGCGCGGTGAACGCCGCCCAGAATATTGAAAAATGCATTCGCCGCTGTGGCCTTGAAGTCGACGACATCATTCTTGAGCAGCTGGCTTCCAGCCACGCCATTCTCACTGAAGATGAAAAAGAGTTGGGCGTGTGCGTGGTGGATATGGGCGGCGGTACCACCGACATCGCAGTGTTTACCGGTGGCGCTATTCGCCACACCGCTGTGATTCCGATCGCCGGTGATCAGGTCACCAACGACATCGCCATGGCGTTGCGTACGCCCACCCAGAACGCCGAAGAAATCAAAATCAAATACGCTTGCGCGCTGACCCAGCTGGCGGGCGCGGACGAAACCATCAAAGTGCCCAGCGTCGGCGATCGCGCTCCGCGAGACTTGTCACGTCAGGCTTTAGCCGAAGTGGTTGAGCCGCGCTACGAAGAACTGTTCATGCTGGTGCAGTCGGAGCTGCGACGTTCGGGATTTGAAGACATAATCCCGGCGGGCATCGTAATTACGGGAGGCGCATCCACCATGGAAGGCGTGATTGAGCTAGCAGAAGAAATTTTCCACATGCCGGTCAGGCTGGCCTGTCCGCAGGCCGTGTCGGGCATGACGGAAGTGGTTAACAATCCGATTTACGCCACCGGCGTTGGGTTGTTGATACACGGTTTCCGCCAAATGGATCTGGGGCGGGCATCGGTGCTCAAGGGGGAGCATGCTCCCACGCTGTTTGAGCGAATGAAAGCCTGGTTTACCGGCCATTTCTGAGCCGCCAGACAAGCACAACAGCAACCGTTTTGAACCATCAAATTTTAAAAAAGAACAGCCGGAAAACAGGCTGACTAAAGCACGAAGGAGTGGGGATATGTTTGAACTTGTCGATAGTGTGCAGCAAAACGCAGTTATAAAAGTGGTCGGTGTGGGTGGCGGTGGCGGTAACGCCGTGCGCCATATGCTTAACAGTGATATTGAAGGTGTTGATTTTATTTGCGCCAACACGGATGCCCAGGCCTTGAAAGACCTGGACGCACGCCAAATCATTCAGCTCGGTGGTGCCATCACCAAAGGCCTGGGTGCCGGTGCTAACCCGGAAATAGGACGCCAGTCGGCGTTGGAAGACCGCGACCGTATTTCGGATGCCATCAGTGGCGCCGATATGGTGTTTATCACCGCAGGCATGGGTGGCGGCACCGGAACCGGTGCCGCCCCCGTTGTTGCTCAGGTGGCACGGGAGCTCGGTATTCTGACGGTTGCCGTAGTCACCAAGCCGTTTCTGTTTGAAGGCGGCAAACGTATGAGCGTGGCGGAAGCCGGGCTGCGCGAGCTGGAGGAGTGCGTAGATTCTTTGATTACCATTCCTAACGAAAAATTGTTGTCGGTGATGGGCAAGAACACCAGCCTGCTGGATGCTTTTGCGTCTGCTAACGACGTATTGTTGGGCGCGGTTCAGGGTATTGCCGATCTGATTACCCGCAATGGCATGATCAACGTCGACTTCGCCGACGTGAAAACGGTGATGTCCGAAATGGGCATGGCGATGATGGGTACTGCACGCGCAACCGGTGAAAACCGTGCCCGTGAAGCCGCCGAAGCCGCTATTCGCAGCCCGCTGCTGGAAGACGTTAACCTGCACGGGGCCAAGGGCATTCTGGTTAACATTACCGCCGGTATTAACCTGAACCTGGGCGAATTTGCCGAGGTAGGCGACATCATTCGCGAATTTGCCTCAGATACGGCCACCGTGGTTGTGGGCACGGTGATTGATCAGGACCTGACTGACGAACTCAAGGTGACTGTAGTGGCTACCGGCCTGGGTGGCAGTCGCGAAAAACCGACCAAGGTGGTCGATAATAGCCGCACCCTGGATGGCAAAACCGACTACAACCAACTGGATCGGCCGGCCATCCTGCGCCGTCGCGCAGTGGCTTCCGGCAATACGGCGCTTGATCAGGGTCGCGACAGCGAAGAGCAGAATGTGGACTATCTCGATATTCCCGCATTCCTTCGCCGCCAGGCCGATTGATATACTGGTGCAAATGTGACCCAGAGCCGGCTGGGGCAGGTGTTTGAAACCTTCAGTCGGGAAAGTGTGCACTGGTTACCTATGGCCCGTTTTGGCTGTTTTTTGAGCAGAAAAGGGCGTTTTCATGGTGGCCAGTTGTATTTTCTGATATTGTCCGAGCAGTTTTTTGCTTAGCGTATCGCCTTTTCGACGGAACTATGTACCGATGATCAAACAACGGACTCTGAAAAACACCATTCGCGCCACCGGCATTGGGCTGCATTCGGGTGAAAAGGTGTATCTGACCCTGAAGCCCGCACCCATTGACGCTGGCATTATTTTTTGCCGTACCGACCTGGACCCTGTGGTCGAAATTCGTGCTCGTGCAGAAAATGTCGGCGAGACCATGCTGTCAACCACGTTGATGAAAGACGGCGTACGGGTGTCAACGGTAGAGCATTTATTGTCTGCTATGGCCGGCCTGGGTATCGATAACTGCTTTGTTGAACTGAGCGCGTCTGAAGTGCCGATCATGGATGGCTCGGCAGGGCCTTTCGTGTTTCTGCTGCAGTCTGCCGGTATTGCCGAGCAAGACGCAGCCAAGAAATTTATCCGCATCAAGCGTGAAGTATCGATCACAGACGGCGATAAAAGCGCCACCTTTTTGCCATTTGAAGGCTTCAAGGTCAGCTTTGGCATCGACTTTGATCACCCTGCTTTCAAGGGCCGTGCCCAGAGCGCCACGGTTGATTTCTCCAGCACTTCGTTTGTGAAAGAAGTCAGTCGGGCCCGCACCTTCGGCTTCATGCGCGATATTGAAAAACTTCGCTCCATGAACCTGGCTCTTGGTGGCAGCGTTGACAACGCCATCGTTGTTGACGATTACAAAATTCTTAACGAAGACGGTTTGCGCTATGACGACGAGTTCGTCAAGCACAAGGTTCTGGACGCTATCGGCGACCTGTATCTGTTGGGCAAGAGCCTGATTGGTGAGTTCCGTGGCGTGAAATCCGGCCACGACCTGAACAATCGCTTGCTACGTCTTCTTATTGCAGAGCAGGACGCGTGGGAAGTAGTTACCTTTGATGACGAAGCCAATGCTCCGATTTCTTACGTCAAACCTGTATTAGCCAGCGCTTGAAGAGCCATCGTCAGTCGCGAACGTGACTGGCGAGCTTTTCCAGGATTTCGCGCAACGCTTTGTCTTTTGTGTGCCCGGCCTCCTCTTTGAGGAGCTGGGCGTTTTCTTTACTCAGCGGCAGTTTATTGGCCATCGCCTTATCCTGAAAGCGCGGCGGTACCACCTTTACTTTCAGCTTCCAGACAAAGCGAAATAACTCCAGATTACGCGCGGCAGCCATGATGTCATGCTGGCGAAAGCGAATCTGGCTGGCTTTGGGCCCGCTGTCTGCTGCAAGAACAAGTTCGCCCTCATGGCAGCTCACAAAACGCGTACCTGACTGCAACGACGGCGGTAATTCGGCCAGCAGCGCCTGTTCAGCAAGCCGGTGCTGCTCGGCCCGCGCCACCAGTTTGCGTAAGCCGGCCGGCCCGGAGAATGGGTCGAAAGTCATTTTCTGTTCATTTTTTGGCGTCATTGCGACCAGAGTACTCGACTGAGCTGTAAACCATTGGGTACACTTTTGCTTCTTTTTTAGGTGAGCACCCCGACTGTTCATAGCCAGTGTAACCGCTGGCGGGTGCTTTAAACATCGGTTTGCGATCCACTGCAACAACCACACATTATGATGACAAACAGAGTTTCTGATCCGCTCCCGCCTCCGGCCATCATACTGAATCGCCGTTTTTTACTCGCCTTGCTGATTTTTGCTCTGGTGCTGACAGCCATTGCTAGTTGGGCTGGCTACACGCTGGCGGTGGCGAAAATTGAAGCTGAAACCCCCGCTAGCGCCGAGTTGGTTGTACGCTGGCAGGCACGCTTGCAGGAGCAGAAGGCCGCACTGGCCCAGGTTGAAACAGACGTGCAGCATCAGGTTGATGCCATGACACTACGCCTGGGTGCGATGCAGGACCGCCTGTTGCGGCTGGACGCTTTGGGGCAACGATTTGTCGAAAGTGGACTGGTGAACAACGAAGAGTTTGATTTTAGCGCTCCGGCGCCCGTGGGCGGCCCCGAAGTGCTATTGCCGCCAGAGTCTTACAACGTGCCGGGTCTAAGCGAGATGATTGAGCGCTTGGAACACCGTTTAGACAACCGCGAGCAGCAGTTGCGTTTGCTGGACAAGCTGGCCTCGCGGCAAAAATTGGATGATGAACGTTTTGTTGAGGGCCGCCCCATTACCTGGGGTTGGCTGTCATCCGACTATGGCTACCGTACGGATCCGTTCAGCGGCAAACGCACCTGGCATGGCGGCGTTGATCTGGCAGGCAAAGACGGCAGTGACATTGTTACGGTGGCCGCGGGCGTTGTTACTTGGGCTGGCAAGCGTCGCGGCTATGGCAACCTGGTGGAAATCGCCCATGGCGATGGTCTGGTTACCCGCTACGCCCATGCCAAAGCTGTGATTGTAAAAGTCGGTGACTTGGTCCAGAAAGCCCAGGTGGTGGCACTGATGGGTAGTACCGGCCGGTCTACCGGGCCCCACGTGCATTTTGAAGTACTGAAACATGGCCGCACGACAGATCCGGTGAAGTACATGGCGCGGGCCAGCCATTAGAAAATCCTGTAACGCACATGTGATTGGCAGCGCCGAATCGTCGGCTGGCGTTGTTGTCACCGGCTGTGGCTTTTGCCCCGCCGCTAAATAAAGGTAGAATGCCGGCTTCCTCCGTTTAATCAAAGAAGCATTGGTCTATGTTCACAAAGCTTGCAACGAAAGTATTCGGTAGTAAGAACGCCAGGGAAATCAAGCGAATGCGCAAGATTGCCGCGCGTATTAATGAACTTGAAGAGCAATTTGGCAGCCTGACCGACAGCGAGTTGCAGGGAAAAACCACAGAATTCCGTGAGCGCCTGCAAAAAGGCGAAGCTCTAGACGAGCTGATGCCCGAGGCGTTTGCCTGCGTGCGCGAAGCCAGTGGCAGAGTCATGGGCATGCGCCATTACGACGTGCAGTTTGTGGGTGCCGTTACCCTGCATGAAGGCCGCATTGCCGAAATGAAAACCGGTGAGGGTAAAACCCTGATGTCCACCGCGTCGGCCTATCTGAACGCTTTGTCTGGCAAAGGCGTCCACGTAATCACCGTGAACGATTATCTGGCCCGCCGCGATGCCGACTGGATGGGTAAGCTGTACAACTTTATGGGCCTGCAAGTGGGCGTTGTAAGCTCCGGTCAGCCGAGCGAAGAAAAACGCGCCGCTTATCAGGCTGATATTACCTACGGCACCAACAACGAATTCGGTTTTGACTACCTGCGCGACAATATGGCGTTCAGTACCGCAGACAAAGTTCAGCGCGGCCTGCATTTCGCCATCGTTGACGAAGTTGACTCCATTCTGATCGATGAAGCCCGTACGCCGCTGATTATTTCTGGCGCCGCCGAAGACAGCTCGGAGATGTATCAGGCGATTAACATTCTTATCCCGATTCTGGAAAAAGGTGAAGTGCCAGAGGAGGGGGATCCTACCGGCGATTTCACGATTGACGAAAAAACCCGTCAGGTAGAGCTAACCGAACGCGGTCACGAAAAAGTGGAGCAGCTGCTGCTGGAGCGGGAACTGCTTAAAGCCGGTGAAAACCTGTATTCCGCCGCCAACCTCAGTCTTCTGCACCATGTGCATTCAGGTTTGCGGGCCCATAACCTGTTCCAGAAAAACGTGGATTACATTGTGCAAGGCGACCAGGTCGTCATTGTTGATGAGCACACGGGTCGTACCATGCCGGGCCGGCGCTGGAGTGAAGGTCTGCATCAGGCGATTGAAGCCAAAGAAGGCGTGAAAATTCACGCAGAAAGCCAGACCCTGGCGTCCACCACGTTCCAGAACTACTTCCGGCTGTACGAAAAGCTGTCGGGCATGACCGGTACCGCAGACACCGAAGCGTTCGAATTCCGCCAGATTTACGGCCTGGACGTAGTGGTCATTCCGCCTAACAAACCGATTCAGCGGACCGATTACAACGATTTGGTGTACCTGACGGAAGAAGAAAAATTCCACGCCATTATCGACGAAATCAAAGACGTTACCGCCGAAGGTCGGCCCATTCTGGTGGGCACTGCGTCCATTGAGGCGTCCGAGCGCCTGGCGAGTCTGCTGAAGAAAACCCAGATCGATCACAAAATCCTGAACGCCAAACAGCACGAATCTGAAGCCCAGATTATTGCCCAGGCGGGCCGCCCCGGCGCCGTTACCATTGCCACCAACATGGCTGGCCGCGGTACTGACATTGTGCTTGGTGGTAACTGGGAATATGAATTGGCAGGACACGATAGCCCGACGGACGAACAGAGCGCGGTATTGAGAGATGCGTGGACTGAACGCCACAACAGCGTGTTGGAAGCCGGCGGTTTGCACATCATTGGCACCGAACGTCATGAGAGCCGCCGCATTGACAACCAGTTGCGGGGTCGAGCCGGCCGTCAGGGCGACCCGGGTTCATCTCGCTTCTTCTTGTCGCTGGAAGACAACCTTATGCGGATATTTGCGCCGGATAAGGTCAAGAGTCTGATGCAGGCCATGGGCATGAAGAACGGCGAGGCGATTGAGCACCGCATGGTTACCAACGCCATTGAGAAATCCCAACGCAAAGTCGAAGGTCGAAACTTCGACATGCGCAAAACACTGCTGGAATACGACGATGTGGCCAACGACCAGCGTTCGGTTATTTACGACCAGCGCAACGAAGTAATGGGTTCAGACGACGTGTCGGAAATGGTGAAAACCATTCGCGCTGACGTAGTAGACACCCTGGTGAGTGCTCACATTCCACCGCAGAGCATGCCGGAGCAATGGGATGTTGCCGGTTTGGAAGTCCAGCTGCAGTCGGAAATGGGCATTGATCTTCCGGTCCAGCAGTGGCTGGATGAAGACAGCAAACTCTATGAAGACAGTCTACGCCAGAAAATTCTGGAGCTGATTGTGATTGCTTACGACGCCAAAGAGGCGGTGGTCGGCGCGGAACCCATGCGTAAGTTTGAAAAACAGGTGTTTTTGCAGGTACTGGATACCCTGTGGAAAGAGCATCTGTCGAATATGGATCACCTGCGCCGCGGTATTCACCTGCGTGGTTACGCCCAGAAAAACCCGAAGCAGGAGTTCAAGCGCGAAGCCTTCAATTTGTTCGAAAGTATGCTGGAAGCCATGAAGGGCGATGTTATTCGGGTGCTGTGCCACGTTAAAGTGCAAAGCCAGGAAGAGCTGGGAGAAATTGAGCGCCAGCGTAAAGAGACATTGGCGAATGAACTGGCACGTGCTCGTCTGCGCCACGACGAAACCAGCGCAACAGCTCAGGCTGGCGCCGGGGGAGAGGCCGGTGGCCACGACAGTTCACGCCAGGCCATGCCGGAAACCTTTGTACGTAACGAGCGAAAAGTGGGCCGTAATGAGCCCTGTCCTTGCGGGTCTGGTAAGAAGTTCAAGCAGTGCTGTGGCAAAATTAGTTAAACAGCACTGTTGTTGAAAGCTATTTTCAACCCGCAATCTGGTTCATTCAGGCTGCGGGTTTTTGCGTTTTGAATGCCTGCGGGCAGTCTTTATTCATTATTTGTCAGGAGAATTACCATGGCGGTAGGTCCCGGAACCTTACCCGAGTTTTTTCCCATCACAGGCGTAGAACTGGGCATTGCCAGTGCCGGTATTAAAAAGCCTGGCCGCAAAGATATCGTATTATTTTCGTTGGCTGAGGGCACTCAGGTAGCCGGAATTTTCACCCGCAACCAGTTCTGTGCAGCACCGGTTACGCTTAGCCGCAAGCACCTTGCTGCAGGCGCGCCGCGCTATCTGCTCATTAATACCGGTAACGCCAACGCGGGCACTGGCGAACGCGGCCTGGCCGACGCAGCAGCCTGCTGCGAGGCTCTTGCAGCCGCCGCCGGCGTTGTTGAACATCAGGTGTTGCCATTCTCCACCGGCGTGATCGGTGAGCCTCTGCCGGTGGCCAAAATTGTCGCAGCGCTGCCCGATGCACTGGCGGATACCCGCGTAGATCGCTGGGCCGAAGCGGCAAACGGCATTATGACCACCGACACCCGCCCCAAAGGGGCATCGGTGCAAGTGGATTTGGGCGGCCATACGGTGAGTATTTCCGGCATCAGCAAGGGCGCGGGCATGATTCGCCCCAACATGGCCACCATGCTGGGGTTCATCGCCACCGACGCCCGTGTCGCGCCGGATGTTTTGCAATCCCTGGCCTCGGAGCTGGGTGAGCAGTCCTTCAATCGCATTACCATCGACGGTGACACCTCCACCAACGACGCTTGCATGCTGATCGCCAGCGGATGTTACGGCGGCCCGGAAATAACCGCTGACAGCCCGCTACTGGCGCCGTTAAAAGACGCTCTGCGCCAGGTGTATATGGATCTGGCCCACGCCATTGTGCGTGACGGTGAAGGGGCAACCAAGTTTGTGACCATTGAGGTTAACCACGCAGCGACCGTTAATGAAGCTCTGGACGTAGCCTACACGGTCGCCCATTCGCCGCTGGTTAAAACTGCGCTGTTTGCGTCAGACCCGAACTGGGGTCGCATTCTGGCCGCCGTTGGCCGCGCTGGTGTCGAAGGCCTGGACTTGAACGCCCTGGAGATTTACCTGGGAGACGTGTGTCTGGTCCGCAATGGCGGTCGGGCAGACGATTACTCGGAGGAACGCGGCCAAGCGGTGATGAACCAGGAAGAAATCACCATTCGCATCGACCTCAAACGAGGCGCAGTGTATGAGACCGTCTGGACCTGCGACTTCTCCTACGACTATGTCACCATCAACGCCGACTACCGCAGCTGATGCCTGTGATTAAGAACATACCTGAGCGACCGTCTGCGACAGCACTTGGGAAAGTACCTGATAAAGTGCCTGATAGAGCGCCCAGCGTATTACGTGAGGTACACGTGGCCGTCGGTGTGATCATTCGCGATGGGCGGGTACTGATTGCCCGCAGGCCCGAACACGCCCATCAGGGCGGACTACTGGAGTTTCCGGGCGGTAAAGTGGAGCCGGGTGAAAGCGTGCAGCAGGCGTTGGTGCGTGAGATTGCCGAAGAAACCGGATTAAGGTTGATCGAATCCGCTTTACAGCCCGTAATTGGTATCCAACACGATTATGGCGACAAGCGGGTTTTTCTGGATGTCTGGTCGACAGACACAGCAGCAGGTGAGGCTCATGGTCGCGAAGGCCAACCGATTCAGTGGCTATTGCCGCAGGATCTACGCGATGAGGATTTCCCTGCAGCGAATCGCCCGATTATCCGCGCTCTTCAATTGCCTTCGCAGTTGGCGTTTACGGGCAGCGACGTGGCAGAGGGTGAAAGTGGCCTGAAACGCTTGCAGGCAGCGCTGCAGGTTAGTCAGCCACCGCTGGTCGTGTTGCGGTCCCCTGCTTTGGCTGAACAGGCGATAGCTTATACTCGCTTTGCGCAGAGTGCCTTGGCGTTGTGCCAGAGTCATGGCAGCGAGCTTATGTTACACGGCGCGGCTGAGTTGATAGGCCGCCATTCTCAAGCTGCCGGCGTGCATTTGCCCTGGCGCCACGCCAGGCATTGTCAGCAGCGGCCTGTGGCCGTGCACTTCCGATTAGGGGTTTCCTGCCATAACGCAGAGCAACTGGCCCACGCTGCGGTCATTGGGGCCGACTATGCAACCCTGGGGCATGTGTTGGGCACGCCCAGCCACCCCAATGAGGCGCCTCTGGGCTGGCACGGGTTCAGCCAACTGGTGTCAGCGGCGCGACTACCGGTGTATGGCATCGGCGGCTTATCGCCGGCCGATCTGCCACAGGCTCGCCAATGCGGCGCACAAGGCATCGCTGGCATTGGCTTCTGGTGGGCACAAGCCGGCGTTTAACAGCGCAGGGCAGCGCCACATTTGTTATGATGTAACATATTTTTACAGCGTGGATGTGTATTGAACCAATACCGTCGAGGGTGTTTATTCGGCGATTATGCCAACGGGAGAGGCTGTGAGCAAACTGACGCACCTGAATGATAAAGGCGAAGCACGTATGGTCGACGTTACCGCCAAAGCGGTAACTGAGCGCGAAGCCCGCGCCGAGGCCACGATCAGTATGTCGGCCCAAACTCTGGCGATGATCGTGGATGGCCAACACCCGAAGGGTGACGTTTTGGCGGTGGCACGTATTGCCGGCATTATGGCGGCCAAGCGCACCCACGATCTGATCCCCCTGTGCCACGCCTTAAACCTGACCTCGGTGAAGGTAGAGCTAGAACCCGGTGCAGACGGCATGTCGGTCCACATTCGCACCTTGTGCAAGCTGCCTGGTCAGACCGGCGTAGAAATGGAAGCGCTAACGGCGGCCAGTATCGCCGCGTTGACCGTTTACGACATGTGCAAAGCCGTCGACAAGGCCATGGTTGTAAGCAATCTGCGCTTGGTGGAAAAGAAAGGCGGCCGCAGTGGCCACTGGCAGGCCAGCACCTGATCCATAGAAACCCAGCACCTGATCCATTAGAAACAACGTACCTGCCGCAGGCAGGCTGCTCCCATCTAAGATCATAAGATCGAACCACGAGGAATTACAGTGGCTGTTCGTTACATTGAGACTTGCCGGCTGCCGACCCCGTTTGGGGTTTTTGATATGCACGGTTTTGAAGAGCCGGACACCGGCAAAGAGCACGTCGCGCTGACGCTGGGTGATCTGGCTGGCGACGAACCCATGTTAGCCCGCACCCACTCTGAGTGCCTGACCGGTGACGCTCTTTACAGCATGCGCTGTGACTGTGGTTATCAACTGGAAGAAGCCTTGCGCAGCATCGCTCGTGAAGGTCGCGGTATTTTGATGTACCTGCGCCAGGAAGGCCGTGGCATCGGCCTGCTCAACAAGATTCGTGCCTACAACCTTCAGGACCAGGGTGCCGACACAGTCGAAGCCAACGAACGTCTGGGGTTTGCAGCGGATCTTCGTGACTACAGCATGTGCAAAGATATGTTGGAGCACTTGGGTATAAAGCGCTTGCGGTTGATGACTAACAACCCGCGCAAAGTAAAGGCGTTGTCGTCATACGGCATTGATGTTGTGGAAAGAGTCGAACTGCACGTAGGGAGAAACCCCCATAACGAGCACTATCTGGACACTAAACAGAGCAAGCTCGGCCATTTTCTGGAGATTCATCAGGACGATGACCCCCAGCTCTGAGCGCAGCAGGCGGCTTTCATACCTCGCCTGCTCAGTCTCAACCTCTTGTCATAGCCAGGCAATTATCAGGAAGACTGCGCGGCTTTGCCCGACTGGCTGACCAATCGTTGTACGCGGCCCCTAATGTTGTGCTCGATAGTCGTGGCATCAAGCCCGCACTCCTCCAATAGCTGATTACGGCTGCCGTGGTCAACGAACGTGTCGGGCAGTCCCAGTTGCAGCACCGGCATGGTAATTTCTTCCTGATTCAACCATTCGCACACCGCACTGCCGGCGCCCCCGGCGATGGCATTTTCTTCCAGAGTCACCAGCAAATCGTGCTGCTCTGCCAACTGGCGTATCAGGTCTTCATCCAGCGGTTTTACAAAGCGCATATCGGCCACTGTGGCGTCCAGCGCCTGCGCGGCTTGCAGGGCTCGCGGCAAAAGGGTGCCAAAATTCAGAATGGCAATACGGCCGCTTGCGCTCTTGCGCTCGCGCACAATTCTGCCTTTACCCAGAGGCAGCGTGTGCAACAGCGGGTCAATCTCGACTCCGCTGCCGCTACCGCGGGGATAGCGTACCGCCGCCGGGCCTTCATGCACCAGGCCGGTGTGCAGTAGCTGCCGGGTTTCGTTTTCGTCAGACGGTGTCATCAACACCATATTGGGGATGCAACGCAGATAGCTGATGTCGAAGGCCCCGGCATGAGTCGGGCCGTCTTCGCCCACCAGACCGGCGCGGTCAATGGCAAACAGCACGTCCAGATTCTGAATGGCTACATCGTGGATAAGCTGGTCGTAACCACGCTGTAAGAAGGTGGAGTAAATGGCCACCACCGGTTTGGCGCCATCACAGGCCATGCCGGCGGCCAAGGTAACAGCGTGCTGCTCGGCAATGGCAACGTCAAAATAACGCGCGGGAAAGCGCTCGGCAAAGGCCAAAAGGTCAGAGCCCTCGCACATGGCAGGGGTTATGCCCATCACCCGCTCATCCGCGGCCGCGGCATCACAGAGCCATTGGCCAAACACGTTGGCGTATTTGGGTGCCGCCGGTTCCGACTTCACCGGCGCCGGTTTGGTGCTGGCAGCCAGGGGTTCTATCTTGTTGATGGCGTGGTAGCCAATCGGGTCGGCTTCTGCAGGCGCAAAACCTTTGCCTTTGGTGGTAACAATGTGCAGAAACTGCGGGCCGCTGAGCTCGCGGATGTTCTCCAGCGTTTCTACCAGTAATGGCAGGTCGTGGCCGTCAATGGGACCGATGTAATTAAAACCCAGTTCTTCAAACAGGGTGCCCGGAGCAATCATGCCTTTAAAGTGTTCTTCGGTTTTTTTCGCCAGCTCGCGCAGGCCCGGTGCTATCTCCAGCACTTTTTTGCTGCTGTCGCGCATTTGATGGTAAGTGCGACTGGACAACAGTTTGGCAAAATAATTGGACAGCCCACCCACGTTGCGGGAAATCGACATGTCGTTGTCGTTTAGAATCACCAGCATATCGGCCTTCAGATGGCCGGCGTGATTCAGTGCCTCAAAGGCCATGCCGGCGGTCATGGCGCCATCACCAATCACCGCGATACTCTTGCGTTTCAGCCCTTGCTGGCTGGCGGCAATGGCCATGCCCAGGGCGGCGCTGATAGAAGTGCTGGAATGACCTACGCCAAAGGTGTCGTAAGGGCTTTCAGTGCGTTTGGGGAACCCTGCCAGGCCGTTTTTGCGGCGAATACTGCCCATCTGTTCGCGGCGACCGGTCAAGATTTTATGGGGGTAGGCCTGATGGCCCACGTCCCAAACCAGGCGGTCTTCCGGCGTGTTGAACACATAGTGCAGGGCAACCGTTAGCTCCAGTACGCCCAGTCCGGCGCCAAAGTGGCCGCCTGTCGTGCCCACCGACCACAACAGAAACGACCGCAGCTCCCGTGCCAGCTGAGTGAGCTGGTCGGCGGGTAACTGACGCATGTCTGCCGGCGAGCCAATACGGTCCAGCATGGGGGTATTGGGTCGCTGTAAGGGAATTTCCCTGAAAATCATTGTGTCCTGCATCTGCTCGGTTCTTTTTTGCATAATCGGCAAGGGTTGTAGTTTTATACGCTGTATCGTCTGGTTGTATCAGCGCCGCGCCTTGTCGTTTGCCAAGTGTTTATCCCGCAGTGTGCGCCTCGTAGCGGGAGCGACTCAATGCCCGGGATGTTACGCGGGCATTTGCTTTGTGGCTATTAGTGGCTTCGAGCCACTACGTAATCTGCCATGGCGTGTAGGGCGTCGGCCTGAATGCCAAGCCCCTCCAGGCTGTCGTGAGCCTCGGCTAGCAGCCTTGCCAAGTGTTCGCGCGCGCCTTCCGGCCCTAACAGTGCGGGGTAGGTGGGTTTGCTACGGGCGATATCAGAGCCTTGGGTTTTGCCAATCACCGCGGTATCGCCTTCTATGTCCAGCAAATCATCCTGCACCTGAAACGCCAGCCCCAGCGCGCGGGCGTAACGAGCCAGGGCGTTTAGCAACGCGGCGCCTGTTACGCCACCGGCCAGGGCGCCAAGATACACGCTGGCTTCAATCAGAGCGCCGGTTTTATGGCGGTGCATGTTCTCTAGCTGTTCCAGAGTCAGGGTTCGTGCCACCGACTCCAGATCAATAGCCTGCCCGCCCACCATGCCGTTTGCCCCGCAGGCGTTCGCCAAGGCTTTTATCATCGCCAGTTTGACCTCGGCGCTTAACTCGGGCGCTGCAGCCAGTACTCGAAACGCCTCTGCCTGAAGAGCGTCACCCGCAAGTATGGCCGAAGATTCGTCGAATGCGATGTGCGCGGTGGCGCGGCCGCGGCGCAGATTATCGTTGTCCATGGCCGGTAAATCATCGTGCATCAGCGAGTAAGCGTGAATCATCTCCAGAGCACAGGCCGGTGCCAGCGCGATTTGGCGCTGACCGCCAACGGCTTCGGCAGCGGCCAGACAAAGCGCCGGGCGAATGCGCTTGCCACCGCCCAACAGGCCATAACGCATGGTGTCTCGCAGGCGCTGGGATGCGCTGGCCTGATCCATATAATCGGCTAGCTGCTGGTCAATCTCAGCGCGGCAGTGTTGCAAAAACGCATTGGCTGGAAAGCGGGTGGCCGTGTTCACGAATTGCTGCTCTGATCGCTCTGTTCATTACTCTGCTCGTTACTTTGATCATTACTGTGTTCATGAAAAGGTCGGGTTTCCAGACTGCCATCGCCGTTTTGTACCAGCATTTCGACCCGCTGCTCGGCACTTTTCAGGGCTTGTTGGCAATCACGGGTAAGGCCGACGCCACGCTCGAAGGTGGACAGCGATTGCTCCAGTGTTAATTCGCCGTGCTCCAGATCACGCACCAGCTGTTCCAGCTCCTCCAGGGATTTCTCAAAGCCACTCAACGAGGGTGCTTTTGTCGCGGCAGCCGCGGTGTTTTTTTTGCCAGCCATAAATGCCTCCGCTGTGATCGAATCGAATAATGCCGCCAGACGGGGCACTAGATGCATTTTCCGGCGAATTATAACAGAGCTTAAGGGCTACTGCTGCCAGCACATTTGCCGACATTCACCCAGTTTGCCGCCGGGTTGCCAGGTTTGCTCGGTAACTCGTATTTCGCCACTGGCGGCCACAGTCACCACCGTGGTTACGCGGGTGCCGTAATGCTCGCCGTTAATGAACGCCGGTGATAGCATCCGCTCGGTATCAAGACTCACCCCGGTGCGGGGCAGCAGGTGGTCCGGGGCCGGCGTAGAGTCAACCAGGTGATTGATGAGCGCCTGATGCAAAGGTTCGCTGTCTTCACCGGCTGCGACGACGGCGTTGGTGACACCTTGGCGCAGACGCAACAGTTTGGGCCAGGGCGTTTGCAACAGATGATTGCTGACGCCGTAGCTGCCGCGGTGCAGGCTGCGCCCCGGGTGAGCGTCGCGGTTGCTGAAATACCAGCCGCCGGGGCCGGCTGCGCGCTCTTGGCCGGCCTCGAGCCTAACCAGATTAAAACCGGAATAGCGGCTGGCGTTATCGGTCAGGTGCTTGCGCAAGGCCTGGGGCGATTGATGTAAGGCGCGCAGAGGCAAATCACCGCGGCTTACAGTGCCGTCTTCCGGGCTGCCTTCGCGCACATTGGTGACTGCGCTGACCACACCGCTGGCGCTGACCGCTAGCCAGGTACCGCCGGCCTGGAGATCCCGGCCTGCCAGAACCTGCTCTGAAACCAGCGCATGGCGGGCACTTGGCCACCAGTCCATGGCGGCCGTGGGCCGGTTGAAAAATTCATCCCGGTTAGCAGCGACCACCAGCGGAAAGTTTCGGTTCTGGCCTAGAGTAAACGCAATCAGACACATAGCCGCGTTATTTCCTTAACGATGTGTATACAGCCGGTTGGCGCAATGGAGCCTTGTTTTCACAAGGTGTATCATACCCGTCCATAAATGTAACGGCGGTGTGCGCTGCAATGTCATTCATCATGCTTTTTTCGCTGTACCTTGCCTTGGGAGCGCTGGCGGGCACTCTAGCTGGCCTGTTTGGCATTGGTGGCGGCCTGGTTATCGTGCCGGTATTGATCTTCAGCTTCGGTGCCCAGGGCTTCAGCCCCGATATTGCCGCCCACATGGCGGTGGGGACCTCGCTGGCCACCATCGTGTTTACTTCGTTAAGCTCGATACGCTCACATCATGTTCACGGCGCAATTCGCTGGGACATTTTCCGGGCAATGACCATAGGCATCGTATTTGGCGCTTTAATCGGCGCCTGGACCGCATCACTGCTTAGCGGGCCAGCGCTGGAACTGATCATTGGCGTATTTGTGATCGTGGTGGCGATAAAAATGTTGCTTGGCTTCAACCCCAAACCAGATCGATCTGTGCCAGGTAAAAAGGGTCTGAGTGTGGCTGGCGCTGTTATTGGCTGGGCCTCGGCCATCTTTGGAATCGGCGGCGGCACATTGACCGTGCCCTACCTAAGCCGCTGTAACATTAAAATGCAGCATGCCGTCGGCATATCCGCGGCCTGCGGCCTGCCCATTGCGCTGGCAGGAGCTCTGGGCAACCTGTGGACTGGCTGGGGTGATCCGGAGCTGCCACCGCACAGCCTTGGCTTTATTTATCTGCCGGCGATGTTTGGGGTCATACTGACCAGCGTGATTTTTGCCCGTGTGGGTGCCAATCTGGCCCACCGCCTCAACGCCCTCCTATTGAAACGCATCTTCGCCATTATGCTGGTGCTGATCGGCCTCCGCTTTTTACTGAGTTAAGGGACTACAATGTTGCAATATCCGAAAATCGACCCAGTGGCCATTGCCGTCGGGCCATTGAAAGTATATTGGTATGGCTTGACCTACCTGGTCGGCTTTGCCGCCGGCTGGTGGCTGGGGCGCATACGCAGCCGCAAACCCTGGTCGCCTGTTAACGAAGAACAGGTGGGCGACCTGCTGTTCTATCTGGCGCTTGGAGTTATTTTGGGTGGCCGTTTTGGCTATGTCATCTTTTACAATTTTGACGTGTTTCTTGCGGACCCTTTGTGGCTGCTGCGGGTGTGGGAAGGCGGCATGTCATTCCACGGCGGCCTGCTAGGTGTCATGCTGGGCATGTGGTGGTACGGCTGTAAAATAGGCGCAGGTTTCTGGCGCATGACCGATTTTGTCGCGCCACTGGTGCCCGTAGGCCTGGGAGCAGGGCGCATCGGCAATTTTATCAACGGCGAGCTCTGGGGCAAACCCACGGATGTGCCCTGGGGCATGGTCTTTCCGCAAGCGCCAGACGCGTTGGCTCGACACCCCTCCCAGCTTTATCAGTTTGCCCTCGAAGGCGTTTTATTCTTCATTATCCTATGGTGGTTCTCGGCCAAACCCAGGCCGCGTATGGCGGTATCTGGTCTGTTCCTGATTTGTTATGGCGTGTTTCGCTTTGCGGTGGAATTTGTGCGCCAGCCCGACGCCCAGCTGGGCTACCTGGCTTTTGACTGGCTTACCATGGGACAAGCGCTGTCACTGCCCATGGTTATTGCTGGCCTGATTCTGATGACCATCGCCTACCGGAGAAACGCCGTATGAAAGCCTACCTGGACCTGATGCAAGACATTGTCGACAACGGCAGCGACCGCGGTGACCGCACCGGTGTAGGCACCCGCTCGGTATTCGGCCGCCAGGTTCGCTTCAATCTGCAGCAAGGTTTTCCCCTGGTCACCACGAAAAAGATCCACCTGCGCAGCATCATCCAGGAACTGCTGTGGTTCCTGCAGGGCTCCACCGACAACAGCTGGCTGACCGAACGCAAAGTCAACATCTGGAACGAATGGGCTCTGGATAACGGCGATTTGGGGCCCATCTACGGCAAACAATGGCGCAGCTGGCAGTGCCACGACGGCCGCGTGATTGACCAGATCAGTGACCTGATTGACCAGATTCGCCAAAAACCCAATTCCCGCCGCCTGATCGTCTCCGCCTGGAACCCGGCCGAACTGCCCGACGAATCCATCGGCCCGCAAGATAACGTGCGCCAGGGCCGCATGGCACTGGCCCCGTGCCACTGCCTGTTCCAGTTTTATGTCAACGACGGCAAACTCTCCTGCCAGCTCTACCAGCGCAGCGCCGATCTGTTCCTGGGCGTACCCTTTAACATCGCCTCCTATGCCTTGCTCACCCACATGATCGCCCAGCAGTGCGATCTGGACGTTGGTGAGTTCGTACACACTTTTGGCGATTGCCATCTGTATAGCAATCACCTGACTGACGACATCGTGTTCGAGCAACTCAAGCGCGAACCAAGGGCTTTGCCAAAGCTGGTGATCAAGCGCAAGCCTTACTCCATCTTCGGTTACGATCTGGACGATTTTGAGTTTGAAGGCTACGAGCCATATCCCGGAATAAAAGCACCGATTGCTATTTAATAGTTGAGCTAGCTTTCCGTGTTAAAAAAGGAAACCACCATGCAAAAAGCACTTATCGTCGCCATGGCTCAAAATCGCGTCATCGGCCGTAACAACAACCTGCCATGGTACCTGCCTGGCGACCTGAAATACTTCAAACAGGCCACCATGGGTAAGCCTATCATCATGGGCCGTAAAACCTGGGATTCTATCGGTCGCCCCTTGCCTGGGCGCATGAACGTGGTTATCACACGCAATGAAGAATGGCAGGCCCCGGCAGGCACCACAGCAGCCATAAGCTTGCAGGCAGCACTAAAAAAAGCCGAAGCACAGGCTGAGCTGGACGGAATTGAAGAAGTGATGGTGATTGGCGGCGGGCAAATCTACGCCGAGGCGTTACTGCTGGTGGATCGGATTTACATGACCCTGGTGCACGCTAACGTGGAGGGCGATGCTTACTTTCCGGAGGTGAACTGGAAGGAGTGGAACGAAATCGGACGCGAAGATTTCTCCGCGTCCGACAACAATCCTTACAACTACAGCTTCGTAGTGTATCAGCGCTTGGCGTCAGACTGACGCGGCGGACGCTTGCCAGCGGGCTTGCCAGCAAACTTGCCTTTGCCGCCTGGCGCGCCGCCACTCGGCCGCTTATTGTAGCTGCCAGGCTTCGGGCCCTTGCGGAATTCGCCAGGGCGACCGGCTTTGCGGTCACGATTTGGCTGCGTGGTTGATACCGCTGGCAACGCTTCAGGCTGTTCCAGCGGCAACGAACCTGGCTGCGTGGCTTCCAGCATGCACGCCAGAGCGCCTGCAATCATGGAAACGTCCATCTCGTTGCGCTCAGCGATATCGTCCAGCATCGCCATTGCTTTGCTCAGTTTGCGATCTTCCGCAAAACCTACCAGTTGGCTTTCAAACTGATCTACGCGCATTTTCTGCAGCGCCGCCGGCGAGGGCAGCTCGTAGGCTTCCATCGTTGAATTGGTAGCGCGCTCCAGAGTGCGCAGCCAGCTACGCTCGCGGGGCGTTACCAACAAAATGGCTTTGCCATCACGGCCGGCACGGCCAGTACGACCAATGCGGTGAATATAGGCTTCGGTGTCGTAGGGTACGTCGTAGTTGATCACGTGTGTGATGCGCGGAACGTCCAGACCACGGGCAGCAACGTCTGTGGCTACCACGATGTCTTTCTTGCTACGTTTCAGATCTTCAACCGTCTGCTCGCGCTGACGTTGGTTCAGATCGCCGTTCAAGGGCGCCACAGCGTGGCCGCGAGCAGCCAGCTTTTCCGCCAATACGATGGTTTCGGCCTTGGTGCGGACAAAAATGATCGCCGCATCAAACGGCTCTACTTCCAGAATGCGGGTCAGGGCGTCAAGCTTGCGCTCAGCGTACACCGGCAATACATACTGGGAGATAGCATCAACCGTGCGGCTTGCGCTTTCGATACGCACTTCAACCGCATCTTTCAGGTAGGTCTGAGCAACCTTCTTGATTTGCGGCGGCATGGTGGCCGAGAACAGGGCACGCTGGCAGTTGTCTGGGGTTTTCGACAGAATCGCTTCAACGTCGTCAATAAAGCCCATGCGCAGCATTTCGTCGGCTTCGTCCAGCACCAGAGCTTTCAGGTTGTCCAGCTTCAGGGTGCCTTTGCGCAGGTGGTCCAGCATACGGCCAGGGGTGCCAACAATAACGTGGGCTCCGCGGCGCAGGCCTTTAATCTGCGGGAAAAAATCTTGACCGCCATAAATAGGCAGTACGTGAAAATTAGGGATCTTGCTGGCGTAAGTAGAAAACGCCTCAGCCACTTGAATGGCCAGCTCACGGGTAGGCGCCAGAACCAGAATCTGCGGCGCGTTGATGCTTGGGTCAACCCGGCTTAGCAGCGGTAAAGCAAAGGCGGCGGTTTTACCGGTGCCTGTCTGGGCTACACCCAGCAAATGGCGGCCGGATAAGAGCGCAGGAATAGATTGCGCTTGTATGGGTGTGGGGGTTTCATAGCCAACGGCGGTCACCGCTTCAAGAACGGCAGGATCAAGCCCCAGTTCGGCAAAAGACATTTCAGACATTGATGTACTCGGAATTCGAAAGGTAAAGCATTGACGTGCAATGCGTGATGTGAACGGATTATAACGGTTTTGTTGCTGCTTTAATACGCAAAAATGAGGGCTGGCCCGTAGGTAGTTGTCCGCGGATGTCAAAAAAGGGGTGTCAGACGCCCTTGTCAGGCCCGGGGAGACGATTGGAACGTTTGTCGTCCCAGCTTAATTCCTGTGGTTTGTACCAGCCGATTGCCCGCAATACTTTCTCGCGTGTTTGTATCGACAGGGTAACCCAAAGTTGCTGAAAATCTTCCAGGCCCTGTTCACGCAGGCGAGCCTGCCTGCTTCGCAATCGGTTTACGGTGCGAGGCAAATTCAGCGCTGCACCCAGCTGGCCGGGCACTGTAACTTCCTGCCCCAGCACTATGCGGCGATGGGTGCGCGCTGCCAGCACTCGCTGCAACTCAACAACGGCGTCTAGCGCGGTGTCTTCGGTAAATGTGTCCACTTGCACTGATTTGGCTCGCAATAATGACAGTTTTTTAATAAACCACGACAAACAGCTAGCTATCCCCGCGCCTATGGTGCCGTGGTAGGCTTAGGTCCGCAACAAGGAGAGTTTGGATCACTATGTACGCAAAACTTGAAACACGCGCCTTTCTGGCCATGCTGATTGGGGTCTCAGTCGCCTTTATATTGCTGATGAAGCCTTTTTTTGGGCCGATATTCTGGGCGGTGGCCATCGCTCTGATTTTTCATCCGGTTCAGCTGAAACTGGCACGGCGCTTTGGTGACCGTCCCAACACCAACGCATTGATTACCCTGTTTCTGTGCATGGTCATTGTGGTCATTCCCGTGCTGCTGTTGGTGACTTCCCTGGTGGCAGAGGGCATCAGCCTGTATCAGAAAATCCAGGACGGCGACGTGCGCCCTGGCGAGTATATCGACCAGGTGAATCAGTCGTTCCCGGCCATTCAGGCTTTTCTGGCGCAGTTTGACGTTAGTTTCGCTGGACTGCGTGATCGCGCTGTTAATCTGGTGGTCAGCGGCAGCCAGTTTCTGGGCAAGCAGGCGTTAGGGCTGGGTCAGAATACCTTCCAGTTTTTTCTTGGCCTGGCACTGATGGTGTATCTGGCGTTCTTTTTGCTTCGCGATGGCGTAAGCCTGGTAGAGCTTCTGATCCGGGCCCTGCCGCTGGGAGACGAGCGTGAGCGCCTGCTGTTTGCCAAGTTTGCCGAAGTTACCCGGGCAACGGTAAAAGGAAATCTGCTGATTGCTATTATTCAAGGCGCCATGGGCGGCCTGATTTTTTGGATTCTGGGTATTCAGGGCGCGCTTCTTTGGGGTGTGGTGATGGCCATTGTGTCGTTGTTACCGGCGGTGGGTGCGGCACTGGTGTGGGTGCCTGCCGCTATTTACTTGGCTGCCATAGGCGATGTGGTTCAAGCGTTGATATTGACCGCTTTCGGAGTTGTGGTGATTGGTCTTGCCGATAACGTATTACGTCCGATTCTGGTTGGGCGCGACACCAAACTGCCAGATTACATTGTGTTGCTGTCTACCTTGGGCGGCCTCGCAATGTTTGGTATCAACGGCTTTGTTATGGGTCCTCTCGTGGCGGCGCTGTTTAACGCTTTTTGGGGTATCTTTATTCGCGAGTTCAGCCAGGAATCGCCCATTACCCAGGCGTGGTTACGCGACGGCGAGGTTAAAAATTCAGGCAAAGCTGATACGCCGGTAGAAACGGATAATACCAAACCCAGCTAACCATTAACGCAATGCTTAAGCTTTCAGGATTGGTCGAAACAACCGATTTTCGCGGTTAATGAATGCTGGTTTCCGCCGCTTGTGCATGGTTGTTTTGCGCACCGCTGGTTACACTCTGTAATAAGACCGCCTTTATTTAGAAATTACGCGCCAGAGGAGTACCTTCATGGGAGGTCAGGAAAGCCTGTCACTTCGTCAGCTGAAAGCTTTCCAGCCTTTAAACAGGCTAACCGATGATCAGCTGGTGCTGCTGGCTAGCCGTGCCGAACGTTGTCTGTTTAAAGCCGGTAAGAGCATCATGAAACGCGGCGCCCGTGACGGCCAAGAGTTTTTTCTGTTGGCCGGAGAAGTAGAGCTGACGTCCGAAGACGGTCGCCACGGCCGCATCGCTGCCGGCAGCGAACGTGCGCAGAATCCCATCGCCCGTTTGCAGCCGCGCATGTACGACGTGAAAGCGATAAAGCCCTGTGAGTTTTTGGTCATCGCTCAGGATGTTCTGGCGCAGATGCTGGGCCGTGCGCCCGTGAACCAGGTGGAAATGCACGCCAGTGATGGCGACCAGGCCAGCAGCGAACAGCAACAGCTGTTGATGGAATTCCATGCCGAGCTGCGCTCGAATCAGGTTCAGCTGCCCAGCGTGCCGGATGTAGCCTGGAAAGTGCGGCGTCTGGTAGACCGAGAGGATACTGGGGTAGATCAGGTTGCTATGGCTATATCGGCAGATCCGGCGATGTCTGCAAAGCTGGTGCGAGCCTGCAATAGCCCTCTTTATCGCGGTTTTAACGATGTCCGTAATGTACGCGAAACAGTGGTGCGTCTGGGTATGAAAACAACCCGTCAGCTAGTGACCGTATTCGCCATGCGTGACGTGTTCAAGAGCCGTCAGCCGGTGCTGCAGAAACACATGGAGCGTTTATGGCAGCACTCCCGCGAGATGGCAGCGCTGTGCTGGGTGCTGGCTGATGAAGCGACCAAAATCAATCCGGAGGAGGCCATGCTTGCCGGGCTGCTGCACGACATTGGCGTGGTGCCAATACTGGTGCACGCCGAGTATCATCCCCATTTGTTTAATGACGAAGATCGCTTACTGGCAGTCATCGCCGAGCTGCGCGCAGATACTGGCACCGCGGTGCTGGAAAACTGGGCGTTTCCGGCACCGTTTCTAGAAGCGACCCGCCACGCTCAGGACTGGGGCTATGCCAGCGATCAGCCGCAACCGCAGCTGGTAGACGTAGTGATTGTGGCGCAAATGCACGCCATGATTGGTTCTGGCCAGAGCGAGGGGCTGCCACGTTTTGATCAGCTGCCCGCATACAGCCGCCTGGGCGGGCTGGAGCTGAATGCGTCGCGCAGCCTGGATCTGTTAACCCGCGCCCGCAGCCGTGTGGATGAAGTAAAACAGCTGCTGGCAATCCGATAGGCACACTCAGCTGATGGCCGGCGCGTAGTCGGCCAGCGCCTGAGGCCAGCGCAAGTAAAGATAGCCTCCGCAAAATACGAACCAGGCCGTTAAAGCTGCAGCGGTTGTGCTGTCTGGGTAGAGCGCAATGCGGTCATAGCGACTGTAGCTTGCGCGCACCAGACCCGTAATCGCCAACCCCAGCAACAAGCCACCCACAATATCGCTGAACCAGTGAACGCCCAGGTAAAGCCGACTTAACGCCACCGGAAGCAGCGGTAGCGATGCCAGCACATATATCTGCCAGCGTTTGCGGGCGCTGGCTTCAGCTGCAATAAAACCAGCCGCAAGGGTCACCAGCACCGTAATGCCGGCGGTATGGGCGCTGGGAAACGAACCGGATTGCGGCGGTGCAAACACCATCTCCGGTCGTGCAGCAGCAAAACCGTTTTTCAGTGCCCACACCAGAACAGTGGTCAGCACACCGGCGGCCAGGCAATGCAGGGCGCCGGCGTAAAAACCGCGAAACGTCAGAGTCAGGCAGGCAAGTGCTGAGGCGACCAGTAAAACCGCCGGGTCGCCTAGCGATGTAATCGCAACCGCGGGTATATCCAGCAGCGGTTGGCGCCAGGCCGTAAACCATTCCAGTGCTGCTTGATCAAAAGGTCGCAGAGCATCGGTAAACACCGCCAGCTGGCCCCACAACACAAACAAACTGGCACTGCCCAGGCCCAGAATAAGAGACGCCAGCGGAAATTCGCCCTGATTAGTTGGGCGTTGTTTGCTGTAAAGATGCCAGAATCGGTGACTGGTGCGATAGTTTTGCATAATCTGCTCAAGATACCGATACACGCGGCCGCGGCCCGTCAGGCCCAGGTGGGCGCGAAACAACACCAGATACACCAGCAACAGAACACCCACGCTGACCAGGCTAACGGCATAGACGTGGGGCGGTGGCCGTAACTCCGACGTAAGGGCGCTGCCAACCAGAAATCCCGGCAATACATAAACGGGTGCCCATGCAACAGCCGAGCTGATATTGAAGGCAAAAAAACGGTACCAGGGCATCCAGAGCGCGCCAGCAACCAGGGGGATGATGGGCCTGATCGGGCCAATAAAGCGCCCCGCCACAATGCTAAAGCCGCCGTGCCGGTAAAAAAAAGCTTCTCCGCGGGCCACAATGGCCGGGTAGCGGCTCATGGGCCAGACATTGTTAAGCCTTCCTGTCAGCAGGCGCCCCAGAGCAAAGCTCAGTGTGTCGCCGACAATGGCGCCAAAAAATACCCAGAAAAGGGCCTCGCCCAATGCCATGCCGGTCTGTCCGGCCAAGGCGGTCAACGCAAAAAGAATGGCCACGCCGGGCACCAGCAGACCGGCAACCGCCAGAGACTCCACCAGGGCTGTGGTAAACAGCGCGGCGCTCAACCAGCCCGGATTTGCAGCCACTACAGCACTAAACTCGCCCAGCCAGCCCGGCATTATAAGGCTAAGGGTCCGGGCGCAAACCGTACACTGTTCCCGCCCGTTTTACGGGCCTGGCTGGCGCCGTTATGGGCTCTTTGTCTTAAGGTATTGCTTTCGCTATCAGCCGGCATGCGTGTGGTGCAGCCTATACTGACGCTGCTGCTTTCGACCGGCAGCCAAGACCGTTCGGCGATAGTGCGACGAATGCGCTCGGCGATCACCCGCGCGCCTTCCTCCGGGGTGAATGGCAAAATCAGGAACAGATTTGATTCGCTAAGGGTATAAAGAGTGTCGCCTGCACGAATGATTTCGAACAGCTGCTGAATAATTTGCCGCTGCAGAGCAGGCAGAGTGTCGTTGCCATGCAGGGTCGTCACTTCATCAGCGTGATCTATATCCAGTGCAATCACTGACAATGGATGTCCGGTTACCTTGGCCCGGCTAATTTCCTGCTGCAGATTTTCGTCCAGAAACCGGCCGTGGTGAGCTCCCGTCAGCGGGTCAATAAGGGTCAGGTCATCCGCAGATTGTGCCATGGTACTGTAGCGCCGCACGGCCAGCGCACCGGTTCCAAGTAGCATGGCCATGCCACCGAAAGCCGCCAGGGCTTCTGTGGTGTCGGCTTTCAGCATTAACAGCAGTGTCATCAGCACCAGCAATAACAGCGACAGGCCCAGCCCTTTGCGCGCAGGCAGAATGAGTAAGTTCAGCGCCAGCAACGGCATTGCCCAGTGGCCGGCAACCGGGCTCTGACTGGCAGCGCTGGTCGCCAGCACGGCACCGTTGAGGGTGCACAGAACAATAAAATGACCTTTTGCGGCTAATTGCTGGCGCCTGTTCATGATGGTGTAGGCCAGGCCCGCTGCGGCCAGCACGGCCATGGCCAGGGCGACAAAAAACAGCCCATAAAAGCCGTAACGCAGATTTAGCAGGCCCAGCATCAGTAAGAATAGGGCGGTTAGCAGATACGCTGTGCCATAAGTGCGGGTGCGCAGCCGGGTTTCGGTCATGCCTTTGGCTCCTGGTTCCGCCCGTTGAAGGTCTGGCTGTCATTACCGGTGTGTTGCTGGGCCCTGCGTAACGCGCCTGTGACGCTGCGTTGCAGGCTGTTGGCGTCATCGCCGATGTTGAGTCCGGCGGCGCCGGTGCTGAGTGTCATGGCCAGTTGATGGCTGGTTAACAGTTGTTGCACGCCTTGGCGCAAAGCCTCGGCCTGCCGCGAGGCCTGGGGGCTGGTAATACCGGGAAGAATGATCAGAAACTGAAGGTCTGCAACGCGATAGTAAGCGTCAAAGTCGCGGATGTGGCTGTGCAAATAGCGCCCGATTTGCGGCAGAATCGAACGCGAATCAGCGCCCGCCGGCTCTGCATCGTTGCTGGGTTTTAGTGCCAGCATGATGACTGACAGGGTAGTGCCTTCACGCTCGCTGCGTTGAATCTCTTTATTCAAATCGGCGGTCAGGTGTTGCTGGCTGGCGGCGTTGGTCAGCTCGTCGGTGCGTCGAAGGGGCATTAGCTGGCGGCGTTTGAACTCCAGTAGAAATATCAGCATAAGGCTTAGCAGCAGGGTCAGAAAAAAGGCGCCGATTATCTGATGGCGCTGGGCAATGCCGCTGGCTTGGTACACCATAAATAGGGCGATGGCGACCACCGCAAGAATGGCAATCCATGCCCCGCGCTGCGGTACTACAAGATAGGCCAATAGTGGCAGACCATAGACCCAGTAACTTATAAACCACCGGTCTGTTAATGCGGCGGTGGCCACCAAGAGCACCAGAATAATAAAAAATCCGGCGCGCAGGCCAGGCCAGGGCGCAGCGCCATGGCGTTTCCGGAACGTTGGGCTGCACACCACAATGCCGCCAACCGTTGCAGCGCAGGCAGCCAGCAACGGCTCACCTGCCAGCGCGCAGAGCGCAGCCATAACCGCAGCTGCAATAAATGCACTGTGGGCAAGGGGTTTTAACAGCACAGGGCTGGCCATCGTGGCCATGTTCGCGTTCCTTTTAGTGGCGATCGGTTTTCGGAGTTCAAGGCACGAGTATACTGGTTGTTTGGGGTGCGTACTTGAATGCAGACAGGTAAAGTTAAGGGTACTAGCGACATCAGAATTCAAAGGTAACAAGCGGATGGACATTGCAGCATACATGAATGGAGTGGGTGCCCAGGCCCGTGCAGCAGCGAAACACGTTGCCCGATCAACCACAGCGGTTCGTAATCAGGCGCTGCTGGCTATGGCTCAGGCCCTGGACGCCGCCCGCGACGAACTGGCTCAGGCCAATCAACAGGATCTTTCTGCGGCCAGGGCCAGCGGTCTGGACAGCGCCATGCTGGACCGCCTGGAACTGACGCCGGTGCGGGTAGACGCCATGATTGAAGGGCTACTGCAGGTGGCCGGCCTGGCAGACCCGATTGGCGTGATAACCGACATGGCCTACAGGCCTTCGGGCATTCAGGTGGGCAAAATGCGTGTGCCGCTGGGCGTTATCGGGATTATTTATGAGTCACGCCCGAATGTGACCGTTGAAGCGGCCAGCCTCTGTCTGAAGTCTGGTAATGCCGCCATATTGCGCGGCGGCTCTGAGTCCATTCACTCCAATCAGGCGATTGCGCGCTGCATTGCCAGTGGGCTAGCTCAAGCCGGGCTGCCGGAAACGGCTGTTCAGATTATTGCCACCGCCGACCGCGCCGCAGTGGGCGAACTGATCACCATGCCGCAGTACGTTGACGTTATCGTGCCGCGTGGTGGCAAAGGTCTGATTGAGCGCGTCAGCCGTGACGCCCGGGTTCCGGTCATAAAGCACCTTGATGGCGTCTGTCACGTTTATATCGACAGTCACGCCGATCCAGAAAAGGCGCTGGCGGTGGCGGTGAACGCCAAAACCCAGCGCTACGGCACCTGCAACACTATGGAAACGCTTTTGGTGGATGAGGAAATTGCCGCCGATATGCTGCCGCTGCTGAACGCTGCGTTCGTAGAAAAAGGCGTAGAGCTACGCGGCTGCGAGCGCAGCCGGGAGATTGTCAGCGAGATGACGCCGGCAACAGAAGCCGACTGGGAAGCAGAATACCTGGCCCCTATTCTAGCGGTGAAGGTGGTGGATGGTCTGGACGGCGCTATTGCTCATATCAGTCAGTTCAGCTCCCAGCACACCGACAGTATTATCACCGAAAATTACACCCGCGCCCGGCGTTTTCTTACCGAAGTGGATTCCAGCTCGGTGATGGTGAATGCCTCCACCCGCTTTGCCGATGGCTTTGAATACGGTCTGGGTGCGGAAATCGGAATTTCCACTGACAAAATCCACGCCCGCGGGCCGGTGGGTCTGGAGGGCCTGACGTCGCAAAAATACGTGGTGTTCGGTGACGGCCATATCCGGGTTTAGCGCATGCACGTAATTTATGGCGGTACCTTTGACCCAGTGCACCACGGCCACCTGCGCCTGGGCCTCGAGCTCAAGGATTATCTTGGGGTGGCTCAGGTGCACCTGGTACCCAGCTATACTCCTCCGCACCGTGGCGCGACGGGCGCAACCGCCGATCAGCGACTTCGGCTTTTGCAGTTGGCGATTGCGGGTGAGCCGGCGTTGGCAATTGACTCACGCGAGTTAGATCGCGGCGGTAAATCCTTTACCGCCGACACCCTGCGCCAACTGCGCGCCGAATTGGGCCCGGATTGCCCACTGGTGATGGCCGTGGGTACCGACGCGTTTGCCGGTTTTGATCGCTGGCGCCAGTGGCAGGAAATTCTGGCGCTGGCGCACATTGTGGTGGTCAGCCGCCCCGGGCCGGCGTTGGACCCACAGGGAGTGCCGGCCTCTTTGCTGTCGAAGCATTATCTTGAACAGGGCGAAGAGCTGAAAAACTTGCCGTGTGGCCGAATTGTAATGTTTTCGCCGCCCTTGCTGGATATTTCTGCGACCGCCATTCGCCAGCGTCTGGCGGCGGGTCACTCCGCGCGCTACCTGCTTCCTTGGCAAGCGCTGGCAGAAATTCACCGGCAAGGGCTCTATGGTGCCTGCCCTGCGGTGGAACTTTAGTGCTACAATCGCGTTAATAGCGACTTTTCGGGCGGCCATTCTGGCCAGAGCCCGGGCAACAGGGTGATTATGCAGGCCGAACAACTGAAAGATCTGGTAGTAAACGCGCTGGAAGATGTAAAAGCCCAGGATTTAAGTGTCATTGATGTGCGCGAGCGCACCAGTGTCACCGACTTCATGGTTTTGGCGTCTGGCACGTCCAACCGACACTTGAAAGCGTTGGCCAATTCGGTCGTCGTTGACGCAAAAGAGCAGGGTGTTCGGGTTGATCATTTAGAAGGCGCTGGCGGCAGCGACTGGATACTGGTGGATTTGGGTGATGTTGTGGTGCATGTGATGATGCCGGCGGCGCGCGAATTCTACGATTTGGAACGATTCTGGCGTGACGCTCCGGCACCTGATTTTGGTCTCGCGGGCGGCGAATAACCATGCGTTTACGTCTGATCTGCGTGGGGCAAAAAATGCCAGACTGGGTCAGTGCCGGTTACCTGGATTACGCGCGTCGCATGCCTCCGGAGTTATCTCTGGAACTGGTCGAAATCGCCATGGCACACCGGGGTAAAAACCCGGACATCCCCAGACTTATGCAGCGCGAAAGCGATGCCATTCTTGCTGCTACCCAACCGAAAGACCGGGTGGTAGCGCTGGAAGTGGAAGGGCGGCCCTGGTCGACCGAAAAGTTGGCTGCGCAACTGGAAAACTGGCAACAGGATGGCCGCGACGTCAACTTTCTGGTGGGTGGGCCGGACGGGCTCGCTGACGCCTGTCGTCAGCGCGCTGACCAACAATGGTCTTTATCGTCGCTGACTCTGCCTCACCCGTTGGTACGCATTGTGTTGGCGGAGCAGCTATACCGGGCCTGGTCCATTACCCGCAACCATCCTTACCACCGGGCGTAAGGCGCACGATGGGAGTGCTTCATGCCTTGGGGTGAATTCAAGAACATAGCCGCTGAACGCCGTTTGTTCCAGCGCCGCACCCTGGTCATGCTGATTATTGTGGTGCTGCTAACGGGGGCGTTGATTGCGCGCCTGTACCAGTTGCAGGTGGTAGAACACGAGATTTACACCACGCTATCAGACAAGAACCGGGTTCAGGTGCAGTCGGTGCCCCCGCCCCGGGGGTTGGTATACGATCGCAACCGCGTGCTGCTGGCGGAAAATCGCCCGGTGTTCAGCGTGACTCTGGTGCCCGAGCGCATTACTGATATGAGCGCTACCCTGGCGCGCCTGCAAACCATTCTGTCCATTTCCGATGAAGACCTTGAACGCTTTCAGCGCCGCTTGAAAGAGCGCCGCCGTCCGTTTCAGGAACTGCCTCTGCGTTATGATCTTAATGAAGAGGAAATCGCCCGGCTAGCGGTGCTGCGCCATGAGTTACCGGGCGTAGCAGTGCAGGCCGAGCTGGTGCGTTACTACCCCCACAGCGAATTGACCGCCCATGCCTTGGGCTTCGTGGGGCGCATTAATCAAAGTGAGTTGCAGCGTATTGATCCGGTTAACTACGCCGGTACTAATTACATCGGAAAATCTGGAATTGAGCGTTTTTACGAGCAGCAGCTGCACGGCAAGGTTGGCTACCAGCATGTTGAAACCAACGCTCGTGGCCGCACCCTTAGGGTGTTGGAGCGCAAAAATCCGGTGCCCGGTGAAAATATTCAGCTGCATCTGGATTTGCGCTTACAGAAGCTGGCCCACAAGCTGCTTGACGGTCGGCGCGGAGCCATTGTGGCGATTGAACCGGCAACAGGCGGTATTCTGGCGTTGGCCAGTGTACCGGGGTTTGACGCCAACCAGTTTGTGACCGGCATCAGCGTAGAAGACTATCGCGAACTGAGTGAAAGCCGCGATAAACCTTTGTTTAACCGCGCCCTTCGTGGGCAGTACCCCCCTGGCTCTACTCTGAAACCGATGCTGGCGATTGCGGCACTGGATAGCGGTGCAACAAATCGCACACGCCGGGTGTGGGATCCAGGTTATTTCCAGTTGAACTCGTCTGGACGGCGCTATCGGGACTGGAAACGTTCAGGGCATGGGTGGGTTGACCTTGACCTGGCCATAACCCAATCCTGCGATGTGTATTTTTACGAAATCGCGGTGGACATGGGGGTTGATACCATTCACCACTATCTTTCTCGATTTGGATTCGGTGAAGACGCCGCGCTGGACGTGGCGGGGGCGCTGAGTGGCCTGCTGCCTTCGAAGGAATGGAAACAGGGCGCCCGCCAGGAGCCCTGGTACCCCGGTGACACGGTTAATTTGGGTATCGGCCAAGGTTTTATGTTGGCCACGCCCTTGCAGTTGGCAACAGCCACAGCGCTGATTGCCGACCGTGGTTATTGGGTAGAGCCGCGGCTGCTAAAAAGTATTGACGGCAACAACGATCTCACGAGTTTTTTGCCGGAGCAAAATCACGCGCCGTTAACGCTAAAGAATCCGGATGACTGGGAGTTTGTAGTGGAGGCCATGGCCGATGTGATGCACGGCGCGCGCGGAACCGCCCGAGCCGCTGGTGCAAACGCTAGCTACCGAATGGCTGGTAAAACCGGCACAGCCCAGGTTTTTTCCTTAGCTGAAGATGAAGAGTACGATGCGGAGGAAGTGAGAGAGCGGCTGCGCGATCACGCGCTGTTTGTTGGTTTTGCGCCGGTAGATAATCCGCAGATTGCTGTGTCGGTGATTGTGGAAAACGGCGGTGGCGGCAGCAGTACCGCTGCGCCGATGGCGCGCGCCCTGTTTGACGCCTGGCTGTTGGAATTCGGCGAAGGCGGGGGTGATAGAGAGGGCAGCGCCGCCGCAGACATCGCCAATGTCGAGGGCCCTCGCTGATGGCCAATCGGGATATATTGCACGGCACCGACAGCAGCTCCTTGGGAAACCCCCGCGGTTTCTGGGCTACGGTGCATCTGGACCCCATTCTGCTGGTGTTGCTGCTGATGCTGATGGGTGGCGGCCTTTTTGTGCTTTACAGCGGTGCCGACCGCAATATAGACGTTGTTAAGGTCCAGGGTATTCGTCTGGGAATTGCCTTCGTCGCAATGGTAGTGCTGGCCCAGCTTGACCCCGCCGTGTTTCGCCGCTGGGCACCGCTGTTTTACTCCCTCGGTCTGGTGGCTCTGGTGGCTGTGCTGCTGGTGGGCGTTGGTGCCAAGGGCGCTCAGCGCTGGCTGGCGGTTCCCGGCTTGCCCAGGTTCCAACCTTCGGAATACATGAAGCTGGTGGTGCCGATGATGGCCGCCTGGTATCTGTCGCGTCACTATCTGCCGCCACGCTTGCGTCATCTGGCGGTGGGTATGGCCATCGTGCTGGTGCCTATGGTGATGATCGTCAAACAGCCTGATTTGGGCACCTCCCTGCTGGTCGGCATGGCGGGTATTTTCGTGGTGTTTTTTGCCGGTATCAGCTGGAAGCTCATTGCGGCATTTTTTGCGTTGGTATCGGTGTCGGCGCCGGTGATGTGGATGTACGGCATGCGCGATTATCAAAAACAGCGGGTGCTGACCATGCTGGATCCGCAAAGTGACCCGTTGGGGGCAGGCTGGAATATCATCCAGTCTAAAACCGCTATCGGTTCCGGTGGCTACGATGGCAAGGGCTGGCTACACGGCACCCAGTCGCGTCTGGAATTTCTGCCCGAAAGCCACACCGACTTCATTGTGGCGGTGCTGGCGGAAGAGTTTGGCTTTGTCGGCATGCTGGTTTTGCTAACCGTGTATTTTCTGATTGTTCTGCGCTGCCTTCACATCGCAGTTTCTGCCCAGGATTCCTTTAGTCGCTTGCTGGCAGGTGCATTGACCATGACGTTTTTCATTTATATTTTTGTCAATATTGGTATGGTCAGCGGAATGCTGCCTGTGGTCGGCGTGCCGCTGCCCCTGGTCAGTTACGGCGGTACCTCCGGGGTTACCCTTATGGCGGCCTTCGGGGTGTTGATGTCGATTCACACCCACCGCCGCATGATCTGTTCGTGAACAGTTCCGGATCGCAACCATGGCTGCCCGGTAATGGCGTAGTGCCAGCCGCAGCCGTTAGAATGGGGCCTTGCCCGCTTTTGCGGTTTTCAATTATGGGGGATATCCCACTGTGATCATCAAGTCTGCCCTGTGGGTCGTGTTGGCGGGAGCTCTGGCCATGCTGGTCGGCTGTGCTTCTGCGCCCCCGGAAAAAGATCATTCCGGCCGTTATACGATCCGCCAGGATCGCGCGCCTGACGGCAACTTTGACGCCTCCGGGCTAAAAGATGCGCAACCGCGCTTTGAAGAGCCGCGGCGGGCGGGCAACAAATCGTCTTACACCGTGTGGGGCAAACAATACAGCGTGATGGACGACAACGACGGGTATGTGGCCGAAGGCATGGCAAGCTGGTACGGTGAAAAGTTTCACGGCCACAAAACCTCTAACGGCGAAGTGTTCGATATGTACCAGATGACCGCCGCCCACAAGTCACTGCGCATTCCCAGCTACGCGCGGGTGACCAACCTTGCCAACGGCCGCTCGGTAATTGTGCGGGTAAACGACCGCGGTCCTTTTCATGGCGACCGGATGATTGATTTGTCTTACGCTGCAGCCAAACGGCTGGGTTACCAGGGCCAGGGTGTCGCAAAGGTAGAAGTGGCAGCGATAACGGTTAGCCCGGACGGCGCCATGTTCTTGGCCAATAAACCGTTTGGTGGAGCTGCCAGGTCGCAAGCGGTGGCTGTGCAATCAAAGCCCAAGGGCCCAGAACCTCAGCGTGAACCTGTGGTGGCGGCGGGGCCGGCTCCGGCTCCGGCTCCGGCAGAACGTCCGGATAGCGCAACAGCCGTCGCGTCTGCAGCTCAAGGAGTATTCGTGCAGTTGGCGTCATTCTCCAGCAACGTTGCGGCAAAAAATCTGATACGAAAGGTTCAAGACCAGATGCAGACACCCATGCGGGTTAAAGTGGCTGACACCGGTAGCGGGCGTTTTCACCGCGTTCAGGCCGGCCCTTTCAACAATGAACAGAGCGCCCTGCAAGCCCAGCAGTTGCTGCAGACCCACGGCTTCAATCAAACCATTTTGCTGACGGACGCTCGCTGACCGATTCGCGCTGGCTTATCTAGGCAGAAGAGCCGCCGGTAAATCCTATCCATACACTGACCGATAAATGAAAAAAACCATGGCTTTTATATCTCTGTTCCGTTCCGCTTTTTTTGTGTACACACTGTTGCTGGTCGTCGCTGGCAACGCACTGGCCCAGACCGTACTGATACCGGCGCCGCCGCAGATTGCCGGCAGTTCCTACGTGTTGATGGAGCCCAAAAGCGGGCACTTCATTATGGCAAACAACAGCAGCGAGCGCCTGCCGCCTGCCAGCCTGACTAAAATGATGACTGCCTACATTGTTGAGCGCGAGCTGGATGAAGGCCGCATTGCCATGGGCGACATGGTGCCCATCAGCGTTACTGCCTGGCAAACCGGAGGTTCCCGTACCTTTGTGCGTGAGGGCACCAGCGTATCGGTAGAAGATTTGTTACGTGGAGTGGTGATTCAATCCGGTAACGACGCCTCTGTGGCTTTGGCGGAATTTGTTGCCGGCAGCGAGGGTGCGTTTGTCGACATCATGAATCAGCAGGCTGAACTCTTGGGCATGACCAATACCAATTTCGAGAACGCCACCGGATTGCCGTCACCCAACCACTATTCAACCGCTCAAGACTTGGCTCTTTTGGCTCAGGCCACTATCAACGACTACCCTGAAACCTATCCGATGTACGCCGAAAAGCAGTTCACTTTCAACAACATCCGGCAGCCAAATCGCAACAGCTTGTTGTGGCGTGACAACAGCGTAGACGGGCTGAAAACCGGACACACCGAAGAGGCCGGATATTGTCTGGTTGCCTCGGCAAAACGCGATGACACCCGTTTTATAGCGGTGGTGATGGGCGCTCGCAGTGCGGAGTCGCGCTCACAGGAAGTGCAGAAAATGCTGAACTACGGCTTCCGTTACTATCAGAGCGAGCGCCTGTTCAGTGCAGGCCAGGAACTGATCCAGTCGCCGGTTTGGGGTGGTGCTGCCAACACCTTGCCGGTTGGGGTGCTTGAAGATGTTTATGTCACCATTTCCCGCAGTGCCCGCAATCAGCTGGAATCTGTCATAGACCTGGATTCAGTGGTTAAAGCACCGGTCAGTGCTGGCGATGAACTGGGCCGCATCAAGGTTTCGTTTCAGGGCGAAGTGCTTGTAGATCAGCCCGTGTTGGCGCTGGTAGATGTGCCTGAGGGCGGGTTTTTCAAGCGTATCTGGGACGCGGTAAAACTGTTTTTTGTGAAGTTTTTTCAGTAAGCCATAACCCTATAGCCGGACAGCAAGATGAGTGACGAAAAAGCGCCAAAAATCGAATTCCCCTGCGATTACGCGATCAAAGTGATTGGTAATGCAGCCCCGGATTTCAGGGAGTTTGTGCTGGCAGTGGTTGAGCGCCATGCACCGAGGCCAGATGCCAGCACCGTGACTGTAAACGACAGCCGCAACGGCCGTTTCTGCTCGGTGCGGCTGACCATGGTTGCAACCGGGGAGCCACAACTGCAGGCGCTTTTTAACGAGCTTAAAGCCAGCGGCCGTGTGCACATGGTGTTGTAACCGTGAGCCAACTGATTGTGCGCTCATTGGGTGAGCAGCCCTACCTGAAAACCTGGCATGCCATGCAGGCATTCACCGCCAGCCGTGATAAAAACAGCGCTGACGAGCTCTGGTGCCTGCAGCACCCGCCGGTTTATACCCAGGGGCAGGCCGGTAAGGCCGAGCATATTCTGGCGCCCGGTGATATACCGGTGGTTCAGGTAGACCGGGGTGGTCAGGTGACCTACCACGGCCCCGGCCAATTGGTCATTTATCTGTTGATTGACCTGACTCGCAGTGCCTTGGGTATTCGCGCGTTGGTCAGCCATATTGAACAGTCCATCGTATACACTCTCGCACCTTTGGGTATAAGCGCCGCGCCGCGGGCCGATGCGCCGGGGGTTTATGTGGATGGCGCGAAAATCGCCTCGCTGGGTTTGCGTGTGCGGCGTGGTTGTTCATTTCACGGCCTGGCGTTGAATGTTGCCATGGACATGGAACCTTTCGCGCGAATCAATCCGTGTGGCTATGCCGGTATGGCCATGTGCCAGGTTCAGGACTTTGCGCAGCACGCCACATTTGCACAAATAGAGCGGCAGCTTGCCGAACATCTGGTGGCTGCTCTGGGCCATAGCCTGGCAGGCGAGGGCTCGGTAAGCTGGCAGCAGAGCTGGTAAATCTGCGTCAAGATGTGGCAATGCCGGGCTAAAAAAGTTTAAGTTCGTGAATATTTGAGTTAAAGAGTCTTTAAGTTAAAGAGCATTTAAGCTGGAGAGATTTAGGGCTGGAGAGTATTTATGGCAAAAAAGGGATCAGACAACTCTGTCTCACGCATAAAAACCGGCAGCTTCGAACGCAGGCTAAGCCTCACCCGTGCCGGTCTGTTTGCCGGCACCCGCATGGCTTCCCACATGGCGACCAATTGGCTGGGTGGTAAGGAGCGCCGCGAACAACGTCACAAAGCCATGATGTCGTCCCAGGCTCGCTTTCTGGTGAACGAGCTGGGCCAGCTAAAAGGCAGCGTGGTCAAGATTGGTCAGGTGATGGCCTTGTACGGCGAGCATTTTCTGCCCGATGAAGTCACCGAAGCCCTGCACACGCTGGAAGATCAGACCACGTCTTTGGCGTGGCCGGCCATTGAGCGCGTGCTGCAATCGGAATTGGGCAATGAGCGCCTGGCGCAGCTGGACATTGAGCATCAGCCTATTGGCGCCGCTTCACTGGGCCAGGTTCATCGCGCCCGGCGCCTGAGTGATGGCCTGGAACTGGTGCTGAAAGTGCAGTATCCCGGTGTGGGGGATGCGGTCGACAGCGATCTGAACTCCGTCGCCAAGATGCTGAAAATGGCCCGTTTAGTTAATTTTGGCCCGGAATTCGACGACTGGCTGGACGAAGTGCGGGTCATGATGCACCGCGAGGTGGATTACCGCCTGGAAGCCGACACCACTGAACGTTTTCGTCAAATGCTGCTAGACGATCCGCGTTTCATTGTGCCGCGGGTGCTGCCGGAATACTCCAGCGCCCAGGTGATTGCCTCCACTTATGAGCGCGGTCACTCGGTTAACTCGCCCACGGTTGCCGGAATCTCTTTGGAGCGCCGCAGTGAGCTGGGTAAGTCCGCGCTGGAGCTGTTCTTTCGCGAGTTGTTTGACTGGGGCGAAATTCAGACCGACCCGAACTTTGGCAACTATCGCATTCGCTTGGCCGGGGAGCCGGGCGCAGAAGCAGACCACGATCGTATTGTGCTGCTGGATTTTGGCGCGGTGCAGCGCTATAGCGATGAGTTTCTACAGCCGGTAATCCAGATGATTCGTGCCTCCTATGAAAGCGATCTGGACGCGGTAATCGATGGCGGCGTGCAGCTCCGGTTTATGAGCCGTGACTGGCCCACTGAGGTTCTGGAAACCTTTGGTCGGGTGTGTATGTCAGTGTTGGAGCCGTTGATTGGCGACCCCAGCGAATGGCCAGCCGAGGCTGTGAACAGCGCAGGCCAGTATCGCTGGAAACAAAGCGACCTGCCTTCAAGAGTAGCGCGCCAGGCCGCTCGTTCTGCCATTAGTCGTTACTTTCGCGTGCCACCAAAAGAATTCGTGTTTCTGAATCGCAAGTTGATCGGGGTTTACACGTTTATTGCCGTTTTGCAGTCAGAGTTCAACGGCGAGCCAATGCTACGGCGTTATCTTTATCCCGAGAGCACTAAACCAGACACCAGCGACTCGATTTCGGGACCGTAGGCACTGAGTACCAGCCACATCACAATGGCATAGCGCAGACCCTTGCCGATGCCGACCAGAATGACAAAGTTCAGCCAGGGCACGCGCATAATACCGCCGACTAGCGTAAGCGCGTCGCCGCCAATCGGTAGCCAGCCCATCAGTAACGACCATTGGCCAAAGCGGTTAAAGCGGTTGCGCGCATTGTGCAGCTGCACTTCGGTCATCGGAAACCAGCGCTTGTGCTTGAATCGATCCACTTGGCGCCCGATGATTCCGTTCACCACAGATCCCAGTGTATTTCCGGTTGTGGCCGCAAACCACAACCAGAATGGCCCATAGCCCTGGGCCAGAAGGGTGCCCAGAAGGATTTCCGAATACGCGGGCAGCAGCGTAGCAGCGGCAAAAGCAGTGGCGAACAGGGTCAGGTATACCACGGGTTCTCCGGTTGAGGATTGATTGGCTCAGCCCTGGCCTACAGCATAGCTGGCTAAACCTGATACTAGACTATCGCGTCTATTCAAACAGTCAATTTTCATTCCCTGGCAGCCATGCCATCATATCCTTAGATACACACCCAACATTCACCAAGCTAATAGCCGTCAAACGAACAGGCAAGCATTGATAACGGGAGCGAGTTATGGAAAAGGTTACAATTTTCGGTCGTACCAGCTGTGGTTTCTGCGTAGGGGCCATTCGTCTGTGCGAAGCTCGCGGTTTCGAGTTCAAATGGGTCGACATGATTGAAGAAGACATTACCAAGGCGGACATTGCTCAGAAAATCGGCAAGCCTGTTCATACTGTGCCGCAGATCTTCGTGGGTGAACAACACATTGGCGGTTATGATGAATTCTCCGCTTTTGTACGCCAGCAAGAAACAGCCGAGCATTAATCGCGTCTATTTGTCCATTCCATCCAGAACCTGATTGGTCCAGATCCGACTTTCCAGAAAATATTGGTTAAGTGTGGTGACCGTTTCGTCACTGGCATTTTTCAGGCGGCCCTTCTCAAAGGCTTTTACCAAATGAAGGGTCTTGCCGAGAGGGCCCTTGTGAGCAAGCAGAGCTTGCCTGATATTTGGAGCAAGGGCGATATGGTCACACAACAGCTCCAACTTTTGGCCGAGCAGCACATCAACCATCGACAGCAAGCCCACCATGAATGCGGGCTCTTTGTTCTCCTTGCAGTCTCGTGCGGCCAGCCGTGCGCACATGGCTGCACGGGTCAGCGCCTGTGGCAATAGCAACATGTTGCACGGGTCGTCATGAGCCAGTACCAGCATGGTGACCAGATTACGAAGGCGGTTCAGCCCCAGAAGTCCCAGGGCCTGGCGCAAACTAACGATTTTCTGAGACAGATTGTAGCTTGCCGAATTCACTGTACGCAGCATTTGCACCCCCAGCTGGGGTTCCTGCACCAGCAACCGCTCCAGTTCGTTGTAGTCCGCTTCGGGTTTTTGTAATTCGCCCAGAAGGCGAAGTTGTGCCGATTGATTGCGCCCGCGCTTGAAGGCGGTGGATTGACGGGTCTCCGGATGGGCGTAAAAGTAACCCTGAAAAAGAGTAAATCCAATGGCCTTGGCCTGATCAAACTCTTTTTTGGTTTCCACCTTTTCGGCCAGCAGGGTGATGCCGCGAGCCAGGTAGTGTTCTACCTGCTTTCTGGTAGGAGGCTGCTCCAGCATGTCCAGTTTGATAATGTCGGCCAGGTCCAAAAGCGGTTGGGTGGAGTCGGTCAGTACAAAATCATCCAGTGCTACGGTGTAGCCCTGGGATTTTATATGCCTCAGTGCTGCAAGGACCTCTTCGTCACCCTCTACGCTTTCCAGTACCTCAATAACCACCTGCTTTGGGCTGGGCGGCAGTAATGCCGGGTTCAACAGCCATTCGCGCGGGGCATTGAAAAACAGCTGCCTACGGCCGCAAAGTGATTCTATACCGGCTTCGTAAAAGGCCGCATTGCAGGCCCGCGCAGTGGCGGTAAGGCCATTTTCTATAACAGCGGAACTCGCGCCTGAGGTGGCTCGGTAAAGCAGCTCGTCGGCCACGTGGGCCATATTGGCGTCGCAAATTGGCTGCAGAGCAATGCAATAAGAGCTGGTATCGGGTTTTGGTGAGTTCGGCATGAATCATTAGCACCCAGGGAATAACACTGGCTTCAAAGCCAAGACAGTTCTCAGCATACAATAAAGCAGCTGCCGCTCAAACACCGGATATTTTTTTGACTGCGACGCTGGCAGTGCGGCAGCCGGGGGCTACCGCACTGAGTAATGAAGGGGTTGTCTCAGAGTTCGAATGCAGTTTTAAGGCGCTTTTCTACCAGCTGGTTTTTCAGTTTGGCTACTTTTGGCAAGCCGTTTTCAAAAGGTGGAAAACTTTCGCCTTGAATCAGCGGGCTCAGGTAGTCACGGCAGTCCTGGGTAATGCCAAAGCCATCATCGGTGATGTAGTGAATGGGCATTTTCTTTTCCTGGTTAGCCACTTCGCTCAGCGGTGCCTCGCCCACTCTCCAGCGATAAGGCTTGGCTTGCTCGCGAACGATGATGGGCATCAGCGCCTGCTTGCCGGCAATGGCCATTTCCACTGCCGCCTTGCCAACGGTGTAGGCCTGCTCTACGTCAGTGGCCGAGGCGATATGGCGTGCACTGCGCTGCAGGTAATCGGCTACGGCCCAGTGGTACTTGTAGCCCAGAGCCTGCTTCATCAGATTTGCCAGCGCCGGTGCAACGCCACCTAGCTGGGTGTGGCCAAAGGCGTCGCGGGCTCCGGCTTCCGCCAGAAAGCGGCCGTCTTCGTATTGGGCGCCTTCGGACGCAACAATGACGCAATAACCGTATTCCTTCACGCAAAAATCCACCCGGGCCAGGAAGGCCTCTCGATCAAACGGGATTTCCGGGAATAGAATAATGTGCGGCGGCTCGCCTTCGCCCTGACCGGCAAGCCCGCCGGAGGCTGCAATCCAGCCAGCGTGGCGGCCCATCACCTCCAGAATGAACACCTTGGTGGAGGTCTCGCACATGGATTTGATGTCCAGGCTGGCTTCCATCGTGGAGATGGCAATGTACTTGGCAACCGAGCCAAAGCCGGGGCAGCAGTCGGTGAAGGGCAGATCGTTATCAACGGTTTTGGGCACACCGATGCAGGTAATGGGATAGCCCATTTTTTCGCTGATCTGCGATACCTTGTAAGCGGTGTCCTGGGAATCGCCACCGCCGTTATAAAAGAAATAACCGATGTCGTGAGCGCGGAACACTTCAATTAAACGCTCGTATTCGCGGCGGTTTTCGGAAATATTTTTCAGCTTGTGGCGACAGGATCCAAAAGCACCGCCGGGGGTATGCATCAGGGCGGCAATGGCGTCGTCAGATTCCAGACTGGTATCGATCAGTTCTTCTTTCAGCGCACCGAGAATACCGTTACGACCGGCGTACACCTTGCCGATTTTGTCGGGGTGCCGGCGGGCGGTTTGAATAACGCCACAGGCGCTGGCGTTTATAACGGCGGTAACGCCACCGGATTGTGCGTAAAATGCGTTTTTAATGGCCATCTGGCAGGTAAGCCTCTCACTGGTTCGACGATGGTGCGCATGATACGACAATTGCCGGCAATTTTCATGACCGGTAAAACTGAAACGGTCAGCATCGCATGCTTGACGGACCGCAGCGTATGGGGGACGCTTGGCAGCGTTTTTATCAGGAGGCGGTCGGTTTCATGCACATTCATATATTGGGTATTTGCGGCACCTTTATGGGTAGCCTGGCCGTATTGGCCCGTGAGCTGGGGCACAAGGTGACAGGCTCTGATCTAGGCGTTTATCCGCCCATGAGTACCCAGCTGCAAGCTCAGGGAATCGAGCTGATTGAAGGTTACCACCCTGACAACCTCAAACCGCGGCCCGATCTGGTGCTGATCGGCAACGCCATGTCCCGCGGTAACACCGAAGTGGAACAGGTGCTTAACCGCAATATTCCCTATATGTCCGGTCCCGAATGGCTGGCACGGGAAGTGTTACACCAGCGTTGGGTGCTGGCGGTAGCCGGCACCCACGGCAAAACCACCACCACCGCCATGCTGCTGTGGATACTGGAGCAGGCCGGGTTTGACGCCGGTTATCTGGTAGGCGGCGTGCCGAAGGATTTGCCGGTGTCTGCGCGCCTGGGCAGCAGTGACTTTTTTGTGATTGAAGCCGACGAATACGACAGCGCGTTTTTCGACAAGCGTTCGAAGTTTGTCCACTACCGCCCTCGCACCTTGATTCTGAACAATCTGGAATTCGACCACGCCGATATTTTTGACAACGTAGAAGCCATCGAGCGCCAGTTCCATCACCTGATTCGCACCGTGCCGTCCCAGGGCTTGATTCTGCGCCCGACGCTGGATAGCCACCTGGACAACGCCATTGCCCTGGGCTGCTGGACCCCGCAGCAAACGCTTTCTATTGGTGGTGAAGCAAACAGCCCAAGCCACTGGCGAGCCGAGCTGTTGAGCGACGACGGCAGCCATTTCATGGTGCTGCATCACGAGCAACCGGTGGCCGCCGTAAAGTGGGCCCAAACTGGCCTGCACAACGTGCGTAACGCCCTGTCGGCCATTGCCGCAGCGCGTCATGTGGGCGTTACTCCAGATCATGCCATTAGCGCGTTGTGCCGGTTTTCGGGAGTAAAACGGCGTATGGAGCTGCTGGCGGACATCAATGGCGTCAAGGTATACGACGACTTCGCCCATCACCCCACAGCCATCGCCACTACCCTGGACGGATTGCGTAAACAGGTGGGCGACGAGCCGGTGCTGGCGTTGATCGAGCCCCGTTCCAATACCATGAAACAGGGCGTACACAGCGACACCCTGTTGCCCAGCGCGGCCGCCGCCGATCGCGTGCTCTGGGCCAACCTGAACGATTCCAGCTGGTTGCCGGAACTGGTTGAGCGCTGGCAACAGGTCAACGCCGACAGTAGCTTGCATCAGGTAGAAGCATCGGTAGACGATGTGATTGCGCGGGTAATGGCCGACTTACCCAGCCCCTGCCACATTGTGATTATGAGCAACGGTGGTTTTGGCGGCATTCATCAACGACTGATTGCTGAAATCGAACGTATCAACGGGTAATTCAAATTACGCAGCCCTGGAATCGGAGCAAGCCGTGCATGAGTGAGGTGCCCGCAGTGAGTGACACAGCAGCAACAGACAATGCCCAGCGAGTCATCAATCTGGCGTTTACCGGCGCTTCTGGCGCGCCTTACGGCCTGCGTCTGCTGCAATGCCTGGTAGCCGCCGGCTGCCGGGTTCAGGTGATGATCAGCAAAGCCGCGCAGATTGTGATTGCCACCGAAACCGACCTGAAGTTGCCCGGCACACCGCCGGCCATGCAACAGTGCCTGAGCGAATACAGCCAGGCAGCCCCAGGCCAGGTACTGGTATTTGGCCGCGAAGACTGGTTTTCACCGCCGGCCTCCGGTTCCGGCGAAAAAGCCCCGCTGGTGATTTGCCCCTGCAGCACCGGCACCCTGTCGGCCCTGGCCACAGGCGCTAGCAACAACCTGATAGAAAGGGCAGGGGACGTAGCCCTGAAAGAACGCCGCCAGCTGATACTGGTGCCGCGGGAGGCGCCCTATTCAGAAGTGCACCTGGAGAACATGCTGAAACTGACCCGCATGGGCGCCGTCATCATGCCGGCAAGCCCGGGCTTTTATCACAACCCGGAAACCATCAACGATCTGGTGGATTTTGTGGTGGCGCGTTTGCTGGATCACTTGGGTGTTGATCAGAAACTGATGCCGCGCTGGGGCGAAGAACGGGTGGCGCGCAAGCTTAAGGGGGCGTGAGCTTTGGGGCCCTAGCGGTCGCTGTAGAAAGAGTGATCACTTCAACCCTACAGAAGCGGCAAGACAAACCGCTGGTAGAGTTCTGCAACGTTTTCTTTTGCGGCGGGTTAGGCGCTTAAAAATAGCTTTGTCCCAGCTTCTCTATTGAATCAGGCGTCTTTCAAAGTTGCCATATCAATCACGAAGCGATACTTCACATCGCCTTTTTTTATGCGCTCGTAAGCTTCGTTGATATTCTTGATATCGAGCATCTCGATATCGCAGCTAATGTCGTGTTCAGCGCAGAATTCGAGCATTTCCTGGGTTTCTGGCATGCCACCGATCAGCGAGCCGCCCAACACCCGACGTTTAAGGACCAGATTGCCAGCTTCCAGCGCGGGGTCAATCGGCTCCAGAAGACCCACCAGAATGTGGGTGCCATCATGGCTGAGGCAGTTCAGGTAGGGGTTCAGGTCGTGCTGAACCGGCACTGTATCCAGCATGAAATCAAAAGTTTCAGTGGCATCCTTCATCTGCTGCTCATCGGTGGAAATCACCACATGGTCGGCGCCCTGTTTCTTGGCCTCTGCGACCTTGCTTTCAGAACGGGTGAAGATGGTCACTTCAGCACCCAGCGCCTTGGCGATCTTCACGCCCATATGGCCGAGGCCGCCCATCCCGATGACCCCCACTTTGTCACCCTTTTTGACACCATAGTGGCGCAGTGGGGAATAGGTGGTAATGCCGGCACAAAGCAGCGGTGCAGCGGCGGCGGGGTCCAGCTTCTCCGGTATCCTGACCACGAAACGCTCGCTGACGACCACGTTGTCTGAATAGCCACCAAAAGTGACGGATTGATCGTAACGATCTTCGCCGTTGTAGGTGCCGGTCATACCCTCTTTGCAATACTGCTCAAGGCCGGATTCGCAGGCGGAGCAGGTGCGGCAGGAGTCCACCATGCAACCCACGCCAACGGTATCCCCAACTTGGTAGGCTGAGACATCGCTGCCTACAGAGGTAACCCGGCGAATAATCTCATGGCCCGGAACCACCGGGTAAACAGTCACTCCCCAGTCATTCTGCGCGAAATGAATATCGGTGTGGCAGACACCTCAGTAATCAATTTCGATGGATACATCGTCGGGCCGAGGTTCCCGGCGGTCGAAACCAAACGGTGCGACGCCTGATTCCACAGATTGTGCGGCGTATGCTTTGGTGTTGGCCATGTCTGTAGCTGCTCCTCAACGGATGTTAAATCATATGTAACTATTCAGCTGGTTTGATTTAAAACGGTCGTATCATTACCCGCACCCACCGCCATGAACGGCGGCACACTCCCCTCGAACAAATGCATCAGGGCTTTCGAGGCAGACACGTTCTGCTTACGCGCCGTCGACAGATAACTGCGCACGCGACAGAAGATTTCGGCTCCTTCAAAGGATCGAAAACAACCCGATATTTTTTGCTGCACTTTGAACATGCGGATGTCCCGCTCACCTTGGTTGTTGGTAAACGGACCCTCTGGATTGTCGAGTAAGCGTAGCGCATCCGCTTCGTAGGCGATCAGCCGCTCCAGCAGGTTGCGTGCCCGCGTGCGTTTGAGCCGCCCGGGCTTGCCCTGGCGTTGGCTTTCATCCGGCGGCGGGCACTCTTTTTGCGCGTTTGCCAGGCAGCGTCGGTACACCTTGCGCCACCGCTGCGCTTTGTCCGGTGGCAGGCAGCCGCCGGCGTCGTCGACGCTGTCGGTCATGATGTTCAGTAGAGTTTGCATCCGTTGAGCCCACACCTGTTTATCCTGCTCCCAGGCGCGCTGAAGTTCTCGCAGGTGGTGCGCATTGCACAGAGAGTGCAAGCATGAATAACGGTAATACGGCTTCCAGTGATCGTGACAGAGCACACCGTTGAAGCGCGGCAGGATGCCGATCGCATTCATCGCCTGCTGACCTCGTTGTGCATGGGGCGCAAGCCAGGTTAGTCGGTCATTCGATGCGCCGTGCAGCCAGTGACGTTGACCACCGATGTTCACGCCTGTTTCATCGGCGTGAACCACCGACGCCTCGGCCAGGCGATCCTTGACCCACGGCTCAAATTCAGCGGCCTTATTGAAAGCGTCCTGATTGACGTTGAACAGTGAGCCGACACTCAGTGGGATGCCGACCTGGTCTTCGAAGTACTCGCGGATGCGATCATAGGGCAGGAGCTGGTATTGCGACAGATAGACCGCGTGGGCCTTCAGCTGCGGGCCGTACTGAACCGAGCGTTCTACACCGACCGGAAAAGGCGCCACAAAACGTTGCCCCTGGGCATTTTCCAGGATCTCGGCCTGGTACTCGGTGACAAAACGGCGGATGTCCAGATCAACGACCTGACGTTTCTCGAAGCCCACAACCCGAAATGCGCCGCCTTTGGGTAAGGTGCGTCGATCCACTTTCACCCGCTGGATGGCATCCGGATCTACCACCGGTTGCAACGTCTTCCCAACGCGGCCGGGCTGCCCGCCTGGCTTACGCCCGCTCTTCAAACGGTTCTGTCTGGGGCGGTTCGGATCCTGAGACGGCGGCTTACTGCTGTTGGCACTGTGGGTGTTAATCCGCCCACTCAGTATCTGGACCAGCACAATCAGCAACTCGATGGCCGTCCGCATGGAAGGCGCGACGGTTGTGTCTGCTTGGAGTTGTTGTCTGACGTTTGCCAGCGCAGCGTCGACATCAATGTTACTGATCTTCATGGGTCTGAGTACCGTCGAGTGATTCATTATCATCGCACGACTTTTTCAGGTCGAATTTTTCGTCCTGAACGCGGATTTGACGGGGTTTTCAAATCGACGTCGCCCAGGGGATGAGCGACAGCACAAGACTGCACCGAGAGGATGGTGGAGGTTCTGCGCACGACTTTATGGCCTCGCACTGAGTGCGGCCAAAGTTCTCGGAATTGAAGTCAAAACCCTGTCAAGAACTTTTTTAGAAAATTTGAGCTGAATAGTTACCATCTGGCTTATGAAGGCGGCACCGCTTGCCGCAGCGCTCTGGCTGAATACGGCCACATACGTCGGAGCGCCCGTCTCCACGACCCACTCAATCGTCGGCGGTGTCATGGGCGCGGGTATCGCGGCGGGTGGCGCAGATATAGTGGATTGGAGCCAGTTTGGCCAGATCGTCGCGAGCTGGGTTATATCGCCGGTGCTGGGTGGGGCCATTGCAGCACTTTCCCTGTGCCTCATTAAGCGCCAGATTACCTACAAGCAGGACATTGCTCAAGCCGCCAGAAAGAACGTACCGGTGTTCGTCGCAATAATGGCTTGGGTCTTTGCCACGTATCTCTTGATAAAGGGGCTAGGTAAGGTCGTCGACATCGGGTTATTGCCTGCGGGCGGATTTGGCGCGATTGTTGGCGCCATCGTATGGTGGCTCACAAAATGGCTTATTGCCCGTCCGTCGGCCGAGGTGGAAAACAGTAAAGCTGGAGTCGACAGCCTTTTCACCTTCCCGCTTATTTTTTCGGCTGCGCTTCTGAGCTTCGCGCACGGGGCGAATGACGTTGCTAACGCGGTAGGGCCGCTGGCCGCGATCAATGAAGCTGTGCTGCAAGGTGGCGTGGCGGCGAAGGCGGCAATCCCTATCTGGGTGTTGTTGGTGGGCGCACTCGGGATTGCACTCGGCCTGGCACTGTATGGCCCCAAGCTTATACGCACTGTCGGATCGGAGATCACGGAACTCGACCGCATGCGTGCCTTCTGCGTGGCCATGGCCGCGGCGGTTACCGTTATTATCGCAAGCCAGCTGGGCCTTTCCGTGAGCTCGACCCACATTGCCATAGGGGGTGTGTTCGGAGTCGGCTTTCTGCGCGAGCATCTCAAAACCACCTATCGCCAGAAGATTGACGAGATCAAGGCGCACCATGCCGGAGAAAGCCGGGCAAAAGTAGAGCGTCTGCTTAAGGAGTTCGATGAGACCTCGTTCGAAGGGAAGGGAGAAATCCTCGGGAATCTCAAAAAGCAAAAGGATGGCACCAGCACCTCGCCGATCTCGAAAAAAGACCGCAAGGGCCTGAAAAAAGTGTACCGCGAGGAGCTCGTCAAGCGATCGGCGTTGTTCAAGATCGTGGCTGCATGGTTGATTACGGTACCGGTATCGGGACTGCTAGCGGCTTTACTGTTCTATACTATCAGAGGGATGCTTTTGCCCTGAGCTCGCGCAGCTTAGCGAGTTGCGCCTCGACTACGCGCAGGCGAACCTCGGTTTGGGCGGGTGTTTCCTCTGACGAGCCGGAGTTCAGCCGTTCGCGATATTTCGCTCGTTTTTTTTTCAGTGCCTGCTCGAGATGCTTCAGTTCCTTGCGCTTGAGGGAATTGCCCTTGTCGTGTTTGCGCAGTGCATCGTCGAACGTTGCCACCAAGTCTTTGAAACCCATTGCCTGAATCCTCCGTGTTCGAAGATTGGTCGGCGGGGACGCCGTCACGAGCCCATTGCGCGTCAGACGATGATGTCTGCCTGGCCTGCATCGCTCACAGACAGTGCCTCTGTGGTCCGGGCGGCTTCCACATCCGTGGCTGTCAGGAGCGCACGTGTTCCGGTCAGAATAGCATCCACTGTCTCGCTGGCATAAGCGGAATCGTTGAGCAGGGAAGTGGCCATTGCTGAGTCGATCCGCTTTGCGCCGAGGAGTTTCGTGACGCGCGCGACCATGGATTCGCGGTCCACTCGGGCACGTACAGCGATCTCGTCGAGCTCCAGTATGGCCGTGCTGGCGTCGTCAAATTTGCCCTCGTAAAACCGATGGGTTTCCCGCAGCACCATCGCGACCCGCAGCCGCAGATCGTTGTACTCTTTACGGATAGCGGTGTTATCCGCAACCATGTAGAAAGTGAGATTCTTGCGCAGGTGCTTAACGTGCTTGATGGCCTCCACCATTTCGCCGGCGGCGTGCTGCAGGCGGTAGAGTGCTTCGGTGGAACTGGCCGACGATATTCGCGTCATTCGCCCGGAAATGAAATCGAGGATAGCACTATAAAGGCGCTTGACGCGCTGCCGATAGACCAGGTCGATGTTGATGTTGATGTGCTCTCGGCTGTTATTGATCGTTGCTTCCAGGTCATCGCAGTTGCGGATCTGTTCGCGGTGCAGGTGGAGGCCATGGGCGAGGATGGCGAAGGCCTGGTCAAACAGGTGCCAGACTTCCCGGCGGACTGCTGCGTTTGCGCTATCGGGGGAGTCCATCGCAGCGGGGTTCAGGTACTTCGGCTGCGCCGCGGATTCCTCTTCTCGTTCCGGCAACCAGCGTTCCAGTGCGCTCGCCATCCGCGATATAAGTGGCAACATCACGGCGACACCCAGGCAGTTGAACAGGGTGTGGAACATGGCGAGCTTGACCGTATAATCATCTTCGGCGATCGACATGAGCGCCGACAGAAAGTCAACGGACCAGCGCAGGGGCTCGATCAGTATCAAGGCGATCGCCGCCGTCGCCATATTGAACAAAAGGTGGGCGCCTGCCAGTTGCTTGCCGGCGATATTTGCGCCAAGACCGCCGATCAGCGCGGTCACCGTTGTGCCGATATTGGCACCGATAGCCAGGGCGAGCGCGTTCTCGTAGGTTATCTGGCCTGTGGCCAGGGCGGCCAGGGTTAGAGCCAGCGTTGCGTGGCTCGACTGCATGATGACCGTCGCCAGAATTCCGAGCCCCGCATAAACAAGCAGTCCGGTTACGCCCGTCATCGCATATTCACGCAGATCGACCGCCGACTGGTAGCTTATGAACCCCTCCTTCATGAAATCGATGCCGAGAAACAGAAACCCGAGACCGGCCAGAATCGCGCCGATGGCTTTCAGTGCGCGGGGTTGCTGGAAATTCAGCACAACGCCGAAGACGAGCATGGGCAGCGCGAAGGCCGAGAGGCTCATTTTCATGCCGATGGTGGCGAACAGCCACGCGCCGGTTGTGGTGCCCAGGTTGGCTCCGAAAATGATGCCGATGCCGGTGATCAGGGGGAGCAGGCCGGCGCTCACGAACGATATCGTGATGACCGATACCAGGGAGCTGGATTGCATAATAGCGGTGCTGACGATGCCGAAACCGAGACTCTTCGGAATCGTGTCTGTTGTTCGGCGCAGCACATTTTCCAAGAATCCGCCGGTGAATTGGCGGAACCCGTTCTCGAGTGAGAGCATGCCAAACAGGAAGATCGCAACACCGGCGGCAATCTGTTTGAATTCGGGGCTCGTCCAGAGTGCAAAAGCCAGAAGGCTGAGTATTCCGGCGAGGACGAGTTGGCGGTAGTTCATTGGCTTACCCTTCCCGCTATTGGCGCGGGTTTGACTTCGCGCAGTCAGGGCGCGACGCCATCGATATGGCAGGATTCGATTACATATACTACTTTGTCACATTTCTGTAATGTAAGTAAGCTCAGGAAGTCAAGAGCCGGACAGTCAATCTGGAGAAGTTGCATGCAGTCATTGTCGCCGAGTCGTCGCTTCAGCGACGATGCTTATGATAAGCACGGTATATTGAAGAAGGGAATCTACGAGGAGGAACTGGCACGATTGGAGGAGGAGCTGGCCAAGCTTCAGCGCACCATTACCGACCAAGGCCTGCGCATCGTGGTCTTATTCGAGGGACGCGATGCCGCCGGCAAGGGCGGTACCATCAAGCGCATTACCGAGAAGACGAATCCTCGGATTGTGCGTACGGTCGCACTTGGCAAACCGTCCGATCGCGAGCGTGGCCAGTGGTACTTTCAGCGATACGTGTCCCACCTGCCGGCGGCCGGCGAGATGGTGCTGTTTGACCGCTCCTGGTACAACCGGGCCGGCGTTGAACGGGTGATGGGGTTCGCTACGGCCGAGGAGGTCGCGCTGTTCATGCACACCTGCCCCGAATTCGAGCACATGCTTGTCAAGGAAGGTATTATTCTGCTGAAGTACTGGTTCTCGGTCAGCGAGGAAGTCCAGGAGCAGCGCTTTCAGGCGCGTGCCGCTGACCCTACCAAGCGTTGGAAGATATCCCCGATGGATCTCAAGTCGCGCGAACTGTGGGCCGAGTACTCAAGGGCCAAGGACGAAATGCTGCGTTACACGGACCTGCCATACGCACAGTGGCGGATGGTAGACGCCGACGTTAAGCGCCATGCCCGGTTGAACTGTATCAGCAATCTGCTGGAGCAATTCGATTATAGCCGCGATCTGCCGCCTGTCCCGGACCTGCCTCCGCGCGAATGGTCGCACGACGACAACCGTACGGCGAAGCCGCACGAGTCCTATATCGATCGCCTGTATTGAGGGCTTTCGCTCAGACTGCTGCCACCTCTCAACAGGCTAGTTAGGCCTGATCAAGTCGCCTTGGTTAACGGCTTGCGCTCGGTAGCGGGTACTTTTTGCCATTCTGGATGGCTGGCTGTTCTCGCAAATGTGGGCGCTCTGGGCTGGCTGCTCGTTGCTCCAGAGGCGATGAGCTTTCGGCAGCCGTTGGGTTTTGATTTGTCGAAGTCTTTGCAGCCTCTAATTTGGTGATGACAAACACACCTACTTCTTCGTTTAATGCGAAACTAGTCCTCTTAACTTATGGAACAGGAGTTCGACCATGGCGGAATTATCACTCAAGGAACAATTGAGCAGCGCGGTAAAAAACGCGATGCGGAGTAGGGAAAAATTTCGGCTTGGCGCCCTGCGGTTGGTTCAGGCCGCGGTCAAACAGATCGAGATTGATGAGCGCCGCGAGGTGAATGACGAAGACGTTCTGAAGGTGCTGGACAAAATGCTTAAACAGCGCCGCGATTCTGCCAGTCAATACGACGATGCCGGTCGCAAGGAACTGGGCGACATCGAGCGGGAGGAAATGGTGGTTATTGAGGAATTCATGCCCGCCGCCCTGACTGAAGACGACCTGGACGGCTTGGTCCGTGGCGCTATCAGCTCAACCGATGCCCAGGGAATGCAGGACATGGGCCGGGTGATGAACGAGCTGCGCCCTCAGGTACTTGGTCGGGTCGACATGGGTCATCTGGGCAAGAAGGTGCGGGCTGCGCTGGCCTGACACCGTTGCGTGAATTTGCGGAATTCAGAGGCGAATGGAGGTCCGTGGTTTGAATACAATAGGGAATGATTTTATCCCTAAAGTGATTCATGCTCTCCTTCGCTTCCCTCATAGTTTAGCCTCCGGCCAATGCTTCAAAATCCTGCACTCCGGCCAAGGCCGTTCACAATGCTCTGCTCGCAGGGCTCAAATTATTCCCGAAAATCTGCCGTGATCTTATTTCTTAATCGAGCAGGCTCATACGCTTTATAACGCTACCGCGCTTTATTTTCCAGTGGCACATTGCACCAGACACATGCAGCACCACAAAACCCAGGCGGGCAGATATAGCGATCCAGTTCGTGCATACGGCGCTCCTGATAACCAGTCATTTCGGTTTAGTTTAGACAGTAAAACTGACTTGCGCTGATCCTGGATTAGTTGGCCAGTAGCTAGGGCGGTGCGTGCGTTAACGAACAGACAGACAAACGTAGGTCAGAAGATAGTTGCTTGTGTCCTTAACAGCTTTGTTGTCGCGGGGCATAACATCTGCTCAAGCACACGAAGTTTGGCTGGACGCATCGCCCTATCAAACCGATGTGGGCCCTGGCGTTAAATGTTAACTTCATATTACAAAGAGACTTATATGACCATCCTTCGCACCCTCACAACCAGAGTAGTCATTGCTGCCATGCCAACTTTCGCTTTCTCGCAGGACACTACAGCACCGAATACCGATCTTCCTGCTGTCGTGCTGGAACAGACCACACAGCAGTTCATCGATAGTCTGAAAGGGTCGACGCCAATTAACCAGCTGCCCTATGAAAAGGCGCGTCACTGCCGGGCGTTGTTTATTTCCACGGTGGCGGTTGGGTGCTCGGCAATTTTGCCACCCATGAAAGATTGATGCGTGATCTGGCGACACAGGCGAATGCAGCGATGGTCTTTGTGGAATACAGCCCCGCGCCCGAGCAGAAGCATCCCGCTCAGCTGGATGAGGTCTATGCCGTGTTGAAATACGTTTCAGAGAACGCCGCCGAGTTCGGCATTGATGCCAACCAACTGGCCATCGCAGGCGACTCGGTCGGCGGTCAGATGGTAGCCGTAAGCGCCGTGCGCGCCAAAGCCGATGGTCTGGCGCTCGACTCGATGGTCCTGTTCTATCCGGTCACCACCGCAGACTTGACTAGCCACTCGTACGAGCTGTTCGCAGAGGGGCCATGGCTCACCAAAGCCAGCATGGCGTGGTTCTGGGAGGCCTACCTGGAAGAGGATACTGACATCGGCGATCCCTCGGTTTCGCCGCTGAACTACGGTGCGGAAGAACTTGCAGGCCTGCCGCCATCGCTCGTCATCACTGATGCCAATGACGTGCTGCGCGATGAGGGTGAGGCCTTTGCGTCTAAGTTGACGTTGGCCGGAGTGAAGACGCAGAGCACGCGTTACGGTTTCACGACGCATGATTTTGTGATGCTCAACGCCTACGCGCAGACGCCTGCGACGACGGCGGCGATCACTGAGGCTGCAAACTTCCTGAAGGATCACTTCACGGAATAACCACCACTGCAACGTTGGTGGTCAGATCTTTTTTTTGGCTTACCTTGCCTGAAAAATAAATCTGGCCCGAATGGCACTTACTTAAGCTTCTTCGGGTGCCCATGCGTTGCCACTTCCGCTCGTGCGATGGATCTTGGCTGGACCAGTAGTTTATAAGGTTTCGGCCGTCGTTTGACGGCGCGCGGTTCAATCCGTCCGGATCGGTTTCCAACCGTACGCTCGCTCATCAGTCTGAACAATTCGTCGAGTTGGTCAACGCACCATGCTGACTGAAAGCAAGCCTGCCAGGCCAGCCAAAGTTGCAGGCAGTGCTTGAAGCTGAGTTCCCTGGGTAATTGGCCGGCGGCCAGAGCAGCCTGAACCATGAGCAACCGGATCAGGTTGTGAGCCAGAAGATAGACCCAAAGCTCTTTGATGGCCATATCAGGTGTTTTACAGCTTAGTTGCTCCAGGCCCAGAGTCGTTTTGAGGTTCCGCAGGTCCAACTCAACATGCCAGCGACTGCGGAATAGTTTATCCAGCGCCCTTTTGGGTGCCTGTTTGGGCGTCAGGAGCGTTGTCACCAGCACTTTGCCACCCACTTTAAGCTCTCGTACTGTGAGGTGTGTCGGTGCCTCGTCGTACTCGGCCTGACTCATCCAGTCAGGCCGAGTATTTGGCTTCTGCAGTTCCACGAGGTGATCCCGGCTACCCAGCTTCTGACCGTGGCTGAAATCCGTGCTGCGTCGGCGTGCCCCGTATTGCTGAAAGACGCCATCCACCCCGCGCTGCTGTAACTCGCACAGCAAGAAATAAGTGGGGTAAAAGGCATCACCGAGCAGGATGTCACCCGCATCCAGGTTGCCCAACAGGGTTCGCAAAAGCGTTTGCTCATCGGTTCCCTTGCCTCGGTAACTCGCGATGGCAGCGTCCAGGATAGCGCCACTGGCCAGGCATACCAAACCCACCAATCGGCATAGCGGGAAGCCCAGGCCGGGTTTTTGGCTACGAGGTTGCGGATACGCAGCCTGATTGGCGGGTGTGTCTGGCATGGCCACTGTGGTGCCATCGACCAATCGGACCCGTCGTCCCTGCCACTGCCAGGGGAGTGGCGATCGAGACGCCATCAAGTGACCGCTGGTACGGGTCAATGTCGAGACCATGCTCACTGGAAGCCGCTGCCTCGCACGGCAATAGCCACCCGTTGCTGTGCTGCATGAGGGCAAGCCCGTCACCAGTCGATTGACCGACGCCTCATCGACCGCTTTCTGGCAAGACCGATCAGCGCTCATGGCTTGTGCCGAAAACATGGCCAGTGTTTCTGTTGGCGAAAACAGCCGTTCCCGATGCGGCGGCAACAGCGACTCTACGGTATCGAGCAACTTATCGCCGGTGAGCAGGTTGAAGAACGTAAACGCATCGGCCCGTCGGGCCGCTTGGTGGACTTGGCACCGTTGTTTGAGGGACACCCGGGCGTTAGAATCATTCATGAAAGGCTGGCTCCTTGTGGCTGGTTATGGTTTCGCAACTTCACCATGCCACTTGAGTCAGCCTTTCCCTTTAACCTCAATCAGTTAGCGTTAAGTAAGTGCCATTCGGGTCTGGTCGATGTCTGATGAACGCAATGTTGCCACCATCCGCGCCAGGACGCCCCGGTATAAACCGATCCGGAGCTCAACGGGGCCTCCGGACCGGTTGCCGTCTATCAGCCAGCGACGTCGAAACGGTCGTGCATCATCACTTTGTTCCAGGCAGCAACAAAGTCCTTGACCAGCTTCTCGTGGCCGCCCTTCTGCGCGTAGAACTCGGCCAGCTGACGCAACTGCGCGTTGGCACCGAAGATCAGGTCACAGCGTGTGGCCTTGAATTTCGTGTCGCCGCTCTCGCGATCGTCCAGCGTGAATTCCATGCCTTCCTCGTCGACTTTCTTCCACTCAAACTCCGGGCTTGTCAAGTTCACGAAGAAGTCGTTGGTCAGCACGCCCGGCTTGTGCGTGAACACGCCGTGTTGCTTGTAATGACCGTCCGAGTTGATGTCCAGCACGCGCAGACCACCGGTGAGAGCCGCCCACTCCGGCGCGCTCAGACCCAGCAGAGCAGCACGATCAAGGAAGATCCGCTCCGGCGAGACGTTGTATTTGACGTCGTGCCGATGGAAATTACGGAAACCGTCCGAGACCGGCTCGAGCCAGCGAAAGGTCTGCTCGTCAGTCTGTTCAACCGTTGCGTCGTTACGACCCGGGGTGAAGGGCACCATCACGTTGATACCGGCGTCCCTGGCCGACTTTTCGACACCGGCGCAGCCGGCTAGCACGATCAGATCGGCTAGCGCGACCTTTTTGCCGCCCGACTGAGCCGCGTCGAAGTCGTGCTTGATGCCTTCCAGCGTGTTGACGACTTTATCCACTTCACCCGGGTTGTTGACCGGCCAGTCCTTCTGGGGCGCAAGGCGGATGCGGGCGCCGTTGGCACCACCGCGATTGTCGGAGGTACGGAACGTTGAGGCGGCGCCCCAGGCCACACCGATCAGCTCGGAGACGCTCAGGCCAGTGTCCAGAATCCTGTCCTTCAACTTAGCAATATCGTTGTCGTCGACCAGATCGAAATCCACAACCGGGATCGGGTCCTGCCAGATCAGATTTTCCTTGGGTACTTCCGGGCCGAGATAACGCGACTTCGGGCCCATGTCACGGTGCGTGAGCTTGTACCAGGCACGCGAGAACGCGTCAGTGAAGTAATCGAAGTCCTCGAGGAACTTCTCGCAAATCTTGTGATAAGACGGGTCGACCTTCAGTGCGATGTCTGAGGTCATCATCATCAAAGGGTGATCGACGCCCTTCAGATGCGCGTCTGGCGTGCGCGGGGCGTCAGTGTTCACCGGCGTCCACTGCAAGGAGCCTACCGGGCTGCGGGTCTGTTTCCACTCGAACTTGAACAACGATTCGAGGTAATCGTTATCCCAGACCGTTGGATTCGGGGTCCAGGAGCCCTCGATACCATTAGTCATGGTATCTTCGGCTTTGCCCTTGCCACGCGGATTGTGCCAACCCAGGCCCTGCGCTTCCATGGGCGCCCCTTCCGGCGCGGCACCGATCTGATCCGGCGGCGTCATGCCGTGCGATTTGCCGAAGGCATGGCCACCGGCGATAAGGGCTACGGTTTCTTCGTCGTTCATGGCCATGCGGCCAAACGTGATGCGGATATCGACTGCCGAATCTTCCGGAATACCCTTCTTGGCCGATCCTTCTGGATCGACGTAGATCAGGGCCTGATTTGAAGCGGCCAGCGGCGCTTCCAGATCGTAATCCTCGTCGCCGGCTTCACCGGTCCAACGCAGGTCACGGTTGACCATCTGGTCCGGATGACCTTCCAGCGGGCCGTGCGGGGCATCCTCTGGTTTCTTGCCGAACCAACCCTCCGGGCCCCAATAGGTCAAGGTGTCCGGCTCCCATGCGTCAATGCGACCGCCGGCAAAGCCGAAAGTCGGGAACCCCATGATTTCCAGCGAGCAGTTGCCCGTGAGCACGATCAGATCTGCCCAGGAGATGGACTCACCGTACTTCTGTTTGATGGGCCAAAGCAGACGACGGGACTTGTCGACGTTGCCGTTGTCCCACCAGCTGTTGATCGGCGCGAAACGCTGCATGGCTGCGCCGGCACCGCCACGGCCGTCCGCGATGCGATACGTACCGGCGGAATGCCAGGCCATGCGGATCATCTGCGGGCCATAGTTGCCGTAATCGGACGGCCACCAATCCACCGACGTCGTTAACAGTTCTTTGATATCCTTCTTGAGCTCGGCCAGATCCAGCTTGTTGAAGGCGTCGGCGTAGTTGAAGTCCTTGTCCTGAGGGTTGGCTTCGCGCGGGTTCTGGTGCAGCAGTTCAACCTGCAGTCGGTTGGGCCACCAGTGCGGCAGGGTCGGCTCGGAACCTGCAGCGCCGCCCACCGTATTACCGGCGAAGGGGCACTTGCCTCCGATTTTGATTTCTTCGCTCATACTAAGCTTCCCTTTATAATTGACAACTGCCTTGGTGTCGTATGCCAGCGTCGTCGAGTTGAGGTTGCTGCTCGTGCGCCGGCAGTTCCTGGTTGACGGTCGAAATTTGTTTGTTCATCGCGAAAATAAGCATTGGCGATTAACTTGAATGAGTCAAGAAAACGCCGGCGCTGAGAAATTATCGGATTGATAGAGTCAGTCAATCGTTTGCCCAGTACATGGTTTTACCTGAGCGGTAAACGCTCAGCCCAGAGTCGCGTACAGAAACATCATCACCACAAAGCCGCCGAGCAGTGAAAAGGTGGCAAGAGTTTTGTGTTCCTTGCGGTGGGTCTCCGGAATGATTTCATCGCTGATGATAAATAGCATGGCGCCCGCCGCGAAACCCAGGGTCCAGGGCATTAAGGGCTCGGCCAACCAGACCATGGTGGCACCGAACAGGCCGCCGAGGGGTTCCACCAGCCCGGTGAGCAGCGAAATGCTGAAGGCCTTGAGTCTGGAATGCTGAATGGCCAGAAGCGAGACGGCGACAGCCGCCCTCGGGAATATTCTGCAAGCCGATGCCGATGGCCAGCGCCAGACCGTTACCGATATTGCCCCCGGCAAATCCGACACCGACCGCCATGCCTTCCGGAAAGTTATGCAAGCCAATGGCGATGACGAACAACCAGATGCGGCGTACCCGAGCCGGGTCCGGCCCCTCCCGCCCGAGCTTGAAATGCTCATGGGGAAGACATTGGTGAATCAGGTAGAGTCCGACCGACCCCATCAACAGCCCCGCAATGACCACCAGCGTTGCTGACCAGGTTTCGCCGTACTCGATCCCGGGCAGCAAGAGCGAGAAAAACGAGGCCGCCAGCATTACGCCGGCGGCAGCGCTTAAAAGGCTGTCTTCTAAGGAGCCCGGCAGTTTTCGGACCAGAAATATACCTAAGGCGCCAACGCCCGTTCCCAGACCTGCCAAGAGGCTGGCCATTGAACCAAGCCAGACAATGCTGACGTCATGCGAGCATGAGTTCCAGATCCACTAGCATTGGCTCTCCTGATGGTTGTTTTGGGGTACGCTGAATGATCGGGTATTGCCGTCGGGACGCTAGGTGCCTTAAAACCCAAAAACTGTCCTCGGTTTCCCACCTTGCTCGCTACGATCGCTTCAGTCCGACAGTCTCCTAGTATTTTTGTGCAGTGGTCAACTAATCCCGGGCAGTATTTTAAGTTTTTCTTCCGCAACCAGCGGCGCTAGTTATAGAAAGTTTAATCCGCCCAATACCGCAATTACGAAAGTGCCGTACTACACTGAAAACGATCATCACTCAATTCACGGAGGAACCACCATGCGCTATGTTATCGCACTCGTTGTCGGTTTATTCCTGGCTGGCACAGCCCAGGCAAGCCAATGCCCGACCTTGGTCCATAAAATTGACAGCGAATTGGAAAGCAGGCAATTACCTGCGGAAGCAGTAAGTGAGATCCAAGCCCTGCGGGATCAGGGTGAAAAGTTGCATCAGCAAGGCAAGCACAGCGAATCATTGACAGTGCTTGAGCGAGCAATGGAACGCCTTGATGAAGCGTCGCAATAGACCCTCACAAACCATAGAGCGTTAATCCGCTCCGTTTTAGCCGGGTGGCGCCTTCAAGCACGCCGCCCGGATACACTGTTACGTTAACACCGGCCAGTTATTTCGGCGCCGCGCGCCCCAAAAACGGTTTCACCGTCAAGCCTTGAAATAGAATGGAAAATACCACCACCACGTAGGCCATCGGCAGAATCAGATCCCGCTCCGGCCCTGCGGGTAGCGCCAATGCCAATGCAACGGAGATGCCGCCTTTCAGGCCGCCCCAGGTTAACGCCAGAATGGAGCTGGATGTATGTTCCTGGAACGGTTTTAACGCCATCACGGGAACACCCACCGCCACCAGCCGCGCCAGAAGCACCAGCGGAATCGCTGCAAGTCCGGCCAACAGTACCGGTAATTCAAAGGTGACGATCAGGACTTCAAGACCAATCAGCAAAAACAGAACCGCGTTCAGAACTTCATCGATCAACTCCCAGAACGTATCCAGCTGCTGCTCGGTTTTTTCCGACATTGCGTATTGTCGACCATGGTTGCCGATCATCAGCCCCGCGACCACCACCGCCAACGGGCCGGACATATGCAACCGGCTGGCGAGCGCGTAGCCGCCTGCCACCAGGGCAATGGTTACCAGAATTTCGACCTGGTAATTGTCGAGGCGGCGCAGCATTTGATACCCCACCCACCCCAGTAAAAAGCCCAACACCAATCCACCCACCACTTCCTCCAGAAACAGCAGGCCAATGCCCTGAAACGAGGCCTCTCTGTCCCCCTGTGCAATGCCCAGAATGGCGATAAACATGACCACCGCAACGCCATCATTGAATAGAGACTCACCCGCAATTTTGGTGGACAAGGCTTTCGGTGTGTCCACCGATTTAAGAATAGCCAACACCGCCACTGGGTCGGTGGGCGCCACCACAGCGCCGAAGAGCAGACAGTAGATAAACGGCAGCGGAATAGTGAGCCAGCCCAGCACCAGCCACATGGCACATCCCACTAAAAATGTGGTGACCACGACACCCAGGGTCGCCAGCAGCGCCACCAGCCATTTCTGGTCGGCCAGATCGGCGAGTTTTACGTGTAAGGCACCGGCAAACAACAAAAAGCTCAATAAGCCGTTCAGCAGTGTTTCACCCAGATCAACCTGCGCAATCAGCTGCTCTGCCCAGCGTGTCAGATCCTGGCCGCCCAGGTGGTTGATACCGACCAGAGCCAGCGAAAAGGCCAGCGAAAACGCCATCACGGCGATACTCGTTGGTAAACCGATAAACCGGGCATTGATGTAACTGAACAATGCGGAGAGGCTCAGTAGGATGGCGACGATTTCAAACAGTGTCATGTATTCCTCAGAAAAACCGGGACAGAATTTTTGTCACCCGCCCAATAAAACCGCAGCCCAGATCACAAGCACCACTGTTGTAACCACTATGGCAGCAGACACTTTGTGACGCTCGAAAATAGCTTGCGCGTGATTGCCGGCAATGAGAACCAGCATTCCCAGACCATAGTATCTCAGTGCCCGGGACAAAGCAGACGCGAGCATAAACAGGAAGAAGGAATAGCGGGTGGCCCCGGCTGCCAGCATGGCAATTTGAAACGGAATCGGAATAACCCCGACACTCATAATGAACCAGAATCCGTCCCCCTCCATCCGCATGCGCACATGCTCGAATTGTTCGGGCGTCGAGACCATTTCCACGAGCAACTGCCCAGCAGCATCAAACACGAAATAGCCGACAAAATAGCCGACCGTGGCGCCTGCTAGACAGCCGAGTAAGGCAATAGTGCTGAGGAGGAATATCTGACTGCGGCGGGCCTGCATCAAGGGAACAAGAATTACTTCCAGCGGAATGGGTATGAGAATGGACTCAAGAAAAGACGCGATACCCAGCCCCCAGAAAGCGTGCCGGGAGTAGATCAGTCGTATTGCCCATCTTTTAATGCGGGCCAGTCCCCGGGGAGGGCGTGCAGCTCTGTCTGTCATTATGTTTCCTGAAACAAGTAGTCATGCTGGCAGTGGTGGACTGAAAGACGTGACACTAGCGTACGGGTATCCGGTGCAGCAATACGGGAAATCAGGATTGAGTCTGTGCTCCGGAAAATAAATCTGTGCCGGCTATCTGGCTGGCTTCTCTCGATAGTGCCTGTGCCGTAGACTTTGATGATGTTCGAGGAGATGAGTTACACAGAACTGGCGGGCCAGATTGTCAGCCTTATTGCGCTGGGCTTCTGCATTGTCGGCTTTACCAGCAAGCACGATGACCGGCTGATGGTGCTGTTGATTGCGGCGAATGTGGCCTTTGCGCTGCAGTTTGCGCTGTTTGGCAGTTGGACGGCGGCGACCCTGAGCTTGCTGGTGATCGGCCGCATTATGCTGGCGCGGCGCTATATGGGCAGCTGGCAGGTGATGCTGGCGGTATTGGGGGTGAATCTGGTGGCTGCGCTACTGACCTGGCGCAGTCCGGTAGATTTTTTTGCCATTGCGGCGGCTATTTTTGGCACCTTAGGCATGTTCATGCTCAGGGGCATTCCCATGCGGCTAATGCTGGCCGCCGCCGCGGTTGCCTGGATGCTGAACAATATTGCCATCGGTTCGGTGGGTGGCACGCTGGCGGAGGCCATGGTGTTGGTCGTTAACTTCATCACCATATACCGGTTGGCGAAAATGAAACGGCGCTATCCCGAGGCTTTCGAGAAAGCAAAAGGTCCGGGCGCGTAACAGCCTCTAGTCCTTGAGGTTGATCAGAAACCGACCCTCCTGTACATGGATGTACTGAGCGGTGCTGCACTTAATACTTGAATCCAGGGAGAGAGGTGTACGCTCATATCGTGGGTCCCGTTCATTAACAGAGTCATGCATTCATTAAATGCCACTATATTAGATTGTGCCCAAAAAGGTGAATTTCATTGTTGTTCCTCTGGCTATTGCGAAAGAGCTTAACGCGCCTTGAGCCATATGGTGCGGCTGCGCTTGCCAGATGTTGTGGCAGGGGAATGATTAGTTATTCTATCGCCCCCTAGGTTGATTCACCGGAGTTTTTGATTCATGCCCGACATCATCGTGATGTTTTTCCTGCTTGGAGTGATCGCGGGAGCCCTTCGCTCTGACCTGACGATCCCGAAGGCCGTTTACGATATTCTCAGCCTTCTGCTGATGCTGACCATAGGCCTTAAGGGCGGCATGGCCCTGCATGGCAATCTTCATTGGGGTCTGATTTCGCAAGTGCTGGCGATTATGGCGCTGGGTTTTGCCATTCCCTTGGTGCTGTTTCCGATGCTCCGCTACCTTGTTCGCTTGAATGTGGCGGACGCCGCCAGTTTCTGCGCCCACTATGGATCTGTTAGTGCAGGTACTTTCGCGGTGGCGTTGGCCTGGGTTGAGTCCCGGGGGTTGGCGACTAACGGGCAGGTTACTTTGTACTTGGTCCTGTTGGAGCTGCCGGCGATTCTTACTGGCTTGTGGCTTTATCGGCGCTACACCCAGGAGGCGGCTCAAACAAGCAGCACGGGTACACCCCTTTGGCAAGAAACCCTCACTAACAGAAGTGTGGTTTTACTGGTGGGTGGCGTGGTTATCGGCATTCTTTACGGGCCCGACAAGGGTGATGGCGTTACGGCCCCGTTAACGGGTGCTTTTTCCCTGGTGCTTTCGCTGTTCTTGTTGGAGATGGGCCTGGTTGCGGCGGAAACCCTGCGCAAGGTTCAGCTGCGCCATTGGCGTTTGATTGCTTTCGCCCTTTGCATGCCCCCGATCCTGTCGGTGCCAGGGCTTTTAGTGGGCATCTGGCTGGGCCTGGAGACCGGAACTATTGTAATTTTGGGCGCTCTTACCGCCAGTGCTTCTTACATTGCTGCGCCGGTGGCCGTGCGGCACGCCATTCCCGAAGCGGACATTGGGCTGGCGATGCTGGCCTCTCTTGGTGTGACTTTTCCGTTCAACGTATTGATTGGTATCGGGATGTACAGTCACTTTTTGGAGTTTTTGACGGCGTAGCGTTCGATTCAACGCGATCCGGAATTATAAAACTGTTTTTCTTTTCCGATTTTTTCGCGATCTAGTATGAACACTCTAATTTTTCACCGTACTGTAGATCCTGAGATCGAAGTTCGACGGACTTTTGTCGACAAACTCGCTTGGTGAACCCCTCTTCAATCAAAGCGATCATTAGCAATCAGGAGATTCAAAATGGGTAAACTCAAGACATATCAGCAACAGATTCAGGAAATTGTCGAGAAAGGCATTAATGCTGCAGAAGCGCAACAGAAAAAGCTGTCTGCCAAGCCTTTCGAGTACGCCGAGAAACTGGAATCTGGTGCCCGCGAATACAGCGTTAAGTCAGTGCGCGAACACTACTACGGCTACAGTGAAACGCTGTTCAGCCAGCTTCGCAGCCTGAATTTGCGTATGGGTAGCTTTGCTGCTGACATCTTGTCAAAGCTTGAGAAAGAAGCAGCTGAAGGCACCGATGCGGCCGCTGACGCTGTATCTGACGCCGCTGATGATGTAACCAGTGTGGCGCAGTCTACCAAACACAAGGTCAACACCAAGAAGCCGACTGCTACGAAAAGCGCAGCCAAGAAGACAAGCACCACCGCTTCTGCCTGATAGAAAAAAATTGTGTGTCCTTGGGAGGCCTTCGTGCCTCCCTTTTTTGTGCGCCCGGCATAAGAAAACATTCGCTGAACGGCAAAAGTGTTCATCGGCTTCAGTCCGGAGAAACATACCAGCGCAGGCCCAGCCGCTCGCTCCGTTCCAGCTCCGCGATCACCTGGGCCCCGAGCAACAGGATAATGGAAGCAATTTCCAGGCTGATCAGTATCACAATGATGGTAGCCAGGGAGCCATAAATGACATTAACGAAGGATATATTGAGAAAGTAGTACATCAACAGCAAACGGGTAGCTTCCCAGAGAATGGCTGCAACCAGACCACCCACAATGGCCCTCCGGGGAGAGATACGCACAATGGGTAGAACCTTATAAATGGCGCTGAACAGAATAAATACGCCAACAAAACTGATCAGGTACAGAATCAGCCCCGGGGCTTCGTAAAATGCGTTGATCAGGCTGAACAGCAGGGTTAGGGCCAGCAAACCTGCGCCCAAAATCAAGATGAAAGCATAGGGCAGGAAGGCAGACACCCAGAAACTACGGCGGGGGTTGTCGGGCCGATGGAAAATAATGGCAATGGAGTCTTCCAGCATACGAAAAGCAAACGAACTAAAAAATAGCATCACCGGCACGCCGACAATACCGATGATGTCCCTTGACTCCATAAAAGCCCGGACCGCATCGAGCAGCAGGCTGGCATTGGCCGGGGCAAAATGCTGTGTCTGCACCGCCATGACTTCCAGCAACTGCTCTTCGTTCACTACGCGGGTAAGCAATACCGTCAGCACGGCAAGCATCGGCACTGCCGACAGAAGTACGTTATAGCCAACCCCGCCCGCCAGCAACACCCCATGATTGCGCAGAAAATTGCGTAAAACCCGGTGTGCGAATTGAAGACACTGTCGAACTGGGCTTAGGTGTGGCTGCTTGTTGTCGGTTGTGTCTGTCATGGGCTAATCCTGACACAGATTGTGAGCTCCAGCAGGGTACGGGATTTCGCCAGCCTTTAGGGTTTTGCTTAAGATGCCCGTTCGCCGGCACCGTGAACAGTGAAGCTAACGATATCTTCCAGAATCGTCGACAAAGTCTTTCGGCCGGAAGCTGTTCCAATATCACCAGAGCAGGGTATGGCCGTGATTTCCGGGTAGAGCGAGGTCAGTTCGGTAATCACAGCATCTAGCTTTTCAGCACCGCGTCAGTGCAGTTCCGCCCGGTCATGCTGACGCGGCCATCGTTGTTGGCCACCCAGTATGCGTGCTTCCTGCGCTGGTTGTGTTTCGGCCTGCGCATGAAGGGCGCGGTTCAGGCGTTGGCGGGATTCGTGCATCATCTCCTGGATCTCAAGCAGAGCTTTCATGGGGTTGCTAGCCAGTCGGCGGCGGGTATCAATGACGAACTGTAACCCGCGCAGGCGGTCCTGGCTGGCTTTGCTGCTGCTGCGAATACAGTCTTCTATCAACTCCGCCCGTAATTGTTCAAACCGCTCCGGGTGATTCTCTGAAAGGTTTCTGAGCTCATCGAATGTAGGTTTTTCCACAATGCTCCCCCCTGAAAACCACCAATGGATTCGCTCCCATGTACTACCAAGTTATATCAAGTAGAGGACAGCAGTGCGTTAAAATTGCGACATGTGAGTGAGATTGACATCAGGTTACGCAGCGCTAATTTCTCGATTCATATGAGTACAAATTTGATTGACCATAACCCGGGGCTGTGATTCGATAAAAAAAGGTTAAGTGCTGCGCTGAGGAAAAATAAAATCAACCCAAAGCAAATGAAATAAGAACACAAAGCAAAAGACTTAACCAACAACAACTTGGGTCGTGTGAACACTGCTTGTGCACGAGCATCCTCCCGCAGTATTCAGAAGTTATAGCCTGTACCGGCATTGTGATAAAAAATCCCGCCATCGCAGTTGCCCTCTAAGTCGTCGCGACTTTCTAACAGAAGCTGATACTGCACGGCTCGCTGAATGCAAGTTTTGTGGCGTAGAGAAAGCAATTGCAACGAAATCGGCCTACGCTTTGGTTATTCTGGTTTTGGAATTTATTAGTATGAAACAGCATCACCTGTTATTGCCCATCGGTCTGGCACTCACGCTTACTGCCTGCGGGAATGTCGCTCAACTCTCCGTTGCCGAAGGCACCGGCCCTAATCCAATATTACCCAGCCCGAGCGAATCCCTGATTCCCACCGTCAATATTGCCAAAGCCACCGGTTGGCCTTCCGGCGGAAAACCCGATGCTGTCGCGGGAACCCGGGTGGTCGCCTTTGCAGACAACCTCGAACACCCTCGCTGGCTTTATGTTCTGCCGAATGGTGACGTGTTAGTCGCTGAAACCAATGCGCAGCCGAAACCGGACAGTGGCGGGGGAATTCGCGCCTGGATCCAGGGGCTGATAATGGAGAGTGCCGGTGCCACCGTTCCCAGCGCCGACCGGATTACCCTGCTGCGGGACAGTGATGGTGACGGCGTGGCTGACAAACGCTCGACGCTATTGGAAGACCTGCACTCTCCATTTGGCATGGCGCTGATCGGGAACGACTTCTACGTTGCCAACACCAACGCCGTCATGCGCTTTCCCTATGAGACGGGCCAGACACGCATCACCGCCGAAGGCACCAAAGTCACCGATTTGCCAGCCGGAAAGATTAACCACCACTGGACCAAGAGCATGGTTGCCAGCCCGGATGGCAACAAGCTTTACGTCGGTGTGGGCTCTAACAGTAATATCGGCGAAAACGGTCTTGAAAAGGAGAAAGGTCGCGCGTCCATTTGGGAAATCGACCCCGAAACCGGTCAGCACCGCGAATTTGCCACTGGACTACGCAACCCCGTGGGTATGACCTGGCAGCCGGAAAGCGGCGAGCTCTGGGTTGCTGTCAATGAGCGTGACCTGCTGGGCAGTGATTTGGTGCCGGACTACATGACATCGGTGGCGGATGGTGGTTTCTACGGTTGGCCCTTCAGCTATTTTGGCCAGAATGTGGATGAGCGGGTAAAACCGCGGCATCCGGAAAAAGTGGCCCGGGCCATCAAGCCCGATTACGCCCTCGGGACGCACACCGCTTCACTGGGGTTAACGGCTGCCGAGGGCAACACGCTTCCTGAACAATTCAACAACGGTATGTTTGTAGGCCAGCACGGTTCCTGGAACCGCAAACCCCGCAGTGGCTATAAAGTCATTTTTGTTCCTTTCGCCAATGGCGAACCTTATGGCCAGCCGGTCGATATACTCACCGGGTTCATCAATGCCGACGACAAAGCCCAGGGGCGTCCTGTTGGCGTTGTTATCGACAAGCAGGGTGGGCTTTTAGTGGCGGATGACGTGGGCAATATCATCTGGCGGGTCAGTCGCGCAGAATCGCAGGCACAATGAGTGGCGTCTTTTCCGCCCGGGTATTGTGCGCGTGGAAAGTCGGTCAGGTTGACATGTCCCGGGATTGACCGGAGGATCATGAGGTATGAGTAGAGCCACATACACACCCGTGAATCAGCATAGCGCCGCGCCAGATGAGCTAGTGAAGTCATTTGACGCAGCCATCAAACGCCTTGCCGAAATCAATGCAACTGAGGGCGTCTCGCCCGTTTTGGAGGTCATCGAAGCAGCACGGGCCCTGATGTTCACTGACGAAGGCCTCGAAGTTCTTTACCAGCGCGTGCCGGCGATTGAGGCGGCCGGGTGCTTTGGCGGCAGTGATTGGGATTATCCGCAGACCTTGGTGCCCTCATTGGCAGTGCGCACGATTCGCCATGGCGAACCGGTGGTAACCCTGGTTGAAAGCCTGAGTCAGATTCGCCTTCTGGCGGTGGCTAAAGGCCACTACGTACACCCTTCTATTTCTGCAGAACACGCTCAGCACTTTCTTGCCCAGGTATTGGCGATGAACCTGGATATGGTGGTCAGTGATCTTCAGGAGAGTGACCGGCTGCGGCCGGACGGGATCGGCTTCGCCGTTCAGGGTCTGTATCACTTTCTGCTCCAGCATCTGGGTTACGAGAATCTTCTGGAAGATCTGGTGGCCGAAGTCTGGCGGATTCTCGCGCAACGGCCGGTTCAGGTGGATGGTGTTAAACAGATGGTGACGCAGATCGCCGTCTGTCTGCAAAAGCCGGATGCGCTCGGTGGCGACGTCGGCGATGACGCGCTGCAACTGATCCATGCCGTATTCAGCCCTACCGAGGGCTGCCGCGAAGATCCCGGCTTCGATGTTTACGCTGAACGCCTGGCACAGATGGACGATGCCACCCTGCTGCAAGAGGCCATCGCCTTTGCCAAGGCTATACACAGTACCGGCCTCGTTTCACCCTATATGCCGGGGTTCATACGTTACTTGCGTAGCCGTTGGAACGACCTGATTCCTACAGCGTTGGGCCTGAGCCATACGGGTGCCGACGCCTTTCACTGCTACCCGGCGTTGATTCACACCCTGATTGATGAGGCCCTGTTTCCCGAGACCAGCCAGTGTGCCTACGGCCTGGCCATGATGCTCGAGCGGGGCATCCTTTACGCACCCCCGGTGGCGCCGTCTCTGTGGCGACAGATACGATTGTCGCTGTGCGAGGCCGCAGCCGAGAAAATTGTGGCTGTATTTGGGCGCAGCCGTTCGCCGGAATGCTTTCTGCTTGCGGATGTGCTCAATGTGCTCGGGCGCCCGCTGGGGGTGGGGCAAGGGAACTATCCGACGTGTCAGTCTACGCGCGCCTTGTCTATGTGGGCTTACAACATGCCGGCGGAACTGCTGCGGATTCTTGCTTGGGCCGCGCGCGATGATGAAGTAGTGATGCGCTTTGAAGGCAACAGTATTTCTTCGCGGGATCTGGGCGCCGGGCTGGCCAGCGAGCCTCCGGTGGATGTGGATGCCGTTTCACTGCTGACTGTGCCGCACCTCGACCGCATCTACTTCGAAATGGGCCGGCGCAGCGCCGGGCGTGGAGAAGATCCGCACAAATGGGTTAACTCCGCATTCCACGGTGATCATGTGGGCCACGGATTTCGCATAGCCGTCGACATCTTCACCGGTAGCCTGAAAGACTTTGAGGGGTTTATCCGCGACTTTTATTCCGCCTATCACCCTTTTTACAACGGCAACATTCCGGTCATCAATCCTCAGCCGGCCGGTATTGCCGTGACCGACAGTGCCACGCGCTTTCTCGGCTGGCACGCCATCACTATCCAGCGGCTTGCGCTGGACCCCGATGAGGTTATGCGCGTTTATTTCTTTAATCCCAATAACGACAGCGGGCAAAACTGGGGTCAGGGAATTGTCACCTCGACCCAGGGCCACGGCGAGCTCTATGGTGAAGCCTCGTTGCCGGTGGCCGAGTTCGCCTCGCGGTTGTACGTGTTTCACTACGACCCGCTCGAAAAGGGTGAGCCGGGTGATATTCCAAACGATGACGTAAAACAGGCCATGCACCTGGCCCAAAACAGTTGGGCCTTGGGGCGTTTGGGTCTGTAAATTAAGCTTTACTTCACGTAAGTCGCGGCTAAACTGGGAAATAAGGGAAACAGACCTCATCAAGCAGGCGTTTTTCCATACGTGTAATTTTTTCGCTTTCTACCGATCATAATGACAATTATTGAGGTGTGTTTATGAAACGCCATGCTTTCTCCGCCGCATTTGCCGGCACCCTGCTGAGTGCTGCTATGTTTGCAACACCTGCGATGGCCCAAGATAAAGAGCAGTTCATCACCATCGGCACTGGCGGCCAGACCGGCGTGTACTACGTCGTCGGTCAGTCGATCTGTCGTTTGGTTAACCGTCTGGAAGATGCCAATATCAAGTGTAATGCGCCGTCTACAGGTGGTTCTGTTGCCAACATCAATGGCATCAAGTCCGGCGAACTAGATATGGGTGTGGCTCAGTCAGACGTGCAGTATCAGGCCTATAACGGTACCGGCAACTTTGAAGGCGACGCCTACACAGACCTGCGTGCCGTTTTCCGGGTTCACGGCGAGCCTTTGACTCTGCTGGCTCGCGCCGATTCTGGCATTACTACCCTGGATGACCTTGCGGGCAAGCGCGTCAACATCGGTAACCCTGGTTCTGGCCAGCGCAACACCATGCAAGTGGTGATGGACGCCAAAGGCTGGACCATGGATACCTTCTCTCTGGCGTCGCAGTTGGATGCCGCCGAGCAAGCTTCAGCGCTGTCCGATAACAACATCGATGCGATGGTTTATGTGGTTGGGCACCCCAACGGTTCCATCCAGGAAGCGACCACAACCGTTGATGCTCGCCTTATCCCGTTGAACGACGAAGATGTTAAAGGCATCGTCGCCGAGTATCCGTACTACTCCGCATCGGTGATCCCTGGTGGCCTGTACAAGGGCAATGACAAAGACGTTGAAACCTTCGGCGTTGCGGCAACTTTCGTGACCACCGCTGAGGCTGATGAGGAAGTTATCTACCAGACGGTCAAGGCGGTCTTCGATAACTTCGATCGCTTCAAGCGTTTGCATCCTGCCTTTGAAAACCTGGTTCCTCAGGAAATGGCTACCCAAGGTCTTTCAGCACCGCTGCATGATGGAGCTGCCCGTTACTATCGCGAGCAAGGCTGGATTGAGTGATTATGCTTTGACGGCTGTTTTTGATGGCTGTTATGACTGAGTGACCGATGCGCGGATGCTTACAGGTATCCGCGCATTGCGTTTGTGGTGCCGTTTCCAAGCGCAACAATAATATCAATAGCAACCTGACTGACGGCGGATAGGGCTGGGTATGACTGACGACAATACAAAACCTCGGGATTCGAGTGCCGATTTGGAGGACATGGTTGCCTCCACTGACTCGGGAGCCCGCAAACCAGCTGGCATGCCCGGTAAGCTATTGGTGAGCATTGCAGCGGCATGGTCGCTGTTCCAATTATGGATTGCTTCTCCGGTGCCCTTTATTCTGGGTTTCGGTGTGTTCAGTGCCACGGAATCCCGCTCTATTCACCTGGCCTTTGCGCTTTTTCTGGCCTACATGGCCTATCCGGCACTCAAGTGTTCGCCCCGTGACCGAATCCCTAATCTGGATTGGGTGCTTGCTTCGGTGGCGGCCTTCTGCGGCGCTTACATGTTTATCTTCTACGAAGGTCTGTCTCAGCGCCCCGGCGCGCCGATATTGCAGGATGTGATAGTAGGCGTGGCAGGGATTCTGCTGCTGCTTGAGGCAACCCGCCGCGCGCTGGGTCCGCCGCTGATGATTGTGGCGTCGGTGTTTCTTATTTACAGTCTTGCTGGTCCCTGGATGCCCGGTATCCTCTCCCATGGAGGCGTTAGCCTGTTCGGGCTGATCAATCACCAGTGGTTGACCACCCAAGGTGTCTTTGGTATTGCGCTGGGGGTCTCGACCAGTTTTGTGTTCCTGTTCGTTCTGTTCGGCGCTCTGCTCGACAAGGCCGGGGCAGGTAACTACTTTATCAAGGTGGCGTTCTCGCTGCTTGGCCACTACAAGGGCGGGCCGGCTAAGGCTGCCGTAGTGGCGTCTGCTATGACCGGGCTGATATCCGGTTCATCTATTGCCAACGTGGTCACCACGGGCACCTTTACTATTCCGATGATGAAACGCGTCGGCTTTTCCGCTGAAAAGGCCGGGGCTGTCGAGGTGGCGTCTTCGGTCAATGGCCAGATCATGCCGCCTGTCATGGGCGCGGCCGCGTTCCTGATGGTCGAGTATGTGGGCATTTCCTATGTCGATGTCATCAAGCATGCCTTCTTGCCTGCCTTGATCTCTTATATCGCACTGGTTTATATCGTTCACCTGGAGGCCCTGAAAGCTAATATGCAGGGCCTTGAAAGCAGCAATCCGCCTAAGCCTCTGGTGCGCAAGGTGATGGGCTTTCTCGGTGGGCTTCTGTTGATGATGGTGACGGCTATGGTCGTCTATTACGGCCTTGGCTGGCTCAAGCCGGTTCTCGGCGATGCCACTCCTTGGGTGGTCTCGGTTGGGCTGGCGGTGATTTATGTCGCTTTGCTTAAACTGGCAGCCGGCTACCCTGAACTGGAGTTGGATGACCCCAATGAGCCGATCTATTCCCTGCCGCAAACCAGGCCCACGGTGCTGGTTGGTTTGCAGTACATCTTACCGGTGGTTGTGCTGGTTTGGTGTTTGATGGTCGAGCGCCTGTCGCCGGGCTTGTCGGCTTTCTGGGCCACGGTGTTCATGGTGTTTATCATTCTTACCCAGCGCCCTATCACCTCAATCTTCCGCGGCCGTAGTAAAATGGGCGCCGATTTGCGCGAAGGCGCCATGGATTTATGGGTTGGCCTGGTCACCGGCGCCCGCAACATGATTGGTATCGGCATTGCCACGGCCACCGCTGGCGTCATCGTCGGGGCTGTGTCGCAGACCGGGGTCGGCTTGGTGCTGGCAGAGGTGGTTGAGATCCTGGCGATGGGGAACTTGCTGCTGATCTTGCTGCTTACGGCGGTGCTTAGTCTGATTCTTGGTATGGGTCTGCCCACTACGGCCAACTACATCGTGGTCTCTGCGCTGCTGGCGCCGATTATTGTTCAGCTGGGGGCCGAGAACGGCCTGCTGGTGCCGTTGATTGCGGTGCATCTGTTCGTGTTCTACTTCGGCATTATGGCCGACGTGACGCCGCCGGTGGGGCTGGCGTCCTTTGCGGCGGCTGCGGTTTCCGGTGGCGACCCAATTCGGACCGGCTTCCAGGCCTTCTATTACAGCCTTCGTACCGCGGCTTTGCCGTTCCTGTTTATCTTCAATACCGACCTGTTGCTGATCGATGTAACTTTCTTTCAGGGGATTTTGATCTTTGTGGTGTCGACCATTGCCATGCTGATCTTCGCGGCGGCGACTCAGGGTTACATGATTACCCGCAGCCGCTGGTACGAATCCGCCGTGTTGTTGCTCATAGCGTTCACGCTGTTCCGGCCCGGGTTCTGGATGGACATGATTCACGATCCCTATGAGTCCATGCCACCTGCACAGTTCGTAGAGGCCATCGGCAGTGCCGATGAAGACTCTACCTTGCGCATACAGATCGCAGGTCTTGATGCGTTCGGCGACCCCATGACCACCTACATGACCGTGCCAGTGCCAGACGGCGATAGCGGGCAGGAGCGGCTGGATAATCTGGGCCTGGAGCTGTTGATCGAAGGCGATAAGGCAATTGTCGATATGGTGGCTTATGGCAGCCAGGCGTCGGATCTTGGCTTCGATTTTGACCAGGAAATCATTGAGGTACTGGCTCCTGTTGACCGCTGGACCAAGGAGCTGATGTGGATCCCCGCCTTCCTGGTTTTCGGGCTGGTCATACTGTTGCAGCGCCGGCGTCGTGACAAAACGGCGGCTACCGCCACTGCTTGAAGGAGATTGCCATGTACAGCAAGATCATGTTGCCACTGGACCTTAATGAAGAGGCGTCTTGGTCCAAAGCGTTCCCCACCGCTTTGACGCTATGTAGAAGTTTCGGCGCATCGTTGCATCTGGTTACGGTTCTGCCGGATTACAATATGCCGATAGTGGGGTCTTATTTTCCTAAAGACTTCGCAAAAAAGGCCCATAAGGCGATAGCCGAGGCTCAGCATGCCTTCATTAAAGCGAACGTGCCCGCGGATGTAAGGGCGCAAAGTGTCATTGTCGATGGCTCGCCCTGGGAGGCGATCATCAAGGTGGCAAAGCAACTTGATATCGATTTGATCGTTATGGCGTCCCATAACAAGCGTAAGTTCGCCGATTACGTGCTCGGCCCCAACGCCGAGCACGTGGTGCATCATGCCAAGATGTCGGTAATGATCGTGCGCTAAGCTTAAGCTGGGGCGTTTACGGCATGCGACGACTGTTTTCCTGCGCCCCTTTCGCACGAACAGCGGGTCATTCCAGGCCGGAGTAAAACCGCTCGATGAAAAGCCAGGAGCTGCATCTGCTTTATGTGTTCGATGCGATCATGACCGAGCGTTCGGTCACTCGCGCGGCTGAAAGCCTGGCAATGACGCGACCGGCGGTATCCAACGCGATTTCGCGAATGCGGCAGGTTTGGAATGACCCGCTGTTCGTGCGAAAGGGTCGCAAAATAGAACCGACATCTTATGCGCTCAGCCTTTGGGACCGTATTCGGGGCCCAATCTATGACCTGTCAACCGCCGTCAGATCCACTAAGTTCGATCCCGCGCAGGCACGCCGGACTTTCCGGATTGCGGTCACGGATCTCACCGTAGAAATGATCTGGCGCCAACTGGCCGAAAAACTCGAGCGCGTGGCGCCAGGCGTTGACCTTCACGCTGTTCCTTTTACGCCGGAAGGAACCCACAGTGATTTACGCGAAGCCAACGTAGACCTCGCCATTGGACCAATCAGCCATCATGACAATAGCCTTAGAAGTATCTGGCTGTTCCAAGGGGGTTATCAGGTTGCAATGCGGGCCGACCATCCGCTGGCAGGTAAACAGCTCTCTATGGAAGATTTCATAGATGCGCGGCACTTGCTGGTGACGATGTCCGGCGAAGCTCACGGGCTTGTCGACAGCTATCTTGATCTAAAAGGGCTAAACCGGCGCATTGCGGTAACGGTAAATGAGTTTGTGGGTCGCGCTTTTGCCGTTTGACCTTGATCCCAGTAGTCTCTACCTGTTTTGGCACACTAGGCACGACCGCGATCCTGGCATTGTCTGGCTGCGAGAGTTGATCGAGAGCTCGATGAAAGAGCGTTACTCAAGCATCATGGACATGACTGACTAAATCATCATTTTCGATGATATTTTAAGTACAGAGTTAAGCCCAGCGGGTCGGGGGAAATATGTTTTACCGCCGAGCAGTTGGTAAAAAATACATCCCGACGGCTGAGTTCTTAAGCACAATGGCTACGCTACTTAGATTTTAGATGTGCGTTGGGCAGATGTGTGGTCAACGGCAACAATCTCGCCGCGAATTACGACGTGACCTCTGTATGGAGCGGGCGCTGCTGGCTGCTCGGTCTTCTGCTCGTCGGACTTCCGGTCTGCCAAGCTGGCAGAGGCTGGGAGGGCAAAAGCGACTAGGACTGCTACGAGTGCGGTTGCAGTAATTTTACGCATGGTTATTCTCCTAAGGATCATCGATTGGTGTGTCAGGGACTGGAAATCACGTGGGTGCTTTCGAATCCGATGAGAGCATTATCAGGATGAAGAGCTAGGTTGAATAATTGTTGTCTGATATTTCTGGTATCACTGTGAGTGATGAGTAAGACGATAGAACATAGCGTTGTCGAATAGCGTCAGCCTCAATCGGTTGGTTTACCGCCTGATCGCCAAGTGTTTGAATGCTTTCTCTTTTTGTCGTAAGAAGCAGGCTTTCAAGTGGCTGGGCGTCCATTTGCTCCGCAATACCCTGTGGTAAGGTGCGCCTATGATTACACTTGACCAAACGACAGCTCAGCGCATCGTAGACAGGGCAATGCAGGTTATTGGCCACTCGGTAAATGTGATGACGCCCGACGGCGTGATCATCGCTTCAGGTGATCCGCTACGAGTTGGTGAAATTCATCAGGGCGCACGGCATGTGGCTGTGCGAGGGGAGTCGCTGGCGGTTGATGCTCACAATGCCGAGCAATTCCCCGGGGTTCGCCATGGTGTTAACGTTCCTATTACGGTCGGTCATCAAGTCGTTGCTGTTGTTGGCATTTCCGGGGAACCGGCCAAAGTCTTGCCGTTTGCAGATTTGGTGAAGGTTACGGCAGAGCTCATGCTGGAACATACCGCTCTGCTGGAACTAGGCCAGCACCGTCGCCGGCAAATTGAGGATACGTTGTTAGCCCTGATTAATGGACGCACCGTACCGCAGGTTTGGTTGGAACGAGTCGGCTTCGATCAGGCTCAGCCACGCCTTGCATTGATCATAGAGCCTGTTCAGTTACCCGGTCCCGACGATTTTGTCATTTCGCTGACGCGACAGCTTGAGTTCAGCGACAAAAACTTGTTATTGGCCCAGGTAGCGCCCCAGCGACTTCTTGTTGTTGTGCCGGTAAAGGCGCCAGGTGCCTCGGAGCAGCGCTCAATAACAGAACAAGCGCTGACACGCTTGCAGCGTCATTTACCGTCAGCCACTCACATGTCGATTGTGGTCGCTGTTGGGCAGCACATGGAGGGCAACCTGCAGGGATGTTACGAATCTGCCCTGGCAACAATGACTCATGGCCGACGTGAGTCGCCACAAAATACAGTTCATTGTTATTCAAACAATCCAGTGACCATTTTATGGGAGAGCCTAAATCCTGGCTGGCAACAGCATGAACTGTTGCGCCCTTTGCAAGCGCTGCATGCTCATCCCCGCCATTCTCTGTATGTGCGAACCTTAAACGCATTTTTTGACGCCAATGGCGATGTACAACAATGTGCGTCGGCCTTGCACTTGCACCGCAATACCATTCGATACCGTTTGAAAAGCATTGAGCAGCTCACCGGTTTGTCTCCTTTCAAGCTCCCGGAACTTCTCCATTTGTATCTGGCATTGAGCGCAGGCAGCCTCTCCAAAAGCCATTGATTTGTCGGTTTGCACAAAAAAGAGCAAGTTTTGGCTCAATTTTCAGTATATTTGACTAAAGACGAATCTCCGCTCAGATTCTAGACTCAGTGATTGTACTGAGCTCCCTTCTTGGGAAAATAATAATTGAAGCGATGCCGGAGATTTTCTATGCACATGGTTTTCATTTTAATCGCTCTTATTGCGTTTATTGTGTTCGCAACGAGTAAATTGCGGCTCAATCCTTTCATCACACTTTTGCTGGCATCGTTCATCGCCGCTTTCGCATTTGGCCTGCCCCTCGACTCCATCGAATCAACGATTCGTGGGGGTTTTGGTAAAATTCTCGGCTATATCGGCCTGGTTATTGTTTTGGGTACCATCATTGGTGTGATTCTTGAGCGCACCGGTGCCGCTATTGTAATGGCTGAAACCATCATCAAATTTTTAGGGAAAAAGTTTCCCACCATGACGATGTCTATCGTCGGTTTTATTGTGTCTATTCCGGTATTTTGTGATTCCGGTTTCGTCATTCTCAACAGCCTGAAGCGCTCCATGGCAAGAACCCTTAGCGTATCCCCCGTAGCAATGACGGTTGCGCTTTCTACCGGTCTATTTGCAACCCATACCCTTGTACCGCCCACGCCTGGCCCGATTGCGGCAGCGGGCAACCTGGGGCTGGAAAACAACTTGGGGCTGGTTATCGGCGTCGGCCTTGTTTTTGCCATAATCGCGGCGACGGCGGGTTTGATTTGGGCCTATTTCTCACGAAATCTTCCCAGCACAGAGCTGGATCTGACAGAAGAAGCGTTTGAGGAAGGCAAAGAGCATTACGGCGAACTGCCTGGTCCATGGAAAGCCTTTGCCCCCTATTTTTGTGCCTATTGTCCTTATTTGTTTAGGCTCAGTAGCCAGTTACCCAACCGCCCCGTTGGGTGATGGGTTTCTGTATGAAGCGCTGAACTTTCTTGGTAAGCCGCTGAATGCTCTGTTGATTGGCCTCGGGTTTGCCGTGCTGCTGATTCAAGGTGATGAGAAACTCAAAGGATTTGCCCGTCACACTGAAAAAGGTCTGGTTGTCTCGGCGCCGATTATTCTGATTACCGGTGCGGGTGGGGCATTCGGTGCTGTGCTTGCCGCTACACCGCTGGGTGATTTCCTTGGGCAGAACCTGTCTACATTGGGTCTGGGGGTTATCATGCCTTTCATTGTGGCCGCTGCGCTCAAATCGGCGCAAGGCTCTTCAACTGTCGCTCTGGTTACCGCTTCTGCGCTGGTTGCTCCGTTGTTGCCGCAGCTGGGATTGGACTCAGATATGGGCCGCGTTTTAACGGTTATGGCCGTTGGTGCGGGCGCAATGACTGTATCCCACGCCAACGACAGCTATTTTTGGGTGGTATCCCAGTTCAGTAAAATGGACGTTGCAACGGCGTATCGCTCACACACCGCGGCAACACTGTTTATGGGCCTGGTGACTATTACTTCCGTATGGCTGGTTTCCCTGGTAGCCCTATAAGGGGCATTAGGGATATTTAAACAATTACTGTTAAGGGCTGCAGCATGCGCGTACTTATTGCCCCTGATTCGTTTAAAGAGTGCCTGACGGCGGAAGCCGTCGCTGACGCCATTGCCGTCGGCTGGTTACGCGGTGCTCCAGATGATCAGGTTATTAAGATCCCACTGGCAGATGGTGGCGAAGGCACAACGGCCACTCTTGTGGGGGCTATGCAGGGCAGGTTGCTCCAGGCACGGGTAAGCGGCCCTTCCGGTGCTTTGGTTAACGCCAGTTACGGGCTGATAGATAACGGGAAAACCGCCATTGTTGAAGTTGCTGAGGCAAGCGGCCTGCACTGCGTGGCCGAGCCCGACCGTAATGCGATGACAGCGTCCAGTTATGGCACTGGTGAGCTCATTATGGCCGCTTTGAAACACCAGCCGAAGACTCTCATCGTTTGCTTGGGCGGCAGTGCCACCACCGATGGCGGCGCAGGTTTGCTACAAGCTATGGGCGCACAATTATTGGACTGTAAGGGTCAGTCCATAACTTCTGGCGGTGCGGGTTTAAAATACATCAGCCACTTTGATGTTACCGACGCGAAAGCAAGCCTGGCAGGCATAGACGTTGTGGTTGCCTGCGATGTAACTAACCCCTTGCTCGGCGACTTGGGCGCCGCAGCCGTATTCGGGCCACAAAAAGGTGCCTCGCCAGACGATGTCAAGCTGCTCGACGCCAACCTTAGCCACTTTGCTCGGTGTGTGGAGCAAAATGGTTACGACATAAGCAGCTTTGCGGGAAGTGGTGCAGCTGGCGGCATTGGGGGAACGGTTGCCGGGATTCTCGGTGGGCTTTTAAAGCCCGGTATCGAATTGGTGATGGCCGCCGTGGGTATGGAGGCGCAGATGAAGGCCGCCGACCTGGTGATTACGGCCGAAGGAGCGATCGATGGCCAAAGTGCTTCCGGTAAAACACCAACAGGCGTTGCCAAGCTGGCGCAACGCTATCAGGTACCTGTTATTGGCCTTGCCGGCATGCTGGGAGGCGATAATATGACGGCCATTCATGAGGCGGGTATTACGGCTGTCTTCTCGATTGCCCCAGGGCCAATCAGTAAAAACGACGCTATCGCACGTGCGGCACATTACCTTGAAAGCACCAGCGAGCAACTGGCTCGGCTTGTTTTAAGGCTGAAATAAAAAACCGAAACAGGCGCAGGTTGCAGTAATACCGGTAAAGCGGGTTTATGTTTCGTATTCTCCGTTCTTTACCAAAGGCTGTTGAGCGACTTTAATCAATAGTCGTCGATGCCGTACTTGGAGCCCTCGCGCCCAATGCCGGACTCTTTGACGTCACCAAAGGGAGCTACCTCGGTGGGAATTATCCCTTCGTTGATGCCCACCATTCCGTATTCCAGCGCTTCGGCGACCCGCCAGATACGGCCGATGTCCCGGGCGTAAAAGTAGGCGGCCAAACCGAATGGGGTGTCGTTGGCGGTTTTCACGGCCTCGGCCACCAGTCCCTTTACTTTGGCCACTGCTTTGGCGTTGATCAGGGGGCCGATGGTGACCGATGGTGCCGACTCTATTGTGAGCTTACGGCAGCATAGCGCAACTTCCTGCTGAGCTTCTGATTCAATGAATGCCTCAACCCTATCAGGAGGCAGTCATGATTCCACTAACCCCCGTCAACGATACCGTTCAGCTCCAGAGGCGGCTCGATTCGCTGGCCGCAGACTTCACGCGCTGGCGTGCGCAACGACCACACCAGCGGGCTGCCGTGCCTCAGTCACTGCGCGACAGGGCCGTCGCGCTGGC